>Ga0193752_1000037_pt1 | contig 207141 bp, 149 predicted proteins | sample H1c1metaG_FD_144924 | JGI IMG/M metagenome (GOLD analysis project Ga0193752, IMG submission 144924) | Soil microbial communities from a riparian zone of the East river system, Colorado, United States - H1c1 | ecosystem: Environmental > Terrestrial > Soil > Riparian zone | place: USA: East... | reverse complement strand
CCACTGGACAGTTGGTATGACGACTTATAAAAGAATAACACGAGCCGTATGAAGCGAGAGCTTCACGTACGGTTCTGTGAGAGGCTTGAGGGTGAAAGTCCCTCTTGCCTACTCGGCTAGCAGATAGCCGCGATCGAACAGCATTGTGGGGGATACAGTAGGATAGTTTGCAGGGCTGCCAGGAGAAATCCCGCACACACGGAGGCTCGCGGAGCTTTGGAGTTACCAGGCCGCACGTTGATCTTAGGTATTGCACTTCGCATAAAGTCATGAACGTGTTGCGCTTCGTAGGAAGTCTACATGCAGGGTCCTCGGAGCACTGCGGCTGAAGGTGATTGCTTCGCCGCTAAAGCGTCGACAGCCGGTGCGTTGCATCCGAAGTGTAAGTGCACGCGACGTTGAATGGGAATTTAGCCATCAAGTTTATGCTCATTCGATGTCGACGCTTTAGCGGCGTAGCACCCGCGACTGAGCCGCACTGCTCCGATGACTCGGAATTAAATATTCTACGAAGCGCAAAGCCAGATCATCCGAACGTTATTTGAAAAAGCGACCTTATTCAACGAGGTACACGCGCTGATCTCAAAAGCTCCGTGATTTCTCCGCGTGTGATGGATTTTCGTGGCGGTCCTACAAAATGTCCTATAAAATCCGAGCTATGCAGATGGCCGCGATCGAACAGAAGTGCCCGTAGGATACAGTAGGATAAGTTGCAGGGCTGCCAGGAAAAATCCATCACACACGGAGGCTCGCGGAGCTTTGGAGTTACCAGGCCGCACGTTGATCTTAGGTATTGCACTTCGAATAAAGTCATGAATGTGTTGCTCTTCGTAGAAATCTAAATGCGGAGTCCTCGGAGCACTGCGGCTCAGGGGTGAATGCTTCGCCGCCGAAGCGTCGACAGCAGGTGCCCGCGGTTGAGCCGCACTGCTCCGATGACTCAAAATTAAATATTCTACGAAGCGCAAAGCCAGATCATCCAAACGTTATTTGAAAAGCGACACTATTTAACGAGGTACACACGCTGATCTCAATGGCGTATTGCTTGGATGAACATCCAAAGTCAAAATGGATCGTACTACTAAGACCTCTCTTGCAATTGCTGCTGTTCGTTTGTAGCAACGCCAAAGCAATGCGTGTAGCCATCACCATCAATAACAAAAAACTCCGATTGTCCGTAGTCTCTGACATCGATCTCGGAAACTTCAAATCCAAGTTTCATGAGCTGTTCCCTGGTCTTCTGTAAATCGGAAGGCGTCCAGTACAGGCTAATGCCCTCATAGCCATTTTTCGAGGCCGCAGGCGTTTCTGTCTCGTTGAGCCAAAAGTACGTTTGTTCATTGTGAACCATACAACCAATAAGTCGTCCGTCTCGTCGCATTTCCTTGTCCATCGTTAAACCAAGTCCTTCAACCCAGAAGCGCAGGCTTTTATCGATATCGACACTGGGAATGACAGGTATGCAGGCAGCAATCATAGAGTTATTTTATTTTCCGTGAGTGCATAATAGATTAGTACGATCTACTTTGGACAAATCACACTGGCATGCCTGGCGACCAATCTCCATTGTCCGTCCCGCATCATCCAGATGTTTGTGTAGCGGCGATTGATGGTCTTTCCGGCGTCGGGTGAATTGCCCTTGGGTACAACGATCTCTCTGCCCATCACAATAGCCGTATTTCCGTGCACTTTGATGGCTTCGCTTTCGCGAATGAACGAGGCATAAGTTACGGTTCCCTTCTTTATCCGATCAGCCTGATCGACTTCGTTGAAAGGATTGTTCACGATAAAGTCTTCCGTCCAGTATCTATTCATCGCCGCCTGATCGCCTCGAAGCACGGCATCTGCATGCTCCAGGTCAAGCTTCTTTATCTCTTGTTCGATAGCTGTACTTTCCTGCTCTTTTTGTGCGCAGACCGTCATCCCCGAACCTGTTAACACAACAATAAGTATGATCGCGTATTTCATTGCTTCCGGCATTTAATCACAGTTTATACCAATAGATGATCCCCGTGTGAACAAGCCTAAATCAAGATACATAAAACTCTGCAACCACCTTCACGATTGGTGCATCATTCATTTCGGAAGTCCTGCATGTGGCGCCTGCACATTAATAGCAACCGTGGAAGGCCTTATGCATGACGCGCAGCGATCAACAAGACATTCAACCTTTCAATCCCTTCCTTTTCATGTCTTCCTGAGTTGCTTCCAGTTCTTCCAGGTTCTGCCGCAGTTCTTCTTCCTGCGCCCGCAGCTGCTCCGTTTGTTCGCGCATCTGCTCAATCATCGTCCTGCTTTTCTCCGTATTCTGGACATTAGCAATCGCCGAAGCAATGAACTCTCCCGCCTTTTCCAAAAAGGTAACTTCGTGTTCTTCCAGTATCCGAAAGCCTGCCAGTTCCAGCACCGCAGTAACCACTTCGTTGTACTTCATCGGAACAATAATTACATAGCTTGGTGTCGCGTCACCCAGTCCGGAAGTGATCGTGGTATAGCCCTGGGGCACCTTCTTTAATATGACGGTCTGCCCTTCAACAAAAGCCTGGCCCACCAATCCCTCACCCAGGTCGACGCGTTTCTCGATGACCTTATTTTTATTGAAAGCATAACAGGCGCTGAGGTTAAGGAACTGTTCGTCGTTTTCGTCATGCGCAATCACAAACAAGGAGGCCTGTTGCACCTGCACGTAATTAACAATAAACGTGACGGCTCTGGTAGTGAGCTCCTGAATGTTATGTTGATGTTCCCGGATCAGCGTTGATATGTCGGAAAGCCCCTGCGTAGCCCACATCCGTTTGCTGTCCTCCGCCTTTTGTCGCTTCATTTCATCACGCATCGACAACAGCCGTCCGGCAAGTGTACCCGTGTTTTTTTCCAGGTTCGTTTGAAGCTCTTCCCAGCGGGCATCGTAGTTCCCACCCGAAATGTCGTTCACGAAGGTTGCTGATTGTTGCAGGTCCTTGATCAGACTTCCAATAATTCCATTGGCATCCGCGGCGGCAGCTCTGCCATCGTTGAACAGATATTTTTTGTTGTTATCAGCTACGCTGCTGAGGAGTGCTCTCCGGGCGCGTTCTTCGCGTATCAGCTGGTAAATAACAAAGATCATCGTTGGTAACCCGGTGATGAGAAGCAGGAGTTGCACAATGGTATTACTAGTGGTTGCCTGCTGATAGGTACTCCTCGCCTCCTCGTTGATTTGCGCCTCAAATTCGTTTACGTTCTTTGAAAAAGGATTGAACACGTCCCAGAAGTAGCGACCCAGATCCTTCTTCAACAGGTCGATGTATAGCGAATCCTCATTTGCCTGCAGGTGTCGAACCATCTGCGCGTACATACCCGTGTAGTCAGCCAGGCCCTTCTTGACCTCGTCGTATTTGTCCGGCTTAGCAAAGTCCTGAGCCACGAAAATGCTGTCGAGGTGACGAAAAATTTCAGTGTTCCGATCACGTGCCATTTTAACTGTCCAGAACAGGTAATCAGGCTGCCGGATCAGCGCATATCCTCGCGAACTGATGTCCATGAGTTGGATGTTCTGGTAGACCCGCTCTACTTCCCGTAGTGCAAAGTTGGATTGTTCCTTAAGCACAATCGCCCGTTTCATAATGCGACCGTTGTAAAGGGACGATCCTACGCCCAGGACAATCAAAACACAAATGAGGCCTATCGCGGTGCGGATAAGGTTTCTCTGAAAAAAGTCTCTCATAGGAGTATAGCGTAAAATAGTACTCGCCAAATTTACAGCAAGGAAAGTAACCTAACGTCAGATTCTATTAGCAGCGTTGCACGCAGAACAAACGAACTGCCGGTTCCGGAGTTCATTGGGCGTAAGGATCAATTGTTCTCTGCAACTGGAACATTTGAAGTCGTCACCACCGACCACTATCGTTCCGGCAAACAGGTCTCCCACGCGTTGGTGATGTGGCGTATTCTTAACGGTTATGAATGCCACTATTCCGAAGAAGAAAAAATCGAGCACATCTACTAAATGTCGCTTGAATGCCTGCACGAATGAAATTGACTTACCATTCATCGAAACAACCCGAAGACCAAGAATGAACTTTCCGAGTGTCTGCCCCTTTATTGATTCAACGACCGGAAAGTACACCAGCCAAGCAACAAGAATCCACCAGCCCTTTGGGTCGTTACTCAGGGTGTAGCCACCTTCATCATTTGGTACGCCGTAGGTGATTACCAGCCAGGTGAAGAAAATCAAATACAATCCGTAATCTAGCATTATGGCCGCTGTTCTCTTTAGCAACTTTGGTTCATTGGCGATTGTCATGGTCAAATTTAGTATTGTTTGTACCATTCTGCTCCCCGCTTTCGCCAAAAGTCAGATTCCGACGGTCATTTAATGAATTGCCGGCGCAACGCTGTTCTTCTTTGAACCCAATTCTTTAATACGCCATTTTTAAATCATCTCAAAGGAGCAAGTGAAATATTTATTTTTACGTAACCCTTCAACCAAACCACAGCGCTATCGTTAATTCACTCATTATCTGATCGATTTTTTACATATGAAGCACGTTCCACCTGAGGAAGCGTAGCTCTCTACGAGGGCAGCTTTCTCCAAAGAGAAAACCGCAAGCGCCTCCGCGCAAACTGTCCTCTTCGACTTTCCATCCACTTTAGGAATATTCCTGCTTGAGAGCCACCCACTCGTAAAGCTGTGTTCAATTAACATTTCCTAACCAAGTAAAACTATGTCCGGTTTTTTCAAAAAAGCCATGGGCCTCTTCGTGGAATTCGAGGAAGCCCCAGGAAAGTCATTTTCCAAAACTACCGCGCCGCCGGCACCGCCTGGCCGGATAGCGTCGCCCCAGGTGCTCAACAGTGAAGACTTCGACAAATTCGAGAATCACTTCGAGAAGCTGTTCGATCAGGCCAATCTGCCTGGCCCAGACTATTACGAGTTCATGCGAATGAACGAAACGCTCGAATTGCACATCAAGGATGATAAGGCAAGGCTTGCGGCGACATTCGCATCGCTCTCTATTCAGGGCCTCACGAAAGATACCCTCATCGCAACGGCCGATCGGTACAGGGAGATCATTGCCGAAGATCGGGCAAAGTTCGAACGCATCGCCGTCGAGAAAAGTGAACACGAAATCGGCAGCAAGCGGAACGAGCTGCTACGCCTCGAAGACTCAGTTCGCAACAATGCGGAAGCCATTCAGAAGCTCACGCAGGAGATCAACGTCGCACAACAAACCATCAATGGACTCAAGACATCGATCTCCGGGGAGGAACAGAAGCTGGATAGGAACCGGCAGGGATACCTCGTAGCGTCAGAAGCCATGATGATGAAAATTGACAATGACATTCAAAAAATTAAACACGATTTAACCTAATGGAGACACAATTCTTCCCAACTGACGCACAACAACTGAAGTCCTACTGGAAGCGCCCCGGCGGAAAGTTTGGAACGCTCGCAGGCGTTGGCCTGTTGGTGGCCGCCGGATACTACCTGTTGCCTATACTCACCCATGTGGTATGGAACACGTTCAATTTTGGTGTTGCGCTCGCTGGACTTGGTCTCTTCTTGTATGCGGTAACGCACAGGAAGTTGCGCCTCGGACTTTTCTATTTCTACGAGATCCTTATGAAAAGATTGGTCGGCGTGGTAATCGAACTGGACCCCTTCATCATCGCAGAAGATTACATCAGTGACATGCATGAAGAGCGCGAGAAACTGTATAAGCAGGCAACAGACGTGGATGCGCAAAAGGAAAAGATTCACTTGAAGATCAAGGAAAAAGAAACGGAGATCAACAAGCTTATGAGCAAGGCGCATGCTGCCCGCGAACGGAACATGATGCCCGAACTAGGCAACACGACCCGACAGATCGGCAGGCTAAACGATTATATCAACCAGCTCTCGCCGATCCATGAGAACCTGACGCGCATCGGCGACTACCTCACGAACATCCATAAGAACAGTGCTTACCTCGTTGAGGATGCGCGGAACGAACTGGAGCTCAAAAAGGACTTGTACAAGTCTGTTACATATGGCAACCGGGCACTGACTTCAGCGCTCAAGATCTTCAAGGGTGATCCCGAGAAGAAGCTACTGGTAGAGCAGTCGATGGAGTATCTGAAGGAAGACATCGCCAGCAAGTTGGCCAACATGAAGAAGGCCATCAGCTACTCGTCGGACTTCATGAAGTCTATTGACCTCGACAACGCCACGTACGAAAAAGAAGGCCTGCGCATGCTGGACCAGTTCAATACGGATAATGCGTTTAAACTTTCCCGGCCGGAAGCAAAGGCCTCCGTTCCAGGAAGTGATTATAACGAACTCTTAAAGTAAACGACAACAAAACACACTAATAAAAACTAAAACAATGGCTGTAAAAGTTAAGACCTCGGGAAAAATTGTGATGATCCTGCTTGTACTGGCAGGGCTGTTCGCGGCGAAGACGTACTGGTGGGACAGACGTCCGCAGGAAGCAAAACAGTCGCAGGACATTGGCAAGGTAGCATTGCCCGATGCACCGGAGGCCTCACTCGCCGGGACGTCGATGATGATGACACTTCCCTCGGAAGATCAATCCGTGAACGGCGGCACCCGTATCGTTTGGAAAGTGATGGCGTGGAACTCGCAGTTCCCGCTGATGTACGCCAACGGCGGTCCTGTAACAACGAAAGGTTCCATACTTGACAAATCGAAATTGCAAGTGCGAATCGAACGTCAGGACGACTGCTTCAAGTCGCTTGCCGACCTGGTAAAGTTTGCGCAGGAGTACAAGGATAACCCGGAGACGCCGGCTGTGTTTGCCTCCTTCATGGGTGATGGTATGCCCGCCTTCTTCGCTTCACTGAGCAAAGAACTCGAGCCGCTTGGACCGGAATATCAGCCCATTGCCTTCTATGCCATGGGTAAGTCTTATGGCGAAGATCAGCTGATGGGTCCCATTGATTGGAAGAAAGATCCCAAGGCAGCGCTCGGCAAGACGGTTTCCTGCGTATTACGCGATGGTGATATGAACATCCTGTTGAAATGGGCCGGTGACAACAATCTCAAAGTCAACCCGGATGAAACCACCTACGACAAGGATGCGATAAACGTCATCGCTGCAAACGACTTCCTCGACGCCGGCAACAAATACATCACTGGCTACAAGGAGAAGCGCAAGCTTATTCGCGACGGCAGGAAAGTGAACGAAGAAACAACGGTAGGGGTAGATGCTGTTGCCACCTGGACGCCTGGCGATGTGAACATTGCCCGGCAGAAAGGTGGACTCGTAACGATCGCCAGCACGAAGCAATACGCGTCGCAGATGCCGAACATCACGATCACCATCAAAAAGTTCGCTTACGATCACCGCACCGACATCGAAAATCTTATCATGGGTCTTAGCCAGGCGGGCGACCAGGTAAGGTCGTTCACTGAAGCCAAAGCCTTTGCGGCTAAGGTCTCGGCGAAGGTGTACAACGAACAGGACGGTGCATACTGGTTGAAGTACTACAACGGCGTAACGGAAAAAGATGCCCAAGGCATGACCGTCGCGCTGGGTGGATCCATGGCCTTCAACCTCCGTGATGCGGCGAATACTTTTGGATTGGGCAAGGACGGTATCGACCGGTACAAGGTAGTGTATACCACGTTCGGCGACATCTTGTCGAAGATGTACCCTGAATACATGGCTACCTACCCTGCTTACAGTGCCGTAATAGACAAGTCTTTCCTGATGTCTGTCATTGCCAACCACAGTGAGTTGATGGAAGGCAAGCCGGTGCAGGTTGCCTATTCAAACGAAATCACGAATGAGGTATCTTCCAAGTCATATCAGATTCAGTTTGAAACAGGAAGCGCCGTGATCAAGGTTGAATCTTACAGGCTGCTCGATGAGATTCTTCAGAGTTCCATCGTAGCGGAGGGCCTTAAAGTAGGCGTGTATGGTCACACCGACAACGTCGGTAACGCGTTGTCAAACCAAACGCTTTCGGAGGATCGAGCCAATTCGGTAAAGAGCTACCTGCTGAGCAAGGGCCTCGCCGAACAGCGCATAGAATCGAAGGGCTTCGGTTCCACTACACCGGTTGCCGACAACGGCAGCCCTGTAGGCCGCGCTCAGAACCGACGCGTACAAATTGTATTGGGTGAATAAACAGCTGTCAATGGAAATACTCAAAAGCTTGTTCAGTCCATTGACCCAGGTGAAAGGGCGTACCTTGACGGTGGTGATCATCGTCGAGGTCGCCCTCGCACTGGGCTTATGGCAAATCTTCGGTGGCGGCGGACTTATCCCCACACCATCCCAGATCGTGGCGGCGGTTGTCCGGATTTTGGCCTCACCATCCTTTGCCGATAACCTCTTCAGCAGCCTGGGACTGACGTTGAGCGGAATGGGTATCTCGATCGTGCTCGCCTTGGCCATCAGCTATCTGTCGCTGCTGCCGGCTTTCGCTCCCATCGCACGGTTCATCGTGAAATGTCGCTACCTGACACTGACGGGACTCATCTTCCTGTTTACGTTGATCACCCAGGACGGACATCAGCTCAAGCTAAGCCTGCTCATCTTCGGCATTGTTCCGTTCTTCGTTACGTCACTGTTGTCGATCATTGAATCGATCAATACACAAGAGTACGAACTCTGCCGCACGTTGCGGATGAACAACTGGCAGACGCTGTTCGAGGTGGTGATCATGGGACGGCTCGACCAGGTAGTCGAAGTGATGCGGCAGAACTTTGCCATTGCGTGGATGATGATTACGATGGTGGAAGGGCTAAGCATGTCGGAGGGCGGGCTGGGCACACTGCTCATCAAGTCGAACAAATACATCGATCTCGGCACTGTGTTTGGTATCCTGGTGATCATCTTCGCGATAGGCATCTTATTCGATTACCTGCTGAAAAACATCCGGTACTGGTTATTCCCTTACGCTAAACTTCATATCAGAAAATGAACACGATGGAACAAAAATCGGTGTACGTCAGGAACGAAGTGTTAATGGCAGTAGAGAATGTCAGCCTGTCGTATGGCAAGTCTGTTCTTCGAGATGTCAATTTCACCGTTCACAATATTGTACGACCTGGTGTTGACCAGGGCCAGGTCGTTTCCCTGATCGGACGAAGTGGTATCGGCAAGACACAGCTGTTCAAGATCCTCGCCGGACTCATCGCGCCAGATACCGGTAGCATTACCGTTGGCCTGGATCAGCATGCGGTCAGTGCAGGCGAGGTGGGCGTGGTCTCGCAGAATTATCTGCTATTCAATCATCGCTCGATCAAGGATAACCTGAAACTGGCGTTGCGTCACTCAAGCCTTCCGCTGGCGGCGTCGGAACGGGAGCAGCTGATCTTGCAATACGCTGAGACGTTTGATTTAGCCGAGCACCTGAGCAAATATCCCATGCAGCTATCGGGTGGCCAGCGGCAGCGCACCAGCATCATTCAACAGATCCTTACCGGCAACAAATTTATTCTGCTGGATGAGCCATTCTCGGGACTGGACGCCTTGATGATTGATAAAGTGATGGAACTGCTATTGCGGATATCCACGATGGATGAACTGAACACCCTGGTGATAATCAGTCACGATGTGGAGAACGCACTTGCGATTTCAGATACGGCATATATACTGGCGCGCGAGGCGGGAAAGGAAGGTGCGACGATTACCGAAACGCTCGATCTGATGAAGATGGGATTTGCCTGGAACCCGGAGATCCGGCAGGAAGAGGCGTTTCAAGATCTGGTGGCGCAGATCAAACACAAGATATAATTGTCCGGAGAGCTTGCGGAAGAAAGGCAGCAAAGATGCAAAGACTTTTTACCGCAAAGACGCAAGGACGCGAAGGTTCGCCAAGTTGTTTTTTAAACAGCATTTCATTGTACGTTGATTACATGGCCTCGCACGTCACTGTGAGTGCTGACAAAGAATCTTAGCGAACCTCCGCGTCCTTGCGTCTTTGCGGTAAAAAGTCTTTGCAGCTTTGCTAACCCCTCCACCTGGATCTTGCCTGAGTATGGGGTATAATATCCACATTCAAACAGAACAGGATACAAGGATCTACGCTGTGGAAATAGTTCGTCAATCAGCGACCGTCATTCGTACGCTCCCCATCGACCAATTTACCCTTCGGTCCTTCAGTATCGACCTTCTTCTCATCGTACTGCGCCCCTTCAGGATTTGACTCTGTTACTAAAGTAGATTGACGCTTCGGATCAACGCCATTGTGCGATTCTCCCGGTTTTACCTTCTTTTTCTCTTTCATAGCCGTACAGTTTGGTTACACAAATGCTCAAGTCTTAACGGAATAGCTTCGTTAAGCGAGCGCAGTTAGTGACAACAAACGCCAGGCCGTTTTCAGATGATGGATGAAACAAGTGCCTACTTTCGCTTGTTCAGGCGCAATCTTTCCGGCACTTTCAGATACAGATCGAAGGTTACAAAACAGCCTGAGTTTTGCACCGCGATCACGGTACCAGGCAGGCGGGTACTCAGGTTCTTGCGGTATCCTGCAAAAAGCTCAGCTCCCATGAACGACGTGAATGACCTGTTATAAGCAATTCCCATATCCACATCAATGCGGCGGAATACATCGTGATCGTCTGAGGTAAGTTGCGGAAGAAAATACGATCTCGTATTGGCCTCGGACTTTATATAAAATATGTCGGAAGAACTGAGATTGTATCGCCAGGCAACCTTGTGCGGGAGTGTGATCTCAACGCCGGTTCGCGTCGAGAAATTATGGTTGTAAACGAACACCGGCAACACCAGGAAGTTATTTGATTTGTTGACCATAATACCGATTCCCATTTCTGTATCAGGTGATCTCCTTTTCATGAAGACAGATGATATCGTATAGGTCAACGGGACGTTCGCCAGGCTTGTGCCCGTCACATTTCCGCTCTTGCTGATGTTGGCAGTGTTGATCATCCAGAAAGCGCTATCGAGACAAATGAGCGACTTAATGTCAAGCCCCACCGAACGCAAGTTCCACGTCGATAACTGTTCCCCTGCGTAGGCACCCGTGCCTTTGATTTCGAAATTCTCGGAGCGATAATAGGGCGCGACGGCGAGGGCAAACCTGGATTTTATGGCGACCGGAATGTACGCCTTCACATAACATTCTTCCAGGGTATAGCGACTCGAATTTCCAGAAACCCCTTGATAAACCCTGCCCGGGGCATGCACGTTTCTATAGCTGATCCATTTTGTGGGTGCCATTCCCGGGAGTCCAGGCTTAAACTGTTGCGCAAACAGCCCTAGGCTAACTACCTGAAAAAGAGCAAGGCAAATGGAAGCTTTCACAGAAGAATATTTCTGCCTGCCGATAGAGCGGCTTTTGCAGTGACATAAAGGTACGAAGTAATTCTGGAGAGATTCTGTGGCAGGGTGAGACCGCGGCATGCGGGTGTGAAACGATAGCCAGGCGGTCTTATTGTTCGCCCGACACGATTTTCACGCGATAATTTTTCAGCGGGTGATACATGGAGGCGTCGAACATAACATTTCCCTTATAATGATAGGTGCTCGCATTTCCCAAAATTCGCACCACGATCCCATCGCCGTTTTTTACAGCGGGTATCAGCAGGCCGAAATTGTCGGCGTAGATTTTCTGACCCTGGACAGGCTTCTCAAAATACATTCGGCCCACATTAAAATGTATAGGCTCCGCTATCAGGGTATCTTTCTTATACTCATAGGCGTCAATGTTCACGCGATATTGATGCCCATCCCATTCCGTGCTGCTTTTGAAGTCTCCTTTATTTGTATGCGTTTGAGATTTGGACGAAATCAGTTGATCTCCCCGATACACGGCCGTCATGTTATATTCAGCCTCAATGCGGAAGAAAAGCCACAGCTTCACCTTACTTTTCAGGTCGTAGTGTGTGAGGTCGCCTTTCAACTCACGGGTAATTGTGAGACTGCCAATTTCAATTCCTGCGACACTGATCTCATAGTCCTTCTTTTGTGCACGTGCTGTCAACGAGCAGATTAAAAATGTAGCCATCACGCAGACAAATCGCCGGCTTGTCCAGCAACAATTGGATTTTTGAATCAACGGCAGCGTAACACTCATCGTGAACGAAGATAGGACGTAAACCATTATGATGCGCAGTTATCCGGACAATCCATAAACACCAGATCGCGCTAAAAAGAAATACCCCGGGTTCCGTCCCCAGGGTATCTCACATTCGTTTTCTTGAATCAACACTGGCCATTACTTGACGGCTTGCGCAGGATGTCCAGGATATTGGCTACTTCTTTGCGATCTTGTACAATCGGCCCTGATCGGTCACTGCATACAACGCACCGTCTACACCTTCGGTAATGTCGCGGAAACGTTGTTCCTCGCTTGATAAGAGTCTCTCCTCGCCTATCACTTTGTTGTTTTCGATCACCAGGCGACAAATGTGCATGCCGCTAAGCGATGATATGAACAGGTTGTTCTTCCATTCAGGAATGGCGTCGCTGCTGTAGAACGTAATACCACTGGGAGAGATAACCGGATCCCAGTAATACACGGGTTGCTCCAAATCAACTTTCTGCTGAATCGAATCACCGATTTTCTTACCGGAATATTCGAGGCCGTAGGTGATCGTGGGCCAGCCATAGTTTTTCCCTGCTTCGACGTGGTTCAACTCGTCACCGCCTCTCGGACCGAATTCTGTTTCCCACAAGTCGCCGGTAACCGGATGAAAAGCAATACCCTGTACGTTGCGATGTCCGTACGAGTAGAGTTCAGGTCGTGCATTGGCTTTGCCTTCGAACGGGTTGCCCGCAGCAGGCTTTCCATCTGTAGTGATACGAATGACTTTACCCAGACCTGAATTGATATCCTGTGCCTGGGGACGCGTTTCGAGGTCGGAACGCTCTCCAGTGGTCACGAACAGGTTGCCATCTTTTGCAAACTTCACGCGTCCGCCATAGTGGAGTGTGCCTTTGTACGCTGGTGTGGCGCGGTAGATAACCGTGACACCTTCCAGCTTTTTCTCGTCGGCAGATAATTTTCCTTTCGCCACCGCGGTAACATTTCCGCCAGGAAGCGGTTCGGAGAATGCCCAATAAACCATCCTGTTTTGTGAGAAGGCAGGATCGAGGCAAAGGCCGAGAAGGCCGCCCTGGCCCTCACTGTTTACTTTGGGAACGCCGTTCAGGGGTGCGCCAGGGCTACCCGTTGCTGCAACGATTCGCATATTTCCGCCCTTTTCTGTGATCAGAAATCTGCCGTCGGGAAGGGCAGCTATGCCCCAGGGACGTACCAGTGAACTGTCCAGCATAGTGCCTTCATAAGGCGTACTTGACGTAACGCCCGCGATACGTGTCTGGCCTTCGAATGCGGGTTTGTAGTCCGTGTTGCCCGCCTTTGTTTCCACAGGGGCAGCAGCTACGGCGGTGCTATCTACAGTAGCGACTGACTCTTTGGCTTTCTTTCCACAGGAAGCAAGCACCATGGCCGCAGCTGTGATGAGTAGGTAAATCGATTTTATCGATTTTATCGGTTTTATCATAGTGTAATTAAACAATTCTCGAAAGATATCAACACAAGGCGAAAAGTGCGCCTTCTGGTGCAAGTTTTATAAACAATCGGGACAGACCATACGGCACAGCCTACAGAACGGACGCACTACCCCCCGGAATGCAAGGGTACGCCTTGCATATAGTCATCATGACAATATCCTTCATTAACGTCGGCGCGAAGGACTGCGCTCCGCTGGTCCTACCTCTACGCTTTGGGAATTTTGATTTTATGCCCCGGAAAGATCACATCAGGGTTCTTGATCACATCCTTGTTCATCTCGTAGATTTTCTGCCAGGTGGTACCGTATTGCTTGGCAATCTTGCTCAGACTGTCGCCCTTTTTGATCTCGTACACTTCATCGAAGTTCGTAGCCTCGATGTCGAGTGTCAAATCACCTGCCCGCATATCGGGGTCCATCTTGGTATAGGCATCCCACAATTTCTGCTTCACGGCTTCTGTCGTGGAACCCGTGATGTGTAATACTTTCCCTTTCTCTTCCACCTTCAGATTGGTAACACCACCTTTTTCCGCAAGGTCGATGATCGACTTATACTTTTCTTTCAGCATGGTGTCACTATTTGATCGTCATTTTATTCTCAACCTTTTTCGCGCCCGATTCCATGGCGGCCTTCATAGCATTCTGAAGATTTGATCGTTTGATGTCGCCCGTAAGGGTAACAACACTGTCTTGAACGGTGGCCGTAATTCCTTCAACCTTATAGGTCGCGAAGTTCGTATTTACCTGGGTGATGAGCGCCTCATCGGCCGTCTTCGCCAGCTCTTCCGGAGTAGGTCCTTTCGGTTTCACCGTGAGCGAATTGTTAACGCTTTTCACGCCTTTCACTGCCGCAACCAGGGTCTCGGCGGAGGACTTCAGGGCATCCTCTTCAACTTCACCGGTGAGCGTTACGACACCATCATTAACGGCTGCTGAAACCACGCTAAGGGATGGATTGGCTTTCAGCGCTTCTGTTACAGCTGCGGAGATCTTTTCATCACTGGGCTTGCATCCCGCGACGAATAAGACCAGAGCCATAACCACGAACAGAGAGGAGGATCTTTTCATAGTTATTGTATTTAAGATTAGTGATCGAAGTTAAAGGTATGGACTCGCCTGAACAAGCATTATTTGCTTCGTAACGATTATACAACATGAGCGTTGGTGGTTTGCGTCAATGTATTATCCTTGTAGTCTGTACTGCACACCATGAAAATCGTATTCCAATTCCTTATCATTGGCTTCATCGCGAGCGGCTCAATTACCGGCTGCAATCAGCCCTCGACCATAAAAGATGGCAAAACTGACTTGGCCATCGCCGGCACCTGGCGCCTGCTCTCCGGAACGCTCATAGAAAAAGGAGATACAACCGTTACGGACTACACGAAAGGCATCAGTATGATCAAGATTCTGAATGATACTCATTTCGCTTTTGTCAATCACGATCTTAATCACGGTAAAGACAGCACCGCCTCTTTCAGCGCCGGCGGTGGAACATTTAAACTGGAGGGTGATACGTACACGGAATTCCTCGAGTATTGTAGCGCGCGTGAATGGGAAGGAAACGAATTCAAGTTCAACGTTGAAATCCGGAACGATACGCTTATTCAGAAGGGCGTGGAGAAGATCGACGGCATCGGCGTTGAAAGGCTGAACATTGAAGTGTACCAACGCGTTCAATAACCGCAGCTAACAAGGTGGTTATATTCTGTCCACACTATCAATAGAATAACCGGCTCATTACCGAGGTAACGTTGCAGAATCAGTGGCGCAGTCGCTCGTAGCGCTGTGCTCCGAGGACTCTGCATTAAGACTTCCTACGAAGAGCAACACATTCATTATGCGAAGTGCAATACCTAAGGTCAACGTGCGGCCTGGTAACTCCAAAGCTCTGCGAGGCTCCGTGTGTGATGGATTTTTCCTGGCAGCCCTGCAACCTATCCTACTGTATCCTACAGGCACTTCTGTTCGATCGCCGCCATCTGCATAGCTCAGATTTTATAGGACATTTTGTTGGACCGCCAGGGAAAATCCATCACACGCGGAGAAATCACGGAGTTTTTGAGATCAGCGTGTGTACCTCGTTAAATAGGGTCGCTTTTCAAATAACGTTGGCTGATCTGGCTTTGCGCTTCGTAGAATATTTAATTCCGAGTCATCGGAGCAGTGCGGCTCAGTCGCGGGTGCTTCGCCGCTAAAGCGTCGATATCGAATGCGCATAAACCTGATGGCTAATTCCCATTCAACGTCGCGTGCCACGCACCGGCTGTCGACGCTTCGGCGGCGAAGCATTCCCCTTGAGCCGCAGTGCTCCGAGGGCTCTGCATTTAGACTTCCTACGAGAGCAACACATTCATTATGCGAAGTGCAATACCTAAGGTCAACGTGCGGTCTGGTAACTCCAAAGCTCCGCGAGCCTCCGTGTGTGCGGGATTTTTCCTGGCAGCCCTGCAACTTATCCTACCGTATCCTACGGGCACTTCTGTTCGATCGCGGCCATCTGCATAGCTCAGATTTTATAGGACATTTTGTAGGACCGCCACGAAAAATCCATCACACGCGGAGAAATCACGGAGCTTTTGAGATCAGCGTGTGTGCCTCGATAAATAGGGTCGATTTTCAAATAACGTTGGCTGATCTGGCTTTTCTCTTCGTAGAATATTTAATTCCGAGTCCTCGGAGCACTGCGGCTCAGTCGCGGGTGCTACGCCGCTAAAGCGTCGACATCGAATGAGCATAAACTTGATCACTAAATTCCCATTCAACTTTGCGTGGCATTTCAACTTCGCATACCACACACCTTGTTGTCGACGCTTCGGCGGCGAAGTATTCACCCTTGAGCCGCAGTGCTCCGAGGACTCTGCATTTAGACTTCCTACGAAGAGCAACACATTCATGACTTTATTCGAAGTGCAATGCCGTACATCAAAAAAGCTTGCTATTTGCTCGACGTTGCCATAATATCGTAGATGACTTCCAACCCCTAGCTGCAAACATGAATACCAAAACACGCCGTCGATTCCTGGGTGAATCCATTACCACCGCTGCCAGTCTGGCTACCTTGGCAATTCCTGGCGGGCTCAGGGCACACGAGGCCGCACCTGCGCCGACTATTGTATCGAAGCGCGCCGTTGCTTCCGCCAAGCTCAGTGTAATTGGAATCAATCATGGGCACATCTACGGACAGATCGAAGCAGCTATTCGCGGCGGCGGACAGTTGCACTCATTCTATGCGAAAGAACCCGATCTGGCTGCCGCTTTCCAGAAGCGATATCCCGACGCCAGGTTGGCACGCAGCGAAGATGAAATCCTGCAGGACAAATCAATACAGTTAGTCTTAAGCGCATCCATACCCGTTGAACGCGCTCCCCTGGGCATCCGGGTCATGAAGAGCGGAAAAGACTTTATGGTTGACAAACCTGGAATTACCACCCTCGAACAGCTGACAGAAGTGCGCAAAGTGCAGGCCGAAACCAAGCGAATCTATTCCATTATGTACAGCGAGCGCCTTGAGAACAAGGCTACCGTGAAAGCTGGTGAATTGATAGCTGCTGGCGCCATCGGGAAGGTAATACAAACCATCGGCCTGGGTCCGCACCGCATGAATCCTAAATCGCGTCCACCATGGTTCTTCGAACGGAACAAGTTCGGCGGAATCATCTGCGATATTGCTTCTCATCAGTTTGATCAGTTTCTCTTCTTTACCGGCTCAACAGAAGCGACCGTTGTGTCGTCTCAGACCGGCAACGTACACCATCCTCAATATCCTGAGTTCGAAGACTTCGGCGACGTAATGCTGCGGGGAAATCAAGGTGTGGGGTACATTCGCGTGGACTGGTTCACACCGGACGGACTCAATACCTGGGGCGACGGGCGACTCACGATTCTGGGAACGGACGGCTTCATGGAGCTGCGCAAGTACACTGATCTCGGCGGCCGCACCGGCGGCAACCACCTGTTTGTGGTGGATGGAAAGGAAACGCGATATGTTGACTGCAACAGTGTTGAATTACCTTATGGAACGCAGCTCATCAACGACGTGGTAAATCGAACCGAAACGGCGATGACGCAGCAGCATTGTTTTCTCGCGACAGAACTGGCATTAAAAGCGCAACAGCAGGCTTACACCCTGAAACTCACGAAGTAATTCAATTTAGCTGCGCGCTGTTGAATCCTGGCAAAATATCCGTCGTCGAGTTTGCCCGGTGATTATATAAAGTGCCGCGGCCAGTTAAGGCATAGTTGCTTCCGATTCCCATCCAAAGGATTACCAGCCCGTGGACCCTCCATCACCTGAATCTGAACAATTCTTTAATCTATTAAAACTATAGACAAATAGATTTGAGCGAAAAGCCTCCTATATTTCCGGCCCGGACAAAATAGCCATGCCGAAAATTCAACGGCATCGCTATAGACATATTTGGGGATACTGCACGATGACATAACCGTGCATGGCAACACACACGACCAGCGTTTCTTAGTATGAAGAAAAACTACCTGCTGAAAATTATATTCCTGATCCTGCTTACGGACGTACCGTTTCAGATGGCCCTTGCCCAGGGCTCGATCGTAGAAGGAACCGTAGTGGAGCAACAGGAACAACAACCCATAGAGTTTTCCACAGTTTCAATTTTCTCAGCAAACGACAGTGCTTTAGTAACAGGTGTCCTTTCGGACCTTCATGGTCAGTTCAGGTTAACACAATTGCAGAAGGGGAAATATTATGCTGTGGTGCAATTCCTGGGATACGAAACCAAAAAAATAAGCGATATCAACTTAGCTCCAAATCAAAAAATAAGTTTGGGGACCATTGTACTCACCCCGCACCAGGAACTTTTGGACGAGATTACCGTGACTGGAGAGAAAGCATCGGCTTACCACCAGATAGACAAGCAGGTTTACAATGCGTCCCAGTTTCAGACCAGCCAGGGTGGCAATGCTATTGAAGTATTGAGAAACCTCCCGTCGCTTAGTGTGAATAGCGAAGGCGAAATTACGCTGCGTGGATCCACAGGATTTATTGTCATGCTGGATGGAAAGGCCATGCAGGCGGATCCTCTGGTTATTCTGAATCAGCTTCCGGCCAACACGATCGATAACATTGAAGTTATGACCACGCCTTCTTCGAAGTTTGATCCCGATGGAAAGGCAGGAATCATTAACATTACTACCAAAAAGGGTGCGACCGATGGGTATTACCTTTTGGCCAATGTTCAGGGCGGCTTACCCAGTATTGAGGATTATGGAAATGAAAATGCGCCCGTCCGGTTTGGCGGAGATATTACAGCTAATATTAAGCAGGGAAAAGTAAATTATTCGCTGAGTGCCAACTACAAACGGGATGACATAGCTGGCGTTCGGGATGGTGAAGCCGAGACAACTATTGGAAACACCTTTACCACGTCTCCATCGAAGGGCGAGAGAAGCTATCGGTCCTATTCCTATGGCGTCAGAGGGGTGATTAACTATGAAGTGAACAAGGCCAATATTCTGGCAGTGGGTTTTTATGCGGGAAAGAAATCGCAATTCAGAAAAGCAGATTTACTGTACAACCAACAGCGGTTTAATCTGAGCAATAGTGAGGAGATTAATTCACTTGACTACTTCAATAAGAATTTAAGAGAACGCAAGGGCGACTTTGTGGTCGCGAACGTTGACTATACTCATTTGCTTGCCAACAAGGGATCGATCTCATTTTCTGCCTTGTACGAAAAAACAATCCTTGGGGGACCGACGAGTAATACCGACGTTAACCCTGAGAATCACGCAGAGGTTTATAACGATGCCGACATGCAGGAAAGCAATCCACTGGATGGTGTTCGCGTGAAAACGGATTATACCTTTGGGCAAGAGAGGCAAATTCGAGGCAGGCTATCAATACCGTTATCTGTTGCACGAAGGAGATTTTGTTTATAATCAATGGGACGTTCGATCCGATGACTGGTTTGTAAGAGAAGAACTCAGCAATAAAGTAACACTCACGCGACACATCCACTCGCTCTACAGTCAATATGCTGATGTGGTTGGAAAATTGAGCTATTCAGCGGGCCTGCGACTAGAATATGTCGATCGCGTACTCGTCGATCAAGGCACACCAAATCCTTATAAATTCGCACGGCTTAACCTTTTTCCTTCATTCAACCTTCTCTATGACCTGGATAATGGATATAGCCTGAAAAGTGGATACAGTCGGAGAATATCCCATACTACCTCTAACATGATGAACCCATTTCCGGCAAGGCGGCACTCGGAGGTTTTTGAGATGGGCGATCCCAACCTGTTACCGGAATACATTGACGTAGCCGAAATCGGAGCGGTCAAAGATTTCGGCGACAACTCCATTTTTGCCAACCTGTATTATCGCAATACTAAGAATGTTATTAACCGTGTAAATGCTGTTTATAACGACACGATACTGGTGCGCACCTTCACCAATGCCGGTGATGGTAAAGCCTGGGGTATTGAAACAGGTTTGGCCTTCAAAGTAAAAGAATGGTGGTCGCTTTTTGTCGGTGGAAATGTTTATCAATACAACATAAAAGGGAATGTTTATAATGCTCCGGTCAACACAAGCAGTGTTAACTATTCGATCAACGGAAACACGACGTTTAGAATACAGTCTTCTCTTACCCTTCAATTGACAGTCAACTACACTTCGAAAACTGTCACGGCACAAGGCGAAGACTCGCGATTCCTTATTCCCACGCTGGCGTTGAAAAGGACAATCCTGAAAAATCAGGGGAGCATCGCCCTGCAATGGCAAAATATCGATTTAGGAATGAACGAGAGCAATCGACAGCGACTTACCACAAGCGGAGACGGATTTTACACATCGACCAACTACCTACAGGAAGTAGATATCATTCGGATAAACTTCAGCTACCAATTTAACAAACTTGCTAAAAAGATGAAGTTCACGGAAAGTGAATTTGGAGAAAAAGAATTTTAAAACACGATTATGAAAATAAAAGTTACCCTGATTGCTGCCTTCGTCAACTTGCTCCGGAAAGAAGCCCGTTTCAACCCTTCTAAATATATTATCTTCTCTTCCTACAGAACAACCCGCTCATGAGAAACCCTAAAACAAAAGCGTTTATTGATTTGCTCTATAGAACTCATGTTGCAGAATGGGAGGCTACACCATCTATCCAGGCGGCCATTGCATGGCTTACCGACCTGCTGGAATTCATGTTTCCAAATAACAATCTGAACAAGCAATCGATCTATGAGGGCATACTCAATAAGAATCAGATCGATCTGGAGAATATTTTACTGACCTACATGGACCCGAGTAACACCGATATTGAAATACGGGTAGCTGCTTTTTATGATTCATTGGAATTGATATATGAAAGTCTAAGGAAGGATGCAACCAATATCTATGACCATGATCCCGCTGCGACCAGCGTATACGAAGTAATTGCTTCTTATCCTGGTTTTTATGCTATTGCAGTGTACCGGATTTCTAATCGGTTGTCGCAACTGGCAATTCCGATTTTACCCAGAATCTTAAGTGAACATGCACATGGCAAGACAGGAATAGACATCCATCCAAACGCCGTAATAGGTGTTCCCTTCTTTATCGATCACGGAACGGGCATCGTAATCGGAGCAACGAGTGTGATCGGCGATCATGTAAGCATTTATCAGGGTGTCACCCTGGGGGCGCTGCAAGTAAGTAAGACGTTGGCAGACGAGAAAAGACATCCTACCGTGGAGGATAATGTAATCATTTATGCACGGACGACTATTCTCGGTGGTGACACAGTTATTGGCAAGAACAGCATCATTGGAGGCAGTGTCTTCCTTACCAAAAGTGTGGGTGCAAACTCGAATGTATTCAATACGCATAAACTGCGGATAGAAATAAGGGAAGAGCGTGATAAACCATTGCCGATTGTTGACAAACAATAGCTTCCCCCCTATGCCAGGAAGATAGGAGTTCGGATCGCCTTTACCCCGACAACCTTCCGATTCCCCGCCGACCAAATCACCAATTCACCATATCAACCAAACGACAATTGATTCTGACATCAAGAAACATTAATTTAGTTCGAATACGTGTGAACTACTCAAATCTAAAGAAAACCTCGTCTCCATGAACAATTTCAACATCAATCGCAGACATTTTTTGAAAGGAGCCACGGCATCGCTGGCCCTGTCATCACTGGGCGCGTATGGCCTGGACCTCGTTCACCCTCAAAAGCCCTGGAGAGTGGGTTTGATCGGCACCGGCTGGTACGGCAAGAGTGATTTGTTCCGACTCATTCAGGTTGCTCCGGTAGAAGTCATCGCCCTTTGTGACGTTGACAAGAACATGGTTGGCGCCGCCGGCAAACTGGTGAGTCAACGACAAAAGTCAGGCAAGACACCCAAGCTTTATGGAGACTATCGCAAGATGCTGTCGGAAAATCAGTTCGACATCGTGCTCATCGGAACGCCCGATCATTGGCACGCACTCAACATGATCGAAGCGGTAAAGGCCGGCGCACACGTATATGTCCAAAAGCCCATCAGTGTCGACGTGACTGAGGGTGATGCGATGATAGCGGCCGCGCGCAAATACAACCGTGTTGTGCAGGTAGGAACGCAACGCAAGAGCACCCCGCACCTGATTGAAGCCAAGAAAAACATTGTTGACGCCGGGCTACTCGGAAAGATATCACACGTGGAGATGTGTTGCTATTTCCATATGCGAAACAATGGAAATCCCGCCGTTCAGGCGGTTCCTGATTTCCTCGATTACGAAATGTGGACAGGTCCTGCACCGCTGCGTCCGTACGATGGCATACCTCATCTTCGCTGGTGGCGCACATTCATGGAATACGGCAATGGCATTATGGGGGATATGTGCGTACATATGTTCGATACGGTACGCTGGATGCTGAAACTCGGTTGGCCCAAGAGCATTGCATCAACGGGTGGGATATACGTCCAGAAAGAAGGCAAATCGAATATCTCCGACACCCAATCGGCCATATTTGAATATCCCGAGCTCAATTGCGTATGGACCCACCGTTCGTGGGGAGGTCCGGCCGATCCTGAATATCCCTGGTCGTTCACCCTGTACGGAGACAAGGGTACGCTCAGGGGAAGCACCATGCGTGCGGACTTCACACCCATCGATGATAAAGCGCAAAAGATTCACCTGGACGTCGTGTATGAAAAAGAGAAATATCCTGAAGACCTCAAAGAGGACGCGATCGAACTGAATGCCGCACCGGCGACGCGTTTGCATATGCTTGACTTTCTCGCGGCCATCGACAAAAAATCGCGTCCCGTGGCCGACATAGAAGAAGGACACATATCGACGGCATGCTGCATCCTCGCCAACCTGTCGATGAAAACCGGCCGACCGATCGTTTACGATCCTGTCAAGCACGACATTGTTGGTGACACCGAGGCGAGTGCCTTGCTTCGCCGTCCGTACCGGGCGCCCTGGACGCACCCCGAGGCTGCCAAGGTTTGATCCGGTCCGCTCAGTGAGGTACCGCATGCGCCATATATCGATCTGTTGCTTCCTCATTCTGTCGCTGCTGCAGTGTTCAACACGGGACGCCGACGGTCCCTCCCCGCCAAAGACCGCGCAAGAGGAGCACGCGACCTTTGTAGCGGAAGCCGGGATCCACGTTGAACTGGTTGCTTCGGAACCCATCATTCAGGATCCGATCGTCATAACGTTTGACGAGGACGGCCGCATGTGGGTCGTGGAAATGCGTGGATTCATGCCCGACATCGACGGTACCGGCGAGCGCGATCCGGTCGGCCGCGTGAGCATACTGCAGGACACCGACGGCGACGGGAAGATGGACAAGCACCATATTTATATCGACAGCCTCATTATGCCGCGGGCCCTTGCCGTGGTGAAAGGCGGTGCGCTTGTTGTAGAACAGGAGGCTTTGTGGTATGTGACGGACACCAATGCCGACGGAAAGGCCGACAAAAAACAATTGATCGATAAAGACTACGCCGGCAGCAAAATGCCGGAACACGCCGGGAACGGGCTTCTCCGTGGAATGGACAATTGGTATTACAATGCCAAATCGCGGTTCCGCTATGCGCTACAAGACGGGCAGTGGATCCGCGATAGCACTGAATTCCGCGGTCAGTGGGGCATTAGCCAGGACGACATAGGGCGCTTGTATTACAACTATAACTGGTCGCAACTTCACGCGGATCTGGTTCCGCCCAATTACCTGTCGCGCAACGCGAATCATGTTCCGACTTCGGGAATCGACTACGGGGTCACGATCGACCGTCGCGTGTACCCCATCCGTGATAACCCCGCCGTAAACCGGGGATACATTCCAGGTACCTTAAACGAGGAAGGCCGTCTGCTGGAATTCACAGCCGCCTGCTCTCCATTTTATTATCGCGGCGGCGGCTTTCCGGACGAGTATCGCGACAACGTGTACGTCTGCGAGCCATCCGGCAATCTGGTAAAGCGCAACATGGTGAAACACAACGGCCTTTATGTGGGTGCATACGACCCCCATCCAGGCAAGGAATTTCTCGCGTCCACCGATGAGCGCTTCAGGCCCGTTTACATAACGGCAGGGCCGGATGGCGCGCTATATCTGGCCGACATGTATCGCGGCCTCATCCAACACGGTGCCTACGTGACACCGTACTTGCGTGAGCAAACGCTTTCCAGAAACCTGGTCAAACCCGTGGACTGCGGAAGGATATGGCGCATTGCGCCGGAGAATTTCAAACCGGTCAAACCCGAGAGGCTATCAGTCGCTAGCGCCGACCGCCTGATCGCACTGCTCGGCCATGCAAACGGATGGTATCGCGACATGGCGCAACGCCTGCTGGTTGAACGCAACGATGGCACTGCACGCACGAAACTCACGCAACTCGCAACCGGCATTTCCAACAATCCGCTCGCCCGCCTTCACGCGCTGTGGACCCTGCAGGGCATGGACGCTTTGAATTCAGAATGGCTGGTCCCATTGCTCAGCGATAAGGAAGAAATCGTCAAGATCACGGCCTTGCGTTTGCTGGAACCCTTCATCCTGAATGACCTGTCACTCGCAAAGCGTGTAGCCATAGCGTTGCAATCATTCATATCCGGTAGTCAGCCGGAGGTGCTTCAAGGTGCTCTCAGTGCCTATGCCCTGCCTGCGTCAACACGCCTTTCTTTCTTGCAGGACGTTCTTCAGCGCGGCGACACATCTGCCCTGCTTCGCGACGCCGTGCTGAGCAGTGCTGCTCACCTTGAACTCGACCTGATGAAATCGCTCGTGACAAGCCCTGAGTGGAAGTCATCTGCGCCGTCGAGGGAAATCGTGCTTGAAATGCTAACGGCCGCGGTCTTACGCGAGCACAATCCCGGGAAGATTGCCTCCGTACTGGCCATGATTCACGCCGACAGGAAGTGGACCAGCCAAACCATTGTGACGGGCCTGGTCACACAGGGGGCCGCCATGCGACGCAATCCCGTGAAACTAGCCAAGGAGCCGGAGGTTTTCCGACGGTCGAGAGCCGGTATGAGCACCCTGCAATCCGACCAGCTTCAACAACTTGCGGCCATGTTTGCCTGGCCAGGGCATACCCCGGATCCTCAGCAACGCGTGGAAGGAGTCGCGTTGGCCGACGCCGATCTCGAACAATTCGCGTTGGGCAGAAAACACTACTTATCGACCTGTGCCGGCTGTCACGGCTCGGAGGGAGCCGGTATGAAGCGTATGGCGCCTCCGTTGGCCGGATCCGACTGGGTTCTGGGCAATGAGAAGCGCCTTGCTCTGCTCATCCTGCATGGATTGGAAGGGCCCGTAGAAGTGGCTGGGAAAAAATACGACGCCCCGGATATTCTTCCCGTTATGCCTTCTCACTCAACCATGGATGACGGTGCGATTCGCGCGGTCATGACTTATATCCGAAATGAATGGGGAAACCACGCCCCGGCGATCCAGGGTCGCCTGGTAGGCAGAACCCGGCATACTTCGCAAGGACGGGTACAGCCCTGGACACCCGCCGAGTTGAACGAATTCATTGAAAAAAATCCCGAGGTAACAGAGCCTCAGTAAAACCAACCATCATGAAAACGCCATCCGACCGCCCTCATTACCCGTCTATGAAACGCCGCGACTTCCTGGCAAAATCGGCGTTGTCAGCACTCGCCCTGGCCGTACCTATACGGGCGGCGGCGATGCCTGCCTTGTCGCCGCAGTTGGAAAAACTACTGAAGGATACGCCAATGGGCATTGTGGTCCACTCCTACGCTACACGCTGGAATCCCAAGCTGGAAAGTTCGAAGTATCCCGGATTCACCGACGCCATAGACCTCATCAGGCATTGCCACCAGATAGGTTCGGGCGGTGTTCAGGTGGTCGTAAACAACTGGTCGCCGGAATTCGCTAAGAAAGTAAGATCCGAAAAGGAAAAACTGGGACTCTACCTCGAAGGCTCCATCGGCATGCCGTTTACGGCCTCCGAGGTCGAGACATTTGAAAAGAATATCCTCGCCGCAAAGTCAGCAGGCATGGACATCATCCGAACGGTATGCACCACGGGCCGCCGTTATGAGATCTACCATTCGGCATCGGACTTTGAAGCCGCACGTGCAAGAGCGATCACGTGCCTGCAACTCGGCGAACCTGTACTTCGAAAACACAAGGTGAAACTAGGTGTTGAAAATCACAAGGACTGGCGCGCCCCGGAACTGGCAGAACTCATCAAAAAAATAAGCAGCGAGTGGATCGGCGTAACGTTGGACTTCGGCAACAGCATCGCGCTCATGGAAGATCCCATGGAAGTAATTAAGACGTTAGCGCCCTTTGCCGTGTCCACGCATGTGAAAGACATGGGCCTCGAGGAATACGACGACGGTGTGCTGCTCTCGGAGGTACCGCTCGGCACCGGCATACTGGATCTCCCCGCGATCGTGGCCCTCTGCAAAAAGCACAATCCGGGCATTACATTCAACCTGGAGATGATCACACGAGATCCCCTGGTCATTCCCTGCCTTACCGAGGATTACTGGGCAACCTTTGGCATGGTGCCGGGAAGCGAACTCGCGCGTGCGCTGAGGTTGGTGCGCACGAACAAAGGAACCGTGGCCCTGCCGCGTGTATCGAAGCTTTCTACCGATCAACGCCTCGATGCTGAAGAGCAAAACATAATTGAATCGCTGCGTTACAGCGCAAATAAAATGGGACTCAAATAAACAAGTGAATGGAAAAACTTCCGGGAATTAAACTCTTCGATCTAAGCAAGAAATCAGCTATAGTAACCGGTGGCTCCAAGGGCCTGGGGCTCGCCATTGCTGCCGGACTGGCATCAGCCGGCGCATCGGTCATGCTTTTTAATCGGAACCAACACGAAGGACAACAAGCCGCCGAATACCTGGCTTCCACGTATGGAACGCAAGCCGTTTCATTTGCCGGCGACATCACTAACCGCGAACACACCGAGCGACTGGCGGAAGAGACCATGAGGAATTTCGGCAGGATAGACATTCTGGTGAACAGCGCAGGCATTAACATACGCGGTGCGATCGACGAGGTGACACCCGAGGATTTTGCCAGGGTGATGAACGTGAACGTCACAGGCACCTGGCTGGCTTCCCGCGCGGTAACGCCCTACATGAAGAAGCAGGGAAGTGGAAAGATCATCAACCTGGCCAGCACGCTGGGGCTGGTCGGTCTTTCAAATCGCACACCTTACACGTCCAGTAAGGGGGCCGTTGTGCAGATGACCAGGGCGCTGGCGCTCGAGCTTTGCCCATTCAATATCAACGTGAACGCTATTTGCCCAGGTCCATTCTTAACCGAAATGAACCAGCCTATCGCCGATTCTGACGAAGCCAAGAAGTTCGTAGTTGGCGCGACGGCACTGGGCCGCTGGGCGCGTCTGGAGGAGATACAAGGCACGGCACTCCTGTTGGCCAGCGATGCTGCCAGTTACATGGTAGGCTCCATCATTCCCGTCGACGGAGGGTGGACCGCTAAGTAGCTTCCTTCCCGTGATGACGGAGCAAACTATCAGTCAACCCCACGATCAACCCTTAAGAGAGAAAACTCATGGCTTCAGGAACACCCCACCGTTCAAACATTCGCTACTGGATGCTTGCCTTGTTGTTTATCAACATCGTGATCAATTATCTGGACCGGACCAACCTGTCTGTGGCAGCGCCGGAACTGGCGAAGGAGCTGGGCCTGACATCGGTTCAACGCGGCTATATTTTGTCGGCCTTTGGCTGGACCTACGCTGCTCTTCAGATTCCCGGAGGCTTACTGGCTGATCGCGTGGCACCACGGTTGCTCTATGCGGCGTGTCTCGCAAGTTGGTCAGTCACGACCATGTTGCAGGGGCTGGCCAGCGGGTTTGTCGGCCTTTTCGGATTTCGCCTAGCCACAGGCGCTTTCGAGGCCCCCTCCTATCCCATCAACAACCGCATTGTTACGGGCTGGTTTCCTGACAATGAACGCGCCTCCGCTATCGCTCTTTACGTGTCGGGACAATTCATAGGTCTCGCTTTCCTAACGCCGGTATTGGTCATGTTGCAAACAGCCGTTGGCTGGCGCGGACTATTTATTATCACCGGCCTTGTCGGCCTGGTATGGGGGCTCGTTTGGTATATCTTCTATCGCGATCCACTGGAGCATCCGAAAGCAAACCAGACCGAACTGGACTACATCCACCAAGGTGGAGGTGTATTTCAAAAGAAGACCACGGACCCTGCCAAACCGATATGGAGCAAAGAAAATCTCCGGCAGGTTTTCTCCAGTCGCACCTTGTGGGGTGTATACATTGGGCAGTTCTGTGTGAATGCAACCCTCTGGTTCTTTCTCACCTGGTTCCCATCCTATTTAGTCGACTATCGTGGCCTTGATTTCATCAAGTCCGGATATCTCGCTTCCGTGCCGTTTCTCGCTGCCTGTGCCGGCTTGCTTCTGTCCGGATTCCTGTCTGACCGTCTTGCTCAGCAAGGTAAGTCTGTGAGCTTTGCCCGGAAGGCGCCGATCATATTCGGTTTGTTACTCTCCGTTTCAATAGTGGGCGCCAATTACACCGACGACACGGCGATGATCATTTTCTTTCTGGCGTTGGCATTCTTTGGAGCAGGCATGGCGCTGATCTCGTGGGTGTTCGTGTCCATTCTTTCACCCAAGCACCTCATCGGTCTTACAGGCGGCGTGTTTAACTTCATGGGCAACCTCGCTTCGATCGTCGTTCCCATTGTCATCGGATACCTGGCCAAGGGCGGAGACTTTCGTCCGGCACTGGCTTTTATCGGAATACTGGGATTCATCGGTGCGTGCTCATACATTTTCATTGTGGGAAAGATCGAGCGCATCAAGTAAAGCCAATACCTTTACCCGGATTCAAAAATAGGGACCTTCTTCCTCGAGTATTTCGAGACCTGGACGATAGCGCTTGATAGCCTTTATCACTTCGGGGCTAACGTTGGTTCGAAACAGGAACACCTTCTTGAGTTTGGGAAAGTTCAGAAGCTCCAAAGCGTGACGATCATCGATCCGCGTATAAGACAGGTTCAGGGTTTCAAGCACCGGCATCTTCGAAAGATAGACCAGACCCGAGCCATCGAGGGCATTCTTTTGCAAATACAGCGTTTGCACATGGGCCATTTGCGCGAGATAATAAAGCAGATCGTCCTCTAACCCCGATGACGCCAGTGACACTCTGGAGAAATAACGATAGTAGGGCGCCAGCACCCGCAGTGATTCACCTGTTAAGTGATGGGGTGGCACCCTGGCGCTTAACTGAAGTTGTCCATTGTCGCTAAGCGAGTCACGCAACACGACCAGCCCGGCAGCGGGGGCCAACTCCTGGAGTTTAGTGAAGGCATCAGCATACTCTTCCCGGTTCGCGGCCAGGCGCAGCTGATACTTCCGGAGTTCAGGCACCAGACGATCAATGGATTGCCGCATCGAATCCACCTCACGGGCGGGCCATACGCGCGCCGTGTCCGATGCTCCGCCTTTCACCCAAAACGTAAGCAGCGCTACTTCATCGTCGGTAAGTGGTGACTTGCCTTCGGGCGGCATGTGTTCGTCGTCGTGGACCGGAAGCCGGATGCGGGCAAGCGCTTCGCTTTTGCTGATTGAACCCGGGACTATAGCGGGGTGGTTGCTATCACCTGCACCGAACAATTGCGGATAACCATCCATGGCCAATCCTCCCTTAGCGCGCTGACGATTGTGGCAACTGGCACAGCGTGCTTCCAGTACTGGAGCTACCATGTCGGCATACAGCAGCAACTCCTGATTGGATTTTTCAGCATGAAGATCGCTCGCACGCATCAAGTCCAGATACTCGAAAAGGTAATCCTGGCCATGCGTTACCATTCCTCCCAGGTGACTCGTATAAGCCACCACTCCATTCGCCAGCACCAGCCCGGCCAGGAAAAATCCGTATAGCCTACGGGTTGTATGGTAGTATAGAAGGAAAGCAAGTGCGACGGAAAGGCCGGTGCCGGCCAGCGTGCCGGCCCAAAAGTGTTGCCCGATCACGTCGCCGGCGTATTCGCCCGACGCATAAAGAAAGTATCCGGCACCGATCGTCACCCATGACGACAGCGTGGCAAGAACCATCAGCAACTCCGTGAAAGCGATCGTCATTCGCTTGAATATCAGGAGTCGCAGCAATTCAACGACAAGCGCAAGCAATGACAGCACGATTGGAAAATGCAGTACAAGCGGATGAAACCTCCCGATAAAAAGGAAAATCAACGGCACACCCGAAGGCGATGTAAGGGGCAGTGCCAACAAACTTACACCTATGACAATAGCAACGATCGCAACAACCTTACGCACCGCAGCAAACTTTGTTTGCGTCATGCTCCCTCCTCAAACAAGTCCGGTCAGCGTTCCCGTGCAGTCTCCAAATTTCTGATGCGGCAAGTCCATCGACTGTAACATCGTAAGGTACAGATTGGCCAACGGCGTTTCCTTTTCATAGGCGAGATGTTGCCCTGTTTTGATCTTCCCTCCCCCCTTTCCCGCCAGCACGATAGGAAGGTTCTTGGGAGAATGCCGGTTGCCGTCGCGAAGGTCGGAAGTAAACACGACCATCGAATTATCGAGCAAGGTCTTGTCGCCTTCGCGTATGTTCTGGAGTTTGTCCAGAAAGTATGCATACTGCGCCACATGCCACTGGGTAATGCGTGTATACTCTTCCAGGGCCTCCGTCTTATCCATGTGATGGGAAATAGAATGATGATTCCCCTTCACGCCATCGAGAAAGGAGAAGTTGCGATCACTCACAGAGTTGCCAAACATGAACGTGCTGACGCGACTCGCGTCACTCCAAAATGCAAGGGCCATGATGTCCAGCATCAGCCTCGTCTTTTCCGTGATGTCAACGCCGCCATACGCTTCCTTGTACTCTTCGATGCTATGATTGAGTCTTACCAGCTCACGGGTAATGTCGGGCGTTATGTTTTTGGCAAACCTCGTTCGATTCGCATCGTTGGAAATGCGCTTCTCCACGCTATAGATCGACTCCAGATATTCTGAAACCTTGTCCTGATCGGCACGTCCGAGGTGCCGCTTCAGATTGTTGGCGTCAGCCAGTACCATGTCCAGGATGCTCTGCTTATAAGGATCGTCCTTTACTTTAGCGCCGGGCACGTATTGCCGAAACAAGCGGTCGAAGGCAAGCCGCGGATCGATCTCCTTGGATAATGGCTGATTGGGTGACTTCCACGATATGCTTGACCCGTAGAGACGTGTAAACCCAACGTTGATATCGACGCCAGTTGTTATGCGATCGAGACCGTACTCCAGGGAAGGAAACAACGTATCATGACCGACTCCGGCCGCGATCACCTGATCGACAGATACGCCGCCGCTGCTGATGTTGTCGCCTACCGTTTGCTTGATGGGCATGCAGGTAAGCAGGCTGGCCGACTTAGCATAATGACCGTCGGCGCCCTTGAAGAGCGAGTTCTTGTTCATCAACTCGCCCAATACGACGATATCTTTCCGAAACTTTTCCAGCGGCATCAATTGCGGCGTGAGTTCAAAGCCGCTGCCCGTAGTGGCGGGGGTCCAACGGTCAGGATGTACGCCATTGGGCATAAACAGGAATGCTGTGCGCACGGGGGACGCGCCAACAGGCGATGGTCCGGGTATCGCCATGGCCTCGAGAAACGGCAACGCAATACAAGCCCCCATTCCCTTTAACATTCTTCTCCTGGAAATGTGCCATTTCTTCTTCATATCTTATACCCTCTTTTCGAAATCATTAATTTTCATTCTGAATGGATAGCTCTTCACCAACTCAATCAGGAAAGGCTGTGGATCAAAGTGGTTGTTGAGCAGCGTATTGTCCAACCGTTGCAAGGCCGGTTCGTCCGTAAACAGGATGGACCTTCCCAATGCGTACGATAACATGCGCGACGACAAATTGCGCGCGATCTTCGCCCGCTCAGTCATGAGCAGCAGTTTGAGTTCATATGGGCCCGTGAACGCGCGGCCATCGGCCATCACACCGGCTGCATCCACGGCAGCCTTTCCATAGGAGTCCCTCCACCGGCCGGTGGGATCAAAATTTTCGAGACCAAGGCCCAGCGGATCCATCTTTTGATGACAAGACTGACAGTCAGGTTTGGCCCGATGTGCTTCAAGAATCTTACGCAGTCCCAATTCCTCATGCGCTTTCGTATCTTCATTAAATTCGGCCACTAACGGTGGCGGTGGCGGTGGCGATATGCCAAGCAATTGTTCCATCACCCATTTCCCCCTGATCACAGGACTGGTGCGCAACGGAAATGAAGTAGACGCCAGAACACTGCCCATTCCCAAAACACCGCCCCGCGTTGAATCCTGCAACACCACCCGACTCAAATCCTCGCTTGTTACACCCTCGATGCCATAAAAGTCAGCCAGCTCCTTATTTAGAAAAGTGTAGTCGCTGTTGATCAATTCGAGCATGTTCCTGCTTTTGGTCAACACATAATAAAAGTATTCAACCGTTTCGCGATATAATCCCTGACGTATCGTGCGACTGAAGCCCGGGTACATCTGTTCATCTACCATCGGTTGGCTATCCAACAGCTTCGCAATTCCAAGCCATTGAGTCGAGAAGCTTTCGGCAAATCGTTTTGCCTTTGGATCCGCCAACATGCGTCTCACCTGATTTTCCAGCACGATGGTATCTTGCAAACGGCCGGCGTAGGCCAGACCAAACAGTTCGTCATCTGGCATGCTGGACCATAGTAAGTAGGATAACCGGGTGGCTACCTCAAAGTGGCTCAGGTCATAAGCGCCCGGTTTATCAGGCTCCTCTTCCACCTTGTATAAAAAGTTTGGCGATATCAATACCGACTTGATAGTTTCCGCAATGCTCGCATCGAACCGCGCAGGATTGCTTACGGAATCCTTGGAATCGTAAACGCTCCTGAAAAGGACTGAAAGTTTCCCGGTCTCTTCATTCGTGAGAAACCGCCGATAGGCCTTGGTAGCCAACGGCACCACTACACGCATGGCCGCCACGTCCGGTGAGTTGATTTCTTCATATTCCTCAAACAGCAGGTCTTTCACCCAGTTGCCAAATCGTTCCCACCAATATTGCTTGTACTCCACGGGCACCAACTGTCGCCACTTCGCCGCGTCAGCGTGGGCCCGACCGACAATCTGCTCGGCGGCATCATAATATCGCTCCAGTTTAAGCGGCGTAAAGAACAGGGCGCCACCCTGGTTGTCGAATCCGCCCCCACCCGAGCCATCCGACGGAAAGTACGCCTTCGCATCAAAGTCGACATTCAACAGGTCCAATACTGTATAATGATACTCGGCGTGGCTGAGACGCCTGATGACGACGTGTCCGGGGCTCTGTTGTTGAAGCGACTGTTGTAAAATGCCATTCAATCCATCGACCAATTTCGAATACTCCGAAACCGTAAGCGCCGGTTCACTCTTGGGAGGCATCGCACGCGTCTTGATCTGATCGACCACTTTCAACCAGAACGCACCATCTTCAATAACGCGGCCTAGCTCCTTGTAATTGTCGAGATTGACACCCCCTTTGGTCGTCCCTGTATTGTGGCACGAGAAACATTTGGAGGCAAGCAGCGGCCGGATGTCTTGCTCGTAGCTGGGGATGGTTTGAGCAACAGCGTTCGTGCCCAGTGTGACCCCTAGTATCATACCCATTACGGCGATCACAGGAATCCATATCGGGTTCGCGAGCTTTACGGGCATCAAGGTTATTGCGGATCGGATGGGCATGAGGCAATGGATGCCTCTCAATTTACCCATTTTTTCGCTACCGTTTAAAGTGTTATGCGAGTGGCCGAGTACCTGTATTTTCGGTACGCAGCAGCCGCGCAATGAGTTGCGATGCAAAAAAACGCATCCCTAGCGCAGCACGCCGTAAATGCGATTCGTCACGAAACTGGCATCTTCTTTGGCCCCCGCAACGTAATCGCTACCCGCTGAACTGGTTGCCCCTACCACGTAAAGTCCCTCCAGTGCTGTGACGCCCTGGTTGTGATTCATCAGCTGCTCACTGGTAAGTTGACAGGGAATGTCCGGAAGACTGCTTGTGTATCCGGTGGCCCAGACAACGGTGTTGATGTCTTCGGATAACAAATCAAGGTCGGCCGCAACAGGTGAAGGGCCGAGATCGATGGATCCATCGGCTTCCGGAACCGTGAGCTTTTGATGTTCTATGTATTGGCCAATTTTCCGCAGGAGTGATTGGGACTGGTTCCGAGCGGCCTCTACGTCGGCATCCTCCCAGCCGGAGAATGTCAGGCGCGATCCAGTCACGTTAACAATCGGGCCCAACATGCGCACGCCGCGTGCCGCCAGGGAAGACCGGTCGAGGGATGCTACGTCGTCTATCGCATACGTGATCACGGGTGAACGTTGATCAACACTCAACGGCGCATCGCCTGCCAACCGCGCGTCCGCGAACCATTGAAATATCTCCTTGCCACGATATTGCCGTGGCAACTGTGAATGGGAACGAGCCGATAGCCATACGGTCCTTCCGTGTTCCAGTAGATCCTGGGCAATCTCCAACCCCGACTGGCCCCCGCCAACGACCAATACGCCGCCCGCCTTTAACAGGTCTTCCTGCATATACCGTGACGCGTGCAGCTGATCCACCGACCCGGGCAACGATTCGGCTATTGGCGGAATGTATGGACGATTACTTGCGCCAACCGCTACGATCACTTGCCACGCATCGTAGGTCCGGACCGTCTCGCCGTCGTGAAGGACCTTTACCTGAAATACGGGAGAATTTGGCATCTTCTCAATGGACAATACCTGTGCTTGTTCAGTTACCGGAAGTTGAAATGACGACACATACTCCTGCAGCAGAGAAACCATTTCTCTGGCGGAGCCATACGATTCGGGCTTCCTCGTCTTCAAAAGAGCACCGGGAAGAAGGCTTGCGCGAAAAGGCGTGATCATTCGAAAATTATTCCATCGCTGAACCCGCCAGGACTCGCCGATATGCCCCTGATCAAATAAGATGTGTTCAAGTCCCAGGTGCTTCAAATAATAACTGCACATAAGGCCAGAAGGACCCGCACCGACAACGATAACTTCGAAGATCGTCCCGTTCATGCCTTTAGCAAGTATTTAGTCTTTAGTCTTTAGTCCTGAGTCCTGAGTCCTGAGTTGTTGGTAGTACTGTAGTACTTTAATTACTACCAACAACTCAGGACTCAGGACTAAAGACTAAATACTAGTTTATACGTTATAGTGATCATGACTCCACAATTTTGCGCCTCCGCGAATACCATCCATATTGGTGGCCAACGAAATGTTGCTGTCCAGGAGGAAGGTGATCTTTTTTGCATTTCCTCCGCTGATATACAAATGATCGTAGTTAAAGACGGTGATGAGCGTGCCAATGACCTTCTGAAGACGCCGGTTCCATTTTTCGACACCCACTTCGAGAAAACCGCGGTTGCCAATGTATTCATCATACTCGCGCTCTTTGGAGAACGGATGATGCGCGAGCTCGAGATGCGGTAGCAATATGCCATCCATCAGCAAAGAAGTACCAAAGCCTGTGCCCAGCGTCACCACCATTTCAAGGCCGTTCCCTTTGGCAATGCCGAGACCCTGCAGGTCCGCATCATTCACAACACGAACGGGCTTTCCCAAAAGGTTAGTGAGGTCCTCACGCAGGTTCGTGCCTTTCCAATAGTCAGTGCCAAGATTTGGCGCGGTGTGCACGATACCCCGTTTGACGTATCCCGGAAAGCCAACAGACACTCGCGTGAAGCCCGGAAAACTTTGCGCCAGATTTCCAATAGCCCGAATCACATTCTGGGGTGTTGAAGGCGCCGGTGTGTCCACGCGTTTGTATTCGATGAGCATCTTTCCTTCAGCGTCCAGCAGGATGGCCTTGATGCGAGAGCCGCCAATATCAAATGAGAGAATCTTTTCGTCCGCTTCGGGTTGCGACATGATTAAGGGTTTGGATAGGTTATACGTGGCCAAAGATAACGATGACAAGCGTTGCTCAAAAGGCTAACAACCAAAAATAACCTAACCCATCAGTAACTATTCCGTGCGTGTAGCCAGGCTACAGTTTTTCACCCAATGTTGCCCTCAATTGCTCCTGCTTCGCGAAAGGTTGATTATAAAGACGCTTGCCCGTTGCTTTAAACAGGGCATTCGCCACGGCACCTCCCGTCGGTGGCAAGGCTGGCTCTCCGAGTCCTGTCGGATCGATACCATTGTTCACAAAGTGAACGTCGATCTTCGGAATTTCGCGCATGCGTATCAGACGATAGGCATTGAAATTCTTCTGCTCCGCTGCACCGTCCTTGAAAGTAAGCTGGCTATACATCGCATGACCCAGTCCGTCCACTACCCCGCCGCGAACCTGCTGATACGCGCCACTCAGATTCACCACGATACCACAGTCGGCAGCTGCCACAATCTTATCGAGAACCGGCTTCCCTTTCTTGGTGACCACTTCGGCGACCTGCGCAACGTATGACCTATGCGAAAAATAGACACTGAAACCCTGCGATACACCTTTCTTAGATCCCCACGCCGATTTTTCGGCCGCTAGTTCGATGACGGCCTTCATCCGGTCGATGTCGTACTTGATTGCCCCTGCCGGCGTTTTCTTGGCGCGCTCGAGCAGGCTGAGGCGGAATTTTACAGGATCTTGCTTGGCAGCATCCGCCACTTCATCGATAAATCCCTGCTCAGCAAAGGCAAGGAAGTTAGTGATGGGCGCCCGCCATGCCCCGGTGGTGATGGGCGACTTGTATTCGATGGATTCAATCAACAGGTTATCGACTGCCCCAGAGGGGAAATTGTCTTCGCGTGTGCAATTGCCGGCGTTGATGCCCACGCCACGCAGTTTATAGCCGATCAGGTTGCCGCTGGCATCCAGGGCTGCCGAGAAGCGATAGCGAACCGCAGGCCTGTAGCTCCCTCCCGTAAGGTCATCTTCGCGTGTCCAGATCACTTTAACCGGCGCCTTGATGATACTCGACAGTTCTGCCGCCTCCAACACGTAGTCCGCCTTCAACCGACGACCAAAACCTCCGCCCAGGCGGGTGAGTTCCAGTGATATCTGGTACGGTGATATTCCCAATAGCTTAGCCACCTCGTTGCGTGCCATCTCCGGTGTTTGAGTTGGCCCCACCAGCTCTACGCCGTCCGCGCGAACGTGCGCAAAGAAGTTCATCGGCTCCAATGGTGCGTGCGACAAAAACGGGCATTGATATTCGCGCGTAATGACTTTGGCCGCTCCCTTGAAGGCAGCATCGACATCGCCATCCTTGCGCTTCACAGAAACGACGGAAGCATCCGTGCTATCTAACAACTCCTTAAAAATTCGATCGTGATCGGCTGTACTCTCTAAGGCGCCATCCGCCTCATATGTGATCTTCAACGCCTTGCGCGCCTTATTGACAGCCCAGGTGGATTTTCCGACAATGGCAACATTGTTCTTGAAGGTCACCACATCCACGATCCCCGGCATGGCCTTGGCCGCTTCACTGTCGACTGCCTTCAGCTTCTTGCCGAATGACTCGGGTCGTTGAATCATCGCATACAACATCCCTTCGCGATAGAAATCGAGTCCATACAACGGTTTGCCTGTGAGCATCTCCGGATTGTCCACATTCCTGACTGCCGTGCCGATCAACTTAAAATCCTTCTTGTCCTTAAGTTTGATATCGGCAGGAATGGCCGCACGCGATGCCTCAGAAGCCAATTCACCGTAACTGATCTTCTTCCCGGATTCTGCATGAATGACCATACTCTTGTCAGTGGTCAGTGATGCTACCGGAACATTCCAGCGCTTCGATGCCGCCTCGACGAGCAACGTCCGGGCTGTAGCACCTGCCTTGCGCAGGCGTTCCCACGAGTGAGGTACAGCACCACTTCCTCCGGTTACCTGACGTTCAAATCGTTTCGAATCCAGCGGCGCCTGAACCACTTTCACCTTCTGCCAGTCGGCATCCAGTTCCTCCGCCACAATCATTGGGAATGACGTCTTGATATTTTGACCCAATTCCGGATTGGGCGACATAATGGTGATGATGTCGTCTGTTCCGATAGAAAGGTAGCTGTTGAATTCAATGCTCCCGGCGGCCAGTGCATCTTCGCCAATTACGGCAACGGCCGATGACGTTGATGCCTGCGCATCCGCCCAATGAAAACCGATGAGTAACCCACCGCCTGCGGTAGCCGCGAGCTTGAGAAAATTCCTGCGCGTTGTATTTGGTATGGTCATGGCTATTTCATTTTGGTTGAGGCAAGTTGAATCGCTTCAAATATGCGATGGTAGGTTCCACAGCGGCAGATGTTGCCGTTCATGGCGGTTTCGATCTGCTCTTCTGAGGGATGCGGCGTCTTGCTTAGAAGTGCCGCGGCCGACATCATTTGTCCGGACTGGCAATATCCGCATTGAGGGACGTCCACTTCCATCCACGCTTGTTGGACCGGGTGGCTTCCGTCTTGCGAGAGACCTTCGATGGTAGTGATCTTGCTGTCCTTGACGGCCGATACCGGTAATGTACAGGATCGTACTGCCGTGCCATTTAGGTGAACGGTGCAGGCACCACACTGGGCAATCCCACATCCATACTTGGTTCCAACCAGGTGCAGTGAGTCACGAAGAACCCAAAGCAGCGGTGTATCCGCCTCTACGTCGGCTTCAACACTTTTTCCATTGACTTGCAATTTGAATAGCGCCATGTGTCTACAGATTATGTGGATGAGAGGTGAAAATACTAAAATTCTCTTACCCGGGTTTGCTTGCAACGCGCAAGTTTGATGAATGGCACCCGGTTGGGCCCGGACAACCCGAATCTCACCCTTCAATGGGCATCAGAGGTTCGCCGCAATTCACTATAATTGCCGTTCTTATGACCCCTCAGAAAAAGCTCGTCACGATCAAGATCGGCTCGAACGTCATTACGAACCCGGAAGGCTTTCCCGACGAGGCCGTTATTCTCAGTATTACGAAACAAGTGAAGGTTCTCCGCGATCAGGGCTACAGCGTGTTATTGATCTCATCGGGTGCCGTTGCCGCCGGACGCAGCATTTATCACTTTCCCAAGAAAACAGACACGGTGGTGCAGCGCCAGGTGCTCGCATCGATCGGCCAGGTGAAGCTGATCTCACGTTACAAAGAAGATTTTGATCAGCAGGGCATCATTTGCTCGCAGGTGCTGGTGACGAAAGAGGACTTCAAGAGCCGGAATCATTATTTGCACATGAAGAACTGCCTCACGGCGCTGTTGAGCAATGGAATTGTTCCGATCATCAACGAGAACGACGTGATTTCGGTAACGGAGTTGATGTTTACCGACAACGACGAACTCGCAGGTCTAGTGAGTGCCATGACCAACACAAACATACTCGTCATCCTGACCAATGTGGATGGTGTTTACGATGGCGATCCCGACAAACCTGGTACCCAGCTGATCAGCGTGTTTGACTCGGCGCTTATTGACGTAAATGAAATTTCGTCCGGAAAGAAGTCGGGCTTTGGCCGGGGTGGCATCCTCACGAAATGCCTCACTGCCGAAAAGATCGCTGCCATGGGTATTGGTGTCCGCATCGCGAATGGCAGGACGCCGAATGTGGTAACGAGGATTCTCGCGGGCGAATCCGTGGGCACACACTTTCCTGCACAGAAACGAAGTTCTAACTTCAAGAAATATATGGCCCATGCCTACGAAGAACCTAAGGGCAAGGTGGTGATCAACGCCGGGGCCAGGGCGATTCTCATGGCCGACAAAGCCAAGAGCCTGTTGCCTGTGGGCGTGGTGGAGGTGATCGGAAAATTCAAAAAGGGCGACATCATTCGCGTGGTCGACGAGCTGGGAAAAGAATTGGGACTCGGACTCGCGCGATACGGGAATGAAAAGGCGGCCGAAATTGTTGGACAAAAGAACCAAAAGCCCATTATTCATTACGATCATTTATACCTGCACTAATGACGATTTCCGATACGTGGATTGATCAGTTCAAGCTTGCCAGGCAGGCAGCGAGGACGCTGGGCCTCCTGGACTCGTCCCGGGTGAGCAGCCTCTTACAGGCTGTGGCAGATCGTGCGGAAGAAAGTATACCGGCCCTATTGGAAGCCAATGCGCTTGACCTGGCCAGAATGGAGGCTGACGACCCGCGTTACGACCGGCTGAAACTCACTCCAGAGCGTATACGAGCCATAGCAGCGGAGATGCGACAAGTAGCTACGCTGCCGTCGCCACTCGGTCGAGTGCTGGAAACCCGGCAATTGCCAAACGGGTTGCACCTCGAAAAGGTAACGGTGCCGCTAGGCGTAGTGGGGATCATATACGAGGCCCGTCCCAATGTGACGTTCGACGTCTTTGCCCTTTGCCTGAGATCGGGTAACGCCTGCGTCCTTAAAGGGGGAAGTGATGCTGCTGAGTCCAATACCTTTATTGCGCGACTCATTCAAGACGTCTTGGAAAAAAATGGCCTGCCGGCAGGAACGGTCACGCTCCTGCCCCCCGATCGTGCGGCAACCCAATCGCTATTGGAAGCCGTTGGATATGTGGATGTGCTCATCCCACGAGGTAGTCAGCAGCTGATCGATTACGTCCGTAACAACGCCAGGGTACCGGTGATTGAGACCGGTGCGGGCATTGTCCACACGTACTTTGATGTGAGCGGTGACTTGCAGAAAGGCGCGAATATTGTATTTAATGCGAAGACGCGACGCGTGAGCGTATGCAACGCCCTGGATTGCCTGATCGTACATGAGCAGCGTTTGAACGACTTGCCCGCCCTTACACTCAAACTAGCAGAAAAGAACGTAACACTATACGCTGATCAGGCTGCCTACACGATACTGGTTGATCATTACCCGCAGGGGTTGCTCGAACAGGCACGCGATGAACATTTTGGAACCGAGTTTCTGGATTATAAAATGAGTATCCGTACCGTTGCATCGCTCGGCGAAGCACTCGATCATATCTACCAATACGGTTCCAAACACAGCGAAGCGATTGTTGCCGAGAACCCGGAAACGATCAAGACCTTTCTCGCATCGGTCGACGCGGCAGTTGTTTACGCCAATGCTTCGACGGCATTTACCGATGGTGCGCAATTCGGCATGGGCGCCGAGATCGGGATCAGCACGCAAAAACTTCATGCGCGTGGACCTATGGCCTTGCCTGAACTGGCTTCCTACAAATGGATCGTGCAAGGTCAGGGAAACGTGCGCACGCCGTAACAACATCACGTTAACACCTTGTATGACCGTTGCCGAAATTCTGAAACAACGACTCCAGAACCAGCTCCTCGTCGCCTCGACGGCGCAATCGCCCGGTCAAGTGGTAAAACGGCTGCTGGCCGTACAGGCGCAAGACTACCTGGGATCACTTTGGGCACTCGGACAAAGGCTGCCCGTTAGTACGGAAAAAACGATCGAAGATGCACTCTCCAACGGTACCATTATACGCACATGGCCTATGCGGGGTACGCTGCATTTTGTCCATGCTGAAGATGCCCGCTGGCTCGTTGGATTTCTCGCACATCGCGTCCTCACCAAAGCGCGGTCGACTTACAAGAACGCGGGACTCGATGATGCGGTGTTCAAGAAATGCACGCAATTGGTCACCAAGGCGCTTCAAAAAGAATCCAGACTTACGCGTGACGAGTTGTACCAGCTGCTGGAGCGTGCGCGTATTTCTACCGCCGACGCACGCGGACTTCACATCACGGGTTACCTGGCCCTTAAGGGACTCATCTGTTTTGGACCTCGAAAAGGCAAGCAGCAAACTTTCGTACTTATGGACGAGTGGCTGCGTTCGACAAAAACGATTACACCGGTTGAAGTGCTCCCGACCCTTGCGCTGCGATACTTTGAAGGTCACGGACCTGCTACTGTTCAGGATTTTGCCTGGTGGTCGGGGCTGACCCTCACCGAATCACGTGAGGCAATTACCCAGTCAGGGACCAATCTGTTTTCAGAAAAAGTAAACGACGAATACTATTACACCGTCGATCAGCAGGCCAATGAAGCGCGCTTGCCAGAACAGCAACCTGTCGGAAAGATCAATGATGCGCACCTGCTCCCCGGCTTTGACGAATTCACCGTCGCTTACAAAGATCGAAGTCCGGTGCTCTCCCGCGATCAGCAACATCGGGGCAGTATGGAAGTGTTGAGCCCGGTAGTCGTCATAAATGGCGTTGTGGTCGGAACATGGTCCAGAACGCTGACGAAAAACGGCGTGCAGGTTCGCGTGAAACCGTTCTCCAAATTGTCGGCAACCCAACTTTCGAAAATTAAACATCGGGCCATTGAATATGCGCATTTTGTCGGGAGCAATGACGCATTCGTACAACTCGTGTAATCTTTGTAGTGCACCGCGCCGTACAACCCTTGGAGACGAACGTCTTTCCTCAGCCCACAACCCAATCCCTGGTGTACCTTACCTCCGATTTACCTTCTAAAAGTTGTTTTAAAACGGGGTCCCTCATACGCTAGTTTTTTAGAGATCGCTGAGCGTACGTCTCGACATTCAATGCTTCGACGCAAGCGTCGATAACTAGCGCGAGCGCAGGTTTGGCGGACTCACCATAAATGTCTTGAATGGTCGAATTGGCGACATCTTGGCAAACCTGGGATACTAAGCATCAGCTCACAAGGCAATTCCTCGACGCCCGTAGCATCGACGCTTGCGTCGACGCATTTACCATTGAGACGCACGCTCAGCGATCTCTAGCAAATCTAGCCCATACGGAAAGCTGTTTTGGAAACAACCTTATTAAATGAACGAAGCGTAATATTCAGGGCAGGCCCAAACAACAAAAAATTCCGCGCCTCTGCGAAAAAGAAATGGTTTTCTCCTCCCTGATATTCACGCTGTCCTATCTCAACACGCATAATGAACGCACAATAACATGAAGTTGCCCTGTTCTAACACGGCGCATTCATCAACAATTGTTAACAAACACATCATAGCCCGGCATCGCACGCTCGGATGATTTGTATTATTATTGCGAAATGTAATGCTCTTATGACGCGATACACCTGGTTATATTTATTGCTTTCGTTCCTGAACGTTCATGCCTGGGCGCAACGCAAAGCCGTCTTCATAATCGTCGACGGAATTCCTGCCGATGTAATCGAGAAACTTAAGCCTCCGGTATTGCAGGAGATCGCTGGTGCTACCGGATATACACGGGCTTACGTAGGCGGAATCAAAGGAGGTTATTCGGAATCACCTACAGTATCAGCCGTCGGATATAACCACGTGCTCACCGGTACCTGGACGAATAAACACAATGTCAGGGATAACGATATCAAGGATCCGAACTATCACTACTGGAATGTTTTCAGAATTGCCAGCCGAGCAAGGCCTGGCATCACGACGGGGATTTTCTCCACCTGGCTGTACAACCGAACGAAGCTTGTCGGCGATGGGATACCGGCGGCAGGAAGCCTCCACATCGACTATGCTTTCGACGGATACGAAAATGATACGGTCCGCTTCCCGCACGGCAAAGACATCAAGTACATTTCCGATATTGATGAGTTGGTAGCAACGGAAGCGGCCCGAATCATTTCGACTAAGGCGCCGGACCTCTCCTGGGTTTACCTGGAATACACCGATGACACGGGACATGCCTTCGGCGATAGTCCGCAGTTTGACGAAGCGATCCGCGTTACCGATGAGCGCATCGGCAAAATCTGGAAGGCCGTGCAAGTCCGACAAAAGGAACATGGCGAGGAGTGGCTGGTGATCATTACTACCGACCATGGACGAACTGCGAAGGACGGCAAAGGCCACGGCGGTCAAAGCGACCGCGAACGCACCACGTGGATGGTAACCAATGCGAAGGATGCCAACGCTCATTTTCGAACCGATCCGGGTGCGGTGGATATTGCCCCGACGCTTTTGCGGCACCTCGACATTGCTATACCGGACGATGTGAAGATGGAGATGGACGGCATTCCGCTGATCGGAAACGTCAGCATAGATAACTTGAAGGCTATACGCACAGGACGCGGTCTTTCCCTTACCTGGCGCCGGCTGCCTGGCGCGACCGGAAAGGCTGACCTCTACCTGGCCCGCACCAATCTTTTCAGGAACGGCCAGCGCGATGACTACCGCAAAATAGCTACGGTCAATATTGAGGACCAGGGCACGATCGTTCCCATGTCGTCGGCTCCTGCTTCAGAACCGGGAGCACCTGCCAGCATTTACAAATGGGTATTGAAGGCCAACGACAACTGGGTCAACACATGGTGGGTGGGCCATTAGACGCGAACAACCTGTCTTGTTCCCCATGGGAAAAATGGAATAGCGCTTGCGGGCCGTATCGATAAGCTGATTCCTTCCTGCATTTTCTCATCCGATCGAAACACGCCGTTATCCTGCCAGTAGCATCTGAAAGCTGCTTGTGTGGAAATCGTTCTGAACAGGGTAACGTAGTGAAGTCCATCGCGAACACTCGCCGTTGGAATGCGGACAATAAATGGCATTTCGTGCCTGTGCATCAATGCATGGATGTCGCGATATCGATAGTAACGGTTCGTCGATAACCCAAGTGATCCATGGGTCTCTCGCTGCAGGACCAGGTCGAGGTTGTCTTTGAATGCCGGGATCGCGTGTACGAATGACCTCGGCCCATCCGGAAAGAGTTGTTTGTCTTGCAGTCGACCCATGTAGTCGTAGGGAATCCGGGCTTTCGCGTTCCATACTGCCGAGATCCATCCAACTGCCGCGGGGCCACAGTATATACCCTTCAACGACGCGATACGACGCGCCACGTCAAGGGCAAATTCAGAATTCCACAACGTGGCTGTCGAAACGTCGTACATTAATGATCTGTGTTACGTTGCAACAGTAAATATCATGGCTCACGGCTGCGGTCAATAAACAGCATGTCCTCGACGAGGTTACTGCGATCATCCACCAGGCAAGCATACTCAATTTTGCTGGTGTAACCGATCCTCACAAAGGTGCTGTCCATTAGCGGATATTGGTAAATGTGAAGGCCATCGGCACCAGCCCATTCAGCATTGAGATCGACCGGCGGTTCGCCGAACGCATTTACCAAGTCGCTGTAATCCATGTCGACCCTGAGCATTTCCTGAAAGTACCTGCGGTCATCCTTCAGAAAGTTATCCTTTTTTTTACATGACGAACTCGTAACAGCGAGTGCCGAAATTATTAATAACGAAGCAAAGGTGGCAAGACAAGCGGATGAATGCATGTTACCAATCCTTATCGTCTGCCTTCTTCTTCTTCAGCTCAACAAACTGCAATTTGTCGGTGAATGCCTGGTCAAGCAGGCCGAGCATGTTTGGGCGGCACCAATCCTGGGCCATGATTGTGCCGTTGTTCTTACAGGCAAAACTGGTTAAAGGTTCTTTAGCGTTAATCTTTTTGTATCCAATATCACCCGTCATCACAATCTCCCGAAGAGTGACCCGGTATCGGCCATCCTTTATCCCCACCGTTGCTTTCCCACTGTATTTTCCTGTCTGAATGATAGAGGGCGTAGCGACCTGTGTAAATTGAAACTTCTTATAATCAACTACAAGCTCATTGACGTCGAACGTTACCTCGTCGGCATTTACACTCACGTTAGAAAGATAAGGCAAGGTCTTGTAGTACGCGCCCAGTTTTTCAGCCGACGCTGAATCGTTTAGAAAGACCTTTTGATAAAGGAGTTCCTGCTCGTCAATTTTAAAATTTCCAAAGGAGGTATTGTTCTGTGCCAGCAAGGCGTGCGAGGAGTAAGCCAGTATCACAAAGAAAAATAGGCGAGTCATAAAAATGAGTGACTTTATCCGTCAACGTTGGACACTCAACTTAAATTTACGCAACTCGCGAGAATGTTTTGCATTTCTTTACAAAAACGAAGGCCACCCGTCCCTTTAAGGAGACGAATGACCTTGCGCTTCGATTGATCAAATTCAGATAAACTTGTTGATCAGGTTCTCGATGTATTCCTGACGACCGCTGGTAAGGGCCGGCTCGCCGTTCTTGTGTGCTAACGAGCGAAGCGACTCCAGCGACAACGTGCCGCGTGAGAAAGCCTTGCCTTTTCCGGAATCGAAGGAGCTGTAGCGCTCCTGGCGAATGCGGAGGTACTCGCCATCGTCAAGTATAGCCTGCGCCGTGAGCAAAGCGCGCGCGAAGCTGTCCATACCTCCAATGTGCGCGTAGAAGATATCTACAAGGTCAGTTGAGTTCCGGCGCGTCTTGGCATCGAAATTTACGCCACCTGCGCGGAAACCGCCTGCCTGAAGTATTACCAGCATAGCTTCCGTAAGCTCGTACAGGTTGTTCGGAAACTGGTCGGTATCCCATCCATTTTGATAGTCTCCGCGATTCGCATCAATGCTTCCGAGGGCACCCGCATCGGCGGCCACCTGCAACTCATGATCGAAAGTATGATGTGCCAATGTCGCATGATTTACTTCGATGTTCAGCTTAAAATCGCCGAGAAGATCGAACTGGCGGAGGAAAGAAATCACCGTGGCTGAATCAAAATCGTATTGGTGCTTGCTGGGCTCCATGGGCTTCGGCTCAATGAGAAACGTTCCCTTAAAGCCTTGCTTGCGTCCATAGTCCTTTGCCATGTGTAGAAAGTTTGCCAGGTGTTCATGTTCGCGCTTCATGTTCGTATTCAAAAGCGACATGTAGCCTTCGCGACCGCCCCAGAAAACATAGTTGGCACCGCCCAGCGCTATCGTTGCGTCGAGGGCGTTCTTAACCTGAGCGCCAGCCCAGCAAACCACGTTGAAATCAGGATTGGTCGCGGCACCATTCATGTATCGTGGATTAGAAAACATGTTGGCTGTCCCCCACAGGAGCTTCACGCCCGAGGCCTTCTGTTTTTGCGAGGCATAGTCCACCATCTTTTGCAGGCGTTTTTCAGACTCTTTCAAGGTCGGCGCTTCATCTACAAGGTCGTAGTCGTGGAAACAATAGAACGGCGCGCCGATCTTCGTAATAAATTCAAATGCTGCGTCCATCTTATCGTATCCGCGCTGCACCGCATCACCGCTCTCGTTCCAGGGAAATAGTTTTGTGCCCGGGCCAAAGGGATCTCCGCCGGTACCACAGAAGGTGTGCCAGTAAGCAATGGCAAACCGGAAATATTCTTCCATCGTTTTCTTACCTATCCGTTGCTTCGGGTTGTAGTATTTGAATGCGAGCGGATTATCTGATTCAGGCCCCTCATAGCGAATGGACTTGATACCCTTGAAGTACACCTTGTTACCCAATGTAGCTTTCATATTTATTGACAGGATTTATGTGGTTACTACTATTTCTACTGTACGCGTGGACTGATGCTGGTTCGTCGCGGCAAAATAACGGCACTTTTACATGAATCTGTGCCTGACATACTGTTACTCTGATTTTAAGGAATTCTTAATGTCGATTGTTTTGCCATGTACTAGCCGTGCTGATGCTGCAGCTGGCGTTTCAAGACCATGCTCCAGTGCATATAGGATTGCTCATACAATTCGGACAAGTCGCTGCGCGGTTCTTCCGCGCGAATGATCTTCAATCCCTTGAAGGCTTCCTCGAAAGATCCGTACAACCCTGCCCCTACACCGGCTCCGAGTGCGGCGCCCTTTGCCCCGTCCGTATCGTAAAGTTCCAGCCGGGCCCGCGTCGTGTTCACAAATGCTTCGCGGAACAGCGGACTGAGGAACATGTTCGCATTTCCCGCGCGAATCACGGTCGAACTCACACCCATATCCTTCAGCACATCGAAACCATAACGGAGGGCATATACAATGCCTTCCTGCGCGGCACGAAACAAATGGGCCTGAGAATGGCGATTGAAGTTCACACCATGAACAGAACCGTTGATGTTCTTATCTTCCAACATGCGTTCAGCGCCATTGCCAAATGGAAGAATAGTAATGCCGTCGCTTCCCACGGGCGCGCCGGCGGCAATCTTATTGATCTGGTCGTACGTAAGCAACGCACCACCGCTTTGTGCTTGTTTTCTGAGCCAGCTGTTTTGTATGCCCGTACCGTTGACACACAACAGGATGCCGTTTCGTCGCGTTGCCGGTTCATCGTTCACGTGAATAAACGCATTCACCCGTGACTTCATATCGTAAGCATTCTTATCCGTTATGCTGTAGATAACCCCCGAAGTGCCCGCCGTCGCCGCCGTTTCACCCGGATTCAAGACGTTCAAGGAGAACGCATTGTTGGGTTGATCCCCTGCGCGGTAACTGACCGGAGTACCTTCCTTCAGGTCCAGCAAGCCGGCCACGTCGCGTTTTACCTTTCCTTGTATCGAAAACGTGGGCACCACATCCGCCAGCACCGTCTCGGATATTCCATAGTGTGCCAGTAGTTTCGTCGACGCACTTCCCTGTTCGTAGTCCCAGAACATTCCCTCTGAAAGGCCGGACCGCGTGGTTACGATGTCGCCTGTCAACTTCATCGCCAGGAAGTCACCCGGCAACATTACCTTGTAAATACGTTCGTACACCTCAGGCTCGAATACCTTTACCCACCTAAGCTTCGATGCCGTGAAATTTCCCGGGGAGTTGAGCAGGTGTTGCAGGCAGTAAGATTCGCCCAGTTCGTGAAAGGCATGTTTTCCAATTTCAACGGCACGGCTATCGCACCAGATGATAGAAGGACGCAACACCTTTTGATCTTTATCGACGCAAACCAGTCCATGCATCTGGTAAGAGATACCGATGGCCTGTATGTCGCGCGCCGAAATACCCGCCTTGTTCAAGGCCTGTTGGAGACTCTTCACGGCATGATCCCACCACGCGGCCGGATCCTGTTCAGCCCACCCTGGCTGGTCCGCGTACATGGCCATCTCCTCGGATGGAGATTGTCCCGACGCCACCACTGTTCCCGTCTTCACATCGATCACCGACGCCTTGACAGACGAGCTACCAACGTCAAAGCCCAACAGGTAATGATTCATATTTTTTGGCAATTACAATCGATTGAAAGTTTGGTAAAGATATAACTTATAGTACATTTGACTACAAGTGATTTGGAATTATTTTCCCCCCTTAAACCCACTGCTATGGACAAACATTCTCCCGCTGAAACAATCGACGCAGTCTCTATCGACTGCCTGATTTTCGGGTTCAAAAGCGGATCGCTGGATATTCTTCTCGTGCAGCATGGCGAAGGGATCAGCAAAGGCAAGTGGGCGCTGCCGGGCGGATGGATTCAATATTCCGAAAGCATCGATGACTCAGCGAACCGCATCCTTCGAGACCTCACCGGGGTGACTAATATTTATCTCGAGCAGGTGAAGGCCTTTGGTCATGTGTCCCGTTACCCAACGAAACGCGTCATTACGATTGCCTATTATGCACTCGTGAAACCGGAGAGCTACACGCTGCACGCCGGTTTCACGGCCACCGATGCGCAATGGTTCGAGGTCAGCGAGATTCCCGACCTTCCCTACGACCACGACCAGATCGTGGCAGAAGGCATCGCGTTCCTCAAGGAAAAAGCGCGTCGCGAACCCATCGGTTTCAACCTTATTCCTAAAAAATTCACGCTGCTGCAATTGCAGGCGTTGTATGAAGCCATCCTGGGACGAAAACTTGACAAGCCGAACTTCAGGCGTAAAATTCTGAAGATGAGTTTTTTGGAACTGTGCAAAGAGAAGCAGACCGATGTGTCTCACCGCGCCGCCAGCCTATATCGGTTTGACAAACGGAAGTATGCAAAACTGAAGGAGAAGGGATTCATTTTTGACCTATGAGCGACGGTTCTCGGCCGGCAAAATTAGCCCCCGTTTGTAGTCAAAAAGACTATAACAATTCCGCATTTTAATTAGATTGCAATCCTTTGCAGGAGTATTTTAGAAAAAAAACGCTCCGATTTCACCGATGCCTGCATAACCTATTAAAGAGGCTATAAAGCGCATCTTAACATGACTATAACCTTAAACCTTTTCATCAATGGAACAGCTTAACCCCAAGCGCCTTTTCTATGGAAGTTGCTTTGCCTTAATCACTACCGCGTTCTCCTTCAGCATCAGGGCAGGGATTCTGCCGCAGCTGGCCGAGACCTTCAACCTGACGGCTGTGCAGCTGGGCTATATCAACCTGATGTGGTTTTTGGGGTTCCCCATATCAATGGTCCTGGGTGGTATCTTCTATACCGCCATCGGCCCCAAGCGCATCATGATGTTTGCCGTTTTTTCTCACGCAATCGGCATTCTGTTAACGATCTATTCTGGTGGATACGTCGGCCTTCTGATCTCTACATTGTTCATTGGCCTGGCCAATGGATGTACTGAAGCCGCCTGTAATCCAATGATTGCAACGATGTATACCGGCAAGACGATGAACACATTGCTCAACCGGTTCCACATGTGGTTCCCTGGTGGAATATTTGTCGGAAGCCTGGTGTCGTTTGCTATGACAAAAATGAATCTCGGTTGGGAAGCTCAGATCTGGGTGATCCTTATCCCTACCGTTATCTATGCTTACCTGTTCTTCGGGCAAAACTTTCCTGCCCCTCCCAAAGAAGCTTCGTCCATCGGCGCCAATCTTGCGGCGATGTTCACACCGCTCTTTCTATTCATTTGTATCTGTATGTTTCTAACGGCCATCTCCGAGTTTGGTCCCTCGCAATGGGCACAACTGGTGTTGGCAAAGAGCGGCGCGGAGCCCATGGTGATCGTCGCGCTGACATTTGGCCTTATGGCTATTGGTCGGTACTTCGGCGGTGAGTTCGTTCATAAATTCGACCAGACAGGCGTTTTGCTGGGCTCCTCCATTGTCACCCTTATAGGCATTTTCCTGTTGAGTACACAAACCGGCGCTATGGCATACGTTGCAGCCATCGTATTTGGTATGGGCGTTTGTTATTTCTGGCCGAACATGATTGGTTTTGTGGCCGAAAAGATCCCGGCCAGTGGCGCAACCGGCATGTCTATTGTCGGTGCCTGCGGTATGTTTTCCAATGCCGTGTTCCAGCCTTTTATCGGTGGATGGATCGAGAGCGGGGCGGAAAAAGCAGCCGCTCTTGGACTTGAAGGTGATGCGCGTGAACTGGCTGCCGGTCAGGCAACCCTTCAGACGATGATGATTTTCCCCGCAATCCTCATTGTTTTGTTCGTCATTCTATTTTTCTGGGTGCGCAAAACAAGACCTGCCATCCCGGCTCACTAGGGAACAGCCAAACTGTAAAAGGATGTGAATCCCCTTTAGAAAAATCAATAGCAGCCATTTACACGAATTTGGCAACGTGAAAAATATTTTAAAGAGGATGGCAAAACCATCCTCTCCGTTTTTTTCGTAAGTCAAGGAAACCGCTTACCTTGAAGTCTATGACCCGATTGCTGGTAATAATTTTGCTGTTACTCTCCACGCATGCCATGGCTCAGAAGATCATCATTGAAGACAAGGTGCGATTCCTTGCGCTCGGCGATTCCTATACGATTGGAGAAAGTGTTACCGCAGATTCCAGGTGGCCTGTGCTATTGGTTGATTCACTTCATCATCGCGGGATTAATTCATCTGAGCCAGCCATCATTGCCACCACCGGATGGCGAACGGATGAACTCAAACGCGCGATAGACAAGGCAAAGATTAAAGGCACTTTTTCTCTGGTGTCGTTGCTCATTGGTGTGAATAATTATTTTCAGGGAAAATCAGTTGAAGCATATGCCTCGGAGTTCGAAGGACTGTTGAAGACCGCTATCAAACTTGCCGATGGGAAAAAGGACCACGTATTCGTATTGTCGATTCCCGACTACGGCTACACGCCGTTTGGGCAGGAAAAAAGGGAACAGATTTCGCAAGGTGTGGACGCTTTCAATACTGTAAACCGTGAGATCACCAAAAAGCTGGGCGTCCGGTACTTTGATATAACGGGCATATCACGCAAGGGTTTGGCTGAGCCGGACCTGGTTGCGTCTGATGGACTGCATCCTTCTGGCAGGATGTATGCACAATGGGTAGAGGTTATTTTAAAGGATGCCACCCTGGTGCCGGAGGAAGAGGAAGAGAAATAATCGGAGTTTAAACAGTTAACGGACTGGGTATACGCCGAAAACGATGGCGCTTTGACAAAGGGTCACGCTACGTTCGTTTCCAGCGCGTTTTGCTTAATGAGCATCATCCTGTGTTCGGACCAATAACGGTTTGGGCGGCTTTCTTAAGTGCACGGGTTTTATTTTATTGCAAGAACCTAAACCGAGAATCCGTGAAGCCATCCTACCTTCTACTATTTACGTTGCTGTCGCTCACAGCAAACGCGCAGAAAAAATCCACGGCGCCGAAGATGACGCCCGTCAAGACCGCCCTCATTCAATCTGTTGCTAATCACGCTGCTGAGCTGATTGCTATCAGCGATAAAATTTGGGCGGCTGAGGAAACTGCTTTTCATGAATCTGAATCAGCGAAACTGTTGGCCGACTATGCCGAGGCAAATGGTTTCAAGGTGGAACGCGGCGTGGCGGAAATGCCAACAGCCTTCGTGGCCACATATGGTTCCGGTAGTCCCGTAATCGGCATCCTGGGCGAGTATGATGCGCTTCCTGGTCTTTCACAGAAAACAGAACCCACGAAAGATCCACTACATGCCGGTAAGCCCGGCCATGGTTGTGGACACAATCTCTTCGGCACAGCAAGCCTGGGTGCCGCCATCGCGGTGAAAGAACTGATGGCGCAAGGTAAATTGATAGGCACCCTGAAGTTCTTCGGCACACCGGCAGAAGAAAAATACTTTGGAAAATTGTGGATGGCGCGGGCGGGACTTTTTGATGACCTTGATGTCTGCATGGACTGGCATCCGGGACCTGAGACTAAAGCCGGCGTACAAAGCTCGTTAGCACTGGTTGACTTTATCGTGGAGTTCCGCGGTCAGGCAGCTCATGCTGCATCAGATCCATGGAATGGACGAAGCGCTTCAGATGCACTCGAGCTATACACGCACGGCATCAATATGCTGCGCGAACATATCAAACCTTCGGTGCGCATGCATTATCACATACAGGATGGTGGTCAGGTCGTGAATGTTGTTCCCGACTACGCGCGTTTATGGGTGCGCGTTCGTGACAACACGCGCGAGGGTATGAATGAAGTGTACGAACGCGTGAAGAAGATGGCGGAAGGCGCGGCTATCCTGGCGAATGTAGACTATCAGATCACGCTGGTTTCCGGCATCTATGAAGTGCTCGTAAACCGAACGGGCGCCGGGGTAATCCAAAAGAATCTGGAGTTGTTAGGTCCCATCACCTATACCGATGAAGAAACCAATTTCGCTAAGAAAATTCAGGAGAGCACCGGCAAGCCACAAATAGGATTGCATAGCAAAGTTGATCCCCTGGAAGAAACGGCTCCGGCGGGTATGGGTGGGTCAACAGACGTGGGAGATGTCAGTTGGATTGTCCCTGTGGTACGCATGAGCACCGCCACGGCACCCATAGGCACACCGTGGCATTCATGGGCCGTAGTTGCCTGCGGCGGTATGTCAATCGGACACAAGGGCTTGCTGCATACCTCTAAAACCCTGGCGATGACGATGGTTGACGTCATGCAGGATCCGAAGAAGATCGAGGAAATTAAGGCCGAATTCAAAAAGCGAAAAGGCGATCAGATATATAAGGGAATGGTGCCGGATGGACCACCCCCCTTGGGAAACTAAACGTTCTCACGTCTCCTCACTCGCTTCTCAACGTCTGCGCCGGATTCGCCACCGCTGTTTTATAGGTTTCCAGAAAAATGGTCCCGACACCAAATCCCATCAATACGGCAATACTCAGCAGGACATCCCATACGGAAATGCTTGCATGATAGTATTGGATGTACGGAATAACGGCATTTAACAAAAAGACGGTGAGCGGCGTTCCAATCACAATCGCCCACAACAACATCTTCAGATAATCCCGCGACAGCATAAAGATCACCTGCTGCACGCCGGCACCCATCACCTTGCGTATACCCACTTCACGCGTTCTGGATTGAGCCGTGTACACGACCATCCCTACCATGCCGAGCAGCGAGATGGTAATCGCCATCAACCCCATGAAGCCTACCATCTTCAACATCACGTTGTAGATCGTATAGGCCTCACGCATTTCGTCTTCAAAGAACTTGGCAATGAACTTCTTTTCCGTGGGCAACTGCTTCCAGGTGGCCTCCATCTGCGTAAGAACATCGTAAGTATCTCCATGCGACACTTTCAGATTCGCATATTCGAATTTCCCTGGATCGAAACGGAATGCAAAACTTTTGATAGGATAAATAAGCCCCGCAAAGTGAAAATCCTTCAGTACCCCGATCACTTCCAGGTCCTGTCCATCCACCTGATATATTTTGCCGACGGCGTCTAACGGCGTTTTGATATTCTTCGCTTTCAGAAATTCCTCATTTACGACCATATACCGTTCCCGGGTCCAAAGCTCATCCGGAAAATTATGGCCAGCGAGAAATGTCAGGCCGAGGTTACTGATGTAGTTCCGGTCAACGAACATCTCTGCCGTCATCACAGAATCGCGCGTGAGGTCCTTAACCCAAACGTGCGAAGAAGATACGCCGAGTATTCCGGACGACTGGGAAACGGAACTTACCGATGAAAGCGCGGAGAAGGCCGCGAGGAACGGGCCGGGTCTCACATCCTGCATCGCTACATCGATGATGTGTTCTTTTTGAAATCCGAAATCAAAGCTCATTGCGTAACGATACTGTCGGCCGATGACAAATAGCGACAGGATGAAGCCAAACGACAACACAAACTGAAATATCGTGAGCACTTTACGAACGCTGAAGGATGATGGTCGTGTGTGTATCCGGCTCTTGAAAGCCTCGATAGGATTCATCCTGGCAAAATAGAGCGCGGGAAAAATGCCAGCGGCAAGGCCGGTAAGCACGGCGAAAATCACAAAAATCGACATCAACCGCGGCGTAAGGGAAAGGTCCAACGACGAACCGGCCACCAGCATGCTTTGAAATTCACGTCTGATCACGACGAATATACCCAGGGCACCAATCAAAGCGATCAGCGTAATGACAATGGTTTCCGTTATGAACTGAAAAAATATCTGACTGCGCTCACCGCCGACGGTCTTACGCAACGCTATTTCCTTAGCTCTGCGCATAGCCCTTGCGATGGATATGTTGGTATAGTTAAAGCACGCTGGAAGAAGAATGAGTGCCGCAAAGATCGCAAACAAAATAAAACCACTCACCTCCCAGGTCTCTCCGATGGCGTTGCGCCGATCGAGGCCGGTGGCGACCTGGCCAAGGCCCACGATGTCAAAGTGGACCTTTTTCGGAGAATACTTATACAGGCTTTCGCTCGTCTTGGTAAGGTACTCTTCCAGTTCCTCTTTTTGTGATCCTTCCCGCATTCGCACGTAGACATACTGATTGTGATACTCGACCCAATCGCGCAAAGATGCCGACTGGGTTACACGAATCGATGACTCAGAGATGAGCATATCGAATCTCAGGTGCGTGCGTATAGGGTCCTTTATTATTGCGGCTACCTGTACGAGCGCGCCGCCCACCAACTCGAACGTTTGTCCAATGGCAAGCGAGTCACCAAACAGTCTTTTAGCCGTTCGCTCCGTGAGCACGGCCTGGTCAGGCTTGTTTAACGACGACACATCCCCTGCGATCAGCGAAAACGAAAAGAATGAGAAGAAGTCCGCATTGGTGTAGTATGTACCGACGGGAATATTAGCCTCCTTCGCCACGACGGAGTGCCAATCCTTTGTAATACGAAGAACTTCTTCGGCTGATGGCAACTCGCTGATGAGTTTATCCGCCAGGCGTGTTGGCGCCGTGGCATACTGCAATTCCTCCGCTCCGTTGTTCACCGTGGATGCGATAGAGAAAATGCGATCTCCATGCGCATGATAGTTATCATACGTCGTCACGTAGCTGAACAGGGAAATGAGCAAGAGGCTAATCGACATGCCCAGGGCAAGACCAAACGCATTTATGATAGAAAAATATTTGTACTGATACAGATTTCTGATGGCTACCTTCAGGTAGTTGTTCAACATGCCTGCGTCGAATACCGAAGACGAATACGGTCCACGGCGCGAATCGCGCTTTCGCTTGCGCAGGGCATAGGAAAACGATAGCGATGCTACCTGGCGCCAGTAGATCGAACGCGCAATCAGCAACGATTTCGTCCTGACATTTTCATAAAACCATTCGTCCATGTCGCCAAGCAAATCATCGACGTTGGCTGCTCCGGATAACCGCTCAAAAAACTTTCGGGCCAACTTAGGTGGTTGTTTCATTTGATGGCGAGTTTAATTCCAGATTCACTCCACAACCCATCCCGAAGTCTCTTGGTCTCTGCCACCGCTTTCCTTCCCAAAGACGTAATCTCGTAGTAGCGCTTGCTGCGTCCGCCCCGTTCGGCGGTGGCACCGCCAACCCAGGATTTCAACAGTCCCTTCTCTTCCAGCCGCGTGATGGAGGAATGCAATCCGCCAATCGTAATACGCCGGCTCGAACGTGACTCAATCTCACGCTGTATGCTCACACCATAGGCCTCCTGCCCCAGGACGGCTACCGTCAACAGCACGAGCTCTTCTAACTCCCCGATATAATGTTTCATGAATCCGTAATTACCGTGAAAGGGCATTGGGCCCTGTGTAATGTACGGCCGTCATTAATATTTGTTCTGTTTTTAAGAAGAAATATTTAAAAGAATGGGTTTTTCTGTCGACCTGATCGATCCAACGAGGTAAATCTTCCAATTGGTAATGCGTAAGAATTTGTCCTGTATGATGAATACAGAATCCGGCCTGACAAATAAAATTCAACCGACAATAAAAAAGGTATGCGCCGCTGCGCATGCCTTGCGCCCGTTCAATGGCGCCGCAGGCCTCAACGGGCGCGTCAACCGGCGCGTCAACGCATGCGTTGACGCTACGGCCTTTCCAATTTTACGACCTTCTCTTTCACGACCACCTCTATTGGATCGCCTGCCTCCAATATGGTCTCCACGCCTTCATCACTAATTTTGATCTTAATTACCCGCTTCCTGAACTCCAGCCTGAATGAATACGACTTCCATTTATCCGGTAAGAACGGATTGATGTGCATCTGCCCGTTCTTCACGCGCATTCCCCCGAATCCCTTCACCACACTCATCCAGGTACCGGCCATGGATGTAATATGACATCCTTCTTCTGTGTCATTGTTGTAGTCATCGAGATCCAACCGCGCCGTACGCAAATAAAACTCATACGCGCGCTCTTTGTATCCCAGCTTGGCCGCAAGAATTGCATGCACGCAAGGCGACAACGACGACTCGTGCACCGTCATGGGCTCATAGAAATCGAAGTTCTTCCGCAAGGTCTCGATCCCGAAGTCGTCTTCAAACAAGTACATACCCTGCAATACGTCAGCCTGCTTGATGAAACACGAACGAAGGATGCGATCCCAGGACCATTTCTGGTTGATGGGACGTTGGGAGGGTTTAAGGTCATTCACACGGAGAAGCTCCTTGTCAAGGAACCCATCCTGTTGCAGCATCACCCCGCGACGCTCGTCGGTTGGATAGTACATCTTCTCCACGATATCCTTCCATTTCGCCGACTCAGTTGCTTCGTCGAGGGTGGTCTTCGCTACAATCTCCTGGTAGCGTGGTGCGTTCGTCTTCTTTACGTGATCCAGCGCGTACTGCGTATAACGGAGGGTCCACGCGCCCAGGTAGTTCGTATACCAGTTATTGTTCACGTTGTTCTCATATTCATTTGGCCCGGTGACACCGAGAATGACGTATTTGTTCTTATCGGCCGACCAGTTTACGCGCTGTGTCCAGAATCGCGAGATGCCGATGAGGACTTCAAGACCGTAGTCTGCCAGATACGCATCGTCACCCGTATAGTCTATGTAGTCGCGTATGGCGTAGGCCATGGCGCTCGTACGGTGAATCTCCTCGAAGGTAATTTCCCATTCGTTGTGGCATTCTTCGCCGTTCATGGTCACGAATGGATAAAACGCCGCGCCATCTGTGAAGCCCAGTTTTTTGGCGTTTTCGATGGCTTTCGACAAATGCTTGTATCGATACACCAATAAGTTGCGCGCTACCTTCTGTTCGGCGGTTCCCAGGTAGAAGGGAATGCAATACGCTTCCGTATCCCAATAGGTACTTCCACCATATTTCTCACCCGTGAATCCTTTGGGACCGATGTTGAGACGCTCGTCCTCGCCGGTGTACGTTTGGGTAAGTTGAAAAATATTGAAACGAATTCCCTGCTGCGCCGCGATGTCACCCTCGATGGTAATGTCACACTCCTCCCACTTATGCTTCCACACGCGTTCGTGCTCTTGAAGTAATTTATCAAATCCGGTGGCAATTGCCTCATCGAGGACTTTATGACAATGCGCCATCAGTTGATCCTTCGCATGGTTCTCCGACGACAACACCGCCGCGTACTTGTGTATCACCACCTCTTTACCTTCGTTCAGGGAAAGCTGCACCACGTTGCCAGCGTACTTCTCCCGTTGTTCGATGTTGACGCGTTCCGGCTTGGCTTCCTTTCCGGCCTGGGATATGGAATAGCACATGCCGGTTGCGACTTGAAAGAAAGTCTTCTTTGTTTGTGCGATCACCACCGCCCTGCCCGAGTTCGCCTCCTTGCCAACTTCCTCCCAGAACTTCTCGTCATAGTTCGAGTCCTTATTCACCACATCCGCGTCAACGTCCAGCGTTACCGTTGCCTTCTCGGAAAAGTTCACAGGTGTGATGGCATAACGGATTGCGCCTATTTCGCCGTTTGCCATACTGCAGAATCGCCTGGACTCAACCTTCACGATCTTTCCGTCGGCCAGCGTTGCCACAAAGCTGCGTGTCAGCAGCCCGCGCTTCATATCCAGTACCCGTTTAAATCCCTCTACTCTGCATTTCGCCAGGTCGAGCGCCTGGCTGTCGACTGATATTCGTATACCAATCCAACTCGGCGCGTTCAATACTTTGGCGAAATATTCCGGATAACCGTTCTTCCACCATCCCACACGCGTCTTGTCAGGGTAGTAGATGCCCGCTACGTAGCTACCTTTCAGCGTTTCTCCCGAATAGTGCTCTTCAAAGTTTGCGCGCTGTCCCATTCGCCCGTTGCCCAGGCTGAACACGCTTTCTGATACCATATTGTAATGCGGATTGAGACCTTCCTCAATCACCTCCCACTCGTGATGTTTAAGATACTCCTTCATGAAATGATGATTTATCAGTTTGTAATAATCGCCCGCCGGAGGCTGTTTGCCCTTTATGTAAATTCTACGATCGTTCTACCTGATGGATATTTCCGTTACAGCTGGCTTAACATTGACACAGTAAATTCGCCTGTCTTGCTGATCACCATATCAGCACGTCCGAGTTGATCTCTGGAGCCTACTCCCACACACTTCATCCCCGCCGCACAAGCCGCGTCGATACCCGCTGCTGCATCTTCAAATACGAGACAATTCGCAGCCGGCACACTCAGTCTGCTGGCTGCCAACAGAAAGATCTCCGGATCAGGCTTGGCGTGCGTTACCATGCTGCCATCCACGATCGAATCGAATCTTTCAAGAATTCCCAACGACTGTATTACTTGTGGAGCGTTCTTGCTGCTCGACGCAAGGCCTATCCGCATTCCACTTTTCTTCAGTTCGCCAATCAGGTGCTCAACGCCGGGAAATATTTCGTCGCGTCGCATGTGATTGATATACTCCACAAACCATTCGTTTTTACGGGCGGCCAGCTTTTCGCGTTCCGATGGATCCAGGTGTAACCCTTTGCCCAGGCTCAGCAGTATGTTGAGCGATTCCACCCGGCTCACGCCTTTTAATCGCTCGTTATCTTGTTCGGTGAATGGAATGTTCAGCTCTGTCGCCAGGCGACTCCACGCCAGAAAATGATAGCGCGCCGTGTCGACAATCACTCCGTCAAGGTCAAATATGCAAGCTTTTATCAAGACTGGGTCGGAATTACACGGGTCTTCTGATGCTTAGGCTTCCTTCGCCTTTTCAAAATAGGTCTCCTGCACGATTTTGTCCGTCTCCTCTAAACTTTTGAAAACAGCAAACGTCTTACCCTGCGTACGCAATGCACCCAGCGCATTGCCATAGCGCGCAGCACCTATATAGTCGCTGGGCTTCTGCAGTAATCCGAAGCCCACGCCTCCTGCAAATGAATCGCCGCATCCAGTTGTATCGACCACATTGTCGACTTTCACAGCCGGGACCATCTCCTCTACGAGCTTGCCTTTGCTCTTGAAGTAGGTAAGACACCCGCGCGAGTCCACCGTAATGTAGACACACTTCACACCCAGGTTGAGACAATGCACAGCGAACTCGCGCAGCATGTCACGATCGAGCTCTTCGGCATCATTAAAATAATCGCGGGTCTCGTATTCTTTCTTGAACCACGAAGCGTGCGCTTCTTCCAGGTTCATCTTCAGCACGTCGATGTAAGGAAGCCATTGATCCCGATCGATCCAAAACTTCCGCTGGCGTTCACCGGAAAACAGACACGCAGTAGTGGGACCGTGCGCATCGAAGATGACAGTGCCCTTGCTGTTTTCCTTCAGGAACTTCAGCGTATCGAGCGCGATTTCGTAATCGCTGATCGGAATGAATACAAACACCTTACAGTTGAGGAGATTCTTCACATCCCCAGGAAGGATCGGGTCCATGAATCCGGTTTGTCGCTCGATGCGATTGTTCATGTCCACAAACTTGAGGCTGATGATGTCGCCCTGGTCGTTCTTGCTCGTCATGTATTTGAGGTTAATCCCATCGTAACCTCTGAATACCTCCTTGACATTGTCCAGGTCGACACTGCGAACATGACAAACCGGTATAATCTCAATTTTCTCTCCTGCCAGCACAGAAAGTGCGATTACAGGGTGTGTTACGCATCCCCACTTCTGGATCAGGTCGCCCTGGTGGGTAACGATATGATCCCGTGGTATTGGGCCGATCACTGCAATCTGTTTCATACTCCTTAATTCAATTGAAAACCATGCGTCAAAAAGAAAATTAGTACGCCTTAGCGAAATTATGCATACGGGATCTTTTTAAATAAGTACGTTCTCGTCAAGGCAATTCATTTTTTTGTAATTCTCACCTGGGTCATTTTTGCAATGGTGCATTTAGCTTACCAAAAACGCGCCGCCATACACACCCGCACTGTCTCCCAGCAACGGCCTGACTACTGGCGTGTCTAATCGGTTATTAAAAATATTTTTTCTCAGTTCGTCCATCCCGCGTTCGTACAACACCGGAATATTTCCTAATCCGCCGCCAACGACGACTACATCGGGATCCAGGATGTTAATCACTACACTTAAAGCCCGTCCAAAAAAAATCACCATGCGTTCGATGGTCCTTACCGCGACGGCGTCTTGTTTTGCCTCAGCAAGCTCCACGATTTCTTTCATCGTCTTGTGCGCCCCACTTTCACGGTAGTAAAATTTTTCCAACGCGGGTCCGGAGATGACATTCTCTACACAACCGTTTTTTCCGCAATAACATGGGCCACCAGATTCATCCAGGTAGTTATGACCCCATTCGCCGGCTATCCCTTGCAATCCCACGATGGCTTTTCCATCCACGACGATTCCTCCGCCTACGCCGGTTCCCATGATGACACCGAAGACGACCTTGGCTTGGGGAAACTGCTGCTTCACCACACCGTATCGCGCTTCAGCGAGGGCAAAGCAATCGGCATCATTCGCCATTTCGACTCCACGGCCGAGCAACCCCTCGAGGTCAGCCTTCATGGGTCGGCCATTCATGGCAGTCGTGTTGCAGTTCTTCATGACGCCGAACTTCGGATCGAGTATTCCCGGCGTGGCAAACCCAATACGATTGGATTGGTCGCCCGACGCTTCCCGCATCTGGTCGACCATGTTCTTTACCTGCCCAAGAATATGTTGATAACCCTTGTCGGCCTCTGTTGAAATCCTACTGCGAAACAATACCTCCGGATCTTCGGCCGATCGTAATATTGCGCCCTCAATCTTTGTTCCTCCCAGATCAATTCCCCACAAACTACGGGACGTAATGCCCTCTATCTTACCAGTCATTCGTTGCCTGATTTCTACTTTCTTTGATTCGTAATTTAATAGATGATCCCACACTAATCCTATCCGTTACTCTAATAAGTTTCGAGATTAACTCCGTGTTAATCAGCCAAAATTCCCCGCATGCCTGATCCATTCCTCCACGGCCCCCAACTCGCTGCGTGTGCGCGTGGCCGACCATCCGAGCAGTCCTTCACACCGTTTTGCCACCACCTGCAGCCGACGTTGCACACGGGTGATATCAAAATAGATGAGACCTGTGCGACGAACGAAAAAGTCGGCCAGGGTGCAAACCATTTCGTTGCCGATGCAGTACTCTAATTCTGCCAGGATCAACGCCTCATCACCCGTTGCTGAAGTGCTGGCCAGCGCCTGTTGCAGGATTGGCTGAGCGTCGGCGCCATAGCTTTCCACGAGATAGGGCACCTGGTGGCCGGCCAACGCTAAAGGCGCTGCGGCGAGCGTAAGTGTTTCGACAAACCGTCGCACCTCCTGAACGTTGGCGAACGGTGCACGTCCCAGGCGTATGCGTGAGGTCTTGCTTGCCGCGAGACCTCCCCCGTGTTTCCTGGCCACCAGGTTCACAACGCGTTCGGCCATCTTGCGATACCCGGTCAGCTTGCCTCCGGCGATTGAAATCAAACCGGTGTCAGATTCAAATATCTCGTCCTTACGGGAAAGTTCGGACGCCGACTTACCTTCCTCATGAATCAAGGGACGCAACCCCGCCCAACTTGATTCGATATCAGAGAGCGACAGATTCACAGACGGAAATGTGGCGTTCACGGCGGACAGCAGATACTTGGCATCGTCGCGTGTAGCCATCACGTTATCCTTATCACCCTCATAGTTGGTATCGGTGGTGCCCACATACGTGACGCGACCGCGGGGAATAGCGAAGATCATCCGACCGTCCTCCACATCGAAGTAAATGGCTTGTTTCACAGGCAATTTGGCCCGGGGCAAAACGATATGAATTCCTTTTGTAAGATGGAGGCGCTTTCCCTTCCGTGAATGATTGATTTCCCGAAGTTCGTCGACCCACGGCCCGGCGGCGCTTACGACAAACCGGCCATTGATCGAGAACTCACCGCCTTCTTTCGGCCGCACGACCACACCCGCCACCCTATTCTGTTCATAGATGAATTCAGTTACCGTGACATAGTTCGCCATAACGGCACCTTCCCGCGCGGCCTGCTTTGCAATCTCGATTGTAAGACGGGCATCGTCCGTTCGGTACTCCGCGTAGATGGCGCCTCCACGGATGTCGTCGGTCTTCAGGAGTGGCTCATACTTGAGTGTTTGCATCCGCGTGAGCATGCGTCGTCTGTCTTCGGCCTTTACGCCCGCGAGCCAGTCATATATCTTCAGCCCTATCGAGGTAAGCCAATAGCCCAGTCCACGCTTTTCCGCCAGAGGCAGCAGCATTTTTTCCGGAACGACTAAATGCGGTGCCAGGCCGTGCACGATGGCCCGCTCGCTTCCCACTTCACGAACGAGTCCAAACTCCAGCTGCTTGAGGTAACGAAGGCCACCATGTATAAGCTTTGTTGATCGGCTGCTGGTTCCAAAGGCAAAGTCCACCTTTTCGATGAGCGCCGTACGCAGTCCCCTGGAAGCGGCATCCAGCGCAATGCCAGCGCCGGTGATCCCTCCTCCAATGACAATGAGATCAAAAGTTTGCGAGCCAAGTTGCTGCAGATTGCGGAGCCTATCGTTCGACGAAAAAGTTGCCAAGAGGAGATAACTTATGAGTGTAAACTAATCTGCCCAGCCCTTAGTTCGTTCCACCGCCTTCTTCCAACCTTTGTAGAGGCGCGTTCGGTTGTCATTATCCATGGATGGCTCAAACCTGCGCTGGATTTTTCGGTTGGCGATGATGTCTTGTTTTCGCCACATGCCGATATGCATACCGGCGAGATACGCCGCACCGAGTGCGGTGGATTCTATGACCTCTGGCCGTTCGACGGCTGATCCAAGGATATCGGCCTGAAACTGCATCAATACGTTGTTGGCCGATGCACCGCCATCCACCTTTAGTGTAGCCAGTTTGATACCGGAGTCTTCTTCCATGGCATGCACGATGTCTTTCGTCTGATAGGCCAATGACTCAAGTGTTGCCTTGATGATATGATCTTTGCCGGTGTCGCGCGTGAGTCCGAAAATGGCTCCCCGTGCATACATATCCCAGTAGGGTGCGCCCAGGCCCGCGAAGGCAGGAACAACGTAAACCTCATTCGATCCCAGGGCTTTGGCAGCAAAATATTCCGAATCTTTTGATTGATCGATGAGATGCATGGCATCGCGTAACCATTGTATTGCCGCGCCGGCGATGAATACACTTCCTTCGAGCGCATATTCAACACGACCTTCGATACCCCAGGCGATAGTCGTGATCAGTCCATGTTTCGAAGCCTGAAATTTATGGCCCGTATTCATGAGCATAAAACAGCCTGTGCCATAGGTATTCTTCGCCATGCCTGGTTCAAAGCATGCCTGGCCAAACAAAGCTGCCTGCTGATCGCCAGCCACTCCGGCAATGGGGATGCTCACGCCATCGATCTCACAGGTACCAAATGATGATGCGGAAGGCATCACCTGAGGGAGCAGTTGCTCGGGAATGTCGAGTGCCTGCAACATCACCTTATCCCACGACAGCGTGTGGATATCGAACAACATCGTGCGCGATGCGTTGGTGTAGTCAGTCACATGCGTACGGCCCTTGGTGAGATTCCAAATGAGCCAGGTGTCGATGGTGCCAACGGCCAGCCTACCATGCTTTGCCTTGTCGCGTGCACCCGGTACGTTGTCGAGCAGCCAGCGAATCTTCGTGGCAGAAAAATATGAATCAATGACGAGACCTGTATGTTGACGCACGTGCGGTTCCAGTCCGTCGCGCTTCAGCTGTTCACACAAGTCCGCGGTTCGCTTGTCCTGCCAAACGATCGCATTATAAATCGGCACTCCGGTCTCGCGATCCCAGATGACGGTCGTTTCCCGTTGATTGGTGATACCAAGGGCCACGATGGAGGACGCCGGCACCTTGTGTTCTGCCATGACGCGTTCCAGCACCCCTCGCTGCGTGCCATAGATTTCCATGGCATCATGCTCCACCCAGCCCGACCGTGGAAAAATCTGTCTGAACTCCTGTTGTGCAATGCCTCGTATCACGCCTTGTTCATCGAACAGAACAGCCCTTGAGCTCGTGGTCCCCTGATCGAGGGAAATTATATACTTCATGCCGGGATGGTTTTACTTCGACCTAAGGTAACAACTTCATGTCCCATGAAAATGCAGCGGTATCAGAACAACATTTTGAAGATCAGGGCGCCCAGTGTACCGCCAACCAACGGTCCGGCTACCGGCACCCAGCTGTACGCCCAATCCGACGGTCCTTTGCCATGAATAGGCAGCAGGAAATGCGCCAATCGCGGTGCGAGGTCGCGCGCGGGATTGATGGCAAATCCGGTCGTTCCGCCCAGGCTCAAGCCAATAGCGATGATGAGTCCACCCACCGCAAGTGGATTCAATCCCTCGGTAAATTTGTTTTCTCCAATGAATAATATTCCCAGCACCAGCACAGCCGTAGCGACGACCTCGCAGAAAAAGTTTGAACCATAAGACCGGATGGCAGGCGCACAACAAAACACGGCAAGTTTTCTCGCCGGGTCATCGGTGCGGCGCCAATGCGGCAGGTAATATAGCCAGACCAGTACAGCGCCCGTAAAGGCCCCGGCAAACTGTGCCAGCAGATATCCGGGCACTTTTTCTATGGGGAAATCGCCGGTTATCAGCAAAGCAATGGTTATTGCCGGATTGAGGTGCGCGTCGCTTATTCTTCCAACAGCATATATGGCCAGCGTTACGGCCAGTCCCCACGCTACGACGATAGTTAACCATCCGGCATTTTCGGCCTTGGAATCGCGAAGCAGGACGCCGGCAACAACGCCTTCCCCCAACAGTATAAGAATCATCGTTCCAAAGAATTCAGCGGTGTAGGGCGTCATAAGCGTGTTGTATCAACGCTTTCAATATAGCAAAACCGGAATCGATTGCTATGACCGGTGTTGAATTTTAAAAAAGGCTTAACCTGATGGTTGGTGACGGCAGTAGTAGGATGGTTTGTAAGGTCGCCGGGAGGAAATCCATTACACACGGAGGACTCGGAGTTTTTGAGAATACTGGCCGCATGTTGATTTTGCGTGATGTTCCTTGTAGACGGTCAAGGGAAGGTCCGCTCTGCGTAGGATGATTCATCCAGAGTACTCGGAGCACTGCGACCTGATGTGCATGCTTCAACGCTACGCGTCGAGGCCACTTGTATCCGTTCCTTAGGGAAATGAAATAGCCAGGCACTGCGAAAACACTTCATTCATTCCAGCGCATTTGATATCGTGCGTAGCATCGAAGCATACCCGGGGAGTCGCAGTGCTCCGGGGCCTCTGCATTAAATCATCCTACGCAGGGCAGACCTTCCCTTAACCATCCACGAAGAACATCACCCAAAATCAACGTGCATCCAGTATTCTCAAAAACGCCGAGTCCTCCGTGTGTAATGGATTTCTTCCCGGCGGCCTTGCAAAGCCATCCTATCATCCCTTCCGGAAAAATGATCAGTCCTTCCGTGCAATATCACTCTTGCGGGTCTTTATCTTCTGAACGATAAAGTTACCCAACGTCGACCCCTGCACCATTCCATTTTTGCACGCCGGACGATAATGAATTCCACCATACATCCGGCTGATCGCTGCTTCCTCGCTGGCTTGCACAAAGGAGGTAAATTTTCGCACCGTAAGCCCGAACTCAATCTCAGTCGAGTCCGTGAAGCTGTAGTTCTCACCGAACAAATTGGTAAGCGCTGAGGCAGCAGAACTTGAAATTACACTGTGACCGCTTGTGTACTCCGGGAAAGGTGGTGTTTGTAGTAACGGCACCCAGTTTTCGTCGATGTATTGGTTGATGTACGTTTCAGGTCTGATGAGTTTGCTGCGGTACTTCTCGTCCCAGCAGGAAATAAAGCCGTCAACCAACGATATGGCTACACGGGAGTAGGCCTCCAGCGACTCTACCAGTCCTGCGCTGTTTTTCACACAGGCTACATGGGTGATATTCATCCAATGGCCACCGGGTGATATCTTTTTGGTTGCAAACATCACGTGTCCCTTTACATTCATCACAAAGGGGTTGCAATCCCAGAATGACGCTATCTCTCGTTGTTCAGCGGTAAGATTCGCGCCTACATCGTGCACCTCCATCGCCTCATTGTAAAAGTCACTTCCCTTCTGCGTCGAAAATGCGGTCGGTCCCTTGGGTTTGAATTGAGCAGCCGAATCGATGGCAAACGGCCTGATCTTGTTCCAGTGTGGTTCAACGGCATCCATATAAGCGGGTGGAGTCGGCTTCCAGGTGGCAGGATCGTCCAGAATTGAATATTTGGGGAAGGAACGACTCTGTTTATAATTGTCTTTGGATGACCAGGCCATCACGTGATCCGCCACGGCCGTGCCATACGCCACCGAACGTTCAAATACGTCTTCTGGCATCCCGGTATCTTTAAACTCCTGCATGATCTTCGCGTAGAATTCATCGAGCTTGTCTTCAGAGAATACCAACGCACGGGCTACCTTCAACATCGCTTGTGATGAAGACAGGGCATGACAGTATTCCTGTCCCGCCTCAGGCTTAGGAAACGCTTCGAGGCCATTGAGCTGCCCGGCAAACGACATAAACTTTTCATCCTGGTGCCGGGCTGCTTCGTAACCCGCCACGCTGACATAAGTATAGATCCTTGACGCTACCGGTGGCGAAAATATGTCATGAACAATAATGTCAGTGACCTGTTTGATCGAGCGATGCGCGCGGTCGGCATTCTCGGCCCTCGTTCGCCAGTCTGCACGCTCTTTCGAGCAGGATGTGGCCATCACGACCAGAGCCATTAATATGAAGGTGTATCTCATCTGAACTTCTCCTAAACAATTTCAAAATTATGGTTTCTTTGTTAATAAAAAATGACCCCGGGGAAACTGGTTCGTTTGGTCGGGCCGAAAAAGGGCGAGCTAAGGAGTGAGCTTCTGCCGGATAAAGGTCACAAGGCTGTTGTTATTTCGCGTCACCAGGTAGATATCAGCCGTTTGTCCAGACAGCATTAAGATGTCCCGGACCTCACCATCCACTTTGAAGCCTGAAGCGGTCGGTGACAACGCCTTGAAGCCCCCTTTGCCATCGCCTGCCAGCGCACAACCAAAGCTGGCGTCATACCTGCCGGCCTCGGGCTTAACCCGATACAGATTTCCTCCGAATAACAAATCAGGATTACCATCGCCATTGATGTCGTTCACATCGATTCCATAAACAGGCGATACCTGAGCTTCCATCGGCAACGCCCGTATTGTTAACCGTCCTTTTCCATCATTTATAAAGACACTTGTAGCCAACTGGTACACCTCCAGTTTGGCCGCATGCTGGATCTGCTCAGGCGTGAATACATCTTCAATGGTCTGGTCCTTATAGCTTTCATACTTGAGATATTTCTTTTTGAGTGCCGGCAATTGCGTCACCAGATCGTGTCTCAGCACCATTGGATAACTCTTGTCGCCGATATAGTTGCACACGATTTGTTCTACCGAACCATTTTGGTCGAAGTCACTCACATACAGGCAAACCGGTTTGGTTGGCGATGCCCTGAAACGCGAGTTGAGACCGTGATTGCCTACCACGAAGTCAAGGTCGCCGTCGAGATCAATGTCAGCCGCCTTTATACGATTCCACCAACCGTTTGTCTTTTCGAGTCCTGATTCGGCAGTGCGGTCTGTGAACTGCCCTTTCTCATTGATGAACACTTTAACAGGCATGTATTCACCTACGACCACTAAGTCGGGATCGTGGTCGCCGTCAATATCTGCGAATATCGCATCCGTGATCATCCCGGTATTTAACAACGCCCGGGCTGTGCTACTCGTGACATCGGTAAAATTTCCCTTCCCGTCATTCCGGAGCAAGTAGCCGTTCATAGGCAAACCGTAGGCGGTGGTGTGCAGCCGTCCCCCTACAAACAAGTCCTGATCGCCATCACCGTCGACGTCGGCCGCCGCCACACACGAAGTGCTTTCGGGCGCGTTTGTCGGTAGCTGTTGTGATGACCGTGTGAAATTTCCCTTTCCATCATTGATATAGAGCTTGTCAAGCAAGGCCGGTAATGGCGCGGTGAACTCCGAACCTCCCGTGGCCACATAGAGATCGAGGTCGCCATCCTGATCGGCATCGAAGAAAGTGCTTCCCAGATCTTCACTGCCCTTGTCCCTTTCCATAACATCCTTATTGGTGCTCACGAACATCCCATCGGGTTGTTGAACGAATATCGCCCCTGCTTGTCCCACCGGACCTCCTACATAAAAATCCTCCAACCCATCGCCGTTCACATCCCCTTTCGACATCCTCGGACCTTCTGTGCTGGTCATGTGGTAAATAAGGTGGTCGTGATCGAAGTCAACAAAATCATTCTCGTGTTGGGTAAAGTCGACGAGCCCAACTTTCAATTCCAACAACGATGGAGCAGGCTTGACTTCCTGCTTCATAACACGGACGCCGTCGCGTTGGTCGAGCCTTAAGGTCTGATTAGTGGCCGTACGACTCAGGTTGGTCACCGTTCCATCCGGCCAGTTGATGGTGATGGCATCCACGGTATCGATGCGTCCCACGCCTACGTTGGGTCGTGGATCCATCGTTGATTCAAAGCCCCGGATCGGCATTTGCTCCAGGTAGAATTGGCTATCGCCTGCCCTCACCGTAACCTTGGCGCCCAATGCATACGTGTTGGCGCCTGTTCCCCTGAACTCAAATTTCAGGAAGCGGTTCTCCGGCAGCAGGATGTTCGCGTCGTTGCGAAACACGGATGTTGCATCGTTAACATTGTTTACCACCAGGTCCAGGTCGCCATCGTTGTCCAGGTCACCATACGCAGAGCCATTGGAGAAGTCGGGCCGCGACAATCCCCACTCAACAGCTTTGTTGGTAAAGCGCAGGTTTCCTTCGTTGTGAAAGGCAAAGTTGGGAACCGGCGTAGAAGGCATATACTCGACCAGCTTCTTGTAATCGACGCGGTTGCCCGAGATAATGGTCTTTACAATCTCTTCATTCGAGATATATTGGAGGAAGTCCTGGTTGGTGAGGTCCTGGTAAATTCCGTTTGCTACAAAAATATCCTTCAGTCCATCATTATCCATGTCAAACATCAAGGCGCCCCAGCTCCAGTCGGTTGCTTCAACGCCAGCCAGTCTCCCGATTTCGCTGAACGTGCCATCGCCATTATTGCGCTGCAGCATGTTGCGTGTAAACTGGTGAAAGTAGTCGTTGTCCACATTGTATTGATAGCGATCCCAGTTCTCGAACATGGTCACGGTCTTCAGTCGCTCGTTATCACTGGGCAGCATTTCAGTGCCAAAAATATCTGGATAAGTGTCGTTGTCGATGTCCGCGAGGTCAGACCCCATTGAGGCGCCGCTGATTGAGCGCAGTTGCTCGGTGAGGCATTCTCTGAACGTGCCATCCGCATTGTTGAGATAGAGGTAGTCGCGTTCAAAGAAATCGTTCGATACATAAATGTCGGGCCATCCGTCCTTGTTGATATCGCCTACCGTTACGCCCAGCCCGAAGGCAATAACGCTTCCAAAAATTCCTGCCTCTTCACTTACGTCTACAAAGTGATTACCATCGTTGCGCAGTAATTTATGACCACCCAGCGGATCTCGGTTTGGTCGTTCGTTCTTGCGCAGATTAAAACTGCCAATGGCCTGGTAGGAATTGTTGAGTATATACAGGTCGAGGTCACCATCGCGATCATAATCGAAGAACGCGGCATGTGTGGTGTAGCCGCGATCGGCAATGCCATATTCTTCAGCCCTTTCCTTAAAGGTGAGGTCTCCGTTGTTGATGAATAATTCATTCTGCTTATTGTCACCTTTTACATCGCCCGAGTTGCACAGGTAAATATCGAGCCATCCGTCTCCATTTACATCAGCCATGCTCACACCCGTCGACCAGGCCTTGGTGCCCGCAACGCCTGCCCTATCCGTAATATCCTCAAATTGAAAGTTACCCTTGTTCAGGTAAAGTCGGTTGGGCGCCATGTTGGCACTGAGGTAGATGTCGATGAGCCCATCGTTATTAACATCGCCCAGGGCGACGCCCCCGCCGTTGTAATAGTTTCGGTAGGTGTAAATATTAAAGTCGTTGTCGAAGGTCAGCTTGTTCACAAAGTCAATACCGCTTTGCTTGCTCACCTCGACGAAAAGCGTTTTGGGAGTGGGGCCGTTCTTGTCCACGCAGGCGGCGAGCGTCAGGCCGGCCAACAGCACGATGCCGACGGTGCGAAAACCTTGGTTTCCAATTCTCATTCGAACCTTCCCCCCGATTCCGCCACCGGCGAAAACGCTCCAGGACCTTCAGTCGACCCGGATGTCTTCGGAAATAAAAATTGTGTCCTCCACATCATAGCTAAAGTAGAAAGGCGGCGGCGTTACCATCCAATTAGGTGGTAATATAGTTTACCGCTTACCGGATGATCAAGTTATCCTATGTGAACGCGCACTTTTGTTCAAGCGTGTCAGGAAAACACTTAAATCGGTGGTCGAACGCCGGTTTACAGGTCATCCGATGGCCATTTTCGCGGTCGAGGGCACCTGAACTATGAAACAAAAGTTCTAAAATATTGCCTACCTCCGGGTTTTTGTCGATTTTCCGCACACGTTTGAAATAAACACCCGCCTTAAATCTATAACGATTGCAGGGGGTACAAAAAATTTTGCGCAACTAATTGCGGTTCTACCGCAAGACTTTCTAATCTTGCAACTATGAAGTATAACCAAGTAACGATCAAGGACATTGCCCGCGAACTGGGCATCTCCCCCTCCACTGTCTCTCGGGCGTTAAAGGATCACCCCGACATCAGTCCACAGACGAAGAAGGCCGTGAATGAACTTGCTGAAAAACTGAACTATCAGCCAAATATCGTCGCGTTGAGCCTGAGACAGTCAAAGACCAATACCCTGGGGGTTATTATTCCGGAGTTGGTTCACTTCTTCTTTTCAACCGTCATTTCCGGTATTGAAGACGTTGCGTACAGTGCGGGATACAATGTCATTATCACCCAATCGAATGAATCGCTCCAGCGTGAGAAGACCGACATAAAGGCGCTCTTCAACAGCCGCGTGGATGGTATGCTTATTTCTATCTCCCGCGAAACGAATTCGTTCGATCACATTGAAAGTATACTCGCCAAAGGCGTTCCGATGGTGTTCTTCGATCGCGTTTATGAGAACGCAAATTCGAGCACCGTCATTGTTGACGATCTTAGCGGCGCCAAAGAGGCCACGCAACATCTCATCAGCCAGGGATGCAAGCGCATCGCTCACCTCGAGGGTCCTCCTAACCTGGGAATCACCAAGCAGCGTCTTGAAGGCTATGTGCAAGCGTTGAACGAAGCGGGTATACCTGTGGAAAAGGAATTGATCGTGTCTTGTCCGCAAGGTTCTATCGAAGAAGGCAAGGCCGCAACGGAGCAGCTATTGAATCTCCCCAATCGCCCGGATGCCATCTTCGCTACCAACGACCCCGCTGCCATGGGAGCCATGCAGGCAATCAAAGCAGCAGGCCTGAAGATTCCCAACGACGTTGCCGTAGTTGGCTTTAGTAACTGGATATTCAGCGGACTGCTTGATCCTTCCCTGACATCAGTTGACCAACCAGGATTTGAAATGGGTCAGGAGGCTGCCAAGCTGCTGATTCGTCAGATCGAGGTGAAGTCGAAGGACAACGAAGAGCCGATTCCAGAGACAAAAATTCTGAAAACAAAGCTGATCGTACGCGACTCTTCTCTGAAAAAGGGAAAATAGCTACGTGAACTCCGGTTAACTCCAGGAGGGTATTATATTACTGCACACAAAATAGAAATGCGTAGCCCTTTGTCGAGCTACGCATTTTTATTTTCACGAATCTTCCCGTGGAAATCGATTCCGATCTGCCCGCGTCCGTGATGGTACGTCAAGGTTTCTTTATCTTTGGATGCAACCATCAACCCTCCTCGTCGCATGCATCGCTCCCTTACAACGCCGCAGATTGTCAGCCTGGGAAAACTTCATTCATGGGCCCTGTTCAGTTCGGGATTTACGGGCGAAACTTCCCACGGCAACTTTCGCGTTCAGGTCTTTAATGCCCACTCGGTTCGCATCACGATTACCCTCGCCCCGACGTTCGAAGACTTCTCGTATGCCGTAGTGTCGACCCCCGAACCAACAGAGTTTCATATTGCCGAGGAACACGATCACCTGGTGGTGAAGACGACGGCCCTTACAGTCATCATTCGAAAAGATCCGGTTCGTTTCATTTTCCTGAGCGCCGATGGACGCGTGATTAACGAAGACGACGGAGCCTTTGGCACCTGCTGGAATGGCGAGCAGGTAACGACTTATAAGAAACTCCAGGACGGTGAGCGCTTTATCGGGCTGGGTGAGAAAACCGGGCCCCTCGATCGCCGCGGTGCCGGATATACGAACTGGAACACCGATTCATTTGCGTTTGGTACGGGGCAGGATCCATTGTACTGCGCCATCCCGTTTTACATGGGCATTCATCATGACCTGGTGTATGGAATTTTCTTCGACAACACCCACAAGTCGTTCTTTAATTTCGGCGCATCCAACAATCGCTTTTCGAGTTTTGCCGCCGATGCCGGCGAAATGGATTACTATTTCCTGTACGCCCATTCGGTGCCCGAGGTCATCCGCCATTATACCCGTCTCACGGGCCGGATAGAAATGCCGCCGCGATGGAGCATTGGCTACCAGCAATGCCGATACAGTTATTACCCCGATAAAGAAGTGCTCACACTGGCGCGCACGTTTCGCGACAAGGAGATCCCGGCTGATGTAATTGTACTGGACATCCACTACATGGACGATTATAAGATCTTCACCTGGAGTCCCCGGGACTTTCCTGCGCCGAAACAAATGCTGCAGGAATTAAAAGACATGGGTTTCCAGGTTGTGATCATGTGTGACCCTGGCATCAAGGTCGAACAAGGATACCGGGCATACGATGAGGGAATTAAAGCTGAAGCATTCATGATGTATCCTGACGGCACACCCTATGCGGGTCAGGTTTGGCCGGGCTGGTGTCATTTTCCCGATTTCACACGACCCGAGACCCGACAATGGTGGCAGGACCAATTCGCGGAGACCATTGACCTTGGGATTGAGGGTTTCTGGAATGACATGAATGAAATTGCCACGTGGGGTCAAATGGTGCCCGAAAACATCGAAATGAGCTTTGAAGGCAACGGTGCCACTATGCGCCGTGGCAGGAACGTGTATGGCTTCCAGATGGCCCGCAGTACCTACGAAGGCACGAAAGCCTTGTTGAAAGGCAAACGCCCCTTCAACCTTACGCGCTCGGGCTACGCAGGCGTGCAGCGTTACGGTGCCGTCTGGACCGGCGACAATGTTGCGTACGACGAACATATGATGCTGGGCGTAAGAATGATCTCCTGTTTGGGGATGAGCGGCGTTGCCTTTTCCGGGTATGATATCGGCGGCTTTGTGGGCGATGCCAGCTCCAAACTGTTTGCCCGATGGCTTTCAATAGGCGCCTTCTCCCCTTTCTTTCGCGGACACTCCATGATCAACAGCCGCGACTCTGAGCCCTGGGCGTATGGCGAAGAAGTTGAGCAGATATCGCGGAATTACATCAGGTTCCGGTATCAAATGATGCCTTATATCTATTCCTTGTTTTACGATGCGGCAACTACGGGGATGCCCATCCAGCGATCGCTGGCCGTTTCGTATACCCATAACCCTAAGGTCTATGACGGCACCTTTCATAATCAGTACCTCTTTGGACCTTCGTTTCTCGTCGCACCTGTGGAAAGCGACAAGGAGTTTGTGAAAGTTTATCTGCCCGAGGGAACCTGGTATTACCTCTACAACGGGCAACAGCACGAGGGCAACAACGAGATAATTATAGAATGTCCTCTTCGGAAACTGCCGGTATTTGTTCGCGCTGGCGCAATCATACCGATGCAACCCGTTGCGCAGCACACCGGGACCCTGCAAGATCTGTTAATCCTTCACGTCTATGCCGGCGCCGATGCGTCGTTTACCTATTACGATGACGATGGAGCAACTTTCGACTACCAGGGCGGCGCATACACAAAACGCGATATTACCTACCACGGTAGTCAGCGCACAGTTTCTGTTGGTGCGGCGGAGGGTACGTTTACTTCGCCGGTCAGGCACCTCAAGGTCGTTTTCCACGGTCTTGGACCCAACGTCGAAGAAGTCGTGTTAAATGGAAAATCCACCCCGTTCCACGCCGAAATGAATAGCTTCTTCCGGGCACTCGAAAAGTTCGATCCGTTTTACGATCCGGAACCAGCACCTAGCGAACCTGTACTGACGATCACGGTGCCTTATTCCACCGATAAACTGACACTCCATTGGTGATTTCCGCGTGCTAACTGGAGCCTCCGGAGTTTTTGCTGGATGCAATTCAACCGCACACGTTGCAAACGCCCCGATTTGCAGGAAAATCTAATTTATCCTTGCAGGGTATTGCCAGATTTGCTGTTCTTAGCAGAGCGCTTTCTTCCGGGCATGGCCGGCCACCCAACCGGCCCTGGCAGATGGTACGGCAGGCACTTAATGCCCAAGATAAGTCCATACTATGGTGAACATCCCACAACGGCAACGATTATCAAACGCCCGCATCTGGAACATGAGCGTGGGGTTCCTCGGAATCCAATTTGGCTTTGCCCTGCAGAATGGAAATGCCTCCCGGATACTGGGCATTTTTGGAGCCGATGTCGAACACCTGTCGTGGTTCTGGCTGGCTGCTCCACTCACGGGAATGATCATACAGCCCCTCATAGGCTATTACAGTGACCACACCTGGACTTCGCTGGGAAGGCGACGCCCATACTTCCTTGTCGGAGCCATCGTCGCAGCGCTCGCGTTGATGCTCATGCCCAACGCCGAAGTGCTCATTTACGTGTTACCCCCGCTGTATGCCGGTGCGGGGATCCTGATGATCATGGATGCTTCCTTCAATGTGGCTATGGAGCCGTTCAGGGCGTTGATCGCTGACTTACTGCCGTCGGATCAGAGAACGGAAGGATTCGCGGTACAGACTTTCCTGATCGGCATCGGGGCTGTGCTGGGATCGTGGCTGCCCTATTTGTTTGCCGAACTGTTTGGCGTCCAAAATACCGCTAGCCAAGGCGTTGTGCCGGCTTCCGTCACCCTGTCATTCTATGTGGGCGCCGTCGTCTTCCTGGCCGCCATCCTTTGGACCGTCGTTACAACCAAAGAATTTCCGCCCGATGAATACCCAAAAGAACACGGACCCGATGATTCGCGCAAAGGCGTAGCACAAATCCTCAGTGATTTCGCGGCTATGCCACGCACGATGAAACAACTAGGAGTCGTGCAATTCTTCTCCTGGTTCGCCCTGTTCTCGATGTGGGTTTTCTCCACGCCGGCCATCGCGACTCACGTGTATGGACTTCCGCCTTCGGATCATTCATCCCAGACTTACCAGGAGGCCGCGAACTGGGTGAGTGGCCTGTTTGGCATTTACAACGGTGTGTCTGCTGTTTATGCCCTGGTATTGCCAGCAATAGCCTATACGTTGGGCAGGAAGCGTACGCATGCCATGTCGCTTACGCTTGGCGGCATTTCGCTCATGTCCATTTATTTTATCAGTAATCCCTATTTGTTGATTGTTCCCATGATTGGTATTGGTATTGCCTGGGCGAGCATCCTGGCCATGCCTTACGCCATCCTGGCGGGTGCACTTCCCGCCAGGAAAATGGGACTCTACATGGGAGTGTTCAATTTCTTCATTACCCTTCCGCAAATTGTTAATGGTGTCATTGGCGGCCCCATGGTGAAATACGTGTACGGCTCCCAGGCCGTTTTCAGCCTGGTGGTCGCCGGAGTCTTCTTCCTGGTTGCCGCCTTTTGCGTTCGATTTGTGGACGACAAGGATGACGCGCCACACGGTATCCGACGCTAGCAGACCGCTCCAAAAAAGACTTGTCTCTGGGAAACGATCCTATCCAGGTCGCCTTTTTCGGGACCAGCCGCCGACTATCGACCGCAACTGGCGTTTCGTCCGGCACATGTATTGAATTCAGTCAGAATCTGAAATTTTTTCCTGGTCAAGACCCTATCTTCGATTAATTTTTTTCGTTTACCCCTTTTTATGAGATCAAACCATCTGGCTATCGCAGCGGCGATATTTTTGACGATAGCGTGCAGTTCAGGAAAAAAAGCGTACGAGCAGGGAAATTACTACGAAGCTGTGACCAGGTCAGTGGCTCGTTTGCGCCAGAATCCCGACCATAGCAAATCGCTGGAAGCCCTTAAGAATGCGTATCCCCTGGCCGTGGAATATTACGAGCAGGAGGCAAAAAACCAGGTCGCTTCGAATGCTCCGCTCAAATGGAAAAGTGCCATCGATTCCTACAGCACAATCAACGGCATGTATGAACTGATCAGGCAATGCCCAGGCTGTAAGAAAGTGGTTCCCAATCCTAAAGAATATTACGCCGAGATTGGACCTTTGAAGGACAAAGCGGCCGAGGAAAGTTACAATCTTGGGATCGACGCTTTGATGAAGGGCAATCGCGTCGAGGCACGCCGGGCGTACTTTAATTTCAATGATGCCCAAAAGTTTGTGCCCGGATACAAGGACGTTGTCGAGTATCTCGACAAAGCTAAGTTCGAAGCGACGCTGAAAGTGATTTTGGAGCAAATTCCAGTTCCTGCGCGTTACAACTTGTCTGGCGGTTTCTTTCAGGATAAAGTTGAATCGTATCTCCGCGGTACATATACCGAAACGACCTTTATAAGGTTCTACACGCCGGAAGAGGCTAAGCTGGAGAACCTGCAAATTGTCGATCAGATTGTTCGCATTCAATTCGATGATTTCAGCGTAGGAAATTCTGTGTTGAGAGAAAAAACCGAAACGTACTCGAAGGATAGCGTGAGGGTTGGGGAGGCCAAAGTGAATGGCAAGGTGATTCCGGTTTACAACACCGTGAAAGCCAAGCTCACGACGTATCGCAGGGAGCTTATCAGCAATGGAATATTAAGTATGGTCGTTGTTGATGCCAAGACGAATGGCGTCCTGGACCACAGGAAGTTCAACGGGCAGTATGTATGGATTACTGAATGGGGCCGGTTCAACGGCGATGAGCGTGCTCTCGAAGAGCCTCAATTGAGGGTTTGCAAACTCCGTGAACAGCAACCTCCTGGCCCGCAGGATCTGTTTCTGGAGTTCACGAAGCCCATTTATAATCAGCTGATACCGGCTATCAGGGGGTTCTATCAGAACTATTGATGAAAGGCAGCGGAGGAAGCAAAGGGCGCAAAGACTCTACCGCAGAGGCGCCAAAACGCAAAGGTACGCAAAGACTTTTTTATCAGTGCGTATAGCAAAAGAGAAGCCACGCAATATCGTACCATGAAATGCTGTTAAAAAACTTTGCGCGAACTTTGCGTTTTGGCGCCTCTGCGGTAGAGTCTTTGCGCCCTTTGCTTCCCTCCGCTGCCTTTTTTTAACATCCTTGTAAACCAATTTGGTCGTATGTCGGTTTACTAACTAAACAAACTATGATACGCTTGATTATGTTCGTGACGGCCACCGCACTGTTTAGTACGGCATCATGTACGTCACGTGAAAACATTTACTCAGGTAAAGAAAATTCTATGAGTGCAATAACGACGAACGACAGCCTGCAGGTTGCCACCTTTGGTACCGGATGCTTCTGGTGCACAGAAGCCGTTTTCCAACAAGTTGATGGTGTGACGAAAGTTGAATCGGGATATTCCGGTGGTAAAGTAAAGAACCCGACTTACCGTGAAGTGTGCGCCGGACTCACCGGTCACGCGGAAGTAATTCAATTAACCTATGATCCTTCGAAGGTTTCCTTTGAAGAACTGCTGGAGATCTTTTGGGGAACACACGATCCAACGACCCTGAATCGTCAGGGAGCCGATGAAGGCACACAATACAGATCGGCAATCTTCTTTCATACACCCGAGCAAAAACTGTTAGCAGAGACATATAAGAAGAAATTAGATGAGTCTGGTGCCTTCGGCAATCCGATTGTAACGGAGATCACTCCTTTTACCAATTTTTATAAGGCAGAAGACTATCATCAAAACTATTATAACCTGAACGGAAGCGCTCCCTACTGTTCGTTTGTGATCCGACCAAAGCTGGAGAAGTTCAAAAAAGTATTCAGCGATAAGCTCAAAAATTGAAATAATTTTTCTTGTGAGTGTGAAACTTTGGAACAATGATTGCGTTATAATTCTGTGAGTAGAGTAATTCTTCTCATAGGTTTAGGTTTAGGTAAACAAAAAGGCCCAGAGACGCTGGGCCTTTTTGCATTTAGTACGTTTTCGGACGAGGACGGGCAGATTTTCACCCTTCTTTTTTGACCACTCCCGTAAAACTCTGAGATCAGGCTGATCTGCCCCCATCGTTCTTTTCAGTCTTGTTCTCGCGCTCAAGTTTGTGCAACTGCTGATTCAGCAAGTCGATTCGCACAAGCAGATTTAATACTAACGCGTCCTTAACTTTTTCTGAAGGATTAGACTTCATTTGTTCATTTAACACATTATACATCGCTTCCAGCTGATGGAAATCATGGGTGAATCCATTAAGGCCGTCAGCGCGTTTGAAGTTGGAAATTAGCTTCACCTTTTCGGAGATCTGTTCGGTATAGAATTGTTCCACATCACGGAATTCATCGAGTGTCACCGCCGATGCGAGTTGTTCTTTTGCATGTCCCTGCCGCGTCAATGTCATTGACACCAGGAAATAACCGGTCGTCACCATGAATAATATCGCCGCCGCGCGCCATATCGCGACAGAATTCCACAGTGACGGAGTTTGAAACGCTAAGTTTGCCCTGATGTTAGTCCAGGCATCCCGGGGAAGTTCACGATCGTCGAATGAACGTCTGTTCTTCCTGATGAAATCTTCCAACTCGTCTTTCATATACTCTTACTTATTTTTCAATTCATTCTAACGGCTTACAGACTCGGCATCCAGCAAATCACGGAGTTTTGCCTTGGCGCGGTTCAGCTGTGACTTTGACGTGGACTCCGTAAACCCCATAATCTCGGCAATCTCCTGATGATCATAGCCCTCGATGAGATAGAGCGAGAGTACATTCCGGTATCCATCGGGCAACTGGGCTATGCTCTGCTTGACCCGTTCAACCGTAAGCTCCCCGCGATAGGTGACGTCTGTGTCAGGTTCAGCGATATCCCAATCCTCATTTTCCGGGATGGGCTCGAATTTGCGGCGATTTACGGCATTGAGGGCCTTGTTGACCACGATTCGCTTCAGCCATGAGCCAAACGTGGCATCTCCGCGATAGCTGTCCAGGTTTCGGAACGCGCTCACAAAGGCCTCCTGGAGCACGTCCTGGGCCTCCTCTTCGTCCCGGACGATCCTGTAGCCCACATTATACATAGCTCGCGCATACAGCTTATACAAGCTGTGGTGGGCGGCCTGGTCGCCAGTCCTGCACCGTTCGATCAGGGCTTCGTGTATGTTGTGTATTTCGTCCAAGGCGCGGATAAAGACAGGACAACCCCTGGAGGGTTGCACGAATAGCTAAAATAGCTCAATGTTTCAGGCTGAACGCCTGTACGGTGTCGTTATTTCGGACTGCCAGGTAATACCTCTTGCCGCCCACGACTATCTCCCTGATTTTGCGCGTTTGCCCGCGAATCGAAAGACCCGAAGAACCGGATGGTAACGGCATGAAAGTGTTGCCTTCTCCTCCGGCCATCGCCAAACCATAGCTGGCATCATACCTTCCCAGCTGTATGTTGTTGAGATAAAAGTTTCCGGCCGAAATAATGTCTGGCCGGTTGTCGCGATTAAAATCGGCAACAACGAAGGCATTGGTGGTAGAGAACTGTGCCTGCAAAGATAAGGGCCTCATCAAAAACGTTCCGTTGCCGAGATTCTCCACGAACGACGATGCGAACGTATAAGCCGTGTACTGTTCCGATTTATCAAGATCATGCTTGCTGAAAAGGTCGGTCAATGATGCCTGTGCAAAGGACGTGTATGAGAGAAACCGCTTCTTCAGCGAAGGCATTTGTTTCATGATTTCGTCGCGTGTGTGCATCGGGTACTCCTTGCCATGAAGGTAGTGCGTTACAATTTGGTCGATACTATCGTTTTTGTCGAAGTCGGCCACGTACATGCGAACCGGCTCCTCTATGGAAGCATGCAGCTTCGAGTTCAGGCCCATATTGCCCAGCATGAAGTCGAGGTCGCCGTCATTGTCGGCATCAAAGGGACAAACCACGTTCCACCAGCCGTTGGATTGCTCCAGGCCGGAACCTTCCAGCCCCATCGGTTTGAGCTTCCCATGATCATTGTAAAGGATGATCAGGGGACTCCATTCCGCCGCCACAACGAGGTCGTCATCCTTGTCGCCATCCACGTCGCACCAAACGCCGTGCTTGACGAAGGCCATCTTGCGAAGGGCCGGCGCATCAGCATCCGTTACATCGCTGAAGTTGCCTTTGCCATCGTTATTCAGCAAATAGCTGTCGGGGCGCTTGCCATAATTGAATGGAATGGAACGCGCACCTACGAATAGGTCGACGTCCCCATCCCGATCGTAATCACCGGCCGCCACCGTTGACCCATTCATAAAGATGTCCTTAAACTGGTCCGATCGGGTGAAGTTCCCTTTTCCGTCGTTCACATACAGCCGTGGATTGCGGTAGGGCGACTTTCCGGAAAATTCGTTTCCCCCGCTCACGACAAACAGGTCTGCGTCATGGTCCTTATCAGCATCAAAGAATATCGCGTCAACATCCTCATAGGTACTGTCGCGGCTGATATCTGGCTGAGAAAGCCGCACAAACTTGCCATTGGGCTGTTGCGCAAACAGCGAGGCCTCCTGCCACTTGCCACCCCCCAGGAACAAATCATCCAGCCCGTCGAGGTTAACGTCCCCCACGGCGGCGGCCGGACCTTCGCTCGACAACATGTGCGGCAGGAGCTGCTCGCGCGTAAACTCCACAAAATTGTTTTCGCGATGGCGATAAGGAATCAGTTCAGCTTCCATCGCGAAGATCCTTTTGCCGGTATGGTGAATCGAATAGTCATACCGTTGCCTGGCATCGCTCTCGTGGACCGTGAGGCGCTGGTCCGTCGGCACGCGCGTAAGGCGCTGGTATGCCCCGCCGCTCCAAACAATAACCACTGAATCGATGAACGCTGTTGGTGCGCCGAATGTCATCACATAATCGACGGCACTTTGAAAGCCTCTCGTAGGGAACAATTCCTGCATCTGTACAACGCCGCTATCGTACAGTAACACTTTGGTACCCACGCCGAACTTGTTGCCTTGCGCTCCATCAAGGGAAACCTGAAGGTAGCGGGCACCATCCTTCAGATCACTCTGAATGGCCTGGTTCTCGTAAATGAAAGCCTCATCATCTACGTTGTTGATGACCAGATCGAGGTCGCCGTCGTTATCCAGATCACCATAGGCCGATCCATTCGAATACGAAGGTGCATCCAGTCCCCACGATGTTGTCTGATTACTGAAAGTAAGATCATGGTTATTCTGGTACATGAAGTTCGAAATCTTGAGCTCGGGCATGCGATTGATATAATTCAGGTCGTTTTCCTTGATGCTCTCCTGAAGGCGATAGCGGATTGAATCCGCACCAATAAAGTTGATGTAGTCGAGGTCATTGGGTCGACGGCGAATACCGTTCGAAATAAAAATATCTTTGTATCCATCCAGGTCGAAGTCTGCCAACAGCGATGACCAGCTCCAGTCGGTGGCATAGACACCGGCCAGCAGGGCAATATCACTAAAGGTGCTGTCGCGATTATTCAATTGGAGGTTGTTACGCGCGAACTGGTGGTGATATCCGAAATTGGCCTTGTACGTATACACGTCGTATGCATCTTCCGCGGCAGACTTTTTGAGGATCTCAGGATCTTCCGGCAACATATCCATCGTTATCACGTCGGGAAAGGCGTCGTTGTTTATGTCGCCGCAGTCTACACCCATGGTGAAGCGGCTGGTATGTGGCATCTCCTGCTCGATAGATTCCACGAATGTCCCGTTACCCTGGTTGATGTACAGGTAGTCATTTTCGTGAAAGTCGTTACCTACGTAAATGTCGGGCCAGCCGTCGAGGTTAATGTCGCTGATTGAAAGTCCCAGTCCATAGCCGATCACGCTGCCGTATATTCCCGATTGAACGGTTACATCAACAAATCGTCCGTTATCGTTTCGCAACAGTTTGTCCCCGGCGAGCGGATGGATTGTCTTTCGCAAGGATGACCGGCCGAAAGTTCCCTGCTCGTGAAGTGAGTGGGTAAGCATGAACATGTCGAGGTCGCCATCAAGGTCATAGTCAAGAAAGGCGGCCTGTGTTGAGAATCCAATCAGGTCGAGGCCGTAATCAGCTGTTGCGTCCAGAAACTGCGGAACCCCCTGCGCGTCATTACCCTGATTGACGAACAGCTGGTTTCGTCCTTTGTAGATCAGGTAGTCGCCTACATAGCTGACGTAGATGTCCAGCCTGCCATCGGCGTTCACATCGGCGGTCGTCACGCCTGTGGCCCATCCGGAAAGCCCTTTCGTTCCTGACGCTTCCGTGATATCCCGAAAACGCATAGCCCCCTCGTTGAGACACAACTTGTTATCTGTCTGGTTGGCCGTAAAATATAAATCGGATAAGCCATCGCCGTTTAAGTCGGCTATGGCCACTCCGCCGCCGTTATAAAAATACATGTAGTTCAATATGTTGAAGTCAACGCTGGGTGTCAATTCATTCCTGAACGTCACGCCGGATTCGGAAGACAAGACCCTTCGGAACTGGTGGTCGGTCTTCTGGCAGGCCGTTGCCACGAGAATCAGGAACAACGCTGCAATACATCCTTGCGTGAGCTTCATTTCCGCGGTTTATAGAATACGATCGAGTTGTTATTTCGAACAAAGGCGAACATCTTACCTGACTTTGATTGCAGCGGTTTGATGTGTCGAATCTCGCCACGAACAACAATACCCGACTCGGTGCCCGACAACGGGACAAAGGTGTTGGCCCCCTCGTTTCGAAGTACGAGTCCTTTCATCGCATCGTACCGCCCGACTTCGGGCTTCACGGCGAACAGGTTCCCACCCATTACAATATCAAGGTCTTTATCTTTGTCTATGTCCGTCAAAGTCACCCCGTACACAGGCGAGAATTGTGCTTCGATCGGTAGCGCCCGCAGCGAAAGCCCCTTCGTTCCTTCGTTGATCAACAACGATGTGCGGCTCTCGGAGAAATTGAGGTGAGTGGCCTTGTCAATGAGTGAGGGATCAAACATCTGATCGATAGATTTGTTTGCGTAGTCCTTGTAGTACAGGAATTTCTTCTTTAATGAACTCATTTGTTTAACCATTTCCTGACGAAGCGCAAAGGGGTACAACTTTCCGTCGCGCTCGAATGCGAAGATGGGCTCCATGGAGCCATTCTGATCAAAATCATTTACCAGCAGGGTAACAGGCTTTTCGGTCGTTGGTTTGAACTTCGAATTCAGTCCGAGATTTCCCACCACAAAATCTGTGTCACCATCGCCATCAAGATCTCCCGGCATGATCGTATTCCACCAGCCGCTGCTGCTGTCCAGGCCTGGCGTTGCAGCCTTTTTGAACCGTTTGCCATCGTTGAGGAATAGCGATACAGGCATCCAATCGCCGACGATCAACAGGTCATTAAATCCGTTTCCGTCGTAGTCAAACCATGCCGCATCAGTCACCATACCCAGCTTTTCCAACTCTGGCGCGATTGCAGCGGTGACATTTTCGAATTGTCCTCCGCCCTTATTCATCAGCACGTACTGGTCGCATGGCCTGCCGTAGTATGCAGGGTTCACACGCGTACCCACAAAAAGGTCCAGGTCACCATCGTTGTCGAAGTCGTTGGCTCGCACGCAACTTCCCCCCTGGTACATGACGGGAATTCTATCCGTGGTTTTCTCGAACCAGGGAAAACCATTTCGCGCGCCCTTGTTCTCAAACAAAAGATCAGCGCTGTTGGGCGATTGCAACGGGGTCTCTACACCTCCTGTAACAACATACAGATCCTGATCACCGTCTCCATCCGCGTCGAAGAACAGTGCGTCTGTTTCTTCTGTGTGAGTATCGCGGGGGAAGTTTGCTTCAGGAACCTGTTCGAACCGGCCATCGGCACGTTGCATCATAAATTGCGCGGCATTTCCCTCGGATCCCCCGAGATAAAAATCATCGAGGCCATCCTTATTCAGGTCCGCGCTGGCAAAAGCCGGACCCTGGGTGGAAAGCATGTGATATAGCAGCCGATGGGTATCGAAGTCGCTATACGCCGCTTCGCGATGTTTAATGCTGTCGGTGACAACGGCTTCAAAGTAAGGTCTTTGAACAGGGTGCGGGGTAATTTCCTTCTGCGCCTGGGATATATCCAAAGCCAAAGTCTGATCCGCCTTGACGTGTTGGAGACGCTGCACGGTGCCGTCGGGCCAGGACACACGGATGCTGTCTGCTTCGCCACGCCCGCCTAATCCTACTATCATCTTATAGTCCATACTGGATTGAAATCCGCGTATCGGCATTTGTTCGAAGGCGAGCACTTGCTGATCCACGTAGACCTTCACGTCAGCTCCCAGCGCATAAGTATTTTTGTCTTTCCCTTTGAATGTGAAGGCGAGGTAATGCCGGTCGGGGTGTTGCTCATGAGTCATGTTGCGATACACGGACGATTCTGAATTGAGATTGCTGACAACCAGATCCAGGTCGCCATCGTTGTCGAGATCGCCATACGCTGCACCATTGGAGAATCCCTTCTCGCCGAGGCCCCATTCTTCGGCAACATTCTTATACTGCAAATGGCTTTGCCGCTCGAAAATGTAGTTCCGTAACTTCGTTGAGGGCATCATGTCTACGAAGCGTTTGAAATCCACCTTATTTCCTTTCAAGGCAAGATTCCGCTGTTCATCGCTTCCCAAAAACTCGACAAAGTCCTGGTCGATCAGGTCCTTGTAGATACCATTGCAGACGAGTATCTCCTTGTATTGGTCGTTATTAAAGTCGGCCATGAGCGCTGCCCAACTCCAGTCGGTGGCGGCGACACCTGCCAAAAACCCAACTTCGCTGAAAGTATTATCGCCGTTATTGAACTGGAGCATATTGCGCATATACTGATGATAGTACCCGTTCTTGAAACGAAGCTGATAGGTTTCGTACGTTTCGAACGATATCAGCATTTTGAGACGATAGTCATCTTCGGGTAGCATATCCGTTGAGAAGATCTCCGGATAGCCGTCGTTGGTAAGGTCAGCGATGTCTGCCCCCATCGAGAACATGGAGATGTGATCCATGCATTCTTCGAGGCGCTCATCGAATCCTCCTTTTTGATTATTGATATAGAGGTAGTCACGCTCGTAAAAGTCGTTCGACACATAGATATCGGGCCAGTGGTCCTGGTTCACATCACCCACGGTGACGCCGAGGCCAAACCCGATTACGCTGCCAAATATGCCTGCCTGTTCGCTAATGTCGGTAAATCGATTGTTATCGTTTCGATACAGTTTGTGCCCTCCCAACGCATCTCTTTCATGGCGCAGATTACGGTATCCAAGCGAGGAAACTGGACGCCACGAATTGTTTAATACATAACAATCGAGATCACCGTCCCTGTCGAAATCAAAGAATGCTGCGTGCGTCGTAAATCCCTTGTCGGCGAGTCCGTACTCAGCAGCGCGCTCGCTGAAAGTAAGATTGCCATTGTTGATGAATAGTTCGTTCTCGCGATTGCCTTCCTCTACATCACCGGCATTGCTAACATAAATGTCAAGCAGCCCATCGCCATTCACGTCGGCGATGCTCACGCCGGTGGACCAGGCCCGGTTGCCTTTGACGCCGGCCTTTTCAGTGATGTCCTCAAACTTCCACTCGCCCTTGTTGAGATAAAGCTTGTTATCCCCCATGTTAGAGGTGAAATAGATATCGGGCAGGCCGTCGTTGTTGAAATCACCGATGCCTACACCTCCACCATTATAATAGTTTCGGTAACGGAATACATCAAACCCATCGCGGTCTTGAAGGGCATTGACAAAGGTAAGGCCGGTTTCCAAGGAAGCCTGCTTTTGGAACACGGCGTCTGGAGGAGCCGATTCATTCGTTTGCTCCTTCTTGCCTTCGCACGCGGCTGCTACGATCAGCCCCGCCCATAAAACACTTCGGAAATTCTTCATTGATCCCAAGACGACGGCAAATTAAATAAAGAAGGCACGACATGCGTGCCTTCTTGTTATAAAGAAATGTAACTCAATTATCAGTAGCCTGGGCTCTGCTTAAGGTTTGGATTTGAGCCGAGGGCCACATCAGGGATCGGGAAAACATTACGATCCGGAGATGCATCTTCAACAAACACAAACTGCGCAGCGAACTTGCCAAAACGAACCATGTCATTTCTTCTCCATCCTTCGATGTAGAGTTCACGGCCGCGTTCATCGAGCAGGGCATCTTCCGTGAGCGCGCCCAGAGGCGTTGCCTTGCGGATGGTTCTCAGACTGTTAACCAGCGTGAGCGCTTCGCCCGCGCTTCCTTTTCTTAAGAGGGCTTCGGCCTTCATAAGCAATGCGTCGGAGTAACGCAACAACATCAGGTGATTGGCGTTAGAACCCGGCATGTTAATGGTCGGGTGATATTTCAACAGACGAATCCCTGAATAGTCGGGCTGACCTGTCAATGAGGTGACATCTTTGGTGAACACGAGGTTCTGGCCCGAACGCGCCTTTACTGGCCCACCGGGACCACCTTGCGTTCCGATCAGGAAGCCAATACCGAGGCTTTCAGCAGGTACATAACCGCGGCGTTCTTCCTGTGCACCGCCCTCAAGGTTCGCGTCAGCCGGACCTTCAAACTTCGCATAGAATTCGGCGGGCGTAACAAATCCGTTCCATCCACCATTCTGGTTATCTGTTTCACGGCCCTGGTTGTAGTGTAAGCTACCCCAGATCCGGCTGTTGTATTGGCCATTGGAGTACATAATGGTCTCCGAATCCGCAGATGGCGAAAAGATCTCGAAGAATCCTTCCTGTAACTTATATCCGTCGGCTTCAATGGCATTCACGTAACCAATAACCTTATCCATGTCTGCATTGTCAACTGTCCCATTCAGATAGACATGTTTGTTCAAATACATCTTGGCAAGCATCATGTTTGCAGAAGCCTTCGATGCCTTGATCTGATCGTCGATCGCTCCCGCCTTTGTGGCTGGCAGAGCAGGCAATGCAGCCTCAAGGTCGGATATGATAAAATCAAAAGCTTCCTGCGGAGTTAAAACCGTCGGGTTAACTTCCGGGCCTTCATCCGCATTTCTGAAAGGAACCTGGCGCCATAGGTCCAGGATCCAAAACATAAAATAGGCACGGATGTATTTAGCCTCAGCTTCCTGAAGGGCCGACTTGGTAGTTGCCGGGTGCAGGATCTGGTTCGTTCCATAAACCGTTGAGTTCAGGAAGTTCCAGGTATTCAGGTTAAACTGGTGAGAAGAGTTCCAGGTGTGCTTTGCCAAATCGCGCCATACACCATTATCTCCCCAGTCAGTACCGCGTGTCGGGATGAATAATTCATCCGTTGTCGCTTCCGAGAGAGCATAAAGATTTTCCTGCGTATTCTGGAGCGCAAGAGCATTGTATGCTGCTGTCAGGTTTCCCGCCGCGTCAACGCCTTTAAAGTCTCCTTCGGGCGCAGTTACGAGGGAATCCGTTTCTTCAACTTCCAGGTCGGTGCATCCGCCAAACACAAGTGCGGTTCCCAATACCAGCGATGTTAATATATTCCTTTTCATAGTTTTCTCTCAATCATTAAAATGTGGCCGAAAGTCCAAAGGTTACGCTCTTTGCGCGAGGATAAGCCGTGTAATCGATACCCAGTGATGGGACGCCGTCAATATTCTTGTCTACGTTAACCTCTGGGTCAAGTCCTGAATAATCAGTGATCAACCAAAGGTTAGCACCGGTTGCTGACAACCTGATTTTTCTAAAGAATTTACCAGGATCGAAATCAACTGTGTAGCCAAGTGATATGTTTTGCAGGCGAATGAAATCACCACTTTCAAGGAAGCGTGTTGACGCATCCGGTGAGTTCACAGGCGACTCCGCTGACGCAACGACATCCGCCGTTACGTTACGTGCTCCGGCAATCGCTCCTTTAGTAAGGTAAGCGTTGGCAATGTTGTTATAAACGTAATGACCGAACTGTCCGTTAAAATAAACAGAGAAGTCAATGGGTCTCCACTTAGCAGAAAGGGAAAGACCAGCGTTCATTTTAGGCAATGCCGACTTACCCACGAATCTCGAGATATCATCATCTGCGTTCAAGCCGTTTTCATCATACCCAATAAATTCGCGCAGGTAGTATGCATAGAGGGGCTGGCCATTAGCAATACGCTGTGCGTACGCACCGGTCAATCCTTGTCCATTGACAGCACCTGTGCGAAGCGCACCTCCTGCGTAGTTCTTCAGCTGGTTCTTGTTATAGGAGAAGTTACCACCAATGTTCACTCTCCAGTCTTGATTATCCACCACAACACCATTAACCGAAACTTCAACCCCTGTGTTCATCAGGTTGGCGTCGAGGTTGGTCCAAACGAACGGCGTAGGTGCCGGCTGTGCGGAGAACTGTTGAATAAGCAGTTTCGTAGTGTTCTTGCTGTAGAAATCCACAGAACCATAGAGTCTGTTATTGAAGAATCCATAGTCAACCCCGATGTTGTAGCTCGATGTTTGTTCCCACTGGAGATCCGGATTGGCAAACGAAACGTTGTTAAGACCGGCTGCACCAGCAAGCGTTCCATCATTGTTCACACCAGGTGCACCATACTGCTGGCGTCCCGAGTACAGGTGATGTCCAAATTCCTGGTTACCGGTAACACCGTAGCTGGCACGAAGTCCCAGTTCATCAAACAATTCAGGGATGAAATCTTCTTCAGACAACCGCCATTTTGCGGCAGCCGCAGGGAAGAGTCCATACTTATTATTCTGACCGAAACGGGTGGACCCATCGGCACGTAACGACGCTGTGAAGAAAAAGCGTTCACCTACGTTGTAATTTGCACGGGCAAAAAAGGACTGAAGCTCATCCTTGCCGGAGAAATTTCTTCCGGAAATGAAGCGAGGCCCGATCAATGGAAGGTTAGGATTGCTGGCCACCGGGAGGTTCGTCACTGAAGGCGGGGAAGAGAACAGGTCGTACACGCGCATCGCGTTGTCTTCCTGATATTCGTATTGATACCAGCGTTGGCTCAGATAGTCCTGAACTGCCTGATTGGCTTCTACTGTTTCATTAATCATCCAATCCATGTTCGTCTGATCGCCAAAGTTCACGCCCAGCACGTTGAGACCGAAACTCTCGACCATCTGGTATGAATAGCCTGCCAGTATTGTGAGAGGATTTTCACCGATCTTTTTGTTATAGGTAAGCAGCGCTTCAAATATCTGGTTGCGATTAGTTTGATCTGTAATCGCGGCCCGGCCGAAACCTGCTACGGTGCTGATCTTGGTCATCAAACCAGAGAAAGCTGCCTGGCGCAAGGAGTGCGAATGGTCGATACCTCCGGATATTTTGAAGTTGAATTCCTTGGTGATATCAAATCCCAATGATCCAGTGATCAGTTGACGGTCAGTCGCGGTATGGTCAGCGTAATACTTAAGCAACGCCAGCGGGTTGGAAGCATCGCTGTTATATTGTGTCACGGGTTGACCAAATCGTGCCGGCGCAACGTTCGTAGGCGTGGCAGGGATGGTAGGATTATAGAATACCGTTGCCCCCATAAGATCGCCTTCGAAACCGGATGTGTTCGTGATCGGCGCAGCCTGGTCATCAACATGCGAGAAGAGTGACGTGAGATTCAATTTCAGTTTATCCTGCAGGAATTTCTGATTGAAGTTTAGCCTTCCTGTGTATCTCTTCAAGCCTGAATTCTTGATAATACCCTTTTGGTCGTCCAGGCTTAGAGATGCGCGATAGTCACCGCCCTTATAACTGTTGGCATAGGCCAGGTTATACATCTGAGAAATGGCCGTGCGATTCACTTCATCCTGCCAGTTTGTATTGGCACCGTAGTTTACTAGACTTGCATCTCCACCCAATCCTGAATAAGCGGAAAGGTAATCCTGTGAATTCAACACCTTATAGGTTCGTGCCTGTTCCGAGACGCTTACACCTGTGTTAAATTCAAGAACGTTCTTTTTGTTGCGTCCACTCTTTGTCGTGATGATCACCACGCCGTTTGCGCCCCGCGCACCGTAGATGGCTGTTGATGCGGCATCCTTGAGAACGTCCATACTTTCGATGTCGTTCGGGTTCAGGAAGTTCAGCGGGTTCTTGGGAGTCGAACCGCCGCGTCCGAAGTCGGCACCACCCGCGCTGATGAAATCGCCGCTCAGAGGCACTCCGTCAACAACAAACAGTGGATTGTTACCGCTGCGCACCGACGTAGTACCGCGAATACGAATATTCACGGCAGAACCTGGTTCGCCGCTTGATGAGGTGATCTGCACACCGGCAGTCTTACCTTGAATCAGGAGTTCCGGAGAGGCGATGATACCTTTCACAAAATCCTCAGACTTAACGGTAGCGATAGCACCTGTTGCATCGCGCTTGTTTACTTCGCCGTAACCGATAACGACTACTTCATTCAGGGCCGTAACGTTCGGCTCGAGAGCAATCTTAAGGTTAGTCTGTGATCCAACAACGACATCCATCGAGTTGTATCCCACAAAGGAGAAAACGAGGGTTGCGCCCTCCTGCACACTTACGGTAAAGTCACCATTCACACCGGTCATGGTTCCGTTGTTCGTTCCTTTTTCAAGGATGTTCACCCCGGGCAGACTTGTTCCATCTTCCGATGCCGTTACTGTACCCGTCACGGTCTTGTTCTGAGCGATAGCCGTTGACGCGGCCACGACGAACACGACCGTCAAATACCTGCTTAGTAACAGATAAAATTTTGTCATACTTGTTTTGGATTTGGGTTAATGAAATGCATAAATGAATGAAGTTGAGTTAGCCGATTCATTCGTTTGCGTAATATATTAATCCGGCGTCAGTTCCAACATCATAAAAGTAACGTATTTTTGATGCAAACGGGGTCGCAAACGTTACCAACCACGAAATTGATATTTTTGCACCCCATTATTGGTGATGTATGGTAATTTTTTCAAATCCCGGATGGCGTAGCCTTTCTGGGGGCAGAACACCCCTAGCTGCCGCTGCGGAGCAGTCCTTTTGCCGCGGCCAGTTTGTCGAGCAATATCATCGCCTCTTCCCGGTCGTTTCTGATCTCTCCTTCCAGGATAGCCTCTTTAATATGCTCCTTCAATTCGCCGATAATTCGCCCGGGTGATATGCCGTAACGTCGCATGATCTCATCCCCGGTAACCGGAGGCTGAAAATTCCGGAGATGATCCTTTTCCTCCACCTCGGCAATTTTCTTTTCCACGAGGTCGAAGTTCTTCAGTATGCGTCCCACCTTATCCAAGTTCTTAGAGGTAACGTCGGCACGGCAAAGCGACATCAGGGCATCTATGTCGTCGCCGGCATCAAACAACAACCGCCTGATGGCCGAGTCCGTCACTTCACCTTTTGACAACGGTATAGGACGCAGGTGAAGGCGAACGAGTTTCTGAACAAACTCCATGCGGTCATTCAGGGGCAATTTCAGTCGCTTGAAGATGCCCGGCACCATGCGCCCGCCACGGTCTTCATGGCCATGGAACGTCCATCCGTGCAATTTGTCGTAGCGCTTGGTCGCGGGTTTGGCAATATCGTGCAGGATCGCGGCCCAGCGCAACCAGAGGTCCCTGGATGCAACCGCCACATTGTCGAGTACCTGCAGCGTGTGAAAGAAGTTGTCCTTATGGGCCCTGTTTCCCACGTATTCCACGCCGTGCAGGGCCACGAGTTCAGGAAAGAAAAGCTGCAACAATCCGCTGTGAAACATGAGCTTAAAACCGTACGACGGAACAGGGCTCAGGATGATCTTGTTGAGTTCATCAGTAATGCGTTCCTGCGATACGATATGCACACGCGCAGCCTGCGATACGATCGCCTGATAGGTATCGGCCTCAATATCGTAATTGAGCTGTGAAGCGAAGCGCACCGCGCGCATCATGCGCAGGGGATCGTCGGAAAACGTAAGGGCCGGATCCTGGGGCGTGCGAATGATTTTCCGCTTAATGTCTTCCTGTCCGTTGAATGGGTCGATCAACTCTCCGTAGCGCGATGCGTTCAAGCAAATAGCCATAGCGTTGATGGTGAAGTCGCGCCGGCGCTGATCGTCTTCGAGCGTGCCATCCTCGACAATGGGCTTGCGCGAATCGTTTCGATACGACTCCTTGCGTGCCCCTACGAATTCGAGTTCCTGGTCTTCGAACCGGATCTGCGCCGTACCGAAATTTTTGAAGATCGTTACCTGCGCATGGTTCAAGGCCCGCGCTACGCCCTGGGCAAGGGAGATGCCGCTGCCCACGCACACAAAATCGATGTCTTTGGATGGTCGCTTGAGGATGAGGTCGCGGGTGTATCCTCCCACTACATAAGTTTCCAGGTTCATCTGATCGGCCACTTCGCCGATCTTCCTAAATATGGGTTGCTCAATTGATTGCGCCAGGTTCATAGTTCCAATTGGCGCAAAAATAGCGTTAAAAGGGGAAATTTTCGGAGTTGGCGCAAGTCTTCCAATGCAAGAGTAAAAAGTCAGGGTCACTTGGCGGGAGACTTGTGCCCACCCTTCTTCTGGATATGAACCCATCGCAGTCTTCAGACTGGCTTGAGATTCCATATCAGTCTGAAGACTGATGTGGCTCATCGCTCGGATGATCGTGTGCACAAGTCTCCCGCCAATGGTCTACGGACTCGTCGTTTGCAGGGGAAGACTTGCGCCAACTTCTTTTTCTATCTAATTCCAGAACCCTTCCTTACTGTTAAACGTCGGACAAGGAATCAACCGGTACTTCTTCTTCACATCCTCCTTCGTCGAGCGCGTATTGAACTCATACACGATCGAGATCTCGTGCGCACCACCCGAAGCAGTCTGCAGGTTCGAGATGGTGAAGTCGTAACTGTATCCTATAGTAAGCTGTTTGAAATATAAACCCAGGTAAAGAATTAACGCATCCTGCTGCACGCTGGTGACAACGGCCTGCTGAAACGGTTTGACAGACGAAAGTCTAGTCACATTTGAAACTGACATAATGGTGGAAGAGGGAAGCAAATTCATCTACTATGATGAAGCGGTGAGAGTCAATGTTCCATTGTTTGATCACACCGGTCAAAACCAGGAAGCGCCCCTGGCGTCGTAAATGTTGAAGGCGTTCAGCGATTGGCCAACTACAACAGTGGTACGCCAGGCATGTGGACAAAACTCGGTCCGTTTAGGACCGCAATAACCGATGGCAATATTTCATTATTCGCGTCCGGTGTTTGTAATCTGTCTGGCCTCGAAGTGTGGACAGTAAGCCAGGCAGCGACCAATCAACCGCCCGTTATAACGAGCTATTTACTGGATAGGTCGGTGATAACAGGTCAGGCGCTGAGTTACCAGTTTCCTCTGCACACATTTATGGATCCGAAGGCGGGCGCGGCGCTCACGTATTCCGCTACGCTAGCGGGCGGGTCGGCGTTGCCATCCTGGCTGACATTCAATGCTACGACAAGAACCTTCTCGGGCACACCTGCGGCGGCTAACGCTGGATTCTACGATCTCAGAGTGACCGCCAGCGACGGCGCAGGAGGCACTGCAAGTGATGTGTTTATGCTCACGGTAACGCAGCCTGGAACAACAACCTTTTATCGCGGTATTAACTTGAATGGTCCCGCTATCACAATAGATGGCAATAGCTGGCAGTCCGGTATATCGAATCCGAACTTCACATTTACCAACAACATTGGAGTATTTGAAAATCAGAGTGTCCCGTTGGTTCCCTCAACCGACGCAAATAGAGCGACCATGATCCGTTCTTCAGTTTGGGGAAACCGTCCATCAGTAACCGCCGCCGCTATACCGAATGGCATATACGACGTTTACTTATATGTCTGGGAGGATAACGCTGCCCAGGATTTCAGCATCTCGGTTGAAGGTGCTTTGGTTGTAAATAACTATAACAGTGGAGCGGCGGGGAGTTGGTCAAAGCTGGGTCCTTTCCGCACTATCGTAGGAGACGGTAATATCAATATTATGACCGCCGGAGGTCACGCATGTCTGTCGGGCCTTGAGATCAGATCGGTATCGACGACAAGCGTGGCGGTTACTGGGATTAGCGTATCGCCATCAAGCGTTAATGTGACTTTGGGCAAGTCGGTCCAAGTCGGGCGCACAATCACTCCGGCCAATGCAACCAGCAGGAGTGTATCGTGGGCGTCCAGCAATACAGCCGTTGCGCTGGTAAACAACGACGGTTGGGTGACCGGTGTGGCTACAGGTACGGCCACCATTACAGCCAGTATCAATGGATTTAGCGCACAAACAACCGCCACCGTGAAGACAACGCCCAGCAGTTACTCAACGCGACTCAAGGGAGCTCCAACGGAAAAATACGGAGTAGCAAAGAGTTTCAGCGTCATGCCAGGTGATATCATAACAACAGAGGTCTGGGTAAAATATTTGGATCCCGCCCAGGCGCAAAGCTGGAACGCTGTTGCCACAAATCTTATTTCAACGATAGAGGCAGGAATGGCGCCATTAAGCACATTGGTCGATGGTGGAGTTGCTGGAAGTATTGGCTCCTCCGTGTTCCCGTTCGCCACGGCCATTTCAAGAGGAAGTAATCCAGGAACAGGTCCAAAGGCATACTTGAACTACATCCTTTTTGACAGAAATTATGCGGTCCGTACAGCAGGTTTCAAGAGGGTTCCAGTATCGGCCAGAGAGGACGGGACCGATGTTGATCACCAACGACTTGCATTTGATGGAACTGATAAGATTGTTATTGCTGAGCCTGGATATATTTATATTTATCTTAGCAATGAGAATGAGACGCCGGTGGAAGTGTACTTTGATGATTTTAAGGCGACCCATGAAAAGGGAGCGATTGTGAGTACGAATGAGTACTATCCGTTTGGGTTGACATTCAATAGCTATCAGAGGGAGAATTCGGTTGGGAATAGATTCAAATTCCAAGGACAGGAACACATTGACGATCTAAATCTTGTCTGGGATTCCTTTAAATGGAGAAATTACATGACTGACATTGGACGGTTCTTTAACGTAGATCCCTTGGCAGAGCAGTACGTTCACAACAGTACTTACGCATTTGCTGAAAATAAGGTCATTACGTTCATCGAGCTTGAAGGGATTGAGGGCCTTCATTACTCGGAGAGGTTGAATAATGGTGGCACAGGTCATGTGATAGAGAAGAATGTCCTTGTTCTTACAAGGCAAACTAGTGCGGATTTTTCTGATAAGAAGAATGCAAGGATTGAAAGGGAAAATGCGGCTCGCGTTGATGCCGTTCAAACGGAGTTGAGTGATCATTATTCAAGTGCAACTAATTCAGCCGGAGAGCCTGTACGTTTTCAATTCAACGTCACTGGACACCAAGTTGCAAATACTGCCGACGCAGGCCCCATAGCTGAACAGCAAACAATGGCCAATGAACATGGCTTAGAAGGAGGGCAGCCTGCATTCAAGGGCGGACCAAATCAAATTGCGCCAGCTGCCATAGTAACAACGCAGCCTACTGGGCAAAGTTCAACAAATGGTATTGCGATAATGGTTGATGACACACCAGGGGCAACCGCGCATGAAGTAGGGCACACGATGATGACTAGAAGCCAAAGTCAGGAGGAAGGCAGACCCGGAAGTGGCGGCGTTATGGTTGACCCCCCCGGACCGGTGAAGTCGGAGGAAGTCGACAAAATGATTCAAGATTCTATCCCGAGAGGAAATCAGTAGATTATGAAGTCAATACTTGTAATCATTCTGTTGTTAGCCGGGTTTAGTAGTAAAGGCCAGGAAAGTACAAGCAGCTTTGTTGTCGTCACTATTGAATGGGAACGGAACAGCAACCTGCACAAAAGTGAAACTGACTATTGGATTGTATCAAGGAAGCTGTGGGAAAAGTCTTCAAAGGAGGCGGTTTTGCCGCTCTACCTGACAGGATTTTCATTGACTGACTTTAAAGAATGTTGCACAGACAACTCACTAATTCTATTTAATACGGCCGTCGGCGAGAATTTCAACTTCGGTGCCGACTTCGTAAACTCTCAGAATATTCTTATTCAACTGATTGCCACTAAACGCAAAAAGGTTCAGACAATAAGAAAAAAATGGGTGACCGGTCATAAGGAAAAGGCCGTAGTGTACCTGACGCCCATTAGTGGTAGGTTTTGCCTTTGCCCAATTGTCCATAGGGATGGGAGTTCAAAATTAGGATATGATGGCCAAGCCGCAATCCCTGTGTCTGATTTTAGTCATGATTCAATATTTTGGAGCTCATCTGAAGCTCGACAAATTGAACGATTTGACTACGCTGACCTGCCCTTTCTTGGCCTGCACAATATACAATAGATTCTTAAGCCGGATGAGAATTGGCTCAGCTAGACAATTGATCAAATTTATCAATTCCAGAACCCTTCCTTACTATTAAACGTCGGACAAGGAATCAACCGGTACTTCTTCTTCACATCCTTCTTCGTCGAGCGCGTGTTGAACTCATACACGATCGAGATCTCGTGCGCGCCGCCCGAGGCAGTTTGCAGGTTCGAGATGGTGAAGTCGTAGCTGTAGCCGATGGTGAGTTGTTTGAAATATAAACCCAGGTAAAGAATTAAGGCATCCTGTTGTACGCTGCTTACAACGGTTTTCTGAAAAGGCTTGCCGCGGTACCAGATACCGACAGAGACAGGATCGATGTGATAGTTCACGCCGAGGTCGAGCTGTTGAAACGTCTTTCCCTGCATGCGGTAGATGAACGAGGGCGTCAGGTAGGTTGCCCGTGTTTTGGTCATTGATCCGCTGAGGCTCATTCTGATCCCCCCGTGAATGGCTGTCTTCATTTCCAGGCGGCTCACGTCGTTGAGCACCGACAGGTTGGGCTGGTTCATGTGCGTGAACGAGGCGCCCAGCCAGAGGCTTTTGCTGTAGAGGAGGAAGCCGGAACCGAAATCAAAGTAGTTCTGGCGACCCAATTTGTTGAGATCCGGGTCAAGCGAAATACCATCGTATTCAAGGCCGTCACCCATCACGAGTTTAGAGCGATCGAGACCGTTGGATCCGTAGCCGAACGAAAGGCCGGGAGAGAAAACGATGTTCTCCGTCAGCTTGATCTTGTAAGAGTACATCAGGCTGGCCGTTGTGGTTCGCCATCCTGCAGACCCCATCTTGTCGGTCGTAAACAAAAAGCCAAAACCGCTGCGCAATTCATTGATGAAGATATCGTACGAGGCAGCATACGTCGCGAATGCCTGTGGCAGGTTGGGCCACTGTATACGATGGTTCAGCACGACCCGTTGCTGGGGCGTAATGCCGGTAAATCCCGGATTAAGATAGAGTGGCGCCTGGTAATACTGTGAGAACTGGGGATCCTGCCCGAACACGTGCGGAACCACCGTGACCAGCAACAGTACACAAAGCGGTAAAAATTTCTTCATCGTTCAAAAAGTTTGCGTTCCCAACTGTTCTTTCTATCGGATCAAGGTTACATCGCCGATCTTGGTCGTTCGCTGTCCATTCGACAGTCGCATGATAAGCTTGTAGACATACACACCCGCTGGCATTTGCCTTCGGTTCTTGTCGTACCCATCCCAACCCACATTTCGATCCTGTGTCTCGAAGATCAGGTTACCCCAACGATCGAAGATCTGCATCTCGAATTCTTCCACTCCGCGTGCGATCGGCAGGAACACATCGTTGAATGTGCCGTTGCCAGCTACCCCACCCGTTGACCCATTGACGCTAGGCGTGAATGCGTTTGGCAGTTTTACGAATCCGCCATCCAGGGCCACCAGTTCATTTCGCACGGTATCATAGCAGATCACATTGCCATCGATGATGCCGTCTCCGTCGATGTCCTTAGCTCCGTAGTCTTTGCCGGCAACCAGCATCACGTTGTACTTGCCTTCGAGTTTGTAGAAGTGACGTGGCTCGAACTCGTTCGAAAGCGTTCCGTCGTCGAAGTCCCAATGGTATTCGGAGGCGCGTGCTGACTTGTTGAAGGTCTGCAGTTCGGTATCGGGTACGTAGAGCGGGTTCGGACGCATCTCGAAGAGAGCCGTCGGAACATCAAATACTTCGATGCCTTTCTGGACAGCCGTTGCCGTTTGTCCGGTGCTGTAATAGCTGGCCGTGAGGTAGATGTCGTATACCCCAGGCGTTAGGATCCTGAATTCAGGCTCGCGCAGGTTCGACGTGCCCACAAGACCGGCCTGATCATACAGCTCCCAGAGGAATGTGTCCGCACCAGGCGACAGGTTCACGATGGTGATGTTCACCGGGAAGCAGGCGGCCAGCGGCGTTGCCTTGAAGGCAGCACCTACGGTAGGCAGCATGATGTTGAGCGGCTTGATGATCGTGCTTGAGCAGGTGTTGTTCTCATCGCGTGACAGGATGTTGACGGCCGTCAGCTTCACGTTCTTGATGCCGGCCTTGAAGTAATCCACGGTGATGGGATTGATTCCGGATCCCGTAGGCGGTGTCGCGCGGGCGTCGTCGAAGTCCCAGGTATATTCAAACGCTGTCGGGTCGAGGGGTGCCGAGTTGTTCGTGAACTCAATGGTCGATATGCCACCGATGAATGGATCCGGAGGATCGGGCGTGTTCAGTATCCCGGCCGTTATGCCGCGGTACACTTTCAGTTCCTGTGAATACGTGTCGCCGCAGCCTTCGCTGTTGGAAGCTTCGTACACGACTTCGTAGAATATCGGGTTCGTCGTGGTCGTGTTGAACATCTGGTACGTAACCTCAGAGAGTGGACCAGAGCGTACGTCGTGTTCTTCACCACTGCCGACCACACGATAGTACCATCTTCCGACGTCTACACCTTCCGACTGATCGATGAAGCGGATCGATTCGCCGCTACACAGGATCGTGTCGCCGGGAATGATGTTCAGGCGAACGCTCGGTAATATGGTGATGTTCTTCGTGGTGAACTTCGGAGAACAGAGCGCGTTCTCAGCCTGCAATCGTACCGGATAAGGGGTGGACGTTTGCGTATTGCCCGAGGTGAATACGTGCTGAATCGTATTGTTTCCAAGCGGTCTGTCGCCGTCATTGATTACATCCTGTGAGCCATCGGACCATACCCAGGTATACTTCACGCCTGCTTCCACATTCCATTGGAAGGAGAACGTTCCGCCTGAACATTGTTCCGCCGGCGCAAGCACGGTGAAGTTAGATTCCGTCTTGATCACGTCAACATGCAACATCTGCGGCACGTTGGCCGCGAGACAGCCGTTGAGGTCCTTAACCCGCAGCAGCGTGTAGTCCTGGGGTGCCTGGAAGTTGCTCACGGGGATCATGGTATTCTCGGTACCGATCATGTTGAGGAAGGTGGTGGATCCGGACGAGTAGTCATACTCGATCGGTGCCGCGCCGCCTGTCATGCCCAGCACAAGGGTGAACGACTCGCCCTGGCAGACTTCCGAAGGTGCGTTGAACGCCACCACCGGAAGTGGGTTAACCGTTACCTGTACAATATTGTCTTTTCCGAGTATCTCGCAGGCTATATTGGTTCTGGCCGATACGCTGCTGGCGAGGCGACGGAAGTAGGTCGTCTGCGCAAGCACGCCGGGGTCGTATGTCGTTGCCGTTGCGGCCGGGATGTTTACCCATTCCGCATCGTTCATTGATCCCGTCAATGACAACTGCCACTGATACTGATAGTTTCCAACGCCACCGAAGGCTGGCACCAGTTGATTAATCGGGCCTGCATCGTCGCCCGCACACACTGCCTGGTTGATACCCACGAAGCCGGGGCTAAACGGAGGAGGATTCACGATGATGGCCACGGCAGGAAGCGAAGGACAGCCTTTAGCATCTTCCGCCACGATCGCATAGTTACCAAATCCAAGACCTGTAAAGGTATGGTTGTGTGCTGCCGTAGTGGCTGAGATCGGGTTACCCGGATCAGAAGCCTTGGTCATCGTAAGCGTATAGTTGTTCGGTACGTTACCTCCGGAGAATGTCAATGCGACTTCCCCGTCAACCGCGTCGCGACAACTGAGGTTGAAGCCGTTGGCGTCGGCCAGCACGGTGACATTGTCGATCTCAACAGCATCAGGCTGCGTGAGCGAAAGCGGTGAAGAATCCACCTTACAGCCGTTGCTGTCGGTGATGCGCACATTGTAGGTCGCTGCGCCAAGACCGGCAAAGATTCCATCGTTGTCGGCGTCCACTGCGTTGGTCTGCAGCAGCAAATACTGCGTGTACGTTCCCGTACCACCCGTAACCTGCGTGCTGATGGATCCGTCTTGCATGAGGAAACAGCTGATCGGAGCTACTTCCGTTAGCGTTGCTGACATCAAAGGGGGTTCGACAAGTATCACAGGCGATGAAGCCGTACATCCCTTCGCATCCTGTACCTCAACGGTGTAGTTACCCGCATCGAGCGAGCTGAAAGTAAAAGTGTTGGCACCAGCGTTGATCAGTGGCCCGCCATTCAGGCGATATGAATAGACAGGGGTACCCGTGAGCGCATCGATGCGGATCTGTCCGGACTTATCGTTGTTACAGTTAAGGTTGAATCCTGTGAAATCACTGAGCGTTGTAGACAGCGACACGTTGGGATTGACATCATACTCAACCCTTGCTATGGCGCGGCAACCGGTAGGCACATAGATAACTTCTGCGAATACCGGTACTGCATCGGTCATGACATAGGCACCGAGATTTCCGGCGGGTATAGCCGGTATACAGTTACAGGTAGGATCCGTGGCATACCACCTGATTTGCACGTCAGGTGTTCCTGCGCCGGCATTAATAGATGATTCCAATGCGGTAAGATTGGCCGTGTAGATATTGCCACCCGGCGTATCTGAACAAGCCGCAAGTAGTTGGTCGTTGGCTTGCGTCTTGCGATTAACCGTTACGGTAAATGTTGCTACGGGATTGGTACAACCCGCGGCGGATTCTTCAGTGCTGATGTTCTTACCATACACTTCAAAGCTCACCGTACCGTCCTGCGTGCTGGATGTATTGACAATGCCCAGGTTGGTAATGTTGCCAACGCCACTGGCAGGACTTCCCACAGTCACCCAGTTATCGTAGGTCACAACTCTCCAATGGAAAGCGGCATCCGGATTGATGGCTGAACTGAAAGTAACATTCAAAGGGGTACCGTTACAGAGTGGAGCAACAGTGACTGCATCCACGATCGTCTGCGGATAAATGGTTACACTGACAGGCGTGGGAGGCGCACCGGCGCAACCGAGCAGTGTGCTGTAAGGGAGCACATGATACGTCACCGTCTGGTTTATGCCTGTTGTGTTTCTCCATATGTTGTGCAGGATCGCATCAGACATGTATTGTGTCGTTCCATCGTCTGTCGGCAAAGTACCCGGGTTGACAGACGTTACACCCAGGGGCGCATTGATGGCTGTGAAGATAAAGCGGTCGGCAGGGAATGTATTTACTGCGGAAACAAGTGTTACGCCCGTCTCTTCGTCGCTACATACACTGCGCCCGAGTAGCGGATCCAGCTGTGGCTCGGGATTGACGACGAGGGTGACAACCGTGTTGGGGCCCACGCAGTTTTTCGCGCTCACGCCTGATACCGTGTAACGCACATTAAGCGGCGTAGCGGTAATGTTCTGGAACTGATCGTTGTAAATGTGATTGTCAGCGATCGTCAGTGGCGTTACCAGGTTAGGAGGCGTCGGTGCGTTGTTCATGGTGAACAGACCGGCGTCGATCGTCTGGGCCTTATACAAATAAGTAGTGGCTGGTACGCTGGTGGCTGTTACGTCTAAAGTAATTTCAGACAGCGACTGACTACAAACTGACTTATCGAGCATCTCGAGGATAGGTCGCTCGTTAATGGCAACCGTTTGCGTAGCCTGCGTACCCGAACACCCTGCAGAAGTGGATGGCGTAACGGTTACGTTACCCGGCGTGTCGCCAAAGTTCACGTGAATTTCATTGGTACCCTGACCGAGGATAATCGATGATCCTGGCGGCACATTCCAGGAATAGGCGAACGTACCGGCGATCACCGGGACGGAGAAGACGACATCGGCTTCAAACTCGCAGACTTCTGCGGGGCCTGTAATCGAAAGAAGTCCAGGTGTCGTTTCAATGTCTACATGGAGCGTCTCCGGATCGCCCGGGCAACCTTCGGGAGATGTTTCGACGACTTCAAGGTCAAATCCACCCACGATAGCCGTAGGGAATTGAAGCAACAGGTAGAAGTCAGTAGTTGACCCCGTCGAAACCGTTACACCCGCGGGAACAGTCCATTGATAATTATATCCCGGGTGATAATTCGTCACCGTATAGAATACGACTACGGCCGGATCGTGACAAACAATGTTTGGACCGACGATCGGGTTTGGAGCAGGTATCGGGTTGATACTGAACGTTACCATGGCGGTATTAAAACAGCCTTGCGCCGTGTTCTCCACGCGGGCATAATAGATGTCACCATCCGAAACGCCATCGACATCCAATTCATTTGCAACGGGTAGTGTAAGATCATCATCAGTAAACCAGGTCACGGCGCGGTCTACCATCAGGGGGGCCAGGGCCACGTCCGGATTGTAGATTGTCAAATCAACATTATCGATAATACCAGTTCCAGCTACGGTTTCGCAGACGGATGGGTTGAGGTTACCGACGAAAGGTCGCCCCGTTACTGAATATGTAACGGTCGCGTCTGACGAACACACCGGCACACCGCCGGTACTCACACGCACATAGAATATTTCACCATCCGAAACATCTTCTGATGTTGGCGTAGGCACGGCGATCGTTCTTGCCGCATTGCGGAACCACAGTACCGCGTTACCCGAGCCACCGTTGATGTTCGTGTCTTCATCGGTGAGGTCAACTCCGTTGGCAATGGAAGAGTTGGCGACTGTTTCGCACAGGGCCGCTGGAGTGAGGCTGTTTGCCGTTGGTGCAGTGATACGGGTAATTGTAAGGTCATCGGTGGTGGCCGCGCAGACGCCGAGCGCACTGGTTACTGTCCATTGAAACACGTTGGCTCCGAAATCGAGGTTACTCGCTGCTGAATTACGATCCGCAGGGTCGTCGATTCCAAGTGAAGCCGGAGAAACAACTGACCACTGGCCAATGCCACTTTCGGTGGGTGCATCAGCAGAAAGGATCGCCGTCGTTCCGCACACATCTGCCACAAGGTTTACGCTGGCATCGGCTGGTTTCTTGTCGAATGTGACAGCAAGCATCTCCGTCGCGTTCGAACAGGGAGGTGAGTTCGGATGAATACCTACGAGTCTCAGGTTCACACTTCCCCCTGTATAGTCTGCAAGAGAAGGTCTATAGGTATCTCCTACCGTCGTGCTCGCGACAACGCTACCGGTAGCCACACCAGAGCTGGCGAACGTCCCTGTACCAGTAGTTTCCCAGCGGCCACTTACGGCACCGCCGCCTACGGTGCCCGTTACAGTGAAGGCAGAGGTTGCGAGATTGCTTGCATCGACGCAGACAGTCTTGTCTGTTTCGGTGAGCGCGGTGGCGGGTTCATAAAATGTATAGTCGGCCTCAGTCCATTGAGGCGTACAGGATCCGCTTCTGTAGGTCAATCTGAAGCGATAGGTCCCGTAAACATTGACCTCGACATCCGTGGTGACCTGCGAATCGTCATCAATGGTTGCAACGCCACCAGGCGGACCGCTACCAACGACGAATGTCCACTCAGGGAGTTCTCCTCCCGTCGGTGCTGTGGCGGTCAACGTACCATTTAGATCGCAAAAAGTATCCGGAATCGGAGCGGGAACAACCGGGTCGCGGCCAAACTGAATCTCGACTTCATCTTCACTGGTACATAAACCCTGTGAAAGGGTCCAACGGAATACATATACGCCGGCAGTGGAAACAGTTACGGATGAATTATAAAGGGCGGTATTACTGAACACTGAAGTGCCAGGTCCGGAAACCTGTGACCAGTTACTGGTTGCGGCACCGGGTGGATTTCCATCCAGGTTAGGATAAGTTAGCGGACCTGCGGGCACGCAGATGGCGTCATCATCACCAGCAAGAGCGACAGCAGGGTTAGCGGTAATGGTGAACAACACAGCAGGCGAAGGAATGGTCGCGCATTCCCCGTTCCTGACTTGCGCTCGGAAATAGTGAGTTCCAACCGGAAGGATCAATGCCCCAAGGGTTGTCGAATTGATAGGACTGGTTGTCCCGAAAGACGCTACAGGTGACCATGGCCCGCCTGCAGCGGTTGCCCGTTCCCAGCTTACGATGTTCCCAAAGCCGGGTGTATTCCAGGTAAGCGTACCCAGGTTTGCGCCCGCACAAAAAGTTCCTCCACCTGCTGTCGTACCTGGAGCCGTGTTACGGCTAACCGTAACCGCGAACTCAGCAATGGTCGATTCACAGAAAGGAGAGTTTACATATTTGCGACGAACCCGAATCTTTCTGACGATTGAGCCGCCACCGCCGAATGTACCGGCAGCAATGTTATATTCTGCAGTAATATTTTGAGCCGAGGTTCCTGAACCAACGGTTGGTGTAAGCGTCACATCCGTTACTACCGTGTTCCCGGCGTTCACCACGTCCCATACATATTCCGTAGGTCCCCCTTGCGCTAATGGGTTTGCAGGGTTGGGAACACCGTAAGCAATCCCTGTCTCTCCGTTACATACGGCATTATCCCCTGATATCGGTCCGGCCACCGGTACAGCGTTACGAACTGTGATGGTCACTGGCACAAGGTCACTTTCACATCGAAGGCCGGCAACGTTGACCTGACGGCGGTAGCTTGCCCACACACGGTGAACTCCCGCTGTTGTATTGCTGAAGCCAGGTACGGACGCCGCCGGGAAGCTCGTGTTGTTGTTTCCATTCGGGTTGGTGAGCGCAGCCCCTGGCACTCCTGCGTTATCCTGGTACCAAAAGACCCGATCATTACCACCAGCTGGAATAGTGATGCGGAACGGATTGTAGCCACCGGTAGCAGGCGCAGGCGGGGTTCCGTTACAAATATCCTGATTCTGCGGCGTGGGTGGCGCTGGTTGCGCGACCACACGGATGATACCGACTCTGTTTACGGCAGCATCACTCGGATAAGGATTACACTGGTTCCAATAATTCATTTGGATGTGAAACTCCTGACCATCAACAGCCGTGTTTGGAATCGTAATAGATAAAGTATTATTATTCGCATAGGGCGGTGCCGATACCGCCAGTGGCTGGCTAGAAGCCAGTGGCGTAACCGGAAGGGTCGTCGCACCGCCTATCGGGGTACCTCCTACCAGCACGGTACCCGTGATTGTGTTAACGACACCGTAGGTAAAGTTTCTCCAACGCTGTGGATCGTTCTTGGCGGTAAGCTCCTGAGGTGGTAAACAGTTCAACACGGTCCGGTCGGTAAATGTCACGGTGGTCGTCGCGCCTTCACACACTTCGAAAATATTGGCTCCCGAAAGCGTCTCTGTGATCCGCATGTTGCCCGAGCACTGGTCATCGGTATTAAACCGGAAAAAGTCCGGCGACGTACCGAACTGAGCTGGACACCTCACCATGCCGGCAATCTTCAGAAAAACTCTTGGCCTGTAAGAACATTCCGCACCCGGGCGCGCACCGCATGCCCGCGGAAGAAAGTTGTGCGGGATCGAAGGTATCTGATAATTGTGGGGGCCAACGTTAAGCACAGGAATCGCTCCGCCAAACGCCACGACTTGAGGTGCACTTCCGTCGTCCCATTCGATTTCAACGGCAAAATTGTTGGGGTTGCTTCCATCAGCCACATTGAACGCGCTAACGCTAATAGTACCGGGTGCGCCCGGCTTGTTCAAACATAGTTGACCATTGTCAATACTTATCGCACCACCCGTAGGCGAAGGTGCTCCATTGAATCCGCCGCAACCCACCTGTGCCCATGAGCGTTGTGCGCCCATGACAAAGAGGATGACGATTAACGGCAACAGATAACTGTGTAAAGATCTACGCATGCACTAACGACGTTTGAAAAAACAAATCCGACACGAGTGCTCAGCAGAGCTGTTAACATCAACTGCACTAACCAATCATATCGAACATGTATCCGCAGGAAAAAATGTTGGTAACCCTGCGCAGTTACTCTCAATGCACCAATTTAAGTCAAAACTACATCCACGTTTGGTGTGCTGCTGATATAGCAGTCGAATGAATGAAGCTTTACTATTAGTTGACGTTTGCGAACGATAAATGGCAATGAAAACAAGGACTCATTTATAAAGTCCAGGAATGGGAAATGACGAGATGTAATGTTGATGTATTAAAGATGACCAATGTGACAAATTTCCTGATCAATCTATGCAGTGATGCTTTGAAGCACCATACATCTCTTGCGACGATCCGCAAACCACACACGCAACGGTATGGATAGATCATGCCACGGTGAACATCCAATTGTGCCTCGATGTCCTGCCGCTATTAAAGAATTCAATTAAGAAACTGGCGGTGGTGAAAAAACTTGCGCGGTTCATGATGGATTTTAAAAGTTCTAAGGCGCGAATAGTCAATGACCTTAATGCCTTTGTGCTGGTCCAGGACCAGATTGCCGACGTTCAAACTTCAAGTTTCCAGCAAAACAACATCACACCCGGTCCCGCAAGACACCCCGCCCTCGCTTATGATGGAAGAGCCAATTCGTCAGGGGACTCCTTCTTACTTATGACGCAACCTCATCCGGCTCCGTTATTCTGCCCAGCGTGTGCCAACATGAGTCCAAAATATTTGACCGCTCGCGGACAATGCTGGTCAGGATCGAACAACTGAGCTGGTATAAATGCCTCAAATTCATCGGCAAAAAACGGAATTAGAAATGGTGTGATACTTGTCGTCGCAGCCTCTATTAACCCAACTGACCCATGCTACGGAACTTCTTTGTCGTCGCGCTGCGCAATGTTCTCCGTTACCGGACCTTCTCGGGCATCAACATTTCAGGACTCACGCTCGGCATTGGATGTGCCCTGTTCATTTTTCTCATCGTTCAGTTCGAGCAGAGCTATGATCAGTATCACGCAAACATCAGCAGGACGTATCGCGTGAATGCAGGGTCTCCAAATTCTCCGGTAGACGAAATGGATACCGGAACGCCGCAGGGTGTTGCACCTATCTTAAGAGCCGAATTCCCGGAAGTAGAACTCGCTGCAGTCGCCTACAAACTGAATCCCGAACAATCGCAGGTCGAATTCAATCATGAATTGACGCGCGTCAATCAGCTGTATTACGCACAGCCTGAGTTCTTTCAAATATTCGATTTCCAATGGGTGCAGGGATCCCCGCAAAAATCTTTGGGTGCGCCGAATCAGGCGATCCTTACCGAGACCATGGCAAAGCGCTTCTTCAATGGCGATGCCATGAATAAGACGATCAGGGTCAATAACCATATTGATGTTGTGGTAACGGGTATCGTCAAAGATCCCCCGGTGAATTCCGATTTTCCATTTGAAGTAGTGATGTCGCATGCTACGCTGGAGAAAGACAAAAATAACTATGACCCGAAAGGGCTTGAAGGATGGAACTCCTACTATCACACGTATGTGTTGTTGCGTCAGGACGCAAGCCCCGCCGCCTTTGATGCCAAATTGAAACAGATGGTCGCCAGGCACCTCGACCAGGAGAAGGCTGACAAATTCCTCGGATTCAAATTAATTCCCGTAAGCGATATCCATTTCCTGTCCGGGAACTTCAACGATCGTACCATATCACGCACAACCCTCCTTACGCTGAGCCTCATCGGCCTGCTGATCATAATCATTGCGTGTATCAATTTTACGAACCTTTCTACCGCGCAGGCTATACGCAGATCGCGCGAAGTGGGCATCCGTAAGACGCTGGGCAGTTCCAGAAAATTTCTTGTTCTTCAATTCCTCGGTGAAACGTTCCTGATCACTTTGTTCGCCGTGGCGCTTGCGTATTTACTCGCCTCGCAACTGACACTGGTGTCGCAGCGTATAACGGAGATACCGCTCAGTATGGACGTCCTGGTGAAGCCTGAAACATTCCTGTTTCTGGCAATTACCCTGGTCGTCGTAACGATCCTGTCCGGATTTTATCCAGCATTCGTATTGTCCGGCTTTCAGCCCGTGAACGCTTTGAAGAACACGCCGCTGGTAACATCGCTGCGGGGCCTTTTCGTCCGCAAGGGACTGATCGCATTTCAGTTCATGATCTCGCAGGTGCTGATCGTGTGTACCCTGATCGTCATCCGTCAGATCGACCACTTCACCCATCTTCCCCTGGGATTTAACAAAGACGCCGTCGTCGCTGCCGACATCCCCGACTCCAATCCCGTTTTACTATCGACCCTCAAGAACAAACTGATCGGGCATCCGGCCATTAAAGGAGTAACCTACTCCCTGAATACGCCGTCGGCCACGATCAATAAATGGTGGGCAAACCTGGATCACGTCTCCTTTGGCGGGGACCATAAGAATGCGGAACTTAAGTTTATCGACTCGGTATACATGAATATGTATGACATTAAGCTTGTAGCCGGCACCTTGCGCATTCCGGCAGACACGGGCATTTCGGTCGTCGTCAACGAAGATCTCGTCAAAACGATTGGCCTCCAAAAGCCTGAGGACGCTATCGGCGAGACAATAAAATACTGGAATGTGAATGCTACCATTGTCGGCGTCGTCAAAGACTTTCAGACGGTAACGCTTGCCGAGGGAATGCACCCGGTAATATTGACGTGGCGACCGAACTTCTTTCAAAAGATGTCGGTAAAGATTGATATGAAAGAGTCGGCTGCAGCGGTTGCCCTCCTGGAAAAAAGTTGGAAAGAGGCTTTTCCAGCGTATTACTTCAAGTACACGTTCCTCGAAGACGACCTTGCCACTTTCTATCAGGAGGAACGCAAGATATCGCGTTTGCTCATTTCCTTTGCTGTTGTTGCCATCGCCATTGGATGCATCGGACTATTCGGGTTGATCATGTTCACCTCCATGCAGCGAACCAAAGAGATCGGCATACGCAAGATCCTGGGTGCAACGATCGCAAACATCACCACGCTGCTCTCCAAGGATTTCATCATTCTGGTTGCCGTCGCAGGTGCCGTGGCATGTCCAATTGCCTACTTCGCGAGTAAGGAGTGGCTGGAGGGATTTGCGAACAGTATCGGCATCGTGGAAAACAGCTGGGTATTTCCTGCGGCCATACTGATGGCCGTTGTCTTTGCTTTGATAACGGTCGGGTATCAGGCCGTGATGGCTGCGAGAAGGAATCCGACTGAGAGTCTGAGGAACGATTGAGTCATACTGACCGCTTTGAGGAGGCAACCGTAGATGTATATATCATTATTGTTGTGCATCGCGCATTAGGTGCGACAAAGCAAGAGTGAAGGCGTTAATAAATATGGGCCGTGTCGCCAAAGTTGGCGAAAGCAAAAACACGTCTCGATTTGCCACTTTTCAACTAACTTGTGATGCTTTGGTGTCGGGCTTGCCATTGCTTCTGAAGGAAAAAATCCGTGGGTAAAGGCACTCACCCATCTTCACATTGAAAGATAGTCTTGTCAATACCAATCGCCAACTGAAGCTCAAGCTGGATATTTCGGTCACACCGTGCTAGCTATCGATGATACCGTGCAACTTTCTGCGGGCTCAAAAGTATATACTGTTTTCCTATTCATCGATCCTTTTCGAACCGAATATGGCAAGGGGTAAAGGCGTATGCTGGTAGATGCCCCTTGTCGTTACACCAAAATTGAGATTCACCCGTACGCGTTGCCCTGAATGGTGATCTTTCTGAAAGGTTCTGTGTTCGCCACGATCGCGCCGCCATCATATTCTTTATCCACAGGCAGTTCAACCTGCTTCAACCGGTTAGTGCCCGGGTAATAAAGATAACTAAAACTATTCAGCAAGCTGGTCTCCTTATCTCGCCGTTGTAGGGTCAGCAGATTACCGTTGCCGTCGTGACTGTAGTCTTCATCGTAAGCGGCCGGAGCAATAGTACGAGGGACAAAGCCGTTGACTGCACTGTATCCCCTCAGGCTCCTGCTCGATGTGATCCGGTGCAACTGGTCGTACCGGTATAACATAGCCTGCATTCCCTTCGCACGATAATTGTTGATTTTCGCTAAGTCCGTTAACCATCCAGGAAATATTGCCATTGTACAAACCGGTTTGGCCGTTGATTTCGCTTGCTCTCGTCCAGAGCTGGTCTCGGGTGTCAGTTAAAGTTCCAGAAGTATTGATCGGTTTATTATCGTTGTTGTAGTAGGCCAGGGCATACGCAAATACATCCTTACCGGAAATTGAATTGATTCCGTCTTCTCCCGGATCACCCGCATAGGGCATATTTACCCCTTTGATCCACCCCTGTAGGGTGTAGTAGTAATCCAATCTGGACCCGATACTCACCCAGTTCTATACCGGCCAACGGACCGTGCGCATAATATCGATACGAGGCATCCCGATCCCAGATGAAGCCGTCCGTCGATGTAAAGACCGAAGTGATCCGGTTGTCCGAATCGTAATCATACCGATGAATGAACTGGTCCGGCCTGTCAAACTGGTACATGACGTAGTTCACTTTTCCACTCGCAAGGTCGTAGACATAAGCCGTGCGTTTGGCGTCAAGGGCCGGGATGTTCTGTTGCAACGATTATACATTTCCATGACGCCATAGCCGGATCGTATCAGCGGAGCTTTCGCCAACTAAGACTTGCGCCGCTTCAGCACTTCAATACTGCAAAGCAATACTGCGGTTAGTACAGCTCCAATGATATTTGGAAGAAAATAAATTCCTATTTCCTGCTTAAGTATATTGACAAACGAAAATAAAATGAACGAACTAATAAAAAACACGGTTACAACTGAAGCAATTACTTTTTTGATGCCTCCCACCGTGAAAAAATAAAACAATAAGCTCACAGCCGAAATTAAGAGATTTCCATAAATCGATACGGAATTGAATTCAGGCCCGCCGTCAGGCTTCCGAAGAATAAATTTTACAAAAAGGTAAATTATTCCGCCATTTGCATAGCTAACAAAAATAAAACCAATCGGGGAAAATATCAGGAATATCGCGCTTACTGCTATCGGTATCCGAAAGTTAGCCATTTTCTGTAAAAACACTTGAGTGCGGAATTTTGCCATGTGTTTATTCTTCTATTTGAGTGCAACTGCCTTTTATCACGGTCAATAGTCAGATCTTCCGTCTTGTGAATTCCAGACTTTCTTGTCAGTAAACTTATTATTATAAGCATCCGGACTCATTACTATCTCGTTGCCATTCTCATCCGTGCCATACACACCTAAGAAGTTGCCAGACTCATCAGTCTGAACTTGCATCAACTCGGAAGAAAGCACATTGTCTTTTCCGTTTCCCCAAACACCGCTTAATGGCCCACCTTGAGCCGTAGAGGTGCCTAAAAATAATCCAGTTCCGTGTTCATCAAATAATATAGTCTCTTGGGCTGGGAAAATATTGCCTGTAAGATTCGTGCGCACAGTAAGGGTATTGCTTCTACTGTCCCTAGAGATATCTAGCGCCAATTGAATATCAATACTAGGCCCAATCTCAGTACCATTCTTGGCGTAATAATCACCCTTAATTGTCATTTGCTTATTAGTCCTTGACCCGTATCCTGCTACATTTATTTCTTGATTATCTATTTCCCAGGATGACCCTCCCTTTAGGATGGTGTTCTGAGAATAGATATCCCTTGAGACTACCCACTTATCCAAATCAACACCTATTTGAACGTGAATCCTTGCTGACACTTTCCTGTAATCGGCAATTTGAAACTTTGTCCTATCATCAGCTTTTGATTCAAAATGTGTTCCCTCAAAGGAACCTCTTGGAGCAAAGCTTCTTCCGACCACTCTATATTTCTCTAAACCTTCTAAATCTATACAGCTAATTACTTGATTTTCCGCAAAGGCATATGAGCCATTCCACGGAAATTCCTTTGCTAGCGGATCGACACTTAAGAACTTGCCTATACTTGGATTATAAATCCTAAACCCATAATCATAAGCGGTATTCCCCCACTCTTCCGTATCATCCTTCTCCTTTCCATTAAATCCATAACGGTAAATCAACGTCGAATCACTCCAAATCCTTCCTTGCATCTCCAATCCGAACGGATAGTAATCTCTGGTGCTCACCACACTCGCCCACACACTATCCGCCGTGTTCATCCCAATGTTGTCCGTAACAACCGCCAGCACATTCCCCAGGTGATTACTCAACTCGTATTGCCTCTCTCCGAGACTCTGCTGACCATAGTATCTACCGCCCCCGTACAATCCCAACCGGCTGCTTCCATAAACATACTGCTCGGTCGCGAGACTATCTTTATAGACTGCCATCACATTTCCACTCGCATCCCTCACATATTGGGTGATGTGGATTATATCAACAGAGTCCTTCCTCGCGACCTTCTTCTCAATCCTGTTACCCGATCCATCATAACGGAACGTTGTGATCAAACTGTCGCTCTTTGACCTGACCTCCCTTACCTTCCCATATGGCGTCCAACTGATCTTCACGCCTTCATGCTGGTCCAGGATCAGGTTCCCGATCTTGTCATACTGATACATCCCTGAATCCGCCACAATATGCGCCCAGAAGTCCGCACCGTCTTCCGCTTCGAAATCAGGATCCATCTCGATCTCTTCAAGCGCCCGTAGCTCTACAGGTTTATTCTGCGGCACGTAAGCATTATCTTGCACCGTGATCTTCCGGTACAGCTTCGTATTGGATGAAAGTGCCCCGCTATAAACCATGTCTTCCGGAGGCCCTACCTGGCGAAGTTTGTTAGTATTCGGGTAATAGCCATAGTCGAAATCATGCAGTGTGCTGCCCAGATGATTCTTCCTGTCTAAGGTCAGCAGGTTTCCGTTCGGATCGTAGCTGTAGTCCTCGTCATAAGCGGCAGGTGATAATGTACGAGGCGCGAAACCGTTGACTGCATTGTACTCGGTAAGGCTCCGACTCTTTGTGATCCTATGTAACTGATCGTATTTATAAACCATCGCCTGCATGCCTTTCGTCCGGTCCGCCTGCGCCGACGCGACGGCGGACAAGTCCGTAACCATCCATGAGATATTACCGTTGTACAATCCTGAATGACCGTGCACGTCATTCAACCGCGGCCACAGCTGATCCCGGCTGTCCGCCAAAGTTACAGAATTATTGACCGCTTTGTAATCCTGGTTATAGTAACCCAGTGAATAGGCGAAGACGTCTTTACCTGATATCGACGTGATGCCATCCCCGCCCGGATCGCCCGCATAAGGCATATTCACACCCTTGATCCAGCCCTGCAGCGTATAATAATAGTCCAGTCCCTGCACACGATACTCACCCAGTTCCACACGCGCCAACGGACCGTGGGCATAATATCGATACGAGGCATCCTGATCCCAGATAAAACCGTCCGTCGATGTAAATACCGAAGTGATCCGGTTGTCTGAATCGTAATCATACCGGTGAATGAACTGGTCAGGCCTGTCAAACTGGTACATGACGTAGTTCACCTTGCCGCTCACCAGATCGTAAACGTAGTCCGTACGCTTGGCATCAAGACCGGGAATGTTCTGCTGCAACGATTTCACATTGCCGTGGATGTCATAACTGTAGTATGTTGCAGTAGTATCTGTCGCATTCTTATCGATCACCTCTACCCACGAAACGCGGGTGCGAAGGTTGGATTGAGGGAATCCCGCCTGTTTTAAAGCGGAGGCGGGCAGGTCATAGTGCGTCCGCGTGATGTCCGTAAGCATATATCTGTCCATCATAGGCCAATGCAACGAATCTGCGCCTGCAATAAGATCACCCAACTCGCTATCTGTGCCCAGTTCACCCACCTCTACGATGCGCCCCTGTTCGTCGTACTTTGTATATGAGTACAAAGTATCAACACGCTGCTGTGCGTTCTGCGAAAGCCGCAACTGCCCTTTGTCGTTGTACCAGAATTGTGACTCACCAGCATCGGGTGTACTTTGCCAGATGAGCTGGTTCAATGAATTGTATTGGTAACGCGTCCTTAATGTGTGAGAGGGTTCTACCATTACGCTTAAGAAATTCTCAACCTGTGCACCAGTTAGAGGATACACACCACTCGGTGGAACGGTCTGCACCAAATTGGCAGATTGATCGTAGTAGTACAACGTATAGTGATATTCCTTCGGAATGTATGAATACTGGAGATTCTCAGTTACTCCCTGCATACATTTTATCATGAATTCGTTGTAAAACGATGTGGCCTTTTCCTGCATCAGGCGGTTGATCGCGTACTCGGTCAGGATGGTGTCTTCCTTCGCAGCACGCTCCATACATTGTTGGATGAGATCGTTAATGTTGACTTTGTAAGTGAAGCTTTGAAGTGTGGTGTTGGTGGAATCGTATTGCAAGCACAGCGCAAAGCTTTTGAATCCAGCTGCATCAACTAACTGGAAGCGACTAACCAGCATCAACTGAGCCAGGTCGGTGTCGCCGGAGACTGACTCATTGGTGATCGTGTAGTAGTATCGCCCGCTATCGGTAAGCGTCGGCGAAACGATTGTAAAAGTATGACTCGCTGTGTCCCTGGGCGTAAGAGCGATATCGTTGGTGCCGTCCACAAACTTGAACCATTGATACATGCATTTCGGACTCAGATTCCTGTCGATACTCGTGGTGAATGTAACAGGCTGGTCCGAGAGTGTGAAATGTCGTTTTATGTCGACGGAATCCTGGGGCACGCTTGAATAAGCGTTCTCTACACTGTTGTAGTACTGGGAAAAGACTGGAAGAAGATCCGAGAACGTGAACTTATTGTTTTCACAACTTCCTATTGTGATATCTGATCTCAGTATCAGCCCTGGAAAATTTCCCGACAGATCATTATTTCCAATGAAAAATTCGACCAAACTCAGATTTCCCAGACCTTCAGGAACTGACCCCGTCAGATCATTATTGTTGAGATACAGATAACGTAGACTTGGATTTCCATTGAAAGCCGGGATTTCACCGCTCAGTTGATTCAAGGACAAATCTGCCAGAAGGAGATTGGCCAGATTACCAAATGACGATGGAATTGAACCAGCAAGTTGATTGTCGGCCAGACGCAGATAGTTCAAATTTACGTCTCCCGAGAAAACAGGAATTCCTCCCGACAAATTATTATGTGAGAGATCAATCAACCACAAGTTTGCCAGTGTCTCAAGAGAAGAGGGGATCGATCCTGTCAATTGATTGTTGGAAAGGTTCAACGAATATAGTCCCGAGATGTCCCCCAGTGAAGCTGGAATTGTCCCCGTCAGCAAATTTGTAGAGAGATCCAAGTAAGATAAACTTGTTTCCGCAAAAGTGGATGGAATTCCTCCGGTCAGTTGATTATCGTTGAGATATAGGTAGCGCAGATTAGTGTTCCCAAGGGAGCCAGGAATCCCACCAGTTAGCAGGTTGTCTGAAAGGTTTAGGTAGTCTAGGTTTGAACTACCCAATGATGTTGGGATTCCGCCACTTAATTGATTATCGGACAAATCCAACGCCAAAAGACCTTCAAAGCCAGAGGGAATCGAACCCGTCAAATGGTTATGATCTAGAGATAAGTAAGCCAGATTTGACTCGCCAAGAGAGACAGGAATTTCGCCACTTAGTTGATTGTCGGAGATATCGAGCAAGTAAAGATTTGCAAGATCGCCAAGTAATTTAGGACTGGAACCCGTTAGTTGATTGTCTTCCAGTCCTAAATGTTCAAGGCGGCTGAGGTTACTCAATTCCAACGGAATTGAGCCAGTTATCTGCCCACCGCTGAGATTCAAAATTCTCAAATTTGTCAGGTTGCCAATCGAACCCGGAATTGAACCAATATCGTTAAACTCCATCTGGAGAACTTCAAGGCTGCTGAGGCCACTCAAAATATCGAGATCTACCGTCATCTGATTGTTGCTGAGGCTTAATTCCCAAAGACTTAAAAGATTTCCAAGAGACACTGGCAGATTACCCTGAAATTGATTGTTCCTCAAATCGAGGATCATTAGCGAAGGATGATTGACAACGGCCGATATATCGCCCTGAAATTCGTTGAAAGAAAGATTCAATAGTATCAGACCGGAAAGACTCCCCAGGACATTAATATCGCCCTGGAACTTGTTGGCACTGAGGTTTAAATTGTAGAGAGATGATAGATTGTCCATTGCCCCAGGCATGTTTCCCTCCAATTGATTAGAACTTAAATTCAGTATACTGAGATGAATGAGATCTCCTGTTTGTGATGGCAAAATGCCTTTAAGCCTATTGTTTGCCAGGTTCAATCCAACAACATGGCCGTCGCCATCCGTCATAACTCCATGCCAGCCGCTCACATCCTCGATAACATTCGGGTCCGCATCTTTCCACCCTGTCTGGTTTATCCAATCTGTGCGTTCGTACCAATATATTCCAGCCGTATCTGTGAGATCATTCGTGGCATGATATAATGCTATAAGAGCATCGTATTCCGTCTGGTCGGGCAGCCCGGCCGACATCAGGCTGACCTGAGTTGATTTATTAACTGATGCGGCAGTGAAAGACTTTTGACTCACTCTTACCTTCCTCAAAATCCTGGAAGCTATGTCGCTATCTATGTTATGTGACATACCAGCGGCAATACTGTCTGGTATTGCCTTCGCTTTCTTCAAATGTATTCGCTTCTGGTCATCAATTTCCTGATCACCTTTTCGAACACCACTGATAGCGTCGGACTTACCGGAAACGGAACTCAATCTTTCCGGCGAAACAGCGGCAGACTGCAGTTCCTGTCCCTGGTTCGGATACAAAATGTTCTCCGGGATAGTAATGGTCGTATCCCGCACACAACTCATCATATTCACCAGCGCGACCGAATCGAGCGCGCAATTATATCCACTGAGCACGCCATTAATAGCACTCAGATTCGCATCACTCGCCAAGTCTTCAGTATGGATCATCCGCAGGAGGTTCTGCGGATTGCTGTCGAAGTACGCTTTCAGGTGATTCATAACCGAAGCACTATCCGGTGATGAAAGTGTCGCATTACACGCATTCGTAATGCTGTACAACGACATCTCCAGCTCCGCCACGCTAACTGAATCCTTCAACCCGTTCGCATTACCCCATTGTTTTACATCCTCTTCTTCATAAGACGCCAGGTCACTGTACGGTTGCAATTCTTCCATGGCTGAAGGACAAGCCTGGTACTCAATGATCGAAAGCTTCACCTGTCGCTTCGCTTCCTCGTACATGCTGCGATACATGACCCATCGCTGCTTGTCCAGCTCTACCGCATACACCGTTTCCCCAAGCTCGCTACGCCTGCTCATCAGATCTAGGTACAGAATGTGCTTGCCGTTCACATCGTGGGCGCCGTCGGTGTTTACATAGAAGCTTGTATTTTCTGGGTCGGTCACCTGCAGTATCGTCCCTGTGTATGTGGTGCTCCCGATCGTCCCCAGTGAAATGTTGTTCAACTTGTCCTGCAAATCGCCCTTGTAATTGTAACCACTCAGCGCAACGTTGTTGAAGAAAGGATCCTGGTTCACCGGGTTGTTCTTGCCACCCGTCACTGCGGCGCTCCACGACTGCACACGCACCTGGCGCTTGTCGAATGCGTCACTCTCCTGGTTCTTCACGCACAAGAGGTATTTACAATACAAAGGATGCGCCGTGAGATCCGGCGCCGGCTCATTTTGATCTGCATAGTATTGTTCGATCTGCCGAAGGATGTTCTCACAATCCAAGGCAGCGATCTCATCGATAGCCTCTTCAATGTACGACTCCGCCTCATCGCACGTTTCCGTACAGATCTCACACTCGGCCGGGTCCGCTACATAGCTGTCCCGTATCTGCTGCATCAGCACCTGCGTGGCAGAATCCTGTTCAAGGACAGTCTTCATTTCCCCGAATAACAGCTCATGAGGGATCAGTCTTTTTGTGATGGTATAGTCCCCGATGTCGGCAAGCGATACATCGAACGCGATGTCATTGATCACCAGCGCGCTGTCGCAGTCTGCGGTCGTGATGTTCATTCGCCTGTAATGAAAGTTGTCGGTCGCCTGGTTGCCGGGGATAGCATCCGGCAGTTCAACAAGACTTCCTTCCGGATCGGTCAGTGTGATGATGAGGTCGAACGTACACGACTGGCAGCCGGCACCTTCCATATCCGACGCAAGAGCGGAAAGGTTGTACTGGAATGAGTATTCGGCATCGGGCGATACATTCAGAAAATGGTGGCGCATGATACTGATGCCGTCCTCAAGATGATTCTTGTCTGAGAGATTTTCAGTCACAGGCGAAAGATCCAGGCTCGTGTAGCTTTCCAGCGCCTCCACATTCGCCGGACTATCTCCTGCCAGGGCTGTGGCGATCACTCTGCCCTCCTGGTCAAGATAAGAGACACTTACCTGTCCATTGGGATCCACTACAAGGTTCTTCTTGTAATGGGAGGCGTGGCCGACGTTGCTTCCGAACAGTCTGGTCAGCTCATTTCTCGTGGCGCCGGCATAATAATACCGCGTCGCATGGTCGCCATCGCTGCTGAATTCCTTTCCTACGCCCGATTGCCGCGCGACGCGGCCCGTACCGTCATTGAGGTATTCGGTCTGGCTGTACACATAACCTTCGGCATGGGGGATAAGGTCTTTGTGAACACTGTTTGTATTGTTTTTGTTTGAATAATACTGGCCCGCCCCGCTGGTATCGGCGATGGTACTGTTCAGTATCCGGCGGTTGTCGTAGTGGAATTTATGACGTGTTGATGATGTATGATCCGCGACCAACTGTTGGGACGATTCAAAGACATTGAACGCAGGCCGGTAGTTCAATGACGTTTGCATCACGGGAACGGCAAGGATATCAACCGATTTCCGTCCTTCAAAGTCGTACAACGTCTCCCCTACCAGCGTGGTCGTATCGTGGCTCAGGTTGGTCTGTGATTGCCGCTGCAGCATGCTGCCGTCGAAGTATTGCATGATCTTCTTGTATTTCCCCTCTTCGGCGAAAACGGTATGCAACTGCCAGTTCTTGTCCGGCTGATGGTTGCTGACGGTTATCCCCGCATCGGGACTGCTATACGCCCACTGTCCGATGATCCGGTGATCGGGGTATTGGGGATCATAACCTATGGCGCGCACGCGGTACCATAGCCGGCCATAGGGATAGTAAGTCAGGTGGGAATAACCCGGTGTGGCCACCGTTACCCGGACGGGTTCCTTGAAGCTGAAGGCTTCGATAGCGTGGTCCACGTCAGTGCCCTCATGCGCTTCGATGAAGACCCACTCCACATCGTAGGCCTCCGCCTCGCCTTCGTACGTCCAGTTCACCTCTGCTGTTCCACTGGCATACGTGCAGTGCAACTCCACCAGGTCCGCGGGGTCGAACACAACATCCGGTTGTTTATAAAGAAGAATGCGCAGCAGGATGTTCGGCTCAGGTGCCGGCGATAACCCCGCCTCTGTTTGTTTGCTCTTAATGTAGAAGCGATAGTCTCCATCACAGGCGATCAGTGAGTCGTGGAAAATAGTCGAGGCGAATGTCTGTTCCTTCATCCCGATCGTCACAGGACGTGTCCATAAGGTGTCCTCACCGTGGAGCAATGACAGGTCCAGGCTGCAGTCCCACATTTGTGTGGTGTTCATGTCACCCAGATCATAGTGCAGCTGAAATCCTACATAGTACTGTCCTTCGAGGCAGGGCGGAGCGTCAAAGACGTTGTTTTCATCGTGAACATCCAGCTCGTTGAGGTAGAAGAAGCGTTCAACAGGGGGCAACGGCTGTCGCCCGTCGCGGGTAACCCGTACGGCTGCGGGAATATGCAGAGAGTCGTTATTGATCTGGACCTGGCCGTGAACGAGATGCCCGGTCAGGAACAGCATGCTCACCAGGAGTGCTACGCCTAAGTTGGTTATTTGAACTACCGGCTGTATGGCTTTCTTTCGTTTCATGTACGTTTAACAACTTTTCTCTATCACTACTGACGTGTATGAATGTTCAAATCCATTGAGCACAGTGGACACTGAAGGGATGGAGAACATCGGGTTCGTATCTTCTCTTGATGGGTGTTCCTGTCCAAATGGATGGCCGTATGCGCCGCAGGCGCAATTTTTGTGTTTGTCGCGCATGATATCGGCTGTTTCGCTGAAGAACGGATTCGTAGCAGAAGCACCCTCAAAAACTTCGATGGCCATCACTAGGTGAAGCTTCTCCAGATTCCTGTACTCCTGCTGCATACGCAGGATGGTTGCTTTGAAATTGTCACGCGGTGTGGCTGAAGTACCTTGAGTATAACCCAAATGCACAATGCACAGCATGAACAAAAGACCCGTTGATCTCCTCATCGTCATTCGTGGTTTGTTTCGACCATGTAGCTGATATTCTCCGAAATTGTCACAACACCGCGTTCGGTCTCCTTCTTGGTCAGATAGAGATTCCCCTCCTGGTCATAATAGAAGAAGGTGGCAAAATTCTCTTCGTCGAGGATAGCCCTTAACCGGTAATCCTTCAAGTCATAGACATAACTCTTCATATTCCCTTTCTCCGGGTGAAGCCTCAGGTCGTCATACCACGCCGTGCCGGTGCCGCCGGGCCTGAAGCCGATCGAAACCTTAAGTCCGTTGTAAGGACACACGAACGTCCCTTTTATCTGCTGCCATCCTTCTATGATGTTTCCTGATGGTTCAAAAACTTTTGTCAATTGAGACACGCCATTCTTGTCTTTGAGCACAACATTGAATCCCAGGTTGTCGGCAAGTTTTGGTATGGGAACCTGCGAGTTATTAACGGAAACCCAGGCATTGACATAGTAGGCCTTCCCTGAATCGAGCCGGATCAACGGCTGTTCAAATGTGGTTTGCGCGGACACGCGAAGGCTGGCAGTTCCCGAGTGAGCAATCGCATTGTTTACATCGGGCATTGCAACGGGTGTGACCTGGTTCTTCACCTTCACAGTACCTTTCCACAGGCCCGGATAAGGAGACTTTCTCAGCACGATCATCGACCACTGCGGATTGTTCGGGTAAGGCTGCATACAGACGATTTCATTGTCGGCGATGAAATTGTACCGGTCGTGCTGCGGGGTGAATATCGAAACAGTAAGGGGCCTGCTGGAGACGTCCACCTGATTTACATTTTCGAGTTGCTCAAGACTTGCCCTGACGATCGCGATATTCTTGTTCGCTGAATACACGTCGTACAGGTAGTAGGCAGGAAGCGCCTGTGTGCCGAAGACCCAGTTGCCGGAAGACTGCTGATCCAGATGTTCGAAGCCGGTGAATGCCATTTCGTTGTTGCGCATATTGACACCGTTGGCCGATGGCAGATGTCCACCGTAGTCGTAGAGGGCCGCCGCATAGACACCCAGCACATCGCGGTTCTCCAACTCGTAGCTGTAAGGACTGTATTCTGTCATCGTGTTAGCCTTGATCCAGTGCGGAACGGCATTCGCGTCGGCTTGCTCCCAGTTGAAATGATCGAGGTCGAACGTGCCGTCGGTGGCAATGTTGACTGCTGGTGACTTTTTACGGGTTACATCATAGGCGTATGTTCCTTCGTTGCGCCATACACCATCTGTTCCAATGGCAAAGCCCGTACTTCCCGCAGTATTTATCCTGTGCTGCATCGGCCACGAATCTGAAAAAGTAGCGGCGGATGCGGAGATCACGTTCAGCTTCTTATCGGTAGAGACACTGATTAGTGAATCGACAAGGACATCGCCAGCCACACCATAGGTCACCTGCCTTGTAATCGTCGTGTCCCGTATGCAGCCGCCACAGGTGTATTGAACGGTCATATCCACAGAGTATGTTCCGCCGGAGCCGTAGGCATGAAACGGACTTTTGTCTGAAGACGTACCATTATCACCAAAGTTCCAGGTATAAGAATTTGTCCGGCAGCCGGACGGGTAAGTTACCTGCGGAACGAAGTTCGTCGCGCAGAGGTAACGCTCGGCGCTGAAATCGACGATTGTGGGAACCAGATCGCAAGTGATCACCAGCGTTTGCAGCTTACTCACGAGTGTGAGCGCTGGGAGTAAAGTGTTCGTTATTTTGTAGTAATACCTGCTTTGGTGGTCATCGAGCGTGACGTTCAGTGCATACCGGTAGGCGGTTCCGGAAGGCGTTTCATTGAGCGCCTGGTCGTTCGTACCATCTACATACTTGAACCATTGATAGCGTGTAGCCGGACCGGTAGTGGTGTCGACAGCTGCCACTAGCGTAAGCGTGCTACCCGCAAACGCTGTAACCTCCTTTTCCTGGTCGACGTTAAGAAGCTGGGGTGTGTATACATAGTTACCGGATATGGGTTTCAGCCCAAGAAGACCTTCGAACGTGAAGTGATTGTTCTGAACCACTAAGGTTGCACTGGCCGTATTGAAATGAGCACCGGGTGCTGCATTGTTATAAGTGTTGTCGCTGATATTAACACTGAGCTTGGGGCTTGTCGCCTGGGTGAGGTACGCCGGTACTATTCCTGATAGCTCGTTGTTTTGCAGCTGCACGTATCTCAGGGCCGTCCAGTCGGTGAGATTGGGTAACGAATCGATCTGGTTGTCCTGGAGGTTGAGTGATTCGACCTTGTTCAGGTCTGTGATGCCTGCAGGCCACACCCCCGTCAGCCAGTTAGCAGCGATGCTTAGTGACTTCAGGTTCACAAGGCCGCTGAAGGTTCCCGGCAGCTCTTCCAGTTGGTTGCCGTTCAGGGTAAGCGTCTCCAGTGAAATCATATCTCCCGTACCGAACCAGGAAGGCAGGGCAGTAATGCCGTTGCTCGTCAGGTCGAGTGCCTTAAGGGCTGGTATGTCCCTGATGGTGACGGGAACCTCTGAAAGGTTGTTGTTGGACAGGTAAAGACCCTCCAGGGTTTGCACATTAACGAGTGTACCAGGTATAGTGGTCAGGTTGCACAGATTGAGGTAAAGGTTCTTCAATGCCGGCATTGCCCCCAGCGCCTCACAACGTACCGGCTGCAAAGGGTTGCTCGTGAGGTAGAGATCCTTCACGCTTGACAGTGCAGCAATGTTGGAAGGAAGGGCGCTGATGCTGCAACCAACAAGGTGCAGCGTGGTAACTGAAGATAAGTTTTTCAATGAATCGATGACGGTACGCAACCGGGTTGTATCGGAAAAATAATTACTGCTCAGGTCGAGGCTGGTTATAGGCAGGTCATCGAAATGCGCGGGAAGCCTTTGCAGGTTTACACTTCTGAGGGCCAACGTCCGAAGGTTCGGCAGGTTATAAAGCACGTCGGGAAACGTTCCCCCTGTTATCGCGAAGGAAGCGTTCCCGCTTAGATTTAATGTTTGCAGACTGACCAGACCGGACAGACCCGAGCCGACCGACGATGCCGTCAGTTGACAATTCTGCAATTCGAGAAGGGTAAGGTTGTCGAGATCGGACAAAGCGTTGGGAATCGATCCTGACTGGCTGAGGTTATTGTTGCTCAGGTACAATTGCTTCAGGTTAGTCAGTTGCGCCAACTGAGGAGGTATGGGACCGTTAAGTTTCGTGACAGACGCTGGATTGCCCGACAAATTCAATACCTCCAGACCCGAAAGGCTTCCCAACCATGAAGGAATATTGCCTGAAAGGCCGGTGTTCGAAAAGTCCAGCGTCTTCAGTTTTGTCAGTGCCCCGAGTGCCGGCAGTTCCCCCAGCGAATTTGAGTTGAAGCTTATCTGCAGGACGGTCAGTTCGGTCAGGCTATTCAGTTCCGCAGGAAGGGTCCCTGTGAGCGTTGCATTGAACAGCTGGATGCTGGCAATGTCTCCGTTTACTACACTGACACCATGCAGTGCTGAGTCGGGGTAGCTGTTGATCTTGCTCACAGTCCACCGGTTAGCTACGTTCCAGTTCGCGCCACCGGTATTATTATAGATCGCCAGCAATGCAGTTCGCTCGACATGATCGGGAACTACGTTCTGCGCGAAAAGGCCGAGCGGGAAGATCAGCAGAAAGAGTATCCTCGACTGATGCATAAATGATGTTACCACGAGCTTGTGTTTCGACGTGCGCTTCATTCTCATCAGTTATTTCTCGGTACTGTAATGGTCCTGCTATGCGTCACTGGCGTACCCGGCAGTGACGGATCATTCAGGGCGATAATGCTTCCCGCGGAAACACTGAGCTGGTTGCGATAACCAGACCTTACAACTATTGCCTTATACGCAGTTTCTGTCAGCAGTATGCCAGAATGCAACAGCATGTCGCCATGCTCCTCGCCGGTAAAGACAACTTTAGCCACGGGAGATTTGAACTCACTGTTATTGTCATACAGCAGTATCTCATCGCCCGGGAAGAGTTTATCCTTAACGTGATTCTCCTTCAAGCTGAACTGGTAGAAGTTGTCATGATATGGCAGGTTATCTACATCCGCAATTTCAAACATCATTCCGATGTTCTGGTATGCAGCGCCCATTCCGCGATACCTGGAATAGGCCGGGATGTTAAGACTGTACACCGGCGCATCGAAGTTGTTATTGACGGAAGTGAGGACAGGAACACCGGTTTGTTTGTCCCATTTTATATTGCGTGTGACCACAAGCGAGCCGCCATCGTACGCCTTAACGCTGTCGATGACGCCTGTTTTGAAGATCACTTTATTGGCCACCGCCATGCGCAGTTGGTTGGAACTCTTGCCTACACTCGGCCAGACGGTCGGGACAGGAATGGACACAATAGCAAAGAGGATGGGTATCCAGACAATGTCGAGATTTCCGCGAACGCCGCCTCCCCAGGAATTGTCCTCATACTGACGCATATCGATGAAAAACTCATTCTCCTGTCCGATGGTATATTTCGCTATACCGGGATTGGCCACTTCCTGCGTTGTGGGGATGCTCAAAGTTCCATCAGCATTGTCCTTGAACACATTGACAACGCTCATCACTTTTTGTTGATCATAGATCACATCATTGCTCCTGTATTTGTACTCGACCCAGGAGACTGGTTCGGAATCGATGTTCCCAAATTTATCCTGGCGGTAATTGCTCACTTTCTTCTGTTTCCCGTGCATGTCGTTGGTAATAATGCTGTATCCCTGTGTAGTGGCCAACTTTGAAATAGACACGTGCCCAAGTAACGGTACAGCTACCTGTAATCTGTAAGTCTTATTTGCTTTCTCCGTCTCGTAAGTCATAACCGGGAAGTCTTTTGCGGTATAGAACTCATGCACGGTGGCCCCGCTCGTTCCATAGCCAATGCCTTCCCCATGCGGAAAGACATCGTTACCTGTTGCCAGCGTATTGCCTGATAACCGCGCAGCGGCCAGACTGGTAATCGTAACTTTGCGATAGCCAATAGAAGGCCCCGGATAATAGCTTTCATTTATAGGGTATTCAAAGAACAGGTTGTTATCCGAACGCATCGGTATAGACTGTACAAACTTCTTTGCATACCTGAGCGCATTCTCATCGCCTCCTGTAAACGGTTCGTAAGTAGCCACACCGCTGCTGATGGTCTGTCCTTCCTCATCAATTGTGTAGTTGTATACCTGTCCATAGATACCCTCAGTATCACCTTGCCAATTATCTTTCATGGTAACCTGCTTTACGCGCAGTCCGCCACCAAATTTTATCTTGTCAGGACTATTCAGCCTGATCCATGACTTTCCAGCGACGAGCTCCCGCCCCCAGTTTTTCCCGGCGCAATATTTATTGAAGCCTTCGAACATCTGTCGCACCTGAGCGCCAATGCTTCCGAGGCTTTTGATTTGGTTAATGCGCTCCTCGTTGTTACTGGTGGCTTTCAGCTTGCGTCCGGAATTTGCAAGGTCCGGCTGATTGGTCCTCAGATGCTGCCACGCACGAAGTGAGAACGGGTGATATCCGTCTTCCTTTTTCAAATGAAAATATCCATATACATAACTGCCTGAGCTTCCTTCCAGTCCCATTGTCGCAGGACTGAGATCTATGTCGGCATAGCCCGAGACATACTCATAAAAATCCTCCGCAGGACTTCTCAGGTTGATCTTCAGCTTGAAGTAGAGCTGCCCCCTTCGCTGGTCGAGATATTTCATGACCTCGACCTGCTGCTGTTCGGGAGTAAGTGTTCCTGAGATAAGCTTTTCCAGTCTGAAGCGAATTTTCGTGCTGGCATCGGATATCAGGAAGTCTCCGGATTCAGTACCACCTTCTGGCCCAACGACGTCCATCATCTGCATGGCCGGCAAATGCTGCACGTAGGCATAGTCATCACTTTCGTAGTCGACAGTGATCTCAGCTCCTGATGGCAGCTGGATCCTTTGCAGACTCCAGGCAGCGGCGTTGTTGTCTATCTCTGTTTTCCGGGATGGATCCTGTACGGCATACGGGAAATCAATATTGTGCATGACATCGCCGGCAGGATATGGCTTGTAGCCACCCCATCGGTCGTACGCGTACATACTATAGTCGGGGTTGTTAGCATGATACGTGAATACATATGGGTTCAACTGGCCACGTTGGCTGTTGCCATATTCAAACCAGAGCTTCTTCAGCGTCAACTTACCGTTCCCTGTATTGCTGTTGATGACGCCTTGGCATAGTGAATAGTCATAGTCAAACCTGACCACTTTAATTGGAAAACTGGTTCCGGCGGAACGGGTAAAGAGTTTGATCGCCCGAAGCAGGTGAAGCGACGTGCCCGTAGCATTGGTGTCCTGGAGCTTTTGATCAACCCCACGACCGTCTTCCCGCGCTTCAGTGATAAAGGTGGCAATGTGTGATTTTGTCTCAGCTTTCGCCAGGTACCAGATCTCCTTCTCGCCGTATACAAAACTTCCTTTGTCATCCCTTGGATCAGTCTTCCAGCCCTCATGCAGGTGTGCCTTTGAAAAAGGGTCGCGCCATTTGTAAGAATCATCACCGGAAGCCGTTCGTCTGTACGTGAAGTTTACCCAATACCCAAGATCATCCTCGGTAACACCATCACCGGTTACATCAACATAGTCGGGTCCCAAGACCGACGTCAAAAGATATGAATGTGCGTAAGCCGGCGTCTCCACTCGCTTGAGAAACTTCTCCGTTTCATCGTAGTCATATTTGGGATCTCCTTGTCCGTTGTCTCCAACGTTCACTGCTATATCTTGCCCCGGTTGCTTCCTTGCCGTGTAGACGACTTCCTCCTGATGGAGATTGTAAGCCGGTATACCGTAATTGTATCTAAGCCCTTCGGCCGTAAGTGCAGTGAACCCAGCGGTATGATGGTCCTTATGCGATGAGCGGTTGAACACCTGCTCTACCCCATTATGATCGAGATATTTTATCTTAAAATACGACAATACCTCCTGCCCGTTATTCATGAGCTCTGCCTTAGTGACGGCCTGGATGATCTGGTTACGTTGCTTCCTTTCCGGACTCAAGCTCTTACTGTTCGGCGCAACAAATCCGCCCGACCTCCCTTCCAAGAAATCGTCTGCGCTCGCTTCAGCGTCACTGCCTTTGAGCCTTACGCGCAGCGCTTCATCGCTGAACAGGGCCGCGTTCTGTCGATCACTTGAAGCTTCGCCATGCACTTTGAAATACCATGGCTCATAGGTATCATTCACTGTTTTGCCTTGGAACTTCGCGACAGCGGTCATATCGTTGTTGTCATTCCACGGCCCTGAAACGGACCTTGAATGGTTGACGTTCGCATTCACCCCTGCATGTGTAGCTACGGGAGCTACGTCCACACCCCCTGACCCGCCCACTGAACTCGAGGATGTTTCAGGATCATGAACAATGCCATAGTCATTCCTCATAGGACGGTACATGGCAGAAATACCCTGACCGGTGGCGGAGTATATGTCATATGTAAGGGACGGAATGGAGAGATTAGGACTTTCCTTTGTGACCATGCCGTCCTTTTCACGGTTCACATCAAGTACTGTTCTCGCGCTTTCAGCCGGGGCATCCTGGTAGTTTAGGTAACCGTATGCTCTGGACGCTACCCGCTTCTTGTTGTCCGCCAAGTACTGCTCATTGTAGAATCCTGTCACGTATGCACTTGAAAATATGCCCCACCAGTCAACACCGGCCTTGAACGTTGCCGATATGCCCACATTCCTCATGGGCATACTTACCTGCGGTGTATAGCCAGGATGAGCAAGGCTCAATGGCTGCGAATCGGTAATACGACCAGTTGTATGTTCTTTTCCTTTTGTATCCTTGAACGTACGCTCCTTCGGCGTGACAGAGAGTGACAAAGTCGACAAACCGTCCTTGCTATTATATCCAACGCCGAGGCCGACCTTTCCCATTTTTGTTGCCAGACCCAGGGAGGGATTTACATTTACACCCTCTTTTGAATTGAGACTGACATTCAGACCAATGCCCGAACCCATACCATCCTGCGATGCCTTCTCGAATCCGACCGAGCCATCAATGCTGTAACCCATTCCCTTGTAGTTATTGTGCGAAACGCTGAATCCCAGTCCCACATCAACGCTACCACCAAAAAATTCCGCGCCCACACCTGCGCCTAGCCCGACCGTAACGCTTGGTTCAATGGACATTTTCGTGTGCAAAGAATCGCCGTTGAACTCGTCAGGAACACCCCGCATTTGTCGCGTCAAAGCGCCTGGCTGCAAGCTCCACCCGAGTCCCACCCAGCTTGCCTCACTATCCATCGTGATGCCGCTTTGGTAGGCGATGTTGAACGGGTACCCGCCATTCGGTCCGGGCAATTCGAAGAGCGGAATGTTGTAGACAAAGTCGCCGCTAAAAAGATCCACCATTTCGGAAGTGCCAGCAGGCTGGAACGACTGTACCTCTGGCTGCGTGGGACCCGATGTAAGCGCATAGCTAACGGGAGGTTCAAAAATCTGGAATGCGAAAACAAAAGTCATGATAACAGAAATGGTTCGCCTTCTTTTGGATAAAAATTTCATCGTAGTGCAACGTGAGGTATATTTGCTTTTGATATTTTAATTCTGACGGGCAGCGAGCCGAACTGATCGGAATCAATTTTCAGCGTTGCTGTTTCCGGTTTGTTTGTCCGCTGCTCAAAGCCTAGTAAGATGGTCCTGCTTCCTTTCAGGTCGACGGGCTTTTCAAAATGGTAGAGCACACAGGGCAGCTTTTCATCACCCTCCTCTAGTGTAATTTCGTCCTGGAACCGGTAGGAGAAGTAATACAGCTTGCGCTGCTTCTCCGCCGCATCGCTTACCCCGTAGCTTATAAAATCCGTGTTCTTCCCATGCAATCCCAGGGTAAGCAGGTAGTATTGTAGCGCGCCGCCACCATTTTCACCAACCGGTTCTCCCTGGTAACTACCGGTACCCATTTTCTGCAGGCGCACATACTGCGCAGGTTGGTATTGAACATCCAGGTCGTATTCACCGATCCACTTGCTCACGTGCAAGCCGTTATCATAATCCCTCACCCACTGAACGTATTCGTTTCGGTCAAGCGTATGAGTGCAGCAGGACAGCAAAGCCAACAGCACGAAACCCGGGATGTAAACTATCTTACTCATTGCCTTCATACTTACGGTTTATGTACCGAACAACATCCTCCGTTATATCGCTTGCCGCGCGTGGACACACCAGTTTGCCAGCACCAGAAGCGCCGACGATGAAATCGTATCCATGCTCCGATCCACTGGCGGAAATGGATTCATTGATCTGCCTCCAGATATCGAGGGTGTATCGCCCAGAATCCTCTTGCATGAACGATTCGATCCGGACTTCTTCATCAAGGATGCCTACCACATCGGATTCCGATATGGTAGGGGCCATTTGCAAATCCAGCACGTGCTTGTTCTGCGCTTCAATGTTTTTCACCTTCTCTTCCAGCTCAATGAAGCCTCTGAAAGTGCTGGCCAATTTCTCGTTGTACATAAATGCGGGGATAACTGAAAGTCGGATCAAGGCTTCTTCATTATATACGCCAAAGCATAATATCGCGGTGGATTCGCTGTTGATTGCGCCACTCCGCCGCTCCCGGTTGCGCCAACTGCATAACTCGATCCCGCGCCAACAACGAATCGATCTTGCAGGTTTGGCGTCCCATTGTTTCCATCACAAAGAGCCCATCCGTTAGGTACGGATCCAATGGATCCATACCACATTATGATTCCCCCTACAGGCATTGTTGCGCCCGCAGACACCGGTGATCCGTTGATATAAATTTCAAGTGCGTTGATAGATCCATTTACGGAAAGTTTATGATTCGGCGATGATGTTCCGATACCCACATTACCATTATTGGTAATACGCATTCGCTCAGACCCGGAAAAAGGTTGACCTGCCGTAACAGAACCTTGGTAAGTATGAAACGAGATGCCCTCATCGTATTGCATTTTAATCGCTTTTGCGCCGTCAGGAGTTGAAGTCATATACTCCATTACGTTATAGGATGTGGTCGATGCTTTAACATTGTTACCAACAATGGTTGCAAGCCCCCCTTCTGTCGACCCAAGAGTTGCCCACATACCTACCCTTATGTTTACTTGGCCACGCGAACCAATGTGGAGCTTATCGCTCGGTGCGGCATTACCAATTCCTATGTTGCCGTTTTCAACCAACACACTGCGCCCACGAAAAATATAATTTCCTTCATCCGTCGGTTCACCCCAGTACACTGATTTACCCGTTTGGTAATTGTAGACTACTGAAACACCTGAATGTTCACTTATATGGGGAATCCGTATGTAGCCTGAAGGCGCTTGCAGTCTCAGAGGTGCTCCAGTAACATTAGTTTTATCTCCTTCGTCAGTAGGAGCACTAAAAGTTCCGGAAAGGTGCAACTTCGCCAGAGGTGAACTTGTACCTATACCCACATTACCAGAACCGTATTGAATATCCGAGCCAGACGCTGGTGTCCAGGGATTCAAGGGATGCCACGAACCGTTATAGTAATAGAAGTATAGATTAACCGTAGTATCATACACCAGCAAAGAATTCGCCGGTGCATTTATGGCCGTTCGCTGGCTGGTTGACATGCGCGGAATTAGTAATCCCTTGTCCGTTGCGTTCAGGTCCAACACTGATGACGGGTGCGGGTTACTATTTTCAATCCCAACCTGTCCATAGGATGAAGCCGAAATTGCCAATAAAAGAAGGATTGATGTCTTCGATAATCTCATACGAAATCGACGCTAAAGTTCAAATAGTCAGTTGGAGGATTTCAATTCCTTAAGTTTATCCTCGAGCTCGCTAACCCGAAAGTTGAGCGCCTCCATCTTGCCATTCTGATCTATGAGATATAAGGTTAGCTCTTCAATTTTCTTGAGCAGAACCATATTCATTTCGCCCAGGCTAACGCCGTCCTTCTCCATCACGATAGCAGGAGGCACATCAGGCAGGTGGCGGTGCCTATTGATAAATCCAGATACTTCACTCAACGTCCTTAGGCGATAAGTATCAAGAAATACATAGTCGGGCCCAGTACCGGCACTTACGTTTACCTTCACCTCTCGCGCGTGGACTTTACCCGCGACTGTCAGTTCAGCGGTTGGAGTTCCCACTCCGCCAATACCAATGAATCCATTTTCAAAGATCGTGAGTCTTGTCACTCCTGCTGTGGAGAATTTCAATGGAGTATATTGACTACCACCATCCAGTGTCGTAGCTGAAATAATTCCAGCCGTTCCATCGTGATGAATACCAATTACCTTGTTCGAGGTGCCGCCAGCTGAAATCGCCAGTACTGAGGCGGAAGGTGACTTTATATGAAGTCGGGAAAACTGCGCCAGCAAGGGAAAACAGACGCAAACCATAAACAAGATGAGCACTACACGTATCATACCAGTCCAATTTTACATTCTATCATTCTATCTAACTTCACTAACTGTCGTAGTTTTCGAAACTGCAGTTGACTTGAGCGCCGAGATCTCATTCTGGTGCGACTCCAACCTTCTCTCGAGTTGTATAATATAAAGTGTAAGCTCTTCAATCTTTCTCAACAATACAGCATCCATTGAGCCCAAATCATGACCGCTTGAACTGACGTCGGTTTGTGAGGGGACATCTTTTAAATGCTTGTTTAGCTTGATGAATTGTTCTACCTCTGCTAATGTTGAAAGTTGATACTCATCATTGAAAACATAGTCAGGCCACGCTTCACTGGATTGCTCGACTCGTACCTCATGAGCGCCAACCTTGCCATTAATTGCAAGTTTATAGTTATTTGGATTGCTTTGTAATAACGTCCCAATGCCTACTGTCCCATCATAGTAAATTTTTTCAGCTGTCGTTTTCCATTGAGAACTCACTAAGAGGTCGTTGTTGACATATACGGCATTTGCATTTAGCTTACCATTAACGTAAAGTGAATAGCCATTCGGATTTGACAACAATGCAGTGCCGATTCCAACGCTTCCCTTTACAATCATGTCGTTTTTTCCTGGACTAGCATAATCAAAGTTGTCTGCAACAAGTAACCCACCAGCCTTAAGTCCAGAAGCCGCGTTCAATGCTGGCGAATTGCGCAAATGCAGGAATCTATTTTGATCGCTACCAGAAGATGAGGTAAACAGAGTCGGAGAAGAAGAATCTACTATCAAGTTTCCGGCCAAGTGCAATTTGGCAAGAGGAGAAACCGTTCCGATTCCAACGTTCTTATCAGAGTCAATAGTAAGAGACGCATTTCCTGACCAAAAATCGTTAGTAATAACAAACTTGCCTCCTCCACACTCCCATGCAGCACCGGAACTTCCAATCATCCATTCACTTCCACCTGCGCTAATATTGCTCAGGCCAATTTGCCAGTCGTCGCCCGCAGCAACAACAAGCTTTCGGTTAGTCGTGAAATTACTAGTACCAATTCCCACATACCCAGAATTGGAACTATAAATGTTATCGCCAGAGACGTTCCACTGAGCAAAAGCAATCTTTGAGCTCGCCACGCAAAAAAGACTAAAGGCAAAAAGGTATTTCATTCTTTCAAACTAGTTGCTCTTTTGGACACCTTCGTAGTTTAGATTTATATAGCGAATAACGTCATCCGTAATATCGCCTGCCTCTTTCGCGTACATTATCCCTCCATCACCCGACGCACCAAAAATGAAGTCGTACCCGTGTTCACGACCATACGTCGCAAGAGATTGATTGATGTGCTTCCAGATGTCGGCAGTATACCGCTCGGAAAGCTCCAGGACGGCCGCCTCTCGCTGTGATTTCTCCTGTGATATGACTGCCGTGTTGATTTGAGAGACTGACAACGTTACGAGGGAGTCAAGCACACGCCTGTTCTGCACCTCAATAAGTCTGAGTTTTTCTTTCAATTCGATAGTGCCGTTGAAGGCATTGAACATTCGATCATTGTAAACGAATGCTGACCTTTGCCTGTCTGACTTTGCCATAAAGCTCATGGTGAGGTATCCCGCGAGGATCAGCACTCCCACTGTAATAATCGTTCCTTTCATATCCTCAGTTTATTTGCCTGGGCTCCTGGAGTTCAATAGGCTCCACGAACACGGTGTTGATTTTGTTCTCTTCGTCACTACAGGTCAGCAGCACCATCTGCTTTCTCTCGACGCCACAGGCGTCCTTAACCAGCAGCATGACGTAGTAGGCTGGCCTTTTGTCGACACGAATGATTGTGGTGCTTCCCGGCCTTTGTATCATCTCGTTTCTTGGCTGGTAGATAAATGCCGTGCGTGTATCATTGAGTAGGTACCAACTAACTGTATAGGGTGCTCTGCCACCTTTGATGTCACCGTAAAACTCAACTACATTACCGTCCGGATCGTCACAATTAACGCTAATTGGATTAACCAACACACCTACTGTAGGAGGTGTTGTATTGACTGGTTCGATCGGACGGAAATAGGCTTTGAAGTGCTGATTCGCCTCATTAGTGGCTTCGCAGACGTAAGACTTTCCGATCTCCAACGTCATATCCTTTTCTAACTTAATATTGAAATAGTTCGGGCCGAATACTTTGGCAAGGTTGTAGGTAGCAACGACCTCCCTTTTCCAATTGTAAATCGTTAAAAGCAAACTATTCTCCTTAGCAATCTTGTCGTCGTAACGGATACTCAGCAGTCCTTCCTGTATCTCAAAAACCTTCGTCGTCGAATAGTTCAAGTCGATGTAGAATGGATTTGCTCGTTCCGTCTCGTCCTGCAGCTGACCAAAAACCTGCCCCGAAGTGTTGCAGATCAGCAGTATAAATCCTAACAGGCGGCATCTCAAACTAATCATGTTTCTTTTTAGACTTTATTGAGCTTATCCCAATGCGAAATGTGAACGGCGCGACCGTAGAAACCTCGTTTCCAATATCACTGACCCTATACATAACGCATAGGTTAATAGCTATAGACTCAGATATTCGAAACAATGCCCCAGCACCTGCAAGGAGACTATGCTTATTGATAGCAAGGTTTTCAGCGTTCTCAAAGAACGGGTTCATCACGTATTCAACTTGAACATAAGCTCTTTGCTTTAGAAACTCTTGCTTGAAAAAGGGCCTGACGCCTATAGTCGCTAATCTCCTTGCATTGTGTTCATACAGATGGATCACTGGACCAATGCCAAATGAAAGATCTTTAAGAAAATGATATCCCAGGGCTGGCGATATTTGAACAAAGAGCTGTTGAAAGTCAGATATCCCAACTATCCCTTCGAAGTAACTCTTATCCCAAAAATTCTGGTGCTGGCCTATTGCCGTCACCTTGCTGAACTCCGAAACAGCATGTTCTTTTAATGCAAGTCCCTGTGCTTTGAGATTAACCGCGCGGATACTATCCAGTTTCTCAAAATATTTGGAGTTCATTGCTTGACCGGCGAGCGGCGCGAGCTCAGATAACGCAGCTTGCTCAATCCGCTGCTGGCTGAGGTCGCTGACTGTCGGGACACTTTTCAGTAAGCTGTCCTGCTTTTCAAGTAATGGATTTGAGGAAAATTTGTCATTAACGAGCAACAGAAAATCCTCTTTGCTAACCTCACGCACCGGTAGCATGGGAATCCGGTCCAAACCTAAAGAGTCATATAGTGCCCTAATGGCACGCTCTGAATTAATGTTTCGCACCTCAGAAGTAATCCTATTGTGTATTTCAGAAGGCAGTTGCTCCGTGGTTACCGAAAGTGCTTTCAGACTGTCAAGCTTTCGACTTATCTCCTTTACCTTTTCAGCGCGCCGTGATGCTGAGTCAAGGGCAGTGCTTTTGTCAACGTACGCCTTCGCGTCATGTTTGCTGACATTGGTGGTAATCCCTTTTTCCGTAATAACAACCTCCTTGTCTTGGCTACGCACCATCCACGGCACGCAAAAGAATAGTACAAAACATATTGATTTAATGCCTATCATTCCCTTCCCATATAGTAACACACATTCATTTCGACGTCAGGTTGACTACTATATAGTATCAACCACGTCAGGGCTAATTAATCAGTTTGCTTTGGCAGTTTCCATTTTCCGAATTTTCTCTTTGAAGGCATTAATCTCCTTCTCCTGCCTGATTTGATGCAATGTCAACTCCTCGATCTTCTTCAATAGCAACATATTCATTACTCCAATGTTTATCCCATCCTTCTCAAACTGACTCGCCGTTGGAACTTCAGGCAGATGCCTGTTCTGCACTATATAAGCCTCAACTTCCTCCAGCGAAAGCATTTGATAATCAGCTTGAAAAACATAATCAGGTACTGGAACATCGGTGTCTATCTTAACTTCCGTTGAATGAATTGCGCCATTCACTGTGAGAAGAGCATCAGGATTGAGAGTTCCAATTCCAATTCTCCCGTCTGGTGCGATCTTCATTCGCGGTATGTCACTCGTATTAAATTGAAGTCCGGAGAAAGAGTCGCCTCCGATAAATCCGGAGGAAAGAATACCTGAATTCCCGTCATGTCCGACCGAAACAAATTTTCCATTCTCTGACGCCTCAACGATAAGACCTTGACCATTTGTCTGCGGCGATTTGAGGTGCAAGCGTGACGTCACGTTCGGCGTGGTCATACCCATACCGATATTGCCTGTACCCAGAATTGTCATATATTCATTGGTATCAACCCAGGCTGCTCCGCGGTCGAGGTTAAAAGAAAGCCGACCGTCGCTCCGATAAATAATCGCCGCGTCCCAACCAGTAGAGTTAATTCTGAACCACAAGCCGGCATCGCTGGTGCCTTGCTGAGATGTGATACCTAACGTTGCTCCAGTGTCTCGAAAAACGCTCAATGCATGATCCGGTGCGTCGGTCCCTATTCCGACATTTCCATCAGAGTAATAAATTCGAGTGGGACTTGCCAATGTATTCCACTGGGCAGAAGCACCAATAGCCGGCAACCACAACACAACACAAAGTACCAGTCTCTCGACGTTCATTCTTACTAGAATTCAAAGTAACGATGGGCACAAAGGTCAATGAGAACAACTTTTCGCAGCTGACAAGAGCAGCTTTCATGGTACATGCGATAGATAATTAACTTCCAGGTTACACGCCAGGCACATTTCGGTTTTACAAGCTGCAAGACGATATATAGTTCTCCTCAAGCTAATACATTCCAATTGGTTGAAACTGAACAAAAATGAGTATCCCTTTTATCAGAAAACAAGAAGGTAACCATTCAAATGATAAAAAATCTAACAAGGTGTTGTTTCAAAAGAAAGCAACATAAGAAATGAAATTCTTACATGAGTGAAAACATAGCGAGTTGCCCGCTGCCTTAAAGTCACTCTTCGTTACAGTTAGCATCAAACTAATTCCGTCGATTGATTTTCATAATTATAGCTATTAGTGTGTGTCGAAACATTCATTTTAGTTGATTGAGATAGTCGGCGACACGATCGATGTTGGCTTCAATTGACCAGTCGTGCCTTAAAATGCCTACACGGCTTATGCATATTTAATTCCGTGTTGGGGGATTCATCGTCTGAAGTGAGCGTAAGAGCGTAGACATCGCAGCACATTGGATAGAATCTTAACAGATGTCGTCTCCACTGATAATGACATAAATCCTAATTCGCCTTGCAGCCAGACGGCAAAGATTATGGCACCACCATTTTCTGCACCCTCGACCGATTCGCTGAGGAGAACTACAAAAGAACAACAGATCTAGATCCCCGCGACCAGTGCGCCGTCCCTGGTGCTCGAATGGTCACAGAAAAATCGGTTGGAAGACTCAGCAGCCGTCGATGAAATATTTTGAATCCCAATATCCACACGCCTGGCTGTATATCTGGCAAACGTTTCTGGGTTTGCCTTTCATTTTAAATTCTGTTTATTTGTCTACAAAATCAATAGACTTAATAAACTTACCCTTCCCGCAAAATTCCTCCCAATGAAAACCAAGACGATATACTTCGCACTCCCTTCATATCTCGTCATCATCACATTCCTGTTCCTTACTCCCCTTACCGCCTCCTCACAACCTCCTCCAAAAAAACCGAACGTCCTCTTCATCCTCGTCGACGACCTTCGTCCGGCCCTCGGCTGCTACGGCGACCCCTTGGCTCACTCGCCCAACATCGACGCGCTCGCGGCCCGCAGCATCTCTTTCACCAGAGCCTACACGCAGCAAGCGGTATGCAGTCCTTCGCGCACTGCCTTACTCACCGGCCTTCGCCCCGATGAAACCGGCGTGTACAACCTCGAGACGCACTTCCGAGAAAGACTCCCGGACGCGACCACACTTCCCCAGCTTTTCAAAGCCGGTGGATACAACGTGGTAGGACTGGGTAAAGTCTTTCATACCAATAAGAGCACCCTTGATTCAGTCTCCTGGACACGTGTCGTACCCGATTATGGAAACATCACGTATGTGCTGCCCGAGAACCCCATGGGAAAGGGCAAACAGAAGGCCACCGAAGAAGCTGATGTAAACGACGAGGCCTACGAAGATGGGAGGATCGCCAAAGGCGCCGTCGAAGCCCTGGAACAACTTGCCCAATCGGAACAGCCTTTCTTCCTGGCCGTCGGCTTCCGAAAACCTCACTCCCCCTACTCTTCGCCAAAGAAGTACTGGGACCTGTATGAGCGCTCCTCGTTTCAGGTCACGCATCGCGAGCGACCCACCGGCGCACCCGAGCTGGCATTTCACCAGAACCAGGAGCTGCGCGGCTATCGGGACATAGGAACGGCGGAGATAATACCACAGGAAAAGGAGCGCGAAGTGCTGCACGGGTACTACGCCTGCGTGAGTTACATCGACGCGCAAATTGGAAAGGTGATGTCTCAGCTAAAGTCGCTTAACCTGCTGGATAACACCATCATTGTGCTGTGGGGAGATCACGGCTATCACCTGGGCGAGCAGGGTCAGTGGTGCAAGTCGACAAATTTTGAACTGGCTACCCGGATCCCGCTCATCGTTTCTTACCCGGGCATGCCGAAGAAGGGCACAAAATCCGACGCTATTGTTGAAACCGTCGATATCTATCCGACGCTGGCTGACCTTTGCGACCTGAAGCCACAGGGCAAGCTCTCCGGCACCAGCTTTAAAGAGATACTGGATCGCCCTCAGCGCACGGGCGACTTTGTCGCGTTCAGCCAGTTCGTCCGACCCTACAACGCCATCAACAAACAAAACGCGCGAACGCACATGGGCTATTCCGTCAGAAAAGGAGAATGGCGTTGCACCTATTGGTATGATGTACAATCGAATCTGGTAGAACGAGAGCTGTATCGCCTCAAACGCGGCGAAAAATCAGAGACGGCAAATCTCGCCGGACAGCCTGCATACAAAACAATAGAGCAGGAATTGGCCGGCCTGATCGACACCTATCGCCGTGGTCAGTACACCAAGCAAAGCTTCACGGCCACGAAAGGAACCAATTGAAGAACCCATTTAGTCACCGCCTTTGGGACCGCCACAATAATGTTTAAAGTGCCGCCTTTCCCCTTCCCCCTATCTGGGCGCAAGTTCAAGGACTCGTGCGAAAGTTGCGGCGGCGCGAACCACCCTTCAATTACAAGTTGAACACCTACACCCGTTAGACTCGCCAACGGTCGTGGGGAAGGTTGGTTTCACAACCTTATTTTACGTCAGATACCACAGCACCATATTGCCCCACCGAACTTCCTATGCGAGCAGACCTCATCCGGCCGCACGCCTTAGTAAAATCCAGTTGTGAAACCAACCTTCCCCACGACCACCCCCCCGATCTTTAAATCAGACGGTGCCGCTCACCTGCAATCGGTGGCTTTTAATCCGCCCGCAAGTTTCGCGCGCAGACCTTGAAGTTTGCCCCCAGAACCATACCTTTGCCACCGATTTTTCAAATCAAAGGGACCTATGTCGACAACCAAGTATATCTTCGTAACCGGTGGCGTTACTTCATCGCTGGGAAAAGGCATCATCGCCGCATCCCTCGCGAAGCTGCTGCAGGCGAGGGGATTCAAAGTCACGATCCAAAAGCTGGACCCGTACCTGAACATCGACCCGGGAACCCTCAACCCCTACGAGCACGGCGAGTGCTACGTAACGGACGATGGCGCGGAAACCGACCTCGACCTGGGACACTACGAACGCTTTCTCAATGTTCGCACGTCGCAGGCCAACAACGTCACGACGGGCCGCATCTATAATAACGTCATCACCAAGGAACGCAAAGGCGAATACCTCGGCAAGACGGTTCAAGTAATTCCCCACATCACTGACGAGATCAAGCGTAATATCTTTAACCTGGCTGAAACCGGGGAGTACGATTTCATTATTACCGAGATCGGCGGATGCGTCGGTGACATTGAATCACTGCCTTTTATCGAGGCGGTACGACAGGTGAAATGGGACCTCCCCCCTAACAATTCTCTGGTTATCCATCTCACACTAATACCTTATCTGAACGCAGCTAAAGAACTGAAAACCAAGCCAACACAACATTCTGTTAAAGAATTACTGGAAGCTGGTATTCAGCCGGACATTCTGGTCTGTCGCACCGAGAAGCCGTTGCCGCTGGACATTCGCAAGAAGCTCGCCCTCTTCTGTAACGTGCACCTCAATTCGGTCATAGAAGCCATGGATGCGGACACCATTTACGATGTGCCGATGCTCATGCGCAAGGAAAAGCTCGACGAACGCGTCCTTTCTAAACTCAAGGTGCCGTCGCGTGAGGAACCTCAGCTCGACAGCTGGAAGACCTTCCTGGGTAAACTCAAGAACCCGTTAAATGAAGTCACCGTGGGGCTCGTGGGCAAGTACGTGTCGCTGCCCGATTCTTATAAGTCTATCGCTGAGGCCTTTGTACACGCCGGCGCACAGAACGACTGCAAGGTAAACGTGCAATGGATTTCCTCTGAAGAGGTGACGCGCGAATCCGTTGAGGACATCATCGGCAGCCTCGACGGCGTGCTCGTTGCTCCCGGATTCGGCGAACGCGGACTGGAGGGTAAGATCGAAACCATCCGGTATGTACGGGAGCACAAAATTCCGTTCTTTGGCATCTGTCTGGGTATGCAATGTGCCGTGGTTGAATTTGCCCGGAACGTGCTCGGCCTGGAGGCCAGTTCAACGGAACTGAATCCCAAAACGAAGAACCCTGTTATCGATATGATGGAGGAGCAGAAGAAAGTAACCAACAAAGGCGGAACGATGCGACTCGGTGGTTACGACTGCAAGCTTAAGAAAGGATCACGCGCTTACGCGGCTTACGGCGAAGGACTTATACACGAACGTCATCGCCATCGCTACGAGCTCAACAACAAATACCTCGAACAACTTGAGCTCGCCGGCCTCAAGGCCGTGGGCATCAACCCCGACTCCAACCTCGTTGAGGTGGTGGAGTTGAAAGATCACCCCTGGTATGTTGCCGTGCAATACCATCCGGAGTTGAAAAGTACCGTGCTCAATCCGCACCCGCTTTTTGTGCGTTTCATCGAGGCCGCCATTCAGCACAAGAAAAGCAGCACCATAAATCTGTAACACCCCGATTTAACGATATATAATGGATAAAAACTCAGCCATCGGTCTTACCCTCATTGCCCTGTTGCTCCTCGTTTATTTTTACTGGTTCGCACCGACGAGCCAGCCCGTGGCGCCAACAAAGCAATCTGTGCCGTCGCTGGCAGAGACTAAGCCCGACACACTCATAACGGCGCCGGCCCCGGTGGCAGATAGCCTCCTCGTTGCCCAACTCGGCGACCTGGGATCAGCCCTGAATGGCACAGAAATTACGACCCGTGTTGAAACCGAAGACCTCGACATCACTTTCTCAAGCCGTGGCGGTATCATTAAGGAACTGGAGCTGAAGAAGTTCAAGACCTATCACCAGGCTCCGCTTAAACTGATCACCCCTACTTCCAACGAGTTCAGCCTGAAGGCAACTGTCCAGGGTCGCGAACTCGACCTGTATACGCTTTATTATCAGGTCGACCAGCAAAAGGTGGGTGACACTACGGTCGTCAACTTCTCCATACCCTTGTCTAATGGACGAAAGCTCGTTCAGACCTACAAGATTCCTGCGGAAGGACACGAAATCAAATACTCCTTTTCAGGCGCCACCGAATTGTTGTCGGGCGATAACCTGAACTTCAGCTGGATCAATATTCTGAAGCCACTGGAGAAGGACCTGGTGGACACGCGCGAAAACAGCACGATTACCTATTATTCTGATGAAGATGGATTCGACAAGCTCGACCCGCGGGCATCCGGAAGTGAAACGGAGACCTTTACGACGGCTTTGAAATGGGTAACGATAAAGGAAAAGTTCTTCCTGCGATCGATCTTATCGAGCCGGCAATTCAGTGGCGGACAGCTTGAAACCTTCGTCAACGAGAGTGATCCTTCAGTGGTCAAGCGGGCCAACATCAAGCTTACCATCCCCCGGGCATCGCTGGGCGAAGGTGCGTACCTCAAGTTTTTCTTTGGACCGAACGACTATCAAAAGATCGGTAGCGTCGCCGACGGTTTTGCCAAGAACGTATACCTCGGCTGGCCCCCGGTATACTGGATCAACAAGTACATCATCTTCCCGGTGTTTAACCTGCTCACACAGCTCATCTCTAATTATGGCGTGATCATCATCATTCTGGTGTTCCTGTTGAAGCTGGTGCTCTTTCCGTTGTCGTATCGTTCTTATCTCAGCATGGCGAAGATGCGCGTACTGAAGCCCGACCTCGACGAAATCAAGGAGCGCGTAGGCGAAGACATGACCAAGGTGCAGCAGGAACAGATGAAACTGTACTCGCAGGTGGGTGTGAATCCCATCAGTGGCTGCGTACCGGTGCTGTTGCAGATGCCGTTGATCTTTGCCATGTTCTACCTGTTTCCCGCCAGTATTGAACTGCGTCAGCAGCCGTTGTTCTGGGCGGAGGATTTGTCGACTTACGATTCACTGATTCACTTCTCTTTTGAGATTCCATTCCTGGGTAATCACTTGAGCTTGTTCACTTTGTTGATGACGCTCTCTACTTTGATTTACACCTGGCAGAACAACCAGCTCAGCGCCGTACAGGGTCCGATGAAGTCGGTTTCCTACGTTATGCCGGTCATCTTTTTGTTCGTGCTGAACCGTTTCTCTGCCGGTCTGACGTTCTATTATCTCATCTCCAACCTGTTCACCTTCGCCCAACAAGCGATCATCAAGCGCTTCGTTGACGAAGACAAGATCAAGGCCATCATGGAAGAGAACAGGAAGAAGAACGCGACAGGTGTTACCAAGAAGTCGAAGTTCATGAGCAAGCTGGAGGACGCGATGAAGGCGGGAGAAGAAGCGAGGAAAAAAGCGGATGAGGAGAGGAAGAAGAAGAAGAAATAAATTGAAATTTACAATTGACAATTAGAGAGCCCCTATCGGGGCTCTTTTTCTTTACCTAAGTAAACATTCATTGCTGGTGGTCTTCTGAGCTATATTATGCAAACCGGGGCCGATAGGCCCGACCAATTGTAAATTGTCAATTATCAATTGTTAATTGTTTGTTGACAACCTGTTCCACGCTGTTCCACGCCGGCTGGCCAATTCTTCTATATTTGTGCCACCTCGACCGGTTGTCGGGGTTTTATTTTTTGAACTTCAGCAAGCAGAATGGGAAAGATAATCGCGATTGCAAATCAGAAGGGCGGCGTTGGCAAGACCACATCGGCCATTAACCTGGCGGCCAGCCTGGCTGTACTTGAACTTAAGACTTTGTTGGTAGATGCCGACCCGCAAGCCAATTCGACCTCGGGGCTTGGACTCAACCCTAAAGAAGTACGCACCGGAATTTATGAGTGCATGGTCGACGGCATCAACCCACGCGATGCGGTGGTCACCAATGAATTGAAGTTTCTGGACGTGCTGCCTTCGCACATTGACCTCGTGGGTGCCGAAGTTGAAATGGTCAGTATCGAACGGCGCGAGGAAAAGATGCGCGACGCGCTCGCACAGATCAAGGATCAGTATGACTTTATCATCATCGACTGCTCTCCTTCGCTGGGGCTTATCACCATCAACGCGCTTACGGCGGCCGACAGCGTCATCATTCCCGTTCAATGCGAATACTTTGCACTCGAAGGATTAGGCAAGCTGCTGAATACGATCAAGATCATTCAGACGCGTCTCAATCCACGGCTTGAAATAGAAGGCATCTTGCTGACGTTATATGATTCGCGCACGAGCCTGGGCAATCAGGTAGTGGAAGAAGTCAGAACGCACTTTTCAAAAATGACCTTCAAAACGATCATACCGCGTAATATTAAATTGAGTGAAGCGCCAAGTTTTGGGTTGCCCGTGATCGTACATGACGCCGAAAGCAAAGGCGCCATCAGCTACCTGAACCTGGCTCATGAAGTCCTCGACAAAAACGGCATCTCGAAATGACAAAGAAAAAAGCCCTCGGCCGTGGCCTTAGCGCATTGCTAAGCGACACACCCAACGATGACCGCCTCGAAGGTGATAACCTGCCGCACAGCAGAGTGGGTGCCACGCATACCGCACCTGAAATTACGCATGGCATTACGGAGATCCAGCTCGATGAGATTGAGGTGAATCCATTCCAGCCTCGCACGCACTTTGATCAGTCGGCCCTTGAAGAGCTGGCCGAGTCCATCAGGGTGCACGGTATTATTCAGCCCATCACCATCCGGCGTCTCGCAGATCGTCAATATCAGCTCATTTCTGGCGAGCGGCGCTTCCAGGCGTCCAAGATTGCAGGACTAAAAGCCATTCCGGCTTATCTCAGGACGGCAAACGACCAGCAGATGCTGGAAATGGCGCTGATCGAGAACATTCAGCGTGAAAACCTGAACGCGATAGAAATTGCGTTAAGCTATCAGCGCCTTATGACAGAGTGCAGCCTCCGACAGGAAGAACTCGGCGATCGCGTGGGTAAAAACCGATCAACCGTAACCAACTATCTGCGGCTGCTCAAGCTTCCGCCCGACATCCAGATCGCCGTACGCGACAATAAGCTGTCCATGGGACACGCCCGCGCCATCATTAACGTTGAAAACCCCGACGCACAATTATACATTTTCAAGAAGGCCATCGGCGAAGAGCTTTCCGTCAGGAAAGTGGAAGAGCTGGTTCGCGAACTGTCACAGAAGTCGCAGTCGGACGCCGATAAGGCCGCAACGCCCTCGGCACCCGCATCCAGGGAAATCGCCCAACTGCAAAGCAAGCTGTCGTCCTACTTTGGCACGCGAGTTGTCGTTAAAAGCGACGGCAAGAGGGGCGATATCCGCATCCCGTTCCTTTCCGTCGAAGATCTGAACAGGATTCTCGACATTTTGAAAGTATATTCGTAGCGATTTTCGAAACACTCATGAGGAAGGGACTTCTGGTTGCGTGCATACTCTTATTCGGAATACGAGGCCTGGCGCAAGAGTCCGTTAATCAAGATTCCCTCATCATTTCAAGTGATAGCACCTTCAGCGAGGCCGTTACCGACACGATGCTGATACAGTCCTATGCGGCACGTTATGATCCGAGAAAGGCCCTGCTCTACGCTGCGGTTGTTCCTGGCATGGGTCAGATCTACAATAAGAAATACTGGAAGCTTCCGCTCGTATACGGAGGGTTTATTGGTTTTGCCTACGGGATAAACTTTTATCAGGAAGGATACATCGAATACAAGAACAAACTATTTCGCAACCTCGAGAATGGGTACGGTGCGGATGGTGCGATTTACCCTGACGACACCTATACCACGGCCAACTACCGCCGCATCGTAGATCTCTACAAACGACAGCGCGACTTCATGATCATTCTTATGGCGGGAATGTACCTGCTGCAGATCATCGATGCCCACGTCGACGCTCATCTGAAAGAGTTCGACCTCAATCCAAAGTTGCAAGTGTCTGTGCAGCCGGTTATGGAACAAACGGCCCTGTTGGGTAAACAGAAAGGGTTCACTGTCGTCCTCAAATTCTGACGGTCTTTCATATTTGCATCAAAACATTCCTGCTAAAGCTAAAAAGTTGCATTTTTGGCTCAACTACAAGTTATGAGAATTATACTACTCGGTTACGGCAAGATGGGTCGCACGATAGACCGCATCGCTCAGGAACGCGGCCATGAGGTGGTTGCTAAAATTGATATCGACAATCCGCACGTGCTTGACTCTGCCGACGCCGACGTGGCGATTGAATTTTCCCATCCCGAAGCCGCCTTCGACAACGTTCGGAATTGCCTGTTGAAGGGCATTCCAGTCGTCTGTGGAACGACCGGATGGCTGAATAAAAAAAACGAGATCGAAGCGCTTTGTAAGTTGCAGGATGGAGCCTTTTTCTATGCCTCGAATTATAGCGTTGGCGTGAACCTGTTCTTCAAGGTGAATGAATACCTGGCCCGTATCCTGTCGGGCTTTCCGGAGTACGACGTGCGCATGGACGAAATCCATCATGTTGAAAAGAAGGACGCCCCCTCCGGCACGGCGATTACACTCGCGCAGTCTATTCTTCAGCATTCCAAAAGAAAGAAACGCTGGATGAACGAGAAGACGGGGAAATCCGAAGACCTCTACATCAGTTCCTTCCGGATCGATCAGGTGCCCGGGACCCACATCGTCAAATACGAGTCCATGATCGACGACATCGAGATCAAGCACACGGCCCATTCGCGCGAAGGGTTTGCCCGTGGAGCCGTCATGGTATCCGAATGGATCATCGGAAAGAAGGGGGTGCTCACGATGGACGACTACCTCGATTTCTGATCTGGCACCGCCGACCATCAGCGTGCCCGATGGCGGGTCAATAATTTTCCCTTTATTTGCAGCGTTTTTGTAACGGACAACTATGAATTGGCAGTTTTGGAAGAAGAAACAGGCTGGCGGACCTCCGCAGCCTAAATCGAAGGTTAGGGAATGGTGGGATGCTATTCTTTTCGCAGTGGTGGCAGCTACACTCATCCGGTGGCTTTTGATGGAGGCGTACACGATCCCCACCCCTTCCATGGAAAACTCCCTCCTCGTAGGCGATTTCCTGTTCGTAAGCAAGTTTCATTACGGCACGCGCACCACCACTACGCCTTTGCAAGTGCCGCTCACGCATCAGAAAATCTGGTTCACCAACCTTCCCTCGTACCTGGAGTGGATCAAGTTACCACAGTACAGGCTACCCGGTTTTTCCAGTATCCAACGCAATGATGTGGTGGTATTTAATGTACCGCCCCGGGCCTTGAATGAAGGCGTCGCCTATCCCGTTGACCTCAAGACCAACTACATCAAACGTTGTGTCGCCATTGCCGGCGATACGATCACGATTCGCAACAAACAGGTTTATGCCAATGGTGTAGCGGAAGAAAATCCGCCGCAGTTGCAATACAGTTATTTGATTACGGCCGACGGACCTATCAACGATCGAAATTTCGAAAAGCTGGACCTCGGTCCGGAAGATTACCAGATTGCCGGACGACAATCGGATGGCAAGTTTGTTTACACTATGTTCCTCACGACCGAGCGCGCCGCTGGGTTGAAGGCGTTGCCCTATATCAAGTCAGTAGCGGAAGATAACAGAACGACCGACGATGGACTCATCCCCTACTCGTCTTATTATGACTGGTCTGGCTCGGGCGATAAATATTCAAGCTGGTCGGCCGACAATTTCGGACCCCTCTGGATTCCCAAGAAAGGCGCGACCATTGCCATCAACGATTCTACACTGGCCTATTACGGCACCACCATCAAATTGTACGACCACAACGACGACGTGAGGATCGAGCAAGGCAAACTGTTTATCGATGGCAAAGAAGTTACCGAGTACACTTTCAAGCAGAACTATTATTTCATGATGGGCGACAATCGCCATAACTCACTCGACTCGCGCTTCTGGGGCTTCGTGCCCGAAGATCATGTCGTAGGTAAGGCATTCTTTATATGGCTGTCGATCGATCGCAACGCAAGCTTCTTCCACAAGATTCGTTGGAGCCGGTTCTTTAATCTAATTCGTTAGTAGTAGTTAGTCCTTAGTATTTAGTCCTGAGTGGGTCTTGAGTATCAAAGTACCAGAGTTCAGTTAAGAATCTAGAGACTATCAATACTCAAGACCCACTCAGGACTAAATACTAAGGACTCAGGACTCCTGCAGTTACCAGTCAATTTCTTCAAGGCCTTTACTCTTCAGATACGCATTGGCCTTGCTGAAATGCTTGCATCCGAAAAATCCCCGATCAGCTGAGAAGGGCGATGGATGGGGCGACATCAACACAAGGTTTTTGCTTCGGTCGATGATCTCGCCTTTTTTCTGCGCGTAAGCACCCCACAACAGATAAACGATATCGCTGCGCCCGGAGGACAGTTTCCGGATCACCTCGTCGGTGAAAGTTTCCCATCCTTTGTTCTGATGCGACCCCGGGGTTGATGCGCGCACGGTGAGTGTTGCGTTGAGCAGCAATACCCCCTGATTTGCCCACCGTTCGAGATCACTGGAGGCCGGGATCGGCTTGCCGAGGTCGTTTCTGATCTCCTTGAAAATGTTAAGCAGGGACGGTGGCATCGCGATCCCTTCGCGCACCGAAAAGCATAGGCCGTTCGCCTGTCCGGCCCCATGATAAGGATCCTGTCCGATGATCACTACTTTCACCTGATCGAAGTGACAGGCATCGAAGGCCCTGAATATTTCCTTCCCGGGCGGATATACCGTGTGGGCCGCATATTCCTGGCGAATAAAATCGGTTAGCTTTTGGAAATAGGGCTTGGGAAATTCGTCTGAAAGGCGGGTTTTCCAGCTGCTAGTAATCTTAACGTCCATGTCATGGTTTTAGGGCCTGCGCCCAAAAGTACGCTGCCACCGGGATACCGCAAGCATGAATGCCAACGGATTAAACGATCGTTTGGCGCCGTATTTGCAGTTCTTTTAGAGGAAATTCCAATGAAAACATTACGTTAACTCTAGGAATTCATAAAAATTTTTACTTTTGATCCGTATGGTAACCGAAATCACTAAGGGAATAAAGGTTAGTGTCGAGACCGAATATCAGCCAGCATATTCGAGTCCGAGTCAGTACCATTATGTCTTTACCTACCGGATCACGATTGAAAACCACAGCGAGTATACCATCCAGCTACTTCGTCGCCATTGGCATATTTATGATGCAGGCTTCAGCCAGCGTGAAGTAGAGGGAGAAGGCGTTGTGGGTCAGCAACCTGTTCTGGAACCCGGACAAGCGCATCAGTATGTGTCGGGTTGCAACCTGAAATCGGGCATCGGAAAAATGATCGGCAATTATCTTATGGAACGTGTCGTGGATGGTGTCAGCATTCAGGTGAACATTCCGGAATTTACGATGGTCGCCCCGCTTCGACTGAATTGACTCACCTATTCTTTCAGATTCGTTCGTTTATCACGTATTGGCTAAACGCCGTCGACGCGCATTCCATTCACTCCCCATTCTTCTACGACTTCTATACGCAGGTGGTGCGACCAGGAAAGCACGCCTCCTCACATTCGCACGACAAGGATCACCAGCAACATGCGTTTCGTCAGATTGAAAGTGCGCGCACTTCGCTCCTGCAAAACCATACAGCAATAAAAGTTTTGGATCTGGGCGCAGGGTCCAAGCACGCCAGTGGGCCTCACCGGAAGATTTCGGAGATCGCCAAGCATAGTCTGAGCGGTGCGCGCTATGGACAATTGTATCATCGCGCTGTTGCCCACTATCGCGCCGAACACGTGCTGGAGTTGGGAACGTCGTTGGGAATAAACACGATGTACCTGGCCGCCTGTCCCGGAACGCACGTTATCACCATCGAAGGTTCGCCTGAAGTTGCCGGGCTTGCCAGTTCGCTTTTCGCGCAGCAGCATATCAGTAATGTTGCAGTCGTCAACGGTAACATCGATGAGGTACTACCGCCAGTAGTAGATCAGATGTCCAGGATTGATTTTGCTTTTCTCGACGCGAATCATCGCTTCGCTCCTACCGTGCGATACTTTGATCACATTGTGTCAAAGGTCCACCCGGGTTCAGTCGTGGTGGTCGATGATATTCACCAAAGCACCGACATGCACCGGGCCTGGACCGAGATCAAACAACATCCCCGAACAAAGGGAACGGCCGACCTGTTTCGTTGCGGATTCGTGTTCTTTGATCCGTCGCTTAACAGCCAACACTTCGTTTTACAGATTTAGCCCTTGAATTGCGTGTAAGAAAAACTATTTTTACGCTACTATTTTTTAAACTATGGACGAAAACTCATCGGCTTACTCCCCTGAGCCCAAAAAAAGTAACAAGAACGCTATCATCATCGCCCTGCTTTCACTGGTCGTTGTCATACAGGCAATCAAGATCTATCTCGATTCGCAGGAGAAAAAAGAGATCACCACCGAGCTCACCTCCACGGAACAGGAACTTGAGTCTACCACGCAGCGGCTTACGCAGATAAGCGCAGAACTGGATCAGAAGATTACCGAAGTAACCAAACTCGGTGGCAATGTCGCGGACCTCGAAAAGGCGAAAGCGGAAATCGAAACAGAACTGAAACGCACCCGTCGGGCAACAGGCCAGGAGATCAAAGCGCTGAAAGATAAAGTTGAAGGCTATGAAACATTGCTCAAGGTTAAGGACGAGGAAATCGCACATCTTCAATCGGTGAACAAGGAGCTCTTCACAGAAAACACCTCGCTGAAGACACAAAAAAATCAGCTCGGTGACTCCATCAACCGCCTCAGTCAAAGCAAGGACGAGCTCGCCGGCAAGGTGGCCATCGCATCGCAGCTCAAAGTGGAGAACGTACAAATCGTGGGACTTACTGAGAAGGGTAAGGAACGTGAGTCGCCCTTTAAGGCACGTCAGCTCAGCCAGCTGAGAATAGACTTCAACATCGCCGAAAATAAGGTAGCACCGGTAGAAGGCAAAAAGATCATGATCCGCATTGTCGATGAGAACGGCCAGGTTCTGTTTGACGTGAACAAAGGATCGGGCACTTTCCTTTACAATGGCAAGGAAGAATTCTACACGGAAGCACAGGAAGTGCTATTCGATAACACGCGCCAGAAATTGTCTTTCATCTACAACAAAGGGTCTGAATACGCATCGGGCACCTATCGTATGGAGGTGTATACGGATGATTATTTGATGGGGGGCGGGGAGTTTGTGGTGAAATGAGCGCCAATTATTAATTAGTAATTGTCTAGTCTTTCACCCGATTCAACGCCAACATTCCCAACATCCAATCCGGAAGGGGCTTGTCTGGATTTCGGTTCCTGATATTCAAATACCAGCCGATCTTTTCAACAATAGGAATTTTGTGCGTTTCCACGAACTCTATGAGTGTGCCGTCGGGATCCTCACAGTAGGAGAAGTGGCCGGCCGCTTTACCCATATCGAATGAGTCGCGGCTATCGACGGTGAAACTGAAGTTCGCCTGCTTGCAACGTTCGGCCAGACTGGCCATGCCGTTAATATCGAAACATACGTGAATGTATCCCAGGTCGCCCCAGTACCGGTCGCGGAACATCTTGTCGACTTTCCTTGAATGGGCTTCCACCAGTTCCAGTTCTGTATCACCGAGCAATCGGCAGAAAGCGCCTCTCCGGTTTTTATTCGAGCGCAGGATTACGCGTCTGAATTCTCCATTTCCACCTGGAACACCGGCGAAATCTGTGTACTGCTGTACGCCATCGTAAATCACCTCCGTGTATCCCAGAACGTCGCGATAGAGCTTCAGCGCCTTGTCGATATTTGTAACGCCAATGACGCATCCGGCGACACCGCCGGTTACCGCCTTATTCTTCTTCTTGAACCAGCTTTTGCTTTCCGTGATTTCGAAGTAGTTGTCGAAGGGATCAATGACATAGAAATGCTTTCTTCCGTCAGGCGCTATCTGAATGCCGTTCACGATATTCACACCATTCGCCTTGAGTTGTTTGAAGGCAGCGTCAATATCCTGTGTTTTAAGTTTCACGGCGAAAACGCCCGTGTCGCCCAGCAGGTGCTCACCTTCCGATTTCTTTGGCGACCGGCTGGTATATTGCCAGATCTCGAAACCTCCCCCGCCCTGCATGTTCATGGCCAGGATGGCGTAGCGATCTTCGGCGCGATTTCCCGTATAGCGGGTCATTAACGATGCCGTTGCGCTGTCTTTAAAGACAGGAACGTCCATGCCGAAGTTTCTACGATACCACGTCCATGCTTTTTCAGCATCGTTTACGCCGATGCCGACCTGCTGAATACCACTTATGATATAGCCCATAATTCGCCCAAAATTACTGGTAATTAAGATAAAAAGTATGTAATTCTATTAAATCCCTTGCATGAGGCTATAAAAAACGGTTCACCGAACAAGGGTGCTTCAACGGTGCGAGCTCAACGCGCGCGATGATATGTTTTAGACAAGTGAGAAACGTCATTCCCCTATGCGATCGCGAACAATAGTCATCAAGTTATCGATTCCTGCCGAATAGCGGATCACCTCCTTGCGTTACGCCAGGGCATCCAGATGCCTAGGGTAACGCTATCCACCCAAGTGAGCGGCCAAACGCAGCACTCGCATAGCTCCTCTATCCCATAGACGAGATCAACTTTCGGGTTGGAACGTTGCGTGGCCCTGCTGGAATTATTCCTTCTTCGCCGCCTTGTACTCCAACGTATCGGTTACACGCACGGGCAGATGATAGCCGCCCGTATCAATGGCGATTTCAGGACGGAGCGCCAACAGCCTGGCTACACCTGATTTCGTGACCCGTGTTCCGTAACAATAAACCTTCCTAAGTGATTTCAAGGGGATCAGTTCCTGAAGCCCGGCATCGGTCATGTTGGTTCCGACCAGGTTAATCAACTGCAAACGACTCAACGCATGGATGCCTGTCAATCCTGCGTCGGCGATCTGTGTGTGTTGCAGATTCAACTGCGTAAGCGCCGGAAGTTTCGCGAGATATGGCATGGCACCATTTCCCACCGCTGTTCGACCAAGGTCAAGCGACAAAAGTTGATCCTTTATGGGAAGTAACAACGCGAGCTGGTCATCGGTGACCGTGCGCGCATTCACATAACTGACCGAAAGATAATGGGTACTGTCGCCGAGGGGAATCACGACGACGCCCTGACTGGTTAAGGCAGCAACGGCCGATTCGATCGCCGGTTCCACATCCTGTGCGGGCAAGATCCGTTGTTGCTGCGAGGGTGCAACAAGCACTTGCAGATATCGCTTAAACGACGACGCCGTATGCAATTCCGAGATGCGCTTGTCGAACGGCGCACCTTCTGCCAGCCAGGAATGGATCAACGCCAGTTCGGCAGAGGCCAACTGGGATTTTTCATTCGGAGGCATATGGTGGTCGTCTTCGAGTGGCAGTACAAGCCGCCTGTACAGTTCGCTCGAGTCTGGCTGCAACGCGTCGACGACTTCGCCATGCTTGCCACCGCTGGCAATGAACCTGGGTTGATCGAGGCGCAATTGACCTTTCTGTTTGGTAGGCCCATGACAGCTGTAACAACGCGTGTCTAAAATGGGCGCGATAATATCCGCATACACCCGCGCGCTATCCGGGTCACCTTGCAAGCTAAGGCGTAAAGCCTTTTGTTCTGCTGCCTGCGAGCTGCCAGATAAGTAGTCCTCACCATGCGTAAGGGAACCGCCCATATGTCCCGTGAGACCCACCAGCACCGCCAGTGGAATAAAAAGAAAGACGCGAACGAGCCTGCGCTTTTTCTTTTGCTTGAAAAGGGTGATGATGCTGTCGCGCGCGAAGAAAATTATCCAGGCGAAAATCGTCGTTATGATACCTGCGTTCTTGTGAACTCCGATGAGGCGTTCGTCATAGCCGCCCCCGGCTGCCAATGACAGTCCCGTTACAACGGACAGGGTACTGGCCAGTGCACCAAACAATATCATGGTGCGGACGGAAGTTTTAAGCTTCCGGAACGGTTTGAAGTAAGCCAGTAGTTCAAACGCCGCCGCGAGCAACAGAATCCCTATCGGCAGATGCACGAGTAACGGATGCAGTCTTCCTATCATCTCCGTCATGCGAGGATCTCACGAATTACTTGTCCTGAAACATCCGTGAGTCGGAAGGGACGGCCCTGAAAATGATAGGTGAACTTCTCGTGATTAAAGCCCAGCTGGTTGAGGATGGTAGCCTGAACGTCGTGCAGCGATACCTTTCCGGAAACCGGATAGTAGCCGATCTCGTCCGTTTCTCCCCACGTAGTCCCCTCCTTGATACCACCTCCGGCCATCCACATGGTAAAGGCCTCGGTATGATGGTCCCGGCCATAAAATGCCATTTGTTTTCCTTCGCGATTCTCCTGCATCGGCGTGCGGCCAAATTCGCCTCCCCATACTACGAGTGTTTCGTCGAGCAATCCCCGCTGCTTGAGATCCAGAACGAGCGCCGTCATGGCGCGGTCAATAGACCGGCACTTGTTCTTTAATCCAATGTCGACTGATTCAGCTGGCGACGTACCATGTGCGTCCCATCCCCAGTCGAACAGCTGAACAAAACGGACGCCCTGCTCCACCAGCTTCCGGGCCAGCAGGCAATTGTTGGCAAAAGATGCCTGACCAGGGGTGGTTCCATACAACTGGTGAATGTATTCCGGCTCGTTATTGATATTCATTACTTCAGGCACGGAAACCTGCATGCGATACGCCATTTCGTATTGGGCCATGCGCGTTAGTGTTTCGGGATCTTTGAAATCGTCGAAATGCTGCTGATTAATGGCGTTAATGGCATCGATCGTTTGCCGTTTAAGATTGCGGTCTATGCCGTGGGGATCGCTGAGGAACAGCACGGGATCGCCTTCGGACCGGCACTGCACCCCTTGATACACCGACGGTAGAAAACCACTTCCCCATACACTCTTGCCCGCATCGGGAGTCTTGCCCCCTGATGTCAGGACGACGAATCCGGGCAGGTTCGCATTTTCCGTGCCTAGCCCATACGTGATCCATGATCCAATGCTGGGTCGACCCAGGCGTGGTGAACCGGTATGAACAAACAACTGTGCCGGTGCATGATTGAACTGGTCCGTATGAACCCCCTTCAGAAAGGATACCTGATCGGCAATGGTCGCAAAATGTGGAAGGTTCTCGGAAATGAGTGCGCCGGACTGGCCATGCTGCTGAAAGGTCGCCTGCGGTCCCAGCATTTTTGGCACGCCCCGGATGAAGGCAAATCGCTTTCCCTCCAGCAGCGATGGCGGGCAAAGCTGGTTGTGAAGCTTTTGGAGTTCGGGCTTGTAATCGAACAACTCCAGCTGCGACGGCGCACCGGCCATGTGCAGATAGATGACCCTTTTTGCACGGCCAGGAAAGTGAGGCGTCTTGGGCACCATGGGATCCACGGCGGCAGATACAACCCCTGGGCTAGTCGCCGTTCCCGAACATCCCGCCAGCATGCCAAACGCGACCGCTCCTAATCCCACGGCACTCTCGCGCAAAAAATGACGCCGCGATAGTTGCTGGAGTTCTGCCAGGTTGGTCGGGTTATTTATTTCGTGGTTATCCATAGGATGCTAATTTAGAATTGACAATTGATAATTGACAATTATGGAGGCCCCTATCGGGGCCGTTGAAGGTGGCGTTCTCTCTAAATTCATCATTCGAGCATGTGTTTGTTGCGACAAGGGCCTCTTTGTTGCGACAAGGCATGCCTCTTTGTTGCGACAAGGCAGCCCTTTGTTGCGACAAGGCATGCCTTGTCGGTACAAAAGGGTCAATTTTTCGTTATTGTTTCGTCCAGATTCAGCAGCGCATTCGCCACCACCGTCATAGCTGCCTCCTCGGGCCTCGGTTTTTTCTGCGCCATTAATTTCTCGGCATCGCTCTCGTGCTCACGATAAAAAGACAACGCCTCGCGGTATAGCTTTTCCAGGACCGCGCGCTTCGAAGGCGTCATTGTCCTGAACATGATACGCTCGTATCCGCCGTCAATTTGTGCCCCAACCTGATCGCTATGCGCCATCATAAGGGGTGCCAGGGCTCGCGCCACCACCAGGAACGAAGAGTCATTTAAGGTGACCAGCGCCTGCAACGGGGTATTGGTGCGGATGCGTCGACTCGTACAAACCTCGCGGCTCGATCCATCGAACATCATCATCGAGGGATACGGGCTTGTCCTTTTTGTATACGTGTAAACTGAACGCCGGTAACGATCCTCGCCCTCGCTGTCCTTCCATCGCTCGCTGCTATATACCGAGCTCCAGATGCCTGCCGGCTGATAGGGCATGACACTGGGACCTCGCATACGGCTGCTGAGCAGGCCGCCGACGGCGAGCGCCTGATCGCGCATCTGCTCGAACGACAAGCGCACGCGTGGGCCGCGCGCGAGCAGACGATTTTGCGGATCACGTGCCTGCAACTCAGCCGTTATGCGCGAGTCCTGCCGGTAGGTCGCCGACAGGACCATGTCGCGGATGAGTGCTTTCAAATGCCATTGATGATCTACCCGAAAACGCAAGGCGAGCCAGTCCAGTAGCGCCGGATGGCTGGGTGCGGCACCCTGTGTACCGAAGTCTTCCAGCGACTCGACAATTCCGCTGCCGAAAAGCTGCTCCCACACGCGATTCACCACGGCACGCGACGTGAGCGGATTCTCCGGGGCCAGCACCCAATTGGCAAAGCCCAGGCGATTGTGGAGTTGGTCTTTGGGAAAGGGGTTCAGCGATGCAGGCACGTCCGCCGACACGGTATCACCACGCAGCATCCAGTTTCCGCGAATAAAAACCTGCGTGGCACGCCACTGTTCCGGTCCATTCTCCACCATGATCGGCGTCTGGGTGACTTTGGCATTGAGCAAGCGGACATATTCGCGGCGCATAGCATCACCGTTAGCAGTCTTCGGCATCGCCTGATCAAAGGCCAGCCACTCGACGGCACACACGGCCTGATCGGGACTGCTGCGGGAGTTATTGAATGCAAAATACAAATCGTGCACACCTGAGGCGGGTTTCAAATCGTACCTGTGCGTGCCATCTCCTTTCTCAACTTCTCCCTGCAAGATCACTTCACCATCCGGATGATCCAGGTGAATGGCAAAAGTGCCGCCCGCCGCCGCCGACCAGTAGTTCAACAGCAGCGACTCCTTGCCAGTAAGATTAATTCCTTTCATTCGCGCATAGCCGCCAGGCCGAATGCCCAGCCATTTGTTATCGAGCAATGACCCCTTGGTTATCTGATCGAACACATGCGGATGATACTTCGGCTCCAGGGTCTTGAGAAAGAAGGCGGTGGCCTGCGATTGCTGGTCAGTGCCTTTTGCGCGTATCCACTCGGTGATTTTTTTCACGTCCCGCTGATCTTCAACGGTGTATTGCCGCAGGTTGGGAAAGTCGCCGGGAACATCCTCATCGCGCGTATTATTAAAGAAAGCCATCGTCTTATAATAGTCCTCGTGGACAAACGGATCGTAGGGATGGGTATGGCATTGCACGCAGGCCATGGTGGTACTTTGCCATATTTCCCAGGTCGTACCGATGCGATCGATCAGTGCAGCCACACGAAATTCTTCATCGTCGGTGCCCCCTTCGTCGTTATTCATGGTGTTGCGATGAAATGCTGTCGCGATCAATTGGTCTTCCGTAGGGTGCTCAAGCAAATCACCGGCAAGCTGTTCGCGGGTAAACTGGTCAAATGGCATATCCCGGTTCAGGGCACTGATCACCCAATCGCGATACTTCCATATCGACCGTCCGTTGTCCTTTTCGTATCCTTTGGTGTCGGCATAGCGCGCCATGTCGAGCCACCACGACGCCCACTTTTCGCCGAAGCGGGGCGATGCCAGCAGGGTGTCTACCATTTTTTCATAGGCGGCGGGGTCTGTGCTGGAAAGGAATTCTTTGGCGGCCGCAGCCGATGGCGGAACACCTACCAGGTCGAGGTAAACACGGCGCATCAGTTCGGGCTTGTCGGCGGGTCTTGATGCCTTGAGTTTCTCTGTTTCCAGGCGGGCCAGCACGAAATTGTCAATGGGATTGATCAAAGAAGCAGGTTCGGCTTCGCCACCCAGTGCGGAAAGCGCTACGGTCGGATTGGGAATAGCAGGCGGCTTAGGTGGCAGATAGGCCCAATGATCGCCCCAGGGCGCACCCTGGTCTATCCATCGCTTGAGGATGTCAATCTCTTCTTTGTTCAGTGGCACTTCCTTGTAAGGCATGCGCACCTCGGGATCGGTACTGGTGATGCGGCGCATCAGTTCACTGTGCGCAGCATCGCCGGGCACAATGGGTCGTTTGCCGGACTCGGCAGTGTCCAGGGCCTCGTGGCGGAACAGCAGACTGTACTGGGCATTTCTCTTTACGCCGCCGTGGCAGCTAATGCAATGTTTGTTGAGGATGGGCTTTACTTCGGCACTGAAGTCGACCGTGTTTTGCCTGCACCCGATGCAAAATATGAGCAGAAATGCGGAAAAAGGGAGAAAATGGGACTTGCAAACGTTTGCCATGATAAAACCTTAAGATAGCCATTTGCCTGCGCATCAAAAACACTTATTACCATAAGGGACGATGTTATGGGATGGGCGCGCCGTGTCTCATATGGGCATCCGGTGGAAATTTGGCATTAACCATTTTAAAATGACCGCCTTTTTGATACCTTTGCCCCCTCAAAAACAAAACACAAAACATGAACAATTACGAGACGGTATTCATTTTAAATCCCGTTTTGTCTGATGACCAGGCAAAGGATACTGTCGAAAAATTCGTGAAGGTGTTGAAGAAGTCGAATGCAGAGATCCTCAACAATGAGCAATGGGGACTCCGCAAGCTCGCTTATCCTATCAACAAGAAGTCGACTGGCTTCTACAACCTCATCGAATTTACGGCAGAAGGACCAACTATCGATGCACTCGAAACGGAGTACCGACGCGATGAGTCGGTGATGCGTTTTCTGACCACGGTGCTCGACAAGCACGCGGTCGTTTACAACGAGCGTCGCCGCAAAGGAGAATTCAAGGTCAAAAAGGAACAAAAACCTGTTAAAAAAGAGGAGGGCGCAACAAGATGACACTAATGAATGAACCCATCAAACGTGCAGAGATTAAACCTAAGTACTGCCGTTTCAAGAAGAATGGTATCAAGTATATCGACTATAAGGATCCCGACTTCCTGTTGAAGTTCGTTAACGAACAGGGCAAGATCCTTCCCCGCCGACTCACTGGTACGAGCCTGAAGTTTCAAAAGAAGGTTTCCACGGCTGTTAAGCGCGCAAGACACCTCGCGTTGCTTCCTTACGTCGGTGATTCATTGAAGTAATCGTTCAACTATAACAGCACACGAACATGGAAGTAATTTTGAAGCAAGACGTCGCAGGACTCGGTTATAAGAACGATACGGTTAAGGTAAAACCAGGATATGGTAACAATTACCTTATCCCCAGTGGCTATGCACTGATCGCGAACGACGCGAACAAACGGCTGATATCGGAGAACGTACGCCAGGTGGCTCATAAGGCAGCCAAGATCAAGCAGGATGCTGAGGCACTCGCGGCAAAGATCGGCGATCTCACGATCGAAGTCGGCACCAAAGCCGGTGAATCAGGAAAGATCTTCGGAGCGGTAACTGCCCTGCAGATTGCTGATTCCCTGAAGGCTAAAGGATTCGACATCGATCGCAAGAGAGTTGTCCTGAAAGAGACACCGAAGCAAATTGGTACTTACTCAGCAACCCTCGATCTTCACAAAGAGGTGAAACACGAAATTCAGATAAAGGTAGTGGCCGAATAGGCCACTGAACACGCGCTGTTAATGGCGGGTGTGGACGCGAAAGGGACGTTGGTTCGCGGCTGTATTTAACCTAAGTGTACATTCTTAACTGGCCTGCTCGCATGGGTGAGGCATCGGTTGGGAGACAAATGGTACAGATCTAGGGTTAAATAAGGCCGCTCACCTAACGTCCCTTTTCGCGTCTTAGGATACTTGATAACGCGCGCGCATTCAGCGGCTATCCCTGCACTACGGAGGGGACAACCACAGGAAAGGCTGCCCGTCGTATAATCACAAGGCGTATCCAGGCCTGGATTCTTACCTGCCAGCTGCGCAATGCATGCCTGTGCTCCCTCTCTCCTTATCCTCTCCTCCCTCCCCACCTCAAATAATTTCTGACAATCGTATCTATTCACAACGAGCCCAGGCAAGGATGCCGCAAGGTGGGCGAAGCAGCGGTTCGCGGCCTTATTTTACCCCAAACCCGCACGCCCGATCTATCCCACAATACATGCGAAACGAGCACACCAGTAAAGCCACACATGTAGGTAAAATCCAGCCGCGAACCGCTACTTCGCCCACCCGGCATCCTTGCCTCCCTGCTTTACCTTAACAACATACGATTGCGAAAAAATTATTTCGCTAAATTCTGCGTGTAAACCGGCACCTATGGTATTTTAGTTCGTTCCTAAACCGCCCCGCATGAAGACGACCGAACTTTTTCGTCAGTATCAGCTAACCCCAAACACGTGGGATGAGATGTATCAGAATGAAACGGTCCGGTCTCATTATCGAAATGTCCTGGAGTCCCTTTCCGCCATTCCATCGGACGAACTCAGCAAAAAAGAGGAGCTTGCCAAGAGCCTCTTCATGGCGCAGGGCATTACTTTCACGGTTTACTCCAGCGGCGAAGGCATAGAGAAAATCTTCCCCTTCGACATCATACCGAGAATCATTACGGCCTCCGAATGGGATTTCATTGAGCGCGGTATCAAGCAACGCCTGCGTGCCCTTAATCTCTTCCTCAAGGACGTTTATCACCAACAGTTCATCATAAAAGATGGTATCGTGCCCATGGAGTTGATCTACTCCTGTCCACACTATCTCCGTGAGATGCAGAACGTGAACGTTCCCCACGATATTTACGTGCACATCGCGGGCATCGACCTGATACGCGACCACGATGGCACCTTCTATGTGCTGGAAGATAACCTGCGAACGCCTTCGGGTGTATCGTACATGATCGAGAACCGGGAGATCACGAAACGCATTTTTCCCGACCTCATTCCCAAGAATCACGTCCTGCCGGTAACACAGTATCCGAACATCCTGTACAAGAACCTTATGTCGTTGTCGCCCGGACAGGTTTCTTCTCCGAATGTGGTCTTGCTTACCCCCGGGATCTATAATTCGGCTTACTTCGAACACACGACGCTGGCGCGTCTGATGGGAATCGAACTCGTAGAGGGCCGCGATCTCGTCGTTGAAAACCAGAAGGTATACATGAGGACAACGGCTGGGCTAGAGCAAGTTGATGTCATCTACCGCCGCGTCGACGATGAATTCCTCGATCCCCTCGTGTTTAACCCCGATAGCGTGCTGGGCGTGTCCGGAATACTGGCCGCCTATCGCAAGGGTAACGTGGCCATCGTAAACGCTATTGGCAATGGTGTCGCCGACGACAAAGCCATTTATGTGTATGTTCCGGAAATGATCCGATATTACCTCAATGAAGAGCCCCTCCTCAAGAACGTTCCAACCTATCAGCTGGAACGTCCCGACGAACGCGATCATGTGTTGAAAAATATCAGCAGCATGGTGGTGAAGAAGACGAACGGCTCCGGCGGCTATGGCATGCTCATGGGTCATGCCGCTTCCGATGCCGAGATAGCAGACTATTCGAAAGAGATCCTCAAAGATCCGCGAGCCTTTATCGCGCAGCCGGTAATCAGTCTCTCCAACGCACCCTGCTACATCAACGGCAAAGCACAGCCGCGACGCGTCGACCTTCGCCCCTTTGCGCTATGTGGGCCAAACGGCATTGAGATTGTGCCAGGGGGTCTCACCCGGGTGGCCCTCAAAGAGGGATCCCTCGTCGTGAACTCGTCACAAGGCGGTGGTAGCAAAGATACCTGGGTCCTTGCCGAATGATCATTCTCCTAACTTTCCGAACACATGCTTAGCCGTGTTGCAGACTCGCTTTATTGGATGGCCCGTTATATGGAGCGCACAGACAGTGTCCTCCGGATGCTGAAGATCAATTACAATTCATCACAGGATGCACCGCAGGACTTCACCTGGCATCCCGTACTCCGGATTTTCACAAGCCTGGACGAAAAGGAAATCGATCGCCTGGAGGATGATAGTCGCAAGGTGCTTCAGTATATGATTGTAGATCGTGTCAATCCGAATTCCACCTTCAACATGGTTACCCTCGCCCGGGAAAACGCACGCAGCGTGCAGGATCACATCACGGTGGAGCTGTGGAAATGTCTGAACGAATTCTACCATGTGGTGCGCGGCGACCGCTTGGTGTACGCGATCCAACATGGTGATCCGATTACCGTCCTCGACGCCCTGATCAAGGAATGCATGCTTTACTTCGGCACGACAGACATCACCATGTTTCGTGGCGAAGGGCTTCAGTTCATGAACCTCGGTAAGTTCATGGAGCGTGCCATTCAATCAGCAGAGATCCTGGACATCAAACTCAGCAACTTGTCGGGTGATCTGGACAAACCTTCCGACACGGCCTACTGGAAATACCTGTTGATGTCGATTTCCGGATACTCCCTTTATCTGAAGCGGTATCAATCGGGGTTTGAGGCGCGGAACATCATCGACCAGGTGTTGTTTAATCCGGACTTTCCCCGTTCGGTGCTGTACTCGATGAATCAGCTGGAGCGGAACTTCGAGCGACTTCGAAGCGAGAAGAACCTGGACGGTTTTCAAAAAGTACAGTTCATGATCGGCAAACTGCGCAGCAAGGTTCAATACTCCAGCGTGCAAAATGTTTACGAGATCGGACTGCACGACTACCTCGAGGAGATCATCGCGGAGATCGACGAAATCGGTGTTGCCCTGAATCAACACTTCTTTGCATACAGCTAAATGAAAAGTCCTGAGTCCTTAGTATTTAGTCGTAAGTTGTCCATAGTATTTAAAGTATCAGTGCGTGTTATTTTTGAAGCCTTGCTGGCTAATTGACGGATATAACGCTTCCAAACCATGTTCGAGATATACTAATAACTACCAATACTGAGGACCCACTCAGGACTCAGGACTCAGGACTCAAGACTAAATACTAAATACTAAATACTAAATACTACCTCCATGTCCAAGTTCAAGATAAGGCACATCACCAAGTACGAATACGAGAATCCGGTACGCGACAGCGCTAACCAGATCATGCTTTACCCTATCAAGGACTCGTACCAGCAGGTGGTTCAGCAAACGCTCAGCATTACGGGTAACCCGATCGTTGACCTGTACTTTGATCCCTTTGGCAATCAGGTGGGAACCTTTACACAAGCTAAACCGCACAAAGAACTCATCATTGATTCGAGGCTTATCGTGGAGACTTTTCCGCACCGCGTGCCCGACGATTCAACGCCGGCAGAACTTCAATGGCTGGAGTTGAGCACCCTCAAGCAACAGGTGGAGTTCATCGACTACTTGCGGATAGAGCGCTTTGCCGGACTATCAGAAATGGAGAACATCATCGAAGCCGAGCGTTGCAAGCACTGCACCCCTTATGTCACGGCGAAAGACTTCTGCGAGTACATCTATCGCAACTTCGAATACAAGAAGGGAATTACCACGGTGGAGACAACCCTGGACGAAGTGTGGACACTTCGATCCGGCGTTTGCCAGGATTTTGCACACACCCTGCTTGTCATGCTGCGCATCGTGGGCATTCCGGCGCGGTACGTAAGCGGCTACATCTGTCCGAAGAAAAACGGCATGCGCGGCGAAGGTGCTACACATGCGTGGGTCGAAGCATACATTCCTTTCTACGGATGGCTGGGGCTCGACCCGACGAACAACATCTATGTTGACGAAGCGCACGTGAAGCTGGCCGTCGGAAAAAGTTTCTCCGATTGTTCTCCTGTGAAGGGTACCTACCGCGGTACATCAAACCATACGCTGGACGTATCAGTATCCGTAGGTTACGAAGACGGCGAGACGACGGATGGCGAACACGAAGTCATCAAACCCGAAGTAAAACCGGCGTCCAAGAAAAACTCATTTCGCCGCCACCAGGAGATGCAAATGCAACAGTGATTTATTTGTTGATTTGTTGATTTGTTGATCTGTTGATCTGTTGATTGGTTGATTTGAGACCAGCTGCAGAGCAGTTGAAGCAATGCACGCCAAAGGCGTGGTAGTAAATCAACCAATCAACAGATCAACCAATCAATCAATAATTGTATCTGACGAACGCTTCCATCGCTTCGTACTCGGCGAGGCCAAGCGCATTGTAGGCTTGCGCGGTGGCGTGGTTGCGGTCTTCGGCACGCATCCAGAACTCACGCTTGTCACTTCCGGGGAACATGGCGCTGTCTTTCTGCGACTGATGCTTGAATACCGCGCGACGCTTGCGCATGAGTTCATCAGGGCTGAGCGGAACGGCCATCTCGATCTGATCGATATCCCATTCCTGCCACGCACCGCGATACAACCACACCCAGCAGTCTTTCAGCCAGGGACGTTTCTTCAATCTCTTGAGCGCTTCGAAGATAGCCGCGAGGCAAACGCGGTGCGTCCCGTGAGGATCCGAAAGGTCACCCGCCGCGTAAATCTGGTGCGGCTTGATCTGCTCAAGAATATCCACGATCAATTGAATGTCTTCTTCTCCCAGGGGCTTCTTCTTCACGGCGCCCGTTTCATAAAAGGGCATGTCGAGAAAGTGCATCTGTTCATCGGGGATACCGACGTAGCGACCACCGGCCTTGGCCTCTCCCCTTCTGATCAGCCCCTTGATCTTCAATACTTCCGGGCTATCCAGTTGACCCGGCTTTTTAGTCTTCAGTGACTGAACGATCTTCTTGTAGAACTTAGCGCCGTCGGCCTTGCTCAACCCGAACTGTTCATTGAAGTCGCGCACAAAGTCACCAAAGCGGATCGCGTCATCGTCGAATACAGCAATGTTTCCGGAAGTCTGGTACGCTACGTGAACTTCATGTCCCTGATCGACGAGTCGGATGAACGTGCCGCCCATCGAGATGACATCGTCGTCAGGATGTGGCGAGAAGATAATTGCGCGCTTCGGAAATGGTTTCGCCCGTTCCGGACGATGCGCATCGGGGGAATTGGGCTTGCCGCCTGGCCACCCCGTTATCGTATGTTGCAGGTAGTTGAAAACCTTGATGTTTATCTGATAGGCCGAACCGTACTCGGTAATGATATCGCCCATACCGTGCTCCATGTAGTCGTGGTTGGTGAGCTTGAGTACGGACTTCTTCGTCTTCTGACAGAGCCAGACCACCGCCTTGCGAATGAGCTTTTCTGTCCATTCTACCGTATCCAGCAACCATGGCGTCTTCATCCGCGTCAGCGCTGAAGCCGCCGCATCATCAACGACAATGGTGCAGTCGCGGTGCTTCTGCAGAAACGACGACGGAACTTGGTCGGATACCGGACCCTCTACGGCCTTGTAAATTACGGCCGACTTGCCTTCGCCCCATGCCATCATGTAAACCTTCGCCGCCTTCATGATGGAGCCTACACCCATGGTGATGGCTTTGCGCGGCACATTCTCGTCACCAAAGAAATCACTTGCCGCATCGATGCGTGTCACCTGGTCGAGAGAGACGAGGCGCGTCAAAGACTTTTCCGATGAGCCCGGTTCGTTAAAGCCGATGTGGCCCGTACGACCGATACCCAACACCTGAACATCGAGACCTCCGAGTGAATCGATCTTGTCTTCGTAACGCTTACAGTAGTCGGCGATGTCCTCCTTGGGTATCGTACCATCAGGAATATGAATGTTCTTCGAAGGAATGTCAAGGTGATCAAAGAGGTGCTCGCGCATAAATCGCACGTAGCTTTGCAGCGCTTCCGGCTGCATCGGATAATATTCGTCCAGATTAAAAGTGAAAACGTTCTTGAAACTGAGCCCATCATCCTTATGCATCCTCACCAGTTCTGCGTACATACGGGTAGGCGACGAACCTGTGGCCAGTCCTAACACAAATGGCTTTCCCTCTTTCTGACGAGATTTGATCTGCGCGGCTATTTCCCTGGCAACAAAGACAGAACCCTTCTCAGAGGTTTCGAAAATTTTTACAGGAATCTTTTCAAAGGCCGTAAGGTCGTTATTCATAATTTTAATTGGATTTCGGCGATGTTAATTACAGGGCCTAAATTCCAAAAAAGCGCTAAATTTTCAAGTGTTTGCGGAAACATTATTTTTATGTCGGACTTTAGGACCATTGTCAATACCCCCCGATCTCCCCTCAGAATGGCCGTTTCCGACCGGATTTTCACGATTGGATCGTGTTTTTCAGACGCCATCGGCGAACGATTGGCCAATTACAAACTCGGCACATATCCCAACCCGGCAGGCATTTTATACAATCCCGTTTCAATCCACCGGGTGCTGAACCTGGCGATGCAGGGCGACGCTCCTTCGGAAGCGAATTATACAGCCGGGGAAGTAATCTTTCACCACGACTTTCACTCGTCCCTGTTTGCCGCGTCAAAAGGGGGTCTTCAAAAGATCCTGCAACAAGTCATGAGCGATTGTCAGGGGTACCTTCAACAGTCCACCTGGCTGATTATTACCTATGGCACGGCGTGGGTTTACCGACGTGGCGACAACGGCGGGATTGTAGCCAATTGTCATAAGCAACCGTCATCCGGGTTCGTCAAAAGCTTGCTCAGTCATGGCGACGTTGAAGCGTCCTTTCGCGATTTTTATGACACACTCCGGGCCTTTAACCCAGAACTTAAAGTCATACTGACTATAAGCCCTGTCAGGCACATGAAGGACACGCTCGAAGGCAACTCGGTAAGCAAGTCGGTGCTGCGCGTGGCCTGTGAAAATATCACCCGCGAGCATCAGCGGGTATTTTACTTCCCCGCCTTCGAGATCATGATGGATGATCTGAGAGATTACCGCTTCTACAGGCCGGATATGATTCACCCCAACGAAGTAGCCGAAGCGTACATCTGGGAAAAATTCGCCGGTACCTGGTTCGACGATCAGCTATTGGCCTTCATCACGTCGTGGAAAAGCATACGGCAAGCCTTACAACATCGGCCCTTTCATCCTGGCACTGCGGCGCACCGGCAGTTTCTGACGACCATACTGGAACGAATTTCCGCGTGGTCAGCCTTCGTTAACACAGAAGCAGAACGCGACCAGGTCATGGCGCAACTGATTGAGACTGATGGCGTGCCCCGCGAATAGGAATGGCAGCCTTTTACATTTTACCTTGAATGTTTTACATTTTGCGGTTAATGTAAAATATCCAACGTAATGTAAAATGTAAAGCCGTTTTAAAAACTACCACCGATTTGTAGAAAGAATTTTGAATTAATCAGGTTGAAAGCAGACCCGCTATGGAACAGAACGAAAACAAGTTGAGTCAGGACGACAATCATAACCGGGGCGGAAGCGCGGGTCAACACGAACATTCCAATCGCCTGGTGCACGCCACCTCTCCTTACCTGCTGCAACATGCGCACAATCCTGTCGACTGGTTCGAGTGGGGCGACGAGGCCTTGTCCACGGCCCGCAAGCTTGACAAGCCCATCCTGGTGAGCATCGGGTATTCGTCGTGTCATTGGTGTCACGTGATGGAACGGGAGAGTTTCGAAAATGAGGCGGTCGCCGCCGCCATGAATGAAGCGTATGTGTGCATCAAGGTGGATCGCGAGGAGCGGCCCGACGTCGACCATATCTATATGGAGGCCGTGCAGGCGCTCGGCGTGAACGGCGGATGGCCACTGAATGTTTTTCTCACCTCGGATCAGAAACCTTTCTTCGGAGGCACTTACTTCACCGCCGGTTCATGGACGCAGATACTTCAAAATGTGGCACGTGCCTATGCAGAAAATCGCGACAACATTGAGGACACGGCTGAAGAGTTGACCCAACACCTGATGCGTTCGGATGTCGGCCGCTTCGTGCAGCCTGCCGATAGCACATCCATGAAGGCGGACTTAGCAGCACTGGCCGGTAAACTGGCCGGGCGTTTCGACCGCCGCACGGGGGGTATGAACAACGTACCTAAGTTTATCATGCCCTCGATCTGGCGGTTCCTGCTGCGATTTCACTACCTGACACACGATGAGGACACGCTTCAACAGATAGGGCTTACGTTAGATCGTATCGCCGCTGGCGGCATTTACGATCAACTGGGCGGTGGATTTGCGCGATATTCCGTCGATGGCGAATGGTTCGCCCCGCATTTTGAGAAAATGCTGTACGACAACGGCCAACTCATGAGTCTTTATAGTGAGGCGTTTGCCGTAACCGGCCAGATGCGTTACCGTGAAGTTGTCTTCGAAACCCTGGCGTGGCTGCAGCGCGAAATGACTCATCCTGACGGCGGATTCTTTTCAGCGCTCGATGCGGATAGCGAGGGCGTTGAAGGGAAATACTATTGCTGGTCGTCCGATGAATTGGATCAGCTCCTGGGTGATAACGCCGCGCGGGTGAAAGACTACTATCACGTTACTCCAACCGGGAACTGGGAGCACGGCATGAACATTCTCTTCTGTCCACCGGACGAACGAACCTTCCTCACCCGGCACCACCTGAGCGCAGACGCCTGGCACCGTATGCTGCAAAGCGACAAGCAAACGCTGCTTGCCGCACGGGCAACGCGGATTCGTCCCGGGCTGGACGACAAGATTTTGACTGCCTGGAATGCGCTGATGGTATGCGGACTGCTTGACGCCTATGCCGCCTTTGGCGACGAACGATTCGTTCAGACCGCGTCGGCCAACCTGCGGTTTATCGAACAATATCTCTGTGAAGGAACCACCCTGTTTCGGTCGTACAAAAGCAAGCGATCCAGCACGCAGGGATTCCTTGACGACTACGCCTACTACATTCTTGCGCTAACAAAATATTATCAGGCCACATTTGACGAAACTGCACTGATGCGAGCCGTCGGTTTTACGCGCACAGTCCTCGCCCAGTTCTTTGATCCCGGTGAGCAGTACTTCTTCTTTACCTCCGGCTCCGCTGAAAAACTGATTGCGCGAAAGAAAGAAGTATTTGACAACGTCATCCCGAGTTCAAATGCCATCATGGCCCAGAATCTCCACTGGCTTGGCAAGATGATGGAGATACCGGAATGGTGCGACCTGTCTCAGTCGCTCGTTACGCCATTACAGTCACTCATCGGTTCGGAGCCCTCTTATATGTCGCAATGGGCCATTGCCATGACCGAACATCAGACCGGGTTGAAAGAAGTCGTGCTCGCGGGCAATGCCGATGCGCTTCGCCGGGAGCTTCAGCAAAGCTTCACGCCGTTCGCCGCACTGCTCAAGGCTGCCCCGGACAGCCACATCCCGTTGGTAGCCGATAAGGCGCCCGTGCTTGGGCTCGACACCCTGTTTGTTTGTCATAATCGCGTATGCCAATTGCCCGTTCATGATATAGCACAGGCACTCGAACAGATAAAAACATAAAACCCACGTGCGCGGGGATAATCGTAACAGTATATTACCGGACTTTATTACGCTCATGAGATCACGCTCAATAATAATTATCGCGCTCTTCGCCGCAGCCTGTTCGACCAGGAAGGATGTGCTGGCGCCGACACCCGTTGGTGCGGTTCCCTCCGAGAGCCAGCTTGCGTGGCACGAGATGGAAACAAACGCCTTCGTTCACTTTACCACGAATACGTTTACAGACAAAGAATGGGGTTATGGCGACGAATCACCACAAATATTTAACCCCACCGGTTTCGATCCCACGCAGTGGATCACCACGTTGAAGGAGGCAGGATTTAAGGGCGTGATCCTAACCTGTAAGCATCACGATGGATTTTGCCTGTGGCCAAGCCAGTACACTGAACACAGTGTCAAACACAGTCCGTTCCAGGAAGGCAAAGGCGATGTTGTGAAGGCGGTTGCTGACGCCTGTCGCGCTGCGGGCCTTAAGTTTGGCGTTTACCTATCTCCCTGGGATCGCAATCGCGCCGACTATGGAACTCCGGAATACATCACCTACTACCGAAACCAACTGAAGGAATTGTTCACCGCTTATGGTCCTGTATTTGAAATGTGGTTTGACGGAGCAAATGGTGGCGATGGTTATTATGGCGGCGCGAAAGAGAAGAGAAAGATTGACGGCGCGCGATATTACGATTGGCCGTCAACCTTAAGCATGGTACGAGAAATGGAACCGGGTGTATTGTTCTTTAGTGACGCGGGGCCTGGCGTTCGTTGGGTCGGCAACGAACGGGGATTAGCGGGGGAAACCAACTGGAACACCATCACACCGGACACGCTATACGCCGGCCAGCCTGACATAACAGATTTGTTAAACCAAGGTCACGAGGATGGGACTGCCTGGATACCTGCGGAAGTGGATGTTTCTATCCGGCCCGGGTGGTTCTACCACGCCAAAGAAGACTCGCTCGTAAAATCACCGCAGCAATTATTCGAGATCTATCTCACCTCGGTCGGTCGGGGCTCGACGCTGTTGTTGAATGTGCCTCCGGATCGACGTGGCCGCTTTCACGAAAACGACGTGGCTTCGCTAAAGGGCTACAAGGCCTTACTCGATAAAGAATTCAAGACTAACCACGCCGCGAAAGCCTCCTGTTCGGCCAGCAACGAACGCGGTGACCTGCAAAATTTCGAAGCAGGTCTCCTCACCGATGGCAACCCTGAAACATACTGGGCAACGGACGATGATATAACAACCGCCAGCGTCGAGGTTGCCTTCAGCGGATCTAAGTCCGTGAAGTATGTTGTCTTGCAGGAATACGTAAAGCTGGGCCAGCGCGTCAAGGCTTACAACGTGGAAGCATTTTCAAATGGCGCCTGGCATTCTTTGACAAGTGGGACGACGATTGGGTACAAGCGCATCTTGCGTGTCGACCCGACTGAGGCCGGGAAAGTTCGCGTCAATATCACCGCTTCAAAGGCGTGTCCTTTGCTGTCGAACCTGGAAGTCTACTAACCGCTGCATGATAAAGTTTAGTCTCATATTGTGCGTGCTTTCCCTCTGGGCCGACCAGCCTCTTCAGACTGAGGCCATGTCGGGCATCTACATAATCTCTACGCCCCCGAAAAAGGTGCCGTGCAGTAATGAGGCAAGGCTGATCGTCAGCAATCAAAAGATTTGCATTTCAAAGAAGCCCATCGTCGCCGCTTCGCAGCTAACCTACGCTACGGACATCCAATATGATCCCCAGTATCAGATGCACTACATTGATATCGGCTTGTCGCCGGCCGGGAGCAGCACCCTTTCACAAACCATTGAATCGCTGCCCGACGCTCAGTTTGCGCTGGCGCTTAACAACCAGGTGATCTGTATTTTTAAATTGAATACATCGTTCACTGTTCGCTCATTCAGGATCGGAAACGACATACAGTTAAAGGATCTCACGACCATTCACGAGGTGTTGAAGAATGTGAAGTTTAATTGAGCTAGCGTGGACGAAAGCACAGGTCATCATCGCACAACACTTTTTGCAGAGCTGCTACTCCCCGTTCCGATCGCCCGATTGTTCACCTATCGGGTGCCGTTCAATATGAACGACCATGTGATGAAGGGCCAGCGGGCCATCGTTCAATTTGGCGATCGCAAGATTCTGACCGGCGTGATCATGAACCTGCATGAGCAGCCGCCCACCAACTATGAAGCCAAGTACCTGCTGGAACTGCTCGACGAGTTTCCCGTCGTCACCGATGTCCAGCTGAAGCTTTTTCAATGGATAAAAGACTACTATCTGTGTACGCTTGGCGAAGTGCTGAACGCCGGACTTCCGAGCGGCTTAAAGCTGGGTAGCGAATCGCGCGTGCAACTTCATCCCGCGTTCAGCCTGGACGAGAGCACGCTGCCTTTCACGGAAAAAGAGCTCCTGTTGTTGAAGCATCTCGAGGCTGATTCACTTGATTACTCGGCGGTGTCCAAGCTGCTGGACGTACGTCATCCTTACAGTATACTAAAATCTCTCGTGGCAAAAGAGGCCGTCATCCTGTACGAAGAGGTTCGCGAAAAATACAAACCCAAGACGGAGACCCGCGCACGTCTCACGTCGGCGTACACCAGCCACGACGCATTGGAGTCGCCGATTAACTGGAACAGTTCGAAACCCAAGCAAGAGGAAATCGTTCTGCGTTATCTTCAGGACAATCCCGTGCTCACCGATCCGGCCAGCAATCACCGGGGCATGAGTCGGAAACAATTGCTGGAGCCCGATCTTTCCGAGTCGTCGCTGAATACTTTGATTAAACATGGCGTTTTCGAACTGTTCCAGTTAATCGTCTCGCGTTTCGTCGATTTGTCAACGGATTCGGGTCACTTCAACCAGTTAAGCGAGGAGCAACACGCCGCACTACAGAACATCATTTTACAATTTCAGAACAAACAGGCGCTGCTGTTACATGGCATTACGGGTAGTGGCAAGACCGAGGTATACATTCACCTCATCAGGCAAGCGCTCGAAGGCGGAAGCCAGATTTTGTATCTGCTTCCCGAGATAGCCCTTACTACGCAGGTCGTACAGCGCCTCAAAAAGGTATTTGGAAATGCTATGGGCGTCTATCACTCGCGATTTTCCGACAACGAGCGGGTGGAGGTCTGGAAAGGTGTGTTGAATGGTAACCTGAAATTCATCGTGGGCGTACGGTCATCTATCTTCCTGCCTTTCGACAATCTGGGGTTAATCATCGTCGACGAGGAACACGACGCCTCCTACAAGCAACAGGAGCCAGCTCCGAGATACAACGCCCGCGATGTCGCGCTCGTGCTCGGTCAGCTGCACCACGCCAAGGTTATTCTCGGTTCGGCAACGCCCTCGCTGGAGTCCTATTTTCAGGCGCAGCAGGGCAAGTATGGGCATGTATCCCTTCACAAAAGATTCGGCGAAGCCCAGCTGCCCAAGGTGGTGCTCGCCGACATGCATGAAGCGAGGATACGAAAGACGGTAAAAGGGGAATTTTCGCAGGTGTTACTGCGGCACATAGCCGATGCGTTGTCACGCAAGGAGCAAGTGATCGTTTTTCAGAACAGACGGGGTTATTCACCCATGGTGAACTGCGAGGACTGCGGTTGGGTACCCAAATGCATAAACTGTGCTGTGAGCCTCACGTACCACCAGTATCGTCACGCCATGATATGCCACTATTGCGGTTACCGCGAATCATTACCCGAAAAGTGCCCATCGTGCTCCTCCACCCGGCTGAAGACGGTGGGCTATGGTACCGAAAAACTGGAAGAGGAACTGGCCCTGCAATATCCCGATGCGATTGTGCGGCGGATGGATCTCGACACCACGAGAAACCGTACTGCTTACGAGTCGATCATCGAGGAGTTCGAAAAAGGGGAAACGAATATTCTGGTAGGAACCCAAATGGTAACCAAGGGGCTGGATTTCGACGGGGTGAGCCTGGTGGGAATTTTCAACGCCGACCGCATGATTCACTTCCCGGACTTTCGTTCCTACGAGCGTGCTTTTCAGTTGATAACACAGGTAAGCGGTCGCGCCGGCCGACGCAGCACCCAGGGAACGGTGGTGATTCAAACCTCCAGCGTAGGGCATCCTCTCCTGCAGACCATTCTTAAAAATGACGTGGAGGCATTTTATGAGAGCCAGCTGGCGGACCGTCGCTTGCATAGTTATCCGCCATTTTCCCGCCTCATTGAAGTAACTGTGAAGCACGCAGATAAGGCCACGTGTCGCACCGCGGCGCACGAGCTTTTTGAACAGGTGCGGCAATCACTCACTTCTGTACGTGTTCTTGGTCCTGGCGAACCCATGGTCGCGAAAGTCCGGAATCAATACCTGATGAATCTGCTCATCAAGGTACCGCGGGCGGGTGTTCCGTTGGATGAGCTGAAGCAACAACTGGACGGTATTATTTCGGCGATGCTGCAGTCGAAGGCCTTTAAGAACCTTCGCATTATTCCTGACGTCGATCCAGTATAGTTGCTCGGAAGGTTGCAAAAGAATGTGTATTATGACCCCAAAATCAGCCAACCTATGAACAAATTCGTGTGGACCCTCTGTGCGCTACTGAGTATCGGCATCAGCCTGCAGGCGCAAACCTTCCGAAAACCGGACAAAAGCCCAATGGACATGGCCTATTTTCCCGATCATTTTGCGCATGACCGCAAGCCGGGCGAGAACGCTGTTATCCGTGTTACGTATAGCCGTCCCGTTATGAACAACCGCGACATTTTCGGAAAGCTTGTCCCGTACGGGTCCGTGTGGCGAACAGGCGCGAACGAATCGCCGGAGATCAAATTTTACCAGGACGTGATCCTGGCAGGCAAGCCGGTAAAGGCGGGCTCATATTCCCTGTTTACAATACCGAACGAAAAGGAATGGACCATTATCCTCAATTCAGACCTCGACTACTGGGGTGCATTCAAGTACAATCCTGAGCACGACGTTCTACGCGTTCCGGCTAAAGTTGGCACGCTGAACGAGTCGCTCGAGTACTTCAGCATCCAATTCGAATCTACCGGCGACAAGAGCGGCGTGATGCGCCTGGGATGGGATAAGACGTATGGGGAAGTGCCGTTCAATTACTAATTATTAATTCTTCATCGTCCACTCAATCCCTCCCTTCACGTGTTTCAAAAACTTCTCATCCTGATAATACCCTGCCTTGTGTCCCAGTGAAGTATAAAACTGGCGGCCACCGTCGAACTCATGGCACCAGGCCAGGGGAAAGTAATCGCCAAAGATTTGTCCTGGATACTCGCCTTTCTTGTCGTCCTTAATGGTGGTGAGGTCGGCTGCAAGGAGCACGTTAATATCGGGATTGAGGTTGTTGGTGTAATAGCATTCGTCTTCCCACGCCCAGGTATCGCCCAGGAACTCCGTGGAAGGATGCTTCTTGTCAATGACCTTGATGGTAAAAGCCTGTAGCTCCGGATGGCGGACAAACCGACCGCCCAGCATGGCGGCGAACCAGGGCCACTTCCGTTCTGAACCGGAGGCGGAATGGATGCCTACAAAGCCCCCGCCTGCCTGCGTGTAAGCCATGAAAGCCTCTTTCTGTGCGTCGGTGTCAAAGCCCTCGTTATTGGTATTCGAGAAAATTATGCAGCTGAACCTTTTCAGGTTATCGGTCGTAAATACGGTAGGGCTATCCGACGACTCAACCTCCCACTTGTTGGCAGCGCATAGCTTCGTAAGGGCCTCCACGCTGGCAGCGATGTTTTCATGCACATAACCTTTTCCATTGTGCGTATAAATAAGAACCCTCTTCTTCTGCGCCTGGGCAAAGCCACTTACAAGCAATACAATTGTCAGAATGAACGAGCAACTTCTTGTATACATAAGTGAAACGATTCGTGTCTATCCCTCTGACCTAATCCGTTGGATAAAATAATCGCGCGTTTATTATCCAAACAGAAAAGCCTCATTTTGTCCGAAGGCCCAACAGGGCCCTAACACCGATCTATCGGTGTTATAATTGTCAATCGTCAATTGACAATTATCTAAATTATCTCCCATTCCTCATTCAACACCGGTATCGCCTGATGAGCCGTTAGGTCGAACTGACAAGGAACGACCGAAACGTAGTTGTTTGCAATTGCCCACTCGTCGTTATCCTCACCCTTGTCGAAATTTACGAAGTTGCCGACCATCCAAAAGTACCGCCTGCCATTTGGATCAACGCGCACATCAAAATCTTCCACCCATTTCGCATTGGCCTGCCGGCAAATTCGCACGCCTTTCAGGGCCTCATTGCGTCTCGGTGGAAAGTTCACATTCAGGGCAACGCCTTTCGGCAATCCTTTTTCGAGCACTTGCTGCGTAATCTTCCGGATGTAGGCTTCCGTATGACTGAAGTCTGCGTCATGGCCAAAGTCGGCCAGGGAAAAACCGATCGCGGGTGTACCTTCGATCGCACCTTCAATGGCAGCCGACATTGTGCCCGAGTACAACACGCTAATGGATGTATTGCTCCCGTGGTTCACACCGCTTACGACGATATCCGGTTGGCGCGCGTCCTTCAGCACAAAGTGCCGCGCCATCTTCACACAATCCGCCGGTGTGCCGGAGCATTCGAAGGCCTTTATGCCGTCAAAAATAAAATTCTCTTCCAGCCGCAACGTCTCCCCTACTGTAATCGCGTGACCCATCCCCGACTGCGGACTATCCGGTGCCACCACGATAACTTCGCCCAGGGTCTTCATGACATTGATCAGTGTCAGAATTCCTTTCGATGTGATACCATCGTCGTTCGAAACAAGAATGAGTGGTTTCATGTGCGTGTAAAAAAGGCAAGAAATATAATTTGAAGCAGATCGCCTAATCCTACCTTGTCAAGTTGTGTGATGGGTTATGGGACACTAGTTGCGATCCCGGTGCGGGGATGTTTAACAGGACGATACCTGGGAAGAAATCCATCACTTAGGAGGCTATGGAGTTTTGATCTCTTGGCTGTATGTTGATTTCCAATGATGTCCCTAGATATAGGCAGGAAATGGCTGCGCTTAGTAGGATGGTTAAAGACGGAGGCATAGGAGCACTGCGGCGCGACGGGTGTGCTTCGACGCGATGCGTCGGGGGATGACGGGTGCTTACTTGGAAGGGCTGGCGTAGGAAGGGGCGTGGAGACTTGAAAGTTTTTGAAATCCATCATACGCGGAGTCTAAGGAGCTTCGGAGCTACTGGCCGCACGTTGATTTTTAAGTGATGCGCCTTGAATGTAGCGATGAAAGCGTTGCTCGTTGTAGGATGGTTAAAGACCGAGCCATAGGAGCACTGCGGCGCGACGGACAATGCTTCGACGCGACGCGTCGGGGCCGCTTGAGTGCGTCATCACCGAAATTGTCAGTTCAAATCGAAATTACTTCGGAAAATTCAATTTAAGCGCTCACTGTATATCGACGCGTAGCGTCAAGTATTCACGAACGAAACGCAGTGCTCCTATGATTCGGACGTCCGTTTAGTTATGCGACGTGAAAATTAATAAGGAGCCCGGTACATATTACAGTTAAAGGCTGATCTGGCTTGTCAGGATCGGCGATAGGCAGATTCAGGTAACCTGGTCCCAGCGAACTATGAATGCGAATACTCTGTGTGCGATGAATTTCAAAGACTTTCAAGTCTCCAACACGTCTGCCTACGCCAGCCCTTCCAACTACGCACCCACTATCCCCGACGCGTAGCGTCGAAGCAGTAACGAACGAAACGCAGTGCTCCCATGACTCAGTCTTTAACCATCCTACGAAGTGCAACCCTTCCTAACTACATCCCAGGTACGCAACAGAAAATCAACGTGCGGCCAGTAGCTCAAAAGCTCCTTAGACTCTGTGTGTGATGGATTTTAAAAACTTTCAAGTCTCTACACCCCTTTTTTTTCCAGCCCTTCCAAGTAAGCACCCACGATCCCCGACGCGTCGCGTCGAAGCACTCACGAACGAAACGCAGTGCTCCTATGCCTCCGTCTTTAACCATCCTACGAAGTGCAACACTTCCATTGACTATCTACAAGGAACACCACGGTAAAATCAACGTGCGGCCAGTAGCTCAAAAGCTCCTTAGACTCTGTGTGTGACGGATTTTAAAAACTTTCAAGTCTCCACACCCCTTTTTTTCCCAGCCCTTCCAAGTAAGCACCCACGATCCCCGACGCGTCGCGTCGAAGCAGTCACGAACGAAACGCAGTGCTCCTATGCCTCCGTCTTTAATCATCCTACGAAGTGCAACACTTCCATTGACTATCTACAAGGAACACCACGGTAAAATCAACGTGCGGCCAGTAGCTCAAAAGCTCCTTAGACTCTGTGTGTGATGGATTTTAAAAACTTTCAAGTCCAAACACCCCTTTTTTTTCCCAGCCCTTCCAAGTAGGCACCCACGATCCCCCGATGCATCGCGTCGTCGCATTGTCCGTCGCGCCGCAGTGCTCCTATGGCTCCGTCTTTTTACCATCCTACAACGAGCAACGCCTTCATCGCTACATTCAATGTGCATCATTTAAAAATCAACGTGCGGCCAGTAGCTCAAAAACTTAAACTCCGCGTATGATGGATTCCTTCGTGGCGAACCTGCGCTGTCTTACTCCCCTACTCAACGGCCACGTACCAAATCAATAACTTGACCAAACAAGACCAATCGCCGCCACGCAACTCACCAGTGCAAAATGGTCCCGGCGAAGTAGCCATAACCCCTACCGCTCATGGGCACAAAGACCCACCCACCTCAGATCGAATTGTAATACGCCACAATGCGCGCAAAATCGTACTTATCGTCAATCTTCAACCGATTCGTTTTCATGTACTTCTCCACATCGTCAGACTTCCTTCCCATCATGGCCAACAGATCAGCCTTTGTGCCTTTGAACTCTTCGATGTTGCCTTCATTGTCGAGAAAGAAATAATGGAAAACAAGTATCTCTCTTGAATACGACCCCAGGTAATAGGGAGATGTGTAGGTTCTGAATTCGAGTGCCTCCCGCGCGAGTAGTGTGAGCTTTCCTTCAGTAAGCAGTTCAAAAAAAACAGGTGTGCGATACTGCGTTTGGTTAGTATACGGTAGCGCAAAGAACTGACGATAGCGCCGCACCGTTTCGTCGAATATCTCAAAAAATAAAACCTTACGGGCGCTGAAGGCATCCGTACGCTGATTGGGTACGTTGTACTGTATGAGATCCTGTTTAAGGTCGTACTTGATCTTTCCCTTCAGTGTGTCGCCGCTATCGAGCACCACTTTCCCCTCGTGCCAGAGCTCCGATGGCCATGGCTGTCCATGCACCGCGCCGGACAGCAGCAGCCAAACACCCAAACATTGTAAGTAAGCCAACGGACGCATGCACTCTATTTACTAGGTTCTACGTAAAATCGTATGACCAAGTTTATCGCGCTTGGTTTGGAGGTACTTTTCATTGTGTGGATTCGGGTCGATCTCGATGGCCACGTTGTCCACAATTTCCAGCCCATAGCCCATCAATCCCACGCGTTTCTTCGGATTGTTAGTGATCAGACGGATCTTCGTAATACCCAGGTTTCGCAGAATCTGGGCGCCAATTCCGTAGTCGCGTTCATCCATGTCGAAGCCCAGTTTCAGATTTGCCTCCACCGTATCCAGTCCTTCTTCTTGCAATTTGTATGCCTTAAGCTTGTTCAGCAATCCAATCCCGCGCCCTTCCTGTTTCATGTATAGAACCACGCCTTTCCCTTCGCGGTCTACCAGTTCCATAGCGCGATGAAGTTGTGAACCGCAGTCGCATCGGCACGAACCAAATATGTCTCCCGTGACGCATGAAGAATGCACGCGCACGAGCACCGCTTCATCCTTTCCCCAGGTACCCTTTACCAACGCCAAATGCACTTCGTTAGTATTGATTTGATCGAAGGCCACCAGTTTAAAGTGACCGTGTTCCGTCGGCATGTCCACTTCAACCTCCCGCTTGATCAGCGTTTCCTTTTCAATGCGGTATTCTATCAGGTCCTTTATCGTTACGAGTTTGAGACCAAACCGTTCGGCAACCTTCACCAGATCAGGAAGCCTCGCCATGGTACCGTCTTCGTTCATAATCTCCACCAGCACACCCCCCGGTTTGAACCCCGCAAGCCGCGCAAAGTCGATGGCCGCCTCCGTATGGCCGGCCCTATGCAAAACGCCGCCGCGCTTGGCCTTCAGCGGGAAGATGTGACCAGGGCGTCCGAGTTCTTCGGGCCTTGTCGCAGGATCTATCAACGCGCGGATCGTCTTAAAACGATCGTGAGCGGAGATGCCGGTGCCACAACCGTGACCGATCAAATCAACTGAAACCGTGAAGGGCGTTTCAAACATTGCCGTGTTCTGTCCTACCATCAGCTCCAGCCCCAGCTCATCGCAGCGATCTTCAATTAAAGGGGCACAGATAAGGCCACGACCATGCGTGGCCATAAAGTTGACAATCTCCGGCGTCACGCATTCGGCTGCACAAATGAAGTCGCCTTCGTTCTCGCGGTCCTCGTCGTCAACGACAATAATTACCTTTCCGTTCTTTATATCTTCCAGTGCTTCATCGATCGTATTCAACCTGATACTACTCATAAATGGGTTGTGTGTGAATTCAAATTATAACAACAAATGATCGTTGTATGTTCCAAATAGTCCGTTTCCGCCTGCAGAGATACGCCTTAATCGTAAAATGCTATTTTGGCACGACGATACCCAGCATTCCGGCCAGTTCTTTCTCCGCCCCTTTCAGTTGTTCATGAATCGTAAAAAAGCGTTCAAGGTCTTCCTCGTTGGCGGCGTTTTTCATTTGCTGCAGGTTATCGTCAGTCATCTTTTGAATGACCCTGAACTTGAGGCGCAGCACATTGGTATAGGCCATGTCGTGCAGGACTTCTTTTTCGGTGGGGAAATAAATGTGGTATTTGTCGCTCCAGTGTTTTGACGCTTCATAACGCGGTGTTGTGAGCGCTGCCACTTCCTTTTTCACCGCCTCGGAACCGTGTTCCATAAAGTAAAAGGTATCGACGGTGATGCCCTCGCGCACGCCCTTTTGAAAGTGCTCATATATCTCTGCGTATAGGGGATTCGTGAACACTACATCCTCGAGCTCAGCCACCATGAAATCGACCAGGCGTTCTTCGTCGTAATTGTTTTCGGCATAGTTAAGAAGCAATCGAATCGATTCGCGCTCTTGCAACTGCACGATGCTACCCAAGTCCGTGCCAGTCTGCTGAAGTATGGCATCGACAGCCGCCGGAAATTGCTCTACCGGTGCCGGGACGTCTGGTCTCGATCCCGTTTGGGACTGCTCGCTTTTGCGTCGCTCGGTGATGACGATCTTGTTCAACTCGGTTACCAGAACCGATTCGTCCATTTTCAGCAACTGGCTGGTTTCCTGAATGTACACCGAGCGCTTGATAGCATCCGGTATCAGAGAAATGCTCGTGATGATATCTCTGATCGCCTCGGCCTTGCGTACGGGATCGCGCGCATCCTTGGCATAGAGATCGATTTTAAACGATATGAAATCCTGCGTGTGGGCCTTGAGGTATTCTTTGAGTGCTGTGCTTCCTTGTTTCCTGGAGAAACTGTCGGGGTCATCGCCGTCGGGCAGCAATACAACGCGCACATTCAGTCCGCCCTTCAGCACGAGGTCTATGCCGCGTAGCGCAGCTTTGATCCCTGCCTCATCGCCATCAAACAATACGGTGACGTCGTTGGTAAATCGACGCATGAGCTTGATCTGCTCTTCCGTCAGGGCCGTGCCCGACGATGCCACAACGTTGTCGATATCCGACAAGTGCATGGAGAGCACATCCGTATAACCTTCGACGAGATAAGCAAAGCCTTCACGCCGGATGGCGTTCTTTGCCTGAAACAGACCATACAAGACGTTACTCTTGTGATAGATGTCCGTCTCGGGGGAGTTGATATACTTGGGCTGATCCTTCTCTTTTGTAAGTATGCGTGCGCCGAAGGCTATGACTTTCCCGGCCAGGTTGTGGACGGGAAAAATTACCCTGCCCCGGAACCGGTCATAGGATCTGGTTTCATCTTTTCGGACGACCAATCCTGCCTTCTCGAGCATGATTTCACTATAGCCCTCCGACAGCGCCTTCCGCTTCAGGCCGTCCCATTCATTCAATGCATAACCCAGATCGAACTTGTCAATGATTCGGTCGTTGAATCCGCGCTCGCGAAAATAAGTCAGCCCGATGCTCTGGCCTTCGTCCGAGTGTACCAGCAGATGCTTGTAGTACTCCTTTGCGTAGTTCATCAGGATGTACAGGCTGTCACGTTCGGTGTATTCGGCGGTTACCTCGTGTTCGTCTTCTTTGATTTCGACGCCGTACTTGCGGGCGAGATAGCGAAGGGCTTCCAGGTAGCTCATGCCTTCGTGCTCCATGACGAAAGTGATGCCATCGCCGCCCTTGCCGCTGCTGAAGTCTTTGAATATCCCTTTGGATGGAACGACGTAGAATGATGCCGTTTTTTCGTTGGTGAAAGGGCTCAGGGCCTTGTAGTTCTGACCCGAACGCTTGAGGGTAACAAAATCACCCACGACATCGACGATGTCGATGCGGTTCTTGATGTCATCTATTGTGTCTCTGGATATCACGCCGCGGAATCCTTGCTACAAGCTAAACTTTGTTTCAAAGATACGGGTTAAATGGCTAGTACGTCATTGCAAAAATAACTGAAATTAAGTTTCACTTATAAACAGGAAACCGTTTGCCAGGTGCATGCAAGCCTTTAAATGCGGTTATTTTTGCTACGACGTGCCAGTCTTAGGCCCCTAGTCTTTAGTAGTTAGTAAATTGCGGCGATAAAATACTTTTTCTACCCAAAAATGAGCTTTACGCAAGCAGACATCATCCGTGCCCTTTCTAAGGTGGAGGACCCCGACCTGAAACGCGACCTCGTGACACTCAACATGATACGGGACGTAAAGGTGTACTCCGACAACGTTAGCTTTACCGTCGTCCTCACCACCCCAGCCTGTCCACTGCGGGAGGTGATCAAGCGCGATTGCGAAGCCGCCGTACGCGAGGTCACCGGAGAAGGTGTGCTAATTAACATTCTGATGACCTCGAACGTCACCTCGGTGCGTCAAAACGCTCCGGTGCTTCCCCACGTGAAAAACATTGTGGCGGTAGCTTCCGGGAAAGGCGGCGTGGGCAAATCAACCGTGACGGCGAACCTGGCGGTCGCGCTGGCCCAGAGTGGCGCAAAAGTGGGTCTCATCGATGCCGATATCTTTGGCCCCTCCATTCCTACCATGTTCAACTGTGAGTTCGAGCAGCCGCCGGTAAAAAACGTGAACGGGAAGAACATCATTTTGCCCATTGAACAATATGGTGTTAAGCTGCTATCGATCGGTTTCCTGACGCCGCCCGATAGCGCCATTCTCTGGCGCGGACCGATGGCGAGCTCTGCCCTGAAGCAGTTCTTTGGCGATACGGAATGGGGCGAGCTGGATTATCTGTTGATCGATTTGCCACCCGGCACGAGCGATATTCATCTTACTTTGGTGCAGACTGTTCCGGTTACGGGCGCTGTGATTGTCACGACACCACAAAAGGTAGCCCTGGCCGATGCCAACAAGGCCATGTCCATGTTCCGGCAACCGCAGATCAATGTTCCCATTCTGGGCGTAGTGGAGAATATGGCGTGGTTTACTCCTGAAGAGCTGCCCGACAATAAATATTTCATATTTGGACAGGGCGGTGGCCGGACACTGGCCGACAAGTACGGTGTGCCATTACTTGGTCAGGTGCCGCTCATTCAGGGTATTCGTGAAAGTGGCGACAGCGGCTTGCCCGCAGTAATGAAAAATGGTACGATGGGCGATGCTTTTGTTGACGTGATGAAAGCGATGGCGCGTCAGATTGCCATAAGAAATGCTAATTTTGCACTGACACAACGCGTAGAATTAAAAATACAATGAGCATTACAACCCAGGAACTGGCCCAGAAGGTTGAAGCATCACTGGATTCAATCCGCCCCTATCTGAAAGCCGACGGTGGCGACGTGCAGATCAAGGACATCAGCGATGACCATGTAGTCAAACTCGAGTTTGTGGGCGCCTGTGGCAACTGCAGCATGTCGACCATGACTTTCAAGGCAGGCGTTGAAGCTGCCATCAAACGCGACGTTCCGCAAATAAAAGGAATTGAGGTAATTAACCTCACGCCGATCAATCACTGATCTCCCCCTTTCGGTGCCAAATTCCGTTTGGCGTACGTGATGCTACTTCTTGCGTAGATCCAAAGGTGTTTTCATGCGTTTGCATTCAGAAAAACACCCTTATGAAAACCTTCCCCAAGCTCAACCGTCGCATCGTGGTACTCGCCATGGGTATTGCGTTGGCGGTCGTGAGCACTGTAAACCTTTCCTTTACTCATGCCAACCTTCCGGGAAAATTCTGGGCGCAGTTGGGCATATCCGAAGTCCGTGGTACTGAAAACATTCGCAAGAGTTTTATCGAAGGCTATCTATACTCGTACGGCGCTGCGGCAGCGAAAAAGGTCGCCGCCGGAGACCGCGTGGCCGTTGCCAACGATGTGATGGCCTACGCGAAATCATACGTTGCCAGCAGCGAGTTTCAGGATGCATACCGGCAGGCGCGCGAACAGCAGAAGCCGACTCCCCCGGCGCCCGCTAAAACCAAAGAGGAAGTACAGGCTGCCCAAATTGCCACCATAGAAAAATCGATCGAAGAAACCGAAAAAAGCATGAAAGGTCTCTCGGCCGATATGCAGGCTTCTATGAAGGATGTGATCAAGATGTTCAACGAACAGTTGGAAGACTTTAAAAACCCCGAGAGCCAGATGCTCAAATACATGGTTGATGGAGAGAAATACACTTACCAGGCAACGTTGCAGACCTATGAAACCGACCTCGCTGCCTGGCAGAAATCTTACCCGGAGAGCTATCAGGTGATGATCAAATCCCGGCTCGAGAAGTTCCTGTCCGTGACCGCCGACGTCGACTACAGTGCCTCCCTGCATGACGAATATGGACTCAAAAAATTCACCAATGCGGCCTACGAAAAAAAGCCTGACGAATGGAAGATGGCCTATCGCGCGGGTAAGCCCGTTGTGGATGCCGCCCGGGAGTTCGCTGCGACGTGGGTGAAAGAACTACGGTGAATACGTTTGGTGTTGACCAGGGCACGACAGGGCGACCAGTTGTGCCCTTTTATTTTGTGTATATTTGAGGCTGTATCCACTTCAGTTGAGTTGTGCGGAAAGTTCTGTTCGTCTTCCTGACAATTGTTTTTACTGGCGCGTCCGCAATTGCTCAGGATCGCTGCGGAACCGTCGAATACACCAAAGCATTGCGCGGCCGGAATCAGCTTCGCGAATCGCCCGAAGGCTTCGAGCGATGGCTTAATCAGGCCAACACCCAGCGCCGGCTCAAACGAGGCGGCCGGACCCAGGCTGCCTATCAAATCCCGGTGATCATCCACGTGATTCACAACGGAGAAGCCGTCGGCAGCGGCATAAACATTTCCGACGAACAGATCATGTCCCAATTGTCGGTGCTGAACAAGGACTACAACCGGATGAACGCTGATGCCGGCAACACCCCGGCAGAGTTTCTACCCATGGCAGGCACGTTCAATGTTGAATTCGTCCTGGCAAAACAAGATCCTGAAGGTATTGCAACGACGGGCATCGTTCGTGTAAAGGGCTCGAAGACGTCGTGGACCATGAACGACAATTATCAATTAAAGTCACAGAGTTACTGGCCCGCCGAAGACTACCTTAATATATGGGTGTGCCGGCTGACCGATTTCCTGGGTTACTCACAATTTCCCGTATCCGCACTGCCTGGGCTGGAGAACTCGTCGACGAACCGGCTTACAGACGGCGTAGTGATTGCTTACAATGCCTTTGGCTCTTCCGACGACGGAAATTTCACCTTGCAGAACGCTTACAACAAGGGTCGCACAGCAACACACGAGGTCGGCCACTTCTTTGGCCTCAATCACATTTGGGGCGATGATGACGTGGCGTGTACAGGAACCGACTACGTCGACGACACACCCAATCAAGCCGGTAGCAGCAGTGGATGTCCCACGCATCCACGCATCACCTGCAGCGTGACCTCGATGTTTCAGAATTATCTTGACTACACCAACGATGCCTGCATGAACCTCTTCACGCAGGGCCAGGTGTCCCGCATGGAGGTTGTCATTGAAAACAGTCCGCGGCGCGCCAGCCTGACCTCATCCCATGGACTGGATGAACCTGCTCCCCTGTTGAACGATCTCGGCGTGAAGGAAATCATCCGACCGGCGACCGGCGAATGCTCGGCCAGCTTTGCACCACAGATTGAAGTGCGCAACTATGGAAACAATGCCATAGCGTCGGCGCGCATAAGGCTACGAAAAGATGGCGCTATCGTGGAAACAAAAGATTTCACTTTCTCGCCTGCACTGGGGCTGCTTGAAAGCAGAATATTAACCTTCTCGAACATCTCCTTCACCAGTGGAACGCACAATGCGTCGGCCGAGATCCTGCTAACCAACGCTATGGCTGATGGGCAGCCCTCGAACAATTCTATCTCCCGCACGTTCGCCGTTCCCGAAAGCATAGCCCTTCCGTTCCTGGAGTCGTTTGATGTGGTGCCTGCTGACTGGGAAATTCTCAACCCTGATCAGGACTTGACCTGGGCGTTGACCAGCACGGCAACTGCCAACACCGAGGCGCTTTACATGGACTTCTACAATTATGAGGACCACGTTGGCGAAATCGACCCGGTTATCAGTCCAACATTCGACCTCTCGTCCGAACCCGCAGCACTACTCAAGTTTGACGTTGCCTACGCGCAATTCGGATCGAGTACCGACGCGTTGAAAGTTTTACTCCTGACAAATTGCAACTCGAATCTTGAAGAGGGTATCGTCGTCTATAGCAAATCGGGGAGCGCACTTGCCACGGCTTCTGCCACGTCGGACCCCTTCACGCCTTCCGAAGGAGATTGGCGCACCGAAACTGTTGATCTGTCGCAATATATTGGCCAAAGCAATCTTCAACTGGCCTTTGTCGGCTTCAATGATTGGGGAAATAATCTTTACCTCGACAACATTGCGTTAACCACCTCTCCCATTGCCGATGTTGTGGCCTCCAAGATCCTGCAGCCGTCTCCCGTGAGTTGCGTCGATCAGCTTCAACCGGTCGTGCGCGTATTTAACGCCGGCACGCTCATCACGCAACTTACGATCACCACTACGATTAACGGACAGCCCTATACGCAGACATTAAACGACCTGAACATTGCCGGAAACACGAGTAGTGACATAGTCCTCCCCTCCATCAATTTCGTCGACGGACCAAATCAACTGCAGATCAGCCTTTCCAATCCAAATGGAACACCGGACTTTTTTCCTTCCAACAATCAATTGGCGATGTCGACCGTTCACGATGCCACTTCGGAGTCGTTGCCTACCCGACAGCGCTTCGACAACGGCGATACGGGCACCTGGATCGCTGCCAATCCAACGGGAGGAATGAACTGGCAGGTAGTGAGCATCAGTGATAACCCGGTCCTGTACGTGAATGGATTCGTCAACAGTACCGTAGGCGATCAATCGTGGTTTGTAAGTCCCCTGCTCGATTTCACAGACGTTGACGACGGTTTGCTTCGATACGATTATTCGTATGCAACACGTGCCGGTTCATCTGATGTGCTTTATATCCTCGCTTCTGTTGATTGCGGCATCACGTTTTCAGACACCCTTTACCGGGCGGGTTCAGGAGAATTAGCCAAAGGGCGGGTGAGTGAATCCAGTTGGCGTCCCTCGGGCGAGTCGGATTGGACGCTGAACTCCATTGGCCTGGCCAGTCTGTCAGGTGTCGCGGAAGCGCGTATCGCATTTGTGTTTCGCAGCGGAAAAGGAAACAATATCTACATCGATAATCTTGAATTCTTCCTCACCAGCGAGCCCCTGACCATTGCTGGCGCTATGGAGATCTATCCGACGGTACCGGTGAACGAACCCCTGAACGTTACCTTCGACCTGCCCGGGAAAGACCGTGTGCGTATCGACATCATCGATGGCTTGGGACGCGTCTTAAATACTTACCACTTTGATGGCGTGCTCAATCAAACCTATTCCTTCAACGTCACCCAAAGCGCAGGTCTTTACTACCTCCGTGCCACAACAAGCGCGCAGGTCTACGTCGAAAGGTTCATCATCCGGTAAGACCTACATTTTTTCAGCGCGTTGTCCTCTCGAATCGACAGAGCGTCGACATCAGGGCCGAGTAACTATGGAGAATGAATCATTTCATTATCTTGCGTCATTTTAGATAACCAATTCATGGCCAGCAGGAAAAAGGTAGCTATCCTGTACGGGGGTAGATCCGTAGAACACGCCGTATCCGTCAATTCGGCGCGAAACATTTTTGAATTCCTTGACAAGAAGAAATTTGAACCCATACCGATCGGCATCGCTAAGTCGGGCGAGTGGTTTCTGACGGCGGGCGTATCGAAGGATATTGAGAGTGGCAGTCCGCTGGCTCTTGTCCTTAACCCTTCAGATCCTTCCTTCACCAAGCTTGATGACGGCTCGCGGATCGTGGCGGATATTATTTTCCCGGTGCTGCACGGCACAGATGGTGAGGATGGCAGTATTCAGGGGTTGCTGAAGGCAATGGATCTGCCGATGGTTGGAACGGGTGTACTCGGTTCCGCACTATCGATGAACAAGATCGTAGCCAAGCGCCTGCTTAAAGAAGCGGGCTTGCCTGTGACAGACTTTCTAACGTTTCGCTACGACGACAAGGACAAGATCAGTTTCACGGCAATCAGCAAGAAGCTGGGTCTTCCATTCATGGTGAAGTCCGCCAGCCTCGGCTCATCGGTTGGCGTCACCAAGGTGAAGAGCAAGAAGGACTTTCAGAAGGCCGTAGACGAAGCCTTCAAGTACGACGACGAAATGCTGGCAGAGGAATACATCACCGGCCGCGAAATTGAATGCGCTTTGCTAGGCAACTCGCCTGCTGAAGCTTCCTATCCTGGCGAGATTGTCATCAGCAAGGCCTACGAATTCTATACGTTCGATGCCAAATATGTTGACCCCGATGCCGTGCGCATCGACGTACCCGCAAAACTATCGAAGACCGTCGCTGAAAAAATAAGAAAGGTTTCCAGGAAGGCATTCGAAGCGCTGCACTGTGAAGACTTCTCGCGTATTGACCTTTTTCTTGACAAGAAGGGTAATGTGTACATCAATGAGATCAATACCATTCCCGGGTTCACGAACTCGAGCATGTACCCTATGATGTGGAAGGAAAGGGGCATTAGTTTCCCTAATTTGATCTCCCGGCTGCTCAACCTGGCGCAGGAGCGTTACGACAGGAGTAAACGCATAGCACGGGATTTTCAGTCAGGGCTGAAGTTCTGACCGCGTATATTTGCCCGGTCCGGCGCCTGGCAACATCCGCCTTATTTTTTTGTGTACAACAGGTCTCAGAAGACCACCGATATGAAGTTCGACATCAGAAAATTCAAAACAGATACCCTTGGGGGTTTGCTCATGCATTTCCTGCTGGCAGGCGGACTGCTCCTGGTACTGCTTATCTTGTATTTCTTTGCCTATCTCCCGAATACGACAAACCATGGGGATGCGATTACCGTCCCCAGCATTGAAGGCATGCAGGTGACCAAACTGGAAGATTTCCTGATAAAGCGGAACCTCCGCTATGAAGTAAACGACTCGGCTTATTCGGCGGAGCAACCACCTAATACCGTATTGAAACAATTTCCCCAGGCGGGCTCGAAGGTTAAGGAAGGAAGAAAGATTTTCATCTCTGTCAATCGCCGCACGCCACCAACGGTACCGGTACCCGCACTGGTCGACGGGTCGGTGGTAAATGCTGATGCCGTACTCCGAAGCAATGAACTGAAACGCGGCAGCATCGAGCTCGTGCCAGGACCTTTTAACATTGTGAAGGAGATGAAGTACAAGGGTAATCGGATTGCGGCCGGGGACCAGGTTCCCAAAGGCGCCACGATCGATCTGGTGGTCATGGATGGCGGTGGCGGTGGTGGTGACCTTCGTTCGCCCGACTATATCGGGTCATCTCTCGAAGATGCCAAAGTGCTTATTTTTGGCTATAACCTCAACCTCGGCGACGTGCACCTGGTGGGTGACACTACCGGTGGCGGAGTGGTGATCAAACAAAAGCCGGCTCCTAATGAAAATATTAAGGTGGGTGACATCGTTGAACTTTGGATAGGGCAGCCTGGAACGGAGGTTTCGGACGATGATCCGAATGATCAACCTGAATAATTGATACGTGCGGCACGCAAGACAAGGCTTATCCATACATCTGCTCATTTCGCTTGTCATGGTTCTGGCGTCCCACTCCTACGCCTTCGCCCAGCTCAAGAGATTCACCCTTCCTTCGAACAAGCAGGTTCCACCGGCAAGTCGTGCGGCCACCAAACAATCTCCGAACGCGCGCGAACAAGCCGACGCGAGGGCGTTACCCTTCTTTGACGATTTTTCCGGAACACTCACAAACGACAGCAGCGAGGGCGCAAACCAGCCCGTTGACTCGCTGTGGAAGAATGTGAAGAACGGGACAGTGTGGATCAACGATGGCCTGGCACTCAACGCGCCATCCGTCAACGTGGCCACCTTTGATGGGCTCGACCCTGCCTTTCTCCCCTATTCGCAGCAAGCCCTGGTAAACGGAATGCGCGACAGCCTTGTATCGCAACCCCTACTGCTGGGCGAATCTTCCGTTTCGGTCGCGGAGCGTCCTACAGTATACCTGAGTTTCTTTTATCAATGGCAAGGCAACGGCGAACCTCCGGACGCAACGGACTACCTAGGCGTAGAATTCAAGAATGCTTCGGGTCAATGGAAGCAGGTAATGTCGATCACGCCTCGCGAATCTTTTTCCCGCAGTGCGTTCTATGACACGATCATGCAGGTAAGCGGGGACGAATATTTCCACGATGCCTTTCAGTTCAGGTTCCGCAATTACGGACGCCTTTCCGGCCCGTTTGATACCTGGAACGTGGACTATGTGTATCTCAACAAGAGCCGAAATCCCGACGACCTCGACTTTCCGGACCAGGCGGTTGCCTCGGCGCTGTCCAGTCTGTTTGGCAAATACCGATCGATCCCCTACGAACATTTTCTCCTCGCCGACGTGATTGAGCGGCCCGGTTTCCAGGTCTCTAACAACCTGAATGACTTCACCGACCTCACGTACCTCACCGAAGGAACGTTTGTGAATTACGTGGATGGCGTTGCTACAAGCACTTACCTCTCGAACCTCGGCGGAAGCGATACGTCTGCCATCAACGACGACGGCAGCGGTATCATTTTTCCGCTGGAGAAGCGAATGGTGCATCTCCAATACATTCCGGACCGGTCCAACGCGGCGCAGTTCGATCCGCTGGGCGATTCGGTGTGGCTTAAGCTGAAGGTAAGGCTGTTTACCGGCGATACCTTTGATCCCAAGACCGGAGCGATCGCCAACGACTATGACCTGAATTACCTGCCTATCGACTTTCGGGTAAATGATACCATTTCCACGTCGTACGCGTTAATAGATTACTATGCTTATGACGACGGCATTGCAGAGTATGCCGCCGGCCTCACCCAGGCCGGCAATCGCGCGGCGATAGGATACGACATGCTCTCCACAGATGCCGATACGCTGGTTGGCATTGATATCTATGTACCTGACTATGGGCTATCCAGCAATCTCACGGTAGACTTTACAGTATACAGTGATGATGGGGGTCTGCCTGGCACGCCGGTGTACACGATACCCAGCTTCTCCGTTCAGCGAAAGGGCGCGAACGTTTTTCAAACGATTAAAATTGTCGAGCCCTTCCTGGTAGAAGGACGTTTCTACATCGGTTGGAAAGCGCCAGTAGGCGGTACGTTGAAGGTCGGATTAGATTACAACAGTTTTAGTGGCGACCAGATCTTTGTAAATACAAACGGGACGTGGACGTCTACCAGTGATATCACCGGCAGCCTGATGATCCGCCCGGTCTTCGGGGATGGCAAAGTGATTACCGACGTCGAAGACACGTCCGAGGTGGGTGTATATCCCAATCCCAGTACCGGTACCTTTACCATTGCCGAGCCCTTCGAAACACTGCGTGTATTCAACGCCATGGGACAACCGGTTTCCTTTGATCTCTATCGAGACGAGAGCGGCCATCGCGTCGCGCTGCGACAGCCTGCATCCGGCTTGTATGTTCTCCATATGACCAGCGGAAATAAGCACCGGACGGGCAAGGTGATCGTAAAATAGCTACATTCGCCTGATCTGGTGATAACCAAGAATGGCAGAGATTTTACCCATCCGTCCCTGGCGATACAGCCCGGCCTTAAGCAAGGATATTGATTCGCTGGTGGCTCCGCTGTTCGATGTGGTATCCACACGACAACGAAAGCTGTTGTACGAGAATCCGCTGAACAGTATTCACCTTTCCGTACCACAACGTGATACCGATGCAGCTGCCTCCCTGCTGGCTGATTGGAAAGCGCGGGGCATATTGCTCCAGGATCAGTTATACGGCATTTATGTTTATTATCAATACTTCCGGTTGCACGGGTCTCCCCACGAATACTGCCGGAAAGGATTCATCGCCCATGTACGCGCATACCCATGGGACGAAGGTATTATCCTGCGGCACGAAAACACCATTCCGGATGCTGTTAATGACCGCGTGACCTTGTTGGAGAAAACCAACCTGCACGCCAGCCCAACGCATGGGCTATACACGGACGTTGATTTCTCGCTGGAGCCGCTCATGGATTCGGCCATCGCGGATCCCATCTATGAAACCGAAGACTACCAGGGCGTGCGCGATGTTTTGGCGGTGATCCAGGACTACGAGGTGGTGACCCGGTTCATCCGGTTTATGGCGGACAAGAAAATCATACTTGCCGATGGTCATCATCGCTACGAGGGATCGCTGCAATACAGGGAACGTTCGCAGGCAGCCAACGCGCAGCATACGGGACAGGAAGGCTACAACTTTCACCTGATGTACTTCACCAACACCGAGGCCGAAGACCTCGTCATCCTGCCCACCCATCGCGTGGTCCGGGAATTGCCGGGGTGGGATGCCAAAGAATTTGTGAAATCAATAGCCACCTACTTCCATATCAAGGAAGTAGACGACGTCGACAATTTAAATGATGTCATCGCGGGCAAACCCTGGACGTTTGGATTGCTGCTTCCTGATGGAGGCTATCGCATCACCCTTAAACCCGAGGTATTTCCAGCCATGACGTGGCGGTTCCCGGAACTGATCAAGCGACTGGATCTCACCGTACTGCATTACTTCATCATTGAAAAAGTGTTGGGCATCCCCGGCAAAGATCAGCGTTCATCACCGCACATTAGTTTTGACCGGAGCTTTTCCGATTGTCTCCAACTGGTGAATACCGCCAAGGCACAGGTGGCAATCATTACCAATGAGGTAAGTATCGACGACGTGAAGGGCGTGTGTGCCAGCGGCTATACGCTTCCCCAGAAATCCACGTACTTTTACCCAAAGGCTATTGCCGGACTGCTATTTTCGACGATTAGAGAGGAAGAGTTTGCCTCGCGGCACTTTGAGCCGTTCTAGACGCCATGGCAAAAATGACCGAAACTAAGAACTGCCTTAAAACAGGCGAATAGTTTGCGTCGCAAATTTACGTTCAAAGACGATACGGTTAATTTTGCTACGCCGTACCAGCCGTGGCAAGTCCTGGAGGCGCTCCTTAACTGAGATCAAATGCAACCATTAAACACGCACAGGTTATGCTAAAACGCCCTCTGATACTCGCCTCCAGCAGTCCCCGGCGGCAATACCTCATGAAGGAAGCGGGGTTTCAATTCCGGATCGAGAAACCGGATGTGGATGAGTCATGGCCCCCAGCCCTCCCGTTACACCAGGTGGCGCGCTATCTCGCGGAGAAAAAGGCTGAGCATTTCAGACCTTCCATGCACAACGAAATCATTGTTGCTGCCGACACGGTCGTGATCATTGACGATCAGGTGGTGAACAAACCGGCTGATCGCGACGAAGCCATCCGTATGCTTACGACCCTTTCTGGCAGGACGCACCTCGTGACGACCGGGGTTTGTATCATTTCGCGTGAGCGGGAGGAATCATTCGACGACACCACACTGGTCACGTTCCAGGAATTAACCCAGGAGGAAATCGCCCACTACGTCGACCACTACAAACCTTATGACAAAGCGGGCGCCTACGGAGCACAGGATTGGATTGGCATGGTGGCGATCCGGAAAATCGAAGGCAGCTATTTCAACGTCATGGGACTTCCGATACACCAGGTATATCAACATCTGAAAAACTGGGGAAACGTGGGTTAAGCAAACGTAACCCTAGTCTCAGCAAATCATCACAGAATCGATTTACACCATCGGACGAATGCCTGTCGAATCGCAGGTCCGTAATGTTTTCAAAAGGTCTCGGAAGCAGACAAATAAAATCCTGAAGACTTGTCACCGAGGCCGATATCAATAGCGAGGTTAGTGCGTGTCTTCTTGTCCACCATAACGCGAAGCCCCAGTCCATACCCCGGCTTTACCGATTGAAAAAGTGCCAGATCTTGTGCGGGATTATTGGCTGTTGTGGCATTCAAGAAAAGTACGCCGCCCAACACACCGCCACACGCCGACAACGGAAAGCGGTATTCTGCCTCACCATAGACCAGGTTGTTACCTCTAAATCGCCCTTGCGTATATCCACGCGCGCTGCGACTGCGTTGATCGTAGGCAGTAGCCGGAAGAATGAGGTAAGGGAACTCTCCTTCCGGCGAAAAATTTCCCATCAACCATAAGGCCATGAGGTGCCTGGGATTTCGTTTTGAAAGCGGATGAAAGCTTCGCCATTCCAGGGAAATGAAACTGGCGTTGGTCTTGTTGCCCAGGAACTTCAGCGCGCCACGCCAGCTCACCATCAGGAAGTGACCCTTGTAAGGATTAATCATGTTGTCGCGCGTGTCGGAGATCAAATTGACATTCAGGGCAGAGGAGTAATATTCCTTTGTATTAAAACCGTAGTGTTCATTATAAGCGTAGTGGCTGGTTATTAGGGAGTCGCCAGGGTTAAGTCGAAGCTTTTCATCCTGAATATTGAAGTAATAGTCCAGGTTGTAGCCAAGGCCTATGTAAAATGAATTTCCGACTTTGTATGAAGCTGATTGATAAAAGCGAACAAAATTGAACTTCAGTGGCTGCGCCAAAGAATCGTCGGACGTTTCAACACCGCCAAGATTATATTGATAGTCGAGAATTCCGCCTTCAGGCGCATTGGTGCCGAGCCCATAGGTGGGTTGTGAAAACACCAGGAATCTCCAATCGCCCGTAAAGAAAATGTTATTCCTCTTGGTATAGACGCTGTTCTTGAGAAGAAAAAGCTGTTGGTTTTTCGTGGTGAACTGTACACTGCCCGACAGCATCGAATATCGCGTGGTCGGGCCGGGCAACCTGAATGCATACTGACCACCCACGCCGAGCATAAAGCCCGTCGCCGGGTTCGATCCAATGATGGGTATCAACAAAATCGATCCCGATTTGCCGGTATCGATTTTGGGCTCCATGCTAAGCGAGGACCGAATCAGATCACCAATATCTTTCTGAACACACAAGGTGTCGACGGGAAGCGGCGCATTTTCCTGCTGCTGCGCGTATAGGCAATGACCAACGAGTACCGTGGCCAACGCGAGGACCACGCGCCGCATAAGAAAACTCAAAGGAGTAGGCCCGTAGCCTGCTTTCTTGAATTTTGAACGAACCGGCTGTGTCATGTAGCGTTGGCGGTGGAGATTATTGCAGTAATGGGTCTATTGTGATGCCGTAAGTTTAGCGACTTCGTTCTTGACAGCAGCGAGGTCGCGCTGAAAAGTAGCATTTCCATGTAATCGGGCAACTGCAGCCGCACCCATGACCCTACCCATCACTACGTCGCTATGCCAATGTACATTACAGATCACGCGGCTTTCACCAAATTCATAACCGCGCTTGAGAATAGCATTAGTTTTAGCAGGAAAAACCTCCGTAAATACCAATGCCCACGCCCAACCGATCGCCGTATGTCCTGAAGGATAGGAACCATCCTTTCGCAATTGCTCTTCGTCAGCCGGTGTACACGTGGGCGTGTTGTTCTCCATAAAAGGCCGCTTGCGCTTATAATGATTCTTCGCTGTATACGTAGACAGTGCAGCATCAGTGAGCACCCGTCGCATAAGCATATACAGCTTCGGTGTTTTTGATTCGCTGATTTCGAGCCCCAGGGTGGATTGAAACGACAATGCTGCCTCCGGGAAATATAAGTACGCGTCGTTTGTCGCTAGTTTAAAGCGCGTCGTATCCTTCGATGTTACAGCCCTGGTAGCATAATCCTGATCGAGTGCATATCCAGGAGAACCCTCTTCTGGCGGCGGCGGAATCAGGGCCAGGCTATTGGGCAACTCTTCCATCGAGAGATATCCTTGCAGTAGTCCTGGCGCGATCTCCTTTACCGTTTCCTGCGAGGCCTTGGTGCGGCTGGTGCCACAGTCCGTGCAAATCACTGCTACGAACAGTACTGGCAGCAGGTAGTAAATTCTCGCCCTTATGTTCATAGGAAACTACTTAATTGTTTACCCGCATGTGCTGCCCGTAAATCCTCACGCCGGCGGGCTTCACATCCGGCCTCAAGGATCTACTTCACCGTATATCCCTTTCCTTCCAAACAAACGGTGAAGGCTTTTTTAAACTCATCAGTAATGGCCGCCTGCTGTTGTGTAGCCGCCTGATTGTTTTTCTGCTGCTGTTGTGCATCGCCCGCTACTTTCGCACGACGGCCAGCAAGGCCACCCGCAACGGCCCCGATAGCCGCCCCTTTACCAGCATCCCCGGCGATGGCTCCGATGGCGACTCCCGCCGCCGCACCACGTGCGGCACCTTTAACAGCCGTACCATCGGGCGCTGTGTCGACTTTCGCTGCTTCCACCTTTGGCGGATTCAATGGATCGATACCAGATTGTTCCACGGCCCAGCGGTAACAATCTGAATCATCTTTGTCTTGCGTCGCCTGCGTCTGTTTCTTGGCTGGGAACACGTAAATGCCCAGGCTCTTGGCAAAAGAAGTGTGGGCGGTTTCAGCAGTCTGTGCAAAGGTCACGGACGTGATCAGAAACGCACCTAGAGTAAGTATATTTTTCATGAGCTTGAAGTTGTGGTTGGTTGCACGAATAGAAAGATTACTCCGCTGGATAAAAATCATAGCCGAGCTGACGCAGTACATCAGCCTCGTTGTAGAAACTACGGCTTAAGTTGATCTTGCCATTTTCTATCCGATATACGGCGTTCATGGTGAGCATCACCGGCCCGCGACCATCCTTATATGTAATCTTCAGAGCCGCCCAATCCGAAACGTAGTCCCCTGGATTTTTACCGTCCTTAACCTTCGCAGCAATGTTTACCGTGCGCTGATACTCGATCTTTTCGTATAGATTCTCAGACACGTCTTTAAAACTGGCAATGGCCTGCTCTTTGTTTGTCGAGTCTGTAAAAGAAGGACCATAACCTACGTAGTTGTCGGCCAGCAGTTCGCTCATCGCTTGCGTGTCCTTCGTTTCAACGGCCTTGATGTATTTTTCAACAACGGCAATGTTCTCTGAATCTGTTTTACTTCCATTGTCCATGCACGACGTCATGCATAAACCTACAGTGAATAGGGCAAGGAGTGATTTCATCATCTTTTTGTGTTGATTTATGATTTAGGACGATCGAAAAAACGGACGGAATACGTTGAATTGTGATACGAAAGTCAGAATCGAATTTAATTTGAACGGTGACGGCTACAAACCACGCAGGGCCTATAGCACCAGGGCACGTGTTTAGTTCTTCTTGTCAAATTCTCCAATCAGCGGGATGTTCTCCATAAGCAGGGAGCGCACTTCGGCGAGGATATAGTTTTCGAACTGGTAAAATTGCGCAGCCGGCTTAACGCCAGACTCCTTTTTGATCTTATGGTAATACGTATCAATAAGCTTGTCGGTCTTTGTTTGCTGTTCCATCATCTCTTTGACAATGGCGTCGGTGCTGGCATCGTCGAGCGACGTATATCCATTCACATACTTGTTCAGAATCTCTATGCGTTTCTTGCCGAGTTCCTTTCGCTTGGTTTCGTATTCATCGTATGCCACCCAGAACGCATCTTTTTTAGCGCCTTCCAACTGAATGAATTCGGCCGCCATTGCCTTCTTGTCTTTACCAAAAGCTGCCTGCACCAGGTCAACTTCCTCTTTGTTGCTCTGTGCAAAGCCAATAATGCCGAAAGCAACCAGTACGGTTGTGAGTAGTATTTTTTTCATAAGTGTTTGTTAAGAGGTTACGATTCCAACGCGTCTGCGTTATCATCGGCTAAGTAAAACTAACAACCCGCCGGAAGAGTTTTTAAACGGTATCGTCTACGGCGCTAATCGTGCGACCTTGAACGTTCATGCGACGCCTGTACGGCGATCTGATCGATCAGCCCCTTTGCGTTGGCTGCGAAGTCATGAAGAAATTTATAATTGAGATTGTCAAAACTTATTCGCGTATAAAACATGTCGCGCACGATGACGAAATACCGCATTGATAAGTCCGGGTTATGTTGAGCCCCAATGAACTCCGACCACAGCTTGTGAACCGTACGGTGTAAACGCTCATCAACCACCTCGCTGGTCTTGTAAAATGAATAATGTTCCTTATTGCGCGTTAGCTGCACTTGAAACATCACCGTAGTGGCTGACCTGGCAAGCAGCAACAGGTAATCCGGGTCGACGCGTTTACATTGTCGAATCCCCTCCAGAAACAGATCGACCTTATCAAGATGCAAGGCAACCAGTTGCGCGCAAAAACCTTCGAGGTCTCCAAAATAATGGTAGAACCCGGATTTGTTTAACTGCAAAATCCGGGCAAGGCGTTCAACCTGTATGCCCTCCAGCCCTTCCTGTGCGAATAGCTGGTAGCCTTGCTCTACCCACAACAATGAATTCATTGCACGGTCCATAAACAACTTTTGAAAGTTCCGCTTACCGTTTTACCAAGTGTGCCTCCTGGAGTGCAGGTTCGGGTTCGGTCGCCAGGAATTGCTTCATCAACAGTTTTGCTTCTGTCATGAGACCACGCAGAAATGCATAGTCCATGTTGTATCCCATGCGCGTATAGAACATGTCGCGCACAATATTAAAATAACGCACAGCGAGGTCTGTATTGTCATGAAAGCCGATGTAGGCCATCCAGACATCCTGCAGAATCGACTCTGCCTGGCAGTCAATCTCCTCAGCCACCACGGTAAAGACCGGATTTTTGGTTCGGATGAGCTGCACATGAAACAAGATCGTAACCTTGTGTTTCACAATGAGGTTAAGATAGTCGGGATCGACAGTGCTCACGTGCCGAAGATCCTCCAGATACAGGCTTGACTTCTGCTTATGCAGTGACAGCAGCTGGCCGACAAAACCTTCGAGGTCGCCGAAGTAATGATAAAATCCAGATTTGTTGCGGCCAACGATGCGAGCGAGTCGCTCAATTTGCATGCCTTCCAGGCCTTCCTTGGCAAAGAGTAAATAGCCTTCTTCTGTCCACGCCGATGCGTTCCTGGACTTTTCCATGAGAGAGGGTGAATGTTTACCTAAAGCTACTCCTTTTGCTCATGGCAATGAACGGCAGCGTCCAAATTTTCTGAATTGTCGGTCCATTAGGGTCATTGGACTCGCTATTATTAGCCGTTTGCGAGCACGACCGGACGATATAAAAGGTTAATATGAAGGGACGTACGCAGCTGTCGGGACAATGAATAATTATCCGCGTGCTACCTCCTGGAAACGTACTACTCAGGGAACACCAACGTAAGCGCGGCACGAATGCCAAAGTCGGCACGCGTCCCCTCGGCTGCCGCCACGTGCAGCCGGGGCCCTACGACAAGGGAAACAATTTGCTTTCCCAGTTTGGTTACTCCGGAAAGGGTTGGATTGATAAACACACTTGTCGTACTGGCTTCCCAGTTTTGGGTCATCTCGGCATTCACACCGAGACCCGCGCCGCTCTTCCAGTTATAGTTAAGAAAAGGCTGCAGAAAAAGCTGATTGACGTCGGGGCGGTCCTTATCGCCAGCAACCGACCAGATCTGGTTAGCCAGGGCTCCAAATGTCCAGCCATTAATTTGACGCAAGGCCAGTGCGGTCGGACCAATTCCCAATTTTTTCGTCGCGAGGTAGTCACTGGTGGCCGTCGGAACCAATATCGCCGGCCCCGCTCCCCAGATCCATTTACTCTTGGAAGATGTCGGCGAAAAGAAACCGCTAACCAGCGCATCGCCGAGGCCGGATTGACTGGTGCCTTCGCCTGTAATATTGAATTGCGAGACCACCGGGAGTATCACGCGCGCGATAAGATTTACACTTTCCGAAAGTTTAACAGGTATGACGGGCTGAATGTTGAGCGTGTTGCGCGCGCCATTGTTGTCGCCTATGCCAACGTCCAGATTGTTCTGAAAGGGCAAACTGATCATTGACGCCACCGGGTTTGCCAATTTCTTGGCAACCTCCGCTGCGTCAGATGGAGCAGGTGTTTTCTCCTGAGCAATTATCCTGCCCTGAATCAACAAGGCCAGGGCAACGAAAATCGGAAGTGCTCTGTTCATGGCAGTCACGTTGTTGTCATCCAATGTAAATAAAAAAGTGCCCTTTACCTCCGAAGTAAAGGACACTTAACTGCCGCTACACAAGCCGACGTTATTTTTTAGTTTCGATAGTCACTTTGTCCACTTTTCCATTGAATCTCGAAGTGCCGGCATAATCTGTTACCGGCGTTCCGTCGTCTGTTCCTACGTCCGCCAGGTCGTCGACCGAGAAAATTCCAGGCTGCGTTTTTCCAATGGCATTCTCACCAACCTTGGTTCCGTCGACAGAGATCGTTCCCGTTCCGCCAGCACCCGGCTTATTTTCGGCCTGCTTAAACTCGTAAACCAGCGTGTGCTTCCCTGATTTCAGTGCCTGACTGGCCGAAACGGTGAATGACTCGAGCCCCAGATAGTTGTAAGTGAAGGAAGGCTTGCCTTTTTTCACATAAAAAGAAAAGCCACCAAACCTTCCGCCCTGGCAGACAATGGCGCCATTTCCGTTCGCGCCTACTTCAACTTCGGCGGTGATGCTGTACGAGGTATTTCGTGTATCGATGAAAATGTCGGTACCCATACCCTTCATACCATTGCCCAGGGTCAGCGACGTGCGTCCATCCATCACCGTTGGGCGATTAACCAGGCTCGCGTTCATTCTTTCGAACAGTCGGTCATCAATGGGCAGTACGTGATACTTTTCCGCCTCGGTCATGAAGATATCCTGCAGCTCTTTCAACTTAGCCGCATTTTCTGAGGCAAGGTTCTTCGTAAGGCTAAAATCCTCGTTCGCATTGTATAACTCCCAAATATCTTCCTGAAGAGAACGGTCAGGCTTAGGATTCCATGCCGGACGATGTATGGTGCGGGCGTACCAGCCGTCTGCGTAAATGGCGCGATTGCCAAACATTTCAAAGTATTGCACGGTGTGTTTTTCCTTCGCTGCTGCATCGTTAAACGAATACACCATGCTGGTTCCTTCGATGGGGTCCTGGGCAATGCCGTTTACGGTCTTCGGTGCGGGAATCTGGCATGCTTCAAATACCGTGGGGGCAATGTCGATCACGTGTGTGAATTGTGAACGAATCTCGCCCTTCGCCTTGATCCCGGCGGGCCAGTGTGCCACCATTCCATTGCGTGTACCACCAAAGTCAGAGGCCACTTGTTTAGTCCAGGCAAAAGGAGCATCCAGTGCAACGGCCCAACCTGCCGCGTAGTGAGGATACGTTTTGTCACTTCCCCATTCATCGTAATGTTTGAGCATTTCGCCGACGGTCTCCGGAACCTGGTTGAAGAAAGTCATCTCGTTGAACAGTCCGTTCATTGAGCCTTCGGCGCTGGCACCATTATCACCCACTACATAAAATATCAACGTGTTTTCCATTTCACCCAGGTCTTCGATCGCAGCCACCAACCTACCGATCTCAAAGTCTGCATGTGCACCGAAACCTGCATACGTCTCCATTTGCCGTGCGAATATCTTCTTCTCGTCAGCGGACAGGGATTCCCAATCTTTGATGTCCTTAGGTTTTGATGACAATTGGGTATTCTGTGGGACGATGCCCAACTTCTTTTGGCGTTCCAGTGTTTCTTCCCTCAGCTTGTCCCACCCCTGATCAAACTTGCCCTTGTATTTGTCGATCCACTCCTTCGGAGCATGGTGAGGTGCGTGTGTCGCACCCGTTGCAAAGTACATGAAGAAGGGCTTTTCCGGAGTAAGGGCCTGCTGAAAGCGCACCCAACGGATGGCATTGTTGGTCATGTCCGTGGTGAAATGATAGTTCGGATCGTCCGGAAGTTCCACCTGTGCAACGCCGTCATAGACAAGGGGCGCCCACTGATTAGTCTCCCCGCCAATGAATCCATAGAACTTGTCGAAGCCTGAATGCGTAGGCCACCGATCCAGTGAACCCGATATCGAAATCTCCCAGGGAGGCGTTTCGTGGTATTTTCCAAACGCCGCCGTACTGAATCCGTTTTGGCGAAGTACTTCTGCCATGGGCGTGATACTTTGCGGACGTACGCCATTATTACCGGGAAATGCAGTTGCCGTTTCCATGATAGATCCTGCATTGTTGCTGTGGTGGTTGTAGCCTGTAAGAATAGCTACCCGGGTCGGAGAACAAAGCGAGGTGGTATGGAATCGATTATAGCTAATGCCGTTTGCCGCGAGCTTTGACAGCACCGGCATATCAACAGGACCCCCAAACCGGCTGGATGCCCCGAAGCCCATATCGTCGATAAGAATTACCACAACATTGGGTGCACCCTTGGGCGCTTTCACGTCAAAACGTTCGGGTGCTTTCGCGTTCCGTGCATCCAGTTCTTTATAAGATTGGCGCAAGGGCTCCGGAATGGGTAGCACGGTACGATCGAGCTCTCCAGGCGCCAAAGCAGGCCCGGCCGTCTCCGGCTTTTGCTGCTTCTGCTCGCACGAGAAGGCAAGGCAGGCAACCAGAATCAAAATGTACTTCGTTTTCATGGGTGTATGTTTGATAGTATAATAAGTCAATCCAGTCCGGACCACCAACTCCCCCGCAAGCGTGCCACAACAAAGGCCCGGATCAGTGGAGATGTCGGTCACTACTGACCTTCTCCAACACATCCCGGGTTTCGGCGGCAATGCTGCGCAAGAACTCGTAATCTATTTCCTCAGCCGTAATGCGCACATAAAAGAAATGGCGAATGATATTTAAGTACGCCAGCACGGTTGACGTATCATACCGAATTTCCCCTGTTCTCTGCCATAACCTGATCAATTCATCGCTTATGATTCTTCCTGCCACATCTACATCGAGATGCAGGGGTACGTTTCTGTTCCTGGAGAGTAATTGTGATTCCACCAGGAAAAACGATTTAAAGCGAACAATCACCAGCAGCACATCAGGATCAACAGACTTACATGCCGATAATTGTGCAGCCACTTCCCGGGCCATACGAATGTGATATTCGAGCACGCTCCTGAGAAAGCCATCCATCGTATTGAAGTAATAATAAAAGCCGGACTTATTAAGATGGAGAATTCTCGCGAGCCGTTCAATCTTTATCCCCTCCACTCCTTCCCTGCCAAGAAGATCATAGCCTGCTTTTATCCATGTGTCGACTTTCAATAAGGTCATAGGGATTGATCAAAGTAAAAAAATAAGTAGCAGAGTTCATGGACGCCCCCGTTTAGGAAGTAAAGGTCCGACTCCTGTATCTTTAAAAGTTATCCCGTAGTGACACGTGTCAACAAGTGAATCATACGAAACGCCCTTGTTATGGACACCAAAAAAATTCAAACGCTAGATACTGCGTTAGTGCAGGCATCCCAAAAGATCAAGGTGCTGCAGGCATTGCAATGGCCATCCGGATTGGAAGAAAAGTTTCTGCAGGGCTGGCGGCAGGGAAATCCAATGTTGCCGGAGATCAGCCTGCCGCGGCAAAACTATGACGACAATGTCAGGGCATTAGAGGATATTGCAGCACAATGCAATCCCGAAGATCCCGCAGAGAAATTTTTGGGAGACACCGCGCAAAGCTATGCTTACTGCGGACGTATGCTGAACGCCATCGGCACACCGGATTTTTCGACGTATTCCAGCAGAATCTACGGAAGGCCGGATGCGATATATAAGCTGCAAGGCCTTAGCGCAGTGGATGGAGCGAAGTACTTTCTTAGTGTTACCGACGCCTTATTGGGGAACGCGGATTTCCCGGCGGCAACTGCCGACATATCAGCAGAAGAATTTGCCGGTTGGCTGAAAGCTGAAGTCGACGAGTTCTTTGAACACGATGTTGTGGAAGTGGTCATAGATCAATCCATGTCATCAAAAGCATTGGCGGGCGCGACGCGGATCCGCATCCGGGGAAATGCCCAATTCTCACAACTCGACAAAGATCAACTGCTCTTCCATGAGGCCTTCGTCCACACGGCTACCATACTGAACGGAAAAAAACAAACCAACCTTAAATCCTTAGGCCTCGGCGCACCGCGTACCACCCGTACGCAGGAAGGTATAGCAGTCCTGGCCGAACTCGTTACCAATGCGATGGATATTAATCGCCTGCGGCGCGTCGCCCTTCGGGTGCTGGCGGTCAAGAAGGCATTGGATGGTGCTGACTTTATCGAGGTGTTTAAATTTTTTCTGGAGTCCGGTCAATCGGAGGAAGAGTCTGTCAGGTCCGCGCAACGCATTTTCCGCGGCGGGCATGTGAAAGGTGGCATCGCGTTTACAAAAGATGCTGTCTACCTGCAGGGCCTGCTGGAAGTTCACACGTTTATGCGCATGGCCATCCGCGACAATCGGCCGGAGCTTATACAGTACATGTTTGCCGGCAGGCTCACGCTGGCTGATACCCTGCGCCTGACACCCCTCTTTAAAAGCGGATGGCTGCAACCCCCTGCCTACATGCCGGCATGGGCGGCCGATCTCCGAAGAATTTCTGCATCGCTCGCCTACTCTGCCTTCGTGTCGTTTATCAAACTTGAAAAAGTGTATCTTGAGCGCGCCATTGAAATAGAAGAAGAGTTAAAGCATCAGCCCGAATTCCTATAATCTAAATTACCTTGCAAATTATGAAGCAATGCGTTTTGATGATGATATCCCTGTTGTTCTCCGGAGCTATCGCGATTGCTCAGGACGCTGACACTATACCACAGCGTAAGAACACTATAAAGCTCGACTTAACCTCCTACTTTATTTATCGAAATGCCATCGTCATCGGCTATGAGCGAGTTACCAAGCCAAACCAATCGTTCCTGATTTCGGCAGGATATCAGGAATTTCCTAACGTGACATCATTTGGAAATACCATCGGCGTGACGCAGAACGGAAAGCGCAATGGTTTCAAGGCAGGTGGCGAGTATCGTTTCTACCTGAAGAAGGAAAACAAATACCACGCACCTCACGGTGTGTACATAGGGCCCTACTTTATGTACCACAAATACAATAACTCCAGAACTATTGAAGTGGACAACAACGGAACTCCTGAGCAAGCAATTCTTGACTCCAAATTCGGCATTTTCAACGTCGGGGTTCAACTCGGTTATCAGTTTGTCATAAGTGATCGCTGGGCCATTGACCTCACGTTCGTCGGGCCGTCTATATCGCATTATCGCTATAGCCTTGATTTAGGAGGAAACTACACATTTGACAAAGAGGATATCCAAAATGAAATTATCCTGGACTTACTGGACCGGTTTCCTTTCCTAGACGAGGCTATTTCTGAAAAAGAGGCTACTAAGGACGGCAGACTGGACACCTGGTCATTTGGCTATCGATATCAGCTCACGGTCGGTTATCATTTTGGAAGAAAGAAGTAATCACGTGATGCCGCCAGATGGTTTATGAAGCACTCATTTGCCCGGTAATAACCGAATTACAGGGATATATCCCATTGCAAGCGGAACCGCCATTCGTCCGTCGGCTGAAGATCAATTTTTACATAGTTAAAGTAACTCGTTTCGAAAGTGAGTTTGTTCTGATGACCGTTGAAGAACCAGTTGAATGGCAGTGATGTTTCCCGCTCGCGATTCTCCCGGGCCTCCGAGTTAGGACGGTACAATCCAGGATCCTGGTCTTCGGGCGTGGCAAAACGGAATTGCAAGCGACCTTGAATTTGCAACAGGAAGCGATCGTCTCTTGTTCTGAATTCAAATCCTTTGGTTCCATGACCAATGTTTACCTGTTTCGCCGAATCGGATGGAACGAGTTGGGCTTGTGTCGTGGCGCAAGTCATCAGCCATAGCGTCATGCCAACAACGTACGATGTTACCTGCTTAGTCGTAAACTTATTCGAGATCATTCGTGGCCGAAACGTTTAACCTAAATGCGTACAGGACAGACCAAAGTAAGAAAAATCGCCGTGAACCGGGATACTTTAGTTTTGCTGCTGGTATATACGCATCAGCGCTGTGGCAATTTCCTTGGCCGAAAATCGCTTCACGTATTCGTGGCCGGTCTCAATCATCTTCTTTCGCAACGGCTCATCAGCCAGTGCACACGCCATCTGTCGCGCGAGCGCGTCAGTATCGTTTGAATCGGCATATAAAGCAGCAGGACCGCCGGCCTCGCTAAAACAAGAACCGGTAGAGGTAACTACCGGAACGCCTGACAACAAGGACTCCACTATCGGAATACCAAATCCCTCAAACAAGGATGGATATACAAATAAGGCCGCGCCTTGATACAACGCGGGGAGGTCGGCAAAAGAAACAGCATGCAGGAAGCGGACGTGAGAAGTTACGTTGAGTTTCTCCGCCTCACGCGCAACGGTATGCTTATACGCCGTTTCGCGCCCGACTATGACGAGCGGAATGCGCAGGGACTCCGGTAGTTTCGCCATTGCCTGCACTGCTGCCAACATATTCTTGCGCGGTTCTATCGTGCCCACCGTGAGCAGGTACTTCGCTGGCAGCCCATACATCTTCCGCACGGCATCAATAGCGTCTCCCCGCACACGCACGTTAAACTGTGGGTGAGCACCCTGATAAACGACTTCTATTTTCGATTTTGGTGTACCGAGATAGGTCATGACATCCCGGGCCGTCTGCTCACTGATAGCCACCACCACGTCCGCCTCACGGCAAGCCTTCGCTACCTTGTGGGTATAAATGCGTGCATCAATGCGGCTATACAATGCCGGAAATCGCAGAAAGATGAGGTCGTGTACGGTGACTACTTTTCTGACACGGGCAGGTAGTCCTGAAGGTAGTTCCTGGCTGAGGCCGTGGAAAACATCGAGATGTTGCGCGCTGCGTTCGCGCCCAATACCAAAACTGCGCCACAGTGAGGTTGTTTTCGTCCACCGATAAATGTCGGGCGGCGTAACAACTTCCACCTGAGGCGCAGTGGCAATTGTTACGC
>Ga0193752_1000036_pt1 | contig 207218 bp, 178 predicted proteins | sample H1c1metaG_FD_144924 | JGI IMG/M metagenome (GOLD analysis project Ga0193752, IMG submission 144924) | Soil microbial communities from a riparian zone of the East river system, Colorado, United States - H1c1 | ecosystem: Environmental > Terrestrial > Soil > Riparian zone | place: USA: East... | reverse complement strand
TTTGTTACAAAACCATCAGCCGCAATATCCACAAAAGCCCCCCATCGGCATACAAAATCTTTTTCAAATAACAATCGTGGTTCTGGTTAGAGGCTTACTATTATAAAATGATACTAAAAGTAGAAGATGCAGATAACCCAACCGAAATTGATGAAAAGCAACTGACACTAAAAATTATTTCTTCTCAGAACAGAGTGGATTATTTATGGGAGATTGGTGGTGGGAGCAACTGGATGGGCTATCCTATCTCGGCACTGTTAGCATTGCAAGTAGTAAGATTTAGATATACATTCCTATCACCCTTGATGAGTGATCAAAACGTCAGCGGATCTTGAAGATGAGGATGGGAATATATTAGTCGAATTCACTAAGCAAATTGATGCCAAACTCGAGGAATGCTATCCCGAAGTCAAGCGATTGCTTACTCAGAATAAACTTGCTTAGTCAAAATAATTTTGATGCTTTACATGGCTTTTCAATCTAAGCCTCCGGGAGTTTTACCACGCACAAAAAGCTTCCTAAAATTTTGCGATTCGGAAAAAAGAAAGTATTTCGATTTTCAAGACCCTTATACGAAAATCTACCGCAAAACTCAAAGATTCCTTTTTAGTCTCAAAAGGTGGTAATCGAGGCTAAACTAAAAATGAAAGCCACCCTAAAGTAATTAACCGGGATGGCTTGACAAGCATAAAACTTTATACTTGTATAATGGAGCATGAATAATTCACTTAAGAATTTAACTTCCTGTCCCTTTACTTCCTGTTCCTTTCATAATAAGTGTTTTATCTTTAGCAAAGTTACAATAATATCATACAAAGACAACAAAAACTCAATTATTTTAACGTAATCTCGTACATAATCGACTGCCCTTTTAATGCTAGAGGGATTTGTTTATAAACCCTTGTATCTAAGCCACTTAATTGGTAATCTAACTTAGCATTCTCCAAAAAAGGAACAGTTATTTCAAAATCAAAATCTTCCATTGGACTTAAAAATTGAACTCGTATAGTAATATTGAGGGAATGCTCTGTAGGAAAATGAAAATCGACAATTTTCTTACCTTCATACGCATTCTTAACGACTTTTTCAATTAGAAGCTCTCCCTTAGCTTTTATTTTGAACAATTTGTTGTATTCCTGCCCGTTGCGATCTGGCTTTTGTAACTCTTGAAGTGCTGCCAAATCCAGCAATTCTAGAACTTGATCACCCATCACCATAATCTTAGCAATTTTCGGATCGCCTTCATTAGTCTTGAAAGTTTCTAGCGTGACCTGATGTTCAATTTCTTCGTTTTTAAGATTTTGTAGGGTGTAAGAAATTTCTTCAATCAGTTCAATTTTGCCTTCAGCATTCTTTTTTATTTTATAGGTCCAAGTAGTGCTGGTGCGTAGAACGTCGAAATTAAAAAAAGCATCATCTGTTAACTTTTTTGTAAAATTTTCTGGATAAAATTTATTTAAAAAACTTTCAAACGCTTGATCTTTAATAGCGGACAAAGTCGCTTTAGAAGCAACTTCAACTTCCTTTGAGAAATTATCAATTGTGCTTTTTGCTTCTTTTGAAAAGTCGTTTAACACATTTTTGGCATTGTCAACATGTTGTTCAGATAATTGGGATTCCACTGTAAGCTGTAAAAAAAGAAATACGAATGTAGCTTCACCCAAAGAAATAAATAATCGACTGACGACCTTGATAACGGTATTATAACTACTATGTTTACTAAAAGAGTAATCTACAAAAGAATGATCTACCCATATGCCCACGCTTATAAGTACAATTGCAATGAGTATAGATAACAGAAGATTCTCCGTCATCAAATTACTCAACGAATTAATCCATTTGGATTTCGCTTTTACTTCAAGCTTTGACATGGTATCGGGTAATTTGGGTTAGCTAATATAAGGAAACATGGCGGCAAGTAAAGATTCAAAAAAAAAAATTAGTTGATCCTATTATGAGACAATGATATGTTTTATCCCCTTAAAGATTAACAGTAATTAATTCAGTAACAATAAATTTGAAGGCGTATGACAAAAAAGCCGGTAATCACCTATCCAAAGAATTGGAATGATCTATATTGATAATGGGCGCAATTAAGAGAGCTGCAATAGCATATACAAAATTGTTGATGCATCGTGACACATAAAAAAGTAGATGTAAATCTCACGGACCAAATCTAATCGTGGCTTCCACTGCAGTGTCACATAATGCGCCGAACAATTGCAACTTTGACCTAATTATATCGGCGATCTGGTAAAAGAGAAACGGGTCAAACTTCCCTGGATTACATGCAGTCGAGGTTGATCAATGAGGCTAAGGAAAAAATGTTTGGCAATTATGTTTCCATTATTGATATAGCCTTTCAACCACGATACTGATAATTACTTATTTGATTGGCAAGCATTCAGTAATGTCGTTGTTTAAATAACACTGGAAATCATGTTCATTATATAATTTGTCGAATACGCTCCAGAAGAACATTTTTCGCCACCCCTCGCCCAAAGGGTTACTAAAACTTTCTACCGCGAACAATGGCGAGAAAACGGAAGAATTACGTTGCTGTTAGACGCGGAATCTCTTGTGGGTACACCCCCATGAATACTTGGCAACTATAATAAGCGTTAGTGTGCTAAAGCAAGCCGGAAACCGACACGAGCACTTCTACCATTTTTGCATAACCCATACTTCCACTGGTGTGGTATCAGTGTGATTAAGCATCGGCAGTATCACCGAGCAGGTTTAAATCCTGACGCGGTCACACTTTAAAAGTCTCATTATTCTTAATATGCTCCCAGGTGCCACACACAGCCCGAGTGGGGCAATATTGTCGCAACTCAGTAAAGCGAGCAAACAGACCTTCAGCGTTAACTGTTTAAATTTAATTTGTATCTCCATTTTGATTACCTCCTATTCCTGTTCCTTTTTTGGTTATGGGCAAAAGAAAGCATGAAAGCTGCAAATCATTCCACTTGAAGCATTAGTTTTTCATTTTCTCTTTGCAAATAGATAATAGGAACTTGGGCACCAGGCAAAATTGTGGAGCTGGATCAGCTTTCGAAACCAGAAAACAAAAAACGGATTTTTTTGTGATATTTTACTCGCGCCTGCGTATAATAGATAAACTATCCGCCAATGCAAACCTTAATGAACCGATAATGCCGTCAACCGATAAGACCGATGTTTTTTTACAGGTGATAGAAGCGCATAAAAACATGATTTATAAAATTGCCAATACCTACTGCAAGGATCCCGAAGACAGGATGGACCTGGTACAGGAAATTATCCTGAAACTGTGGCAATCATTTGATAGCTACAACTCAGCATTTAAATATTCAACCTGGATTTACCGGGTTGCATTGAATACAACCATCTCGCACTACAGGAAAAACAAAACGCGAAACAGGAAGACCGCGTATTTCCCGGAAAGTATTATAAGTATGGCTGGTCCTGCTGACAATACGCAGATGGACCAAAACACGGTTCAATTAAACCGGTTTATCGATGAATTGAAACCGCTGGACAAAGCCCTGGTATTACTGTACCTGGAAGAAAAAACGCAGAAAGAGATAGCCGACATAATGGGTATCACTGAGACAAATGTGTCCACCAAAATAGCACGTATAAAAAACATTCTAAAACAAAAATTCTCACAAATCAAACATTAAAGGATATGGAAGAAGTTAATTTTGTGCTTTTATGGAAAGAACAGTACGAAAAAATCGATCAGTCTTTACAAATCAACCGGCGTCTGCTGAAAGACAGCCTCCACCAAAAAGCGGAGACAGCATTACAATCAGTAGTGCGAACAAAACAAATTGGTATTGCCATTGCTATAATTTATTTAATCCTTCTCGGCCTGGTATTGTCCTACGCTATTGTCCATTATAGTTCTGCCGCCAATTATTTTATTGTTTCCATGGGCGCTATATTTATAATCAATATAAATGCACTCTATGATTATATCCGTCACCTGGTATGGGCCGGTGCTATTGATTACAGTGGTAGCATCACAGTTATACAGCAACAGCTGAACCGCCTGCAACTGTCCATAGCCCGGCATATCCGCGTTACTTTTTTACAACTGCCGTTCTGGAGTACTTTTTATTTGAGTGACAGGTGGTTCCCTTCGGAAATGGGATGGGGCTATATAGTGTTCCAGTGTTTGCTCACCTTGTCGTTTGTAACTATCGCGTTGTACCTGTATAAAAAACTGCGCTTGGAAAACCTGGACCGGCAATGGGTAAGATCTGTACTTTCAGGAGCCGGCGGAAAAAAAGTAAGGAATGCCATTGAATTTTATACCGAAATTGAAAATTTCAAAAACGAAAATAAATGTTGAAGGCCATTCAACTAAAACTGGTCATGAAACAACAAGGCCGCCTCAAATTAAAGAGGCGGCCGATGTATAATAACTATTTACTTATTTAATAAGCACTGTTTTACTGAACGCACTGGCACCATCACCCCACCAGATTATGTAGATACCCGGCGCTACTCCCGTGAGATCCAGTTTTGTTTGGGAATTGCCTTGAATAACTTTTACATTCTGCACTATATTTCCCATTGAGTTTGTGAGTTTGATCACCGCATTCTTACTACTAACAGGATGAGCTATAAGTATAGAACCTATAGCAGGATTAGGAGCAGCCAGGATTTTTGCAGATGTATAAGTAAACATGCCCAGCGTATCAGACCCGTTGCTGGTAGTAACTTTCACAACTCCCGTTCCGCCGAAACCTATTTCAGCTGTAATGATTGAATCGCTTACCGTAAATGAAATGGCTGCTGTACTACCAAAACTAACGGCTGTTACATTGCCGAAATTGGAACCTTTAATGGTCACCAAAGTACCGCTGCCGCCACTCATGGGCGTAAAAGAACTGATTTGCGGTTTCAGATCGGGAATAACATAAGTAAATCCATTGAGCGAAGCAGTTCCACCACCAGTGATAACGCCTACCGCACCGGAATTGGCCCCTGCTGCTATCACTGCATGCATGATTGAATCGGAAAGAACTGTAAACGATGATGTCGCTACTCCGCCAATAGTTACGGCCGAGGCACCAGTGAAATAATTTCCTTTGATGGTAACAACAGTTCCTGTGGTTCCGTTAACGGGCGTAAACGAAGTAATATTTGGTACCGCTGCTGCCACTACATATGTAAAGGTTCCCAAATATCCCCATCCATCACTATTATCAACACGCACCTGCCCTGTCGAACCTGATCCAACCACTGCCCGTAATATTGTATCACTTACAAGTGTATAGGAAGCCGCTGCAGTTCCACCGAAACTTACCGCACTGGTACCGGTAAAATTAAATCCTTTGATGGTTACCTCTGTACCAGCAGCACCACTGGTAGGTGTAAACGAATCTATGTGCGCTATATGCTTTACAGATATTATCAACGAACCTGTTGCGGATGATCCCGCAGGGGTTATAATTTTTATAAAGCCCGACTGGGTGCCTCTGGCTATAACAGCCTGGATCTGGTTATCAGAGACAACCGTGAAGGAAGCAGCTGGAGTATCGCCATTGCCGCCTATTGAAACAGAAGTAGCACCGGTAAAAAAGTTACCATTAATCGTAACAGTACCTCCCGCAACAGTGTACAATATTCCCGTTGTAGTGACTTCAGGAGGTGCCGGAATATAAGTAAAATAATTCAGTGAATCTGCTCCCCCGAGAGTGATTACTTTCACCCAACCCGTTGAACCGGAAAATACTAAAGCTGTTATCGTCGAATCCGACACCACAGAAAATGAACTGGCCGGTGTGCCGCCAAAACTTACCTGCGTGGCACCGGTAAAGTTGTATCCTTTGATAGTGACTGTTATTCGCGGTGATGCGCTACCAGGTGTAAAAGAACTGATATGAGGTTTCAGGTCAGGAGCAACATATGTAAATCCACTAGCAGAATGAGTTCCGCCTGGCGTTGTTACGGCTACAGCACCGGAACCGGCACCTGTTGCTACCACTGCATTAATAATTGAATCGTAAAGAACTGTAAACGATGATGCCGCTACTCCGCCAATAGTTACCGCCGTAGCACCAGTGAAATAAAAACCTTTTATAGTGATGGTTGTACCTGTGGTGCCACTGGTGGGTGTAAACGATGTAATATTAGGCACCGGTTTTGACGCTGTGTATGTAAAGGTTCCCAAATATCCCCAGCCATCGCTGTTATCAATACGCACCTGCCCTGTCGAACCTGATCCAACTACTGCACGTAATATTGTATCGCTTACAAATGTGTAGGAAGCCGCTGCAGTTCCACCAAAACTCACCGCACTGGTACCCGTAAAATTAAATCCTTTGATGGTTACCTCTGTACCAGCAGCGCCACTGGTTGGTGTAAACGACTCTATACGCGCTATAAGCTTTATGGATATTATCAATGAACCTGTCGCAGATGATCCCGAAGGGGTTATTATTTTAATAAAACCCGACTGGGTGCCCCTGGCTATAACAACTCTTATTTGATTATCGGAGACAACTGTGAAAGAAGCAGCTGGTGTGTCACCATTGCCGCCGATTAAAACAGATGTAGCACCGGTAAAAAAGTTGCCATTAACAGTAATGGTATCGCCTACTACCGTGTACAATATTCCCGTTGTCGTGACCTCAGGTGCTGCCGGAATATAGGTAAAGCCACCAAGCGAATCGGCTCCCCCCGGAGTGGTTATTTTCACCCAACCCGTTGAACCGGAAAATACCAATGCTGTTATCGTCGAATCCGAAACTACAGAAAATGAACTTGCCGGTGTGCCGCCAAAACTTACCTGCGTGGCACCGGTAAAGTTGTATCCTTTGATAGTAATTGTTGTTCGTGGTGATGCGCTACCAGGTGTAAAAGAACTGATATGCGGCTTCAGGTCGGGAGTAACATATGTAAACCCATTAGTAGAATAAGTTCCGCCAGGCGTTGTTACGGCCACCGCACCTGAACCGGCTCCTGCTGCTACCACTGCATTAATGGTTGAATCGGTAAGAACTGTAAACGACGATGCGTCAACTCCGCCAATTGCTACCGCCGAAGCACCAGAGAGATAATTTCCTTTGATGCTGATCATAGATCCCGTGGTGCCATTAGCAGGTGTAAACGAAGTAATATTAGGCACCGGGGTTGCCGGTGCATAAGTAAAGGTTCCAAAAAATCCCGTGCCATCACTGTTTACAACCCGCACCTGCCCGGTTGAACCTGATCCAACTACTGCCCGTATTACTGAATCATTTATAAGAGTATAGGATGCAGCCGCAGTTCCACCAAAACTCACAGCCGTTGTACCAGTAAAATTAAATCCTTTGATGGTTACCTCTGTACCGGCAGCACCACTGGTTGGTGTAAACGACTCTATACGCGCTATAAGCTTTATGGATATTATCAATGAACCTGTCGCAGATGATCCCGAAGTAGTTATAATTTTTACAAAGCCCGACCGGGTACCCCTGGCTATAACTGCCTGTATCTGGTTGTCCGAGACAACTGTAAAAGAAGCAGCTGGTGTGTCCCCGTTCCCGCCTATTAAAACTGAAGTGGCTCCGGTAAAAAAGTTACCATTTATTGTAACGGTACCTCCCTCAACAGTGTACATCAATCCAGTACTGGTGACCTGAGGCGCAGGTGCAAATTCAGCAAACGTTTGATTGGAAAATAAAATCGAAATAAAGACCAACAAGCATCCTGACAACAAATTTCGTAAGGGTTTTACCCAGGGGTCGGGTTGGGGCATTTTCTAATGGATTTGGATTCCGTCAAAAATAACTAATCAAAACCAGCTTTGCAACAAGTCGCACCCTATAGTTTTAGCGTGTTATTGCAGTTTAGAGGTGACCAGCCCAGATTAGATGAATGCCCCTGTAGACCAGACATTATTCGGTTTTCAGGCTTTTTGCCGGATTTTACTACAATAGTGCAGATAATAAGAATGATGGCGAATGTAAACTGCAACACGACAAGTATTTTTCTTGGCGTCACCAACGCATTGGCTTTTTTATAAGTCCCCTTTAAAACCTTAACAGGTTGGAAAGATGAAAGAAAGAATGCAGGATAGCTCCCGGCTAACAAGCCAGTGAAAAGTATGAACCCAACAAATACGATCCAGGTATAGATATTCTCAAAGTTGATGAATAAGTTTTTACCTGTAAGTTGATTGTAGGAAGGCAGACTTACCTGAACAATAAGGATGGCGATAATAGCTGCCATAAAAGCAATCATTATTGATTCTCCGAAAAACTGGCTGATAAGAGAAATTTTCTGAGCACCCACCACTTTTCTTATCCCTACTTCTTTCGCCCTTTTTTCACTCCTTGCGGTACTCAGGTTCATGAAATTAATACATGCAATCAAAACTATAAACCCGGCGATGATGCCAAATAGTTTTACAAATGTGCTTCGCCCTCCGTTGTCTTCCACTCCATTGGTAAAGCTTGAATACAAACGCCATTGTTTAAGCGGGTAAAGAAATAGTTCCCATTTCATCGTTTTTGCCTCAGTACTGTATTTTTGCTTTAACCCTTTTATCTTAGGGGCAACAGATGCATGGCTTGCATTTTGCTTCAGCATCACATAGGTAGAAGTGCTGTTGTCGTTCCATCCAAAATCTTCTCCTTCCCTGTATTTTATATATGACCATGGCAATAAGCATTCAAATTGAAATCTTGTATTATTAGGTAGATCTTTTAGAATACCGGTAACCACAAAGTTGTCTGCATTTTCAATTTTAATGATTTTTCCCATTGCATCATCATTGCCAAATAAACTTTTGGCAGCGCTTTCCGTCAATACTACCGAATGTCTATCATTCAGTGCCGTCGAAGGATTGCCTCTCAGCATCGGGAAGCTAAAAATTTCGAGAAAACCAGTGTCAACAATATTTCCCCATTTCATTATTTTTTTGTCGCCCACTGAAAAAAGAAAATTATTATCAGGCTTTACAGAATTTGCATTTCTCTGGCGAATTGCAATTACATCACAACTCCGGAAATCAAATCAAATCGTATCTTGAAATGTTTTCTATATTTGGGTCGTTTCGAAGCCAACAAAGTTAAACAGAACAGATCTCATAATGAAACGAAGAAGCGTCCATCGTCGTGGTTTTATAAAACAGGGAAGTTTGACTACCGCTGCATTTCTTTCACTACAAATTCCTTCCTGGGCAAAGAATTTCTCAGACAATCCGGATGCTTCAGACTTTCCCCTACATAACATTCCGGCAATTAAAAATATAGATCCGCATTGGGTTAAATCTTTATATAAAAAAGGAACTCCAACAACATACTTAAAAAGCAGAAACGAACTAAAGTATATAGGAATGCCTGTAGGCGGGTTACATTGCGGAACACTTTACCTTGGCGGTGATGGACGACTATGGCTATGGGGTATCTATAATGATGAACGGGAAGGCGTTGATCCAAAAACTGTCTTGTGGAACGACGGAAATACTGAAAGGAAAATAAAATCGCGCGACGGCGCAAATTATATAGAGCCAACAATTGCAGGGAATAAAAGAGTGCTGGAGCAAGGGTTTGCCTTGAAGTTAGAGTTTAACGACAAAACCATAATAAAAGAACTTAAAGAAGAAGATTGGGATGAAATAAGTTTTACAGCAACCTATCCCGTTGCAACAGTTACCTATACAAGCAAAGACTTACCGGTTACAATAGTTTTAAAGGCCGGTGCATTTTTTATTCCCCTGAATGCTGAAGACTCGGCTTTACCAGCTAGTTTTTTTAATATTACTATACACAACACTTCATCACAAAATATCAAAGCTTCATTGATAGGATGGCAGGAAAACGGAGCAAAGAAAATAACCGGCAAAACCGGGGAAGGATTAAGACAAAACACTGTGATTCATGGTGGTGGTTATAATGGTGTGTTTTGTAAATATAAAACGAGTATTGAGCCAGCGCCCAACGATCCTGATTCGGGAACCATGTGCCTTGGATTGATGAATCAAGCCTGCACGATAAATACCTCAGTTAATCCCTTTCCTCTTAACAAAGAAACCTTTGAAGACATCAATGAACAACTGGCTGAAAAATCTCCTTCCGATAAATTGGTTGCTGGCATTACAAGTCATAGCATTATAAAACCTTCCCGTTCTTTTACCACAGACTATGTGTTGACCTGGCATTTTACTACAGCCAGTAATAAAATGAAAACATTGGTAGCTGATGCAAAGACCGGCTATTATTATGGAAAAAAGTTTAAAGATGCTTCAGAAGTCATGGGCTACATAGCTGGCAGGTTCCTGGTATTACAAGCCAATACATTCTTATGGCAACAAACCTGGTATAACTCAACATTACCAAATTGGTTTCTCGAACGCACTTTTGTAAATATCGGAACGGTTGCCACCGCAAACACTTACCGCTTTGAAACGGGACGATTTTGGGGATGGGAAGGAGTTGGAGCATGCGAAGGAACCTGTACCCATGTCTGGCAATATGCACAGGCGCTGGGAAGAATATTTCCATCACTGGAACGCGATACACGTGAGCGGGTGGATGCAGGCATAGCTATGCAACAAAACGGCGGCATCCTTTTCAGAGGCGAGAATGAAAAAAAACCGGCAATCGACGGCCAGGCAGGAACTATACTCAGATTTTATCGTGAACACCAGATGAGCACGGACAATACATTTTTACAAGACAACTGGGCATCAATAAAAAACGCGGTATTGTTTATGCTTGCCCAGGATAAGAATGGAGACGGTATGACTGATACACCCATGGAGAACACGCTGGATGCAGTTTGGGAAGGAGAAATATCGTGGATTGTAGGTCTTTGTATTGCTGCTGCAAAAGCCGCACAAAGGATGGCCGATGACATGCGCGATGAAGCATTTGCAGAAACATGCAAAGCTTATGTCACGAAAGGTTGTAAAAACATGGCCGACCATTTATTTAATGGTGAATACTTTATACACCGACCGGATACACAGCAAGGAAGGAAAAAACTGGGCTCTTATAATACCTGTCACATAGACCAGGTATATGGACAAAGCTGGGCTTTCCAGGTGGGCCTGGGTAGGCTGTGGGATAAGGATAAAACACGTTCTGCCTTAAGCTCTTTATGGAAATATAATTTTGCAACGGATGTGGGCCCTTATATAAAAACGCACGTGGGTGGGCGGCCCTATGCCGTGGAGGGTGAATCAGGCATGATTATGAACACTAACCCTCATAATGAACCCAAACCTTATGGCGAGGCTGTAACCTGGCAGTTGGGTTATTTTCATGAGTGCATGACTGGCTTTGAACACCAGGTAGCCGCGCATATGATGGCTGAAGGGATGACGGATGAAGCCCTGATATTAACAAGAGCAATTCATGACCGTTATCATGCTGCAAAACGCAACCCGTACAACGAGATAGAGTGCAGTGACCACTATGCCCGGGCTATGGCAAGTTATGGTACGTTTATCTCCGCCTGTGGTTTTGAATATCATGGACCGAAAGGTTTTATACGTTTCAATCCCGCCGTTTCGCCAGATGATTTCACAGCACCTTTTACAACGGCTGAAGGCTGGGGAACTTACAAACAGAAACAGACGCCGACATCGTTTTCTGTGACTTTTGACATAAAGTATGGAAACCTCAATATAAATGAGATTAGTTTTGTTATAAGCAATAACCGGAAAATATCAAAAGCGGAAGCCAGGTTAAACGGAACAATTGTAGCTTGTAAAATGGATCAAAGTGGCGAAGACATTTGTGTCATATTCAATAACACTGCAACTATTGCAGCCAATCAACTTTTATCTGTTATAGTCAAATAAAATTTTCCGTTTAGTTATTATTGTTTTGTTCATCTGAATGTAACTTCTCATGTCTTTCCGACGTTTCAATGCAAACCTGTCGTATGAATAAATCGCTCAGAAATCCGGGAGTGTTGACAACTTTCTTTATTTGCGCAATTAATCTTGCTTTTTCACAATCCACCCAGATGGATTTTCCTGGCAATGATAAATTGTACCCCATATCTGTAGCTGATTTTTCCGAAGCTCAACAATTCCAGCAACTTGAGCCATTTTTCGTAAACAAGCTTGTAGTCGCAGCAGGTGAAGCTACACATGGAACACATGAGTTTTTTGTATTGCGATCAGTTTTGTTTTCATACCTGGTTAAGAACCATGCTTTCAAAATGATCGCCGTTGAAGCAGACTTCGCTGATTGCCAATTAATAAACGATTATATCCGAACCGGCTTTGGCTGTGTCGATTCATCACTCAAATCTATCAAAGGTTCTTTCCTTCACAATTCAGAGTTCCGGAATTTAATTGAGTGGATGAGGCACTATAATGCATCTCTAAAAGATTCTGACAAGATTTCCTTACATGGAGTTGACATGCAGTATATAGGATCCCCGGTTGAAAGACTAAAGCTGTGCATTCAACAAAATGCGCAGGCATTATTGGAAACTTTGAATGCCAATATCGGGAAACGGGATCTTTCATCCCGTCGGTTGTTTTTCGCTCCCTTTTCGCCTGCCAGGGACTCAGTTATCAGAAGTCTTTTGCAGATGAATAGTGATTTACAAAAATGGTTTAAGGATAAGAAGGTTTTATTAATGACTACATTGGCGGCCGAAAATTATTTGGAGGTTGAAATTTGCTTAACCAACATAAATCAATCCATAAAATATTATACAGAATCAAGGACACTGCCTGACCAATATCGCGACAGCTGTATGGCAGAAAACGTCAAAAAACTTTCAGAAAATGGCAGGAACAAGATTTTCGTTTGGGCTCACAATGGTCATGTTGAAAAGAGTGCAAACGGTACCGGCCGGCACCTGAGATTAGGTGGCTATTTAGCCGGATATTATCGGGAGGAGTTTTATAACATAGGTTTTGTGTTTAACCAGGGAAGCTTCATAGCACGTAAAGGAGCAAACTCAACTGCTCATCTTATGGTAAGGCGCATGTTCAAAAAGTACAGTAGGTATCCGACCAGACAATTTTCATTACCACCTCTTGGCAAACGTTCTTTTCCCGGAATTATGGCAGCCGCCAAAATTCCAACCTTTTTCGTAGATCTAAAGACCTCAACATCACCGGTATTTTCAAAAGCGCTTCCCGCCTATCAACTGGGGGCAGTTTATATGAATAAGAATCAATCAGTTTTCCCCTTTCAGGCCAGGGAGAACTTCAACGCGATAATATTTGTTAACAAGACGACTGGGACCAATCCGCTGGAACAGTTATAGAGATCATAAAAAGTTGAGATTTAAACCCTGCATTACTCGCTCCAGGGGGAATGCAGAATAGCGTCGGGAAAATTTTTCCTTTGAAAATCTGGTATCATATAGGCACAAATATCAGCATTGATAGAGCCATAGGTTGTATCCGTTTTATGTTTATAACCTTCAAAAAAAGTAGGTATAATCTCTTTCTTGAAATCAGTGCGGGGAAACTGTTTTATAATTTCTTCACGGTGCTCTTTAGATAAATCCTGGTAACCTTTGCCTACTACATCGAGTGCCACCCCATAATTCAATAGCGCCACTTCAGCTTCTTTATGCGGTGCAATTGCGGGCATTGTATGCAGGGCGATTGTGTCCCAAACCAACTGAAGTACAGGTTGTGTTAATCCATGGCTCCTGAGGAAATCACGTGCGGCATTGGCGCCGTCCACTTCAAATGCTTTATCCGGACTGCTGTAATGCGGACAAAGTCCCAGGTCATGAAAAACTGAACTAACATATAGCAACTCAGGATCGTAAGGGATTTTTTCCTGCGTTCCATTCAACGAAGCGAAACAAAACGATCTTAATGAATGATTATAAAGAAATACTGAACCATGTTCGAGCAATAATTCCGTAGCCTGTCGGGCTATCGTACTGTCGGGTATTTTAATACCCGCAACAACTTTGGGTTTATTTATTTTCATAATACTCATTTTAAAGTGAAACCGTTTTTGTGGAGATGCCTACCCTGTTGAGAAAATTAATATGGCATATACAGACAACAATATCGGCTATCTCCAGGTTACTAAAATTAGCTTTGAGCTTCTCATAGGTTTCATCGGCGACGCCCTGAAGGGAAATATGTGTTATTTCCTCTGCTATCTGAAGGACGCTTTTTTCGATGTCGGTAAACAAAGGACTTTCGTGCCAGGCAGTCAGCGCAAATATTCTTCGCGGCGATTCTCCCTGCTGCAGAGCTTCCTGGGTATGATAGTCAATACAATAAACACATTTATTGATCTGTGAAACCCGGATTTTAATGATCTCCATCAGGGCCCTGGGTACGGAGGAAGCACCCAGGCGTTTGTCTATCCCTACAATATGATTCCAGTACAGTGGTTCTTCCTGCCAGATGTCTAAGCGATGTCTGATAACCTTAAGCATATTTTACATTTTTGATTTGAAGAACAAAGTTCCCGGACAAAAATGCCTTTCTTCTTAAACTGGTTTAAGAAAGATGTTTTTTTCGAATTTCGCTTAGATATTCAGGGGTAAAACCCAGGAAAGAAGCCAGGAGATATTGAGGAACACGTTGTATAAAGTCTGAAAAATCCTGGCTAAACTGACGATATAACTCTTCTTTGGAATGCTCATATAACATCCTCAACCTCATCTGCGAGGCGGCATAAGCTCTTTGAAAAACAAAATGGAAATATTCGTTCAATTCAGGGACTTTGTCGAGCAGTTCCTGCTGGTGGCTTTTAGTAATGCAAAGCACTGCCGTTGTTTCAATAGCACGAATAGAAAACTGCGCATCCGAGCGTTGTTGGAAAGCCATAAAATCTGATGCCCACCAATTTTCTATCGCAAAGTCAATCACTTGTTCCGTTCCATTTTGCCGCAAGTAATAAATGTATACACACCCTTTGACGATGAAGAATTTTTCATTACACCGGTCACCCTCTTTTAACAACATTTGCTTTTTTTGATATGTCCTGTACTCAAAAAAAGGCTCCATTAAACTTAATTTATCCTGCTCTATAGGGCAGAATTTTCTGATATGCGTTATAAGTTCTTGTATTACCAGCTTAAAGTTATTTTACCTGCAAAGTTAAGTCATAAGAATAATTATATTCCGATAGATATTAGCGGGAATAAAAGAAAATAATATCGGAATCAGGCTGATTTCTATGAATGGATCTTCAGTAATGACTCAAATTGCCTCAAAGAGCGGGAAGGTATCAGCTTTCGAATGCGGTAAAAAATTCTTTATATTCGATATAAACCTGTTCCCATAAAACTTTACGTTATGCAAAAGATTCTTGTTTACACAATAATTGTTCTTGTGTCATTGTTCACTGGTTGCGCCGGCACCACCGACCAGCCATTGTCCTCTCCACAAGACGCACAGGTGCTACTCGATGCCTTACCTGACGATGCGGCAATTGATTCCACCGCAGTTTTAACCTCCCTTGGAAAGAAGAACTTACTTCGAATAAAAAGCAATCTGAAGACACTGGCAGCCACAACTTCAAAACAAAACAAGGATTCCAAATCCGGACTGACTTTATCGAAAGTTCAAAAGGAGGTGATCGTATTCGCGCGTGATAGACACAAAGATGAATGGGATCAGGACATAGTTGTCGGTGGTAATGAGTCTTGTTCCCGCAGTTGTCTTTCCAGCTATAATAACGGGTTAAATGAATGTAACCGACTTAGTGGATTATCAGGAGCCACCTGCTCAGCAAACAATCTCACAATCTATCTTCTTTGCTTACGTAATTGTTCAGGTACTTTACCGCAGTAAAATGCTGAGATGAATCGATGCAAACAACGAATGATCCCGGTTTTCTAATCATGAATTAACTAAACCTGACCTCCTGTGATCAAAAATTATTTCCGGCTCGGATGGCGTGCGCTATTTAAAAGCAAACTTATCAGTGCCATCAATATATTTGGCTTAGCTACTGGCCTTACTTCTGCAATCCTGATGATTATCTGGGTTGAGAACGAACTCAGTTTTGATACCCACTACAAAGATTATGAAAGGACCTACATGCTGATGGCTATCAAGTCGCCAATTGATGGTGAAACTATTACTTCTAACCGCCAACCATATATTCTTGGAAAGATTGCCGCAGATGAAACACCTGGAATTAAGTCTCTCACAAGGTTGTACGCAGTTAATTCAAACAAAGTTATGAAGGTGGGCAATCATTCGTTCTATGAAGAAAAGGCCGCTTATATTGACGAACAGTGGTTTAATATTTTTGACCAGGAGATTTCATCGGGTGATTTAAAAAGTTTTTTTAGTAATCCTTTCAGTGTTGTTCTTACAAAGAACCGTGCAAAAGATTTGTTTGGAAACACTGACCCGGTGGGAAAAATCATTTCAATTGATTCAAATCAATACATGGTGCGAGCGGTTGTTGAAAATAACAAATCGAATGCTACTTTCCAATATGATATGTTCCTTCCAGTACAGGCAGCATTAACCGATCCTGTAATCAAAAAAGCAAGTGTCAGTTGGAATAGTTCTTCATATTTCACCTTTGTTAAATTGGATCAGGAGGCTGATACCTCAAAGGTTGCTTCTGCAATATATACAATCTGTAAACGTCATTGGGATAACAAGAATTTCGAAGCTGACCGCATATCATTATTGCCAATTAATGAACTGCATTTTACTGAAGCAGGGGGAGCAAGAGATTTACCTCACGGAAATAAACAAATTGTACTCATATTTGGAATCCTTGCGGCTATGATTTTGTTTTCTGCCTGTATCAATTATGTGAATCTTACCACCGCGCGAGCGGCACAAAGGTCAAAGGAAGTAGGTATCCGCAAACTGATCGGCGCAAGGAAGCACCAGATTTTTGTCCAGTTTCTTATTGAATCAATCCTGACAACAGTTATCGCGATAGCTATTGCTTTGCTTGTTGTTCAACTTGTTCTTCCTGTCTTTAATAACCTCACCGAAAAACAGTTTTCACTTCCACTCTTGCAGGGAAAGTTCTGGTTCATTATCAGTATCACGGCAATGCTGGTTGTGCTACTGAATGGAATATATCCTGCCTTGTTGTTGTCTTCTTTTAAACCTGTAAATGTTTTAAAAGGAACAGCTTTATTCAGGATTAAAGATGGTTTTCTCCGAGAAGGGTTGGTGGTTGTTCAGTTCAGCTTTTCAATTGCATTGGTTGCCGGCATTATAATACTTTCAAAGCAATTAGAGTTTATCAATGAACGCGATGGTGGATTTAACAGGTCGCTTGTGTTTCAAATGCCAATGCCAATTGCGGCATTTGAAAATATGGACTTGACGAAACAGGAATCAACAATGAACCAGATGCGTGAATCCATTGCGGAAGACGCAGCTGTAACAGCAGCTTCAGTTGCGACTCCCGGCATAGGCAACACGGAAGTGTTTTTTACAGGTGCCGTGAATTGGCCGGGAAAGTTGGAATCACTGGACCCGCTTGTTTCTCCGTTTTGGGCCGACGATAATTTTTTCCGGCTTTTTGATCTGAGACTGGCAGAAGGGAGATGGTTAAAAAACGACCAGGGTGATGCAAAAAATGTGGTGATTAACGAATCAGCAGTAAAAGAATTTGGATTTAAAAAACCAGTAGCTGGACAACAGTTTGTATATCTGGGCGATACGGGTGTTATCGTCGGGGTAGTTAAGGATGTTCAATATAAAAGCATGCATGAAAAAATTGGAGCACAGGTTTTTAAACAAAATAACAACGCCGGGACGTTCAACCTCTATGTAAAACCAGGTCTGGGTCAAACAACACGTGCGCTTGCTGCGGCAAAAAGAATCTGGAATCAGAATCTGCCGTCTTATCCATTCATTTACAGTTTTGTAGAGGATGATTATGCGGCTATGTATGCTGCTGAAACAAAATCCGCAAAACTGGTCACTATATTTGGTTTACTGGCTGTATCCATTTCGTGTCTTGGTCTTTTGGGACTTGTTACTTTTTCTACCGGGGCACGTTCAAAGGAAATCAGCATCCGAAAAATGCTGGGTGCAAACGCCTTGAATATCCTGAATCTGCTGTCAAAAGATTTCATGAAACTCGTAGTGATTGCCGCGCTAATTGCAATACCTGTTGCGTATTATTTCGGCAGCAAATGGCTGGAAAACTTTGCTTACAAAATTGATCTTAGCTGGGGAATCTTCGGACTTGCCGGGCTTGCCGCTTTATTTATTGCTTTTGCTACGATTAGCGTACATGTCATTAAGGCGGCTGTTGCAAATCCGGTGAAAACTATGAGGAATGAGTAGAATGGCAGTTGGTTAGCCTTGCCTTAAATTCAACACTGCTTTTAAATTATTCATTTCGCAAAGATTTAACCGGGTTGGATAATGCAGCTTTTAAAGATTGAACACTGATCGTTGCCAGGCTTATCACAAGAATTCCAGCAATCGTAACTACAAAAACAACAGGCGATATCGGTGACCTGTAAGCGAAGTTGTTAAGCCAGGCACTCATGCTTAAATAAACAAGTGGCAATGCAATAATAGCAGCAATAACGATCAACAGTAAAAATCCCTTTGAAAGCAGGAAAACTATGCCACTCACGGAGGCCCCCACCACCTTGCGGATACCAATTTCTTTTTGCCTTTTCTGGGCAGTAAAAGCAGACAGCCCAAACAAACCAAGGCAGGAAATTAGAACCGCCAGACAGGTAAAGTATTTCGCCAGTATGGCCACCTTGCTCTCCTGCCTGTACATTGCCTGGTATTCATCATCCAGGAAACTATAATCGAAAGGCAGGCCCTTGCTGAACTTTTCGAATTTAACACGGATCTCGTGCAGGGTCCTGGCTTCTGTTCCTGGCTGTATTTTGGCAATCACATTTGGCATCACAGGATATACCTGGAAGAAACTTGGTTTTACTTTTTGGTATAGAGATTCGAAATGAAAGTCTTCGGCAATACCAACTATAGTTCGCTCCTGGTCCCAGAACCTGACCACCTTCCCTATCGGATCCTTGAGACCCATGGCGCGGATAGCAGACTCATTAAAGACGATTTCTTTTGAAGGTGACATAAACCCCGTTTTACTCGCAATCATATGCCTTCCCTCTTTTAGCCGGATGCCAACCGTTTGGGGGAAGTTTTCGCCGACTTCAAGGTTTATAAAGTCAATATTTGTCCCAGGCTCTTTCCCGGGCCAGTTGAAATCGCCAATCGTGCCGTGTCCGCCTGTAAGGTTATGATAATAACTGGAGACATTCAAAACTCCGGGGATGGATTTTAATTCATTGATAAATGCAGCTGCTGACCCCAATTCTGCTGAATCCATACCCATCGGGATCTCAAACCTCAGAATATTTTTTCTGTCATAGCCAATATTTTTGTTCTGAATATATTGCACCTGGCGATAGATGATCAACACGGAAGCAATCGCAAATATCGATAGGCTGAATTGGAAAATAACAAGACCCTTACGCGTCCAAAGTTCGGCAACAGAACTTCTTATAGGTCCTTTGAGGATAGTCACAGGCTTAAAACCTGAAATATAAAAAGCGGGATAACTACCAGAAAACACACCGGTAAACAAGGTGATAGCCGATGCTGCCAACACCAGTTCATAAGTGAATTGTATTGACAATAATTTGCCGGTGATACTGTTGAACGCTGGCAGGATCAACGCAGCAAGCCCGAGGGCAATAAGCATCGCAATAATGCTCATGATGCAGGACTCTGTAAGCATCTGAACTACCAGGCGGGAGCGGGAAGCACCCATTGTTTTTTGAATGCCAACTTCCTTGATACGACGAGCCGCCCGTGCAGTTGACAGGTTCATAAAATTAATACAGGCAATCAATAATATAAAAATGCCAATGCCAGTAAATAATCTCACATAATTAATTCTTCCTCCCAATAATTTACCATCCACATACTGGTCATACAAATATTGTTCGGAGAATTTCCGGATAAACAACTCATTTTTTGAATTTTTATCTTTGGTGTTCAGAAATTTTTTAAGTCCCGCATCCAGTCGGGCCTTATTGGCATCATCCTTTAGCAACACATAAGTATGCGGGTCACTGTTTCCCCAGGCAAGCATGGCCGGGCGTTTTGCTACAAAAAGATCAAAATTCAGCAGCAAATCATATTGTTCGGTCGCATTAGCCGGTAAACTTTTAAATACAGCAACCACTTCATAAGTGCCTTCGAATTCATTATGAACCCAACTGATCGTTTGGCCAACCGGGCTCTGCCTGTTGAATAATTTAGATGCAAGTTTATCTGAGATGGCAATTTTCATTTCACCCTCGAAAAGCCTGAGCGCATCACCTTTAATCACAGGGCAGGTGAACACATTGAAAAACTCCCGGCTCACAAACTGTGGCTTTGCTTTGAACCTCGATATAGCATTAGTGATAATTCCTTCTGACCCAAACCAGGAAGAGGGCACTACCGATACCGCATCAGTAACATCCGGCATCTCTTTCACCATGGCTGCGGCCAGCAGTCCTGGTGTATATTCAATCGTTTCAATACCATTGCTGCTTTGCATATTCTGCATCACCTGGTACAGGTGTTTGTCCTTCTCGTTGTATTTATTCATTCGCAGTTCGTCCTGGATCCAGAGCCAGATGAGCAGCGCAGATGAAATTCCGATAGCCAGTCCTAACAGGTTGATTATGGCAAATTGCCGGTCTCTCAAAAAATTTCGCCAGGCAATCTTCCAATAATTTAAAAGCATACCAATAAATTGAGTGATACGTCTGACGACCAATTGAAGTGCCAATGATTTAAACTCCTGATCCCGTTGGGCTTGAATAAATTTATCGGATTCAGGATTGTCCGTTTCCGAACAGGCAGTGTTCCATAACGATCAAATATTGTTCTTCTTTTGGAACCCGATTGAGGCCCGAATTGGAGGCCGAAATAAAGATACCTGATACAAATAACTTATAACTTTACCTACATGGATACCAAAGGTCTTCTATTTATACCTGACATCAGTGGCTTCACCCGATTTGTCACAGAATCAGAAATCAATCACAGCCGCCTGATCATCCAGGAGTTGCTGGAATTGCTGATTAATGCAAATCAAATAGGACTTGAAGTTTCCGAAATAGAAGGCGATGCGATCCTATTTTATAAGTTTGGGGAAGTTCCGAAACTCGAAGCAATATATCAGCAGGTAAAAGAGATGTTTTGTGAATTTCATAAAAACCTGATAGCCTATGACCAAAGAAAATATTGCCAATGCAAAGCGTGCAGCTCCGCCGCAGATCTTTCCTTAAAAGTAATTACCCATTACGGAGAATTTACGGAATACAATGTCAGGAATTTCAGCAAGTTGATTGGCAAAGATGTAATAGTTGCCCACCAGTTATTGAAGAATGACATTGAGCAGCACGAATACTGGTTGGTTACCAAGGATCTTTTGCATGATCAGTCACCTAAAGATTTTACAACGTGGATGATATGGGATGACAGTGTAAAAAAAACTGAAACTGGTGAAATACACTTTCATTACACACAACTTAGCCAATTAAAAAAAGGAATAGCAGATGCGCCTTTACCGCGTATAAACCTTTCGGGGAAAAAGAAAATATACTCGGCCTCCAGGGAATACGAAACGGATATCATTACACTATTTCATGCTACCGGTTCTTTTGAGTGTCGCCATCGTTGGTGGGAGGGTGTAAAGAAAGTAGAAGTGTTGAATCATTTTTTACCACGCATAGGCATGCGGAGCCGGTGGACTTTGGAAAACGGGGAAACCGCTTTCTATTCAAGTAGCTATTCCTATACCGACACAAAGATTGAGTTTAGCGAGACCGATGAAAAAAGCAACCAAATAACTTACTATACCCTCATTTATAAAGAACCTAATAAAACTGAACTTACCATTGATATTTACCAAACAGGGAATTGGATAACAAAATTACTGAATGATTTTTCCGGTCGTCAAAAAATGGGTTCAAGACTTCAAAAGTCATTAGAAAATCTCGTTCCGCTGTTACAGGAAATGGATATTTAATCAGGATGAATAATCATTTATGGCCACCTACCTATACCAGGACAATTTAGAATCAAAAAGATTAAAAACCAGGTTCCTGACTACGGAGGATATCATAACCTGGGCCGACTTTTTTAACGATAAAGAAGCAGTCGAATACATGTCAACGTTTCTCCTGAGTTCAAACGAAGAGACTGCCAAACACTGGATCGGGAAACAGATGACACGATATAAAGAAAATCGTTTTGGACTTCAGGCCCTGATAGATAAAAGGACTAATGAATTTGTGGGACAATGCGGACTTTTAAAACAAGAAGTTGACGGGCAAAATGAAACTGAAGTGGGATATCACATGTTCAAAAAATACTGGGGACAGGGCTTTGCGCCAGAAGCAGCAAAACTATTTATTGAATACGCCTTTGCAAACGACCTGGCTGATTCAGTTATTTCAATAATAGACATCCGAAATATCAGGTCGCAGATTGTTGCAGACAAGAATGGACTTCAAAGAGAAAAACAAACCAGGTGGTCGGACATGGATGTATATATCTACAGAATAAGAAAGTGAATTTGACCAAGGATTAATTATACCGTTCAAATTGATGGTAAGATTCCAATAAACACTATGCATAGCCGTTAGTCCATGAATTGTTCCCCCACCCCATTTGCGCCAGCCAGCGGCGAAAAAACTATTCTCAACAATGCATTGATCAAACAAATTTGACTGACTAAAATGTATGTGATGATCGCTTCCACCCCCGCTGGTCTTTTCATACCTGCCCATCAATTCCTGTCCAATCAAACACAAAAGCTTTATTACAGCAAAGCTGACATTTCCCTGCTCTTTCCCGGCGCCCCCTAATACCGCCAAATTTTGATTATTGCCAAAATTTTGATTAATTTTGTTGTATAACTAAGTGTGTATGAAGGCATCAATGGGTTCCCGGGTTAGAGAAGCGTTGTCAACCACAAAAACCGCAAAGGTTTTGACAGCCGCTATTATTGCCAATAACCGTTACAATAACGATGTTATAAGGGTAAACGGCGCCCTCCCAAATGGAGAAATGCTGGTCCTTAAGCGCATAAGTCTCAAAGATAGATGAGTCTTGCTGTTGGCTTTCTTATAATTTTTCTCCTCGCCGTTCCAGGTATCGTTTTTCGCGTTACTTATCTTTCAAGCCCTTATTCCAAAAGGAATATCAATACCACTACTTTAGAAGAGATTTACAGTTCGCTGATCCCGGCTTTCATATTTCATTCTGTGTCCGTACTGCTGCTCGCCGGTTTAGGTTATAAAATCGATTTCCAGTTCATTTTCAACCTCCTTATAGCAAACAACTCGGCCAAAGATATCAACAAGCTGAACGATTATCTTTTTTCATTCCTGGTGTACATGTTCATCAACACAGTAATAAACTTCCTCGCTGCATTACTGTTGCGAAAGCTGGTGCTGCGCTATAATCTTTACAAAAAATATCCCGTCCTAGCCATTTATAATAAATGGTATGATATACTAAAGCCAAAAAGTAAAGTGGCTGAACCCATTTCTGTATGGCTGGATGTATTGTTAGAAACCAGGAATGACACTTTGATATATAGAGGTTTTCTTACGGATTTCTGGCTGGATAAAGATGGAGGTATTAAAGAACTTCATATGGAAGATGTGAGACGAAGAGTTTTATCAAGGGATGAGAAGGCGGAAGGAGCGGATTTTTATCAGACACCAACTACGGCGGCGGTCAATCCACCTGGTGATACAACGCAACCGCCAGCTTCTGAAACAATGGTTTTTGAGTCTGGGATAACGGAAGAAATCGATGAACGTTATTATCACATCCCCGGAGAAATATTTATCATCAAATACGCCGATGTAAAAAACATGAACATCACTTACTACTCAGAAGTATAGACTTACTATTCAGAAATATAGACTTCCATTCAGAAATATAGACTTCCAATCAAAACTATAAATTTCTATTCAGAATTATAATATCAGAAAGACATCATAACGAAATAGGCTGAAGCATCGTTTTTTCCCAATCACTGTATTTTTTTCTGAGCTCCCGGTACTTAGCGGGCTCTTTGGTTTTCAGGTCATTTTTTTCACCCGGATCGCTGCTCAGGTCAAACAAATATTCAGTATCCCCGTCCATTATATATTTCCATTTGCTGTCAAGCACCGCATGTTGTTTTACTCGCTGTGTTAATCTCCAGTAAAATGTGCGGGGAAGGTTCTTCTTGTTATTCAACAGGAAAGGCACCAGGTTAATGCCATCCAGTGGAAAAGCCAAATCAGTTTTTGCACCCGTTATCGCAAGGATCGTTGCAGACCAGTCCATGGTAATTACAGGCTGTACTGACACAACATTTGGTTTCACTTTCCCGGGCCAGGTCACAAATGCCGGCACCCTGACTCCCCCTTCCCAAACATTCATTTTGCTCCTGGCAAAAGGACCCATGTCTGAAAATTTTTCCCCGCCATTATCACTGGTAAATATCACGACGGTGTTTTTATCAAGACCTTTTTGTTTTAATAATTGAATGATCATACCTACCTGGTCATCAAGACTTTTCACCATAGCTGCATAAACGGACGGGGATCCGTTCGAAGCAAGCCCCCTTGCGGACCTGAACAATGAATCAGGTAATTCTTTATCCCCCGGGGCCTGCCAGGGCCAATGCGGTGCTGTAAACTGCAGACTAAGAAAAAAAGGTTTTGAGTGATTGCGGCTAAGAAATTCAATAGCCTTTTTACCAATGAGTTCAGTGAGATAACCGTTGGTAATTATAGACGTTTCATTTTCATATAGATCCGGCATACCACCGTCGCCTTTGTGGGAAACGTAATCTGCCGCACCTGATTTGATGCCATAAAAATAGTTGAAACCATGTTTTCGGGGAGCGAAGCCAGTATCCGTTCCCAGATGCCATTTCCCGATCAGGGCGGTTTCATACCCGGCATTTTTTACCGCTCTCGCTACCGAAAATATAGTTGGAGACAGACCGATACGGAAGTCACGGTTTGAGCTGGTCCAGGGTTCCAGCAGTCCAATATCAATCCGAGCGGGATAACGGCCTGTCATAAACGCGGCCCTTGTAGGGGTACACACAGGTGCAGCAGCATAAGCATTCATAAACTTCATACCTCCCGCAGCAAGTTTATCAAGGTTTGGTGTCTCGTAATCCTTGCGGCCATAACTACTTAGGTCAGCATATCCCATATCATCAACCATCAGGTAGATCACGTTTACCTTTTGAGCTGATATAATGAATGATCCTGTCAAAAGCACTATTAACAATCCAATTTTGCGCAGCGACAATAATAGATCAGTATTTTGATAACGCATTTTGTATTGACTGGCAGCTTTAAATTACTGTCCTCTAAGTTATTTGGTTTACCTTTTTGAAGCGCAATTATTTTAAACCTTCTTATAAATAACACTCCAATGAATTATCGGATTCTATTCATCGCTTCGATGTTAACTTGTAACCTTTCCTATTCCCAGGACAACACCAACCTCGAAAAAACCATAAGAATGCTTGAACAAAAAGTTATCCAGGGAATACTGGATAATGATACGCTCGAATTGAAAAAACTGTGGGCGCCGGAGTTTATGGTGAACACACCCAGGAATAACGTTGCTCCCAACCGTGATTCCGTATTTAAGATCCAGCTGGCAGGTATGATCGATTATAAATCATTCGAAAGAAAAATCGAGCAAATCCAATTCCAGGATAACATAGTTATAACTATGGGGTCTGAAGTATATGTTCCTAAAAACGATCTGTCCGGAGCAAAGGCCGGCCAGACCGTTAATAGAAGGTTCACTAACATTTGGAAGAATAATAATGGCAACTGGCAACAGATTGCCAGGCATGCGTCTGTAATTTGTAAATAATGGCTGGCCTTTAGAATACATGCTTTAGGCGAACCTGATAGTCTGGACGAATTTTACTTAAACGGCCTTGTAAAAATCCATCACGGATTGCATGTTGTCTTTCAGCAAGCCCGAAGCTTCATCAAAAAAATTATCTTTTATCTTTTTTGAAGCCTTATTGTCAGATGATTTTTTGATCAGCCCACGGATTGGTTCCAGGCCATCAAAGAATGGTGCAACTTTTTTTTCAAGTACTGGTGATTCTGCTTCTATTGTTTGGAGAAGGGTTTCATATTCATCTAAAATACTGTAAATCTCTTTTACATTGTCCGGACTATGCCTTCTGGGTACACGGTCAAACAATTCATTAAGTGCGGTAATTGTTGTGTTCATACTTTTTTTCCAATTAAACCTGTGAAAAATCTGCCGGGGCAACAAAAGTCCTTGTTATCGTAGAAACCGTATCCTTATACTCGGGCAGATCTTTCAATTTGACCCATTGCGGATCACTGGAAAACGCCTTCCAGTTTTTATCATGCTCAGGCATATCGTCGAAGGCAATCATATAGGTAAGATTCGGAATCTTCTCCCCGATAATTGTTTCGCCGAAAAACACGGGATCGAGTCCTACCCTTTTAAAAATTTCTATTTCCCCACCTTCATTAAACATATGAATCTTTTTGATCCCAGCCAGTTCACTATGGCTTTCGTAGCGACGTAACTCAAGCAAACGTGGTTTCTTTTCCGGCACCATTAACTGCGGCATATTTGTGAATGACTTAAGCAATGAACTCTGGATACGTGAATAGGCCGGGGTTTTAACTTCTGCATTCAGATAAGCCGCAGCCGCGGCCTGGTAAGCTTTGTCTTTTACCAATGCATCGCGCATGCCGGTAAATGCATCAAAGGAACTAAATGGGATTAGCACAAAAAGCCTGGCTTGTCCCTTGGCTTCCAGCTCCCTGAATACTCCAACATTTTTTGATCCCAACCTGTTCAAAGCCGGGATGGCAGCCTTTTCATAATAATCTTCTACCAGTTTCTGTTGAGCATCACTTGCAAATGTGTACTCTCTCAATTCATAAAACTCCTGTTTTTTTCTTTTTTGTTTTTCACTGTCATCAGAGGCCAGAGCAAAGCCTGGTGTAAGACCGGCCACTGTGGCGGTTAACATAGAAGATCTTAAAAAATTTCGTCTTTGCATATTCTTTTTTGTATTGCGTAAGATAACAAATTCTATTTCGTTGATACCTGATCCGATTATAATACTCCAGGTTTTAGTTTTTTCATCAACCTTTCTTTGCACCGCTACCATCTATCATCAGGTTTTCCGTCCCTGCATGTGGCTATCCATCTCTGCATCAATATTTCCAACCACTCACTCATCACTCATAACTCATAACTCATAACTCTATTGAATCCATCGTTCAAAAAATTCAAATGTTCTCAACATCTGATCGATTCTTTGCCTGTTGTCTCCGCTTCTTGTAAGCTCATGCGTGCCATTAGGATGCCGGACATATTCCACCGGACGGCCCAGTACTTTCAGGCTTCTGTATAACATTTCACTCTGTACAAAACCGGTACGACGGTCATTGTCACCATGAAAAATCAGATAAGGAGTCGTGATAGCTGCAACATAGCTGATGGGAGATTCTCTTTGAAGCAATTTCTGAACTTCCGGCTGCCAGGGATATCCACCAAAATAATTTGGCACCAGGCGCCATGCATTTCCTTCACCAAAGAATGTCGCAAGATCGTACACACCGCGTTGCGAGCATGCGGCTTTAAAACGTTTATCGTGTGAGATGATCCAGGCGACCAGGTAACCGGCATAAGAACCACCACTGACTACCATCTTTGAAGTATCAATCCAGTTTTCTGAAACTGCCTTGTCTAATGAAGTGAGCACATCGCTGGTTGGTCCAGCGCCCCAGTCGCTCACATTTGCACGAAGAAAATCCAGGCCATAGCCACCGGAACCACGTGGATTACAATAAACAACGCCATAACCCTGGCTGCAAAAATACTGGAACTCATGCCACATACTGGCCTCGCCGGGCCCCCACATTGCAGATGGCCCGCCATGAATGTTTAAAAGAACCGGGAATTTCTTTCCGGCTTCATAACCGGCAGGTTTCATAGTCCAGTATTCAATAGTCAGGCCCTTTTCATTTGTAAAGGTTTTCTTTTCAGGAACAGAAAGTTTTTTTGTCTTCACCCAGCTGTTGAAACTACTTAATGGCTTAACAACCTTCATTTCTATATCAGTCAGGTAAACCTCACCTGGATTTGCAACTTCTGTTTTTGCAAAAACTATTTTATCTCCGGAAATATCATAGCTGGAAATGCCTGCATTATAATCACCGAATTGCTGAACTTTTTTGGTCTTGACATCTACCCTGTATATTGGGGCACCACCATTTGACTGCGCACTGAAATACAGGAATTTTTCATCCTGGCTCCAGTTGAAATTGCTCTTATTACGATCGAAAGGAATTGTTATGATATCTTTCGCAGATCCATCGACAGGCATAATAGCCAGCGATGGTACCGATACAAATGATGTATTACCATATTGAAAGGCCAACCATTTGCCGGAAGGAGAGATACGTGGACTATTGAATGATTTACCTTCTTCACCTAAAATTTTTCGAAGGTTGTTTCCATCCACATCAGAGATAAAAATTTCGCTTTCGAGGGAACGGTCTGGGTGTTGAAGAGAATCAAGATCTCCTGAAAAAATAATATGCCGGCCATCCGGTGTAAAGTCTGCATTTGTAAATCTTGCAAAGCCTTTAGTTATAGGCCGCGGAACGGCTGCGGTGTCCGCATTCACTATAAAGATATGGGCGAAGTTCAGATCGGGTGAAACATTGGTTTCGCTTTGAAAGTTCAGTTTATTGATCACAACAGCTTTACGGTCTTTTTCATTATCGGCCAGCCAGGCCCTCACCTGGTCGAGGTTCCCGTCAGGATCCGCTTTAATGCGTGCATCTGTAAGTCCCGTGTTTTTGCTGAAGCCCGGCCTTTCAAGTGACCAGGCGGGCAAACCGTCTTTTACATTCAACACCGAATCCTTCAACATATCCCTGTATGATATGGAACCTGAAAACAGGATTTTTTTACCATCTGGCGACCATACAGGATTTGATGCGCCATAAGCATGTTTTGTGAGCTGGCGGGGCTCCCCACCTTCCATAGATAAAAGGAATAGTTGTGACTTTCCATCAACCGGCCGGGCAAATACCAGCTGTTTTCCATCTGGACTCCAGGCTGGTTGCGAAGCACCTTCGCTGGCCGTAGTCAGCTGGCGCGGAACTGAATTTCCATCTGTGGCGACAATATAAATCTGGGTGATATACTTATAATCAGCTTTGCTGGTAGGATCTGGTATGATTGAGTTCAATGTAAATGCAGCCTTGCTACCATCTTTTGACAATGCTATATTATCAGGTCTTTTGATTTTAAGCATATCAGTAACGCGCATCGGTTCAGTTCCGTTTTGTGCCTGCACAAATTGTAAAATGATCGTAAATAAAAACAAAGAACATATTTTTCTCATGCGATAGTTTTTGGAATTTCAATGTACTGAATTAATTGAATCGCAGAGTTCCCGACCGAAAATCACCGGTAAGATTTATTCTCAAACAAAAAACAGCTATAAATACTTATCTTAAATTAGATACAGGTAATCCTGATAAACATATTTTATACAGCTATATCCACTAAAAAGAAATAAAATGTTCGATAAGGAAACTTATATCAACAGGAGAAAACAACTTCAGCAAAAAGTAAACAAAGGTATTGTGCTGCTCTTAGGCAATCAGCAAAGCAGCATGAGTTATAAAGACAACTGGTATCCTTTTCGCCAGGATAGTTCCTTCCTGTATTTCTGCGGTATTGACCTGGCTGATCTTATATTGGTGATTGATATTGACAATGACAGGGAAATACTTTTTGGTAATGATGCTACGATCGATGATGTGGTTTGGCAGGGACCCCTCCCGGCTCTCTTCGAGCTTGCTGAGCAGTCAGGTATAGCACAAAGTGAAAAACTTTCCCGGCTGAAATCATATCTGCAATCAGCCAGGCCTTCAACGGTACATTACCTGCCACCCTACCGGCCTGAACATTATGACATCATAGGCGATTTGCTCGAGATACCTCACCTGCAAGTTGAATCAAAAAAATCCGTCGCGCTGATCAAAGCAATTGTATCATTGAGATCGATAAAATCCGAAGCTGAAATTGCTGAAATCGAAGCCGCTGTAAACATTACGAATCAAATGCAGCTGGCGGCGTTAAGTTCGGCAAAAGCCGGTGATACAGAAGCCCATATTGCCGGTCAGCTACAATCCATTGCTATAGCAGGCGGTGGTAATTTATCATTTCCAACTATATTGACCACAAGAGGTGAAACACTGCATATTCATTATACCAACAACCCGATAGTTCCGGGCAAAATGCTACTCTGCGATTGCGGAGCCGAAACGGAAAGGCATTATGCAGGTGATCTGACCAGGACTTTCCCGGTTGACCAGGCATTCACACAGGTTCAGAAAGAGGTTTATGAAATAGTGCTGAATGCTCAACAGGCTGCAGCAGCAGCGCTTAAACCAGGCGAACTTTATCGCAATGTTCATCTGCTGGCCTGCGAAAAACTGGTGGATGGTTTAAAACAGATTGGCCTGATGAAAGGCGATAGTCATGAAGCTGTTTTGAACAATGCACACACTTTATTTTTCCAATGTGGCCTTGGCCATATGTTAGGGCTCGATATCCATGACATGGAAAATCTCGGCGAGCAATATGTAGGTTATGATGAGACCATTACAAAAAGTAAGGAATTTGGGCTTAAGTCTTTAAGGCTGGCAAAGGCTCTTGAGCCAGGTTTTGTATTGACCGTTGAGCCAGGTCTCTATTTTATTCCGGCACTTATAGACATCTGGAAAGCTGAAAATAAACACATTTCGTTTATAAACTATGATAAGCTGGATCAATTCCGCTCATTTGGCGGGATACGTATCGAAGAAGATTTTGTTATCACTGAGACCGGGGCCAGGGTCCTGGGTGAAACGCTGCCCAAAGGTGTTTCCGAAATAGAAAGTTTCAGGAAAGACATCCTTCAGACTACACCTCTTATTGTGCCTGCATCAAGGATATAATAAGTTTGCAGTTCTGCTATTCTTCGTAGTGTAAATTAATTGTGCTACCTTAAATGTCAATGCATTTTAATATGCCTGGTTATTTTCTTCAACCCAGGTTTCATTTTAAGTATAGAAAGTCTTTTTCTACTAGCCAGGCTATTTTTTAATGAAAAATTGTATGCTCAAAAGCATATGATGAGGCACTAAAAATAAATTATAGCAGTGGAATAGTAATGTCGCTAAATAACAGCACTCATATTGCCGGACCGGCACCCCATGATTATGCTTTGCAGGTAAAAATCAGTTTTCAAACCTTACAGACTTACAAAAAGTATAAACAATGAGATGATATTGACAGACACTTATTTAAATCTGTCAAATATCTAAAATTGATTTTCACTGATCGTTTGCCAATCCGATCGCTAGCCATATTCACATTTACTCCTGATTATTCACTAAAAAATAAATAAATATGAAATGTCTACACTCCCGTTGCGTAAAGATGATTACAGCTTTCGCCTTATTTGTTTTGATATTTAGTAGTTGTGAGAAAGATAATATTCCTGATCAAAATTTTAATCTCGATGTGATTTTACGTGGAGGAAAAAGTGTGGGCTACCTTAAATTCAGGCAGAATCCTGATCCTGCAAAAGTGATTGATCTTGAGATTCCATCACATAAAAGTGTGATTTGATTAAACGGTAAGAAAAAAATCGTTTGCCAGGGTTATCTTGATTGGGCAAAAATCATTATAACAAATGTCCTATTGTTAAAAAGGGTTAAATAAAAATTGCAGATAGGGGTTATCGTCATTTCCCTTGTCATCTAATAAATTAACCTCAAATGATTGCAGCATTAATCTTTTGGTTCTTTAAAAAAGGGCTACCGATGTTAAAAGCAAGAAAGAGAAAAATCAACTTTCAATCAAACACCTCTTTACATGCGGGCTAATATTCTTTCGCTGATTTTAATTTTCTGTGCGCTGCAACTGCCCGCCCAGCAAAATATAAGTACTTATGTCGTACGCTATAAAGGTGAAGATATTGGTACGTTAAAGTTGCAGCAGACTGTAAGGGGCGATACCATTCATTACAGAATGACATCTGACATTAAAACAAGATTCATATTCAACATTCATGTGAAGTCTGTTGAAGAATCAGTATTTCAAAACGGCCGGCTGTTATATTCTGCGGTAAACCGCACCGTTAATGGTGATGAAAAGGTGAAGAAACAAACAAAGGCCGGAAACAAAATTTATACATTGTCGGATGAAGGAAAATCTGTTGTGCTCTATCAAGAAAGCATCGGGTATAACCTGATGAGAATGTATTGCCTGGAGCCCGTCAATATTTCAAAAGTATATTCTGATAATTATCAGAAATTTCTTCCGATAACAAAAATTAAGGCACACACTTACAAGGTGGTACTTCCGGATGGCAATTACAATTACTATTCCTACACGAATGGAATTTGCAGCAAAGTCGAAGTCTTTAATCCCCTGTATAATATGGAGATGAATCTGAGGAATTAATTCCCATCATTAAACCCACCACCAATGAAAATTTTTATCACGGGCGCCAGTGGATTCATTGGCGACCATCTTTCAAAAAAACTTGCAGATACCGGCCACGAGGTGCATGCACTCGTCCGCCATGAACTGCCTGTCCGCCAACGACACAAGGATATTTTATATTTTAAGGGAGATATAACCCAACCTGCAACTATTCAAAAAGCGATCGCAGGTTGTGAACAGGTTTATCATGTTGCAGGGTATGCCAAGCTTTGGGCCGCCCGAAGAAAAACATTTTACGATATCAATGTAACCGGTACCGAAAATGTTTTTGAAGCTGCTCTTGAAAACGGGGCTAAAAAAGTGGTGTTCACTTCAAGCTGTGCCGTATTTGGTCCTTCACTGAAGACGGCTCTAACCGAAACCGACCCACGAATAACGGCTTTTAATAATGATTATGACCTTTCAAAGTTTATTGCTGAAAATAGTGTTCGTGAGTATTGCAAAAAAGGTATAGAGGCAGTGATTGTAAATCCATCGAGGGTATATGGGCCTGGAATAAGCACTCATTCAAATATGATTACAAAAATGCTCTCGCGGTGCCTCCGGGGAAGATGGGTTTTTATGCCAGGCATCAAAAACGTAGTTGGCAACTATGCTTATATAGATGATGTTGTTCAAGGCCATATTAACGCTATGGCTATGGGGAAATGTGGTGAAAGATATATTGTAGGAGGTGAAAACTTAAGTTATGAACAGGTAATTGGCATAATAAGGCAGGAGATTAAAAGCGCCAGGCTGATTCCCCTTCCGGCAGGAGCAGTAAAGGCCTGGGGCTATATTGAACTGCTTAAATACCGGCTTACCGGCGCTGATCCAAAATTCACACCTGCCGCAGCTACGAGATACCTCCAGAATGCTGCATTTGACTGTTCAAAGGCTGTTAATGAAATCGACTATACAATCACTGGTTTCCGGGATGGAATCATCAATACCATCAACCAGATAAAAAAAACAATTTGACAAACTCATATTATACATTGATCACAGGGGCAAGTGAAGGACTTGGAAAATCTTTTGCCCTTGAATGTGCAGCCAGGAATCACAAACTTGTACTGGTTGCATTGCCAGGCCGGGAACTTCATCATCTTTCCGAATACCTCCATAAGAATTTCAACACAGAGGTAGTAGTGATAGAACAGGATCTTTCACTAGACAATAGTGCCGTGATCATTTTCAACAAGATCCGGAGCCTGGGAATTGAAATAAACATGTTAATCAACAATGCCGGTATTGGCAATACCAAATTTTTTGAAGATGAGAGCACCCAATTTTTTGAAAAACAAATCAGGATCAATGTCCTCGCTACAACAACACTGACACATCTGTTCGTTCCAATGCTAAAAAATAACAGCCCCGCTCATATCTTAAACGTAGGTAGTCTTGCCTGTTTTTTTACCATTCCTAAAAAACAGGTTTATGGTGGAACAAAATCTTTCATTTACTTCTTTTCAAAAAGTCTGCGCGAAGAATTGGCAGCACACAATGTAAACGTAACGGTTCTTTGTCCCGGTGGCATAAACACAAACGCTGCGCAGACAATGTTAAACAAATCAGGAAGCTGGATAAGTACAAGATCACTTATGAATCCGGAAGAAGTAGCACCACTTGCGCTGGATGGCTTATTCCGGAAAAAAGAAGTCATCATTCCCGGAAGATTAAACAAGCTATTTGTGTTTATGGATCGGATTATTCCGGTGATCCTGAAAAGATCTATTATCAAAGCACAAATCGGCAGGCTCAATGCTTATAAACCACCGGCAATGGTTAAACGAATTCCAGTTAGTATAGTTAATCCCGGCCGACCACAAGTTGGGCCCGTATAATCAATATAAGTATCTCACAAGGTGGGTCCGTATAGTCGATACAGGTAACTCAAAAGCTGGGTCAGCCTGGTCTGCACCACAACAATTGATACAGGTTTTTTCGCATTTCATACAAGATTGCGTATTTACACTTACTTATGTTAAAAAAAAATCCGTTTATTTAGCGGGTTATTTTCACCAGTTTACAACCATGCATTACCGTTACTATCGCATGGACACTGGCAACCCAATCAAATAAACCGTAGAAAATGAAAGTTCTCAAATTTACCGGAATCATCATCCTAATTCTTGTTGTGTTGGCATTCTCGGCTGGCCTTTATGTTAAAACTGCCTTGCCAAATACAGGCGAACCAAAAGATCTGAAAATTGAAAAAACAGAATCGAGGATCTTAAGAGGAAAATACCTGGCAAACAATGTTGCCGTTTGTATGGATTGTCACAGCAGCCGCGACTGGCAGATATATTCGGGTCCGCTTAAATCGGGCAATTTCGGTGGTGGCGGCGAACCCTTCAATTCAGATATGGGTTTTCCCGGTAACTTCTATGCACCAAATATTACTCCTGCTGCCCTTGGCCAATGGACCGATGGAGAAATTTTTCGTGCAGTCACTACCGGTGTGAGCAAAGACGGTCATGCATTATTTCCGATTATGGGTTATAAACGTTTTGGCAAGATGGATGAAGAAGACGTGCTTAGTATTATAGCTTATATAAGAACACTGGCCCCGGTTGAAAATAAAGTTGCCGCCTCCAAAGCAGACTTTCCTGTCAACTTCCTTATCAATACCATGCCGGAAAAAGCCGCATTCCAACCCAAACCTGCCAAAAGCGATAATGTTGCTTATGGTAAATATCTTGTAAATGTTGCCGGCTGTGTAGACTGCCATAGCAAAACGGACAAGGGTCAGATTATTGAAGGAACTGAATTCGGCGGAGGTATGGAATTCAAACAACCTGCTGGTATTTTACGTTCGGCAAATATTACATTCGATAATACAGGTATAGCATCGTGGACAAAAGAAGCTTTTGTAAAACGGTTTAAGACCTATACAGATAGTGCATATGTACCTGTTGTAGTAAAACCTGGCGAACTAAATACCCCAATGCCCTGGTCAATGTATGCCGGTATGGAACCTTCTGACCTTGAAGCTATTTATGATTTCCTCAAAACCAACAAACCCATCGTTCATAAAGTAGAGAAGGCAACAACGAACTGACCTCCCCTATTGTAGTGATTAGATTCAACAGTATAGGCTATTCGCGAACGCCGCCGCGGAAAGCATCTTTGCATAAGCAAACAACATCGAACTAATCACTACAATTTTAAAAAATGAAAAAGCTCTCCTTATTCCCGATCCTTCTCGTTGGCGTATTTATTACAAGTTGTAACAAAGATGATGATTACGACTATGAGAAGCCAGGCGGAGGTCATAACAATGTAACTGAATTAAAGGCAGCTGGCGACAGTTCAGCTATTATCGGAACAATTAACCAGTTTCGAAAGATCCTTGGTGATTCACTCAATGTTACACCGGGAAAAACTTCCGGCCGCCGCGAAGTAAACTGGGATGGTGTTCCGGCAAACCTTACAAATAATAATAATTTCCCGCTTGATTTCTTTAACCTGACAGATCCCGCTGGTGCAAACGCCAGGAAGCGTGGTTTAGCATACCTGGCAACAGGCTCACCATTAAGGCTTGACAGTAGTTCGTTCAAAGAAATCGATGCGAGCTATGCCACACAATTCATCCCATTCAGTCAGAAAAAAGCGATCATCTCTGCTAATTCAACAGTTTCTGAAATTGTATTTAAAGTAGCCGGTACTAATACTGATGCATCTGTACAGGGATTCGGAATCATTTTTTCTGATGTTGATGAAGCAAACTCAACAACACTCCAGTTTTTTAATGGCAATAAAGACCTCGGAACATATAAAGCACAGGCTAAACACGGTTCAGCCAATTTCTCTTTTCTGGGGATACATTTTCCAAATGATAAGGTAACAAGGATAAAAATTACGGCAGGCAATGGTGTTCTTGCGGCAGGCACAAAAGACGTTAGCAATGGCGGTAGTAAGGATCTCGTCGTTTATGATGATTTCTTTTACGACGAACCCAAACCACTTCAATAAAATTATTGTTGTGGTTTGTTTGGTAAAAATCTTCCTTCGGGAAGATTTTTTTGTTCTTTCTCCAACAACATGTGCAGCTTGTCTCCACAACAGTTGTGAATCCCCGTTTTTGGTGACAAGAAAGATGCGCCTGATTGTGAATCTTTGATATTCAAACCTCCATCATGAAAAAAACGTTCTTAGCACTTTTAACCCTTTCAGTGCTCTTTAATTCCTGTAAAAAAGATATGGTAGACGAGAACCCGGTGGTCATACAGGGCAATGGGTCCATCGAGGATGAGATAGATGCCTTTCGCCAATTACTCGGACCATTAAACAGCGGTTCTGCTACTACCAGCGGTCGCCGGGAAGTCAATTGGGATGCAGTTCCCGATAATCAACTTGGAAAGCCACTTCCAAATGATTTTTTTAACCCCACAGGACCTGGTGCACTCGCTGCAAGACAACGCGGGTTAGTTTATACCTCCGTGGCGGGTTCGTTCGTGGTAAGTAAATCAAATTTTGAAGACATCAACGTCCTGGCTGCCGGGAGTTTCAAACCATTCAGCGGTACCAACACTTTTGCCAACACATCAAGCTCGTTATGGGAAGTTGGTTTCCAGGTTCCAGGGCAGGCAACATCGGCCTCAGTCCGCGGTTTCGGTGCAGTATTCTCAGATGTCGATGTTCCCAACGAAAGTTATCTTGAATTTTTCAATGATGATAAAAGCCTCGGAAAGTTTTTTATTCCTGTTCATGATGCAAACTCCTCATTTTCATTCCTTGGTGTTCAGTTCAGGGCAAATCAGAAAGTAACCAGGGTTGTAGTTAGTCATCCCGGGATTCTCAGTGCCGGCCAGGCTGACATTTCAAACGGGGGACCCAAAGACCTGATTGTTCTCGATGATTTTTTATACAGCGAACCAACAATTCAACCCTAAAAAACCCCAAAAAAGATATTCGGGTAACAAATAGCCGGATGTTTAGGTAATTTTAATGAACAACCTATCCATGATGCGGCTGACCAGCATGTTATTTATAACTCTTTTGGTCTGCAATTTTGCGGGCGCGCAGCCGCCTTCGCTTTACTTTGAAAACATTACCACTCAAAATGGTTTGTCACATAATAAAGTGAACTGCATTATCCAGGACAAAAGAGGTTTTGTTTGGCTGGGTACAAACGATGGCCTCAACCGATATGATGGAACTCGTTTTACAGTTTTCAAAAATACACCGGGTACCACCACTACTATCTCCGGTAATATCATCACTGATTTGTTTGAGGATGATCAACAGATTTTATGGATAGCTACTGCAGATGGAGGACTAACCAAATATGACTACAGGCTTGAACCCGCAAAGCAATTCAGGCAGTTCAAAAATCTTCCCGGGGACTCCGTTTCAATTCCCGTTAATATTATCAACAAGATAGTCCAGGACACCGCAGGTTATCTTTGGCTTGCAACCAGCGGGTATTATGTACTGCGTTTCGACAAAAAAAAAGAGCGGTTCCTTAGCCCAATCAACAGTGGTACAAAAACTGTTCTGGCACTTACTTTAAGAGAACCAAATACATTATGGGCGGGAAGACAGGGAGGAGGTTTGTTATATATCAATACTGACAGGCTCACTTACTCAATGGATCCGCGATATAATGATCTTTATACAAAAACATTACCGCATGTAACAGTCTTATCGTTATTTACTGATAGCAAAAAGAATACCTGGTTCGGTTCCTGGGACAAGGTGTTATACAAGTATGATCAGGCATCGCGTTCTGAGATCTGCTATCAAAAAGATAACAGCGAATTTTCTTTTCAGAATGACGAGATACTCAGTTTTGCAGAGAGTAAGTCGGGCCTGGTATGGATGGGTGGCCGCACAAAAGGTTTGCATATTTATGATCCTGCAACAAATGAGTTTCGTAATTACGAGCATGACCCTTCAAAAGGCGGTAGCATCGCCGATAACCAGGTGAACTGCGTGTTTATCGATAAAACCGGACTAATATGGCTGGGAACAAACCTGGGCGTAAGTATCAGCAATCCATTACAACAACAATTCCGGCAACATTTTATCAGCAAAGCCCAAAATGACAATATCACCTTATACGACTTTTTCGAAACAGACTCGAATGATTTCTGGATAGGCACCAGCAAAGGAATCTATATCCGGAAAATCGGAGAGATGAACTTTGTTCTTAAACCGCTTATTTACAAGGGCAAAGAACTCGAAGTATCAAAGTTCTATAAGTCAAAGGCAGGTGATCTTTTTGTTGGCACAAACTACTCACTGTTTGTCATGGATCCGCACAAATTCACCCTTGGCTTATTAAAGAATACCGACAAAGACAGTGTCATAAACCAGATAATAAAATCACATATAGTATCTGTGGCCGAAGACAGCTACAATAATGAGCCTGTATTGATCGCCTCTCCATATGGTCATTTCCTCGCCTATTATTTTTGGTCGCGCAACAAGTGGGTCACCCGTCTTGATACCTCAATGAACATCCTGGCAAACTTCAATATCCGCGATAACCTTGTAAAAAAAATTTATAAAAGTCCAACCAGTGGAAGACTATACCTGGCCACAGCGAAAAATGGCATCGGCATCTGGGGGAAAAACGGCGAGCAGCAATTTACATTTTACAAAAACAACCCTTTAAGAAAAGATGGTTTGAGTAACAATGATGTCACCGATATGATAGAAGATAAAAATCAGCATCTCTGGGTTACAACTTATGGTGGAGGACTTCATTATTATGATACAAAAGCTGATACTGCGCACCATATACCTGAAAGCAACAACCTGCTGGAAGGGATACAACTTGATAAAAATGGAAAGGTGTGGATGATCAGCAATGGAAATCTTGATAAATACGATCCACAATCAAAGATCTATACAAGTTACCAGTTGCCCGACATTGAAAAGTCTGCCGGGGTACATGGAAAAATATTCCAGGATAAAGCCGGGAAATTTTATGTTGCCGGAAAAAATTATTTTATCGAATTCGACCCGTTGAAAGTCAACGAAAATCAGCCCCAGCTACCGGTTTATATTACTGATTTCAGGATATTCAACCAATCAAGCAATCATTTGCTGAATCATGAAAAAATAGGATTGGCATATAACCAGAATTATATCACTATTGAATTTTCTGCTCCAAGTTTTTCAAATAAAACACCTGTAGAGTTCCAGTACCAGCTTGCCGGATTTAATAATACCTGGGTTGACCTGGGAACAGAAAACAAAGTCAGCTTCTCAAATTTAGCCGGTGGCGACTATGTATTCAGGGTGCGGGCAACCAACCGGCCTGGCGTTTGGTATGAATACAAAAACCAGATAATGATCAGCGTTATCCCGCCATTTTATAAAACCTGGTGGTTTTACGCTTTCTGCACAGCTATATTTGCTGCCATCATATATGGCATCTATCGTTACCGGGTAAACGAAATTTTAAACCGACAGGCAATCAGGAATAAAATAGCTCAGGATCTGCATGACAACGTCGGTTCCACGCTTAGCAGCATTGGTGTTTACAGCCAGGTGGCTAAAATTTATAATGAGCAGAATAAAAATGATAAGCTTAAGGATGCGCTGGAAAAGATTAGCGAAACATCCGGCAACATGATCAGTGAAATGAGTGATATCGTCTGGACAATAAATCCCCGCAATGATAGTATGCCGGTGATGTTGCAGCGTATGGAATCTTTTGCCAAACCACTGCTGGCGGTAAAAGATATACAATTGCATTTCAAATATGATCCCGGTATCGAAAATCTTAACCTTGAGATGACCCAACGAAAAAATTTCTACCTCATATTTAAAGAAGCAGTTAACAACGCTGTAAAGTATTCATCCTGCAAGAACCTATATGTTGCGATACAGGTGCGGAATTTCAGGCTCGAGATGATCATCCGTGATGATGGGACCGGTTTTGAAATGAAGGAGATCAAAGAAACAAACCGGCACTCCTTATCCGGGAATGGACTTAAGAATATGTCAATGCGGGCAAAGGAACTGAAAGGCAGTTGTGAATTGTATTCGTCCAACGGAAATGGTTTAACTGTCAAACTGCAGTTCCCAATCACCTGATTAGGGGATATGTGTAACAGTTTATTAACAATACCTTCAATAAAATAAAGTTATGAGCCTACGTATTGCGATTTTTGACGACAACAAAAACATCCGTGAGAGTATCGGCATGTTACTGGCGACTGATCCTGAATTTGAAGTAGTGGGTTCTTTCAGCCATGTCCTGGATTGCCTTGATGACATACGGGAATGTAAACCCGATATTGTCCTTATGGACATAGAAATGCCTGCCATGACAGGGATAGAGGCAGTACGGGCTATTAAAAAAGAATATCCCAATATCCAGATCCTGATGCAGACTGTTTTTGAAGATGATGACAGGGTTTTCGATTCAATTTGCGCTGGTGCTTCCGGTTATCTGCTCAAAAATTTTCTTAACACCAGGTTGGTGGATGCCATCAAGGAGTTGCAATACGGTGGTTCGCCAATGAGCCCATCGATAGCAAGGAAGATGTTTAACAAGATGCAGGAAATGTCCAAACATGTTATACCTGAAGCCGTGCCTGATTATAATCTCACACCAAGAGAAAAGGAAGTGCTCGCATGTATAGTTGAAGGTCTTGCTTACAAGATGATTACAGATAAACTACATATCAGTTATGAAACAGTTCGCAGTCATGTGAAAAAGATATATGAAAAACTGCATGTGGCGTCACTCACCGAAGTAGTTTCGAAAGCAATGAAAGAACGAATCGTTTAAGAGAATTATGAATTATGAGTTATGAGTTATGAAAGGAGTTAAGAAATCATACCTCATCACTCACTCATAACTCATCACTCATAACTCATAACTCCTTAAGTTCCTTTTTTCGCTGATACGCCAGGTGCGACATAATTATCTATCGGCTGAAGGGTCTGAAGATATTTGTAAATCGCTTTCAGATCATCTTCTTTCATTTTACTAAAGGGCTCCCAGGGCATATGTGATTCCTTAATAACTCTACCCTTCCGGAACCGGGCTATAAACTGACCCTGTGACCAGCCGGTTATCCTTCCCGACTTATGGGGAGTAAGATTTGGCGATGTGATAAAAAATGAACCAGAGTCTGTTTTCGATTCCATGGTAAATCCACCTGCATAACGCTGACCAATAAACGCACCGGTCATAAGGTCTCGGTTTGTATGGCATCCCTGGCAGTTTGCAATATTGTTTGCTATATACCTGCCATAATTTGCTGTTGTATCCCGGCTAACAGCCATCGGCACTTTTTCATTGGGGCCTGCAGGCTCAAGGACCAGTGCTTTTACCGCTTTGCCAAGGAGATTCATATTGTTTTCCGGCACTTCATTTACAACGGGTGGCTGTGAACGCAGATATGAAATGATTGCTCTTAGGTCTTCATCACTTGTGTGATGAAAGGGCATAAAGTCGAACAATGCCCGGCTATCGGTACCTACTCCATATCGTAAAGCCCTGGCAATTGCCTGATCTGTTTTATAAAGTATGCCCGTTTTATCGGGAGTAAGATTTGGTGCAAATATATCGCCAAGAGGGATTTCGAATTTAAGACCGCCCGATAATGGAATTAGCTGGTTTTCGCTGGCCGATGGCGATTTCTGTTCCGGGGCATGGCAGTTTGCACAATGAGCCGCACCAAATACCAGTTCACGACCCCTTGAAATTACACTGGTGTCAGTACTTGCGAGGATAGAAGGAAAGGGAGCGTCAAATTTCCTGTTATGTCTTAACTGGATAAAAATAAAAAGACAGCAGATTATGCCAACAATGATGATTCCCGTAACACGGAGTATTTTTTTCACAGTGTTTAAGCGATTTGATTTATGATTGTATTTGAAAGAATTGCAACTTCAGCGTTGGAAGGAGATCAGTTCCGGTCTGATTTCAGGTAGTAATATTTTTCCAGCAACATCTGCTGGGTACCATCCTTCCTGGCTTTTGCAGCCAGCCATTTAAATATTGGAAAAATATATTTCAACATCCCACTGGGTTGGGTATCAGTGAGCACCATAAGCAAAGCGAGATGAGTTAAGCTTTTGGGTATGCCTTTTTTTGTTGTTTTACCTTCAGTTGCAAGACCATATCCGATGGCAAGACCTTTAACAAAATCCCCGTGTCCCGGGACAAACCTTACCTGGCAAACTATTGTTTCTCCGGATTTATTTATAAAGTGATGTGTAGTATTTCTTGGAACCGTAATGGATTCCCCCGGTCTCAGGTTGTATAGCTTTCCACTTAACATAACACCAAGCTCACCTCTTACTGCCGTAAAAGTTTCTTCGAATGCACTATGAACATGCATACTGTCGCCACCTCCCGGAGAAATCTCCAGTTCACCCAGGGAATAAAGCCCACCTGTTTCCGAAGCCGATTTTAAAACTGTAACCTTGTCGCGGTAAATGGGGTTATAAAATACTTTGCGTGGAACTAATTTTTTTTCCATCCTTGCAACATTTGATTTTATTTGATCTATCTGCTCCTATCCTGATTGCAGGTTCAAAAATCTGGAATTAGGATATAGGAAATGATACCCAAATAATGGATGTTCTATAACCGGAATTGGTGATTTGAGAATTAAAGCAATAATGATATCAGGGCAAAGATTGAAGCGGAAAAAGTGTTAAGAAAATTTACCCCGTTATTTTTGATTTTGCCATTTCTTTCCAGTGTGGCTCCGAGGACAGAATCCACGAGGTTGCCAACTGTGCCTGCAATAACTATTATTAAAATAGTGCTCCAACTGAATTCTTCTGTTAACCCGTAAGCAAGAGCAATCAAACTGCTGCCAAGGATACCAAATGCAAAACCCTCCAGGCTGACAACTCCGTTCTCGCCCCGCTTGTCGGGCCTGAACGTCATGATGTTCAAAAATTTTTTGCCATACAATGAACCAAGTTCTGAAGATATAGTATCGGCTGTAGCAGCAGACAGGCTGCACGCAATCATTATAGTCAATACATGCCGGTATTCTGAAAAAGTAATCGCAGCAAGGCCAAGTAATCCCGCAATGCCCCCATTAGCGAGCACCTGGAAACTATCCCGGCGACCATGATTTTTTTCTGATAAACCAAGTTGCACTTTAAAATCAAATTGCCATGAGGTAGCAAAGGTTGCCGCTATGAAAAAAGTAGCGAGAAGGATAATTCCAGGGAAACCGGTTCCGGCAAAAATAGCAATAGCTACAAGAGCACCGGTAATGGCACCAACTACGGTGAGTTTATGTTTATAGATAGTCAGCCCAACCATCACCGTAAGTAATAAAATAAAGACTAAGTTACCTGTCATTGATAAATGTAAAAGGGTCCCGTTAAAAGCGGCCCAAAAGTTTCCAAAAAGCGGTCCAATTAAAAGTTCGGCAAATGAGTTCACCATCTGTATTCATAAAGTAACAATATTATTGTCAGTACAGATTCCTGTCATTCTACAATTAAATACAAATTGCATTTTATTTGTAGCTTGATGAATATCAATAAATCTGTTTTTAAGACTTAACTTCTCCATATTTAAGGGCCTGAGTACAGATTTTGATTGCTGAAGAGTACAAAGAACAGATATGACTAAAACTTTGTTGGCACGCCAATCGTGGAAAATTAAAGAAACAGAAATTAATTATCTTGTTTATGCTATAAGCGATAATCAGCTTGAGTATTACGAGGTTGAAATCTTACACGAAACTTTCAGGCTTAAAAAAGATGCTCATGGAACCTGGACAGGTCTTGATGGCGAGGTATCTGACGATATACGTAAATGGGGCGAAGTTGTGGATATGATATTGAAGGATAAAAAATAACGTGAATCTTGTATTGACCAATAAGCTAATTTCGCTCATACATTGGCGATACCCGGTTAATTGCAAGATTGAGTATGAAGAAAGATTCAACTAATTTAAGGACCGTTCAGGTAACCCGTTATATAACTCCGTTAAGGGAAGGCGGTTCACTGCCAGCAATTGCAGAAGCAGATGATGACTTCATGTATGTGTTAAAGTTTCGCGGTGCGGGCCAGGGTGTAAAGGCACTTATTGCTGATTTGATAGGCGGTGAAATCGCCAGGGCTGCCGGCTTAAAGGTGCCGGAGATTGTTTTTGCAAAGCTTGACAGCGCATTTGGCAGAACGGAGCCCGACGAAGAAATACAGGATTTGCTCAAAGCAAGCGTAGGTTTAAATCTTGGCCTGCATTTTCTTTCCGGGGCAATGTCTTTTGATCCGGTTATTAACAAAACAGAACTTTTACTTGCCTCCAAAATTGTGTGGCTGGATTGCCTGCTGACGAATGTAGACCGCACAGCCCGTAATACCAATATGCTCATCTGGAACAAAGAATTGTGGCTGATAGATCATGGCGCCGCTTTGTATTTTCATCATTCCTGGTCGAATTGGGAAGAACATGCCCTGAGACCATTCATGTTGGTTAAAGACCATGTTATGTTACCTTTTGCCTCCGAACTTGATTCAGCTGATATAGAACTGAAAAAAATCATTACCCCTGAAATTATAAATGACATTGTAGATTTGATACCCGACGAATGGCTGAATCCGGAATCCGATACGGAAACACCGGATTCAATGCGACAGGTTTATGCCAGTTTTCTTAAACTGCGGATGGATAACTCACACATTTTCTTAAAAGAAGCACAGCATGCAAGAACAGCACTTATTTGAGTATGCAGTGATCAGGATAGTTCCCCGGGTTGAAAGGGAAGAATTTCTGAATGTAGGAGTGATACTTTTCTGCAAAAGGCCCGTTTATCTCGGTGTCAGGTATAATCTCGATGAAAAAAAAATAAAACACCTGTTTGGGGAAACCGATATCGATTGTCTAAGGGCCTCCCTCAATTCACTGCAAAAAATTGCTGCAGGCGATCAGGATGGCGGACCAATTGCGCGTTTGGATGCCGCCGGGCGATTCCGGTGGCTTACTGCGACCCGGAGCACGATGCTGCAGACTTCAAAAGTGCACCCCGGCCTCTGCACTGATCCCACTAAAATGCTCGACAATCTATTCGGGAAGCTTGTACTTTGAACCAGTGCTGGTACGAAATTATCATAAGTTCCATGTCTGACTTGTAATTAGCTGCTATCCGGGTGGCACAATTTTTACACTTAATCAGGTATATATTGCTTACCTAAATTTTTTATTATGGCACAAATGAAAGATACAATCCGGAAAAATGATACCAAAACCGTTGAATTAGTGGTAGATAAGGTTCCGTACCAGGTTAAAATAACACCCGAAAAATTCAATGATGATCCAAGGTTTTATATTGAAGTAAATGGTGATGGCGGACACATGTATGCCTGGTATTCTGATTTATTAAAGCTCCACGCACTGGACGATGAAGCTTCTACCTTGCCTGACGGTCTTGAACAGGCAATAAGTAACATGATAGTGAAAACCATCTATATAAAATAAGACAATTTTTCTGCAATAGACGTTAGTTTGCAATAGACGTTAGTTTGCAATAGACGTTAGTTTTTGATATGCGACTGATTTTAGTTTTTGATAAAGTCGCAACCTAATCTACTTTGTCACCTTAATCATCTTCGAGATCGTAACATTGCAAAGCTATTTCCAGTTCTTCATTGGTGGGTACTACTATTATTTTTACTTTCGAATGCGGCTGTTGAATGGTTCTGATCTCAGAACTGACTGCCGCATTTGATTTTTCATCGAGCCTGACACCCAGAAACTCCATGTCTTCACAAATCAACCTCCGTATTTCAATATCATTCTCTCCTACCCCCGCGGTAAATAATATTGCATCAACACCATTCATTGCTGCTGCATATGCACCCATATATTTTTTTACGCGGTATACATACATCATCACTACAAGAGCAGCTTTCTTATCACCTGCATTTATTTTTTCACGGATGATACGCATATCATTTGAACCGGCAAGGCCAAGCAGCCCCGCATTTTTGTTTAGCAGATCCCTGATTTCATCAATATTCATTCCTGATTTATCGGCCAGGTGGAAGATCACCGATGGGTCAATATCTCCCGAGCGTGTTCCCATAACAAGGCCGGCCAGTGGACCAAACCCCATACTTGTATCAACCGAACGGCCATCCCTCACCGCGGTTATGCTACATCCATTACCGAGGTGAATGGAAATTAATTTTTGCGGTAATTCACCAAGAAATTCTGCTGCTTTTTTACAAATGTATTTATGACTTGTGCCGTGAAACCCATAAACCCTGATATGTTCTTCCCGGTAAAAATCTTCAGGTATGGCATACCGGTAGGCCTTCTCAGGCATGGTCTGATGGAATGCAGTATCGAATATCGCAACATGTTTTGCCTTATCAAAAAACTGTTCAGCTATTTCAAGACAGGTATAATTTACCGGGTTATGCAAAGGCGCAAGTGAAAACAATGATCTGATTTTTGCTTTGGCAGCTTCATTTATTACTGTCGCATCCAAAAATTCCTCTCCGCCATGTACTATACGATGACCAACTATTTCGATATCTGCAGACGATTCAATCACCCCACTTTTATCATCAGTCAACAAAGCAAGGATTTGTTCCATCGCTTCCCTGTGGTCAGATATATTGCATGATCTGTTAATCCTTACTGCTGGTGAACCCTTAACTGTATACCTGATTTCCGCTTTACCGCCAATCTTTTCCACCTGGCCAATACAAACCGGATCCGGATCAGGCATGTTGAACAATTGATATTTTATCGAACTGCTCCCTGCATTTATAACAAAGATTTTTTTCATTTTTGTCTTAAAAATTGTCTTGTCCCTGGATGGCAGTTATTACTACGGTGTTGAAAATATCATCTACTGTACAACCCCGGCTGAGATCATTGATAGGCTTATTTAGACCCTGCAACATCGGTCCGATCGCCAATGCGCCTGTTTCACGTTGAACAGCTTTATAAGTATTGTTGCCGGTATTAAGATCAGGAAAAATTAAAACAGATGCCTTGCCGGCAACCGGAGAGCCAGGTAATTTCTGGTTTCCGACTATCGGATCAACTGCAGCATCATATTGAATTGGCCCTTCAACTTTTAGATCAGGTCTCTTTTCTTTTACCAACCGGGTAGCGATCCTGACTTTTTCAACATCTTCACCTTCACCCGAGGTACCGCTACTATAAGAAAGCATAGCAATTCTAGGTTCAATTCCAAATTTAGCACTGCTGTCTGCAGATGAAATCGCAATTTCTGCAAGCTCCGGTGCCGTTGGATTTGGATTAACAGCACAGTCGCCAAAAATGGCAACCCTTTCAGGAAGGCACATAAAAAATATTGAGGACACGATAGAAATCCCTGGTTTTGTTTTAATGAACTGAAGCGCGGGTCTGATGGTATGTTGAGTAGTATGAACTGCTCCCGAAACCATACCGTCAGCATGCCCTTTATGAACCATCATAGTGCCGAAATAGGATACATCTGTCATCATATCGCGAGCCATCTCGAGGTTAACATTTTTGTTTTTACGCAGTTCATATAAAGACTCATAGTACTCAGTATAGTTCTCCGAATTAATAGGATTAATTATCTGGATTGAAGAAAGATCAAGTGTCAGCCCAAGTTTTTTGATTGTGGTTGCGATTTCCGCGGGATCGCCTAGTAAGGTAAGATTCACAATATCCTGTGCAATTAATCTTGCGGACGCTTTCAATATCCTTTCTTCATTTCCTTCAGGTAAGACAATATGTTTTTTCTGTCTTTTCGCCCATTTCACCAATTGATACTGGAACATATGAGGAGTAATTCCTTCTTGCCTGAATGTGATAATTTTGTTTTCCAGCGCCTGCATATCAATATACTTTTCGAAAGTATCAACTGCAAGCTCAATCTTTTGTTTATTATCTGCACTTATCCTTGAATGTATAGAACCAATAGCCCTGGTGGTTTCAAATGTTCCTTTTTTGACAGCTATAATTGGAATAACCGTTTGAAGGCCTTCTATAAGCTTTATTACCGAATCTTCCGGTTCCATGGCAGCTGTTAAAACAATTCCCGCAACTTTCGGATAATTGGTTGAAAGATTTGCCTGTAATGCACCTAAGATAATATCGCCGCGGTCACCGGGTGTTACAATCAGGCAGTTCTCACTTATATGATTTAAAAAGGCGGGTAACATCATCGCTCCTGTCACAAAATGATCCACCTGGTTTGTAAGCAGGTTGCCCCCAAAAAATCACTTTTGCATTAAGTGTATTGCAAATCTCCTGCATGATGGGGCTCTGAAGCCGTTGATCCCAGGGTATTACAGCAATCAATAATTCTTTGGACAATTGCAGTTTCAGTATTTCTTCCACATCATCTCTCTGCTCAGCGTTTACCCTGTTGGCTATGATGCCAATCACCTGCACATCCCTTGACTCAAAATTATGCAGCGCATTCATGGCTGAACTTATGATCTGGCTGGTCGATTTATTTTCACCCGTAATAACAAGCAATACCGGAGCTCCCAGGTTTTTTGCAACTGCAATATTTGATTCAAATTCAAAAGCTATCCCTTCACCAAGAAAGTCACTTCCTTCTATGACAGTGAAGTCATAATTATCTTCAAGCTTTTTATATTTATCGATGATGGTACTAATAAGATCGCGACGACTGTCCGCTTCGATCTGTTCCAGCATTTGCCGACGGCTGAAAGCAAAAGTGTCTTCATAAGCGATGGGCAAAGAGAAATGATTAAGTATCGTATCGATATGTAGTTCTCTTTTATGGGTATCATCCTCAACTATGATAGGTTTGAAATAACCAACCTTTTTCGTTTTTCCGAGAATCATATTAATCAAACCTAAAGCGATAACTGATTTTCCGGTAAAGGGTTCTACTGATGATATAAAAATGTTTTTGGTCATACTCTCTTGTTTGATCCGGATACCTTAACGAAGATAACTGTCCGGGAGCCAGGAAATTGCAGAAATCGGCCAGCAAATCAAATATTGTGCCCTCCCAAAGGCCACCAATCCCTGCTATGAAAATTCCACAATATCAAGCTGATATTCCTCATTACAATATTAAATCCGGCAAATAGAGGGAATTAAGAAATTAAAATAAACTGCACAAATATTGTATTAAACGTTAGTGAAACATTATTGGAAAATTTTAAATAAAACATATGAGCGTAATTAAAGATTTGCTGAACTCACCGAAAGATCTGCTTAACTCAGCGGATACGAATAACATAAGTGATACCGGAAGAATTGTATCTGCCCTGAGTGGAATAGTGATAATAGGGATGGCAATGATGGAAAAAAAGGGTTCATCATTAAGTAAATGGATAAAAATCGGTAGCGGTGCCGTGTTGATTTTGAAAGCAGTATCAGGATTGCGCCCTTTAAACAAAGCCCTGGGAATTAGTCATAATTAATTTGGCTACAGGTTGACAAATAATTCAGACGCCCGCTAAAAAGCATTGCGACTATGCAATGCAGTTCGGTGGGCTTTTTTATTATGATGAGATCACTATAACAAGAGTTTACGAAATATGTCGTAATTTATGTCAGCAACAAAATGGCCGGCCAGATGTTTCCGGATACAAACCGGCCATTCAACAATTATACTTTTCTTAAAAGTCAACAGATGAGTTTTAATGGGCCTATTGTGATCATCGAAGATGATGAAGATGATCAGGAATTTTATACAAATACCCTCAGCGGTCTTGCCATTGAAAATGAAGTGATATATTTTGATGCAGCTGAAGCCGCTTACAAATTCCTGGAAGAAACTAAAAAAAAACCTTTCCTCATCATCTGCGATATTAACCTGCCTGGGATCAGTGGAATAGAATTCAAAAGGAAGATCCATGAAAATCCTCTGCTGAAGAAGAAAAGCATTCCATTTATTTTCCTGACGACCAGCAGTGACAAAAACACTGTTGTTGCTGCATATGAGATGATGGTACAGGGCTATTTTGTTAAACCAAACAGTGTAACCGAGTTGTCTACACTACTTGATCAGATTATTTCTTATTGGAAAGTCTGCAAGCATCCCAACTCAATATAACATAAACCTGGCAGAATGTTATTTAAGGATCGATCCTTTAATCTTTACTGCTTTTACTTTTTCAAAAACATTTACTGGCAGTATCTTCCCTTCTGCATTGAAACGCATCGGCGAGATACATGTTTCGCGGTTGAAACCATTTCCACCAGGGATCTTGAAGCGATGATAAACGATATACCATTCATCCTTTCCAGGTATCTGCAGAACTGAATGATGACCTGCAGCTTTAACAACCCCTTTCGCCTTGAGTATTGGTCCACCTTCGGCTTTTGTAAAAGGACCAAGCGGTGAATCAGCTGTTGCATAAGACACGCAATATCTTGGATCACGGGTATCATTTTCTGACCACATCAGGTAATATTTTCCATTCCTTTTTAACATAAATGGAGCCTCATTGTATGCGATAGGTTTGAATGATTTTACCCCGGCCGGATCAAAGGAAATCATGTCTTCATTTAATTTGACCACATAGCAATTTCCTTGTCCAAATAAAAGATACGAGGCCCCATCATCATCTGTAAAAACCATAGGATCTATCATCTGGCCAGGAAATGAGCCCTTAGCAACCAGTGGCTTTCCAACAGCATCCTTAAACGGTCCCCTGGGCTGATCACCGACCGCAACCCCGATATTTCCATCTGCCGAAAAGTAAAAATAGTATTTGCCATTTTTGAAAGCGATTGCCGGAGCCCAGGCTTTCGTATTTGCCCAGCTTAAATCGCGGGCAACATTAAACACCTCCCCTTCGTTTGTCCAATATTGTAAATCACTGGACGACCAGACAGAAAACGATATCGAATTCCATCCATTACTACCATCTGTAGTCGGATAGATATAATACTTTTTTCCAAACACAGCAATGTGCGGATCCGCGAACACACCGGTAAGTACCGACATCGGTGCATTTGTGGTATCATTACTTGCCTGGGCGCTGGCCCCGATCGCAAAATGCGCTATCATGAAAGTACACAGAAACAGTTTTTTCACTTGGTTTATTGATTGGTGCAAAAATTTTATGCGGCTTCAAAATACAGGATTTTAGGTCATCCCGCTGAGATACTTATCCAAAATAATGGTTTTTAACTTTTTTGAAATTCCGTGAGGCTATTCTGAAATCATGTCTACTTATTTAATATGTTCTTTTTATTTATTCAATTTGTTCTTTTTAAGTTTTCGACCGGCCTGAAATTCGAAAGCCTGAATTTGAATTCAAGGCATTATCTTAGTTTACCTTAATTGATAATTTCACTACATGACTAGTAACCTGATAATACCATCGATCCTGATTTTCACTGCTGTGTTTGCAACACCCAGACTTAATGACATTTCCAGACCTGGTAAATATGAAAGTCACCCGCAGCGCCATTCCAAATCGCTGGGAAAGCAAATCCAGGATACCAGCCCGGTAGTTGCCCCTGGTGCTGAACTTCAAAAAATAAGTGACCAGTTCAAATTTACAGAAGGACCGGCAGCCGATAAAAATGGCAACGTCTATTTTACAGATCAGCCCAACAATAATATCTGGAAATACGATACAAAGGGTAATCTTACCCTGTTTTTCGCAGGCGCAGGAAGATCAAACGGATTGTACATAGACCGAAAAGGTAATATCATCTCCTGTGCTGATGAAAACAATGAGCTATGGCAGATTTCCACAACAAAAAAGACTAAAGTCCTGGTAAAAGATTTCAACGGTAAACGTCTGAATGGGCCTAATGACCTATGGATACATCCCAAAGGCGACATCTATTTCACCGATCCGTTTTATAAAAGAGACTATTGGAAACATACCCTGCAGGAACAACCGGGACAATACTTGTTCTATTATAACAAGAAAAGCGGGAAAATCGAGCCGGTAGACACCACATTTCAAAGACCCAATGGTATCGTGGGTACAGGAGACGGGAAATATCTGTTCGTTGCCGACATCGGTGCCGGCAAAACTTACCGTTACGGGATACAGGCAGATGGCAAACTTTCAGACAAAAAATTATTTGCTCCACAGGGATCAGATGGAATGACAATAGACCGTAACGGCAATCTTTATCTTTCAGGAAAGGGAGTGACTGTGTACAATCCTGCCGGTACAAAAATCGCGCAGATTCCTGTACCGGCAAACTGGACAGCAAATCTTTGTTTTTCAGGGAAAGACAAGGATGTGCTTTTTATAACTGCATCTGAATCCGTATTTACGCTAAAAATGAAAGTCAAAGGTTATTAAGCCTTAACAAAATGACTCTATGCCCCTTCGGAAGGATGTTTCCACGGAGCACGGTATTTTCGTTTGAGCATAGCCGTTGCCTTTTCGTCGCCCTTTATTGTTTTTGTTGCCGGGTCGTAAACCAGCGGACGGCCAAGTTCCATTGACAGATTTGCGAGTATGCAACTGGCGGTACTTATGTGACCTTCCTGGATATCTGCAACGGGCCTGGTATTTTTTTCAATGGCGTTTAGAAAATCCAACATATGCAAACGGGTCGCAGGCGCAGCATTTAATTCGATCTGCGGTTCAGTCAGATCCTCAGGATATTTTTCTTTTTCAAATACGACATCCTCATGGATTTTCTCACCCTTCCCTTCCGGTACAAAATCGTATTGCATGGTACTGGCTGATAAAGTTCCTTTATCTCCATAGATTTTAAAAGACCATGGATATGCGGGGTCAGCCGGTGTTCCCCAGGTACGATGTTGCCAGATACAATTGAGATCATCATATTCAAATAACGCAGACTGTGTATCTGAAATATTCGACTTCCCTTCTTTTTGCACATAGATGCCACCGGTTGAACTGATCCTTTTTGGCCAGCCGAGTTTTAACATCCATCTAACGGTATCGAACATATGCACACACATGTCGCCTGTTATTCCATTACCGTATTCTTTAAAAGTTCTCCACCATCTGACATGGGGTAAACCATCAAAGGGCCTTAGTGGTGCCGGACCAGTCCACATTTCGTAATCAAAAAATTCAGGCACAGGCTGCATAGCCGGGTTGCCATTATTGCGCATATGAAAATAACAACACATCTCCACATGTGAAATCTTTCCAAGTAATCCTGCATCTACAATTCGTTTCTTTGCATTAATCAGGTGTGGTGTGCTCTTACGCTGCGTACCTACCTGCACCACTTTGTTGTACTTGCGGGCGGCAGCAACCATAGCTTCACCTTCAAGTACATCAACGCTGATGGGTTTTTGAACATATACATGTGCGCCTGATTTCAAAGCTTCAATTGCCTGCATTGCGTGCCAGTGATCGGGTGAACCTATTAAAACGATATCGAGTTTATTTTCAGCAAGCATTTTTCTATAATCCCCATAAAGCTTCGGTACCTGCTTTGATTTCTGACGCTGACTAACCATTTTGCCGGCTTCAGCCAACAGGTTTTTATCGGCATCACAAAGCGCAACAACATTCACCGGCGAAACCTGGATCAGGCGGAATAAATCACTTTTACCATACCAGCCGGTACCAATCAATCCAACATTGTATTGTTTATCGGCATTGAACACATTCATGCCGCTCGCATTCAGGCTCGCGAGGGCAAGTGAAGCAGTTGCTCCTTTAATAAAGCGTCGTCTGTTGAGATCAAATGTTTGCATGCAGCTCATTATTAAATTTTACAAAAATGGAGTGCCGGTCAAAGCCGGCTATTGGACCAAGTTAAGTAATTTAAGAAACATACAATACCAAAAGGGAACATACAATACCAAAAGGGATTCTGTATCCGGATATTTGACAATACCTGCAAGGATAAACTGAGAGGTTTACCGTTTTTACATAACAGGTATTTTGATAATAACTTTTGTTCCCGCAGCCTGTCCGTCAGGAAGGGTCATATCAAGGATGTCTACACTCGCACTCATGGTCATATGCCTGTTAACAAGTGAAATGCGATCTTCAGTCAGTTTTATGCCCAGTGATTTCCGGGTTGTGGCAGACTTACTTTTTAACTCACGGGCGTGTGCCCTGCCAATGCCATTATCCTCGATAACACACTGCAGCATCGTTTCGCTACTCATGCTAACTTCAATACTTAAGCGCCCGGCCCTGTCCTTGTGCAACAGACCGTGCCAGATGGCATTTTCTACATAAGGTTGTATGATAAGTGGTGGCACTTCAATGCTGTCGGCATTTACTTCAGGGGATATATTAATGAGATAATCAAATTTCTTATCAAAGCGCAGGGCCTCCATTTCGATATAGAGTTTTAATGCCTCGAGCTCATTTGATAAAATCACGTTTTTACTGTTGGAATTGTCAAGAATCAACCTTATCAACTTGGCAAAACGCGTGAGATAAAGCGAAGCAGTTGCCTGGTCGCTTTTGACAATATACCGGTTGATAGAATTCAGACAATTGAAAATAAAATGCGGATTCATCTGCGCGCGTAAAGCCTGCATTTCAGCATCGGCCATACGTTGCTGCGTGGTAAGCAACATTTCCCTGGTCTGCTCCTTCTCTTCCTGTGCCTTAGCCCGTACAATCTTGTTGGCACATAAGGATGCGATGGTGGTAAGAATCGACAAATGTTTTTCGGTGAAAAATTGCTTCACAGAATGTTCGCAATCGATAATGCCAAGCACCTTTCCGTCGGAAATCATGGGAACCGTTATTTCAGAAAAACGTTGTTTTTCTCCTATAATATAACGTGGGTCAAGAGATGTGTCAGCAATCAACTCACCCTGCCCACTCCGGGCAACACTACCCACAATTCCTTTACCAATTGGAATAGCCGGCGCATTTTCCAATGTATATTGGTTTGGGTTGTTATAACCATAAACCGCTTTGGGAACAAGCATATTTTGCTGCTCATCCAGCAGGTAAATAACACAATGCTCAAAATGTAATCGGGATATACAGTTCTTCGCAACATCTTTCAAAATCGTATCAACTGTTTGTTGTTCATAGATACTTGAAGCAAAATAATTGATGGCAGTCTGGATTTCAACTTCGGATCTTTCTTCCCTGATTTTCCTGTTCCGGCTGCGTATAAAAAGAAAAAGAGCCACTCCAAACAAAAGAATTGTCGACGAGATGAACCACCAGGTTTTGTAAACCGGTTGATTGATCCGCACGGGAATAACTGTTACTTTACCCCATTTGCCTGCACCGATACTGGCGCGAACCTTAAAATAATATTGTCCCCCCGAAAGGTTCGTATAACTTGCGTATCGCCTTGTTCCGGAATAGATCCAGTCCTTATCGAAACCTTCCAGCATATAAGCATAAAGCTGCCGTTCGGGCCTGTTAAAATCAATAGCTACAAATTCAAAAGAAAAAAAGTTTTCATTAGACTTTAGCCTTATCTCGTTCTCATCAACAAGCTCCTTTTGAAAATTTCTTTCTTTATCGAAAATCTTGAAGGAATTTATATAAACATCAGGTTGACTCCCTGAATGCCTTGTAATGGCCGGATCAAAAATATAATAACCACCGACAGAGGCCATATACATTTTATTGCCCGGTGCCTGCATAAGCCTTCCACCAATTTCTTCTTTGATCAGACCATCCTGTGCATTAAAGCTGGTAACGGTACGATTCAGCGGGTTTATCATCGAAAGACAAACTGGTGTGATCGCCCAGATATTATCAGACTGATCAAGCTGTAAAGCAGTTGCCACATCAGCTTGTAACCCATCCGCAGCTGTATAAAGTTTTACTATTGAAGGTTTTTTATTCCTGCAATCGAACTGGTAAAGACCCACATCCGTTGCTACCCACATATTGCCACGTTTGTCAGCCTTTAATGACCAAACCCTGTTACTGGCCAGCAAATTGTGCCGCGTATAGTCCGGAAAAAGATTTTCAAAACTGCGGCTGTTCGTATCAAATATCGAAAGGCATCCACGGATACCACCAAACCAGATCTTTCCATTCGCATCTTCAGCAACAGTACGCACAACGTCGGAGCCAATAGACGCGTTATTCCCTGCTTCGTGAGCATAATGCTCAACTTTCCGTGAATCGGGGTTAAATTCATAAACACCATTAACTAAAGAAGTAATCCATATACGCCCACGCGAATCTTCCATCAAACGGCCGAGGTTATCTGATCGTTCTTTGTTATCATTTACAACAAGCGAAACTGGCATCAACCTCTTTTTTTCCCTGTTGAGCTGATAAAAATAATCCCGCGTCAACACCCAAACCCTGCCTGCCTTATCCTGCAAAATGTCACTGACAACTAACAACTGCTCCTCACCTTTCCTGACAGCAAATGAGAGCCGGGTTGTGTCGTGTTTTTCACCATCAACAATATAAAGACCGTCTGCGTTTGCTGTACCTATATATGTTGTGTTGCTATCGCGGTCATGAAGAACAGTTTTCACGTCATAATACTCACCGTTGTCTGAATGCTTTACAGGTAATTTTCTGAAGGGGAACAACCTTCTGCGCTGCTCGATTTTTGTAAGTCCTCCTATATGAGAGATCCAGATATTTTTTTCCCGGTCTTCAAGCACTCCATAACATTGTTTTGAAGGAATGTTCGCATGAAAGCTATCATGGTCGCCAAAAAACAGGAAGCTGTTAATCGAAACCGTAAAGATGCCGAATCCTTTATCCAGGCTGGTTACCCAAAGATCGCCTCTCGCATTCCGGGTTAAATCACTTACGATATTTACTGTTGCCTTTTTACTGTTTGCAGTATCATATTTATATGTTTTCCATAATTTATTACGCCTGTCAAAATGAGATATCCCCCCTGCCCAGCTACCGAGCCAGAAACCCGTACTGTCTGTTACAATCGAATTAAAAAGATCATTCCTGAGCATACCAACCTTTAGCGGTCCCATGCGCAGGGCAGTGAAGACTTTGTTTTTTTTGTCAAAATTGTACAAACCATCGTGGGTGGCAAGCCAAAATAAACCAGTCTCATCCTGTAGTATAGCGTAAACTGTATTATATATTTTTTTTAGTTGTGGTGTATAAAACGGATCATCAAATTTGCTGATCGAGTATTGGGAAAAGGTAGATGTCTTCTGGTCAAGATGGTATAATCCACGCTGGGTAACACCAACCCAGATTTCATTGTCCCGATCTGCATAGATCATAGAAATTTCGCCGGCAGGCAGGGAACCTTCCAGGTTATTTGGAGGATAATTTTTAAACATTCCTGTCTTCGCTTCATAGCAACTGATGCCCCCCGTTAAAAATGCGATCCAGATATTGTGATTTTTATCCTCAGCCAGGCATGAAATATAATTTCCGCCAATCGAAGTACTATCGTCCGGAATCTTGCGGAAAGTCTTAAAAGAATAGCCATCAAAACGGTTCAGGCCGTCAGGCGTACCGATCCAGAGATAGCCCTTATTATCTTCAAGTAGCTGGGTGATCTTCCTGTTTGAGAGTCCTTTGCTTTCATCATAATTCGTAACGCGCCACTCAACAGGCATCTGCTGAGCCAGCAACACGCGGCCCGGATCCATTATCATGGATAAAATTAAAAAAAACGTGGTTCGTAGCAGTCTTAAAAAAATAAAATCCACGGATGAAATTAAGGTTTTGGAAAGTGCTTATGCTAATTCTTGAGTAACCTGCAGAGCCGGTTCTGCAAATGGACGATTTTAAAGTGTAGATGACGACAAGGGCCAAAGAAAATTAGCTGGATCGAATTCCCTAAATTACAAATGAAAACAAGCTCACATATGAAAAAAACACAAAGTAACAGGAGAAAATTTTTGCTTGATGCTGCAGCTTCCGCAGCTGGTCTCACTATTTTCTCTTCTATTCCAAAAACACTGTTGGCCGGAGAAACTGTTCTAACATCGGAAAATGATGTCCCATACATTTCAACAAAAAAGAATTTCCAGGACAAAATAAATTTTGCTGTTATTGGTATCAATCATGGCCATATCTATTCACAGGTTGAAGCTGTAACCCGGGGTGGTGGTAAACTTGTTTCATTTTTTGCAAAAGAAAAAGATCTTGCAGACGGATTTCAAAAACGATATCCATCTGCAAAACTTGCTAAAGACGAAAAGGAGATACTGGATGATAAATCTGTTCACCTGGTATTAAGTGCTGCGATACCCGACGAGAGAGGGCCCCTTGGCATCAGGGTAATGAAAAGCGGAAAGGATTATATGTCTGATAAACCTGGTATTACTTCTCTTGATCAACTAACAGAAATTCGAAAGGTCCAGAAACAAACAGGTCGTATTTATTCGATCATGTATAGCGAAAGATTTGAGAACCGTGCAACAGTCAAAGCCGGCCAGATTGTAAAATCAGGTGCCATTGGTAAAGTAATTCAGACTATCGGCCTCGGCCCTCACCGGATGACGCCAAAATCAAGGCCATCATGGTTTTTTGATAAGAAATATTTCGGGGGAATAATTACAGACATTGCCTCACATCAGTTTGATCAATATCTCTATTTCACAGGTTCGACCCAGGCCGAAATTGTAAGTTCGCAGGTAGGAAATGTAAACAATAAACAATATCCTCTTTTTGAAGATTTCGGTGATGTAATGATAAGAGGTAATGGTGGTATGGGTTATATAAGAGTCGACTGGTTTACTCCGGATGGCCTGAAAACCTGGGGCGACGGGAGGTTAACAATTCTTGGAACAGAAGGATATATCGAGATAAGAAAAAACATAGATATCGCCGGCCGTGCGGGTGGCAATCACCTGTTCGTGGTCAATCAAAAAGATACCGAGTATATTGATAGCAGCAAAGAACCTCTTACTTATGGGGTAGATTTGGTGAACGATGTACTCAACAGAACCGAAACCGCAATGACCCAGGCCCATTGTTTCCTGGCAACCGAGCTGGCGTTGAAAGCGCAAAAACAAGCGAAGCCCTTTAAGTGGTGAGTGGTAAGTGGTGAGTGGTAAGTGTTGAGTGGTGAGTTTAGTGATGAGTTATGAGTTATGAGTGAGTGATGAGTTATGAGTGAGTGATGAATTAGTTATGAATTCCTAACTCGTCACTCATCACTTTTTCATAACTCATAATTCATAATTCATAATTCATAATTCTCTTAAAGTACATCCTGCCATTCTTTCATTTTTTGGAAAGTGGCTTGCGCGAACGTACATCGCGGAATTACCTTAATCTTTTTTTCACGAACATATTCAACCAACGCTTCCAGTAAACTTTTACCTATACCATGCCCCTCCATTTTTTCGTCGACTTCGGTATGGTCTATAATCATTTTATCCTGACCAGACATTCGGTAATGCATCTCTCCCACTCGATTACCCTCGTATGTGTAGTAAAATACTCCTCCTGAACCGAATTGTTCGTGTTGAATATTGTTATCCATAATATACATATTTAAATATATCTATTGACTATTTCTATTGACTATATCTATTGACTTATAATTGCAATAACAAAACCAGCGAAATAAATAACCAAACATGCTGTTGATACAAACATACTTGTTTGTATTGGGCTATGATTTACAAAGAATGTTTGACATCTCCTACAAGTTAAGAAGATTTTAATCTCTCTAATCTGCATATTCTACTACATTACAGCGCCGAATTTTTTTCTATAGAATTTTGAATCGTCGACATGTAATTGAAAAGTCGGTGCGTTTTCAACTATCGCAAACCGAAAAGCTAAATGATAAGCTAACTTGTATGAGAATTTATACATACTCCCGCACATATATAAGATGTCTCACAATTCTTAGATATTCAGCTCCCAAATGACCTCATCAGTCCATGCAGCTTCAGTCCATGCAGCTCCATTCCATGCAGTTTCAGTCCATGCAGCTCCAATAAAAGCATCCAACTTACCCAAGTCACCATTTAAATCAACCATAATGACTGTATCAAGACAATTGGCAAGATTTCTCCGGAGATCGTCAGGCTGCTGTAGTGCCAGGCAGCGATTAATTATCTTCTTCTCCTGCATGTTATTCAGCACAGCAGTTATTTGCCAGGAAAGACAAAAGATTTCGGGTACGGTAATTTCAAAGGATAACAGCCCTGTTGCTGGTGCAAGCATAAAGCTGAAAGGGACAACAGAAGGAACCTCAACCGATGCGGCGGGCAAATTTTCAATCTCTGCAAAAAGTGGTGATGTGCTCGTTATTACCTCGGTAGGCTTTGAATCTACTGATATTTCAGTAGGCACAGCTGCCAGTTACGACATCAAACTAAGAAGCAGCGCTTCAACACTGGAAGATGTTACGGTTGTTGCGATCGGCTACGGCACATTGGATAAAAAAGAAGTATCCAGTGCTGTTACTCACCTGTCATCAAAAGACCTCTTATCAGTTGGCGGCAATGGTGCGTTGATGTCGATGCAAGGCAAAGTAGCAGGCTTATCAGTAGTCAACACTGCGGCAGCAGATCCAAATTCATCGCCCAACATACAGCTTCGCGGAGCATCATCCAGAAGTGCCGGCCTTGGTCCTTTATATGTTATCAATGGTATCCCGGGCGGTAACATAGACAACCTTAACCAGAATGATATAGAATCTATCGATGTACTAAAAGGTGGTGCTGCTTCCGCGATTTATGGCACACGTGGAAGTAACGGGGTCATACTTATTACTACAAAAAAAGGCTCTGAAAAGCCACGTGCATTTTATGATGGATACATAAGCTTCGATGCGCCAACAAACAGGCTCAAAGTGCTGAACCGCGATCAATTCCTGGAGCAAAAAAGAGGTGTTGATTTTGGCGGAAACACAGACTGGTTTGAAGCCGTTAGCCGTGAGCAGGCGGTTTCGCATAAACATACCCTGCAATTCTCCGGCGGTAGTTCCCGCACCAACTACCTGGTCTCAATGGATTATAGGGATGCGCAAGGACTGGAACTCCGTTCTTCCAAAGAAGAATATGGAGCAAGATTAAATCTTAATCATGCTTCAGCAAATAATCTCTATTCTGTAGCAATAACCATTGCACCCAGGTATTTCAAATCAAACAATGCAGATTATGGTGCATTCAGCCAAAGTATTACACTGAGCCCTACCATACCGGTTATGGACACCCTAAATCCAAACAAATACTTCAATATCCGTACGGGTTTTAGTGGTGCAGCTAACCCTGTAGATCAGTTAAACACTGTTTTAAGCGGCTCAGAAGGAAAATATCTTGACTGGAGCGGTTCATTTAAACTTAATATCCTCAAAAATCTATTCACACAAGTGACACTTGGTCAGCAAACCCAGGACTTTTTCAGATTTGGGTTTACTCCTTCCTATAATACAAGCCTCATCAACTCAAACGGCGGCCGCAATACCGGAAGCCGCGAATATGTAAAAAACGATCAGCGCAGTTTTGAATGGATAGGGAACTATAGCCTTAAATTGAAAGAACATTCGATTAAACTGTTAGGCGGTTACTCATATTATTATTTCAACAGCTCCGGCCTTAATGGGTCAAACCAGGGATTCCCATCAGATGTACTGACCTACAATAACCTTGGCACAGGATCCTGGAACCTGCTTGCCGGAAATAATAATGTTGGTTCATATAAAAATGATTCAAAACTCATTGGCTTTTTTGGAAGACTGAACTATGACTATGGTAACCGATATTATTTGTCGGGAAGTCTTCGTCGTGAAGGTTCTTCAAAATTCGGCTTTGAAAATAAATGGGGTTATTTTCCCGCTGCTTCAGCAGGCTGGAGGATATCCAACGAAAAATTCTTTGGCAATATTCCATTCATCGATGAGTTAAAGCTGCGGGCTGACTATGGGGAAACAGGTAACCAGGACTTCGGAAATTACCTTTCTCTTGATACCTATTCCGGCTTCGGATATTTCCTGTATAATGGAACCTCCTACCAGGTCTGGGGACCAAGTCAAAACACCAACTATGATCTACGATGGGAAAAGGCAATCAATTTTAATGTGGGTCTTGATTTCCAGTTATTCAAAAACAGGATTGCAGGTAGTATAAACTACTATATCCGCCGGAATGAGGATTTGCTTGGCGATTACGCAGTTCCTATCCCGCCAAACGTAAGGGGAACCACATTTGCGAATGTTGGTACCATGGAGAACTCAGGGTTCGAAATCCAATTGAATGCAGATGTTGTGAGAGATAAGGCCGTGAATTATTCAGTTGCCTTTGCTGCAGCCACGAATGACAATAAGTTCGTTTCATTTTCAAATGATACCTACCAGGGGCAAAAATTTGTTGATATGGTTAGTATGCCTTCACCCGGAACCCCAGGTACGGCACAAAGATTGGAAGAGGGCCGTCGCATTGGTAGTTTCTATATGCTGAGATCAGCAGGAGTTGATTCAATTGGCCGGCTGCTTGTTTACGACAAAACCGGCAAACCAATTCCAGGCAACACTGCCAAGATTGATGACAAACAGTATGTGGGTAACGGCTTGCCAAAATTCACAGCCAGCCTGGGTCAAACCGTCACCTATAAAGATTTTGATCTGAATATATTTCTCCGTGGCGCTTTTGGATACCAGCTCTTCAACTCCATTGCCTTCTATGCCGGCACACCGGTAACCCAATCAGGTGCAAATGTGCTGACTTCTGCATATGATGGTAGTAAGTATTCTAAACTTACAAATGCTGCAACCTATTCAAGTTTGTCTGATTACTTTCTTGAATCCGGAAGTTTTGTAAAGATTGACAATGTAACCCTGGGTTATACCTATAAATCAAGTTCAAAATACCTGCAGTCAGCCCGCATATACCTTACCGGTAGAAACCTGTACACTTTTACGAATTGGACCGGTGGTGACCCGGAGTCTGTGCAGGTAAATGGATTAACACCAGGCATAGCGACATCCAACGGAGGGGGAACAAGGGACTATTATCCTTCATCACTCCAGGTACTGGCAGGACTGCAATTTAATTTCTAACCTTTTTATTAATTATTATGAAAATATTAAACAGATACAGGAAGCTGATACCCCTTAGTTTTGTCCTTGTATTATTCAATGCAGGCTGTACAAAACTCGATGAAACGTTATATGATCGCATCACTTCAGAAAACTTTCTTCAGACAAAAGATGATCTTATCCGTGATTTTCTCAGACCTTTTGAACATGCCTACTGGTCGATCCAGGGTGATGGCTTGTTTCATGCCCAGGAACTGCCAACGGATGAGCTGATGACACCAAACCGTGAAGGAGACTGGTTCGATGGTGGTCTTTATCAACGCGCTCACTATCATACATGGACCATCCAGGATAATTATACCAGTACCATGTTTAACGCTTTGTTTACTGGCATAAACCTGACCACAAACTCGCTGGAAGACATCCAGGGGATTGATCCTGTTAAATTCAATATTACCGAAGCCGAAAAAAATGGTTTCATTGCTGAGTTAAGAACACTAAGAGCCTGGTTTAATCTCCGGGCATTTGATATGTATCGTAACATTCCAATTGTTGTAAAAGTGAAAGGCGAAAAATTATCGCCGCCACAGTCAACGCCTGATGAGGTGTTTGCCTTCATTGAAAAAGAATTACTGGAAGCGATTCCCGGACTACCTACACGCCAGCAACTTGGTGTGAATTCAGTTGGAAGATGGACAAAAGGCGGTGCGGCAGCACTACTTATGCGTCTTTATCTCAATGCAAAAATTTATATCAATAAAGATAAGTTTGCTGAATGCGCTACGATCGCACAGGATCTGATTGATGGGAAATATGGAACCTATGGTCTTGAAAGCCGCTGGGATGCTCCATTTGATTATACCAATAGCACTTCGCCTGAGACTATTTACGGATTCCCGGGTAGTTTCGGACTTACTCATTGGCAGTATGATGGTGGGATGTATTTTTGGATGGCACCATATAACACAGGAGATTATTTTGGGTTCAAGGATTTTGGAAGAATGAATACACGTTATGCCATGCAGCCTGGAAGAAATGTCGATAGTGTCGAATATCCATTTGCGTTAGGAAAACCATTTATTAAGTTCCAAAAATATCCTGATGACCTGCGATTGAAAAAATATAAAAATCTTGGTGGCAGCAAAAGGGAAGGAATGTTTCTGTTTGGTTACCTGACCTATCCGAAAACCGGGGGAGGAACTGATACAGTTAAGAGCACACGCGGATATACCGTGTTTGCCAGGGATGCAGTCGGTCATTTTTTATATACCCCTCCCGGTACAGCACCGGCCGATAAGGAGTCAAATATGAACCATGCTGATCAGAACTCAGGTCTCTGGCCGGTTAAGTATCCTTATTATCCTTCAGATGATCCCAATAAAATTACATCGGCTTATGCAGAAATAAGATTTGCGGAAGTTTATTATTCACTCGCAGAATGTAAATACCGTGCGGGTGATAAGGCAGCCGCTGCAGTATTGTTAAACGCCGTGAGAAAAAGAAATTATCCAGCCGGTTCTGCAAGCCTGTATAATGTAACAGGTAGCCAGTTGACTGATGTTGAAATGTTGGATGAATGGGGAAGAGAATTCCTGGTTGAAGGACGCAGGCGCACAGATATGATCCGCTGGGGTGTATTCAATACCGGAACCTGGTGGGACAAACAGCCCGATGCCGATGATCATACAAAGATCTTTCCGATCGGACAGGCTGTACTTAATATTAATCCTCATTACAAACAAAATCCAGGTTATTAGACAGCTCTTATAATTTGCATATCTAATACCGTGCATTGGTTTAAACGAAAAAAGAATGGAAAATCCATTCTTTTTTCGTTTAATAAAGGTGCGATCTTTGTCTACACCCTGGGCAGAGGCAATGGAAAACTCCCTTTTCATAGTTGTTTTTATCTTTGCTCATAAGTTTGTGTTTTATTAATGTAAGAGGATTTCTGCAGATGCGATTATTATCCTACCTTATTAATTCCGCCCTGCTTAAACCACTCAACAGCGAACACAAATAAAGAAGTTTGAAAACGAAAAAATCGATAAAAAAAGATACAAATACTGACAAATTACCTGGACAATCAAAGTCGCAGCCTCCGCATGCACCTTTTCCGGTAGTCGGTATAGGTGCATCAGCCGGGGGCATAGAGGCAATTATGAATTTGCTTTCGAATCTTTCGCCTGATCTTGGTATGGCATATGTGATTGTTCAGCATCTGTCTCCGGAACACAAAAGTATCCTGCCTGAACTCCTGGAGAAAAAAACGGCCATGAAGGTTCACCAGGTGACGGATGGCATCAAAATCGAGGCGAATAATGTTTATGTAATTCCCCAGGCTACTTACATGATCATCGTTGATGGGCATCTTTCTTTATCCGGTCGCTCAAGAGCTGATAAAAGGATTCCGGTGATCGACCACTTTTTGGAAACACTGGCAAACGTTTATCAAAACACGGCAATTGCGGTTATACTCTCCGGTATCGGTTCAGATGGCACTGCTGGCGTGCAGGCCATCAAGGCAAATGGTGGTATCACTTTCGCGCAGGATGACACGGCACTTTTCCAGGGCATGACGAGGAACGCTTATGAATCCGGTTATGTTGATTTTGTGATGTCACCTGCCGCAATAGCCAAGGAACTTGCCTCTTTCGCAAGCCACGATTACACGAAGTTTGGATCACTTGACAAGCTCGAAACCAATAAAAGAGAACTGAAAAAGATTCAGTCCTTATTATATAATACTTCAGGAGTTGATTTTTCTCAATATAAGCAGACAACGATAGATAGAAGGATAATGCGTCGCATGGCCCTGAACAGGCAGAAATCATTGGAAGATTACAACCGCTACTTAAGGGCAAATCCTGCCGAAGCGGACCTGCTGTATCGTGATCTGCTTATTAACGTAACTTGTTTTTTTCGTGAGCCTGCCGTGCTTAATGTTTTGAAGAAAAGGATATTCCCCCAATTGTTCAAAAACCGCAAGCCTTCGGACACTATAAGGATCTGGATCCCTGCATGTGCAAGTGGGGAAGAAGTAGGATCTATGGCTATCGCATTATTTGCATACCTCGGCGAAAAAGCCCTGGGCACTTCAATACAGATATTTGGTACCGACCTTAGTGAGACTGCAATAGATAAAGCACGTGCCGGTATCTATCCTATAACAGCTCTTCAAAATCTACCTGCAGCGCTCATCAAACAATATTTTTTAAAAATTGACGGACGTTACCAGATCATCAAACCTCTGCGCGATATCTGCATATTCGCAACGCATAATCTTTTGAAAGATCCTCCATTTTCAAAAATCGATTTAATCAGCTGCCAGAATGTGATGATTTATCTTGGGGCAACGGCACAGAAAAAAATACTACAGGCATTTCATTATGCCCTGAAACCTTCATCCTATCTTATTTTAGGGAAATCTGAAAGTGTAGGATCTGAAACGGAAATGTTTGAAACCGTTGACAAGGAGCATAAAATCTACACAAACCGGGCAGTGAATACACACCTGCCTTTTGATTTTTTTTCAAGACCGCAAAAGCTGTCATCTAACGAAACGGTTAATCAAAACGAAAAGATTCCGGTCAGCAGGCCTGACCTCGATATTGAAAAAGAAACCGACAAGATTTTATTGAGCAAATATGTGCCGGCATCCATATTGGTAAACAAAGATCTCCAGATAGTGAGGTTTAATGGCCCTGTAAACACCTATCTCCAGCCGGCAGCGGGGAAAGCAAGCCTGCATCTTTTAAAGATGGTCAAGGATGAATTGATCTTTGAATTAAGAGGATTGATTCAGCGCGCTAAAACCGAAGGCATCGCAGCAAAAAAAGAAGGCTTGAATTTGAATCAGGATGGTCAAAATGAAACAATTATTGAAGTAACACCGATTAAGTTCAGTGCAGAAGCGTTGTATTTCCTGATAGTGTTTTGCGAAACTAATCCCGGGTTAGCCGGACCGGATAAGTCAGAATCAGTTTCAGCCACTACCACCTTTGATCAGAAACAAAAACGTATCAACCTGCTTGAGAATGAACTGAAAGAAGCCAGGGCTCACATGAAGTCCATGAATGAAGAGTTTGAAGCAACCAGAGAAGAATTGCAATCCGCAAACGAAGAGATTTTATCAACCAATGAAGAGTTGCAAAGTATTAATGAAGAACTTGAAACGTCTAAGGAAGAATTACAGAGTACCAATGAAGAACTGATAACCATCAATGAAGAGTTGCAGTTAAGAAACCACGACCTCAAGGAATCTGTAGACTATACCCAGGGTATTGTTGAAACAATACGTGAACCTTTAATTGTATTGACAAGAGATCTTCGCATAAAAACTGCGAATAAGGCATTCTACGCCACTTTCAGGATGTTGAAAGATGATGTTGAGGGTTATAATCTGAAAGACATCGGTAACAGGATGTTTCATTCACAGGAGTTGAAAAAACAATTGAAACTCATTATCGAAAAAGGTATCGCATTTCAGAATTTTGAAGTAAGGAGCAGGTTTTCTTTTTTAGGTGACCGCGTATTGCTTTTTAATGCCATGCGGATGAGTGGCGACAATGACAGCCAAATGCGGATTTTATTAGCCATTGAAGATATCACTGAAACAAAAGTAAATGAACAGGATAAAGCAAATCTCATCGATCGGTTAGCTGGTGAACAGGAAAGGCTGAATGTTATATTAAACAATATGCCTGCGGGTATAATTATTGTTGACGATAAGGAGCAGGTGGTTTTTTCTAACTCGGCCGCCCGCCATATCCTGGGCGACCAGGAATTCATCAATCTGTTTGGAATCAATGAAACCCTGAAGGGAGTGAGGGTACAGGATAAGGAGGTGATTATTATGGTAGATAACCAGACCAGGTATCTTTCATTAAATACTGTGCGTATAGTTGATACGGAGACCGAGACAAAGCTGGCAGTAGTTAACTTCATTGATATAAGTCGTCGAAAGAAAGAAGAGGAGCAATTGAAATCAGCACAGGAAAATCTGAATGTAGCACTTGAGGCTGCACAGATGGGCGTTTGGGATTTGAATATTGAAACAGGCCGTTTTCGTCGCAGCCATCGATATGATCAATTGATGGGCTTCGACTCCCTGGCTGCCGAAGCAAAACTAAATGATAGTTTCAAAAATCTTGTTGATGAAGACAAAGATCTTTTGGCAAATGCATTTAGCGAACTTGCGCAATCAGGCAAAATGAATATCGAATTCAGGGTTTGTCATAAAAATTCAATCAGGTGGATAAGTGTGTTTGGAAGAGCTTTTTACAATTCAACGGGAGACCCGGTCCAGGCGGCGGGAGTAAGTTTTGATGTTACTGACCGAAAATTATCAGATAATCATAAGGACGAATTTATAGCCATAGCAAGTCATGAACTAAAAACGCCGATTACCAGTATTAGTTCTTATACAGAACTTCTCAAAGACATGGTCGAGGAGGAAAATATTGGATCAGCTAAAGAAATATTACCAAGGTTAGGCGCACAGGTAGAAAGGTTAACCGGGTTGGTTACGGACCTGCTTGATGTAACTAAGATCAATGAAGGGCAGATGAAGCTTCATCGTGAAAAAATTGACATCAATGAGTTAATAAAAAAATCTGTTGGAGAGATACAGCGAACACTTAAAAAACACCAGCTGCAACTTAATCTGCAGCCATGTCCACAGGTACTTGCCGATGTGAACCGGATAGAACAGGTGGTGCTTAACCTGATTTCAAATGCAGTGAAGTATTCACCCGAAGCAGCAAAGATTGACATCAGTACCAGGAAATCTGAAGACAAGGTTGTTGTGAGTATCCAGGATTTTGGAATTGGAATGCCGGAAGTGACAAGGAAAAAAGTTTTCGAACGCTTCTTCAGGGATAATGATAATACAATTCCTACTTCACCAGGTATGGGCCTCGGCCTTTTTATTGCAGCTGACATTATTAAGAGACATGGAGGCGAAATTTGGGTAGAAAGTGAACAGGGCAAAGGTTCGATATTTTATTTCAGTTTACCAGTACCATTATAATCTACCAAACGAAAACTAGTATCAGCAAGATGAAAACAGTATTAATTACCGAAGACGATCCTGCCATTATGGATGCGCTCGAAATAGTATTCACACGCAGTGGTTATAGGGTACTCACCTATCCTAATGGTTCGGCATTACTTGTGAACGAATTTGACAAACCGGATATTTTTCTCATAGACAGGCAGCTATCAGGCATTGATGGATTAGATATCTGCAGACATCTTAAAACAAATCCGGAGACAAGTAAAATTCCCGTAATAATTTTTTCCGCTTCCCCTCATGTATATAACCATGCCATTGCGGCCGGCGCTGATGACTTCATCGAAAAGCCTTTTTCAAACAAAGCCGTTCTTGAATTGGTCGCCAGGTATATCTGATACCCAAAACAAGGCAATATATTTCATAATTGTACCCGAAAAAGTTCGAATAGTTTTCTATAAATGATCAGGGAATTTTTAGGAAGGAGAAAGACTATCATGCAGGAAGAATAACAGGCTTTTCATTGTTTTGATATGTTCTTCAAATTCACGGGCCCGCTCCATGTAGTCTGCTGAAAGTTTGGTAAATCCCTTTGTACGATCCTGGTCACGCAGCTTTAATAACAGGTTCCTTTTTTCTTCCATCATTCTTACTGAGATCCATAAGGCTGTCTCTAGTTTTTGGTTTTGTTGGCGGTAAAGCTCCGGCTCTGTATACTTGTGCCCGATATAGCACCGGTAAGTTAGAAGTTCATTTTCCTTTCTTTCCCAAAGACCACCCCCGCAGCCGGGACAGCTGTAAACGGTGTGTTTTCCAAGCTGCATGGTGTCAGTTATGCCAGATGCAGTGCGTTCTGCAATCTCCGCCTCCATCCTCAGATCATATGGCACGGAAGCTTTTTTGAGGACTTTTGTTTTAATCACATTTTTAATGAGTCGTCCCATGCCTTCAAGCTTCGAAACATGACTAACGTCTATGGCCTGGAGAACAGAAAGTGGCATATCAGGAAACTGAGCCTCTTCGGGGTCCTGTACGATCGTTGTACCTCCACACTTACTGATAGCAACCATTCCCGAGGTGCCATCGTCGAGCAGACCGGTAAGAATAATTCCGATCACTTTTTCGGTGTGAGTTACAGCGGCAGACCGCAGGAGGATGTCAATGGAAGGTCGCCAGCGGCTCTCCGGAGGGCCAGATTTTATTAACATTGTTGTTTCCTTAACAATAAGATGATAATCCGGGGGCGCGATATAGACGTGCCCCTTCTGAATGGGAACAGCATTTGCAGCTATAGTACAAGGCAATGAGGAAACGCTCTGAATTTTGTCTTTAAGTAAGGTGCCAATACCGGTGTTAGAAAGATGGAGAACAATGAAGATTGCAGCGTTAATATCGGGTTCAAGCTGGGACATTAACTCTGATAACGGAGCTATACCACCGGCTGAAGCTCCAATAACAATAATAAATGGATGTTCGGGCATAACAATAGCCTAATTGTGTTATTATTACAATGGCGATAAAAATCATACCGCGGTCAAAATTGACACATTGCGGAGGAGCCGAAAGAAATTGCATCATGGGGAACTATGCAAAGTAGTGTAAACAATAAAGTGGTGCTTGCGGAAATGTTGAACGACTGTAGTATCGACCGGGTGATGGCTATAGATCTTAACTGGAATATTATAGCCTGGAACCAGGCCTCTGAGATTGCTTCGGGATTGTCAAGGGACGACGTAATAGGTAAAAATCTGCTCGAGATTTTTGCATCACTCCAATCAGACAAGGAAATCATGCATGCTATTCATAGCGCTTTCCTGGGAAATAAAACCTTCGTGCTTTCTGACAAGGCAAAACTTCACAGATATTACTACGAAAATCATTTCATCCCACTCAAAGAAAATGGCAGAAAAGTGATTGGCGTCATGAATATAATGCACGACGTGGCGCATCGCATAAAAGCCGAAAACCAATTACGTGAATTGAATTTCGCGTTGGCAGAAAAATACCGTCAGCTTGAAAAATTATCTGAGGAGCTCACGAGTTTTACTTCCATAACCACTCATAATATCAAGGAACCTCTGCAGTTTATCTACACATCGTTGGAACTCCTGATGAAAGCAGAAGGACGTGTTCTTGCCGATAGTAGCAAAGCAAATCTACGCCGGATGCAGGTTTCATTGAACCGGATAAACAGGTTGATTGATGACATAGTTGAGCTGTTCAAAATAAATGCTGCAACACAACCAAGTATTCCGGTTGACCTCAACACCATTGTAAATAGGGTACGGCAAAATTTTCAGCGTAAAATCTCTGAAAGAAACGTTACGATAATTACAGAGTCGTTACCTGTGGTAACAGGTATACCTGATATGATTCAACTGTTGTTTCAAAACATTATTGATAACAGTATCAAATTTCAGCAGGAAGGGAAATCGCCGGTCATAACAATCGCTGGCCAGGAATTGCGTTTAAACCCTTCAACCCATGAACCTGATTCAAAAGGCGATTTATATAATTGCATAACATTTGCAGATAACGGCATAGGCATTCCACGCGAGGATCAAAACAAAATATTCGGCATGTTTGTGCAGCTTCACGAGAAAAAGAAATTCCCCGGCTCTGGTCTTGGATTAACTTTCAGCCAAAAAATTATGGATTCCCATAAGGGTTTCATCAGGGTTGAAAGTGAAGAGAATGCCGGATCCGTGTTTTCATGCTACTTTCCAAATGATCTCAATAGTAATTGAACATCCAATCTCTGGTAATTGAACATCCAGGTCGCTGATAAAAGTTTCGGGTAAATAAATTCACGAAAAAACTTTACTGCGTTGAACAGGATCGTATTAAGTAGCAAACGAAATTAGCTGGTTGAACGTTGATTTAAACTCGGAACATGCACATTTGATTCAAGTACATGATGCATGGCTGCCACCAGGTCGGCGATACTGTTTGTTTTCTTTATACAAGACGTGGCACCCCAGCGATGAGCCTCTTCTAAGTTGATGTCGTTGAGTCCATTGGAATACATCACAATATGGGTTTTTGCGTGCCCGTCTTTTGCGCGGATCTTTTTCACGCACTCTAAGCCATTAATCCTTGGCATGTTTATGTCTACAAAAACAACATCCGGCTTTAGATAATTTAGAATTTCAAGCGCCTGTTCAGCACTCTGCGCATAGGTACACTTACACGGCACCTGTAACTTCGAAAGTGCTTCCATAAAGATCTCGAGTTCGTCTTCATCATCATCGATAAGAAAAAAGTGTTTACACATAATAAAGTGTTTCATTGAACAAAGGTTTCATTGAACAAAAATTTCATTGAACAAATTATCTCATTGAACAATGTGTCTCATTTGAATTGGTTGGAATTAACTTCCATAACACCGATATAGCTATGCGAAAAAGCCGGGACAATCAAAAACCGGGAACATGAGAAAAGTGAAACTTATGATATGTATGGACAAACGGGAGAAGAATGTGTTTGTGTATCAAAATTACTGTAATAAAATTCAATTTACCCATTAAAATTTCCTGAATTGAGATCTTAGTTCGTAAATTTACAACACAGGCGCAATCACTTCTCCCTGTCCTTACATATACCTGATATTTTCATTTTTTCTCGGATTCAATCTTTATCACAGATCGTCATTGTAAGTACAAAAAAATACCAAGATCATGCAGCGTTGTTTTAATGTCCCGTTTGATTTCAAAGGAAAAGAATATTATGCTATCGTTCGTCAACAAACAATTAACAACAAAAAAAATTACAAGATTCGCGTTATGAATCACCGCTTGGATGCACTCCTGCATAAAAGTAATCTCACCATCATAGAAGAATGCGATGGTAATGTATCGTTACCACCTGGGAGTAATTTGACGGAAGAAGGTGAACTTCACCTGTCAATTGCAAGAGCACTGTCAATTCAACTTTCTCATCATTGCAACGCTGACTTTGATTTCATCCCGGGCTTCAAATTGCTCACACCATTATGAATTAATAATGACCGTAGACTGTAGACCTTTTATTCCTTTTAGACACAAAAAAGCGAAGTTCTCTTCGCTTTTTTGCTAAATATTAATCAACAAGCCAGGATATATCTGCTGAACTTATTAAACCGGAACTTAAACCCGATGCCAGGGTGTGCAGTTAAGATAAATGTTAAGTATTTACAATTGATCCCCCATTTGGGTGTAGTGTCTGACCAGTGATGAATGCACTTTCATCAGTAGCGAGGAAAACATAAGATCCTGCAATTTCAAACGGCTGTGCAGGTCGTCCCATAGCAACGTCTTCACCAAATTTATCCACTTTTTCTGCATCAAATGACGCGGGTATTAATGGTGTCCAAACCGGTCCCGGTGCCACCGCGTTTACACGAATCCCCTTGCCAACAATTGATTGAGACAAACTACGGGTAAAGGCAACAATAGCACCTTTGGTAGATGAATAATCCATCAATGTTTCATTACCTTTAAATGCTGTGACTGATGCGGTATTAATTATAATGCCGCCTTTATTCAGATGGGGCGTAACAAACTTAGCCATATAGAAATAGGCAAAAATATTTGTACTAAAAGTTTTCTGAAGTTGTTCTGCACTGATATCTTCTATTCGTTTTTGTACAAATTGAATGGCTGCGTTGTTTACCAGTATATCAATCTTGCTAAATTTTTTCAGCGTTTTGTCTACAATCATTTTGCAATTGTCTTCAACAGATACATCAGTTGCGATAAGCAGCGCCTCCTTACCATAATTGCGAATATCGGAAGCTGTTTGTTCAGCATCGCCGTGTTCATCAAGATAAGCTATTACTACATCGGCTCCTTCTTTAGCGTAGCTGATCGCAACAGCCCGGCCAATGCCACTGTCTCCCCCGGTGATGATTGCTACTTTGCCTGCTAATCTTCCCAGCCCGGGCTTTCCATTGTCATAAACCGGTAGTGGATCCATTTCGCTTTCGATTCCCGGCTGTTTATTTTGCTTTTGAGGTGGAATGTCCTTCGGTATTTTCTTTTCTGATGTTTGCATTTTGATAAGTTTATTTGGTTATAAATTAATTAACGCCATCCCTGTAAACATCCGGCATAAAATTCTCCGCCGATTCCTGAATATTATATTATCAAGGGTATATTCTACCCTGTTTTTTCTTTTTCAACGGATGAGTCTTTCATAACCTGTCTCCAGGATCCACACAATTCATGTGCCCCGGAAACGGGTATAATTCAAAACTTTTTTTTGTTGTAGACAATTTCCTGCAGGGTTTTCGCATTTATTGCAGCATACCCCTCCTGGTCATTGTCAAAATAAAAAAAGACGTCCTTGCCTTTGCGGGTCCAGCTCCGGATTTTTTTTGCCCATTTGTTCAGTACATCTTTGGCATATGAACCCTGGTATTTCGCACCAGGTCCATGTAAACGCGCATAAACAAAGCCTGCTGTAGTAATAACCGGCGAAATATGACCGTCCAGTTCATAGATGCAAAAGGCTACATTGTACTTTTCAAGTATCGTATATACCTCTTCTGTATACCATGTAGTGTTGCGAAATTCGATCGTATAAATATGGCCTGCAGGTAGGTTTTTCAAAAATTGTTCTAGTCTGCCCATATTTATTTTCCAGTTTGGCGGCAGTTGGAACAAGATTGGCCCCAGCTTTTCTTTTAGACAAGCGACATTATCAAAAAAGTTACTTATGCTATCCGGATCGACATTGAGCTTCTTCATGTGAGTAATGAATCGCGAAGCCTTGACGGCGTAGGTAAAACCTTTAGGAGCGGCCTTTCGCCAGCCTGTAAAAACATTTTTGTTGGGGAGCCGGTAAAACGAATTATTTATCTCTACCGTCTGAAACATTGTCGTATAATATTCAAACCTGTCTACAGCCCTCACTGTTTCAGGATAAAAAGTTCCATTCCAATGTTTATAATGCCAGCCAGAAGTTCCTATATGCACACTGCCTTTGCTCATGCATCATATACAATATAATTATCGTTCCATCGGTATGGGCTGGCACAAGCTTTGAAATCAGCTGAGTGAAGATCATCACATTTAAAGCACAGCAAATGATTGCAAGAGATACCCTGAATAAAAGCCTTTGGCAGGAATCAGTGAATCCGTATGAAAGCCTTAAAACAGCTTCTGTTGAAGAGGTATATGACGTAATTATCGTCGGTGGAGGGATTACCGGCATCACCACGGGCCTGCTGTTACAGGAGGCCGGGAAGAAATGTCTTCTCATTGAAGCAGAAAATCTAGGTTATGGCACAACGGGAGGTACCACCGCTCATTTGAATACGCTACTGGATACACCATATACGACTATTTCAAAAAACTTTAGTAAAGACGCGGCCAAACAGGTTGCTCAGGTGACAGCAGATGCAATCGATCTTGTCAAAAACAATATTATCAAATATGGTATCAGTTGCGAATTTGAAGATGCAGCTGCCTATTTATACGCCGAAAATGAACAACAGGATAAAGAACTTAAAGGCATTTTAGACGCGGCAGTTGAGGCCGGACTGGATGCAAAAACAGCAGATTCAATTCCAATCCCCGCTCAATTTACCACTGCGATACGGGTAGAGGGCCAGGCTAAATTTCATCCGCTTAAATATGTACTTGCATTGGCGGCAGCCTTTGAAGATGCAGGTGGATGTATTGTTCAGCATTGCAGGGTTCTGGGTGTGAATGAAAATGGTCATTTAGAGGTTGAAACTACAATAGTTACATTCCAGGCAAGTCAGTTGATATATGCAACACATATTCCAACGGGTATAAACTTGTTACATCTTCGATGTGCACCATACCGCAGTTATGTAATGGCAGTTAAACTCCCGGAACAAGATTACCCGGAGGACCTCGTCTATGACATGTACGACCCATATTTTTATTATCGCACCCAGGTTATTAACGATAAGAAATTCCTGATAGTAGGTGGAAAGGATCATAAAACCGGGCATGAAGAAAATACTTCTCGTAATTATCTTCAGCTGGAAGCAAAAATAAAATCATTGTTTCCTGGCTGTGAGATTACGCATCGGTGGTCCTCACAATATTTCGAGCCGGCTGATGGTTTACCATATATCGGTCACCTGCCACAACATAGCAACAACATATTTGTTGCAACCGGCTTTGGAGGAAATGGTATGGTTTATAGTCATGTATCTGCAAGAATACTTACCGATATGCTCACGGGTAAAGAAACGAGCTATGATGATTTATTTGATCCGAATCGCCTGAAACCTATAGCAGGTTTCGCAAATTTTATAAGACATAATGCAGATGTTACAAAAGAGTTTTTAGGCAAGTTGTTTTCCGCCGAAAAGCTGGAGGAACTAAGTGATCTTGCTCATGGCGAAGGCAAACTTGTTTCGTTCGAAGGTAAAAAGCTGGGAATTTATAAATCAGAAACCGGAAAACTCTTTGCCGTCAACCCGATATGCACACATATGAAATGTGATGTAAAATGGAATACAGCAGAAAAATCCTGGGACTGTCCCTGCCATGGCGGAAGATTCGATTGTAAAGGCAAAGTGTTGACAGGCCCGCCTTCTGAAGATCTTGAAACAGTAAGTCTCGAAAAAATCATCGAAAAAGAATAAGATCAAATCTTTTTATAAACTTTGCCGAAATCTTCCACAAATTGTTCCTGATTCTTGTTCACATTATGTAGCGTAACCATTTGAAACCCATTGTTGAGGTACTTTTGTACATGATCTATAACAGCCTCTATATTTGTATAGATCGGAACCTTCTCGCTAATTTCTTCTCTCGTTATTTTTTCCGCTACAATATCAAACTGCTGAGGTGTTGACAAATCATCTAACTTATCAGTGCCGATAATATTTGTTCTCCATTGATCATAAGCGCCATCAATGGCCGCTTCCCTGTCATGATCATAAGAGAATGAAAATTGCAGACGAACCGGCTTGCCTTTCCCGCCACCCATTTCAAACTGCTCTCTTTTCTTTATAACTTCCTGCAAGTCACCCGCCGTAGTTAACAAACCATCTGCCCATTCCCCCGCCCAGGCTGCTGTCTGTTCAGAAATCGCTGCGCAGAATAATGGCGGCCTTGTTGCCGGCAATGTATAAAGCTTTGCATTCTTAACATTGATATGACCATGAAAAGTTACCTGCTGGCCGTTCAACAATTTCCGGATAACATCGGCTGACTCCTTTAAACGCTCATTTCTTATTTGCTTTGATGGCCATGCGGTACCTGTAATCATTTCGTTTAATGCTTCCCCACTTCCCAGTTCTACAGAATACCTGCCGGGATACATTTCAGCAAGCGTTGCTATTGCCTGTGCAACAATTGCGGTATGATAACGCTGTCCGGGTGCGCAAACCATACTAACAGGCAATTTGGTCGCCTGTAATACAGAAGCAACCCAGCTAAATGCAAAGCCACTCTCCCCTTGCCTGACGCTCCAGGGATGAAAATGATCAGAAGAATGTATAGCATCGAAGCCCGCAAGCTCTGCTGCCTCGGCCAATCTTAATAGACGGGAAGGAGCAAATTGCTCATGGGACGCGTGATAGGCTACCATGCATTTTCAGTTACAATTTTTATTCCTTCCTCTGTGCTGTTGGCATAAAACTGGTATTTGGTGATCAACGTTAACTCTTAGAACGAATGGATCATGTAACAAATCATCCATTAACAATTTCACAAAAATTTTATGAACAAAAATTCGAAGATTTTCATCTCTGGCTTTTTACTGGCATCAACGCTTTTGTATTGCAACAAAGATGAAGATTTATGGGATTCAATGATACCTGAAACGGATGAACAGCCCACCGCTTCCCAGGTAAGTGGCTTTGTTTTCAGACCAGCACTGGTGCCAGCCACTGACGCTAATATCGCTCAGTTGAAGGTACCTGCAGGCTTTGCTGTGAAAAAATTTGCTGACAACCTTGGTAAACCAAGAATCATTGCAGCAAATACTAACGGTGATGTATACGCGAGTGATCGGGAAGCAGGTATTGTTGTATTGTTACAGGATACAAACAATAACGGGGTCGCAGAAACCAAAAAGACAGTAGCAACAATCAAACAGGCACACGGACTTGCGATCATACCAATGGCATAATTTACCGAATATCAAAAATGTAATGAACTCAAATCAAAAATAACGAACGCAGAAATTAACCCTTTACTAAAAATTTAAAATGGCAACTGAATCCGGCATTCTTGAATCATTCTGGAAAAAGAATAGTCTGAGTATTGTCGTACTCTCATTAATGATCATTTTCCTTTTTGCCCAGGCATTTACCGGGTGGAAAGAATACAACAATGAAAGAAAGGAACATGGAAACAGTGAAATAGCATTTATGAAATACTTAAGTACCGGACACTTTGTGCAGGCAACCTTCGAAAACTGGGAAAGTGAGTTTTTGCAGATGGCACTATATGTTTTGTTTACTGTTTCATTAAGGCAGAAAGGATCATCTGAATCGAAGAAGCTTGATGAAAAGGAAGAAGTGGATCGGGAACCTATAACTCACGAGGATGCACCCTGGCCCGTGAAAAAAGGCGGGGCCTGGTTAAAGCTTTATCAAAATTCGCTCAGTCTTGCTTTTGTGTTGCTTTTTATTATATCATTTTGCCTGCATTTCTATGGGAGTCTTACAGATTATAATGAACAACAAGTTCAAAAAAAATTACCACAGGAAAACTGGACTGAGTTTTTAACCAATTCAAAATTCTGGTTTGAATCTTTTCAAAACTGGCAAAGTGAATTTCTGGCAGTGGCTTCAATTGTGTTATTATCAATCTGGCTGAGGCAAAAAGGCTCACCGGAATCTAAACCAGTTGATGCTCCTTATTCGGAGACTGGCAAATAAACTTCAAAAAACAAACAGATATGATTAAAACTGAAAAAAACGAATCTACACAACATCATAATTATTTCGAAGTAGCTCCCGGAGTCTGGGGCATGAAAGACATTTTTGTCAATTTCTATATGATCCGGGACAAATCATCCGGAGACTGGGTACTGATAGATGCCGGGTTGAAAACCTCGAAGTCGAAGATACTAAAAATGGCAGCAGAGTTGTTCGGTGAACTCAACCCAAAGGCTATTATACTAACTCATGGTCACTTTGACCATACCGGATCTGTAGAAAGCCTTGCCCATGAATGGAAAACACCCGTTTACGCACATTATCTCGAGTTCCCATATCTTTCAGGGATCAGTGCTTACCCCCCACCGGATCCCAGTGTTGGTGGCGGATTGATGTCTGTTATGTCAAAATTCTATCGGAATGAACCCATTGACATAAGTTCGTTTCTTTCTGCTTTAGCTGAAAATGATGAGGTTCCTTTCCTCACTGAATGGAAATACATACATACACCCGGCCATTCGCCTGGTCATATAAGCTTGTTCAGAGAAGAAGACCGGGTGTTAATTGCCGGTGATGCATTTGTGACTACAAAACCTGAATCGCTGATCTCAACAATTACGCAAAAAGTAAAAGTATCGGGTCCACCTATGTATTTTACCTGCGACTGGGAATCAGCAAAGCGGTCAGTAAGAACATTGGTGGAATTAACTCCGACGGTGGCAGCAACGGGACATGGCAAACCTTTCAGTGGCAAGGAAATGATAGAACAATTGCAAAAGCTGGCTGATAATTTCGGTACGGAAGCTCTTCCCGAAAAAGGCAGATATGTATATGAACCTGCTATTGCAGATGCCTCAGGTGTTTTATACATTCCACCCATATCACCTGTCTCTTATAATAAATGGATGATGGCGGCGGGGATTATCCTGACTGGCTTGCTGATAATGGGTATTGTAAGATATGCGAGAAGTGATGACAGATAAAAATGGTGATGAATAAAATCTTTGTTTGGAGGATGATTTTTCTTAGTATAGGTTATAAGTACAACAAGGTTAGTAAAACAAAATATTCCTTATGGACATTATGGACCATGTAAAAGAAACTCCGACACGAACTCTGGCTGAGCCGATGCCTATTTCATTCACCATTAACAGGAAACTTTACCAGCTCAGGTTAATGCCCTGGGTTACATTACTGGATGCACTACGCGAATATTTACATTTAACCGGCACCAAAAAAGGTTGCGACCTTGGTCAGTGCGGAGCCTGTACAGTGATCGTTAACAACAAAAGAATAAAATCCTGTCTCACCTTAGCCGTCATGAGGAACGGTGCTGAAATCACAACGATTGAAGGTGTGGCAGAAGTCAGTGATCTACATCCTTTGCAACAGGCATTTATAGATCATGACGCCTTCCAATGTGGTTATTGTACTCCTGGCCAGATTTGTTCAGCGATCGGTTTGCTAAATGAAGCTAAAGCGAATACAAGGGAGGACGTAAAAGAACTGATGAGTGGCAATCTTTGCCGTTGCGGCGCAAATACCAACATTGTCGATGCAATCATGTCAGTTAAAGATGGAGGAGATCATGAATAATTTTACTTACCGACAGGTAACAATGGTAGAAGAAGCCATTGATGAAAAAACAGGCAATACCGCTTTTGTTGCAGGGGGTACTAACCTTCTTGACCTGATGAAGGAAAATATCGCAAAACCGGATAGGCTGATTGACATAAACCATATTCATCAGCTTGCCGGAATAGTTGAGCTAGAAGAGGGTTCTATCCGGTTAGGCGCCACCGTTACCAATGCTGATACGGCCTGGCACCCGGTTATCGAATCCAGGCTGCCACTAGTCTCAAAGGCAATACTTTCCGGCGCATCTCCACAGCTCCGGAACATGGCGACGAACGGTGGAAACCTGATGCAAAGAACCCGCTGTTATAATTTTTATGACAAGGCCACCCCGTGCAACAAAAGAGAACCAGGTTCGGGATGTTCCGCCCTTTATGGTTATAGTCGGATACATGCCATACTCGGAGCGAGTGAACATTGTATTGCCACTCATCCAAGTGACTTTTGTGTTGCCCTTGCAGCGCTTGATGCGGTTGTAGAGGTAAAAGGCAGCTATGGTGAAAGAGAAATTCCTTTCGAAGATTTTCATCGCTTACCGGAAGATAAACCTGAAATTGACAATACTTTAAGACCTGGTGAAATTATTACCGGAATTAGAGTGCCGCCAAATTCCTTCTGTAAACACTGTTCTTATCTTAAAATCCGTGACCGGACTTCATTCGCCTTTGCCCTCGTGTCGGTTGCAACAGCTTTTGAAATGGATGGTGAAACCATTAGTGAAAGCAAGGATGGCATTGGGAGGCGTTGCACATAAGCCATGGCGGAATAAAAATGCCGAGGCTTTTCTTGAAGGGAAAACAGCAACTACAGAAAACTTTGCAATAGCTGCTGAAATGATATTAGATGGTGCAAAGGGTACAAAATTTAATGCTTTTAAAATACTGCTTGCTGAAAGGGCTATCATCAGGAATGCATTCCAGGCAATACAAATGATTACTGTTCATGAATAACAATAAACCATATTTCGGACAATCCGTAAGTCGTGTAGATGGTATTGCTAAAGTTACAGGGGAAGCTAAGTATACTGCTGAATACCATGTAGAGGGCCTTCTTCATAGTTACATCATTAACAGCACGATTACCAAAGGTTCAATAAAGAATATCGATGCATCAGCGGCGCTTGCGGTGCCTGGAATAATAGCTTTTTTCTCGCATAAAAACCGTCCGTCGCTCACCTGGTTTGATTTTCAGTATAAAGATATGGATGCGCCACAAGGCACTCCCTTCCGGCCACTTAAAGATGAAAAAATTATCTTTAACGGGCAACCAATCGGTCTTGTTGTTGCAGAAACTTTTGAGCTTGCACGGTATGGATCTACACTTATCACAGTCACCTATGAAGAGGAGGAAAATTTTCAAACTGATATTGTAGAACATCTTGAGAAATCAAGAAAGCCAATTTCAGGCATAATGATGGCACTAAAACCACCTCCACCAAAACCTAAGGGAGATTTTGATTCAGTTTATGCAACTTCTAAATTCAAGGTGGAACAACAAATCCTTCATGGGCAAGAGCATCATAACCCTATTGAGATGTTTGCTTCTACAGCCATCTATAAAGGTAAGGGTAAACTTACCATTTACGATAAAACGCAGGGGGCGATAAACAGCCAGTTATATGTTGCAAATATATTTGGACTGCATTTCAAAAATGTGAGAATCATTTCTCCATTTGTAGGGGGTGCATTCGGTGCCGGACTTAGACCACAGTATCAATTGTTTCTTGCAGCTATGGCCGCTCTCGAGTTGAAACAACCGGTCAGGGTGACGATGGATAGGCACCAGATGTTTACATTCGGTCACCGGCCGTCCACTGTTCAGCATATTATGTATTGCGCAGATGCGGATGGAAAACTTACAGGTATTAATCATAAAGCCTGGGCCGAAACTTCCAGGTTTGAAGATTATACAGAAACGGTTGTTAACTGGACAAATCAACTCTATCCTTGTCCCAACGTAAAACTGGGATATGAGCTTGTACCATTGGATTTTTTTACGTCAAAAGGAATTAAGATTCACCATATGTGCTGGAAATTCTAAGATAATTTTTCCAGGTTGTCCAATACCTTTTCAAGTACAATACCCTTACCTAAGACCGGTTTAAAAATATCGCCTTTGTCGTTTATCCGCTCAAGCGCATTATCAATGTTGAAGTCTGTAATAGACAACCCGGGTTTTATTTCATCCCAGCTTACAGGCATAGACACTGTGGCGCCAGGTTTAGGTCTTATCGAATACGGAGCAGCAAGGGTTTGAATCGACCGGTTCTGAAGGAAGTCAAGATATATTTTTCCTTTTCTTTTTGAAGGGCTTCTTTCAAGGCTTGTAAAATCAGGGATTTCGCGGTGTACCAGCGTTACAACCAATTCAGCGAGCATCTTTGACTGTTCATATTCATATTTCGCCCCCAAAGGTATAAATATGTGAATGCCGGTAGACCCTGAGGTTTTTGGATAAGATGGAACCTTTATGCTGTCAAGCACCTGCTTTACCATTTGCGCAGCCTCAATCACCTGTTCAAAACTGTTATTGTCAGGATCAAGATCGATGATACAAAAATCCGGGTTGTCAGGGCTATCCACCCGGCTATGCCAGGGATTGATTTCGATGCAACCCAGGTTAGCGAGATATAGTAAGCTGGCTTCATCGGTACAAACAAAAAATTTCTTTTCTCCTTCTTTCGTAGTGTTCTTATAATCGTGTGTTTTAATCCAGGACGGAAACTTGCCGGCTATATTTTTCTGGTAAAAACTTTTACCCTGTATACCATTTGGATGGCGGTTAAGTGATTGGGGCCTGTCCTTTAGGTAAGGCATAATATAAGAAGCAACAGATTCGTAATAATTAATTACTTCTAGTTTGGTAATTTTTTCTTTGGGCCAGTAAATCTTGTCGAGGTTTGTAAATTTTAATTCCTTTCCGTTGATTGTCTTTACAACATTCTTTACACCTGCTTCAATAAAACGCTTTGTTGATGTTCGTTTTTTCCCTTTTGTTTTACTCCCATAAACTTTATCAGGATCTTTTTCCATCGCAGCAATGGTTTTGCCCGAAATCACCGATTTGTCTTTTTTCAGTATATCCGTTGCTTTAGCATACTTATCCTGCACCTTCATCAATAGCCAACTATTTTCTCCCTGGTAAGAAGATTTTACCAAAGCAAAGTCGCCTTTAAGCTTTTCTCCTTTCAGTGTAATTACAATTTTACCTTTATGTAATTGCGAAAGAAGATTTTTATCCCTTTCCTTTTTTGTTTTGAATTCGCCTTCAGCTGGAAGATAAGTCCCTTGATCCCAAATGATAACCGTTCCGCCTCCATACTGACCTTTGGGAATGATGCCCTCAAAGTTTCTATAATCAAAGGGATGATCTTCCACCATCATTGCCAACCTTTTGATTGATGGGTCGTTTGAAGGCCCCTTAGGCACAGCCCAGCTTTTCAACACGCCCTTCATTTCCAGGCGAAAGTCGTAATGAAGATGGGAAGCATCATGTTTTTGAACCACAAAGATCAACTGTTCGTGGGTTGATTTTCCACCTGTTGGTTCCGGCGTTTTATTAAAGCTTCTTTTCTTGCGATAGCCTGTTAATCCCATGGCAGGATTTTTAAAATTAATTTCCCAGGGAAATTCTACCCTGGGAAAGATCGCCACTGGTATATCCTTTCTTAAACCATTCCATTCTTTGCTCAGCAGTACCATGTGTAAATAAATCAGGACGTACCGACCCCTGTGTTTGTTCCTGTATCCTGTCGTCACCCACAGCCGCGGCAGCACTTAATGCTTCTTCAATATCGCCGGGTTCGAGTACCTGCTTCATCTTGTCATTGTAGTGCGTCCAGATGCCTGCATAGAAATCTGCCTGCAGTTCTACCTGCACACTAACTTTGTTATATGCTGTCTGGCTGAGTTGCTGCCTTAAACGTCCTGACTGCTCAGTTACCCCAAGTAAATGCTGTACATGGTGCCCTACCTCGTGGGCAAGTACATAGGCAATGGGAAAATCGCCCTGTTTTGCCCCGAACCTTGATTGTAACTCCTGGACAAAAGACAAATCGATATAAATTTTACTATCAGCCGGACAGTAAAAAGGACCCATGCCGGCATCGGCAGGACCGCAGCCAGACTGATCCCGGCCCGAAAACAGCACAAGACCCGGCTGTATGTACCTTTTACCATTTGCGGTAAACAAAGAATCCCAAACATCTTCAGTATCCGCGAGCACTACTGCAAGGTATTTTGCCAGCTGGCTGTCCTCTCCTGCCTGGGCCGGAGATTGCTCCTGTGGCGCAGAACTTTCAGGCGGGAGCACCTGGCTGGGATCACCGCCAAGAAAATAAACTATGGCCGCAAGCACCAGGGCACCGATGCCGCCACCAGCAGCAATCCGTCCGCCTCCGCCACCCCGCCTGTCTTCAACATTACCGCTTTCGCGTCTGCCTATCCATTTCATAATTGAAAGATTAATTTTTCAAATGTTGGTTTATAAAAGCCGGGGTTATACAACCCTGGTTAAAGATAAAAGTTGCTCCAGGAAATATATGGCAAATATTATGCGAGCTAATTTCGCCCCCAATTTTCAGCTTCTCACCAGTATCTTTGATATTCATCTTAAAGTAAAACGATTACCAAACATTCATTGCATGAAACTAACAGCTACCCTGGCTATTCCTTTATTTTTTCCATTCTTGGCCGCTGCACAATCTTCACTGCAGAAAATGTATCCTGTGGATTTTTCGAAAGTCACTATCACTGATCCATTTTGGAAGGCCAAACAGGATGTGGTTGCCACCACAACATTAAACACTTGTATTCTTTATACAGAAAACAAAACCGGCCGTATCAGGAATTTTGAAAATGCAATAAACAAACAAGGGAAACATGAGGGCGTTTATTATGATGATTCCGATGTTTATAAAGCAATAGAAGCGATCGCATATTCACTAAAAAACAGGCCCGATAAACTGCTTGAAGCCAAGGCTGATGAATGGATTAATAAAATCGCGGGGGCACAGCTTCCTGACGGATACCTTAATACCTACTATACACTAACAGGGCTGGATAAGCGCTGGACAGATATGGAACGTCATGAAGACTACTGCGCAGGGCACCTGATCGAAGCTGGTATCGCATACAATGAAACTACAGGGAAACGCCAGCTGCTCGATGTTGCGATCCGCTTTGCAAATCATATTGACAGCAACTTTCGTTTAAGCAATCGCAACTGGGTGAGCGGCCACCAGGAAATAGAACTGGCCCTGATGAAATTATACCATCATACCCGGGAGAAAAAGTATATGGACCTCGCAATCTGGTTTCTGGACCAGCGTGGAAAAGGATATGGCAAAGGAAAGATCTGGGACGAATGGAAAGATCCCGACTATTGCCAGGACGGACTGCCGGTAAAACAACAAACACAGATTACCGGCCATGCCGTTCGGGCCATGTATATGTATACGGGGGCGGCCGATGTGGCGGCGGTCAATAACGATTCGGGATATATGAAAGCGATGAACTCAATCTGGGATGATGTGGTTTTCAGGAACATGTATATAACCGGTGGAATCGGCGCGCAGGGAACCAATGAAGGCTTTGGGGTGGACTATGATTTACCAAACGCAACGGCTTATTGTGAAACCTGTGCTTCTGTAGGAATGGTTTTCTGGAACCAGCGAATGAATATGCTTACCGGGAACGCTAAATTTATCGATGTGCTTGAAAGAAGTCTTTATAACGCAGCCCTCGACGGATTGTCGGAATCGGGAGACCTCTTCTTTTATGGCAACCCCCTTGCTTCTGACAGAAATCATAAAAGAAGCGAATGGTTCGGAACCGCATGTTGTCCTTCCAACATTGCAAGGCTGGTTGCATCACTGGGAAACTATGTTTATAGCTATAAGGAAAATACAATCTGGGTTAACCTGTTTATAGGTAGCGAAGTAAATATCCCGATCAATAAAGGCAACATGCAACTATCGATGGAGACTGGCTTTCCATGGAAAGGGAACAACCAGATCACCATAAAGCAGGCTGTCAAAAAAAATGTGCTCTTAAAAATACGTATACCCGGATGGCTCGAAACTCCAGTGCCCGGCAATCTGTATTCGTTTAGTGATAAGGCCAGTCTGCAACCGGTTATTACGGTAAATGGTAAACCACAATCTTATAAAAATGACCAGGGTTACGCGGTAATCGACAGGGCCTGGAAAGCAGGAGATGTAATTGGTTATAATCTTCCGATGGAAGTCAGAAAGATAAAAAGCAATCCTTCTCTTACTCAAAACAGCGACCGTGTAGCTATACAATATGGCCCACTTGTTTACTGTGTTGAAGGAAGAGATAATCTGGATAAAGCTTATAATTTCATCGTACCTGAATCCACAACATTTAAGGTTGAATATTATCCTCAAACGCTGGGTGGTATAAACCAGATTCATTTCGAAGCCGATGTTATGCAGCCTTCACCTGATGGAAAATCAATTGTAATGGTCAAAAAAACCATTAATGCGATTCCCTATTTTAGCTGGAATAACCGCGGACCGGATGAAATGCAGGTTTGGCTTCCCACGGCGGTAAAGTCAGTGAAAATAGCGCCCTAGTTAAATAATCAGTTAGCAGAGTGACCCGTTGTTCCAACTGTAAGTACAGGTCTTTCAGTTCTGAGCCAGTGAATGGCAAGAATTCCAATCAGGAAAAGTAGAGACAGTTCCAGCATATGCTGCAAAAAGTTACCATTAAGTATGCTTTTAGACTGGCTTTGCAGCTTATACCCTTCCTGGGCCTGCAATTCCGAAAGACTGGATAATGTTGAAATGGCCTCATCAAACGAGGTATTCATCTTTTTTTGAAGTAATACCGGGGCAGGAGCAGAAACCAAGCTGGCTTCAGCCTCATTATAGATCTGCAGGTCTTTTTTAAAAGCAGACCAAAGTTTCTTTTCAGGCTGTGTCAGATAGGTTTGCTGATAAAGTGTGATGAGCGTAGAAACCGAATCGTTACATTGTTTAAGTTCCTGTTCTGGCCTTCTTCCCCCGGCATTCTCCATTTGCCAGCGTTGTTTTTTATGAAGCTGGTCATTCAACCGCATTATATAATTGGCAGGCATAAGCCGGTCCCTATACAATGAACTCATTTGCTGATCCAGGTCGTCGTAGTGACTTTGGGTCGAATATTCCAGCAGGATCACTGAACACAATAATGCAAAGAAAAAAAACACCGGTTTCCTGCGGTCCCCTTTACTATTTCGATTAAACATATAGCAGGTTTATTAGCTCTATTAATTTAATCAATATTAGTTATATGCAAAGTTAAATTGATGAAATACAAGGCTAAAGGCTTTCAGGGATTCTACAACTCTGACTGTATACATACAACCTGACTGTATTCAATTAATCAATTCCGAAATTTATGGAATCTGAACAATTCTTAATAAAATGCCCGGCTTCTGAGGCAATTCAATAAGACAGGTTCCGGTAAATCTGCCTTCCATACGTTTCACAGTCATGTTCCAGGTATCTACCAGGTCTATACTATAGTTGTGATCCGGCAATGATAATTCTGCACTTCTGGGTTGATCAAGATTGAAATAAAGCAAAAAGAACTGGTCCTTGTAGCCCACGGCACCATAAGGCATTTCTTTTGGTTTTATAATTTCTGCCGGCTCCAGCGTTCCGGGAGCAGCTTCAAAAATACCGCGCATAAATTTTATCCGTGTATGGCTTTTGCCTCTAAGAATACCGCCTTTGGACCACCATAAAACGTCATTTGATTCAGAAGATGTTCTGAGTGGTTTTTCGGTAGTATAAGTTTCTCCATGACCTACGTATGCACCGCGGGTAAATCCACGCCAGAATTTATTCAGCATTTCTTCACCGGTAATATTACCCCAGGGAATCCTGATATTACCCTCATACCGGCATTCATCATAAATCACTGGTTTATTGTACCTGCCCCGGAGTTCCCCGGCACGATGTGTGTCTTCATTCTGAATACTTACATGAGTGATGGAAGATCTTGAGTGATCATATAACCTCAATGCCTGGTGAATGCTGAGCATATGCCTGTATGGATCATTTGCTGCCACGCCTGAAACAATTCTATCCCAGTCCGCTGCCGACTTTCCCTCCATCAGGTCATATTCATTTGCTATGCTCCACCATACATTTTTATAGGCCGATAATCTTGCGATTATATATCGCAGATACCGGTCATCATTCTCAGATCCCATCTTTTGAAAACCCCATTTATCATAAGGGTGAAAAAGTATCAGGTCAGCCTGTATACCAAGGCTGTCAAGTTCAGCCACTCTTTTTTCAATGTTCTTAAAAAAAGCAGGGTTGAATTTTGAGTAATCCCAGGAATTTTCCGGTTTCCCTTCAAATGGATATAAAACAGGCTCAGTGCGATTGTATTCGTACCATTTTGGAAAAATACACATACGCATTTTATTGAAAAAGCCACCTGAAAGGGTTTTTATTGTCAAACGTGCAAGACTATCTCCCTGGTGCAGCCATGCATAACAAGTGGTTCCGAAAGGTAGATACCTGGTTTGGTCTGCATAGGCAAAATGATAAGTATCATTTACTTTCACAGGGCCATGATTGTCTTTCCCGGCCCTGGTACAAATAAAATTCCCTTCTTTCCCATTCAAAACTGCAGTCCCACTAAAAGTTGTGTATTTCCATTCTCCTTCTTCAGTTGGCATAAAGCGGATGATGTAATTGCCATCACCATCATAAAAGCCATCGGCCGATATTTTTTTTTCGCCATGAGTAAATGCTGCATAAAATCTGACATCTGCAAAAGGATTCCCCTCCGTCGGCCCTTTTAACTTTAATTCAAAGATCCGCCATCTTTCAATTTTGGCATTCTGTTGCGCATATATGTCTACGGGAGATATAAATACCAGGCACAAAATAAAAACAGGCCTGAGATAAATCAGCATTGCCATATTTGCTAATAGTTAGAAGGCCAAGTTAACCTGATCTGATGGTTATTCCAATATGAGACATCTAAGCACCATTCAGGACTTATTGCCCGGCACGGCTTTGTTCGTCCTGTGCACCACTTGTACGCCGGCTTTGTTGAACCGCCTGACCCTTATTAAACCGATAAGTAAATGTCAACCCCACCCTCCGGTTATCCCAGCGGTTTGTGACAATCATATTGATGTTTGAATGATTTATTGATACATCTGATTTTTGCAAACGAAACGGATCCACAACGCTTAGTTTTATCATGCCTTTGGTTTTGAGTACCTGTTTACTGAAACCAAATGAGATTACATACATTGGGTCAATTACAAACATACTGGTTGCAAGTGTTTTGCTTTGATAGAAACCACTCACCTCAGCTCCCCAGGTTTTAGCAAACTTAAATTGCTGGTTAAAATTCAACATAAAGTTAGTTATGTCTGTACTTAAGGGTGCACTATTAACGATGCCCTTATAATAAGTATTTGAGACATTTCCATATAAACTGGTCGTCCACCAGCTTGTAAGTTGTGCATTATAACTTACTGCAAATCCAACATTACGTCTGGTAGCAATATTTTGTTTGGTTTGATAAGTCACCTTTGTTTCGTCATTCTGCACGAGTATATCATTTATAATATCAGTAGTGTAAGAATAATTTGCAGTAGTACTTAGTTTACTTTTGAAGATATGACTGAGTTCAATATTATTCGTAAACTGGGGTGTGAGATAAGGATTCCCCTGGTTGAAAGTATAAAGATCGAGGAACTGCTGGAATGGGTTTAGATCCTGGTAGTTTGGTCTCTCAACACGCCTGCCATAGTTTAATCCGAATTGATTTTTATCGTTCATTGCGTAGCTGACATAGGCTGTGGGAAAAACCTGGAAATAATCCCTTGCTATACTTTTTCCAATTAGAACCTGAGTGCCTTCCGAATGAGTATGTTCACCCCGCAAACCAGCCTGGAATCCCCATTTTTTTACCTGTTTGCTGAAGTTTATATATCCTGCTGTAATCTGCTCATCATATTGAAAATGATCTTTCCTTACATCATCAACCCATTTTCCTGAATTCTTATCAAAGGTTTCATAAGGTGCATTATTATCAGTGCTTACATAACTCATCTTTGCACCCGCTTCTATTTTGGTCTCTTTATTAAGCGGATGAACATAGTCGACCTTACCACTATAAATGTTGATATCAGAAGGTAAGACCGCCCTGAGTAAATATGGATTGCCGGGATTGTTAGGATAAAGCACCTCATTGTTGGTTGACTGTTCCAAAGCTGAACTGTATTTTATAAAATCAAGATCAGCTGTTATTTCACGCCCATTATTGTTCAGGCTCCTTTTAAAATTCGCATTTGCAGTAAGATTTTTCCATGGGTTTCTTGTTTCATTTACAGCACGAATACTTGAATCAACAATGTTTGAATTTTCCAGGAAGAAATCACCCGTACTGATGTTTGAATATTTCCTCAGGCTATAGCTTCCCCCGACCAGCACACCAACGGTCGTTTTTGCATCAACGTATAGTCGAGGCCAACTCTTCCATTGAAACTGCTGCTTTTGTTTTTTGAATTTCCTACCTGGTCAAAAACATAATTGTTTGAGCCTTGTTGAAACTTTCGCGTAAGCGTCTGCTCCTGGTTACCTTCCCAGTATGATAACCCCCGCTGGTAAACAGGTTGATCTTTCCCTCACGATAATTAAAATTGAAGCTGTTTGGAGACTTTGGATAATTACCCTGTACATAACCAACATTCACGCTACCATTAAAGCCCATGGTTTTTGCTTTTTTGGTTTTAAGGTTAAGTATGCCTGCATTACCGGCAGCATCGTACTTTGCTGAAGGTTGGGTAATAATCTCGAGTTGGTCCAGCTGGCTTGCAGGCATGCTTCTAAGCATGTTGGCAAGATCCTGACCACTCAGGTAAGTCTGTTTTCCATCCATCAATACAATTACCCCCTGTTTACCTTTAAGACTGATATTACCGTCTTTATCGACCGAAATACCCGGCGACTTTTCAAGAAGCTCCAGGGCAGTAGCACCGGCATTGGAAGGTGAAGCATCTACATTAACGATCATTTTGTCGAGCCTTGCCTCAACGAGTGGACGTTTTGCAAGGATTGTCACAGATCCAAGGGCCTGCGCTTTGGCCTTAAGCTGTATCTGAATATTTACATTCTCCGAAGCAATTGTATAAAGCGAATCAAAACCAACTGAAGTAATCAAAAGCAGGTAGTTGCTTTTAATAATATCCGGAAATTCAAAAACTCCTTCATTATTACTCACTGATAATTTTACAAGTGCTGAATCGGCCTGCTTTAATAAAGCCACTGTAGCTCCGGGAACCGGAACATTATTAGAAGTGATTTGTCCTTTATAAATACCCCGATCCTGGGAAAATGCAAATAAGTGAAAACAAATAATCAAAATTAAAACAGCAGCTCTTTTCATAACCGCAAATATTTAATTTCACTGCGAACATGCAAGAGCGAAAGTGATGAACTGTTGTTTATCCGGGTGGAATGGCACGATTAATTTTATAAGAAGCAGATCAAACTGTTACGGGTTATTACCAAAAAAGGGAAGCCATCCCGCACGAGCGGGATGGCCCGGTGTTTTTCACAGGAAATTTCTTTAACCAGCATTAATTACGCACGGCTGACGGTTTAAAATATGAAGGGAGTTGTGAAAGTTTAAGAGGGACGGAAGAACGAATGAGAAATGCTAACTAACGCTGATGGTTAGCAGCTGTTGATACTATAAGTTAGTGAATAAAAGTAAAACAAACAAAATCAAATAATTACGATCAATTACTTCGTATTAATACGAATATTTGCGCACGTACAACCACGTGTCATAAGTAATTATGTTTATGCTTTGAAATGTTAGCATTGATATCGGCAATATAAGTGGCTGATTATAGCATGCCGTTAGAATTATTGCGGACCTTTGATTTATCAATAATCCATATCCCCCAGCCCGTTTTTAGTATCCAAGTTAATCCTATCCAATATCCTGTATAAGGCCTAATCGTCCCGGGAAACCGCCAATCTTAATCCTGGCCCTGGCAAATCAAAACCGTATCTTAAGTAAATCAATATCGTCGTCAAAGTTATTCACTATCCCACGAAAGACAATTAACCGACCCTGCAGCTAAAATGGACCCTCTTCCGGAAAAAGAAAGCCGTCCAAACACATTATTTACCTGGAATAAGATCTTTCCCTGCTAAAAGCGGGGATTTTTTTTAGCGACGTTTTTGAGACCGGAGGCTTCTTCGCAGCTGTAAGATGGAAGTAATAACGACGAATATCATGAGAGGAGCAGTTCCCCAAACCAGGACTGAGCTCAACCCTTCCCTGCGATTGTAATCATAAAAGAAATAACAGGTAACAAGCGTAGCTATAAGTCCTGCCACCGCGAGTACATTAAAGAGGAATCTTGTATTCATAATCCAGGGCTTTAGTTGCTTAAAGTACAATATTTAGCTAAGCTATCAAACCCGAAACCGTTTAGTTAGATTACGAGGCTCATTCGAAAAATACTGCAGACTCAGAGAACAGTGTAAATTGTGAGTACGAAAAATCCTGCCAGGATAAAATTACCGCGAATATCGATCCAGCGGATCCAGTCATGCTGCAGCCGGGCAGCTATCATGTCCGATGGGTTAACCAGGTTACGAATCTCAGCATTAATCGGAATATTATATTTTTTGGCGAGCATTACATCTGCCAGCAGGAAAATAAAAGCCAAAGCTGCGAAAATTATTGTAATTGCAGAGCCCTGGTAAACAGCAAGAATAATAAATGTGATTCCAAAGGCCAGGCTGCTATAGTAAATAACGGGTAACCTGGTTTCAAGTATTGGATCGGCGAGTTTACGGATGTTGATAAACTGTTGTGCCGGGATCTTTTTAAATACGTGCGTAAAGCATAATTTATAAAACACTGCCTGGCCCGCAAGCACAAAGTATAACAGAACATACAGAAACAGAACTAGAGTGATAACCGGCATCTTCTGCAATTTTGATGTAAGGGAGCACAAAATTATAAAGCCCTGGCAAGTATCAGCTACCACTCATAACAATCGCATGATCTTATTACTCCAACAGATAAAACGATTAATAATTAACCCGGGAAAATAAAAAATACTGGAAATAACACTTGTTTTAACCATTGTATTTTCTGAAGATCGCGGTTGCTGTATGTCCGCCGAAACCAAAAGTATTGTTTAGTGCATAATCCACTTTTTTGTTGATGGATTTACCAATTAATATGTTAAGTCCTTCAGGAATTTCAGGATCCAGCGTGGTAGTATTTATGGTGGCAGGGACCTTATCATGTATAACTGAGCAGATACTGATGATGCTTTCAATTGCACCTGCGCCCCCCAGCAAATGACCTGTCATTGATTTTGTAGAACTGATAACAACGGGCAAACTGCCAAATATATGATGTATCCCCCTGAGCTCACTAATGTCACCGAGAGGTGTTGATGTAGCATGCGCATTTATATAATCAATCTTTTCAGCTCCGATTCCTGCTTCAGCCAGGGCCTTTTTAATACCCAGGGATGCACCCAGGCCATCCGGAGGTGTACCGGTCAGATGATAAGCATCGGCAGCCATACCCCCGCCAACCATTTCAGCGTGGATTTTTGCGCCCCGCGCAATCGCATGATCGTAGTCTTCCAGGACCAGTGCACCGGCGCCTTCCCCGATCACAAATCCATCACGGTTTGTATCAAAAGGACGAGAGGCATGCAATAGATCTTCATTATTTTTTGACAATGCCTGCGCGGCATTAAAACCACCAACAGAGGCAGGTGTTATAGCGGCTTCAGACCCCCCGGCGATCATAATGTTCGCTTTACCTAGCCTGATAGTATCAAAAGCAGCAATAATAGCGGTATTTGAAGAAGCACAAGCTGAAACTGTACAATAATTCGGGCCATGAAGCTTATGCCTTATAGAAATAACACCGGCTGCAATATCGACGATCATTTTTGGAATGAAATAAGGATTGAATCGCGGGGTACCATCGCCGAGGTAATAATCCTTTAACTGTTGTTCGAAGGTTCCTATGCCCCCATTGCCCGAAGCCCAGATTACTCCCACCTCTGCCCTTTCCATCGTATCCATGGCTGCGAAATCAAGACCCGAATCTTTAATAGCCTGATCGCTGGCACCTACCGCGTATTGAGTAAACAGATCATATTTCTTCAGTTCCTTTTTATCAATATATTCTTCGGCATTGAAATTTTTTACTTCACATCCAAATCTTGTTTTGAACTTAGAGGCATCAAATTTTGTAATTAAACCCGCACCACTTTCACCAGCCAGAATTCTTTGCCAAAACTCATTTACTGTATTGCCCAGTGGCGTAATACATCCCAGCCCAGTGATAACAACTCTTTTCATGATTCTAATTCATATTATATTGGTGATGCAGATGCGATCAAACTTTTTCAGGCGCAAAGTTAAGGCAATCCAATGCCAAAACCATCATAGTAATTTACCGGGAAACCCTTAATCAACAGCCATCAGAAAACAGCGGAAGCTTGTGCAGGCCTGAATTTTGATTGATGACGAAAACGACACACTATATTAGTGCAAAATGATAAAATTAATATAACACGAAAAGAAGCTGAAATCCTGATAATAACCTATTAAATATTTCTCAATGGAAGACAACATTTTTGACATCCGTTTCGACTACAATGGTTTACACTACCAGGGTTGGGCAAACCCATCACCAAAAAAAAACGGTGACGGAAGTCCCGCATCCTACCACGTGGTTTTAAATGATATCTCATTCGGCAATGTTTCTTTTAACCAGGGAAAATGGATTAATAGTGAAGACCGGCCTGATGAATTAATAGCCCTGGTTGGCAAACACATTGAAAAAAATCAAAAGTAGATTAAACCCTGGTATTAATTACACTGGCCGAGTGCGTAGTAAATGATGATAAAAACTACCACGGTTCCAAGACAACCGCCACCAAGTTTTTTTGCACCATAGCCTGCAATCAGGGCTCTGAATAATTTGTTCATGTAGATTATTTATCATCGTAAGATACCATAATCATACCATTACGGACTCAACTTTTAGCGGCTGCATAAACGCTAAGTAATCGGAAAGGAAACAAAGAAAGAAGCACCTTTTGTTTTATTGTTCTCAAACCAGATCCGGCCATTGCTTGACTCAACTATCTGTTTTGAGATGCCAAGGCCAAGTCCGAATGAAGGTTCACCAGCGGTTCCCCGACGTTTAGCCTCACCCGATATATCAAAGAGTTTGTTACTCAGGCTTTCAGGTATTCCAATACCCTGGTCTTTCACAGAAACCAGCACCTGGTTATCTTTGACGGAGAGTGCAACCCTGATTTCCGTGTTCTCCGGACTGAATTTTATAGCATTGCTGATAAGATTATTAAATACACGCCATAATTTATCCCGGTCACACTTTACCATTGCCGGACTACCTGTCAGGGATATGCGCTGATTTTTTTCTTCAGATTTCAAATGAAGCATCTCGATACAATAACAAAGAAGTTCCCGGAGTTCCATCGATTCACCATACCGGTCCAGGGCAGAAGTATTAATGTGAACAAGGTCCTGGATCAGCTCAATAGAATGATTGCTTGATTTATGTATCATTTCCAGCATTCCCCGCTGCGATTCCGGGAAAGAATCTGTTTTGAGCATAATAGCGCTCAGACCCGCGATACCACCAATGGGGTTCCGGAGATCATGGGCCACAATTTTCATCATGCGGCTATTTTCTTCATGACTTTTCTCCAGTGAACTGAGAGTATTCTGCAGATGTACATTTTTGCGTTCCACCTCACGGTTAAGTTTTTCAAGTGCGGTTATATGTTTTCCCGACAAACGGTAATTTCGCCAGATAAGGAACCCAATAATCATTGAGAAGCCACCCACCGCCAATGCAACCAATAAATACTTGTTTTTCAACGCATCTTCTTTCTGAAGATTATAAAGCTGGTGCTGCGTTTTTATATGAGCAAATTCTTTCCTGATATCTGAAGAAGTAAGACCTTCCGCTTTTGCATCCATGGAATCCTTCATTACTACATAACGTGTCAGGTGCAGATTCGCAAGGCCGGCATTAGCTTCCTGCTGATGGTAGTCAGCCTGGAGATGATGCCAGCGTTTTAATAATTCTGTGTTGGGAAAACTATCAAGTCCGGCTTTCAGCGCCTTCAGTACAACAGCTGCTTCGTTGATCCTTTTTTGTTTAAGATGCAGTCCTGCCAGTTTCGCCTGGGAATATGGTACGTCTTCCAGCGCATGAGCCGGCATGCTGTTTAAACGTATACTTTCTTTCAACAGGAATTCAGCATCGGCATATTGGCCATTTTTAATAAGGTCCACCGCCTTGTTGCCGAAAATTACTCCCCTCGCCTTTTCGATATAGACAGTGTCGATTATCCGGTTGTAGTCCTTATCGTAGGTAAAGGCATGCTGTGCGTTTTGACTGACATAATTCAGTGCACTGTCAAAATAAAACAGGGCACTGTCGCTCTGGTTAATCTTGGAGTAGCACAAACCAATATTGTTGAGATATGATTGCTGGGTAGCAAATTGCATATGGGCAGTATTGCTGTTCCCCTTATCATCGCAATAAGCCGGATAAAAAAAAGCCTGTTTAAAATATTCAGCAGCATCAACATAGTTCAATTGCTGGTAGGCAACCATGCCCAGGGTTGCACTATAATTTCTGTACAAACAGCTATCGCCGGTTTGCTGAATTGCTTCCCTTGCCAGGAAATAAAAGCCAAATGCCTCGCCAAATCTCCCAAGAGCACGGAGATCATCTCCCTTATAAGCCAAAGCCGTTGAGTACCAGAACTGGTAGCCAGGATCATCTTTGAGATCATTAAGTACAACCAGCATACTATCGGTATAAAGGAGGGTTTTGGCTGCATCGCGTTTGACAAACTTATAATACCCTCTTTTACACGCATAGTTTTCATATGAACCCTGGGCTTTATTGGGTAATAAGGCATAGATCGAATCGATCGCTTTGAAATATGTCAGGCTGTCGTCAATATAAGCGTCGATTTTCCTGAAGTCGAAGTTGATAAAAGAAGAGGTGCGGGTAACCCCTTTAGTTCTGTTTGAAAAAGAATAGAAAAAACAGCCGGCGGCAACCGTGGCCAATATAACAATCAGCAACAGACGTTTTGTTCTAAGCGGTGTAGTTTGGAGAGAAGTCATTGGGTACCACGGAATTTGGATGTAACTCGTCTGTAAACGAAGGTTTCCATTAAATATTTTAGTAGAAAACGATTAGAAATCAGATTTAATTCCTGGCAGAATCGCATTAAAATAATACTAAATGTGGGGAATAACTACTACAGATTGAGCTAAATTTATTGCCTGGGTTTCAGATTTTAATCTGGCGGATTCATCTGGCATATTCACACAACCTATTAATTTAATTGTGATGCCTGTTAAGCTTAGAGTGATGCCTGAATTGCCCGGACTTTCTCCTGGATCACCGCCCATCCTAAATTTCGCTGACATTTCAGTGCGCAAGGGTCGCCGGGGCATCCAGGTATGATAGATTTTGTTTAATTCGAAAAGACCTTTTACTTTTGATCTACTGCTGGAAAATCTCCAACCCGCAGGTCAATACATTCGGGCTCAATACATCTACTTAAATTCTCATGTTTCTGGTTAAGGAAATTATCTATTGTGCCTGCATGTGCAGGAGAGACTGTACGCACAATGCATAAAAATTTCTTTCTTATAGATGACGACCCTGATGAACTGGATATTTTTTCAGAGGCATTAAGCGAAGTCAGTACTGCTTGTACCTGTGTTTGGGCTGATAGTCCGTTTAACGCATTAGAAATGCTCAAAACGCAGGTTCCTGATATCATATTCCTGGACATCAACATGCCCAGGATGGACGGCTTTGAATGTCTCAGGGAAATCAGGAAAATGGAAAGTTTATCGTCCGTTCCGGTAATCTTGTATTCAAACGGGATAAATGACGAAGCGTGTAAGAAGGCAATACGGCTGGGGGCCTCGGGCTGTGTTCGGAAAGCTGCTGATATACCTAAGCTTAGTTCAATAATCCGCCGTGTTATGAAAAAACAGGATAACCACGTTTTCCTGGAAATCTGAATCACCAGGAAAGATGGTCTGCATTATCAAATCCCTAGTCTTCCTTTCGCAATAATTCATAGAGCTGGGCAGGAAACCTTTGATACCCATCCAGGCTGGAAGGTTTCATAACAACCTGCCTCGCTCCAAGTTCCAGGCATTTAGTAACAATACTATCCAGCAGTGAACCAGAATAAACGATGACCGGGATCCTGGAAAACAGGGGATGCGAATTCATAAATCGGAGCACATCATACCCATTCTGACCCTCCATGTTGAGATCGGTAAGAATAAGATCCGGTAATCCGGATTTGTTTTCTTCCAAAATCCGGAACAATCCATTGGCATTTACTGCCATAGCAATCACTTCAAAATAATCAGAGCTATCAAAGCCTTCTTTTAAAAAATCCTGTTCATCCTCATCATTTTCAGCTATTAGAATTTTAAACTTATTCATGTTGCTTCCATTTGCGGATCCAGCCATAAACATCAATTCCTATACCTCTGAACTTATCGGATTAAATTGAATCCTTTGGTACCCAAACTGCTATAGTACCTGCGGGAACTTTGAATTCTGCCCAGCCATTTTGGTCTATCACGCTCTCTTCGCTGTCTTCATTAAGCAGGTCGATAAAAACCTTCCCTGCGAAGTGCTGACCAACTTCCATGGTTTTAAAACCGGCCTCACTGTTACTTAATAAAACTGCACAACCAGAACCGGGTTGATCATCAGAGCCCTCCCTCGTCCAGCCTATACAATTCGGATGGTCAAAATAATCCCGTTGCTGACCGTAAGCAAACCTTTTTCTTGCAGCAAGCAAACCTTCAATATGCGGCGATTTTTCAAGGAAAATTTCATGATCATTTCCGTCATTTCCTTTGTCATTATAGTGAGCACCGTACAGATCAGGAAAAAACACACAAGGATAACCTCCTTCACGAAGAAGGATCAGTGCGTAAGCAAGCGGTTTAAACCAGGTTTCTATAGGCGCTTCGAGTGACTGTAAAGGCTGGGTATCATGATTATCGATTACAGTAACTGCCAGCTGCGGTCTTTCTTTAACCAGGCTGTTGTTAAGGATAGTAGTGAGATCATAAGAACTTCCGCTATTTGATGCCGCAAAAAAATTATGATGCAGGGAAGCATCAAACAGGCTCATTCTATCATTTGTGGCATTAAGATAAGAGAGCATCAGCGGAAGTTCCCCGGGAGCCCAGTACTCTCCCACCGCAAAAAGATCAGGCTTTACAGATCTCATATAATCCAGCCATTCATTAAAAAACTGTGGTGTAATATGTTTAACCGCATCGATGCGTACTCCATCAAATGGAATTTGTTCAAGGTACCATTTGCCCCATCGTTTAAGTTCTTCTCTTACCGCCTGGTTCCTGAATTCGATGTCGCTGAACATAAGGTAATCATAATTACCTTTTTCAGTATCAATCACTTCTTCCCAGCCTTCGCCGTATTCATTCAGGATACTGAAGATCGCTATTTCACCAAGATCGTGCGCATAGTCTACTCCGGTGAAACAGGTATGGTCCCAGACAAAGTTTGAGTATTTGCCATTCCTACCTGGAAAGGTGAACCTGGTATAAGCATCAATTTCAAACGGCTCACTGATAAACTCATTCCTGTTTTCAGGATCAACTCTTCTTACCCAAACCCGTTCAATTTCATCGCCCCCACCCATATGATTTAATACAATGTCAACATAAACCTGCAGACCTTTGCTTTGAAGTGTTTCAACAGCTTCGCGGTATTGCTCTTTTGTTCCAAATTTTGTGCGGACTGACCCTTTCTGATCAAACTCGCCCAGGTCATATATGTCATAAACATTATAGCCGGAAGAAGAAGCACCTTGTTCACCTTTATAAGCAGGAGGCAGCCAAACGGAATTAAATCCAAGATCAGCCAGGTTCTGCGCATTGTCTTTTACATGATTCCATAGACTTCCATCATCCGGAAAATACCAGTGGAAATACTGGATCATTGTGCCATTAGTCATAGTGGGGAAATGTTGAATATTTCAAATGATATACAAACCCAATACCATAGCTCCGGATATTTCGGTTACACATGTACGTAAAATATTTACTGCAGCCATATTGTCTGGGTAAATGCACCGTTAACCGCAGCATCCCATGCCTCGAGCCTCACCCATTTACGACCTTGAAGATTCATTGTATGGTTGAAAACTTTATCTCCGAAAGCTTCTGTACTGTTCAGGCTTATTTTTTCTTTATAGATGTTTTCGCCGTCACCAGATACGATCATGGCAAACTCCAGGGGAAATGTCCACTTTAATCTGAACGAAATTTTTTCACTGCGACCTTCCCTTAAACGCAAAGTATCTCCTGAAAAAGCTTTGCCTATTGAAAACGAGGGTATAAGCACCTCACCGGTTGTAGAAAAAAACCGCCCGTGATTAAGCACGTCAATCACCGGGCTCCACCCCTTTGAATATGCGGGAAGCTCATTCAATTGCAGGTAATTCACGTTCATATGGGCATACATTTCATTTGCAGGTTCGATGCTAAAAATATCGGCTTCTGCAATTATCTTTTTTTGCAGACCCCAGTTGTTCATGTCATCTATCAGGTCAAGTACCCGGACACCGAGCCGGTCTAACGAAAGATCTGCTGGTATAGGTTTCCAGGCCGCGCCCATGAAATTCGGCGAATTAAAAAAAGGCTCTGAGCGGTATTTGTCGGGATAGCCGGTTGAACCTTTGGTCCGGGGATGTGCGGTCCAGGCGAGACCATTTTCAAGCTCCAGCAATTTCAGCATCTCTTCTTTATCGCTTACCCGGTACACCTTACCGTAATCGGGATGTTTCGATATAAAAGGAACATCCTTTGCACGGGACATTATCCAATACACTGGTTTTGGAAAAAACTGGAGCCAGTGCCCGCCAAAAAATTCGTTTGGTTCCTCCCCGGGAAGTAGCAAAAACCGATCATCAGAATAACGGGCGCACATGTTAAATAACTCATTCAGCTCTTTTAATCTTTGTTCGTCCGGCCCTTTCGGATGCGCGGTATAGTGAAATTCTCCCAGGTGAACAATGTCCACACCCATAGCTTTGAACACCTTTACAAAAGATGGTGTGTCAGGCACTTTTTTACCTGCCAGGATTACACTCATCACGAACTCGTTATGAAAATGACTGCTGAATTTTTTGAAATTATCCAGTTTCGGATATACATCACCGTTAGTAAACTTTTTTACTTCGCCAAACACTGCATCGCCCTGTTCTGAAGAGAGTAAACAAAAAAAGTTGAGTCGCTGCTTTGTGCCGGGCGGTGCATTGAACCAGGGAACAAATCTTTTATCGCCATAAAGATCCTGCCTTATGCCAATACCATAATTACTTAAAACATTGCGATAATTTTTTCCTGACCAGGTAAAATTGAGATTGAAAGCTTCATCAAGCGGATAAAAATACTGGTGTGGCGCAGGAAAAATAGCCAGGCTGCCCGATTTTGTTTCCCCGATAATGGTGCGGTACTTTACCCGGTGCGTCATTGCGGAGTCGCTGTCACCCACTTGTTTGCGTTCGGGCCGATCGTTTACATTCATCCAGGCGAGGCTATCCCAGGGATTCACAGCAGCAGTCAACCCCGCATCATATACGATAGCAGTGGAATCAATACCCGTCGACAAAACGGCAGCGATATTCAATAAGGCAGATCCATTGTATAGCGTAATCTCCAGGTCTCCGGAAAAATGAGCGGCTGACAGACTTCCAATCTTTATGATTGTCCTTGATCCGGCTGACCTTACGGCAATTGATCCTTTCTTAATTAAGACAGGATGAACTGTAAATGGCTTTAGTGGCACTTTGTCAAAAAAAATGTTCCAGCCATTCTGGGAAACCAGGTCCCGTTTTCCTATTGTTAATATAAATGATGGATCTACCTGTTGCGTGATGTTGATGATTTTTTTCCCACGAATAAGTTGAAGTGCATCAATCAGAGGAAATCCCTCGCGCTGATCAATTACAATTCTTGCCTGTTCCGTTTCTGATGCGGGCCAGCTCACACTAACCAGGTTTCCCTGGTTAACTACCCTGGCTTTTCCTTTCTTATTAAATCCCGAAAGATCAATGCCGGTTTGGGCGTTTGCATCAGGCCAACCACAAAAAATTAAAATAGCCGGTAACCATTTGGTTAGCCGGCTGAATAGTTGAAGGCACATATGATGATTTTATTTTTTTATTTTACAGAGAACCGGTAAACAGAATTAGTTTTATAAGTCTGACCGGGATTCAATTCAGTAGAAGGAAACGAGGGTTGATTTGGAGAGTCAGGAAAATGCTGGGTTTCAAGACAAAAAGCAGTCCTGAATTTGTCTTTTGCACCACTCTTGAATGTATTTTTTCCTGCCATAAAATTGCCGCTGTAAAACTGCAGACCTGGTTCAACAGTAAATACGTCCATTACTATGCCTGATTTTTCACCTGTGATTGTTGCTGCATGTTTCAGACCCGAGCCATGAAGCACATAGTTGTGGTCATAGCCTTTTCCGTATTTTAATTGATCATTATTTACATCGATCCTTAATCCAATGGTCGTGGGTTTGATAAAATCAAATGGAGTTCCTGCAACAGGTGCTAACTTCCCCGTTGGTATCAGTGTTGAATCTACTGGTGTATATCTGTCGGCATGTATCTGCAATACATGATTGATTATCGTTCCGCTACCCTCACCGTTTAAGTTGAAGAAAGCATGATTTGTTAAATTCACTACAGTCTTTTTATCAGTCTCCGCTTCATAATTAATGGCGAGCGCATTGTCTGATGTAATGGTATAGATGACTTTTACATTGAGGTTTCCAGGAAAACCTTCTTCACCATCTTTTGACATATACCTGAGTTCAAGCGTACTATCATTTTCCTGTTGTGCATTCCATACAACAGCCTGGAATCCTTTTTTACCACCATGAAGTGTATTAGGTGGATTGTTGACAAACATCGTGTAAGATTTGCCATCAAGGGAAAATTTTCCCTTTGCGATCCGGTTGCCATATCTGCCTATTGTCGCTCCAAAATAAGGTTCTGTTGAATTAATAAAATCATCTACGCTTCCAAACCCTGTCACTACATCAACTGTGCTGTCATTACGGCCGGGTACACGGAGGCCAACTATACGGCCGCCGTAATTAGTAATCGCCGCAGACATTCCCTTGTTATTTTTTAAAATATACAAACCTGTTTGCTGGCCATCTATTACTTTATTAAAAGCTGCTGCACCAGGAAAACCCGGAACCGCAACAGTATCCGGCTTGGATTGTGCATTAGCTGTTGTTGAGTCAGAAGAACCCACTGCCTTATCCTCCGGAGATTCGCCACAGGAAGTAACAAAAGCAGCAGCTACAAAGATCGATACGGCTAAATTTTTCATCGTTGAATTTTATTATCTGTTGAAATTATTTTTTGAATATTTATTATTCAATTTTTTTGTTCAATTTTTTTGTTCAATAAATTCAATGGCTATTTTGCCGGCATTTTTACCAGGGTCGCGTTGTAGAATTTATCATGCAAAGCTTTCAGATCAGCCGCAGGAATTTTTATCTCTTTGCGATCATAGGTCATCAATCCGTTTGTCTCTATTTCCACATCGGTAGTCTGCGTATAAACCGCAGCAGACAATCCTTTCTGAATTAATGAAGGGATAGTATTCATAAACTCACTGTATCGTTTCAGGAGTTCCTGTTTATTTTTAAAAGACTGGTATCCCCAGTTGTTTTTCTCCTGCCAGGTATGTGACTCAACAGGCAAACCCAGGCCACCAAACTCACCAAGTACAATCACTTGTTTTGCTCCATAGATAGAAGGATCAGGCATTACCGGGTCAGGATAGTTATGAAGATCCATGATATCACCAACCGGTTCAAAGTTTCCCCCACTGGCACTGTTTACGAGGCGGGATGGATCTTTTTTCTTTGTCCATTCCGTAATATCAGCTGTTTTAAACTGGCCCCAGGCCTCATTGAATGGCACCCATACAACTATGCTTGGGAAATTATGAAGATCCTGCATGATTTCTGTCCATTCGTTGCGATAGATCATCTCGGATTCTGCCGTGCGGGCTTTGTCCGTGGCCCTTCCATAGATCCCGGGACGCGACTCCCACCGGTTTCCCATATCACCGCTTGGCATATCCTGCCATACGAGCAAACCAATAGAATCGCAATAACGGTACCAGCGGGCGGGCTCAACTTTCACGTGTTTACGTATCATGTTGAAGCCCATCTCCTTTGTTTTTACAATATCAAATTTTAAAGCTTCATCAGTTGGCGCTGTATACAAACCATCGGGCCACCATCCCTGGTCAAGCGGTCCATAGTGAAACACGAACTGATCATTCAGCAACATCCGTTGAATGCCGGATGCATCAGGAGACATGCTTATCTTTCTCATCGCGAAATAACTCCCGACTTCATCTACCTTTTTTCCTTTGCGCATCACCGCAATTTTTAAATCATATAAGTTTGGTTTATCAGGTGACCACAAAGCTGCATTTGTTAAAGCAAGATCAACATCATTATCAAAAGCTACCGACTGTTCGGCTAATTTTTCAGTTCCCTTCCAGGCAGATATCAACAACAGATCTCCCGGTTGTGCACCTTCTACTTTTGCTGATACTTTCAGCGATTTTTTGTCAACATCAGGAGTCTGGATGGTGTTAACTATATAAGTTTTGGGAACCGATTCCAGCCATACTGTTTGCCAGATGCCGGTTACAGGTGTATACCAGATACTATGAGGACGATTGACTTGTTTACCCCTGGGCTGCGGACCGTTGTCAGAAGGATCCCAAACACGTACAGCTATTTTCTGGAGGCCACTTTTTGTAACTGCAGATGTTATATCAAAAGAGAAAGGATCATATCCACCCTGGTGACTACCTACTTTCCGGCCATTTACATATACATCGCATAACCAGTCAACCGCACCAAAATGAATTAATATGTTTGACTTACGATAAGCTGCAGGAACATTCACAGATCTTTCATACCAGAGCACACTATCCTGACCAACGGTTTTTCCAACACCGGAAAGTGCAGACTCAACCGCAAATGGTACAAGAATGTTTCCGCTAAAACTTGCCGGTATTGAGTCCTGCGATTTTGGAAGAATGGAATATTGCCAGCTGCCATTAAGATTTATCCAGGTGTTTCTCACCATCTGTGGCCTCGGATATTCAGGTAATGGCCTGGCAGGATCTACTTTTTCAGCCCATGGAGTGGAGATCTTATTACCGGCCATTTTCCAGTTTGTCTGTGCAGTTAATGCTGATCCGGTAAAGAGCAAAAATGCATATGCAATCGTTTTTTTCATCCGGTTTTTTTGTAATAATAAAATAAACAAATTAATTATTTTTTAAAGAAAACGGTTTTGTGTGTTTTCGCGGATTCACGGGCAGCCTCAAGGATTCTGACTACCATAATGTTATTATCAAGAGAATAAAGTGAGTAAGACGGCACTTTTATTTTACCATTCATAACATCTGCGAGGTAGCTAAAGGGATCAACATATACACCAACTTCTGAAGCTGCTATGTTAGCCAATTCTTCCCCTTTACTTTGTTTGTTTCTTTTTCTCATCATGGTATTGTTAGCAGAAATCACATAACCAGTTTGTCCATACACCTCCATATCCTTACGGCCGAATGGCCAGTTCCATGAAGCCTGGATAATACATTGGGCTTTGGGATACTGTACGATAATGGTTGTTTCGTCATCCACCTTCGGGTATATGTCTGGTTTGTATTGGGCAGTCACTGCTGTTACTGAAATTGGTTCTGCCCCCTTCATGAGGTAAGTCATGAGATTTGCTCCATAACAACCAAAATCTATCAGTGCGCCGCCGCCGTTCTGGATGGGATCGGTGAGCCACTGGAAAAACTCCTTGTTCACGCCAATCTCTTTTGGCCCCTCATGTCCATCATGAATTACCACTTTCCGGATGTCACCAACATAACTGCTGTCGTGAACAAGCTGGTAAGTTTTTTCGGTTGTCGGGTACCAGGATGTTTCATAATTAGTAAGTATCTGCACCTTGTATTTGTCGGCGAGCGCTTTCATCTGCATCGCGTGTTTCACATTGGTAGCAAGCGGTTTTTCAACCATAATATGAATACCCCTGGGAGCCGCAGCTTCCACTACTTTCATATGGTCATAAATTGATCCGAAAGCAACAACTACATCAGGCTTTACTTTGTCAAGCATCGCATTCAGATCGTTGTATACCAGGCTGCCATCAAGTTTATATCTTGTAATTTGCCGGTCGATCAGTTGTTTGTCGGGTTCGTATATCCCTACAATAACAATATCTGACTTGTCCTTACGACTAAGTATCCAGTTCACATGTGAGTGCGAGGTACCCGCTACCGCTATACGAACAGGTTTACCTGCTCCCTGCTGGCTGAAAACCGGGCCACAAAAAACGGCAGAAAAAAGAAATATGGATGTCAAACATTGTTTAAAGAGGAAAGTCATAATTTGGAATTTAAGATCAATTTGAAATACGGAATTTTGATTCAGGATCGAATGTAGGTTTTTGAATGATAAAACAAGTAAACTTGAAAACAAAAAACACTATCCGCTTAATAGAGTATGTAGTTGGATTTTCCGTTTTAGCTATCTTATTCCCTTCCTGCCAGTTTTCTCAAAAAGCTTCCCACAAAATGTTCCGGGAAGCCAGCAAGCAACAATTCGATATGATTGTAGTACCCGGGATCCAATTTGAAAATGAAAACTGGGGACGCGTCATGAAAGGAAGAATCTATTGGGCAAAATATCTATATGACAAGGGGATTGCTCTTAATATCATGTTTTCAGGTTCAGCTGTGTATTCACCTTATTACGAAGCCGAAATCATGGCGTTATATGCTGAAGCGATTGGCATTCCAAAAGAAAATATTTTTACGGAGATAAAAGCCGAACACAGCACGGAAAATATTTATTATTCCTACCGCAAGTCTTTGAAACTGGGGTTTAAGACAATAGCACTTGCCTCCGATCCTTTTCAAACAAAAATGTTGAAAAGTTTTATCCGGCGCAGGGTTGATAAGGAAGTAAAGGTTATACCTTTTGTTATTGACACCATGAAAGTTATTGAGACAACTATGACGGATCCAAAGATTGCTTTTGAGAAAGCTTTTGTTCCCGATTTCAAACCACTAAAGAAAAGAGAAAACTTCTGGCAGCGATTAAGGGGCACTATGGGTAAAAGGCTCGACAAAAATGCTTATAACTGAATTCACCTTCACCATTAACTATTCAACTCATTCATAACTCACTCATAACTCATAACTCATAACTAATCGAAAAAGCCCTCCTGGAATCAGGAAGGCCTCTAACGATTGCTTGCCATATGAAAAAACTTATTTCTTCAAAGTGTCAGCAGCTTTGCTAACAGAATCCTGTTTTGCGCCAGCAGTGCTATCAACCTTGTTGATTGTTGAATCTGCAGTGTTTTCGATAGCGGCGTTTGTAGAATCTTTTGCTTCTTCTACTGCTTTGTCAGCTGAGTCATTACATGCTGCAAATGCACCGATAGCGAGGATAAATAACAATTTTTTCATTGTACCTTGTTTAGTTTATTTAATGAATGATTTGTTATTAATACCTGTAACCGGGAAAGGTAACCCGGTCGTCAAAAAAAAATCCGGATTTTTTTTATCACAATTCCCGACTACGCCAAAGGCTTCGTCGGACGCGGCCCGACTACGCTAAGCTTTGATGGGCCCAATAAAACTGTTAAAAAAAGGCAGATTTGCCCCTTCGATGGGTTACTTCTGCCTAATTTGAGTATTAAATAAAGGTTAACGAGTGAAATTAGCACTGAACGAGAAAGCTCAGCTGGAAGGTCTTGCCAAAAATGATAAGGAAATTATTGAGTCGATTTACGCTTCCCATTACAATATGGTGCAGTCTCTGGTAGTCAATAATAGTGGCAGTTACGATGATGCAAGGGATATTTTTCAGGAAACGATGATCGTATTGTACGAAAAGGCGAGGTCGGGGAGTTTTGAACTTAATTGCCAGTTGAAAACTTATATCTATTCGGTTTCCCGGCGGCTTTGGCTAAAAAAGTTGAACCAGTCGCAAAGATATGTTTCAGATATAGGAAATATTTTTGATACAGTACCGGTTGATGAACAACTAGAGCAACATGACCAGCAGAATAACGACTTTAGTATGATGGAAAAAGCAATGTCCGGTCTTGGTGAACCATGTAAAACGCTGTTGGAGGCATTTTATATTCAGAAAAGATCGATGACGGACATAGCCGGGCAATTTGGTTATACAAATGCTGACAATGCGAAAAATCAGAAATACAAGTGCCTTGCCCGTTTGAGAAAATTATTTTTTGCGCAGTACAAGAACAAATAATCGCAATACAAAAACAAACAATACCGTGATGCAAGATCTTCAGTTACTCGAAAATGTTGAACGTTATCTCCGCAAAGAAATGACCAGCGACGAGGCGTTAGCATTTGAACAGTTGCGGAAGGATGATCCGGAAGTGGATCAGATGGTAGTGGAACATACCCTTTTCCTTGAGCAACTAAGCGTTTATGGCGAACGAAAACTCTTTAAATCAGAGTTAAATGAAATCCATAACAGGCTTTCCGGGCAGGGATTGGTACATAAAACGCCGGCACCCGGAAAAGTAGTCAGCATTTTCAAAAGATACAAACGGGTGACCGCAGTCGCCGCTTCTATAGCAGGTATCACTACCCTCCTTATAGCCGGTATGACAATGTATTATTCACGTAAGGTGAATACTGCAGAAATCGAACAGTTGAGAAGAGAATTCAAGCAGGAAGTTGCAAAACGTACCAACGAAGTATATAATAAGGTAAAAGACAGGTTTCCTACAAAAGCACCTGAAAATGCCTTACCGATATCCGGCGGTACCGGTTTCCTGATTGATGGCAAGGGTTATCTCGTAACCAATGCACACGTTGTGAAAGGTTCAAAATCTGTGATTATTCAGAACAATAAGGGTCAGCAATTCCGGGCAAGCATCGTGTATGAAAATGAATTGACAGACATCGCAATCCTTAAGGTAGAAGATAATGACTTTAAGAATAATCCCGTTGTACCATATAATATCCGTAAATCCGGTCCTGAATTAGGTGAATCCCTGTTTACACTAGGATTTCCGCGCGAAGAGATTGTATATAATGAAGGTTATATGAGCGCAAAAACCGGTTTTAACGGGGATACGCTCAGCTGCCAGATTGGGGTGGCTGCAAACCCGGGAAATTCCGGCGGTCCGGTTTTCAACAAAAATGGAGAGGTTATCGGCATTATCAACACCCGCCAGGTTCAGGCACAGGGAGTTGTCTTTGCCATCAACTCAAAAAATATTTACGCTGCCTTGCAGGAAATCCGCAAAGACAAATCCAACGACACCTCTATCCAGTCAATGAAGTTACCAACGGCTTCAGTACTTAAAGGCCTGGACAGGGTGCAGCAGATACGCAGGATCGAAGATTGCGTATTTATGGTTAAGAGTTATTGATTGTTCCAGATACTTTGCGGATATTCCCCGCTTTCTACCAATTTATTTAAACTTTCTGTTACGGCAGGAGCATCTTCCTTGTAAGTAACACCGAACCACTGGGAAGATGTTGGAATCACCCTGATTTTGCCAACACCATCATTGATAAACTTGTCTGCAACGATAGGAATAAAAAATTCTGATTTTGGTTGATTACCGCTTTCCGCGAGGAACCCGCTAAATAGTTTTTGAGAGTAGTCAAAAATGGAAGTATCAAAACACCAGAAATTCATAGAAACCTTTGAATCAACAGGTAGTTCCTTAGGCTCCTGGCCATCATCACAGGTTATCCTGCCATCCGGCTGCCTGGAAATATTTAAGCGCTCGGCTATACCTGTTAGATTTCCCTCATTATCAACCTGGCAAACGCCGCGATTAACTGTTCCGTGATCGGACAAAGTTTTTAAGAGCTCATATCCAATGATTGAATAAGTAGTAGCATTTACGTCCCCGGTAAGAAATTGATAAGCTTTTTCAAAGGCATCTCTGCCATAAAAATCATCTGCATTGATAACGGCAAATGGTTCCTTCACCTGGTCTTTTGCACAAAGTACAGCATGTGCGGTACCCCATGGTTTTGAGCGATCTGCAGGTACTTCAAAACCATCCACAAAATCACTGAGTTCCTGGTACACATAATCAATCTCAACCTTACCTTCCAGTTTTTTTTCGAAGATACCCTGGAAGTCCTGTGCAAATTCCTTTCTGATTATAAACACTACCTTCTTAAATCCTGCCCTTATTGCGTCATAAATTGAATAATCCATTATAGTTTCACCGCCCGGGCCAAACGACTGAATCTGTTTCATACTGCCATATCTCGAAGCCATACCTGCAGCAAGTATCAAAAGGGTTGGTTGCATTATTGTAATTTTAATTTTGAGGAACGAAAATATAAAAATAACTGGTCGAAAACTATGCCTGCCATATCTAATCTCACAAAATTAATCAATCGTGAAGCTATCATTAAGCAACCATTGCTGTTGTCGGTCTGCGAATCAGCCGATGTTTCAGTGGATGTATTGAGGCTTGATCTCGTTCACCCGGTAATTTCAGGCAACAAATATTTTAAATTGAAAGTTGCGATAGAAAATGCCTTAGCAACGAATATGAGCGGTATTATCAGTTTTGGTGGTGCATATTCCAACCACCTTGTTGCTCTTGCTTATTTATGTAATGCTGTGGGCCTGCGAAGCATCGGCGTTATCCGTGGGGAACAACCTGCCATGTTTTCCCCAACTTTAAATGATGCGATAGGATATGGAATGAAACCCATATTTGTCAGCCGTGAATTATATGCGGATAAGAAACAATTAAATATCCTTTTAAATCAGGAATATCCGGGTTTTAAATTAATCCCTGAAGGAGGACAATCTGATGAAGGTGTAGAAGGTGCAACCGAAATTCTTCAAGTACGCGATTCATCAGCTTATGATATAATTGCATGTGCTGTGGGTACCGGCACTATGATGGCCGGGCTGATAAAGGGAGCATCCGAAAAACAGGAACTACTTGGAATCTCAAGTTTAAAAATCGGTCCGGGGAATGATATCGAAAATTTTATCCGCTTGCATTCCGACAGACCATTCACTATTTTTTATAATTATCATTTCGGCGGATATGCGAAAAAATCATTTGAACTGATCGATTTCATGAATCAGTTATGGCAGGATCACCAGCTTCCAACTGATTTTGTATATACGGCGAAACTGATGTTTGGCATCCATGACCTGATTGAAAAAAAACATTTTAGCCCCGGAACCCGGATTCTTGCCATTCACAGCGGGGGGCTACAGGGCAACCGGTCTAAAGCTGATAAGCTGATTTTTTGACAGCCGGCTAAATCTCCGTTTTCATTTTTTATCCCCTTATGTGCATTTTTATTAGGTTTCCTGCAACAGGGGGCTTGAATCAAGTTCCTTATCTTCGCCCGGCAAAATACATCCATAATAAATTCGTTATTCGTTTCATGAACAGGTTTTGGGTCTCTGTTTTATTGTTTTTTTTACCAGCCGGGCTGATTGCCCAGGATACACTACCAAAATTTTCGGCTTCTTCCCGTGGAAATAGCCGTAACCTGATCAGCTGGATAAATGCTTACCCTGTTGTAACCCAGTTGAATATTCAACGTTCTACTGACAGCGCCAGGAATTTTAAGACGATTCTTACAGTACCTGATCCCAAGCTGCCACAAAATGGGTTTGTTGATACCAAAGCTCCTATTGGTAATGTATTTTACAGGTTGTTCATAGTCCTGGATAGTGGCAAATACGTTTTTTCCCGTTCGCAACGTGCGTATTTGGATACAAGTGCTGAGTTTGGTAACGAAAGTAAAAATAGTGCTGCTGACCGGAGAGTGATTGTTTCGGCAAACCTTAACGAAAATGAGACAGAAAAAATCAAAGAAAAACTAGAGGATAACAGGAAGGCAGAGCCGGAGAAATTTTTTGTTTTGAAGAGAAGGGATAGTGTTATTGCGGAGTATTCTCAAAAATATCTCAGGCGGTTCCGCGATTCAGTCATCTCGAGGACAAAGGATACTTTGGTATTAAACAGCATCGACACAGTAGTTATCAAGCCATTCATCCCGATACCGGTTTATAAACCATCTCAGTATGTCTTTACAGAAAAAGAGGGCAATGTAACCATCGCATTACCACAAGCACTGCAAAAGAAATATTCCATCCGGTTTTTTGAAGACGACAATTCTGCTTTATTTGAAATCAAACATGTTAAGCAGGTTTTTCTCACTCTTGATAAATCAAATTTCCATCACGCAGGATGGTTTAAGTTTGAGCTGTACGAAGACGAAAACTTGAAAGAAAAACATAGGTTCTTTATCTCTAAAGACTTTTGAAGAGAATTATGAATTATGAGTTATGAGTTATGAAAGCAAATGCATCACTTTTCACTCAAAACTCACTCATAACTCACAACTCACTCATCACTCATAACTCATAACTCAAAACTCAAAACTCAAAACTCATAACTCATGACCGTGCTTTGCTGAGGTCAATTTAGAGTGAAACACTTTTTCGAAGCTTTTTTTAAGGGTAGATTTTACTTCATTGAATGGTAACTCGTGGCCGAGTTCATTGGCAAGGGAAGTAACTTTTTTATTTTTGATACCGCAGGGAATTATATAATCAAAATACGAGAGATCGGTATTGATGTTAAAAGCAAACCCATGCATGGTTATCCATCGGCTGCATCTTACTCCCATTGCACAGATTTTGCGTTCCATGCCTGGAATACCTGGATCGAGCCAAACTCCCGTTTCCCCTTTGGACCGTTCACCGCTGAGGCCATAAACAGCCATGGTGTCGATTACAACCTCTTCCAGGTTACGCAGGTACCTGCCGATATCAGTATAGAATTTTTCGAGATCCAGGATAGGATAAACCACTAACTGGCCGGGTCCGTGAAAAGTGATGTCTCCCCCACGGTTTGCCTTATAATATTCAATGTCTTTTGCAATGCGGTCAGCTTCACTGATGAGAATATTTTCCTCGTGACCACTCTTGCCTAATGTATATACCAGGGGATGTTCAAGAAATAAAAGGTGATTTGTTGTCGCAGCTCCATCCTTTTTCGCCAGGACGTTATGGGCAAGCAGTTCTTCCTGGTAATCCCAGGCTGACTTATAACTTATCTCTCCCAGATCCTCGAAAAAAACCTGCTGTCCGCTCAAACGTCTTATTTAGACTGCAAAGTTAAGAAATTTACCGTGATGGTTAAGTGGGGCAGCTTTATCAAAGTGATACCTCAGAACGGTTATGGAACTGTGCGAATCTGGCAGTTATGCGGATGATTCTTCCCTGTAGTTAAATACCAGTGGTTCTTGCCAGCGGCAATATGCAAGTAATCCTTCCCCTTCAGTTATAATCCTGTTATCCTGGCTTTCATCTTTTCTACCAGCCGGTAGGTTGCGGGACAATATTCGATATTCTGTTTGAACACATGCATGTAGTCGACCATGCGCCTTTTTGTATGATGTGGAAATCCGGCACAATCTTTTGGACGAACTTCATATATACTGCATTTATTGTCTTCCAGGTTAAGAAACTGGCATGGCTGGATCTTATTTATCCAGTCTTTGTTCCTGTCACGATAAAGCCATTTTTTCCGGAACGCTTCTTCTGACATGGCCAGGTGAGCAGCAATCCGTTTTACATCTGAATTCGTGAAAGTCGGTGACATGGTCTTGCAACAATTTGCACAGGACAAACAATCTATTTCCTGCCATACTTCCTTATCGGCAACTATGGCCATAGAATCAAGGCCTCTTGGCGGATTTTTGTCGATCTTCGACAGGAACCGTTTCATGACGGATTTATTCTTACGCACTTTTAGCCGGAACGACCTTAGGTTGGTGGGAAGCATGAATGAAAATTGAAATTTATTTTGTTATCATGAACGGAACGAATATACATCATCAAACATAAATTTGCCCCTTGGGCATCAACAATAGTTACCCCCGTCAATATGTGGGAATCTTATAAAAAAGGCTTTAAGTTTTATCTTCAACTTGAAAAATCGCTTGCAGATCATTCTGTGGAGGCTTATCTGCGCGACCTTGATAAACTGCTTTCTTACCTGGAAACTACGGGTATGGACAAAAGCCCGTCGGATCTCGAATTTAAAGATCTGCAGGGATTCGTAAAATGGATTGCAGAACTTGGAATGACTGCCACTTCACAATCAAGGATCATTTCAGGTATCCGGTCATTTTTCAAATATTGCCTGACGGAGCAGATCATCACAAAAGATCCTTCGGTGTTGCTTGAAACACCAAAACTTAAAAGGGCATTGCCCGATGTGCTGGGTTTTGAAGAGATAGAATCGATTATTAACGCGATCGATCTGAGCAAACCAGAAGGTGGAAGAAACAAAGCTATTCTCGAAACTATGTATAGCTCCGGGCTAAGGGTTTCAGAATTGGTTAACCTGAAAATTTCCTGTCTTTACCTTGATGTGGGGTTTATCAGGGTAATTGGCAAAGGTGATAAAGAACGTCTTGTGCCGATTGGTGAATCGGCTATAAAATACATCAATATATACCGGAAAGATATTCGGGTACACATGCCTGTTAAACCCGGGCATGAAGACATATTATTCATTAACCGGCGTGGGGCTAAATTAACGAGGGTGATGATTTTCCTGATGCTAAAAGATCTTGTAAAAAAAGCCGGCATCACCAAGAACATTTCACCGCATACTTTCCGGCATTCTTTTGCAACACATCTTGTGGAAGGGGGTGCTGATCTTAGAGCCGTCCAGGAAATGCTGGGTCATGAAAGCATAACCACGACTGAAATCTATACACACCTGAACAGGGACTTCCTTAGGGACACGCTACAACGTTTTCATCCGGCCTTCGTCAAGAAGTGATGAGTGATGAGTGATGAGTGAGTGCATGAGTGATTGAGTTGTCACTCATACACTTTTAACTCCTACACTCACTCATCACTCATCACTCATAACTCATAACTATATTAACGTTTACTAACATCGTCCTGTTGCTGAAGCGTCTGCGCATTCCTGATCATCTTCAGGAATTCACTACGGTATCCTTCTTCGTCTTTACCCAGCGCATCTTTAGCTAAGGTCCAGGTATTCTGATATGAGGACTGCTGTTTGTATTCGGATTTACGAAGCAACATTCCGAATTGGGCTACCGCAGCAGCAAATCTGAAGTTTTCAGATGTTTTACTGATTGAAGAGGAGGTAAACATAACCGGGTGAGAAATTAAACTACTGACATCGCTATCAGGTTTTTTATACCGGAATTTGATGGTCATCATTTCGCCGGAATTGGTGGTGCTGCCTGTATTTTCTTTCTGGTATTTTAATTCATCAACAGATTTGATAAATGAAGATTTTACACCAACCGGTATTATCTCGTACAAAGCAGTGACAGTATGACCGCTTCCAAGTTCACCCGCATCTTTCAGATCATCATTAAAATCTTCTTTGTTTAGCATACGGTTCTCATATCCTACCAACCGGTAAGCCTGCACTTTAGCGGGATTAAATTCTATCTGTAACTTCACATCCTTAGCTATCGCAAATAAGGTGCCGCCAAATTCTTTTACCAGTACCTTTCTTGCTTCGCTCAGGTTATCAATATAAGCATGATTGCCGTTTCCTTTTCCGGCCAGCTTTTGCATTTTTGCATCCTGGTAATTTCCCATACCATAACCGAGGATCGTCAGAAACACGCCTGATTTTCTTTCTGTTTCTATCATTTCTTCGAGTGCTGCATCACTACTTGCACCAACATTAAAGTCACCATCAGAACAAAGTATAATGCGGTTATTCCCTGGTTTGATAAAATTTTCACGGGCTGTTTTGTAAGCAAGTTTTATTCCTTCACCACCAGCTGTTGATCCACCTGCACTCAGCCGGTCAATAGCATCCTTGATTTTTATTTTTTCATCTCCGGAAGTGGATGGAAGTACCAACCCGGCATTGCCGGCATAAACAACCAGTGCTACCCTATCCTTTTCCCGTAGTTGATCAACCAATAATTTTAAGGATTGCTGCACCAGCGGTAACTTATTCTGATTTTCCATTGATCCGCTAACATCAATCAGGAAAACCAGGTTGCTGGCAGGAAGGTTATCAGTGGGAATCAATTTACCCTGTAAACCAATGGAGACCAGTTGATGCTCATTATTCCAGGGACAAGCTGCTATTTCAGTATTGATTGAAAATGGATCATCCTTCACAGGTGCCTTATAGTCATACTTAAAATAATTGATCATCTCTTCAATACGCACTGCGCCGGCCGGCGGAAGTTGTCCCATATTCAGCATTCGCCGAACATTGCTGTAAGAAGCGGCGTCTACATCAATCGAAAATGTTGAAAGAGGATCCTGGCCAACTGTTTTAAAACCATTTTCTGTTATTGCATCATAACCTTCACGATCCATTGGTAGTGGAGCTTCGTGTTCGCGCTTATAATATTGATTTGACATTACCTTTTGATCAAGCTGCACACTGCGGGTCATTGACGGCGATACTTGCACACCAGCGACACTACCTAACAGATCGGTTTTTTTTACAGTGCCATAACCAGTCACAACAACTTCTTCCAGTTTGGAAGGGTCGGAAGTTAATTTGATGATTAGATTTTTATCACCGTCTTTAACCTTCTTTGTCAGGGTAATATAACCGACATAAGAAAATTCAAGCGTCTGCGACCTGCCTTCAATTGTTAAATTGAAAGCTCCATGAGCATCTGTGAGCACCTTTGTGCCTGAGCCTTTTACTGATACTGTAACACCCTTTATAGCCACACCTGTTGAAGCGTCCACGACTGTTCCGTTAAGTACAAATGTTACCGGCATTGTAAATGACATAACAATCAATATCATCATCAGGGCGCTGGCAAGAACATATTTCTTACCCGCATTTTTATTTCCCGTTAACTTCCCATCGTACAATTTTGTCTTGGGGTTCGGATAGCCTGCACTTTGCGCAGGTGTTTCAAAAAGCTTTACATGAGGTTTCATATATGTTTATTTTGAATCAGGATGCGCCTGTCTGATTTATTACATAAAAGCCAAAACAATTTTTTCCATGGTTGTTTTTGCTATTTTTATTCCTGATTGATGTTTATTAAAGACATAAATGACCCTGGGGTTGCGGATATTGATCTGGTTACCCGCTACAAAAAGGATCGCGATATTAATATCGTTGCCCTGTTATTTCAACGTTATATGGACCTGCTTTTCGGGGTTTGTCTAAAATATTTTAAAGAACCTGAGCGGGCCAAAGATGCCGTTATGCAGATCTTTGAAGAATTAGTGATCAAACTCGATAAACACGAGATAGACAACTTTAAAGGATGGCTATATACACTCGCTAAAAACCACTGCCTGATGCAGTTAAGGTCCCCGAAGACAATAAAAACCTCGGAATTTCATGCAGAAACTATGCAATCTGGCGAAGATTCGCATCTGACTGCTGTGATGGAGAAAGAAGCTGAATTTGGCAGAATGGAAAAATGCCTGGAAACACTATCAGATGAACAGCAAAAGACGGTACGGTTGTTTTACCTTGAAAACAAAAGCTACAAGGAAATCGCGGAAATAACCGGCATAGACTGGAATAAAGTCAGAAGTTTTATCCAGAACGGCAGGCGGAATCTGAAGATCTGTATGGAAAAGGCAATAATTATTGAAGATAAAAGCATCTCAAAATTTCCCGGTCAATGAAGGACAATAGCGGAAATATAAAAAAGTATAGTGCAGAGGACATCCGGCGTTATGTACAGGATGAGATGTCCCCCATGGAGATGCATGCCATTGAAAAAGCGGCGCTGGAGGATCCGTTTCTTTCCGATGCGATAGAAGGTTTTTCATCGGGGATCTCAGAACATGGCCTGGCTTCAGTGGAAAATTCAGCTATTAATCTGCAGACAGAATTTTCTGAAAGGATTAAAGGCAAAAATAAACGTAATCTCGTTCCTGTTGTTAATATGAAATGGTGGCAGGCGGCTGTGGCTGCTTCAATAATTATAACCGCAGGAGTGCTGGGATACCGTTCATACACTGATCGTGCGGAGGAATTGTTGTTGTCGGTAAACGACAAGAATAACAAAACCGAAGTTGAAGGAATTACGGTCGATTCTGTCCTACCCCAGACTTCAACCATGGAGTCAAAGAACTTGAGTTCAAAAAATTCGGACACATCCCTGGATATTGCAAAAACGGATGAAACGGATGATAACAAACCCGCAGCTAAATCCATCTTAAATAAAAGCAGCGAAAAACCCAGGGATGAAAAAGAGGAGTATCCAGCTCCTTCAAGAGAAGACAGAGCTTTAGCAGCAAACGAAAGGACTGTGAGTATAAAACAAAAAGCTAATTCAACAAATCAGAATACTGCTGCAGCACAAAAGGATGCTGAAGAACAAAAAGATGCTGCAAAACAAAAAGCTGTTGTAACGCAAAAGGCTGTTCCATCAAATGATAAAACTATTGCAATAAATGAAAAAGCCAATGCGATAGAAGACAGGGAACTTGCTCCCGCAAAACGAGAAGCAGCAATGCCATTAAAGAAAGCAGAAGAGTCAGAAGTCAAAAAAGATGTTGCAGCAAACTTACAGTCAGACACAACGAGATCTCAAACAGCTGCCCCGCTTGAGACAAAGCTTTCAGGTAAGGTGGCCGGTGTTGATTTTGATTCCCGCAAAGCCACAAACAACAACCAGTCAGCTCTAAATTATTTCAATGGGCAAATCTTTACATCAGATAACAAACCATTATCAAACGCTGTATTGAAGTTGAATAACAACGCCACCACCTATACTACAGATAATAATGGCAAATTCAGAATTGCTTCTCCCGATTCAGTAATAGAAGTAGAAGCTTCAATGGTTGGCCGCGAAACCACGCGCTTCAGGCTTCAGAAGGATGATATAGCCAATAACCTGCTCCTGCCCGATGTAGACAATACGCTTAATGAAGTGGTTGTAATCGGGTATGGCACCCAGCGAAAAAAAGATATTACCGGTTCCGTAACGGTATCCCGCCGCGAGGCAGAACCCGAAGGAGGCTGGCTTGTATGGGATAAATATCTGCAGACAAATAAAGATTCAAGCCTTGTCCTGAATGGTTCCGCGGAAACAGAGCTAAGCTTCCAGGTTACAGCTAAAAACAAGTTAACCCAGTTTCGGGTGATAAGATCGATTTCGGCTAAGCATGACCAGGAGGTTATCCGGCTTGTAAAAGAGGGCCCGAAATGGAAGCTGCGCAAAGGCAAAAAAGCGGCTGTTACAATCACTATGAGATTCTAAATTTTAGATTATCCAATCTGTTACCTTTGCAAAAAAAAGGTATTATGAAGAAAACACTAATGACTGCCGCCCTGGCTGCCATGCTGCCATTTGCTATGCTCGCGCAGGGATTGAAAACACCCGCCCCCTCACCACTCCAGACTATCAAACAGGAAGTTGGTGTTGGAACAATCGAGTTATCATATTCACGGCCCAGTGTTAAAGGCCGGAAAATATTCGGTGATCTTGAAAAATATGGTATGGTTTGGCGCACAGGTGCAAACAACGCAACCATCCTGACTTTATCTGAAGAAGTTACCATTGGTGGAACAAAACTTCCTGCCGGAAAATATGGTTTGTTGTCTATCCCCGATCCAAAAGAATGGACTTTTATCATTACGAAACAAACTGATGTTACCGGTGCTGCCGCCTATAAGCAGGACCAGGACCTGGTTCGCGTAAAAGTGAAGACAGAAAAAGCTCCGGTGAAAGTGGAAACACTTACAATGCAATTCGGCAATCTCAAAAATAACGGATGCGATCTGATGCTTATGTGGGAAGATGTTGCTTTGAAACTGCCAATTACAACTGATGTTGATGGCCGGGTTATGAGCCAGATTCAAGAAAACATGAAGACTGCTAAACCTGCTTATTTCCAGGCTGCTTTGTATTATTCAGAAAACAATAAAGACATAAACAAAGCAGTCGAGTGGATCAACAAAGCCGCGCAGGAACAACCGGAAGCTTACTGGGTTATCTATCAGCAGGCAAACATTCTTGCAAAAGCAAATAAGAAAACAGAAGCTATTGCAGCAGCAAATAAATCACTTACGCTGGCTAAGGCTGAGAAAAATGATAACTATGTTGTAATGAACGAGAAATTACTTGCGAAGTTGAAGTAATCTAAAAAAAAACACCGGGTAATTCATCCGGTGTTTTTTTTAATTTTCCATTTATGGGTGTTTTCATAACATTCAGACGATAGATCACTCATAACTCAACTCACCACTCACAACTCACAACTTATTGGGCCGTGTTCTCATCCGGAAGCAAATCAAACCTACCAGCTTTATCGTTTCCTACAACCAGGTGAATTAGATAAGAAAGGATGAATACCCCTGCTGCGCCTATCAGGTTAAGCCATAAAAAACCGATTGTACTGGCTGAATTCATAAAATTATTAATAACGTCGGGCACTATATTTCCTAACACAGGAAGTTTTGACAACAACCAGGGCCAAATCACAGACAGGATGATATACAATTCAACAACAACTGCACTTAGAAATACTGCTTTGGAACCAACTTTTTTCAGATAAAATGCTACCAGGAATATACCTAGTATAACACCATAAAAAAGTGACCCCAGCACATTTACTGCCTCAATCAGGCTGTTCCCGATGTTGTACGCAAACTGCGCAATAAAAACACAAAACACTCCCCAGAATAAGGTATATAATTTCGAGAGCCGGTACTCACGGGCAGGCGTAAGCTCAGTTTTTGAAAAACGTTTGTGAAAATCAATGATAGTACAGGAAGCCAGCGCATTTAATGCGGCAGCTATAGAACCCCAGGCGGCCAGTATAATAATCGCGATAAGTAGTCCAACCAGCCCGGCCGGAAGATAATCGACCACAAACCTCAGGAATATATAATTCGCATCATTACCATCACCTTTAATCTCATCACTGGCTATTATTTTTTTTACCTGGCTCCTGATCTGATCTGATTTTTTATTAATAGCTATCAGGTTATCGCTTGCTTTTTGTTCTTCGGGACTATTTTCCGGTAAGTCAGCAAATGTTTTAACTGCCGCCTGTTTTTGCAGCGACACAAGCTCAAACTCTTTTTTCAGAACAGTGAGAGAATCTTTATAGCTGCTTTTTTCCACCTTTGCAAGTTCCACATCATTGAAAAAAACCGGCGCACTGTTAAACTGGTAAAAAGCAAAAACCATGGTGCCCAAAATCAAGATGAGAAATTGCATGGGTACTTTTACAAGTCCGTTCATCAGCAAACCTACCCTGCTCTCTGAAACATTTTTAGCAGCGAGGTAACGACCCACCTGCGACTGATCTGTTCCAAAATAGGAGAGCGACAAAAAGAATCCTCCAATAATACCGCTGAAGATATTATAACGGTCTTTCCAGTCAAATCCATTTTCACTAACACCTGTAGTGATCACATTTAGTTTTCCCAGTCTTCCGCTAACATGAAGCGCATCCACAAATCCAACCGACTCAGGAAGCAACTTTACTACCAGCCAACCGGCAACGAACATACCCAGTATGATAATGATCATCTGGGCTTTCTGTGTATATGCCACTGCTTTTGCTCCCCCGGTAACGGTGTAGATAATTACCAGTCCCCCCATAACCATATTGGTCCAGAGAATGTCCCATCCTAATAAAGATGATAAGATGATGGAAGGTGCGGCTATACTGATACCTGTTGACAGGCTTCGTGATAACTGGAAGAGGAATGAAGTAAGCGTGCGGGTTTTCAGATCAAAACGCTGTTCCAGGAATTCGTAGGCAGTGATGATTTTCAAACGATGAAATACCGGAACGAAAGTGATACAAACCACAACCATCACCAGGGGAAGCCCAAAATAATATTGCACGAATCGCATTCCGTCAGTATAGGCCTGGCCAGGGCCGGATAAGAATGTGACTGCACTTGCCTGTGTACCCATGATACTCAGCAATACTACATACCACGGCATTGTGCGGTCACCCTGGAAATAACCTTTCAGATTTTTTTCAGTGGTACTTTTATATACCCCATAAGAGATGATCAATAGTAAGGTTAGTACCAATACTATCCAGTCTATAGTACCAAACCTGCTCATCGAAAATATTTAGTAAAAAAATAAAACAAAATAATAAGTAATACCAGCACAAGAATAACCAGCAGGTACCACTGATACCACTTTTTAAACACCGGAACTTTATCTTGCTGATCTTCCATTTACTTGTTTCTTCGCCTGAGCATCCACATGATGAATAAGCCAATCAATAAACCCAGGATGAGGCCTATCGATGCTTTTTTTATAAATTTTCCAATTATCAATCCCAGCACTATGGCCAGGAATAATGCCAGTTGACCCCTGCCCCTCGATATCTGACTCATTAAAAATCGCGCTTTTGTGATAATGCAATGATGTTGGCTAATAAACGGTATGCACCCGGAACTCCTGCCGGGAGTTCCCTGAAAAATACAAGACCGGTGTAAACAAATTTGCCTTTCCCATAATCAGTGATGATCAGGCTACCAGGGTTTTCCGCTTCACCGGGATCGGCCATTTTAAGTGGCATCTGGTAATGCGGATCGACCTGGTCGGCAAAATAGATTCCGCGTTCCTGTATCCATCCTTCAAAATCCTTATCGGTGATCTTGTTTGGATAATTCAGTACAGCATGATCAGACATCGCAAATTTTACTTTTGCTGTCTGATCGGTAACCCGGTTCCTTGAAATATTAAAAGGATAAGGACCAATCTTTGCAGCGATCGGCCCGGCAAAACTATTGGTATTATATTGAACAATGAGGTTGCCGCCCTGTTTTACATATTCCATCAGTTCATAGTTACGGTCCGACAGGTATCCATGCACGTTATAAGCTCTAACCCCGGTAATAACTGCATCAAACTGTTTTAACACCGCGATACTGATATCTCTTTCTTTAAGGGTTACAACATCATATCCCATTTGCGTGAGTGCAATTGGAACCTTATCACCTGCACCTTCGATATATCCGATTCGTTTACCTACCGTTTTCAGGTCTATGTTTAATGCCTTTGCATTATCCTGGTAATAATAATAAATGTCCGGAATATGATCATAGTGAATCCCTGTAAGGCTCAGATAAGGAGAAAAAACTTCTTTACCTTTCTTAAGTTCTGTGAAAACCTGTGCATGATCCTGTTCCAGTTCACCCATCATTGAATTGTCAACTTTAAAGCTATATTCTTTCCAAAGACCTTTGGATAAATTGAAGGCAGAATCTTTCTGAACAGTATTGCTCAGTTTCATCCGGTTTGAAACAGAAGCCTGGTAATTATCAAACCTGCGGTTTGCATTTATACGGACCTCGAGATCAGCAGCTTCTTTTTTATCTTTTCTGAAAACCAGTACACTTGGTTCAGTTGACAAGGTTGCCGCTGGTACAATATTTACCGGCTGATAAATTTCACCTTTTACCGGGTCTGTATAACGATACCTTACAGGTTTGTTGAATGCGAAGACCGTGCCTTCGATCAGCATGTTAAACTTAACCTGCATGGAAGGCGGATTCTCCGGAACACCTATTTTTAATTGATCGTTCACCGTAAATGCTCCTTCACTCATCTTCTGTTCGAGCCAGTATGGTTGCGAAAGTGTCCTCGTGGTTGAAACAGGTACCGTAGTGGCAATTGAAACGTTTGCGTTTTTATCCAGCGGCTTATTAAGGACTGAATTTGTACTGTCTACCAATACGGAAACAACAGTTGCTTTTGCCCCTGTCCTGTTATTGATAGAAACCTGGATGCGAATGCTGTCACCCTGTACCGCAAAAGGGGTAGTCGTTGAGGCTTCCAGCCAAATGCCGCTACAGGCTTCAATCAAGGTCTTAACCTCCGACAACTTTTGCGCTTTCCAATATGGATCCGAAAGTGCATCAAGCATTTTATACAAAGACACCAGGCCCGGTACCGATAGTGAAGGATCAGATAAAGAAAATTGCTGTATAAGCCCATCTATAAAAGCACTGATATCTTCACTGCCACTCACTCTCTTCCAGCTTACATCAACACCATCAAAAAGATCTGTTTTCGCCGGGTCTCCTGCGGTATGCGTGAAATTTTCCAACTGAACGCCACGTGATCCTGCAACCCCAAAGCCCTGGCTTTTGTGCTGGCTCCTGCTGATAGCAGCTATCTCACCATAACTTTTTCCAAGCAAAGCATTATATGCTCCTACATCAAGGCTCACCGTTTTACCACTACTATCTCTTCCCATGAATGAATTCCAGAGAATCCGTTTTACCTTCCAGGGCTTAACGCCATATTTAAATTGTTCAGGGAAACGATTTGGATCGGCTGCAGCCTTGAAGGCTTCTTCGGCGATGACAGCAGAGCCGGAATGATGACCATGACCTGCACGGCTGTCGGGTGGAAAACGGGTAACCATCACATCGGGTTGAAACCTTCTTATTACCCAGACTGCATCACTTAAAATCTTTTCTTTATCCCAGATCCTCAAGGCTTCTTCGGTTGTTTTACTAAATCCAAAATCATAGGCCCTGGAGAAAAACTGCTCGGCGCCATCAATCCGCCTGGCGGCCAGCAATTCCTGTGTACGTATCAAACCAAGATCAATGCCCTGTTCATCTCCAATCAGGTTCTGTCCACCGTCTCCCCTTGTTAAAGAAAGATATCCTGTTCTGTATAATCTTTCTTTTGACATATAAGCCAGCAAACGGGTATTCTCATCATCAGGATGGGCGGCCACATACAAAATGGAACCGAGCACCTTTAATTTTTTCAGTTGCAGATATATATCGGCTGAAGTGTAAACAGGCGGAGCTTGTGAAAAAAGTATAATGTGAAATGAAAAGGTTAAAAGAATGAGTGTACACTTTTTTATCATATCGCGGTTTTGATTTTGCGCTCCGTTCGGATCCTGCTTAAAGGCAAGAGCATCGAACGAAGATATAAGTGTGAAATATAAACAATAGTTAAATAATGACCTACACCAGTAAAATTAATATGACAGGCACAGGGCCTGTCATAGTTTATTGACTTTATTAAGATGGTATCACTGACCCACCATAAATACTGCATTACAAAATAACAACTTACCATTTTCCCAGAAACTTCTGAACAATGGATTATCAGACAGGAATACAACCGTTCCCCTGCCCATTTCCTGAACACCCAGCAGCGTTCCGTCTTTGAGTTTGTCTTTGAGTTTTGTACCTACAAACCCGGCCACCTGGCCGTCTTTCTTCAATATGCCCACGTTCCACCCACCTTCCTTCAGGAATTCATAGATATTATTATCCTGTTTCAACGTATAATAATAATCAGGATACCCAAATGCAAGGGGATGAGAATTATCAAGTTCAAGTTTGTAAATAGATCCGGGGGTATAATTCAACATTTCTTCTCGTTCGCGGTTCTCATACCTGCGAATTGTTGCATAATCTTCTTTTTTATCTTCTTTCTTGTCTGCCTTTTTTTCTTCGTCTGATTCCTTTAGTTTGAAACCCCAATCTGCTTTTGCCATTTGGGCAACGGCATTTTCAATCGCTACAATTCTTCCCCCTCCGATTACCCACTGTTTCAATTGTTCATTTTGAACCTTGTCTGACAACAAACGGTAATTACCATCAGGCATAATCAATACTTCATATTCCTTCAGATTAGTACGTGGCAGATCGTTTGCATTGATGAGGTCAACAGGATAGTCGAGTTGTTGTTCAAAAAAATGCCAGATTTCGCCGGCGCCAAGCGATGAAATTCCTTCACCGGTAACCAATGCAACTCTTGGTGCTTTGATATAATGTACGCGGCCTGAACCAAAATCAAATCCTTTTTCAACAAAGGTTGAACTTACCCCGACCACATCCACTCCGGTTGTGCGTGCAGCTTCATCAACAATCGATCTGAGGTTGGCCCCGATCGATTGATTGCTTGTTTTTGTTATGATCAGTGTGCCCTTTAAATAATCGCTGCCCATAGTAGTAAAATCCTGTTCAGCATATCTTACTTTCACTTTTTTATTGAGCAGGGCAGCCAGGAATTTTGCACTGCTGAGCCCGTTCCATTTTGCAACATAACCCGCTTCACCTGCACCGGTCACACCACCGGACTTTGTTTTCTCGTTTTTATTTACCGCTGTAACATAATTGGAAAGCCCATATGCCTTCAGTCCATACACATAAGGTATTGACCAGGCAGTGATATCATAGGTTATGGAATCAGAAAGTTTTGAACTTCGCTCAAACAATACTTTAACAAGGTTGCCATTTGGCTGATTGGAATTGATCACAATATCATTTGCCTCAGCTTTAACCGTTTCAGATTTGCCGGAAAAATAATTTACACCGGTAATGTTGCCTGCGTTTGAATAGTTCCAATCTATTTTATTTTTATCGAGCAGCGTTTGCAGCCTGGTGATCTTATCACCCGGTTCGGATTTTATCAGGTAAGCTTTGAATTCAGAACTGTTGCCCGATTTTGCCTTGTCATAATATTTTTTGAACTCCTGTACCAGCTTACCGGCATTTTGTGAACTGACTTCAATGGTTGAAATACCGGTTGTATAATGATGGTATAAGCGATCATAAAGAGTAAGTGTATCATCAGAGTCGGTAAGTACAGAGGCGCCTCCTCTTGGCCCACCACCCTGTTCGAAAGTCATACCTATTGCGCCTTTGTAAATAGGATAAGTATCGCCATAACTTGGATAGAAAAGATCAAATCTTTCCTTGGTGAAAAATAACCAACCGTTCTGGTCAAAATATTTTGCATTGTTTTTCCCGATGATAGTCTGGAACTCGCGTTGCCAGTTTGTTATCACCTCATGATAAGGCTCCGCACCAGGTGCAAAATAATATGGCGAATTCACGCTTTGCTCATGATAGTCAACATGGATCTGGGGTAACCATTGGTTGTACTTTGCCAGGCGCTGCTGGCTCTCAATCTGCACCTGCCAGGCCCAGTCGCGGTTAAGATCAAAATTGTAATGATTTGATCTGCCTCCCGGCCATGGTTCTATATGCTCACGGGACTGAGTTCTTGGATTTGGGTTTTTGCCTACCACAGAATTGAACCAGTTCACATAACGATCCCGTCCATCAGGATTGATACATGGGTCAATAATGATGACTACATTTTTTAGCCATTCCTTTGTTTTTGTGTTAGCCGGATTGGCAAGTTCATAAATCATCATCATCGCTGATTCGGAAGAAGATGTTTCATTTCCATGTACATTATAACTGAGCCAGACAATTGCAGGCGCATTTTCGTCACCGGCCTGTTTATCTTCTGCCTGTCCGGCAAGCCGGAGATTATTGACACGAATACTTTCAAGTTTGGCAAAGTTTTCAGGCGATGCTACATAAGCCAATAATAATGGTCTTCTTTCATTGGTTTGACCATATTGCTCCAGTTTCATCTGGGAAGGCGTATTCGCCACCACGTGTTTGAAATAATTGACAACATTAAAGTGAGGAGTGTATCTGGAGCCGAGCTTATAGCCGAGGAACTGTTCCGGCGATTGAAGCTGGCCAAAAGAATTGGCCCCTGTCAGCACGATCAGGCAAGCCAATAAGATATTTCTCATAATGCAGTTTGATATTTAATTGTAGATGTGCAAATGTGCGAATGTATGACCAGACTAACAAATAACGAATCGTTCAGGTATCACCGGTTTAAAATTTCATAATTTGCAGCCTGATAATAATATAGATGCAAAATAAATATATCTCCGCCCTGGTTTTGGCTTCTCTGGTATTTGCCTGCAAAAGCCCAAAACCAGCGGTATCCATTCCACCCTTAATACCCGTCAACGCCTTCAAATACGATATTCAGAAGAAACAGGTGGTTGACAGTGGTGCGGTGGTTTCCGCGCATCCGTTGGCAAGCCAGGTAGGGATCAATATCCTGAAGCAGGGAGGAAATGCAGTAGACGCTGCCATTGCCACCCAGCTTGCTTTAGCCGTGGTTTATCCGGGAGCCGGAAATATAGGCGGAGGGGGATTCCTGCTTGCCCATCTTAAGGGCGGAAAAACGCTCGCCATTGATTTCAGGGAAAAGGCGCCCGGTGCGGCATCCAAAGACATGTATCTTGATAAAGATGGAAATGCTGATGTCAGCAAAAGCCAGAATGGTCATCTTGCATCAGGAGTTCCGGGTTCAGTTGCAGGGGCATTTAAGGCGCATAAATATGCAAAACTTCCTTTCAAGGTTTTGATTCAACCGGCTATTGAGCTGGCAGAAAAGGGATTTGTTATTACAGCTGCCGAGGCCAGGGGACTGAACGCTTCCCAGGATGAATTTAATAAATACAATACGGTGATCCCGGTTTTTGTAAACGCGATGAAATGGAAAGCCGGCGATACACTAATCCAGAAAGATCTCGCAAAAACATTGACCCGCATTCGTGACAAAGGCAAAAAAGGCTTCTATGAGGGCGAAACCGCAAAACTGATAGTGGAAGAAATGTCCAGGTCGAACGGGATCATCTCTTATGGGGATCTAAAAAATTATGAAGCAAAGGAAAGAGAAGCAGTTTCGTTTGATTATAAAGGTTATGAAATCATCACTATGCCTTTGCCCAGCAGTGGTGGCGTATTGCTTCCCCAGATGATGAAAATGATAGCTGATCAGCCTATAGCGAAATATGGATTTCTCAGCTGGCAGGCAATCCAGCTTATGACTGAAGTGGAAAGACGAGCATATGCAGACAGGGCACAATTTCTTGGTGATGTTGATTATTTTAAAGTACCGGTTAAGACATTGATAAGTGATGGATATGCCAAAGCCAGGATGAAGGATTATGAACCTGGCAAAGCAGGCACCAGCAGGAATATCGGACCTGGCACCATTCCCGAAAGCGAAGAAACTACGCATTTTTCGGTTTACGATCGTGAAGGAAACGCGGTTTCAGTGACTACCACGCTTAATGGCGGTTATGGAAGTCATACAGTTGTAGGTGGTGCCGGTTTTCTTTTAAATAACGAGATGGATGATTTTAGTGTTAAACCCGGCGTGGCCAATATGTATGGTGCTTTGGGCACTGCTGCAAACGCCATTGCACCCGGTAAAAGAATGTTGAGTTCGATGACGCCAACCATTGTGCTAAAAAACAAGAAGCCTTATATAGTGGTAGGAACTCCGGGCGGAACAACGATAACCACTTCAGTATTTCAATCGCTGGTGAATATCCTTGAATTTAAAATGAGTGCCGAAGATGCGGTAAACAAACCCAAATTTCACCACCAATGGATGCCCGATGAGATATATGTTGAATCAAACATTTCTAAAGAAACCCTGGACAAGTTAACTGCCATGGGATACAAGATCACCCAACGTGGTGCCATCGGGAGAACTGAGTTGATTTTGATTTCGGACAATGGAAAGATCGAAGCAATTGCCGACAGAAGAGGCGATGATGATGCAGCGGGATATTAACCCGGTTGATTCACTTATCTTTACAGGTTCCGACCCGCAATGGGACTAAATAACAACATTAAATTTGAGGAATGAATACAGAGATTGAGCATGACGATGCCGTGGACGACAGCCCGGAGGAATTATTATATGAAAGAATGAACCTGATCGTAGACCGGGGGCAGGAACCTATGCGCATTGATAAATTTCTTGTTGCAAGGATCGAAGGGGCTACCCGGAACAAAGTGCAGCAGTCGATTGAGAACGGGATGGTGTTGATTGATGGCAAACCTATTTCACCAAATTATAAAATCAAGCCGGGACAGGAAATCATAGTTTATTCCAATAAAGAGGTCAGGGGTGAAGAAATTATTCCTGAAAAAATGCCTTTGAATATCGTCTTCGAAGATGCAGATATTTTAATAATCAATAAGCCGGTGGGCCTCGTGGTTCATCCGGCCAGTGGTAATCCCAGTGGAACACTGATCAATGGTATCGCATATTATCTGCTTCAACAGAACAGTGCACTCAGTGAAGAGAATTTGCCCAGGTTTGGTATGGTTCACCGGATTGACAAAAATACAAGTGGATTGATGGTCCTTGGAAAAACGGAAAAGGCGGTCGCTAGTCTTTCGAAACAATTTTTTGATCACACCGTACATCGCCAATACCGGGCATTGGTCTGGGGTGATGTGGAACAGGACAGCGGCACTGTAGTAGCGCATATCGGCAGGCACAAAAGGTTCAGAAAAATCTTTGACGCATATCCCGATGGCGAAGTCGGAAAAGATGCGACTACTCATTACAAGGTATTGGAGCGATTTGGTTATGTGACACTGATCCAATGCGAACTGGAGACCGGTCGTACCCACCAGATCAGGGTGCATATGCAACATATCAGACATCCACTTTTTAACGATGAATTATATGGTGGAGACCGGATTGTAAAAGGAACTGTCTTTAATAAATATAAGCAGTTTGTAGATAACTGTTTTGCGATATGTCCGCGTCATGCACTGCATGCAAAAACATTGGGTTTTATTCATCCAACTACCAGGGAGAACGTTGTTTTCAATAGCGAATTACCGGAAGACATGACGAAGCTGATTGAGAAGTGGAGAGGTTATACGAAAGCCAAGGACCTGGTTTGAGAGAGTTATGAATTATGAGTTATGAGTTATGAGTGGAGTGATGAGTGATCTTATTTCAAAGATTTCCTTCGAAATCAGCTTGTAAAATCAAATGTAAATCATCTTGTAAAATCAAAGAGCGTGGCCGTAAAAAAGCAGCGCTCTCTTTTTTTCAGGACTACGTTCCAGTTACCGCGATAATGTAAAACTTTTGGTACCAGTAAGTCACCAAATTGACCGAGTTCTACCTGCAGGTCTACATCGAAATCATAAACACCTGCGCGGTAACTGAGGTTATAATTCCGGGCGACTATCTCCCATGATGAGATGCGGAACCAGGTGGTCATCTCATTGATAACAATCTGATCTTTTTCATTTGCTTTAAGGTCTTTCCTGGGAATAACGGTGAACACATAACACATCTCATTATTCCTGGGTTGCATGTCTATGATAAAATCATAACGGTTAGCTGCATCTCCTTCAAAGATGGCAATCTTATCGCCGATAAAAGGTATGCCTGGTATTTTTTTACCGGGATTGAAGAAAAGCATTTTAAGCTGCTCCTTGTGTTTTTGAATACCTGATTTGCCTTTTTTTGATATCGTGGCGTTGCCGACAATATTGTTTTCACCGCAGATTGTATCGCTGGTAAAAAACAAACCCGCATACATTTCAGCGGTATAATAATTCCATTCTTTTTTCTTCGTGTATATGTCTCCGGTAGTTGATTCTTCCAGGGTTTCCATCCATCGGCACCCTTCTTTAACCTGTTGCCGGGTGCGACTGTTGACGGTGGCAATTGTTTTGGAATTTTTGCCCATCATCCGGATATCATTTAAAGCCGTATACCCAAGAATATGGAGGTTTTTGAAGGCCTTGTAAAAACTGCTGTCTTCCTGTACACGTTCAATAAACTTTGCAACATTAAGATTGCTGCGGACTATAACTTCTTTAAGGGTAACGGCTTTATCGTCGAACACCACAGAGGAGTCCTGTCCATTTGCAGAAATACAAAAAAGTTGAAGAACCAATAAGGTACCTGATAATCCAAATGACATACGTAATAATCCAAAAGTTATGCGGAGGATTGAAAGAATTTGTTGTTTACAACCTATGAGATAAGCATCAGCGAAAAAAACAATTATGCGCGAAAAGGTATCAGCTGCTGCATCAGTAAAAAAACCAGTGATGCCTGAAAATATGTTACCTGTTGCCTCAGAATAGATAACTGTGATACGTGAGATTGCGTCATCTGCGCCATCAATATTTTGAAATATAGCTTGTAGTTCTGAAACTTTTGCACCCATTGTGAAGGGCATAAACGCTAAGGTTTATAGACCATACGGTAATCCACTTTCACTTTACCTTTTGTTATGTCGTCCAGTTTACCCTTCAGCAATTTGCGTTTAAGAGGCTTCAGGTAATCAATGAAGAGTTTACCTTCAGTATGATCATATTCGTGCTGGATAATCCGGCCGGTGATGCCATCAAAGGTTTTTGTTTGCGGCTCGAAATTTTCATCGAGGTATTCGAGTGTTACGGTTTTGCTGCGGAAAACATCTTCACGAATCTTTGGAATGCTGAGACAACCTTCATTGTAGGCCCAGTCATCACCACCGAATTCAACGATATGGGCATTGATAAAAACCTGTTTTGTTCCGGGTTCGTCCGGGTACCGGCCCTTGTCTTCATCGTCCTGGTTTTCGAAGATCTGGGCACTGTCAATCACAAATAACCGTATATCCTTGTTTATCTGCGGGGCAGCCAGCCCTACCCCATTGCTGGCATACATGGTTTCCCACATGTCTTCCAGGAGCTTAGCCAGGCCGGGATAGTCAGGATTGATATCTTTTGCCACTGTCCTGAGAATGGGCGATCCATACGCTACTATAGGTAAAATCATATGCGGAATTCCGGTTTAAGAACCGCAAAAATACTGCATCGCAAGGAGAATTCAGCGTTGGTTACCTGCATTCTTCTGACGGACTTTTGCCCATGAATTTTTACGTTTTATGTTTCGTTTTCGGCCAATTTGGACGGCAATGATACACATGCATATCCGCATCCTGAAAAAATACAAAAGAGATGTAAAAATAATTTTCAAACTCGTACCTAATTAGGTACATTTGTAATCTGGAACGAATGCCAACAATTGATTTTTTTGAAGGCATTAAGATAAATATCTATAGTATCGATCATGTTCCCCCACATATACACGCGGTGTATAGTGAATTTGAAGCCTTACTGGTAATAAAGACAAGAGAAATCTATGCAGGTAGTTTGCCGGTAAAACAACTAAGGAAAGCTATTGAATGGCTGAAAGAAAATGAAGATGCAGCCCTATATACATTTTACGCTTTGAACCCAGGTTTGAAAAAATGAGAAAGATTGCCAAAATACCACGGATATTACAAATCAATTCAATTGAGGGATTGACAATTTCTGTTGTGTTTAACAATGGCGAATCAAGGTTAATTGATTTTAGAAAGAGTTTTGCGGCTATGTTGCAGGATAAATCATCCCCTGTATCTAAATTGCTGAAATCTTCCGTTTTCAATAAAGTGAAACTGAACAACCATACGCTTTCGTGGGATAATATTGAGCAGGGCATTCAGTTTAAGGATAAGCAAATAAAAGTGCCCTTTGAAATCGGTGCGGATACCTTGTATAAAGCCAGTATTCCTGTCGAACAAATAAAGCTGTCCCCTGATACGCTCGGCGCTAAAATAAAAGCAGCCAGGGAAAAAGAAGGTATGACTCAATTGGAATTAGCGACCCGCAGCGGAACATCCCGCAGCTATATTTCCCGTATTGAAAACGATGAAGCCGGTATTGAATTACACACGCTGGAAAAAATTGTTGCGTATGGTCTGCGCAAGAAACTGGAGATAAAAATAAAATCTTAACCCATCGGATCTGATAACCTTTTTTCTGCAAATATTCCTGCAGCACTATCGATAGCTGCAATTTCATCGACCAGCGCTTTGTTCCGGCGCTGCATTTTTCATTCCCATATCTATCATTGCCTGGGAAGCCATTTTGGATGTGTAACGTTCATCAACGGTTTCTACGGGGATGGTTGGAAATTTCATTTTCAATCTAACAATCACTTCTCTCACTAGAGACCTTCAATATACAAAAGTCTTATCGTCCCACAAGGGACAGTTTGTTGGCAAGCCCTGTTGATATTTAATTCGTAACATAGACAGGCCTGGAAATGGCAGGGTAATAGCGTTATATAAAAGGGGTGACCACACACAGTAAGTTAAAAATCGAAGGTCAAGCATATGACGATTTTAAACTTATAATACTTTTAGATCAAGACGCAACTCGCCGGGAACTTTTAAAATACCCCGTAACACATAATATTCGCCGGGAAGAAGAGGCCCATAAATCGAATCGGGATGGTGTGATATTATCCAGTAATAAATGTCATTTTTACCCTGTTTATAATATATCGTATCTTTTTCGTTGAAACATTCTTTCGTTGGCCGCTGAGCAGCCACTATGAAGTCTCGATTATAATCGAAAGCTAGGATCTTACATGGGACACTTCTATCATCGATACCTCGATACAGGATCTTTCCGTCTGCACTCTCTCGAATAAACTCCCATCCTCCGCTCAGGCCTTCTGAATAGTCACTGCTAGCACCACAGGAGCACAATATCCATAATAGGAAGTGCAATTTTTTAAAATTTGTCATTTTCATTTTTGGGGAAAAATTCTTCTATTTATTTCACCTTGCCCATAAAAAAAGATTCTGTAAGAGGCGCCACGCCCTGCAACTTCACCTCCAACAAATTGTATTAAAGTTTCGAAAGATTTTTTCAACAGAGTTCCATCTATCCATGGTGTAGTCATACTGATCGCTGTAGCCTATAGGCGAAACTACCGTGTTGTTGTCCACACACCAGGTGTTTCTGAGTATGAGATAAACCCATATAGGGGTTGGATCAGAAATCAACGATATATATTTTCTCGTAGTCAAGATTTCATTTTGACACTTTTTCGGCGCAATGTTACGGCTAATCCCGTCAGTAGCACTGCACTTACTCCAAAATACCAGTTTGTTTTAGACGGGATTTTATGCCCGCTTGCATGAGCCGCCAACCAAAAAAATAAACTCAAGCATAACAAAAGAATTACCAGGATCTTTGCCACTCTAACTATGATGTATAACATAAGATTAATCAGTTTTAACTTTACCTTTAAAACCCTGTCTTATTAAACCAGTCAAAAAGTGATTTAGTTGACTGCTTGACATACCGGCAACATTAAGATGCTCACCCGAACGCAAATTAGTTTTCTTTCCTTTCAACACATCTATGACAATCATTGCAGAGCGGGTCAGACTAGCTGCAATAGTGGTTGAACCATATAGATCGTTGGTAAACTTTTTGGCCTTCCTCTGCTTCCCCTTTAAACTGCAATAAGAATTTACACCTGGTTGCTAAGACTTAATATTGATCTGTTAGACTTATGTACAACGATTTTGTCTTCAACAAACGAAACTAAAATTCTTTAGCCTCCTTTTTTCTGAAGATATTCCTGGAGCATAATCGTGGCAGCAATTTCATCCACCAGCGCTTTGTTCCTGCGCTGCATTTTTTTCATGCCCATATCTATCATGGCCTGGGAAGCCATTTTGGATGTGTAACGTTCATCAACAGTTTCTACGGGGATAGTTGGAAATTTCTTTTTCAATCTAACAATCACTTCTCTCACCAAAGGAGTTGCATGGGTATCCGAATCATCCCAGTTCCTGGGATCACCGATAATGATAAGTTCAACCGGTTCTTTTGAAAAATAGTCTTTGAGAAAATTAATGATTCTCGGTGATTCGATCGTAGTGAGTCCTGTGGCAATGATCTGGAAAGGATCAGTGACAGCAAGGCCGGTTCGTTTTAGTCCATAATCAATCGCAATAATTCTTGCCATGCCGTGAAGATAAAGGCTAAGCCTGATTCAATACAAGATCAAGGATAACAAATACGGCAAATACCACGCTGGCTATTCCATTGGCAGTCATAAATGCGAGGTTTACTTTGCGGAGATCTTCCGGCTTAACAATAGAGTGTTGGTAAACGAGCATAGATATAAAAACTGCTACCCCAAGCCAGTACCAGGTACCGAAGCCTGCATAAATCCCTGCGAAAACAACTGTTATGATACTCAGCAAATGAAGCAATTCAGAAATCCGCAGCCCTCGTTTTTTTCCAAAATAGGCGGGAATAGAATAGAGTTGTTGTGACCGGTCAAAATCCACATCCTGCAATGCGTAGATGATATCAAATCCACTGACCCAGAAAAGCACTGTTAATGAAAAAAGTACTGGTAATAGGCTGAATTCGCCCGTTACCGCGAGATAAGCACCAATCGGCGCAAGCGAAAGGCCAAGTCCAAGTACGAGGTGACAAAGCGGTGTGAACCTTTTTGTATAACTATAAAAAAGGATTACAAATAATGCTATGGGCGATAAGAAAAAACAGATTTTATTAATAAACCAGGTGCAGATCACGAAAGCAATACAATTAAAAATCACAAACCGGAGGGCTGAACTATGTGAAATGATACCGGCAGGGATTTCCCTGATAGCGGTACGTGGATTAAGTGCATCAAAATGTGCATCGAGATATCGGTTAAAAGCCATAGCTGCAGAACGGGCGAAAACCATACAGGCAATTACCAATACCAGTTTGACAATTATATAGCTGGCAGACAGGCTATCTGATCCGGATACCAACCCCGGGAAACCGGTGACCGGATCGGCTGTTCCAGAATGAAAAGGATAATAACGTAAAGCAAGTACAAACCCGATCATTGCAAATGGCATTGCAAAAATGGTATGTGAGAATTTTACGAGACTCAGATAATTTTTTACTGTTTGCATAATATTGTTTGCATAATCTTATGTTCTTACTACCCTTCCGAAACCAATGGTATACTTAACCGGCTCCTCACCAACTCCCACAAAACAATCCCTGCGGCAACCGAGATATTTAATGAATGTTTCATTCCAAGCTGTGGAATCTCCAGGCAACCATGGCAGAGTACCAGTACCTCATCAGCCACCCCGGTTACCTCGTTACCGAATACAACAGCCAGTTTCTGATCACCGCCGGGACTGAACGAATGAAGCGGCACACTCTGATGCGCCTGCTCTATCGCATATACAAGATAACCAAGCGATTTCAGCTGCGTTACTGCCTCAACGGTTTCTGCAAAATAATCCCATTTTACCGTTTCGGTGGCCCCCAAAGCTGTTTTCTGGATATCCCGGTGAGGCGGTTGAGGTGTGTATCCGCACAAATACATGCGTTCGATCAGGAATGCATCTGCTGTTCTGAACACACTGCCCACATTGTGCATGCTGCGGATATTATCCATTACAACTACGATTGGAATTTTATCTGAATCCTTAAACTGGCTCACCGATTTGCGGTTCAGCTCGTCCATAGTCAGTTTACGCATCGCGCAAAGGTAAACCCTAAAAAACCTTTCAGGAAACCAATATTTTTATACCGTTTTTCAGACGTTTAAACCTTGCTTCCATCAAGGCTCTGGCAGATAAATTGTCCGGCAAAAGGTTTATATTTGGTTATGGAAAAGACATCAAATGACCATTTGTGTAAAAAACCCAATAGGCGGATGCGCAGGGGCTGGGCGCTGTACTTTGCTTTTGAGTTGTTAACTATGCTTGTGTTCGCTATAATAGGGGTTATCAGAAGTTTTATATAAAAGGCTATTTTTTACGCCGCCAACCAATACTGCTTCCAAATACCTATTGATTATCTCCTGGTTTAACCGGTGATTATCTCTTGGTTTAACCCGTTTTTTATACTCCATTTCACCGATTTTTCCTCCACTAACATACTATGCACATCCCTTAGATTTAGGCTTTCCGGACCTGATTTCATTTTATATTTGCCCCTATGGCTAAGACGAGTGCAGACACCCCCCTTATGCAGCAGCACCGGGCAATTAAGCAGAAATACCCGGATGCAATCCTGTTGTTCAGGGTAGGTGATTTTTACGAAACATTTGGTGAGGATGCCATCCTTGCTTCCCAGATCCTTGGAATCACTTTGACTAAAAGGAACAATGGTTCGCCTTCATCCAGTGAATTGGCGGGATTTCCGCATCATGCCCTTGACACCTACCTGCATAAACTGGTAAAAGCCGGTTACCGGGTCGCCATTTGTGACCAGCTGGAAGATCCAAAACTGGCAAAAGGGATAGTAAAAAGAGGGGTTACCGAATTAGTGACTCCGGGCGTTGCCACCAATGATAAACTGCTTGACCATACCAGCAATAACTTCCTGGCCAGTATTCATTTTGAAGATGACCATCTCGGCATCGCTTTCCTTGATATCTCAACGGGAGAATTTTTTGTTGCCGAAGGAAACCAGGAATATGCGGACAAACTGCTCCAGACCCTGAAACCTGCTGAAGTCATTTTTCAACGCAGCTACCAGAAACATTTCAAAGAAACTTTCGGAACCCGTTTTTATACCTATACGCTGGAAAGCTGGATTTTCGACCGTGGTTATGCCACGGAAAGCCTGTTAAAACATTTCCAGACCCATTCCCTTAAGGGCTTCGGCATCGAAGAAATGGGAGATGCAATTACTGCCGCCGGTGCGATTCTGCATTATCTGAAAGATACCGAACACCCAAACCTGCAGCATATAACGGCCATCCAGCGGCTGGACCAGGAAGATTATCTCTGGATGGACAAGTTTACGATCCGTAATCTTGAACTTCTTGGAACCGGTAGCGAGAACGGGCAGACACTGCTTAAAACTCTCGACAATACAGTTTCCCCGATGGGTGCACGATTGCTGAAACGCTGGATCGTTCTGCCATTAAAAGACAGCCGCAAAATCAATGAGAGGCTGGAACTTGTTGAATATTTTATCAAGGACCCTACCCTTCGCAATGGGATGACCCAGCATATCAGGCAGACCGGGGACGTAGAACGATTGGTGAGCAAGATCCCGATGAAAAAGATCAACCCCCGCGAAGTAATGCAGATTGCACGCGGACTCACGCATATCGCCGAAATCAAAAAGGCCTGTGCCGGCGCTTCGAGTGAGTACCTGAAAAGAATGGGCGATGCATTAAATCCTTGTGTTTATATACTTGAAAAAATTACCCGGGAAATCGCTGAAAATCCACCGATCACGGCGGCCCGGGGAGCGGTAATAAGATCCGGGATTAACGAAGATCTTGACCACCTGAGAAAAATTGCAACAGGTGGCAAAGAATACCTGGTGGCACTTCAGCAAAAGGAAGCGGAACTAACGGGGATCACTACCCTAAAAATAGGTTTCAATAATGTGTTTGGTTATTTCCTGGAGGTGACCAATTCTCATAAATCGAAAGTGCCGGATGCCTGGACAAGAAAGCAGACCCTCACAAACGCCGAAAGGTATATTACCCCGGAATTAAAAGAATACGAAGAACAGATTACCGGTGCAGAAGACAAAATCCAGGCAATAGAGATCGACCTGTATGAAAAACTATTGCTCGAACTGCAGGACTATATCTCACCCATGCAGGTGAATGGTAATATTCTCGGGATCATAGATTGTATCTCTTGTTTTGCAAATAATGCCTTACAGTTTCAATATAAGAGACCAGTGTTGCATGAAGGCCAGGAGCTTGAACTGATTGAAAGCCGGCACCCGGTGATCGAAAGAAACCTGCCTGTAGGAGAATCGTATATCCCGAACGACATAATGCTGGATTCAAACGCCCAACAGATCATAATACTTACGGGACCGAACATGAGTGGTAAAAGCGCCATACTGAGGCAAACTGCACTACTCACCCTGATGACCCATATGGGAAGTTTTATACCGGTCTCATCTGCAAGAATTCCACTGACTGACAAAATTTTCACAAGGGTTGGTGCGAATGATAACCTGAGTGGTGGTGAATCAACTTTTATGGTGGAGATGAATGAAACCGCCAGCATCATCAACAATATTACATCGTCCAGTCTTGTGCTGCTTGATGAAATCGGCCGGGGTACCAGTACCTACGATGGTATTTCGATTGCCTGGAGCATAGCCGAATATCTTCATAACAGCCAGCATAAACCGAAAACACTTTTTGCCACCCACTACCATGAGCTGAATGAACTGGAAAACAAACTTCCAAGAGTCAGGAACTATCATGTAACAAATAAGGAAGTCGGAAACAAGATTATCTTTTTGCGAAAGCTTGCACCGGGTGGAAGCATACACAGCTTTGGTATACATGTGGCGAAAATGGCGGGTATGCCCCCGGCTTTGATTAGCCGCGCAAATGAAATTCTTTCCCAGCTCGAAGAAAAAAATGTTGACCCGGGTGGGGCAAAGTCTTCAATAGGTGAACAGGTGAAAAAACTATCGACTCCAAAGATCCAGCTTTCCATCTTTGATGCCCATAGTGAAACATTTGACCAGATCAGGAAGTTGCTTGAAGACACTGATATCAATAGGTTGACACCGGTGGAAGCTTTGTTGAAACTGCAGGATATAAAAGGTATGATTAAATAGAGATCTTGAGCGTGGTATCAGCACAATTTTGCAGAGTTCTTTTGCATTCCTTCGCTCCGTGTGAGCGGGATGGTGCCTTTGTTTGGCTGTGTCCCGTGGTTAACACCTTTGCTGATGCCGGGAGCTGTTCTTGTCTCCGATCCGCTTTTATTGCCCTGATCGGCTTTGTTGGGGATCTTAGAGTATTCAAAGAATCTGGAAATTTACCTGATTCTCAATAAACAATTAAAATTAGCAATATCTTGAAGTTTATGAAATATCCGGAACTGTTCGCGTTAACCCAAAAGAATTTAACTGATAGGGTACTCCACGGGTTACATTTGCTTCGAACATGTAATACTCAGCGTGATTACTAAATCACGGCAATAACTCTTCTAATTTCTTCTTCAATTTATCGCCTCTTAAATCTTTTGCGATTATTACCCCGTCTTCGTCAATCAAATAATTAGACGGATAAGCAGTGATTCCATATATAACGGCTGCTTCATTTTTATCCCCCCTTAGGTCGCTCACATTTTCCCAAGGCAACTTATCCTCCTTAATTGCCTCCAACCAGAAAGCTTTATTTTCATCAGCAGAAACACCAAAAATCACAAAACCTTTATCTTTAAAGATGTTATATGTCGCCACGAGTGAAGGATTCTCTTTTCTGCAAGGTCCGCACCATGAAGCCCAAAACTCCAATAAAGTATACTTTCCTTTAACAGATGACAGCTTAACCTTATTCCCATTGGAATTCACTTGTTCAAAATCAGAGAATTTATTGCCGACTTGAATATCTTTATTAAGTTCAATAAAATTACTGATATGCTTTGCAAATGAAGTTTGCTTTATTTCCGGACTTAAATTTTGATATAACGCAACCGTCTTTTCTTTACCCAATATTGGGGCATAGATATCTAATAAATAGGCGCTGACTAAAGACTTTGAATTGCTTTTGATGTATTCTATATCAAAATTCTGGTTTTCAGTCCTCGCAATTCTGATTTTATCCTGCAATATTTTCTTTCGTACCGAATCTTTTTCAGTCTGATATAGCCTGGAAAGGCTATCCTCTTTTTTATCTAGCGGTACTTTCAGTATTAAAAGCCTTTCGTTTTCAGACTGAGTTTTAGATCCTATAATTACAGCTTTTTTGAACTCGCCTTCGTTAAGATGTATGCGGACGTTTTCTTCAGCCCAGAATCTTACATAATTACTATATCTGGAGGTGAAAATAATGACCATTTGAGCCTTTTCATCCCGTTTACCACTTAAACGAAATTTTCCATTTTGCACTTTTGCGGAGTCCAGCATTTTTTCCGGTGAGGCGGTTCTTAAATACAACCAGGTTCCATCCACAATTCCGCTGGTTGTCCCGCTTATTCTAAAAGTTTGAGTTATTGCTGAAGTAGCTGAAACTAAAAGGATACACAAGAAGCATGTCTTTTTCAGAGCGTTCATAGATTTAATATTTATATTCAAATGTATCTAGAACCAGCGGGTGTAAAATTTTAATTAGACTACTCGTATCATAAATTCGACAGATTGTAAAATTTTAAGAATAGTCGAAAAAAATAGGTTTTCTGTCGAAAATATGATGACAAAATATTTGATAGGATTAGATAAATTTACATTTACACATGTCTATAAAGTATTCAAAGTATTTCAAAATAGAAGCGATTTTTTTCACCACTTACTTTTATGTATTTAGAATACTTACCGATCTTGAATATAATTTCTGGGAAAGAAAAATCTCTGGCATTTCTTTTTCCGAGTTGGAGCATAGCTTAGCTTATGGCACTTCCAGCTTGGCTGCATTTTATATTTTTTATCGGATAGTCCGGAATTATTTATCTAATAGAAAATTGTTAAGATCTATAGGGTTTGTCTTACTATTTTTAGTATGCTTTTCCACCTATCAAAAAGGAATTAACTATTTTTATGCGCATCTTGACTTTTTATCGGCTGAAGTAAGATCACTCGCCACACAAGCTTATAAGGTTAATTCTATTGGTTATAGTTTGGCTTATATGTTTAAGGAATTTTTGGCCATCAGTTGTCTTGCTTATTTTATCCATGCTGATAAACAAAAGGAGCAGATGAAGGCATTAAAAGAAGAGCAACTTATTTCTGAACTTACCTACCTGAAGTCACAACTCCAACCTCATTTTTTCTTTAACACGATGAACAACATTTATGGTTTGGCATTGCAAAGGGCAGAGGAAACTGCACCCTTGGTTGCAAAACTAGCAGAAATGATGCGGTACATCCTTTACCGGACAGATGAGAAATTTGTTTCTTTAAACGAAGAAATTGAATTTATTCGTAATTATGTAGAGGTAGAAAATATTCGGTATCGCTCAATGATAACCATTAGTTTTGAGGTGCAGGGGATTGACGAGGACAGCAAGATAAGTCCGTTGCTTTTACTGCCGTTTATTGAAAATGCTTTTAAACATGGCATTCAGGAAGAACAAAAGGAAGGTTTTGTTGATGTTGTGATTTGCAAAACAGAAGCAGAATTGATCATGGAAGTAAGTAACAGTATTGCAGGCTCCAAAAAAAATACCTGCGGAATCGGTTTAGTGAACCTCAAGAAAAGACTGGAGATTTTGTACCCCAAAAAGTACAAGCTGCAAATACAGAACGATGAGAAAGTCTATCACGTAAGTTTGACCTTAGCATTAATATGATTAATTGCCTGATTGTTGACGACGAACCGATTGCGCAGAACATTTTAGAAAGCTATGTGAATAGTATTACTCAATTATGTCTGATCAAAAAATGCAGCACAGCTTTTGAAGCCTTTGAAGTTTTACTCGAACAAAAAATTGACTTAATGTTTCTGGACATCAAAATGCCGGCTTTAAATGGCATAGAATTTTTGAAATCGCTTAAAAACCCTCCGGCAGTTATTTTTACAACTGCCTATTCTGAATATGCTGTAGCAAGTTATGAACTGGAAGCCGTTGATTATCTGTTAAAACCAATAACAATCGAGCGTTTTAAGAAGAGTTTAGATAAAATTTTTAAACATCATACAATTACGATTAATAAAGAGAAAGATTATACTTACTTTAAAATATCCGGGAAGCTCTTAAAAGTTAATCATAATGATATAGTTTATGCCCAATCTATTAAAGACTATATCATTTTACACACCTCAAACGGAAATTTAATAATTCACATGACGATGAAATATTTGAGCGAATTATTACCGATCAGTACATTTTGCAGGGTTCATCGTTCTTATTTAATTAACTGTTCTTATATTTCTGAGATTGAAAGGAATCAAATTAAGATCAACGAATTTGAAATTCCTATTAGCGAAAGCTATAAGGATATCATTTACCGGCTAAAAGAAAAATTGTAAATACATCGAACGGTTCAGTGCTCCGAATCGAAAAGGAACAAATGAAATTTTTTGTGAGAATGAACTCCCTTATTGTGTATGCCTTACAGAAATAATAATGTAAATCATTTATTCATTGCTGCAGCCATCATTTTCCCTTTCACGCGATCAACCCATCCACGGTAGGCTCTCTTGTGCCAGTAACGACTTTGACAGGCTGAATCATAATAACCTGAAGTAGCAGAATATTTCAAGCAGCATCAATTGTAGTCTGGACAACAACTCATGGGTATTAATTTAAAAAAACATGATGCTAAAACAGTGCTAAATCTACATACGGAATTCCTCTTTCAATTTAATGTAGAGATTTTGGTAGATCCCGAAGTTCCGGTCGTAAGCTGCGGAGGAGTTTGTTGCAGGTGAATATGTTTTTTGAATCGTCAGAAACCGGGATGCATCCTCAACCTTTTGAATAACATTTGTTGCATATAAACCCAGCATTGCAGCACCAATTGATGATGCATCAGCAGTATCGGTTATATGAACCTTTTTGCCAAGTATGTCGCACAGTATCTGCACCCATGCCGGCGACTTTACAAATCCACCACTTGCATAAATATTGTTGATGGTTCCAATTGTTTCTTCAATGGACAGGCTCACATCTCTCAGTGAAAAGCAGATTCCTTCAATGATAGCACGTATGAAATGCGCCTGGGTATGAACAGATTTGATCCCAAAAAACACCCCCTTGGCTTCTGCGTCCCATACAGGAGCACGCTCACCCTGAATATAAGGAAGGAATACTAATCCCTCGCAACCCGGAGCCACAGTAGAAGCAGTTTCTATGAACGCTTCGAAACCGCCGGAAGCATCACCTTTATTTTGAAAAGACTGAACCTTAGCTTCCGAAACACCTGCTTCGTTTTGAGAAATATCCAAATTATATTGCAGGAAGTTTTCGGTATACCATTTCAATAAAACGCCACCGTTATTAATCGGTCCTCCTGAAACGAAAAGTTCAGGGGTCAGAATGTAATTGAAGATTCTCCCCTTCGCATCATATTTTGGAGCAGCGTTCACCATTCTCACAGCACCACTTGTACCTATGGTTACTGCAACATCGCCGTGCTTCACGGCATTAGATCCAAGATTTGCAAGACAGCCATCGGTGGCCCCCAAAACAAGTTGAGTTTGAAGCAAAAGATCTTTGTTAAGACGATAATCAACCTGTTCTATATGAGTCGTTGTAACGGGTGGGCTTAGTTGATCAATTGTTATACCTGCAAGTGACAATGCAACCGGATTCCACCTCAAATGGTAGATGTCAAATAACCCGGTGCCTGAAGCTATTGAATAATCTACCAGGTATTTCCCGGTGAGCCGATGCACTATGTACTCTTTGATAGATATAAAACGTGTTGCTTTTTTGAAAAGCGCAGGTTCAGTTTCCCTGAACCACATGATTTTACAAAGCGGTGTCATCGGATGAATCGGGGTACCCGAAAGCCTGTAAATATCTGCACCTTCCGGTGAGGCTCTTAATCTTGCTGCCTGGTTACGGCTGCGTAGATCGGCCCAGGTGACCAGGTTTGTTATGGGTTGATTTTCTTTATCCACCAACAGCAAACTATGCATAGCTGAGCTGAAACAAATCGCAGTGAGAGCAGCTTTGCCTTCTAAGGAAATAAGTATTTCGGAAACTGTTTGGATGAACGCTTCAAATAAAAAAACCGGATCCAGTTCATGATGGCCAGGGACGGTCTCAAGTGGCTCGTAAGACCTGTACGCGTTACCAAGTATCTCACCATCATGGCTAAACGCAACGGCTTTGGTGCCCGAAGTACCGATATCAATTCCAAGGATATAATTCATCCGTGCTAAACTATATTAAATTGTCGAACCTGCCCACAGAGACCTTTGGCAGACAGGGTGGAACTTAATGATTAAATCATGGATAGCTAAAGTCCGGATAAAAATTGAATCGATGTAGTCAAAACATTGAAAAAGTGATCACCGCTAGCTAAGCGATGTCGTCGAGAATATTTATCACCGTTATCTAAGCGATTTCGTTGAGGATATTTATAACGGTGTCAACCTGTTCCCTGGTATTATGTTTTGAAAAGGAAAATCTTACCGTCACCTGGTTAGGATTGTTGTTGATAGCCCGAATAACATGAGAACCCTGGTCGGCCCCGCTTGTACATGCGCTACCACCGCTCGCGCAGATATGATGAATATCCAGATTAAAAAGCATCATCTCCGATTTTTCAGTTTTCGGGAAAGAAACGCTCAGCACTGTATACAGGCTCCTGCCCTCCGGATCTCCGTTAAATTCGATCCCTGGTACCTTTTCGCTTAACTGCCCCATCATGTATTGCTTCAAACCGGAAATATATACACGGTCTTTTTCATAGTTCGCAGTTGCCAGTTCCAATGCTTTTGCGAAGCCAACGATACCATAAAGGTTTTCTGTACCCGCGCGCATGTTTCTTTCCTGGCCACCGCCATGAATAAAAGGCGAAATCTTTACATTCTCATTGATGTATAAAATACCGACACCTTTGGGGCCATGAAATTTGTGACCTGCACCGGTGATAAAATGTACAGGTGTATTTCTAAGATCAAACGGAAAATGACCTACTGTCTGAACCGTATCGGAATGGAATATCGCTCCGAATTCTTTACAAATATTACCGGCTGCATTTATATCGAGGATGTTACCGATCTCATTGTTTGCATGCATCAAAGTCACCAGTGCCTTTTCGGGAGAAGATGAAAGTAATAGCCGGAGATCATCCAGATCCACATGACCATCCGGCAATAATTTCATATAACTTAATTTAATCTTGTTCCGGCTGGCCAGGTATTCCACAGTATGCAGCGTAGCATGATGTTCAATTGAAGAAGTAATAATATGACCACAGCCGAGATCATTCACCGCCGAATTGATGGCTGTATTTGAGCTTTCGGTTCCACCCGATGTGAAAAATATTTCTGCTGGGTGAGCATTCAGAATTTTAGCAACAGACTTCCGGGCGGTCTCGATAGCTAATCTTCCTTCGCGGCCATATGAATAGATGGAGGATGGATTACCGAACTTTTCGGTCAGATAAGGCATCATAGCTTCGAGCACCAGCGGGTCGAGCGAAGTGGTCGCAGCATTATCAAAATATATTCGATCCATTTGTTCAACTTTTAGGTACCATGGCAATCAACTCTACTTAGTCTCAAACTCCAGCTTTGGTATTCTACTCTTCTTTCTGTTATTCATGCACCTGCTTTGGCACTATGTCCCAACTCTATAATTGCTTCCACCTGATTTAGCAACTTTACTTAATTCTATTGCATCATGCACAGTTTTGGCACCTTAACTTAATTCTTTAATGTCATGCACAGTTTTGGCAGCTTAACTTAACTCCTTATTATCATGCATCAGCTTTGGCACTTAACTCAACTCTTTTATATCGTGCATCAGCCTTAATGCCATATTATTTGCTGTGCTTTCAAAACTGGATTCGGCGTAAATACGAATAATGGGTTCAGTATTAGATGTGCGGAGATGTACCCAATCGGCATCAAATTCAATCTTGAGACCATCTTCGGTATTCACGGGCTGATTTTTATATTTCTTGCGGATCTTCTCAAACAAGGTAGGTATATCAGTTTCTTTCTCGAGCTGGATCTTGTTTTTCGAAATAAAATAATCGGGATATTTTGCCCTGAATGATTTGATTCCATTCCTGTGAGATGCAAGCGCAGATAAGAATAATCCAATACCGATCAAGGCATCGCGTCCATAATGGAGATCCGGGACAATGATACCACCGTTACCTTCTCCGCCGATTACTGCGTTATTTTGCTTCATCTTCGCAACCACATTTACTTCTCCAACCGAAGAAGGGAAATACTCGCCGCCATTTTTTATGGTTATTTCCTTCAGCGCTTTCGTGCTGCTCATATTACTAACCGTATTTCCCGGTCTTTTGCTGAGCACATAATCGGCAACGGCGACCAGGGTGTATTCTTCACCGAACATGCTGCCATCTTCATTCACAAAACACAAACGATCCACATCGGGATCCACGGCGATCCCCAGATCTGCCCTATGGGTTCTGACCGCAGCACTTAATTCGGTAAGATTTTCCGGCAGAGGCTCGGGGTTATGCGCAAATTTGCCATTGATTTCACCATTAATAACGATCACTTCCGATACACCGAGCGCCTTTAACAACGGGGGTATAAATAAAGCACCGGTACTGTTCACAACATCGACAACTATCTTATAGTTTTTGTCACGAATAGCTTCCAGGTTTACCAGCGGGTAATTAACCACTGCATCAATATGATTCTGCAGGAAGTTTTCCCCGGCAGTTATTGTTCCAAGTTTGTCAACCGATACAAAATCAAAATTCTCCTGTCTTGCTTTTTCCAGAATGACGGCGCCGGCTTCAGCATCCAGGAACTCACCTTCATGGTTTAGCAATTTTAGTGCGTTCCATTCTTTTGGATTGTGGCTGGCAGTTATGATAATACCACCCCCTGCATTCTCCCATTTAACCACCAGTTCTACGGTTGGTGTGGTTGATAAACCAATGTCCACCACATCTATTCCAAGCGAAATCAAAGTGTTTACCACCAATGACTGAACCATAGATCCACTGATCCTTCCATCACGACCTACAATAACCTTCTTATTTGAAGCTTTGTTCTCGAGCAACCAGCTTCCATAAGCTGCGCTGAATTTAACAACATCAAGAGGGGTTAAATTATCACCGGTCTGTCCGCCAATTGTTCCCCGGATTCCCGAGATACTTTTTATCAATGCCACTGAGGTATAAATTTATGGGTGCAAAAATAAGGATTGCAGGTGGGAAAAGAAATATAGAATATTCATAATTAATACTATTACGCTGGCAAAACTTTGTGTATAAAGCAATTCATGGAATTTCATTTTTGATTTCCCCTACATTTGTCAAAATATCCGGAACATGTCCGTTTCAGCAAATTGGTTTCAGGTTTGGTTCAATTCTCCATATTATCACAAGTTGTATTTTCAGCGGGACGAGAACCGGACGGATTTGTTCATCAAGAAGCTGATAGATCGTTTAACACCTCCGGCTGATTCTTTGCTAGTAGATCTCGCCTGTGCACGGGGCACCCACGCCAAAATGATGGCAGATATGGGTTATGATGTTACCGGGATCGACCTTGCCCCCGAAAGCATTGACCTGGCCAAAGAAATGGAAAACGATAAACTCCATTTTTATCAACACGATTTAAGACTTCCTTTCTGGATCAACTATTTCAATTACGCCTTTAGTTTGTTTTCCACTTTTGGATATTTCCGGACCGAACACGAACATTATAATGCGATCAGGACCATCTCGCAATCATTAAAAGCGGGTGGTGTATTTGTACTTGACTACCTGAATGTTCATTATGCCGAAAACAACCTTGTACATAAACAGGAATTAGAGATAGCTGGCGTAAACTACTTTATTACCAAATGGTTTGATGAAACTCATTTTTATAAAAAGATCATCATCGAAGACGAAAATTTAAAGGAACCACTCGAATATATTGAAAAGGTTTCCAAGTTTAGCCTTGGCGATTTTACAGATATGCTGGCATTTCATCATCTCCAGATCCAGGAAGTATTTGGATCTCACGATTTTGCGCCTTACGATGTAAATAAGTCACCGCGACTTTTAATGATAGCGAAAAAGATTGTTTGATTCAAAGATAGAAGCCAGCTCCCTTCAGTAAGCCTGCTTCGCCGGATGAGCCTGGGGTTGGGTTGATTTGCCACTGTGATTCCTGCCTTTTAAAATGTGATTTATTGATTTTCGATGTTCATGGCGTTCACTCGGTTCTAAACTTCGCAGGATGGGCCTGGGGGTTGGGTTGATTTTGCCACGGTGATTCCTGCTTAAGGTGTGCTGCATTATGTTTGTAGGGGTTGTAACCCTGATCATCTTTTTGTTCCATGATCGGCTTTTGTATTTTTTATTAGGTGGTGATCACTTATGCGCCCTGATCGGCTGCAGTAACACTGAGCAGGAATCAAAGGCGGCAAATCAACCCAACCCCCAGGCCCATCCTGCACGCCTCAACCTCGCTCTCTTAATTGGATATGCGATCATCACAACAAAATTCAACATTAACTTATTAGAGTTTTTAGAATTGCAGTATCGCATTCCATAAAGCCCCAATCTAACCCCCTTTATAAACTCACGTCAAAATGATTGGGCTATTGAAGATGCTTTGATGATACCGACAATGCATTCGACTATGAAACCATCAATAAAGGACAGGTAAGACTTGTTATGACTAGTCGCATATCCCCCAAATGGATGAACGGGTTGAGAGCGGGATGGTGCCTTTGAGCGGCCTTCGTACCGTGGTTAGAGTTACTGCAGCCGATCAGGGCCCAATACCAGCTATCCCCTTGATGAATTCCTAAAAAGCCGATCAAGGCACAAAAAGATGACCGGAGACAACAGCAGCCTCAGAAATCAGGAAAAATGCTAACCACGGGACACAGACGCGAAAAGGCACTTATCACGCTCACAACGGAGCGAAGGAATGAAACAGAGCTGTTGCTTAATTGTGCTGTTCAATCCGAAACTATTTCACCATAATGCTGCTCAAATCCGGGACTATCTCCACAAGCGTAAATCCGGTATCACTTCTTCTTATTGTTCAAAATAAGATATTTCGAAGCCTCATAAATTGCATCCGAAAGCAGTTTCATTTCTTTTTCAATCTTTTCATTTTCAGCAGTTTTAGCCGGTTTATCATTATTTCTGATTGAAACAAACTCCAACTGCCCGGTTTTTAATTGAGTTCTGAGAAAATGTTCACCTGCAATAACCCCTGTCTGCGCATAATCCGGGTCGAAAATAAAAGCTGCACCTCTGTCTCTGGTCGCAGAATCCAGCAGATCGCGACCCAGAGCAGAGTTTACATAAGGGGCATCCATCATCCCGGCAATTGTGGGTAGAATATCAATTTGTGAGCAAATCGTATTGATCCGCCTTGCCGGTAAAAGACCTGAACCATAAAATAGCAGTGGCACATGCTCAGCAGCGAGCCTTTGTTCTGTCCAGGCATTTGGAAGAATTGCCGAAGCGCTGCCCGGAATGCCATGATCTCCTATAAAAGCAAACACCGTATTCTCGAAGTATTTTTCTTTTGAAGCCGCCTTAAAAAACTGTTCAAAACAGAAATCCGTGTACCGGAAAGCATTTAACTCGGCGAGCGTTTCAAATCCATATTTTTTTAAAGTATCAAGCGGCACATCAACTTTCTTAAAAGCTGCCTGGTCCTCTTCAGGAATCGTGTAAGGCCGGTGATTGTCTGAAGTCTGAATAATCGCAAAAAATGGGCTGTCCTGTTTCGCCAGTACTTCATTTGCTTCGAGGAAAAGGTTTTTGTCACTTATACCCCAGACATCGATCCTGGGCGACCGGTAACTGTTTTCCTCATACATATTCAATCCTTCAATATTATTGGTCAGCACCCCCCGGATATTTGCCCAGCTTGAACTTCCTCCCAGGAAATAGAACTTAGAGTAGTTTTTAAATTCATTGATGATTGTCCGCTGGTTTACAGCCAGTGGATTTCGACTGGCCGTTGTTGGCATTTCAACATCAGGAATACCCGTGACGGTTGCCCAGACCCCTCTTGCTGTGCCATAAGTCGGAGTAAAACAGTGGTCGAAGAATAAGCCCTGTTTGCTCAGGCTGTCGAAAAACGGCGTGGTGTTCAATGGATTTCCCCACATAGAACTTTTATAACCACTGAATGATTCGCAGATTACAAGTATAATATTTGGTCTTGTTTTGATAGCGCCTGGTCTCGGCTGAATTGTCCGGCTGAAGTCCAGGTCATGGCTTCCGGATTCATTCAAACCAAGAAAACCCTTTAGCACAGGATTTAACTCACGCAACTTCACAAGATCATAAGTGCTCTTACGAAACTTCAAAGAATTCAAAAATGATTCAAAAGGATTCAAAGCAAGATTGGCTTTGTAGTCGCTTCCCAACGCAAATGCATCACTCCATCTCAGGGGATATTGATTGAATCTTCCAAAAATACAGATACCGCAAACCAGGAAAACGGCGATGAATGAAATTATCCGGGTCCGCTTTGAAGGCCGGCTTTCTGCCCTTGCAACTCTACGAAAAGAGAACCGTAGAATCAGGACAAAGCCGAATGTTACCAGTAGTATTACGAGGATCAGCCGGATCACAGGATATGATTCCCAAACCATTCCGAGAGAAATACTGGTGTCTTCCAGGTAATTTAATACACTGGCATTAAGCCGCTGGTTGAGATAACTAAAATGAGCAAAATCGATCGCATAAAAAAACAGGATCAGAAAGGCCAGCAAACCGAGCAGGTTCAACCAAACCTTCCGATGAAGTTTGGACCTGAAAGGATTAAGGACGGGTATACTCCCGAAAATCAGGATGGTAACGAGAATGATTGAAATTGTACGAAGATCATAACGCAAACCCAACACCATTGCCTTCATTACTTCTCCGAATGAATTGCCCTGGTTCGGAAAAAATAAATACAGCGCCAAACGCATCAACGTCATCAGCAACAAAAGTATCAGGCCGAGATTCAGGATCCAACGAATAAGCCTGGGCAAGGTGGACATATAGGATTTTATCATATCAGGGCCGTAAAATTATGTTTTCTTATTTACTGATGGAACGCAAAAATTATCACCCTATTTTTGCGCCTATGTTTCTACTAACGGGCTCAATCTGGAAATACATTGATCCGGTTGATCGGTGGCTGATAAAACACATAAACCAGGATTGGGGCAATCCCGTTTTTGATTATATACTGCCCTTTGTAAGGGAAACCGGGTTCTGGTTGCCCTTGTATTTTTTCCTATGCATTTTTGTGGTTATTAACTTCGGTAACAGGGGATTATGGTGGATACTCGGCTTTCTACTTACGGCAGCAGCCGCGGATATCATCAGCAGTCATTTAATTAAGGAGTTTGTGATGCGTACCCGCCCCTGCCAGGACCCGATAGTTGGACCTCAGCTACGTTTTTTTATAAATTATTGTCCGGGTAGCTCAAGTTTCACTTCTTCACATGCTACCAGTCATTTTGCACAGGGCATGTTTTTTTATATGACTTTGAGATCAGTATTTAAATGGGCATGGGTATTCCTGGTTTGGGCCTTCGTGATTTGCTATACCCAGGTTTATGTTGGGGTACACTATCCTTTTGACGTTCTTTGTGGTGGAATAGTAGGCTGTGGCATTGGTTTTATCATTAGTAAATTACATCTAAAACAAGCAGGATTGCTTAGTTTAGATAAATAATTAGCAGCTTACAATGGTTGAGATATTTATTATCCTCGGTCTTATTTTATTGAATGGAGTTTTTTCGATGGCTGAGATCGCCCTTGTTTCTGCAAGAAAAGCAAGATTGGAAGCGCAGGCCCACCGCGGCGACAGCAGGGCAAAAGAAGCCCTGAAGCTTTCAAATCACCCCGATACATTTCTATCTACTGTTCAGATCGGGATTACCCTGATCGGGATTCTCTTAGGTATCTATTCAGGCGAAAAGCTAAAAAGTGATCTTGTCGGTTTTTTAAACGGATTTGAAACGATAAGACCATATAGTGATGCCGCAGCAACTGCAATTATTGTTGTTATCATCACCTATTTCTCCCTTGTTTTCGGCGAACTGGTACCGAAAAGACTGGGCCTTTCCCGACCCGAAACAATCGCGAAGCTGTTGGCAGGGCCGATGCGTTTTGTGAGCCTGATAACTCATCCTTTTATCTGGCTGCTCACAAAATCCACCAATATCATTGTCAAACTCTTCAACATCCAGGCTAAAGACACCCAGGTAACAGAAGAAGAAATCAAAGCTATTATCAGTGAAGGCACAGAACAGGGCACCATCGAGGAAGCCGAACAGGAGATTATCGAAAGGGTTTTTCACCTCGGCGATCGCAACATCACCTCCCTGATGACCCATCGCAGCGATATCCACTGGTTCGATATAAACGACAATGAGATTTCCATCAAGGAAAAGATCGTAAGGGAACCTCACTCTATCTATCCTGTTTGCGAGGGTGATATTGATAATATAAAAGGTATCATTTCCCTGAAAGATCTTTATGTCACAAATGATCTTACCTTATTTAAGCAAATCATGAAGCCGGCTCTTTTTGTCCCGGAAAATGTCACTGCCTACAAGGTGATGGAAAAGTTCAAGGAGAAAAGGGTCCATGCCAGCTTCATCGTTGATGAATATGGATCAATCCTGGGAATGATCACCCTTAATGATATTCTTGAAGCCATCGTTGGTGATCTTCCCGAACCAGATATGGAAGACTATGAGATTACCGAAAGAGAAGATGGCACTTTTCTCGTAGATGCACAGATTCCGTTTTATGACTTTCTCCGCAGTTTTGAAAAAACGGAATGGATGAATGAAGGCGAACAGGTCTTCGATACACTTGCCGGGTTTATTCTTCACAAATTAGAGCGGATTCCCCAGACCGGTGATAAAATGGATTGGCAGGGTTTTACTTTTGAGATTGTTGATATGGATGCGCAGCGGATTGATAAGGTGCTGGTGATTATTAGTGAGAAGTTACGGGGTGAGATGGAATAGGTTGCTTCTTTTCTTATATCTTAATTATGCAACAGTTTTTGGTCGCTTCTTCGCTCCGTTGGGAGCGGGATTGTGCCTTTTTGCGGCTGTGTCCCGTGGTTAATACCTTTCGTTATGCCGTTCTTTGCTGTTGTCTCCGATCGGCTTTTTGCCCTGATCAGCTTTTTTAGGAATGCTTCCAGCGCTGGTTTCTGTTGGGCTCTGATCGGCTTCAGTAACTTCGACCACGGTACGAAGGCCGCGCAAAGGCACAATCCCGCTCCCAACTCTCTCATCCACTTTGGGGGATATGAAACCAGTCATAACAAAACTTATTAAATCACTATTGCTGATTTCATTGCCCTTATCATCAAATCATTCGAAGACGCCAATCACTTTTCATTATTTTATAAAAGATAGATGATCACCTATCGAATGTTCAGGTTTTGCTTCTGCCACTGCTAATCTGAAATATAAGCGATGCAACATCCATTGGGACAAATAAAAACTGTAAGCTGCAAATAGTACAAATAGTGCAAACGCTGCAAACAGTACATATGCTGCAAACAGTGTGACGTAGTAACATTGTAAACTTACAATTGAAGGAATACCCACTATTTAGCCACTAATATTTTGAATGAATGATGCAAGTATTGCTACGGGGCAGTTATCAGGTTCCCTGCGAATTGCTTTCGGTGAGATTCAAACACAGAGATAGACAAGAGTACAAGGGGAAGGTAAACAACAGGTTTAGGATAGCCGAATTTGGACACCCGCATTTGGGAAAAATGTCATTACAATCAGTGCAATGCTGACAACTCTAATGCCGGTTGTTGCAATAAGAGAATGGTGAATTTTATTGAACTAATCGCATATCCTCCCAAGTGATCGAGGTTAGAACGTGCAGGATGGGCCCGAGGTTGGTTTGATTTGCCACATTCGATTCCTGTTCGGAGTTACCGAAGCCGATCAGAGCCCAACAGAAACCAGCGCTGGAAGCATTCCTAAAAAAGCCGATCAGGGCAAAAAAAGCCGACCGGAGACAAAAGCAGAAAGCGGCATGAACAAACGTATTAACCAGGAATCACAGTGGCAAATCAAACCAACCTCAGGCCCATCCGGCGGAGTGAAGAACCGAGTGAACGCCATGAACATGCAAAATCAGCAATTCACATCAGAAAAAAGATCAAAACGAGAAAGCAGCATTCGAATCAGGATTATCTAGCTTCGTGCTCTTGCGCTTGCCTCCAACAGTCACATGCATAAGATTAATCTGCTCCTTGAAATTATCATATAACAAATCATTCATAACTGAAATATTCCTCGGAGTCGAAACCACCTGCGAAACCTCGAAATAACTCCAGACCGCATCAAGCTCCCTTTCGAAACCAATTAAATTCAATTTTACCGGCTTACCATCAATCGTTATTACCAGGTGTTTTCCTATATAATTGCTGATTTGTTTACCTGTTAAGGCAGTATCTTTTGGACTAAACAGGTCGATCTTTGAACCTGTAGCTTTCGCAAGTACCGTTTCAAAATCATCTGTAAAGATCTTGCAGGAAATTTCGAGGGTTTTGTCTTTGGGATTATGATTCATTTCGGTGACACTCACGAAGATGGGATGAAGGGGGGAAAATACCGGAGATAACACGGGGGATGATAAAGTTGTAAAGCCCGTAACCACTAAAACACTGAAAATCAAGAAAAGAATACTGAATCTTTTATATAAATTGCTTACCATTTAACATTAATATTTTTCCGATACAAATCTCTTATTTATTTTAGAAACCATGCAGGATTTCTGGTTATTCTTCCAACTGGGCTTTGAACATATTGCGGATCTTGCTGGATATGATCATATTATTTTTGTACTGGCACTTTGTCTCCGTTATACATTCGACGACTGGAAACGAATCGTAGTACTGATCACAGCTTTCACTGTTGGTCATTCGGTCACCCTCGCATTAAGTACCCTGAACTATATTAATGTTCCTGCTGACTGGATCGAGTTTCTGATTCCTGTTACCATAGTTATTACTGCCCTGAGTAATATTCGTCAGAAAGAGTTCAGGTTCAGAACCCGGTTTCCACCGATCTATTTCCTTGCTTTGTTTTTTGGACTGATACATGGATTAGGCTTTTCAAATTATCTCAAAAGTCTGCTGGGAAAAGATACAAACATCATCCCCCAATTACTGGCATTTAATCTTGGATTAGAGGTAGGACAGCTACTAATAGTTGCACTGGTATTGATAGTTTCCTTAATTTGCATACGTTTCCTTAACTTCCAACGACGCGAATATTTGCTATATGGCTCAGGTGCCGTATTCGGCATCGCATTGATAATGGCTCTTGAACGATTTCCAAAATAAAAAACAGGTGTACATGAAAAAAAGTGTTTTTGCATTTTTTGCTCTGACGATTTCTGCATTGGTCTCAAATGCGCAGAATATTCAGAACAATCCTAATTCTAACCATGGGAACAAATTTGAACAGCTGGGAACTATGCTTCCTACTCCTAATGAGTACCGATCGGCAAGTGGTGCCCCCGGCCCAAGGTACTGGCAACAAAAAGCAGATTATGATATCAAGTGCGAACTTGATGAAGCAAATCTCAAGCTGATCGGTTCAGAAACTGTTACTTACTTCAACAACTCACCGAACACGCTGAATTATATCTGGCTGCAGCTGGATGAAAATGAACACAGTGCAAAGAACAATGCAAATTATCAGAATAGCAGCGTGATGCCAAGAATGCTCAGCGAGCAGATGGCGAACAGCCTGGAAAATAGCAAAGAAGACAACGGGTTCGGATTTAATATCCGTAAGCTGGTTGATGGTCTTGGAAAGAAACTGGAATACACTGTTAATAAAACGATGATGCGCGTTGAGATGCCTGTTCCTTTAAAACCGGGTCAGAAATTTGTTTTCAAGCTTGACTGGGATTATAAGATTTCTGATCGTATGGCCCAGGGCGGACGTGGCGGTTATGAAATGTTCCCGGACGGAAATGCGTTGTTCACGATGTCACAATGGTATCCCCGCCTTTGCGTATACAGTGATGTGGTTGGCTGGCAGAATCATCAGTTCACCGGTCGCGGCGAATTCGCACTCACCTTTGGAAACTTCAAAGTACAAATGACGGTTCCCGCTGATCATGTAATTGGATCAACCGGTGAATGTCAGAATTATGCCCAGGTGCTTTCACCTGCCCGACTGGCTCGCTGGACAAAAGCCCAGACCTCGAAAGACGTTGTTGAGATTGCAACCCTCGATGAAGCAAAAAAAGCAGAAGGAACAAAAAGCAAGGAAAAGAAAACCTGGATTTATAAAGCAGACAATGTGCGCGACTTTGCATGGACAGCCTCCCGCAAGTTTGTATGGGATGCAATGCCAATCACCGTTGAAGGAAAAAAGATTATGTGCATGAGCTTTTACGGAAAGGAAGCCTACGGTTTATATCGTCCCTTCTCGACTAAAGCAGTTGCCCATACCATCAAATCATATTCAAAGTTTACCATCCCCTACCCTTACCCTGTAGCTCAGAGTGTTGAGGCTGCTAACGGTATGGAATACCCGATGATTTGTTTCAACTATGGCCGCACTGAAAAAGATGGCACTTATAGTGAAGCGACAAAATATGGTATGCTGGGAGTTATCATTCACGAGGTGGGTCATAACTTCTTCCCTATGATCATAAACAGCGATGAGCGCCAATGGAGCTGGATGGATGAAGGATTAAACTCTTTTGTTGAATACCTTACTGAAGAACTCTGGGATAATAAATTTCCCGTACGAGGTAAAGGACCTGCTTTTGCAATAGTTGATTATATGAAATTGCCAAAAGATCAGCTCGAGCCGATCATGTCAAATTCTGAAAACATTGTTCGTTTCGGACCAAATGCATATACCAAACCGGCAACAGGTTTCAATATGCTGCGCGAGACTATCATGGGTCGCGAGTTGTTTGACTATGCATTTAAAGAATATGCCAGGAGATGGGCCTTCAAACATCCGGAGCCTGCGGATCTGTTCAGAACAATGGAAGATGCTTCCGGCGAAGATCTTGACTGGTTCTGGAGAGGATGGTTTTTTGGTACTGAACCAAGTGACCAGTCCCTGGATTCTGTAAAATATTACAGACCCGACCTGGCAGCAACACCACCAGCACGTACCCAGGGTGGAGCTGCAACACGTTCATTGGAAAAGCCAATGGGAAATGATTTTGATGATGTTTCAAAAATCAGGAACCGGGAAGAAGGCATCAAGTTCGCCACTGATGCCGATACCAGTCTCCGTGATTTTTACTGGAGATATGCCAGGGGTATTGAAAAATATGATAGCACAAAATATCCATATGAACCCCAGGGTAGTGCATTTGAAGCAGCTGACGAAGCAACAAAAACTAAACTTGCCAACAAACATTTCTATGAAATTGCCGTAAGCAATAGAGGAGGATTGGTAATGCCTGTTATCGTTGAATGGACTTTCAAGGACGGAACAAAAGAAATTGACCGTATCCCTGCTCAGATCTGGCGTCTCAATGAACAAAAGATCTCCAAGCTGTTTATGAAAGATAAGGAAGTAGCATCTGTGAAACTGGATCCAATGCGTGAAACAGCAGACATTGATGAAAGTAATAATATCAAAGGTGATATAACCGCTGTTTCAAAATTCACTTTATTCAAACAAAGACAACAAGCCCGTGGCCAGTCATCAGGCATCAACCCAATGCAGAAGGCTCAGGAAAAGGAAGGCAAAAAATCGTTCTAATCTCCAGCATTAGATACGGTCCAATTTACAGGCAATGGCTTCAAACACCATCGTTAAATAGATGATCGTTAAATAGATGATCGATAAATAGACGATCGATAAAACGATCGATAAAAAGATGGTCGATAAAAAGATGATCGTTAATAAGATGCACGTTACTAAGATGATCGTTACTAATAACAATAATCAAATCGTTTTGTCAAAACAAAAAGTCCGGAAATTAATCCGGACTTTTTGCACCTATATCGCTCCGATGGGAAACCAGTCAACACATTAACCCAACACTCAGGGATTACAAGTATGATTGCAGGAAAGCAATTGCTAAATTGGTGATTGCATTCCATACAGTATCTCCGTCAAGACATATCAAAAGTTTAATAGAACACAATATTTTTGGATTTGTCTTATGGAAAATTAATCTTCAGGCATCATAATCTAAACCTAACTTTTATGCGGGCATTGCCACAACTATTGATACAGACCATGTTGATGGCATTTGTGGTCCATGTTGTGGCCCAGGTCCCTCCAACATTTGTTATTAAAGGCCATCTTCAAAACCTGAAACCTGGCGTTGTCATTTACTTACAATATAGAGATAGAGTTCGAGATATAGATAGTCTAAGAACTGATTCGGTACTAACGAAAAAGGGTGGGTTCCTAATAAAAGGCACTATCCGGCAACCGGTAAAAGCAACGATTTGGATGAGTCACCCTGATGCTTTAAGCGACAACAACGGAAACAGGGATGAACTTTCGTTTTACCTCGAGCCTGGACATTTTAGCATAACCGGTGATCGGAAATTAAACGCCACCATCATAACAGGAATGCGTGAGCAACAAGCCTACAATGCCCTGAACAAGGCTTTAATACCATACGATGCTGATTTGAAACTCTTACAGGATGAGCGGGTAAGGGCGGAAGAGGCAATACCCCGGGATGAAAAAAAGCTAGAGGCAATACGCACACGGTCTCCTGTACTATATCTGAACCGGCATAGGGCCACGAACGTCTTTATAAAAAGCCACCCTGATGCCCTGGTATCGCTGGACTTACTAGATGATAGAAGCTATCTGATTGAAGATCTGTCCGAATTTGACAGCTGTTTCCAGGTGCTTAATGATCGCCTGAGAAATTCGAATGTGGGAAAATCTTTGGCTGCTAAAATCAACACTGAGAAAAAAACCAGTCCGGGCAAAAAAGCAATCACCATTGCGCAAAAAAATCCATCCGATAGCCTGGTCTCACTTACTTCTCTAAAAGGAAAATATGTTCTAATAGATTTTTGGGCAAGCTGGTGTGGTCCCTGTCGCGAAGACAATCCGCAGTTGCTCACGAATTATTACAAATACCATGGCAAAAATTTTGAAATATATGCGGTATCGCTGGATACTAAAAAAGCACCGTGGATACAAGCCATCGCTGAAGATAAATTACCCTGGATCCATGTCAGCGAGTTAATAGGATGGAAGAATACCGCTGCCACTGATTATGGTATCCGTGCAGTTCCACAGAATGTCCTGATAGATCCATCGGGGATGATCATAGCCAAAAATCTGGATGGTGAAGCACTAGACAAAAAATTATCTTCGCTGTTGAATCCATAACAAATACCTAAATGGAATTTTTCATATCGGAATTTTTCATATCATGTATCATGTTACAAGTGGTTGATCATCCACCCTGTTTTTATTAAGCTTCATCACCTACACAACTCACCACTCACTCATCACTCATAACTCATAACTCATAACTCTGTTACTTAGCTTTTCTTCTGTTTATCAACAGACTTCTTCCTTCCCGATTCTTTCAGTGCTTTATCAATGATATATTCAAGCTGCCCGTTTACACTACGGAATTCATCGGCCGCCCATTTCTCGAGCGCTTTATACACTTCATCATCCATTCTCAAAACAAAGCTTTTTTTATCGCTCACAATATTTTTGCTTTTTTTGTTATGATACTCCGTCACATTGTAACAATTAAGCCTTTATATTATTATTGATACAAAGTGCCAGTATTAAGTATAGGCTGCGCACCCCTTTCACCGCAAAGAACTACCATCAGGTTACTGACCATTGCGGCTTTCTTTTCTTCATCCAGCGTTACAATCCCTTTCCTGGACAACATCTCAAGTGCCATTTCTACCATTCCTACCGCGCCTTCAACAATCTTAGACCTTGCTGCAACTATTGCTGTTGCCTGCTGACGCTGCAGCATTGCACCGGCAATTTCCTGGGCATAAGCCAGGTGACTAATCCTGGCCTCTTTTACGAGGATACCTGCGGCCGCCAGCCTTTCATTTAATTCCAACTCAAGCAAATCATTCACCTGTTCGCCTCCATCCCTGAGCGTGATGCTCGCATTCTCATCTTCCATATGATCATAGGGGCAGCTGTTCGCAAGGTGCCTCACAGCAGCTTCACTTTGAATTTTTACATAATGCTCATAATCTTCCACTTCAAAAGCTGCCTTATAAGTGTCGTTGACTTTCCAAACTATTACCGCCCCGATCTCTATGGGATTACCCAATTTATCATTCACCTTAAGCTTCGAGCTCTCCAGGTTTTCTGATCTTAATGAAATCTGTTGTTTTTTAAACAACGGGTTTACAAAAAGCAGCCCATTCTCTTTCACAGAGCCAACGTATTTTCCAAAAAAAGTAAGCACTTTGGAATGATTTGGACTGACAATGATAATTCCGGCCGCTATATACAATCCGGCTATCAGGCTGATAGCTCCGTACCAGACAAAGCTTGTGTCGCCTTCATTAGCTGTCCTTACAAAAAAGTAAACTGCCAGAATAACCAGCAAGAAAGAAATCAATAAGGCGATAAAGCCTGAAACGGGTTTAATAATCTTTTCCATTTATCGGGGGTTTTTGGTTTATTGATCAGGAAAATCTGTTCGATATCATTATGATATCAAATATATATCATCTCTTTTAATTTTCAAAACGATATTTTTGTAAAAAAAGTCCATGAAATATTGCCTTTTTGTTCTTGCAATGGTTGCTTTTATATCTGTTGAAGCTGGTACGGCAGACAGTATTTCCGTTTTCAGCAAAACCATGAAAAAAAATGTACCCTGCATGGTCGTCAAACCAAAAAACTATAAAAACAACAATGAACGCCTGGGTGTAGTATATCTTTTACATGGCTACAGCGGTAACCACCGGCAATGGTTAAATGATGCTCCGCAGTTGCTGGCGCTCGCAGACTCCTATAATATGTTAATCGTTTGTCCCGACGGTGGCTTTAGCAGCTGGTACTTTGACAGTCCTGTTGATTCTTCTTTCCGTTATGAAACTTTTATCAGTGCCGAACTTGTCAATTATATAGATCAGAATTATCGTACAATAGCAAATAGAAACGGACGTGCAATTTCAGGACTAAGCATGGGTGGTCATGGAGGGCTGTTTTTAGCAAGCCGTCATAGCAATGTATTTGGTGCCGCTGGTAGCATGGCGGGAGGCGTGAACCTTCGGCCTTTTCCTAAAAACTGGGATATCAGCAAAAGAATCGGCGATACTGCATGTTGTGAAGAGAACTGGAGAAATTATAGTGTAATAAATAATGTAGACGGACTTAAAAACAATGAACTTAAGCTTATCATTGATTGTGGTTATTCAGATTTTTTTCTTGGAGTGAATCGTGAGTTACACCAGAAATTGCTCAACTTAAAAATCGATCATGATTATATTGAAAGGCCGGGTGGTCATAATAAAGAATACTGGGGAAGCAGCGTAAATTACCAGCTGTTGTTTTTCCGGAAGTTTTTTGACAGCGGGAAGTAATGAACTAGTCAGAAGCCACCGGTACTGCCATCTCTGACCTTGATCTTCTTTTTGCCGGCGTTTTTCTTTTCGAAATCCAGCACCTCTTTAGGTTTTGCTATCGTCTTTTTATCAGTAGGTTTTGCCGTAACAGCGCCTGCATTTGCATCTGCTTTACCAAGGGTGAAGTTTTCAGTACGTACAAGTGTGCCGGTTTCTGAATCATAATATTTCCAGGTCCCGTGCTTAAGAGATGCACCTTCATTTTTTACAACCACTTTGCTGTAAGTATCAAGTTTATCGACGTCTTCGACAAGGATAGTATCATAGACTTTGTCAGGATTCAGCGCTTTCCATCCCTGTTCAAGTACCAGGTCGCCATGTTTTGAAAAATACTGGCAGATCCCATCTTTATAACCCCAACGATAATTTTCTTTACCCACCATATCTCCCATCAGGTTAAATAATCTCCATGCACCTTCCTTACGGTCGTCGACATAATAACCTTCCTCTTCATACCCGGGTTCGCCGCGGAGAGATTCAATCTTAACAACCCAGATCCCTTGCTTCTTGCCTTGCATATCAACCCGGTTAAGGGTGTCGCCCTTAGAGTTAATCTGAAAGTCCTTCCACTGGGCAGAAGCACTGACTGAGATAAACAGCGTCAGGATAAAAATTATTCGGGTCATGTATAAGTCGTTTACTTTAAAGAATCACCATAAGCCTGCACAATTATAACGCCAAACAGGCAGGCCGATTGCGATCAACAATGTAAATTAACACTTAAATCGCGATCCGGTAGTTCCACCCCCGGCTTATACTGTCAAATTCGACCCGACTGTTCGACTTAACTAATTAATTTGCAGTATGAAAATGAGAATCTTTCTGATAGGCTTCCTGTTAATGTTTACCGGCTTTGCTTTTGCCCAGAAAAAGACAATAGCGCAGCTAAAATCTGAGCTCGAAAAATCGACTAATCCGCCTTTGTATGTCAAAGATGTGTTAAAAAAGAAGTTCATCCTGGACACGGTACTTATTTTCAGCACTACCCAGTTTGGAGGAGTAAGAGACAGTATTGCTTACCGTGGTAAAGTGGGGAAAGTTTATGGCCCTTATGACAAGGGAAGGGTGCTGGTGCAGGTGCTTGCTAAGTCGATGGGTAGCTTCAACCGCGTGAGCCAGATCTTTCTCGATACTTCCATTTATACAAAACGTTTTGCTGATTCCCTGGCAGGATCCATCATGAAGCGGGTAAGTACGGGAACGGCCACCTTTGAAGATATGGTGATGACTTACAGCACCGGCCCTGAACTAGCCAAAAGAGGTGACCTTGGCTGGCTTGCTGCCGGCTCAATGCTCCCTGCCATCGAAAAGGAGATGGCTAAGCGAAAAAAAGGGGAAATCTTTAAAGTCTGGACAGCCAGTGGTGTCCATATTTTGCAAAAAACACAAAATCCAAAACAGGATATTGCTGCGGCACTAATTATGAGAATTTTATTATAATAAGATAATTACAAGGAGGTGTTGTCCCATTTAAGGAAGGTTGTCAGATATAAGACATCGTTGCCACGTTCAGCGCTTAGCATTAAAATAAAAAAAGATACGTTTTTACCAAATTATAATATCTTTCCAAACACTTAGAAAAACCTCCCCTTTTAGGGCTACGATATATGAGTCGCCCCTATTGCGATGAAAAAGTTGACTGATTCTACCAATAAATACTGATGAAACACAATGGATTTGTCAAAATCTTGACCCATTTAGACGAAGGAAAGTTCCAGAAGCTAAAATGGGAAAGTTATATACTGCTTAAATACAATCCACCCTTCTATTATTAAGGTCTGTCCTCTGAAAACTGTTAAACCTCGACGTTGCTTTGGGCTATTCATGTGCTTAACCTTGTGAACAAAAGATGGGATAACTCCCTTTATTTGGCTATACAAGTATTATGCACAATAAACCCCAACAATCATGAGTAAGTCTTATTCACCCTTCGTTACGGGCTTAGCATTCGCTGCAATCTTTTTTACCGGATGTTCAGAGAACAAATCCGCCGAACCTGCAGCTGCTTCAACAACGGCAATAGAAAAGCCAAATTTTGGAGGTTATGAAACCCAGGTCAAATGGGGCGAACACCTCGTTACAATTGGCGGTTGCAATGATTGCCATACTCCCAAGAAAATGACATCCATGGGACCGGTTGATGACAGTACCTTACTTTTATCCGGACATCCTGAGAAATTGCCTGCACCGGATGTTGACAGGAAACAAATGGAAAGCAAAGGATTAGTAGTCACGGCAGATTTTACCGCCTGGATCGGTCCATGGGGAATTTCCTATGCGGCAAACCTGACACCTGATGAAACAGGTATCGGCAATTGGAAAGAAGAACAGTTTCTTTATGCTGTCAAAAATAGCGTAAGCAAAGGTATTGCCGGGTCGAGACCATTGGTGCCCCCCATGTCCATGATGCCAGTCAAACATATGACCGATGAAGAACTGAAGGCTGTATTTGCTTATCTGAAAACACTTAAACCTATTAAGAATAAATCTGTCCAGCCAGCACCTCCGGTATTAGCCAGGAACCAATAATTTGGGTATTACAATTAATAGAGATCATTTTTTGAAAGTGTGAAACAATTTCATGCATACGGGTGATTTTAATCTCTCCGCTATGGATTTCATTTTGCTGCCTTAATATATTTTCCGAAATTCAATAGTCTTCCCTAAAACTTACGGCCAATTAAAATCGATCAAGTATGAACTACAACCGGATAAACAATCTTATCGGCTGGATGGTATGTGTAATTGCATGTACTGTTTATCTCATGACAATGGAAAGAACCACCAGCTTCTGGGATACAGGTGAGTTTATTTCGGGCGCGTATAAATTACAAATACCGCATCCACCAGGTGCACCTTTATTTCTGCTTATCGGCCGCTTTTTTGTCATTCTGTTTGGAGATAGTCCGGCAACAGCAGCGATTGCCGTGAATTCAATGAGTGCAATTGCCAGCGGCTTCACCATCCTGTTTTTATTCTGGACGATCACTTATTTCGCAAAAAAAATCGTTCAGAAAAATAACGAACCCAACAATAAGGAACTCAAAAATAAGGAAGCCTATAATAAGTTACCCTTAAGAAACTCACAGCTTTTTACAATAATGGGTGCAGGTGTGGTTGGTGCTTTATCATACACATTTTCAGATTCATTTTGGTTTAGTGCCGTTGAAGGAGAAGTATATGCGTTATCATCATTTTTCACCGCTATCGTATTCTGGGCCGGGCTTAAATGGGAACAACGTGCTGATCAACCTCGCGCAGACCGCTGGCTGGTATTGATCTTTTTCCTGATGGGCCTGTCGATCGGCGTCCACTTGCTCAACCTGCTTACCATACCGGCAATCGTAATGATTTATTACTTTAGAAAATATAGAGTAACGCTGAAGGGAAGCATCTTAGCGTTTTTAACCGGATGCCTGATAACCGGCCTGGTCCAGATATTCGTTATCCAGTACAGCGTAAAAGGTGCCGGTGCATTTGATGTTTTCTTTGTTAATAACCTGGGGCTACCGTTTTTTTCCGGCTTCATTGCTTTTTTTCTTTTGACTGCCTTATTAATGATGCTGACAATTCGCTATGCATCAAAGAAAAAATATTATTTCTTAAAACTAGGCACCTTTAGCCTTATGTTCATGTTGCTTGGATATTCAACCTATCTAACGACCATGCTCAGGTCAAATGCAAATCCTGCCATGGATATGTTTAACGTTGATAATCCAATTGCACTCGAAGGTTACCTGGGACGTGAACAATATGGCGACTGGCCAATTATCTATGGACCCGATTTCACCGAACAGGCGCCGGTTATTCCAGGGAAAGAAATTTATACAAAGAGTGATAACAAATACGTATCTGCCGGCAGACCAGGAAAATCAGACTGGTCCAATGCACCCGGTGCCCACCTGTTTCCACGCATGTGGGATGCAGGCAATGATCGCAACCAACACAGCGTTTACCGCAACTATGCCGGGCTTGAGGAAGGGGAATCTCCTACCCTGGCCAGCAATATCAGGTATTTCGCATCATACCAGTCCGGCTGGATGTATATGCGCTATTTCATGTGGAATTTTGCCGGCAAACAAAACGATTTACAGGGATATGGAAATATACGTGACAGCAATTGGATAAGTGGTATACCCTTCGTTGATAACGTGATGTATGGTCCACAGAAAAATCTACCCGATAGCATTCGTCTGAACAATAAAGCTCACAATGAACTGTTCATGTTGCCGCTTGCATTAGGACTTGCCGGTATGTTTTTTCAATACAAAAAGAACCGACAACAATTTCTCGTGAATTTGCTCCTGTTCTTTTTTACCGGGCTTGCCATAGTTATTTACATAAACCAGGCGGGCCTTCAGCCGCGGGAAAGAGATTATTCTTTTGTCGGGTCTTTTTATGCGTTTGCCATTTGGATCGGACTGGGATCAATATGGATCAGCAGTCAGATAGGGCGTTATATAAAACCTGTTCATGCAGCTTGTATTACCATATCTCTATGTATGGCAGTTCCTTTACTAATGGCAGAACAGGAATGGGATGATCACGACCGATCCAAAAAAACGCTGGCCAGGGATATGGCAAAAGATTACCTGGAAAGTTGCCCGAAAAATGCCATTCTTTTTTCTTTCGAAGACAATGATACTTATCCGCTATGGTTCGCACAGGAAGTGGAAGGTATAAGGCCAGACGTACGAGTGATGGTCAATACACTTACCGGAACCGATTGGTATCTTAATCAGCTGCGCTATAAAGTAAATGAAAGCGCACCATTTGATGTGATATTCACGAAAGAACAAACCCAGGGGAACAAACGTGACGTCCTCTATTACTCAAAACTTCCCGGTTTCGACCAGGAGAAATACTATGATCTTCACAGCACATTAAAAAATGTGGTTGCCAGCGATGATCCACGCTACACCGGAACTACTGAAGATGGCGAAACCTATCATCTTTTGCCCATGCGCAAATTCAGTGTACCGGTAAATGTAGACGCAGTCAAAAAAAGTGGATTGGTTAACCCTGGTGACAGTGTTGTAAATGAACTGAAGCTGGACTTATCCGGAAAAAATTATCTTCTTCGGAATGATCTCACCATGTTGTCAATTATCGCCACAAGTAATTTTGAAAGGCCGGTTTGTTTTACTTCAAATTCATCGTTAAATGAGTTGGGGCTTGACAAATATGCAAGACTGGAAGGCCTGGTTTACAGGTTGGTACCGGTAGAAAATTCGGAAGTTGATAATGAGAGATCATATAAACACATAATGGATCAATTTGAATATGGCAATACTGATAAAGAAGACGTTTACCTGGATGAAGACAATCGTCGCCGGTTAAATATTATCAAACTGGCTCATGCTCAACTTGCGATTAGTCTTGCAAACGCCGGCAGGAAGGATCGGGCCAGAGAAATTTTACAAAAGTTTGATAACAAGGTGAAGTCCTCAAATCTTCCATATGGCATGACGACCAACCGTGGTAATCAGCATAATGCTATTTCTTCTGAATTTCTGAGAGCTGCGTATTTAAGTGGTGATCTGGTATTGGCAAAGAAGATAAGCGCGGACCTGAAAAAAGATTTAAGACAACAACTTAATTATTACCGTTTACTGGGTGATGAATACCTGCAGGACGAACAACTTGCCCAATATGCCTATCAGCAGATGCAGGGCAAACCGGCGGACCTGGCAGACAGGCAATTATCTTTTGTAAACGACATAGTTTCGTCGTTTCAATTATTGCGACAGTTAGAAAGCTGGGAAAATAACTTAAGCAAATAAATCAGGCAAGTCAATTGAGCTAGTTCACAAGTCTATTGAGATTTCACAAGTCACTTGAGCTTTCACAAGTCTTTTGAGAAAGTTCAATTAGCGAATAAATTAAGCAATTAATGATCTTATGGCAAGCTCGTAACCTTTGAGGCCGAGACCGAAAATACTTCCTTTTGCTTTGGCAGAAACATGAGACAGTTTCCGGAAGTCCTCACGGGCATGCACGTTTGAAATATGCACTTCAACGACGGGTGCTTTTATAGCAGCAATGGCATCACCAATGGCTACAGAGGTGTGTGTATATGCAGCGGGGTTAATAACAATACCATCATAATCAAAACCAAACTTCTGAATTGCATCAACAATCTCGCCTTCGATATTGCTCTGATAATAAGTAATATTCACTCCAGGAAATAGATCCTTTAAGGTTTCGAAGTATTCTTCGAATGACTGGTTCCCGTATACGCCAGGTTCGCGTTTGCCAAGAAGGTTTAGATTCGGTCCATTAATGATTGCAATTTTCATAATCCTAAGTTAATCACATTCATAAGAAAATTAAATGAAAAAGCGCGCATCTTTTTAAATGCACGCTTCAATAAGTTTTTGTCAGTATAAAACAGATTCTTAAACGCTCTCCTTAATCATCCTGATAAAATCATCAAACAGATACCTGCTATCATGAGGCCCAGGCGTGCTTTCAGGGTGATATTGCACCGAAAACGCGGGCCTGTCTTTCATCCTTATACCTTCGATAGAATTATCATTCAGATTCACATGCGTTATTTCTACGTTTGAAGAATTTTTGACCGATTCAGGATCAACGCCGAAACCATGATTTTGTGTAGTTATCTCGCAAATGCCGGTGATAATATTTTTGACCGGGTGATTCAAACCACGATGACCATGATGCATTTTGAAAGTAGGAATATCATTAGCGAGTGCAAGCAATTGGTGGCCGAGACAAATTCCAAATGTTGGCACTTTTTCTTCAAGTATATCCTTCACGGTATTTACTGCATACTCCATAGAAGCCGGATCACCAGGACCATTTGAGATAAAATATCCTGTTGGTTTAAAGGCCCGCAACTCTTCTATTTTTGTTTTTGCCGGGAACACTTTTACATAAGCACCCCGCTCAACCATACATTCGAGGATGTGTTTTTTTGTGCCATAATCCAGCACAGCAACACGGATTGAAGAACTCTCATCACCTAGCGCATACGCTTCACCGGTAGACACCACACTGGCCAGTTCCAGGCCGGCCATTGAAGGTGTTTTTGCAAGTTCCTTTTTCAGTTCTTCGATATCGGTAATCTCTGAAGAAATAATGCAGTTCATAGCTCCCTGTTGTCTTACATGGGTTACGAGTGCACGGGTATCCACATCTTCGATACAAACAATATTATTCGCAATAAGGTAATCTTCAACAGAACCCACCGCCATCTTACGGCTATACTGCTCTTCCAGGTTACGCGCTATTAAACCGCGGATCTTTATGTTGGACGATTCAACGTCACTATCCTTTACACCATAGTTGCCAATATGCACGTTGTTCATGATAACAACCTGTCCGTAGTAACTGGGATCAGTAAAAACTTCCTGGTAGCCGGTCATACCTGTTGTAAAGCAAATTTCGCCTGAGGTAGTTCCAATCCTGCCAAAAGCTTTACCAAAATGTACCGTGCCATCTTCGAGCAACAATACAGCCGTTTTATGTTGAGTTGTAGCCATTTTAAAAGTTTTGCAAAGAAACAGATTTATCAGGAGGATCGTGGAAATTTTATACCCGTTTTTTCCTCACTCAAACAAAGTCCGGTATGGTACCTGGTTTTATTTCTTATCTATTTCTATTTACCATGTATGATGATTACCAGTTACTTAAATAGGAGTATCCTTTCATTCAACCTTCGTTTAACACTTAATCCTCTGCTATTCCGTTAAACCTTTTAACAATCAGCCAGTCTGAACTTACAAACAACCCTGTTATGAAAACAATAAAATTTTTGACGATCTCTTTCGTCTGCCTCACATTACTACAGTATTCATCAATTGCCCAACAAGCTGATACAGATTCAACCCACTTGCCCGGTGCAGATTTCAGCCTGGAAGGCGCGCTGGAAATGTTTAAAAAAGCCAACAGCCCTGAAGAATTTGAAAAGCTGCTCAATGCAGAAGATAACAAAGTGAATAATCTTGATTTGAACGAAGATGGAACTACTGACTATATAAAGGTTATTAACCGGAAGGAAAATGATGTTCTTATTTTTGTGTTACAGGCTGTTATTTCAGAGACCGAGAACCAGGACATTGCGGTGATAGAACTCGAAAAAAATGGCACCGGATCAGCCTTGATCCAGATAGTAGGTGATGAAGATATATATGGTGAGGAGACAATTGTTGAACCATCCTGGGAAGGCTCTGCTGCTTCAGACGCCGTTTCCAGTACCGATAATAATCCGGATTACAGCTTTGTACATTCCGCAACCCACGGTCCTAATATTTCTATGGATTTACCAGGGGATGGTGCCGGTAATTTCCATTCAATTGGATCAGTTGATGCCATTATTGTAAATGTATGGACCTGGCCATCTGTAAGGTTCGTATACGCCCCTGGTTACCGGGTATGGATATCACCCTGGTCATGGAATGCAAGGCCCAACTGGTGGCGTCCATGGAGGCCATTGAGCCGGGCTGCATACCGCCCTTTTCACTATCAATATCGTCACAGGTATGTGATAGTTCCAACCAGGCGGGTAGCCCGTGCAAGAGTTATATACAGACCCGCACGTGTTACATCAATAACTGTCAGAACAAGGAACCAGGTTGCGGTTAACCATTTCCGTACTACCAGGACAACGCGGTCGGTGACAGTTAATAAAACTTACAAACAACGCCATGCAACCCGTTCCAACACCACCGTGCATGGAAGAAACGGAAAGGTCACCCATACAAAGACAACTGTAAAGAGAAAAAGATAAATCCAGGCAATCTTACACTTTGTAAATAAGGACATATTGCATAGCACATATTGCATAGGACTATCTGCCAGGCTTAACGGGCCAAAAATTGCCTGGCCAGGCTCATGTACCCAGGCTCATGTACCAAAAAAAACCGACCATTGGGTCGGCTTTTTTAAAATCATTAAATTTTGTTATCAGGACTTGTCAGCCTTTTTTTCTTTCTTTTTCATTTTCTCGCTCACCATTTCCCGGTATTTGGTCATTTGTTCAGGAGTTAGGAATGCAGCAAGCTTCGTTTCCTTTTCTTCCTTCATCTTCATTTTAGCTTCTTTCTGAGCGTCTTTTGAAATCGAAGCATCTTGCGAAAGCGCGTCCGCTTTTCCTTTATACTCTTTACTCACAGCATCATATTTCGCAATTTGATCTGAAGTCAACTTTAATTCAGATTTCACTTTAGCGTCCCATTCTGCTGCACTTTTATCTTTATCCTGAGCAAATCCCGCAGTAGTAAAAATAGCAGTAGCCATCAGGGCAAACAATAATTTTTTCATAATTGAACATTTTAAATTTATATAATTAAGTACCAAAAAATGATACCGTATCAGGTCCGGTAAAAATATTTCATCTTCAACTTTTAATGATATCCGGTTTTATTTTAGTGATATCTACGTTCTACTCTTAAAAACTTGTGCCAAGGCCAGCCTTTCTGACTCATTTTAACGACATATTATGAATACAAAATACATGTCATGAAAACTTAAGACATATTATAAAAATTTAAATCTAGTTGATAAAAGACTTACACTGTCAGGTTTATCTCCCTTCATGGTGCAACACTAAAAGGCCCCTCACCACACAATGTGGAGAGGGGCCTTTTAGATATTTATCAAACAAATTATTCCGCTGACTTCTCTTCCTTCGGCGCTTCTGCTGATGGAGCAGCTGCTGCTTCCGAAGCATCTTTAGGAGCATCTGCTTTTTTAGCAGTGGAACGACCACGACGGGTTCTTTTTGCACCTTCTTTGCCTTCTTCTTTTGTCTTACCGTAAACTTCGTTGAAATCAACCAGTTCAATCATACCCATTTCAGCATTATCCCCGGCACGAATACCAAGTTTAATTACACGGGTATAACCACCCGGGCGACCAGCAATTTTTTCAGCAATGGTGCTGAATAATTCCTGAACAGCCACTTTATCCTGGAGGTAACTGAATACAACACGACGTTGGTGAGTTGTATTGTCTTTTCCTTTTGTGATCAGGGGCTCAACATACACACGCAGCGCTTTTGCTTTTGCAAGTGTTGTTACAATTCTTTTGTGTTCAAACAACTGGCAGGCCAGGTTGCTCAGCAACGCCCTCCTGTGAGAAGCGGTTCTGCTTAGATTCTTAATTTTGTCGCCGTGACGCATGACTTGTGATTTTGAGGATCTTCATCAGATCCCTGTGAATAATTACCGGCTGTACCGTGTCAGGAATTACAGCCTACTATTAATAAAAAAATACGGTTAAAGGCACTGGTCCTTTACCCGTAAATAATTAAAGCTCTTCTTTATCCAATCCGAGTTTGCTCAGATCCATTCCGAAATGCAATCCTCTTTCAGCCAGCACCTGCTCAATTTCAGCAAGTGATTTCTGACCAAAGTTTCTGAATTTCATCAGGTCTTCCTGCTCGTATTGAACCAGTTCGCTGAGTGAATTGATTTTTGCAGCTTTCAGACAGTTGAATGCACGTACAGAGAGGTCCAGGTCTTCCAGTGGAGTCTTCAGGATCTTTCTGAGTTGCAGCATTTGCTCATCTACAACATCTTCTTTTTTGTCTTCTTTGCTGTCGAAAGTGATGTTTTCATCAGTGATGATCATCAGGTGCTGAATCAGGATACGGCTTGCTTGTTTAACCGCTTCTTCAGGGTGGATGGTACCATCTGTAGAAACATCCATGATCAGTTTTTCGTAGTCAGTACGTTGTTCCACACGAGTATTCTCGATGGCATACTTTACGTTTTTGATCGGTGTAAAGATCGCATCAGTTGGGATATAACCAAATGGTGCGTCTTTGATCTTATTATCTTCTGCCGGAACATATCCACGTCCCTTGGAGATTGTTAATTCAATATCCAGTTTTGCAGAAGTATCAAGCACGCAGATCTGAAGTTCAGGATTCATCACATCGAAGCTTTGAGTAGCTTCTCCGATCATCCCTGCAGTAAATTCAGATTTATTCTTAATGCTTAAAGTGATTTTTTCCTGACCAACCTCATGATCAACTTTCTTCTTCAATCTAACCTGTTTCAGGTTAAGAATGATTTCCACTACATCTTCAGAGATCCCCTTGATGGTTGCGAATTCATGATCCACCCCTTCAATACGGATTCCGATGATAGCGTATCCCTCCAGCGAACTCAACAATACCCTACGCAAAGCATTACCAATGGTTACACCAAATCCTGGCTCCAGAGGACGAAACTCGAACTGAGCTTCGAAATCAGAGGCCTTTTGCAGAATAATTTTGTCTGGCTTTTGGAAGTTTAAAATGGCCATATTGTTATATATGATTTTAGATTTACGATTTTCTGACCTGTCTTAGTTATCAAGGCAAACGGATTATCAATTGCCCATCAGTAACCATTACTTGGAATACAACTCCACAATCAGCTGTTCCTTGATATTCTCAGGAACGTTTTCTCTTTCCGGATACGTAATGAAAGTTCCTTTGAACTCTGATTCGCTCCAGTCGAGCCAGCTGAATTTCACATTCTTACCACGGGCCTGGCCTGTTATCGCAGTGTTTGCTCTGTCTTTTTCTTTCAGACTGATCACATCACCTGGTTTCAGTTGGAATGATGGCACGTTTGTGATCTCACCATTTACTGCAATGTGTTTATGTGATACAAGCTGACGAGCAGCAGGGCGTGAAGGTGCAAGACCTAAACGGTAAACTGCATTATCGAGACGCGCCTCAAGAAGTTTAATCAGGTTTTCACCTGTTACACCTTTGATACGTGCTGCTTCTTCAAAAGTTTTACGGAATTGTTTCTCGAGTACACCATAAGTGTATTTCGCTTTTTGTTTTTCCTTCAATTGCAATGCATACTCACCCGGAGCCTTACGTTTACGGGTAGGTCCGTGCTGACCTGGAGGAAAACTGTTTTTTGTAAGATACTTACCATTTCCAAGGATCGGCTCGCCGAAAATCCGGCAGATCCTGGTTTTAGGTCCTGTGTAACGTGCCATAATTGTTTAGATGATTTTTTAGTTACGATGTACGATCAGTAAAAATCTTAAAAATGAATCGCACACCTTTTTATGAAAATAATTATTTGCTGTTCACTGGATCTCCAATAAACAACAAATAATTGTATTAAAAGTTATACTCGTCTTTTCTTAGGAGGACGGCAACCGTTATGTGGTAAAGGTGTCACGTCTTTAATCATCACTATCTCAATACCTGAGTTAGATAAAGAACGGATTGAACTTTCACGCCCAGCACCAGGACCTTTTACAAATACATCCACTTTCTTTACCCCGGCATCAAAAGCAGTTTTTGCTGCATCTGCTGCTGCCATCTGGGCTGCATACGGTGTATTTTTCTTGGAACCTTTAAAACCCATCTTACCTGCGCTGCTCCAGGAAATAACCTGGCCGGTCTTATTGGTAATGCTGATGATGATGTTGTTGAAACTTGCCACGATGTGAGCATCGCCATAGTTCTCAACCTTTACAATTCTTTTTTTTGCAGCGGCTTTTGCGCTGGCTTGTGCTTTTGCCATAAATCAATACAATTGGAGGTAATCAATTAACATTTATGAATATGTCCCGTCTTCTACGGGAAAGTCCCGTTCGTAAACAGGAAGGTCCCGTGTTTTACAGGAATGAACCGATCCTACTCCCTTACGGGTATCTGGCACCGGTTCAATATTTTTATTTACTATTTCTTGGCGGCTTTCTTCTTACCGGCAACTGTCTTACGTTTACCTTTACGGGTACGGCTGTTGGTACGTGTACGTTGTCCACGAACCGGCAAACCTTTACGATGACGGAGACCACGGTAGCAGGCGATATCAAGCAAACGCTTGATGCTCATCTGAACTTCAGAACGAAGCTGACCTTCAACCTTAAATTCATTCGTGATGATGGTACGGATAGCATTCAGCTCATCATCATTCCATTCATTTACTTTCTTATTAACATCTATCCCAGCTTTGTTCAGTATATACTGAGCAGTTGTGAGGCCAATGCCAAAGATATAAGTAAGGCCTATTTCGCCTCTTTTAGTTTTTGGTAAGTCTACACCGGCAATACGAGCCATAGTTTATTTTTGTTTTTATATTTTGAATTTCAATTGTAACCACAATTGATAAAGGACATAGATGCAATTACAATTGACAATCCGGTTTCTATCTTATCCTTGTCTTTGTTTGAATCTTGGGTTCTTTTTGTTGATTACATACAAAATACCCTTCCTGCGAACGATTTTGCAATCAGCGCTGCGCTTTTTAATAGATGCACGAACTTTCATAATATCTGTTTTAAACTATTATTTATACCTGAAAATGATCCTTCCCCTGGTCAAATCATAAGGGCTCATCTCCACTCCCACTTTATCACCAGGCAAAATCCTGATATAATTCATTCTCATCTTCCCTGAAATTGTTGCCAATATTTCATGACCATTTTCCAGCTTAACCCTGAACATTGCATTGGAAAGGGCTTCGATGATTGATCCATCCTGTTTTATAAGTGGTTGTTTACCCATACTATTTTTCGGAGCGCAAAGATAGGATATTCAGCGGGAAATAAGAAAAAATTAGGATCTTTTTACCTTTTGAAGTAAAAAGTCCCCTATTTTCCGCTGATATCGCTTAAAACCGTCGTTTTCAGGCTGGGTTTAGCTCTACTTTTGTCATGGAGAGATAATGATTCTGTAGTTCATGCACATAAATGGCCTGGTGCAATCTTCGCTTATCCTCCCTCCACCAGATTTCGATATTACTGAAATCGTCTTTTTTAGGCAAATGAATCCTGAATGAATTCTTGCTATATTTTACGGAACCGTCACCGTTTTCCTGTTTTTCAAAGCCCAGTTTAATCAGCTGCGCTTCATCCAGAACAATCGGGTACACTTCCTCCGGTTTAAACCAGAACTCCTGCACCGATGTTTCTACACAAATCTCTTTATCCTCCCTATTCAGCTCTTTCACTACGCCCTCCCACTGCTGGCCCTCGTATTCGGCCATTACAATATCTCCCGCCTTTAAATCGCTCAACTTGATCATATAAGAAATGTTTTAGACTATCAAATTAAGGATTTTTTGCAAAAATCCCGCCAGCAGGTCAAAACACACAAGTATTCGGCTGTTCCTGACTGTGAATTCACCTGGCCAGATGCTAACCTTCCCTGAAGTTAACCTTTGCCAGATACTAACCTTTGCTTCAAGTTAACCTTTGCCAGATGCTAACCGTTGCCTCATGTTAACCATTGCTGGATGCTAACCTTTGCCTATGTTAATCTTTGCTGGAAATTAACCTGTTGATAGAATTACTCCTGGTCGATATACCTTTTCGTGATCTGATCGTATGAATCTATCCTTCTGTCGCGCAGAAATGGCCAATGTGTACGGTACCGATCCGTTTTTGATAGGTCTATCTCCTCCACCATCACTTCCTCCTGGTCATGAGAAGCACGGTAAAGCACAGTTCCGAAAGGATTACAGATAAACGATCCTCCCCAGAATTTCATAGCACCTTCCTGCTCAAATCCTACCCTGTTCACACTCACCACATGAACTCCGTTTGCCACCGCATGACTCCGCTGGATCGTCTGCCAGGCATTGTATTGTTCCGTATTAGTGGCTTCATCCTGGGAAGTTGCCCAGCCAATAGCTGTCGGATAAAACAGGATCTCCGCACCCATCAGGGAGGTAATTCGAGCTGCCTCGGGATACCATTGATCCCAACAGATCAGCACTCCGAATGTAGCATATTTGGTTTTCCAGACTTTGTAACCAAGATCGCCTGGCGTGAAATAAAACTTTTCGTAATAAGCCGGATCATCCGGGATATGCATCTTGCGGTATTTACCAAGATATTTACCGTCAGCATCAATCACTGCAGTTGTATTATGATACAATCCCTGGGCTCTTTTCTCGAATAGTGAGGCAATGATCACAACATCCAGTTCTGCCGCTACCGTACTGAGGGTTTCAGTAGATGGCCCGGGAATTGGTTCTGCCAGGTTGAAATATTCATAATCTTCCACATCACAGAAATACAGGGATGTAAACAGCTCCTGTAAACAGATAATCTGCGCACCTCTGGATGCTGCTTCCCTAACCTTGGCAACAGCTTTAGCCAGGTTTTCCGACTTTTCGCTGGTACAACTCATCTGGACCATTCCTATTTTAACCATAATTCAAACCTTTTAAACCTTGGGAAAAAAGTGATTTCGATAAGCAGACTGTCAGCGCTCTATATTAACGGAAACCGGTGCTCAGAAACGGCGCAAAATTACACATTTTCTGCTTATGAAACTGAGATCTGTTCAAGTAAAAGCCCGGATAAAAGGTTAAAAAATTATCCTTTTATCCGGGCTTTATTCAGAGAGCAAATTCTTTATCAGAAGAGCAAATTATTAATTCTGCCCCATCTGCCTGAGATATGCCACATGCGATGCAACTGCAAGGCGCATACGTGGATATTCAATATAGTTTATACCGTATTCCTGGCAAGCCTGTTTGATGATCTTGCTGATAGCAGGATAATGTACGTGGGAAATCTTTGGGAAAAGATGATGTTCAACCTGGAAATTCAATCCGCCAACCAGCCAGCAGATAACCTTGTTACCTGTTGCGAAATTCGCGGTTGTTTTAATCTGGTGCACAGCCCACTCATCTTCAAGTCTGCCTGTTTTTTCATCTGGCATCGGGAAATGTGTGTGTTCAACTGTATGAGCTAACTGGAACACAATACTTAAGATGAAACCTGAAAACAATCCATAAACCAGGAAGCCTATCGCCCAATTACCAACTCCAACCACTGCTATCGGTAATGCCACGAAAAGGAGCAGGTGCAACACTTTGAAGGCCCAGAATGAAATATGATCCATACGTGTCATCTTTTTCAAAGGCACGCTTCCAACTCTTTTCAGGAAGTACTTTTTGTAATCTGTAACAAAGATCCAGTACAGGTACAGTAAAGAATAAGCCGCCCAAAAATAGAGGTGTTGATATTTATGAATCTTGTAGAATTTCTGAGTGTCGCACAAACGAAGGAATGGTTTCGCGTCAATATCATCATCAAGGCCGTCAACGTTTGTATATGCGTGGTGGATTACATTGTGTTTTGTTTTCCACATAAAAATATTTGCACCAAGAAAATTGAGTGACAATGCAGCGAGGTCATTCACCCATTTGTAACGGCTGAAGCTTCCATGCCCGCCATCATGCATCACGTTAAAACCGATGGCAGCTGTGAAGCCGCCGAGTGCAATGCATTCAATCAACGCCAGCCAAACGGGCGGCGTGAAGAATACCAGGTGAATATAGGTACCGATAAGACCTAAAACAAGTACGATCGCTTTGAAGTAAAGGTGAAAGTTGCCGGTAGAAGGTTTACCTGATTCCTGGAAATACGCAGATATTCTCTTTTTCAGTTCGCCATGAAATGAAGTAGGAACTGAAGAGAATTTTGGCATTATCATATTAGAAAATTAAATTTTTGGACAATTACAAAGTTGATAAACAGACGCAAATCTACGCTTATCCGCCTGCATTTAAGTCAGAATAGTGTAAGATTGAAGAACCCTTACATTAATTTAAGGTTTCTTACTGAAAAACCCTTAAATAGCTTCGTTTTTGATAAAACGCTGAGAACAGTCTATTGTTTCAGGAATTTCAAAAACTTTAAGAGTCAGTTCCAGGGTTTATATTAGTCAGTTCCAGGATTTAAAACCTTTATAGATTCAGGTTTCAACCTGTATAATTGAATCAAGCGATTTGATGCCGATCTTTTTCTGGCTGATAAATCCTTCTGCATATTTTACTCCAAGTCTTTTGCCCAGCATTCTTGCTCTTGCGATAACACTGTCCAGGAAATCAGGTGTTGAGATATAGGTTACGGGCCCATCCTGGTCTCCTTCCGAATTAAAGAACTGTGTTGAATATGCCTCTATTGCCTTCATTCTTTGTTCAAACACATCACTGATATCGATCAGCAGATCTGGTTCATGATACCAGTCCTGAATATAATGCAAGACAATCTTTGGCCGCCATTTTTCCTGCAACCGTCCCGATTCGTTACGCGTTTCGATTTTTACCAGGCCTGACAGGTATGCTGCATCAGCAATAAGGTGTCCGGCTCTTCCATGATCCGGGTGACGATCATCCAGCACATTCCCCAGTATTACATCAGGCTGATATTTCCGGATCGCTGCTATCAGTTTCAGAACATGTTCTTCATCGTTTTTAAAAAAACCATCCCTGAATTTCAGGTTCTCCCTTATACTCACACCCATGGTCTTTGCTGCAGCAGCAGCTTCTGCATATCTTGTTTCAATAGAGCCACGGGTTCCAAGTTCCCCCTGTGTAAGATCAACGATCCCAACTTTTTTCCCAAGCCTTATTTCATTGATTATAGTGCCCGAACACCCCAGTTCTACATCATCAGGATGAACGCCTATGGCCAGTATGTCCAGTTTCATGTCTTATTTATCTTGAATTGTTTAAAAAAATTATGAATTATGAGTTATGAATTATGAAAGGAGTTTAGAAATCAGGAGTTATGAATTAATTAATCATTTCATAACTGGTTTCATAATTCATAACTCTTAATTCATAATTCTCTTAAATGTTTTTTTGCAAAATTAATCATCTGATCAACTTCTTCGAAGGTATTATTGATTCTTTTGGAAGATCTTTTTTTACCAAGCCTTACCATTACTACCTTTTTTGAAGGTATTACTATGATGTACTGGCCCAGGATACCTCTTGCATAGAATATCCTTTCTTCATCGGGATAGATCCACCATTGGTAGCCATAATAATTACAGGCATTTCCTTTTTCATCAGGGATCATACATGGCTTAACCGAAGCTTCAAAATAATCCCTGCTGATGATTTCATTACCCTTCCATCTGCCACTGTCCAGCATCATCAGGCCAATACGGGCAAAATCACGTGCATTTGAATTGAAGCAACAATAAGCTTTTTCGTTACCACCTTCTTTGTCTGCGCTCCATAGCGCCGGATGTTCAGCGCCAAGTGGCTTCCATAACTTTTCGGAGGCATAACTGCTGAGAGACTTTCCGGTTACTTTTTCAATGATCATACCAAGTAACTGCGTGTCCCCCGACTTATAATTATGTTCAGATCCCGGTGTCTTCACGATGTTTACGCTGGCTGCTGTTTCATTGGCGTGATCGCCATAATAGATTTCAGTTGTTACAGATAAAGGATTTGCATAGGATTCATCCCAGTCGCTTCCACTACTCATGGTAAGCAGGTCAACAATCTTAAGCTCCTTTTTTCTGCCCTCATTAAATTCCGGCAGGTATTTACCTACAGGATCATTTACAGAACCAATAAGGCCATCTTTAATGGCAGTACCAATGAGGAGGCTGGTAATGCTTTTTGCCATTGAAAAAGAATTTGACAAAGAGGAATCGCTATAACCGTCCCAGTAATGTTCCATTATTACCTGGTCATTTTTAATAACCAGGAATGAAACTGTTTCGAGCTTTCTAAGTAGACTATCAAGATCCGGCGGCAGTTTTGTTTTATTAAGATCTGCTGAAACAAGGAGTGGCTGTGGATTGCCAGTGCTCACCGTGTTATTGGGGAAAATAGTATAATCGTCAATATCTGCAAAGTTGTAAGCTACAGCCTTAAACAGGTAAGTTTTGCCTGATACCAGCGCGAAAATTGAAATCAGGGCAATCAAACTCACCAATATAATTGCAAGCATCCGCAGGAACTTCAGCATAAGCAGTATTTTTCAGTGAATATAATGATTTGGCCTAAGCTGCGGTATTCAGCGCAGATGACTTGCGAACAAAAGCCTCGTTTTACTGTTTTATTGCAGGACTTTCACCAACGGTTGAGTTTTGGCTAATTCCCCGATGTGAAGTAGTTTCGCAAATCGTTTATTTTCAGAATGAATCATCATCTAAACATTAAATCAATAAATTAATATGGCCTACGATGTAATTGTTCTTGGCAGCGGTCCCGGTGGTTATGTGGCAGCAATCCGAGCTTCGCAGCTGGGTTTCAAAACAGCTATCATTGAAAAAGAAAGTCTCGGCGGTGTTTGTCTCAACTGGGGTTGTATACCGACAAAGGCTCTTTTGAAAAGTGCCCAGGTTTTTGACTATATAAAACACTCTAAGGATTTTGGTATTGAGGCTAGTGGCCAGCCAAATTTTGAAGCGGTGATCAAACGCAGCCGTGGTGTGGCTGATAAAATGAGCCGGGGCGTCCAGTTCCTGATGAAGAAAAACAAGATTGATGTGGTGATGGGTACTGGTGTACTTAAAGCTAAAGGACAAATTGAAGTGACCGCGGCAGATGGAAAAACCCAGCTGGTTGAAGGCAAACACATTATCATTGCTACAGGTGCCCGTAGCCGTGAGTTGCCAAATCTTAAACAAGATGGCAAAAAAGTAATAGGTTACCGCGAGGCCATGTCTTTACCATCCCTGCCTAAAAGCATGATAGTTGTTGGAAGTGGTGCTATTGGTGTTGAATTCGGATATTTTTATAACAGCATGGGGACAAAAGTTACCATTGTTGAATTTTTGCCAAGGGTGGTTCCTGTTGAAGATGAAGACATTTCAAAAGAACTTGAAAAGAACCTGAAAAAATCAGGGATCGAAGTGTTAACCAGCTCTGAAGTACTTAGCCTTGACACTTCAGGCAATGGCGTTAAAGCAAAAGTGAAAACACCAAATGGTGAAATTGTTCTTGAAGCAGAAGTGGTATTGAGCGCAGTTGGTGTTAGTGCTAACATTGAAAACATCGGACTTGAAACGCTCGGCATCAAAACCGATAAAGGACGTGTTGCCGTTGATAAATTTTATAAAACCAACGTGGAGGGATTTTATTCCATCGGAGATTGCGCTCCCGGTCAGGCACTGGCACATGTTGCTTCGAAGGAAGGAATTATTTGTGTTGAAGCAATCGCTTATGCTGAAAAGAAGCATGCTCACCAACCTGAAGCACTTGATTACAACAATGTTCCCGGATGTACTTACTGTAGTCCGGAAGTTGCTTCAGTTGGCTATACAGAAAAACAGGCTAAGGATGCCGGTTATGAAGTGAAGGTTGGTAAGTTTCCGATGAGCGCATCCGGAAAGGCTTCAGCAGCCGGGCATACCGAAGGTTTTGTGAAAGTAATCTTTGACGCAAAATACGGCGAATGGCTGGGTACACATATGATTGGTTACAATGTAACGGAGATAATCGTCCAGACTGTTACCGCACGCAAACTTGAAACCACATATCATGAAGTACTCAACAGCATCCATCCGCACCCAACCATCAGCGAGGGAATTAAAGACGCGATTGAAGTGGCGTATGGAGAAGCAATCCATTTATGAGTTATGAATTATGAGTGATGAGTTATGAGTTAAGTGGTAAGTGGTGAGTGGTGAGTGTGTTTGAAGTTAGAGTTATTAGAGATATTTTTTAGGTTCCCCGTCTTGAAAGGCGGGGAATTTGTTTTTATAAGTTTTTTGCGAGCAATATATTGGGGTTTATCATTAGTTTTTAGAGAATTTTTCTGGCGGAAATACCAATAGCATTTATCTTCCGTTTTCATGGAAATGTTCTGTTACCTATGAAAAAACTACTTGCGATCCTGGTGTTAGTGCTCTTGTTTATTTCAGCTATATTTTCCTAATCATGCCCAGCCCGGGGTTTCACCCTGGGCTATGCGAAATCATCCCGGGATTTCTCCCTGGACAACGCGAAATCATCCCGGGATTTCTCCCTGGGCTACGCGAAATCATCCACCACCGGGGTTGTGATGATTCAACGTTCAATCATAATGCATCATTCATCCCCCGGGGTTTCAACCTGGCTATGCGAAATCAACCCCCATCACAGTTGTCGAACCTTCTCACTCACAACAAAACTCACACTCACCACTCACAACTCACCACTCACACTCACACTCACCACTCACAACTCACCACTCACCACTCACCACTCACCACTCACTCATAACTCATCACTCATCACTCATAACTCATAACTAGATTACCTATTTTTGCCCAATGACCGAATACTCTAAGTCGTTGTCGATCTGGGAAAAGGAATGCTTCTCCTCGAACCGGGATATCATCATTATCGGTGCAGGACTGTCAGGTTTATGGTCAGCTTTTCATTTAAAAAAAATAAAACCATCGCTTTCCATAACCATTATTGAAAGAGGACTTATCCCATCAGGGGCGAGTACGCGCAATGCCGGTTTTGCCTGCTTCGGCAGCCTTACCGAATTATTGCATGATGTCGAATTAATGGGTGCAGACAAAATGCTTCAGCTGGTCGGCATGAGATACCAGGGATTACAACAGATCATGAAAACTTTCAATCCCGCTGAAACTGGTTTTTCTCTTTGCGGGGGTTACGAACTGGTCACTGACAAAAAAGTGACCGCCGGGAGATCATTACATGATGGCATGAAGCTTATCAACCAGTTGCTCGCCTCGGTTGTTCCAACTCATTCAACATTCAGCTTTTCAGATGACAAAATAAACGAATTTGGTTTTGGCAATGTCGATCATCTCATTGAAAATCCACTGGAAGGTTATCTGCATCCAGGCAAGCTTTGCCAGGTTCTTACCCGGTGTGTTCAGGCGGCCGGTGTCACTATCCTCAATGGAATTAACGTCAATGGATACACGAAATCAGGCGGTCGTGTCATCCTGCATACAAACAAGCCTTACGAGTTTTCAGCTTCCAACCTGCTTGTTTGCACCAACGCGTTCGCCGGGTCGCTTCTACCAGGTATTGATATAGTACAGGCAAGAGGACAGGTATTATTGACCAATGAAATAACCAACCTGAAATTCAGGGGAACCTTTCATGCAGACGAGGGGTTTTATTATTTCAGGAATCATGGTAACAGAATTCTTCTCGGTGGGGCAAGAAACGAAGATTTCGACGGCGAAACTTCAGGCACAATGGAAACAACTTCCAACATTCAGGCTGCACTGGAACAATTTTTAGAAAAATATATTATCCCCTCCACCCCATTTTCGATCTCGGACCGCTGGAGCGGCATAATGGCTATGGGCAAAGAAAAACTTCCCATCGTTAAGGAAATTGAACCAAGTGTGTTCTGTTCAGTTCGTATGAGTGGAATGGGTGTGGCCTTAACCCCGGTAACCGGCGAAACAATCGCCAAAATGATGCTTAGTTGACACTCACCACTCACCACTCACAACTTACCACTCACCACTCACTCATAACTCATCACTCATAATTCATAACTCTGTTAGTGATTTGTTTTCAAAACCCGGATCGTCGTTTTATCATCCCCAACCTTCACAAAATATACTCCGGTTGCGAATGCACTGATATTTACCGTCATGCGGTTTGTTGTGATCACTTTATAGAACAGTATTTGCCCGTACTGGTTGAATACTGAAACATATTTTCCAAGCAGTGTTTCATCACCCCCAAAGTCGACCGTTACACTTGATTTGGCGGGGTTTGGAAAAACCCTCACTATTTTATCATCAGCCGGATCAACTGGAATATCAACCGGCGGTGGAATTCCCGGGCCAGAGCTGGCTGTGGAACTCAATAAAGCATGGCGGGGTCCACCGTCGTTAAACAAAGTGCGCATACGTTGTTTCTGGCCTTTGGTAAACAAATTTGTACAGGCGTCTTCGGTAAGATCCATGTAAGTCATATACATATTACCGTTAGGAGAATTTCCACAGCTCACAATGATATTCCCGGTTGGGCAGCCACGTGTATAACTCTGTTGTGTCGGAGTGTCATCTACCAGATCATCACCGCATAACAGATCACCCCAGATATGGATCAGGCCAAGCCAGTGACCTATTTCATGCACAGCAGTGCGTCCCTTATTATATGGTGATATTGCAGTCCCTATGTTGCCAAAAGCGTTGTATCTGATTACTACTCCATCCCGGCTTTTATCCGAACCCGGCGCACTTGAATATCCAACAATACCGGCAGACATAGGTCCAACCCAAATATTCAGGTATTTGTCTGAATCCCAGGCCTCGTCTCCTCCGCTGGATGAAAATTTAATATCATCATCCATAGAAAAGCCAGTCACATTAGTTGGTTTCCGGATGATTCCGGTAGTGGGAAAACCTTGAGGATTAACGTTCGCCAACGTGAATATGATGTTACAATCGGCCGCAAAAGTGCGAAAATGTTTCGGCGTATTAGTGCTATCCGCATTTTTACGACGAAAGTCGCGATTGAGAATTTCTAACTGTGTAAGGATCTGGGCCTCAGAAATATTTTGTGCAGAACCATTATATAAAATATGAACTACTACCGGGATGTTTATGATCGTTTGTTCAGTAGGGTTGTCCTGAGTACCCAGCATCTTTAATTCATTATCAGCAGGTTTCAGGAACTGTGCAATTGACTGCTGCCGGGCGACAAGCGCAGGATTTAGTTCCTGTTGCCGAAGATTATATTGGGAAGACACACAGGTGTACTGTGACATTAACTCACTATTAATCATCACACCAAAAACCATTAACACTATGTATCGGATCATGAGTCTCTCAGTTAACACTATTCTTTGAATTGGCCTGTAACCAATATCTTTTTAGGGCTTTTTACACGAAATAAATGCTTCCTGCCAGGGGCAATTGCCCGCAAGGTAAGGTTAGCAAACCGGAATTAATAGGATGGAGTTATAGAGCCCTTGGGCCTGTATTCGTGGGGTAAAGGAATATGTAACTATGCGTTTACCTGTGCGTTTACTGAAAAAATGCCATCTTCTTTAATGAAAAAATGCCATCTTAATTGATATATTCAGTATTGTGCAGCCTGTAAAGTGATAAAAAAAAATTAACAAATCAAAATCCCCCAACCGCATTTTACACATTTATTTCCTTTTATTTTGTAGGGATTGGGTTTTGAAGCCCACCGGTAAAAAATTCGTTTAATGATGCACAAAAGATTCAAGTATTTCGTTTTTTTCTCATTGATATTCGCCTCCTGCAATTCCGAACCCGAAGAAACAACTTCTAATGAGCCCCAGGTAAGCATTGCCCCAACCATACTTCCTTTTTCGCTGGTTGGTACCCAACCACATGATGTCACTTATTTTACAGAAGGACTTGAGTTCCACAACGGCCAGTTATACGAAAGTTCCGGACCATCTACGGCTGAAAACGGTGCCGGTGTCGGCCCCTATCCTTCCGGTTTTGGTGTTGTTGATTCGGCAACAGGCAAGGTGACTGAAAAAGTGACCCTGGATAAAGCAAAATATTTTGGTGAAGGAATCACTTTTTTCAAGGGTAAAATATACCAGCTTACCTATAAGGAAAAAACAGGGTTTGTATATGATGCGAAAACTTATAAAAAACTGCGCGAATTTTCCATACCCGCTTCTGAAGGTTGGGGTTTGACCCACGATACAAGTCATATCATCATGAGTGTTGGTACCAACCAATTGTATTATCTGCATCCTGATTCACTCACCACGGTTAATATTTTAAGCGTGCATGATAACAACGGTCCGTTAACTACCAGACTCAATGAATTGGAATATATAAATGGCTATATATATGCGAATGAATGGTTCACCAACTATATCGCGAAAATTGATCCATCCAGCGGTAAGGTAGTTGGGAGACTTGATCTTTCCAGGCAGGTTGCCGAAGCCGCGCAACGGAACCCAAATGGCAATGAAATGAATGGAATTGCTTACGACAGCGCCGCCAACAACATTCTTATCACCGGCAAAAACTGGTCAGTCATTTATAAAATCAGAATACAGTAAGAGAATTATGAATTATGAGTTATGAATTATGAAAGGTTTTTAAATGTCTCTTGAAAGTGTGAGTAAATGAATTTTCATAACTCAACCATTCTTAACTCACTCATAACTCAACCATTCTTAACTCACTCATAACTCATCACTCACAACTCATAATTATATTAAAGGTTTTCCACGACGTAAATAAGTGAACTACACTTGTTTTTGTCAGTGAGCGCTTTTATGTTGGAGATCAGGCCGTTAAGAAAACCGTGTACAAGCTGCTGTTTGCCGGTTTTATTCTTTTCACTTAACAGGCTCACATAAAAACTATCGAACCACATAGGTTGTATTGATTTTACTCTGAGCCCATGACTGTCAAGCAATTTTTTCATTGATCCGGGTGAAAAATGATATAGATGGATTGGCACATCATATGCCGCCCATGTAGCCTGGTACCGCGAAGCATCGTTGGAAGTATAATTTGGGACAGCGATAAATAATACTCCGCCAGGTTTTAATAATTTTTTTACTTCTGCGAGGTAATCATGCAGTTTGTGAACATGTTCGAGTACATGCCACATTGTTATAGCGTTATAGCTCTGCGGTATCAGCTGGAACAATTGATCTGAAGGTTGAAGTTCAATACCATAGTTCTGTATAGCTTTTGCACGGGTAGTTGCATCCGGTTCTAAACCTGTCACCGACCATCCCGCGTTTTTCATATTTGCCGCAAAAGTACCTGCGCCGGCCCCGATATCAAGTAACTTACCTTTTTGAAGACCCGTTTTATTATTGATCAATCGCTTTTTCTGACCCAGTGTAAATTTTCTTACAAGATGATATAGCTTATTTACGATCCCGGTTTTTGTATTGGAATGTGAGATATACTGAGGTGACTGATAATACCGGCCAATGGAATTTTGATCGGGAACATCCTGTGTAAATCTCAATTTGCACGAAGAACATTCCCAGATTTCGAATTTTTCATTCGAAACTGAGTAATCCGTTACAGTCAGTACCGGGCCTATGGAAGCACTGTTACATGCAGGACAATGCTGATAATGTATTATTGCTGAATTCAAAATAGGGAACAAATATAAACGAAAGTCCGGAGGCGAAAAACCGGTCACCGAAATTAAAAGAATGCGAAAAGTTAAAAATGACTAGTTGCGGTTCAGGTATAAAAAGAATACAATTATCAGTATCAGTCCAACTAGCAGCCCGTAAATTGCCCAGTTTGTTTTATGAACAGGTTGTTTGTCGTTATCATTCAGATAACCGCTCATCTGGAGATTTGTAACCTCTTTATCTCCCACCAGCATTGTATGCGAGGTATTGATACGGATAATCCTCGTTGCCGATACTGGTTGCAGGAAGGCATCTATTGGTGCAATCGTTTCGAAAAACACATCGCCTGAATCATTTCTTTTAAGTGCGCCAACACCTTCCCAGAATACTATTGATTCGGCCTTCAATTTTGCGCTGATCTCGTAAGCCCATTCATTGTACCATTGCATCGCCTCATAATCAGCAACGTTTTTCTTTCTCGCTATAAATGAAAAAAACTGTTTATCGGGGGTATCATAAAACCGATCGAAGCGATAGTGATAGCCTGGTGGTAATATCTGTTTATTGGTGAAGTCTGACCTGGCAGGCGTACGTTCAATATAGATGGTCCCAATCCCGGGGATACTGAGACTTTTGTGCTGATGAAGATAACTGTTAAGCGCTGGTATCATAACCGGTAATTGATAAATCAGAATGAATAAGTTATTCCACCCAGTATATTGAACCCAAATACTTCATACTGGTTCCAGCGTTCGTATTTATTATTAAATATATTATTCATCTGGAGCCAAAGGTTGAAGTTTTTAGTGATACGAAATTCCGCACCTGCGTTCAGATCAAATGCAGCATCTCCTTTCTCAGGTGTGCCATCTTTCTTCCGGTATTGAGCCCCATCCCATGACCAGAGTTCACTGGTAAGCCAAAGATCTTTGAGAAGGCGGTATTTAACTGACAGGTTTAATTCACGCGGAAGCAATCCATAAGCTTTTGGATTTTCCTTCAGGCGGGTGAAATTATTAAATGTTATCCCCCCTTTTGCACTTAGCTTTTCACTAACCGTATATCCTACCTCACCATGAAAATGCAATACATCGACCCTTGGTTCGTAAATAACATCGAAGGTTTTACCATCCACGTTGTCGTTTACATATAAGGCCATGTTCCGGTGTTGCTGGACGCCGATTTTACCAGAATAAGTGAAGTGGTCACCAAGGGAACCTTTGATTCCACCGTAAATCTCCGAAACGCGGTCATTTAATAAACCCTGGGCAGTATCATACACTTTCAGATCTATCCATGGGTTAACCCCTGCAAATCGCTGATAAGAACCCTTGTTATAATAACCGATCCATCCGGCCATCAAAGTAAATCGCTGGTCCTCAGTTGTGAGCTCACCCATGATGTTTGGCAACATATGGAATTCGCTCTTATCCCATGAAGGGATGATGCCACCATGTAAATACAGATTTGGTGTTTTCACAGTTACTGCAGGTGAAACCATGTAAATGTTGTTTATTGCGCTGACAGGGTAGGTGTTATACTTCTTACGGTAATTGGTAAGATCGGCGGTGAACCCAAGATTAAATCCAAATGTTTCACCAAAACTTTTTGTTACGGGGATATTTAATATGGCATTTGCTTCCGAGCCTGTTGGGGCTTTGTTGTCTGCAAAAACGCTGACCCTTAGCGAGGGGCTATAAGTTAAACCAAATTCTGTGGGGATGGTGTTCCTGAACTGAACCTTACCTTCTATGGTTTGAAAACGCTGACGCAGGTCATCTTTTGTGAACTGCAGCGTGGTTGGCTGATATCCGTAGAGAAAATAATCATCACTCTTAAAGCCAAGGCTTCCGTTCCATTCATGATTATTCTGTGTTTTATATGTGACTGCACCGCCCACACTGGTCAGGCTGTTTTTCTGGAAAGGCAGATCACCTTTTGATGTATAATGTTCACCAAAAACGTTGAAAAAAGTATTCCGGCCATCACCAAAACTAAATCCCGCTTTTATATAAGGAAGATGCACATTACCCACCCCGACTTTGATGTAATTACTGTATTTCCAGGCATTGATTGAATCCACCGAAACCGCAACGGGCTTTAACTCTGTGGGAACATAGGAGAATAACAAATTCTGGGAAGGTATGTTATAGGCCAGCCTTGGCTTCATTGTATCAGCTACAGGTGGTGCAGCATTGAAATTTATTTTCGAACCTTCCTTAAGCACCGGTTTAAAAGTTGAAGTAATATCGATCGACTTCTTTTTCGTTGTGTCCTGTCCAAAACCCGACAGGCATGTTGCAATGATGGGAGCTGTGGTCAACAAACACCTTATGACTGGATATACTCTCATTTTGGCTTAAATCTTTTATATTGATTTGTATTTAGCTGCGGTAACTGATTGTCTTACCTGCTATTAATCTCCTGTGTCGCTTTTGCTATTTAATATTTCCCTATTACTACTATTACTACTTCTTCTTCTACTTGCTACTTCTTCTACTTTTCTTTCCTTTTCTCCTTCTTCTTTTTCTTTTTCTTCAACTACTTCTACTTTTACTTCTTCTTCTACTCAAGCTTTGAGCTTTTTCTTTCCTCATCAGTCGCGTCTGCGAGCTTCTTCACTGCTTCCTGCCTGAGCGTTTCAATTTTTGCATTATCAACTACACTCTGATATGTTGCTTTTGCATTGAAATAGTCTTTTGTTTTCATGTACACATCACCGAGCAAAACATAGGCCCTGGTTATCCAGTCTTCGTACGATCCGGCTTTGTTAATTACATCGAATGCGGCTTTCTCAGCATCCTGATACTTGTTTTGCAGAAAATAACAATGTGCTATTTCATATCTCGCTTCTGCCGCATAGGCAGACTTACTGAGTGATATGATCGTGCGGTACTGCGTAATTGCAAGCTCACACTGATTATTGTTTTTGTAAGACCTGGCTATAGCCATATTTGCCAGCACCTTGTCATCTGTTCCAATACCTTTCTGATTCAACAGGTCCTTTGCATTGGCTACGGCCGCATCCCATTTTGAAAGCTGGTACTGACTACGTAATAATCCACGCATCGCTTCGAGCTTATTTTCCTGGTTTGACGCGAAGTCTTTCAGCTTAGAAAAATATTTCTCGGCTTTTTCATAATTCTTGACATCAAAAAAGTTAAGCCTGGCTGCATTCAATAGTGATTTTTCTCCGAACTTATGCGGAACCCTGTCTGATAGTATTTCATAACCTCCTGTGGCTTTTGCCCAGTCTTTTTGGTTAAAGTATATTTCACTTTTATAATACAGGGCCTCCAACGAAAATTTGCCTTCAGGGAACTTCGCAAGATAATCTTCGAATTTTTTAGCGGCAGCAGGGAAGTTGCCGTTGTTGAACTGTACCTCAGCTTCCTGGTATGCCAGTTGATCTTCCTGGGTACCTGAAATGCTTTTACCCATGGATCTTGCAAAACCGACGTATTCACTTGTTTTACCTTGTTCGATATAGATAGAACGTGCGTTTTCCAGGGCTGCATCGGCCTCTGGTGAATTTGGATATTGTTTTAGCAAGGTTGTGTATTGTTCCAGGGCGGCATCATTGTTATCCTGGTTATAGTAAACGATTCCAAGTCTGAGCATGGCTTTTGGTCTCAGAGCCGGGTTTGGATCGTTCACAACATTTTTAAGAAATGGTATTGCTTCAGGATATTGCTCATTAACCATATAGTAGTTAGCCAACTCCATATTTGCATCCGAAATCAGCGGCGAGGTTGGATATTTTCTGGCGATGGAAGACATCAGGGTAATCTTCTCTTTGTTGTTTGAAGTTCCGGCACCAGCAATCATCCCTTTTTGAAAAGTAGCATAATCGCCGGCGGGCCATGAATATTCAAGCACCTTGTTGTACATGGCCAGCGCTTTACTGTATTCACGGTTCATATAGTAGCAGTCGGCACTCCTTATATAGGCATCCTGTTCAAGCGGTGCTGAATTTATACGCGGGTTCCCGGCAATTTGCGTAAAAAATCCCTGTGCCTGCGGATAGTTTTCCTTTTTCATGAAGCAGTAACCAAGATTATATTTTGCATTTGTTGGATTAACTTCTCCATTGACTACACTGGATTTCAGATACTCAAAATAATACCTGATGGCGTCATCGATCCTGTTGAGACGGTAAGCAATTTCCCCTTTCCAGAATTTTATAAATGGCAGGTAAGCAGCGTTGTTTACATCGGCTTCGGCTTTTGTAAGCAGATCGTTGGCAGCCATCAACATGCCATCGTTCACCATCTCTGTGGCCCGGCCATAAAGGATTTTAGCGTACTGGCGGCGTGCATTCTGAGAACTCGCCGGCATTGCCTCAATCATTGTTAGGGCATCCTTGTAATTATTTGTATTAGCCAGCACATTTACCAACAATTCCCTGGCTTCATCACCATATTCTGAACTCTTAAAAGTGTCATTAAATTTCTGAAGCTCAGTTAGCGCCACATCCTGGTACCCTAGTTCATAACTAAGCTTGGCATAGTTGAAAGTCGCGATTTCCCTTTGTTTTGCATTACTGTTGTTAGAGGCTGCCACCTGGAACGCATTTCTTGCATTTGCTTTCTGATTTGTTTTAAGATAGGCGTCACCCAGTAAATACATTGAATGTTGAGAAAGTGAATCATCTTTATCCCCAAGCTGTTTAAATCCTTCAATTGCCTTTGTCCAGTTTGAGGCTTTATAATAGGAATAAGACAACTCATAAAGATCTTCCCTCGAAACCTTGTCGGATTTTTTTACAAAAGCCTCAAGATAAGGGAGAGCCTTGTCAAACTGCCCTTTTTTCAAAATAGGCATGCCCACCAAATGCCGCAATTCAGTATCGTAGTACTGCCCACCACCCTTCATTTTTTGCTCAACATAAGTAAGTGCTTTATCTTTCTGACCCTGGGTGTACAGTATATTGGCAATATAATAAGGCACCACATTGCTGTAGTCCTTATCATTTTCAACCACCCTGAATGCTGTAAGTGCCTCGTTATATTTTCTTTCATTAAAGGAAATGAAGCCGTAGTAATAATTGGCGTCGATATAGTTTTTGTCTTTTGGTAGCTGCCTGATCGCATCAAACAAAGGCCTGGCCTTTTCATACTCTTTAGCAGTGAAATAAGCATAACCTAGATGAAATTTCATGCCGGCGATTTCTTCATTTGTGAGATTATCAAGACTCACTTTTTCGTACAGGTTCGTAGCTGTTGCATAATCCTGTTTGCGATAATAATATTCGGCAAGATTGAAACTCATCATCTGAACCCTTGCTGAATTATCTTCCAGGTCTATAAAATCTTTAGCCTGCTGCACAGCTGCTTCTTCGTTCTGACGAAGGGCACAGGCCGTGGTATAATATTTCACTTCCTGGTAATCGAGCGCCTGGCTTGTTTTTTCCGCGTCCCTTTGCCGGAGTTGTAGATCCTTCAAAATCGGATAAGCTAAACTGAACTGCTCCTTCTGATAATAATCCTTAGCCTGCTTAAGATCTTTTTGAGGGTCGTTAATGAATTTTGTTTGCTGGGCAAACGAAATCACATGAAGACCGATCAGAAATATTAGAACTGTAGTTTTTTTCATCTGTTCATTATTATTTTTTCCATGGTCTGCCCGCCTTATATTCCGGCAGGTAAGCAGGATACCGTAAAGTGCAGGACACGCGGCTGAGCGCCCTTTAAACATTCCCCTTATGTAAAAAGATTTTTATGGGCGTCTCTTTCCGATCATCCCGGGTAAGAATTAAACGCGGTAAAGTTTCTAAATATTTTATCCTCTACCAAACATCGTTCCAAACAGCTGTGGATAAGTGTGCTAATTAACAATTCGTTCTGATAAAGCGCCCTGTTTAAAGGGTTTTCCATGAGTTGTCATGGAGCTGATTAACACCCGGGACCGATGTATTTTGGTCTTCATCCGCAACTCTTATTCAAATATGACGTTCTTTTGATCGAAGATATTATTTTTGACAAAAAACTGCTTCAATGAAGAAACTACTTTCAATAAGTTATTCCCAGGGTGCTTTTAATATTGCCATGTTGTTGTTAAGGGTAAGTTTTGGCGTTATGATGCTACCACATGGATATGATAAGCTGGTTAAGTTTGCACATATGAAATCCGGTTTTATCAACTTTCTTGGAATGGGATCAACAATGTCCCTTGCCCTTGATATTTTCGCTGAATTTTTCTGTTCAATTTTCCTGATCTTCGGTTTGTTCACCAGGCTTGTGGTTATACCCTTGATTATAGCTATGTGTGTTGTTGTTTCCATCGCCCATAATTACCAGATTTTCGGAGATGGGGAACATGGTGCGATGTTCCTGGCAGGATTTATTGTTCTTCTATTGCTTGGACCTGGCAAAATCAGTGTAGATGGTTTGATAAATAAATAAACGATTATTTTAATAAATCAAGTACGTCATACATTTTTTTGACTACCTCGCCCGCATTACCGTTGTAATTGTTCACGACCATAGCAAATATGTATTTTTTCCCTTTGGCTGATTTGTGGTAGCCTGCAAAGGCCCGGGCACCGTTGATGGAACCACTTTTCATTTTCATGCCGTTATATGTGGGAATTGCGTCCTGGAAAGCGGGGAACCAGCTCCTGCCAGCGCTGTATTTAAGTACCTGGCATAGGGCCCGCGTTGTAACACGGTTCTGTGGTGAAAGTCCGCTTCCATCAAGTAAAGAAATTTCAGACTTCCGTATTCCATTTTCAGTCCAGAAATTTGTTATGTGATCAAGCCCTTTATCAAGTCTGTAACCATCTTTTCTTTCATAAGCTATTGTCTTAACAAAAGCTTCACCATAAAGGTTAATGCTTTTTCTCAGGAACCAGAACACGAGGCTGTCAAGTATTGGAGAACTGTGCGAAATAGATGTAATAAGTGATGAAGATATCGTGGGGCTGGTAACCGGATCAGCACTTTCTAAATTAACAGGTCCTCTTGAACTATGAATCTGAATCTTAGGATCTATGATGCCACCTGAAAGGGCTACCTGATCTTGTAAACTAAGGGCGAGTGTATATCCGGCATCCGGCATTGAACCTGAAATGGTAAAACTGCGTTGATTTGGTGGAATCGTTCCATTTACTACGGCTTCTCTTGCAAATGGCGCTGCATAAATATAAGTGTTGTCACCACTGCCGGCTGCACCGGCAAACACTGAAAACCGGTATTTCAGTTGTTTCTGCATAGTATCAAGGCCAATTATCGTTGCCGGTGTACCCGTTGCGCCGGATCTGAAAACGATATCATATTGATTTTCGTTCCAGTTTAGCAAAGATGTTCCTGCACCATAATAATTTCCCATATCCTGCCAGATATATCCATCGGGAATGGTTTGCATATTACCAGGCGGGAGATCATACAGATAAATACTTGTCAACTTTAGCCCCGACCCGGCTTTAACCAATGCTTTCGACCAATCTTTCAGCAGAGCCTCCTTTTTTGTCCCGGCGTATCGCCAGCTTCCCAACGAAGGGTCGCCTGAGCCGCGGATCTCTATCATCCCCGATTTAAGAGGATCGTTCGCGTACTCATATAAGTTGATAGCTGTTTTATATCTGAATTTCTCACCAAGCAATTCAAGAATAGCAGCAGCGGTAAAAAGCTTTTGTGTACTTGCAGGTGCCATTCCATAACGACTGTTTTTCTCATATACCAAGCTCCCATTGTCAGCATCCATAACATATAAGCTGACCAAAGCTGCTTCCATCTGGGGATCTTTTTCTAATTCGGAAACGGCCTTTGCAAGTTTGTCGCCTACCGTTTGTGCCAACAGGAGTATGCAGTTAACGGAAAAGGTGAACAGTAAACAAACTTTTTTCATACTTCAGTCATTATTACTTTACACCCGAAATTAAACTCCTTTAATCAGATTATGATTTTCGCATCAATAATTACGATAGGTGATGAACTACTCATCGGACAAGTGGTTGACACAAATTCTGCCTGGATGGCACGCGAACTGAATAGTAATGGTATCTGGCTAAAACGTAGGGTAGCCGTTGGAGATAATAAGTCAGATATTGTGAAAGCGCTGGAAGAAGAAAGCAGGGATGCACAGATAATTCTAATAACTGGTGGATTAGGTCCCACAGCTGATGACATAACAAAGCCGGTATTATGCGAGTTCTTCAACGGGAAGATGATAATTGATGAGGAAGCTTTGCAAAATGTAAAGACAATTTTTTCAAAATTATCTAATCGTCCAATACTCGAAAGAAATCTTAAACAGGCTGAGGTACCCGATACCTGCACGGTCATTCAGAACAAACGCGGTACAGCACCGGGAATGTGGTTTGAAAAGGAAGGAAAGATTTATGTATCCATGCCCGGTGTTCCGCATGAAATGCAGGGAATGATGACTGACCAGGTACTACCCGGGCTAGCAGGTTATTTTAAGACACCCTACATTCTTCATCGGACGCTGCTAACGGCAGGAGTTGGCGAATCGGTGCTGGCGGAACATATCCAGGACTGGGAATCGGGGTTACCAACATCTATCAAACTGGCATATTTACCAAACTATGGCATGGTTCGGTTACGCTTGACCGGTACCAGCGAAAACAAAGTTCAGCTGAGTGATGAATTGGATCAGCAATTTGAGAAACTAAGAACATTGGTGAATGAATGGCTTGTTATAGACAAGGATCAGAATCTTCAGCAGGTGGTTGCGGCACTTTTAAAGGAAAAAAATAAAACCCTGGCAACTGCAGAAAGTTGCACTGGTGGGTATATTGCTCACCTCCTGACCGCAGATCCGGGAGCTTCACTATTTTATAAAGGTGGAATAGTCAGTTATGATAACGAAGTGAAGGAAAAGGTTTTAAAAGTGAATCATCAAACCTTAATTACTGAAGGTGCGGTGAGTGAAGAAACTGTTAAACAAATGGTTCAAGGTGCTTTACTTGAACTCGAAACCGATTATGCAGTAGCAGTTTCCGGAATCATGGGTCCCGATGGTGGCAGTGAAGAGAAACCGGTAGGAACCGTTTGGGCCGCAGCCGGAACCAGGGAAAAAATACAAACACAGAAGTTTCATTTCCGGTTCAATCGTCAGCGGAACATTGAACTAACTGCAAACTATGCCCTTAATCTTCTGCGTAAACTGATACTTGAAGAAAATTGATCGAGGGCATAGCAGGACAACTCATAGAAAAAGCACTACCTGGATCTTTCAAAGCACCTCATAGAAACAGCCCTACCAGGATCTTCAGGGGCAACTCATAAAAAAGCACTACCTGGATCTTATAAACCGGTTACGAAAGACTATATCAGGGGCTATTTTAACAGGCTCAAGGTATTATGTGGAAATAATTACCTTTGAACAGATGTCGGGGTTAGTGAAGGGATTATAAATCAGAACTTAAATAACGGTTTAATATGGCCATAGTTGAATTAGTAATGCCTAAGCTGGGGGAAAGTATCACGGAAGCAACTATACTTAAGTGGCACAAACAACCAGGCGAACATATAAGCGCCGACGAAACGGTACTTGAGATTGCAACAGATAAAGTTGACAGTGAAGTACCTTCTATTGCTGAAGGTGTGCTGGAAGAAATTCTTTTCCAGGTGAACGATGTGGTTCCCGTCGGTGCTGTGATTGCAAAGATCAGGACTACCACGGAAGATACCGGGCAGTATAATGGAGGCGGCGACAATGGCAATGCCGGTGCAGCTGCTCAGACAACAGGCATTGATACAGGCAATGGATCGCATCAACCTGAAATTGCCACTTATGGCGCTGCTTCATCAGGATCAAACTGGCAAAAAATCCCTGATCATCAACGAAAGGATGCACCGGTTCCGGGGAATCGTTTTTATTCGCCGCTGGTGTTGAATATCGCATCAAGCGAAGGGATCAGTATGACCGAGCTTGAAAAAATACCGGGCACAGGTAATGAAGGAAGGGTAACAAAAAAAGATATCTTATCCTTTGTAGATAACCGCCGTTCAGGATCTCAATTATCATCAGTTGGTAATCGTAATGATTTGCAGGGCGGTGCAGGATTGGGTGCAGAATTACGGCGCAATGAAACCATCCAAAGGGCGGAACTTTCTACTGAACGCGGAGTTGCCGAATCAAACCTGCAATCGCCTGCCATTTACTCAGGTAACACTGAGATCATCGAGATGGACCGCATGAGAAAACTCATCTCGAAACACATGGTGGATAGCAAACGCATAAGCGCCCATGTCACGAGCTTTACAGAAGCTGACGTTACAAACCTTGTACAATGGAGAGAAAGGATAAAAAAAGATTTCGAAAAAAGAGAAGGTGACAAGATAACGTTCACTCCTCTTTTTATTGAAGCAATCGTGAGATGCATAAAAAAATATCCGTGGCTTAACAGCAGTGTAGACGGTGATCAGATCATCGTTAAAAAAGATATCAATATTGGTATGGCAACAGCGCTGCAAAACGGCAACCTGATTGTACCGGTTATAAAAAATGCTGATCAGTTGAACCTGGTTGGACTTAGCAAACAGGTGAACAATCTTGCTAATAACGCCCGGACCGGCAAACTGAGACCAGATGATACTGCCGGAGGGACTTTCACTTTTACGAACGTCGGAACTTTCGGAAGCCTGATGGGCACTCCTATCATTAACCAACCCCAGGTGGCTATACTCGCGGTTGGTGCAATAAAAAAGAGACCTGTTGTAATAGAAACAGCCCAGGGGGATTCGATTGCTATCCGTCATATGATGTACCTGTCAATGTCATATGATCACCGCATTATTGATGGTTCACTCGGGGCTACTTTCTTAAATGCAGTGGCGAAAGAGCTTGAGAATTTTAATCCGCAAAGAGAGTATTAATCTTTTTTCAATTTAGCTGGTTCTTTAATCGAACCAGCATTTGAAAAAGCAATGCAGAACTCACCCGGGAATCCCATATGTTTAGCGACCGAAAAGCCTCAAAAAAGGTTTGGGAATAGAAAATCGTAATTCCCTGGGAATGATAGGCTCAATGAACAACGTGGTCAACAAAATTACAAGTAGAGCCAAAAAAGGGTGAAGAGCAAATACAATTGTATCTCCCCATAGGCTCATGAAACTGTCAATTCTGGCATCTTTTGGATTTGTAACTTGAAATCTCACAGGAACAATACTACCCTCTTTCAAGTCAGGTTCTAACCTACCATTAAAAATGATAGAATCTTTGCCTGATTTGAAAATTATCACAGCATGTGAACTAATACTCTGTAACTCCATCGCATATCCTTTAAACCACATCCTGCCGTTGGTCTTGTTGGAGTTCATAATCCAAACAGCCTTTTGAACAAAAAAAGGTGTAATAAAAATCAGGAAGAGAAATAGAAATATTTGAAATCTACTTATTATCATTCTGAAAAAAATTACAACTCTAACCTACCATTAAATATTAAAACAGTAGTAGCTATTTAACTTATTAGATTTTAATTAACAGCATTGCTGTCTGGTAAAGTTTATTCGGAAAGACCGTAAATATGTTGCTGTCACGCCTTCTGGCGAATTGAATTATTTGACTATTTGAAAAAACGTCAATCTTCTGCTACTAGATTTAACAATGACTTTGAGTAAAAATGTTTTCCGTTAATTACTTGAAATTATTTGTTGGTTTGATTCAGTTTTGACTTTGTGCTTTGATTTTGTGTCTGATTTTTAGTTTTGAGACATGGTGGGTGTTGCTGTCGTATTAAGCGACTGGCTTTTCTTGCCATACTTCTGGCTGACAAGACGACCATTTCCCTTGCCTGATTTAGGCAATTTGATAACGTAGAGATTGTCGTAGGCTGCATCAGGAAGGTCATCCATGATAACTTTACTGCCGACCAGCATATTCACAACATCATCAATTGTGTTGCTATGTGCCACCACCAGCTGGTTGGTGGCATTACTTTTTAGTGTTTTGATAAAATTGCTGTCTGGCCTGGCTGGGTAGATTTCGGTCTTAATGTGCAGTACCTCTGCCAGTGGAGCAGCGGTGTTTTGTGTCCTGGTCGTATTGGTTGAATATATTTTCTTAATTTTTTTATTTTTCAATGTTTCGCGGAGGCTGAGTGCCCTTTCTGTACCTGGAGCTGATAAAATCGGATTATCGGCAGGAGTAGTTGATTTTTCAGCATGTCTTACGACATAGACTTTATAAGTGCACGAACACAATAAAATACAAATGAAACAAGTGAAAAAAACCGGGAAACTAATTTTCATATTGAAAATATTTTTTTGTAAATTCAGAAATAGGGATTTCCGACTGCTGGCTGTACTACTAACCTAAACAATTATACACCATGAAAACACTCTCCGAAACCTGGTTTGCCGATGGTTACATAGACTTTGAACTGAAAAAGTACACACTCCTCGCTTATTTGCAGGAAATCAGCAATCACTTCAATGAAAATAAACTTTACCCGCAACTTTCCGATATCATTTTTCATTATAATAACCTGGTGGCCTTTCGGGAAAACAAGAAATATCTGCAGGAGCAGTTTCCCAAAAAGCTGACCGGCATTCAGATGGAGAAATTACAGTTGTTGTATGAGCAAATGATTGAAGATGATGACCTGATGAAAGAGCTCGAAGACATCATTCATTATGCAAGTGATAAGATGAAACTGGCCATCAGCAATGGGACCGAGATATACGAGTTTGTAGAAGATAAATTAACCGTTTTCCCGGTTGGTATATTGCCGATCAAAATTCATGAAGGGTACTTTTTTTTAAGCGATGGCAGTGCCCGCGAAACCCGGGTGTACAAATACCGGCTCAGCATCTTCGAAAAACATGATGAAAAATATCGCGCTATCAAAACGGAATTTGTGGATCAGTGGCAGCGAAATATTGTCAACAGCTACGAAAACATCAAGGCGGAGCTCATGCGTCAAAACAAAAATCTCCCGCACCCTGCGGTTTACTCTATTGAAACACCCCTTAGTTTTCCAATAGATGAAACATTGTTACCAATTGCAAAACGAACCCTGGTACGTTATATTTCTTTAAATGCTGCTTAAAGAAATTTTTCACCTTAGGTGGTTGCGGATGAGTTTTCAGATTGTTGGCTAATTATTAATTTTAGCTCAATTATATTTTCATCCGTAATCTCATTAGCAAACGCGTTGAACATTTCAAATTCTTCTATTGTCCTCCGCATGTCGCTGTCTGCCCTGCCTCTTGCAACCTTTAACCTGAATTCCTCCAGGGAGCGTGCAAAATAATGATTCAGTTGTATTTTGTTTGATGTATGCCCGGCCATAGCACCATTTATGCGTTGGAAATTCTCATTTACGCAGAATTTCCCAAATTTGTACTTAAAATGATGTGGGTCTTTAGGAACACTTTTTACGTGTTTTGGTTGAACTATACTTTTAATATGGCGATTCATTCCCTCCGTTAAGAGTGATCTTTTGGTATAACTTTCAATTTGCGAACCTTTAGGTCTTTCCAAATGTCCGTTTGAACCAAACACACGCCAATGTATTCCAAGCCCACCAAACCTTTTATAGGAATTTAAAAACTCAACGAGATTGCCAGTTTGCATTTTAGGAACAATAAACTCATCGACATCAATAAAGGCTATCCATTGACATTCCCGTCCAAAGTTAGCCAGGCAATGTTTATGGGCCATCATTTGCATTTTACTACCAGGAAAATACTGAACTTTTACTATTCCCTTTTGTACGTAAGTACTTAAAGTGTTTGCAATTGGAATTGTTGATTCGTTGTCATAAATATAAAAACAACTTACTCCAATTTGTAAATGATGCTCTATCCATTCAATGAAATAATGATCTTCATTTTTGGCAATGCAACAGATCGCTACATTGTGCAGTGGTTTTGGCGTCAACCCGAAAAAAGACTTTGTTATTGAAATTAAGTTGAACATCAGTTTTTTGAATACCCTAATTTATCATCATTTTAGCCCTGGCTTACTTAAAACGCTTTCTTTTCCTCTGCAGGAACCTCAGTGCCATAATCAACTCCTTTTGCTATGGCAGGTACGCCTTCACTGATCCATTTTGCTGCCGGTGCTCCTTTCAGATAATGATCAAAAAACTGACCAAGGCGGATGCTAAGATCCTTGCGATTTCTTCTTTCTACCAGGTTATGATCTTCACCATTATACTGCAACATCCAGACTTTTTTATTAAGCCTCCTCATAGCAGTAAACAATTCAATGCCCTGGTACCATGGAACTGAACCATCAGCATCGTTATGCATAATCATCAAAGGAGTTGTGATTTTATCCACTTTAAACAGTGGCGAATTTTTTATGTAAAGATCCGGGCGTTGCCATAAGGTCGCCCCGATTCTTGTCTGGGTACGTTCGTACTGAAACTGGCGGTTCATGCCAGTGCCCCAGCGAATACCACCATAGGCACTTGTCATATTTGCGACAGGAGCACCTGCGCCGGCAGCCGCAAACATTTTGGTACGGGTCACAAGATAAGCCACCTGGTAACCTCCCCAGCTCTGGCCCTGAATAGCCATTTTGGTTGAATCAACCCAGGGAAATTTCGACATTTGTTTCGCTGCAGACACAACGGAATTGTATGCACTTTCACCGGGCTCACCATCTTTATAATGAATGTTTGGATCCATTACAATATATCCATTACTAACAAAGTATGGGATATTGATAGTAGACGCACTTGGTGCAGGTGCCCGATAATTGTATAAACCATCGGCATCCTGTTCGTAGAAATAAAATATGACCGGATACTTTTTCTTCGGATCAAAATTTTCAGGTTTGTAAATAAGCCCTTCGGATTCCTTCCCGTCAAACATCTTCCATCTAATCAACTCAGCCGTGAGCCAGTTATAGTTTTTTTGTTGCTGGTTTATATCACTGAGTTTAGTAAACGATTTAAGATCCGTAGTTGTATAGACGTTAGGTGACTCCTGCGGCGTCATTCTCCCTACCAGGTAAACTTCCGCCTGTTTTGCTTTGATTGGCATGACGTAACTATAAGCACCGATATTCATCAGGTTCGGCTCACCATTCTTACCCAGTGTTTTTGTATAAAATCCGCTGTACTTGTTATTCCGGTTAAAAGCATCTAATAATAAAGGTGCATCTGCCTTGATAAAACGCTGCTCTCTATCGAGCCTGACGTATTTGAGAACAATCCTGTTTTTCTTGCCAAATCCGGCTGTTACATTGATCGGAGCCTTTGCATCATCGGGATCAAGTTGCCATATATCATAGCGATCATTTACAAGTAAAGCCAAATCATTTTCTATCCAACCAATAGTTCCGAAGGATGGTGGTTCATCAGGATGGTCATCTTCATCATCAAATAAAGGGCTGTTTACTTTTTTTGAAATATTCTTAGTCACACCTGTTTTTACATTGTATGCGAAATAATGTTTTGCAGCGCCATCGTACCAGGTAACATATCTGCCTTGGGGTGAAACGGTAAATAACCCACGGTGTTTTTCTTTTATCATTTTGCGCGCTCCGTCGGTAATTGATATAACATACGCAGTTTGTTTGGCATAACCCTGCCACTGTGATTCGATACGGTTACCTTTTGAAGAAGTGGCAATAACATAATCGGCATTCCCTTCATCCACGAGGAAAACATTTTCAGCATCAGGCCCGCCCAGTTGAACAACTTTCTGTTGATCACCAACAAGCACTGCCTGGTATGAACGGCCCATTTCGATCCTTAATTGTTTTAACTGCTGTGGCTGAAGATAATCATCGTTATAGTGCCAGACATCCAGCCGGGCGGTTTCGAATTCAGGTATAGTTGTATCCTTTGGTTGGCGTATTCTGGATAAGCCAAAATATAATTTTTTTCCATCCTTACTAAACCTGGGCAATGAACTGTCGCTGACAGATAACCCTTTTTCAACTCCTGCTGTTTTTCTGTCTACACGCATAATAGCGCTGTCCATTCCTGTTTTGAAATAATAGAGTTTATAAAATTTCTGCAAAGCTTTTGTAGTGCTGTCTCTTTCGGCTATAAACGCCAGCTGGGTACCTTCTTCATCGAATGAAAAGCTACGGGCATCGTTAAACTTTTTCAGTACTATATCTGATTTACCAGATGCAAGATCCATCCAGATCACTGAAGCACTCACAAGTGTATCAGCATTTTTGCGGGAAGTTTCCAGCAAAAATATCTTTCCGTTTTTGCTGAACTGGTAGTCGTTCACCAGTGGGTATCTTTTTTCTTCACCAGTATGTAGATTACGCAGCACGAGCTCAGCTCCTTCTTCCACTCTTTCTGCAATGCGATTTGCTGTTCGCCCCCCGGCTCTTGGAGTCTGAAGTGAAGCAATACCTTTTGTCTTTGCTTCATTTGCCTTGTTGCGTATACTATCAACAATACGTGATAGGCTGTCAGCCATTCTCATCATGTTGGAAATCTGTGTTACAGAATCAGGACGTGCCGAAGGTCTGCTTAAGGAAGATGAATTTTTCTCATATAGATAAGCCACCCACACTCCGTTTCCCTCTTCAGGAACCTTATATGATCTGACGGACGGGACTTTAAAAACGCTGTCTTTGCCCAATTCCAGGATGCCAAGGCTATCTTTCGGCATTTCAGGCGGTGTTTTTTTCTTTATCCTGGCCTCTCTCACATCTTTGAAAAGTGGTTTGATTTTAAAGATCACAAAGCGATTATCTTCTGTGAAGTTGGCGCTATAACCGCGGGGAACTACTTTTTTGTAACTGTTATCAGATGATTGTATCATAAGGGTACCATCACCTTCCTGTGGATTGATTGCGTAAACTACAAATTTGCCATTATTGGAAATGCTTCTTTCACCAATCGACTCCCATCCATCATAGACTGAATGGTCTATTACTTTTTTTTGGGCACTAACAGATAAGGAAAAAATACATGTAAATAAAATAAGGACTCTACGGCGCATTTGATATTAGTTTTGGATTTTAAAGATAAGTTAGAGTCTTAATAGGGCGATCAATTCCTCAAACTTTAATTCCGCTTATCACAATTTCGGTTCTGGTCCGGTATTAGTTTTTGCTGAATTGATGATTATGCACGTTCATGGCGTTCACTCGGTTCTTCCCTTCGCCGGATGGGCCTGAGGTTGGTTTGATTTGCCACTGTGATTCCTGGTTAATACCATTGTTCGTGCCGCTTTCTGCTGTTGTCTCTGGTCGGCTTTTTGTTCCCTGATCGGCTTTGTTAGGTATGCTTCCAGCGCTGGTTTCTGTTAGGCCCTGATCGGCCTCGGTAACTCCGGGCAGGAATCGAAGGTGGCAATCAAACCAACCTCAGGCCCATCCTGCACGCTTTAACCTCGTTCACTTGAGGGGTTATGCGACCAGCTCAACAAAATTCTACATTCACTCATCGCAGTTATCAGCATTGAAGTTTCCGCATTCCATTATCAGCACAGTTACCGGCATAGCATTTATCGCAATGACAATAGCCGCAATTGCAATTATCCGAATAAGCTGCTCCGAATTACGCCTGTCGAATTAGACTTCAACAATTTAGAGGTAGACATTCAACTGTCGACATTTCTGTTTTCGCTTTTCTTTATCTGTGTTTGAACCAGACCGCCTTCAATTCGCCAGCAAGGTGATAACTGGACCTTACCAATGATACAAGCAGATAATAAGAATGGCTGATCATCTGATTGCAACGTTAAAGTGATTGCAACGTTAAAGCGTTTCAAGGTTACAAACCGCGCTGGTTGCAGTTTCACCGGTTGCAGTTTTACCGCTATAGTTGAAGGTGAGCGCTGCAGACAAATGCAGATCCTGAACTTTAGCCCATTGACTGATTTATTCTG